>Ga0209127_100020_pt1 | contig 474569 bp, 455 predicted proteins | sample LakSupMetagenome_FD_187469 | JGI IMG/M metagenome (GOLD analysis project Ga0209127, IMG submission 187469) | Freshwater microbial communities from Lake Superior, Canada - Sta WM archaea (SPAdes) (version 2) | ecosystem: Environmental > Aquatic > Freshwater > Lake | place: Lake Superior, Canada... | reverse complement strand
CGATTTCGCACTTTTTGGTAGCGGCAGATTTGGCGACGTAGAACTCGGCAGCAGCAAAAGCCGGTATGCTGAATACAGCGACAGCTGCGGTCGCGAGAACAATCTTACGAAACATCTTCCATCTCCAATTGTTGAGAACAATCCCCCACGTCCATCTCCTGCTATGTCGATTTTGACGGAACGAAGGCGCTCAACTTACCGATTCGTAAGATTTGCATTTTGCTTACGCGGCGGCCGGCTGCGTTTCTCATCAACAATGGTTTGGAGCGCGGCCGCGCATTGGAGTGGATCTCGAGCGTCATCAATTGGCGGAGGTCCCTTTCTGGCCGCAAATCTGATTGAACGAACCCACTGACGCGGGATTGGCGAGTGAATTCGCTGGAACGACCTCCAGATGGGAAGATTTGGTTGCTGAGACGACCCCTGACCAAGAGACCATCCCAGGATGAAGCTATTGCGGTGGTAAGCTTATTGCGCAGGTCGACTTCGTGCTTTCCCTCGAGTTTCATCACGGATCAGGATTCTTGCATCGTTTCCTTTACCTCCCGCACATCGTCAGGTTGAAGTGTTCTAACGGCGTAACCGCTATTCGGAACCACAGCCGGGCTGAATACGAAAGCCATCTACACGGAACTCACCATGGCGCTCGTTGAATTCCTGCCAATCAAGCGATGGCCAGTTCCTCCCTTCGGCACGACAGGGCTATGGAGAGGCGATCGCTGAGGCTCTACCGCATGCCGATCAAGTCGCTGACCGTTGGCATCCGATGGAGAATTCCAGTCGAGCCGTTCTCGATGCTGTGGGGATATCGATGTGACAGATCAGGAGGGCAATCGGCAGCAGTGCCGCTGATCCAACGCTTCTGATCTATGCCGAACGGCTGCAATACGAGGGATACCTCCGTCGCCAGGAGACCAACGACGCCATCCTGTCACTATCGAAACGAGAGGCCCGATCAGGCAGATCGTGGGGCAGGCGGGCCATACCTGCGCCTGAAGCAGGTCTAGCTCGAGAGCTTCCAGGGCGTCATCACCGCCTGGGAGCGCGAGCACCTCTTCGGGAGGGTGTGATCATGGGCTTCAATTCCGGACTTGATATTGAGCGGTCCTACCACCGCTCTATATGCAAGTGCGCCAGAACGATCGCCTATGACAATGACCGGGTCGTGTCCACCAGTCAGAAGTGACCGCTCACGACGCGACCTTCGAAGATAACCGTCTTCGGCGTCACCTTGCTGACCTCAAGCGCCGGAGTGTGGAGCAGGTTGCGATCGAGGATCATGAAGTCGGCGGATTTCCCTTTTTGGAGGGTCCCGGCTTTGTCGTCGAGCCTTAGCTGATAGGCGGAGTTTCGAGTGTATCCAGCGACGAGATCCTGCAACTGCAGCATTTCCGATGCGGGCTTGCGAATGAGATCAGAAACCAGACCCTTCTCGATATCGCGTCGGGTGTGGGCGATCTGCATTCCGAAGAACGGGTCCGATCGGTCCCATTCCTGCTTGGAAACGGTGCCACTTCCATAGGTTATCCGACCGCCAAACGCGATGACCGGCTGAAACCGATATTCGTTGTCATGCCGTTCCTGTCCGAGATAAGGCTCATTGCCCTGGAAATACCCACCAGACCAGTGCGGGGTCCAGTTGAGCGTCACATCGAGATCAACGACGCGGGCAAAATCAGCGTCGTCGATGAGTTCGCAATGCGCGAAGGTCACGCGCTGCTTCCAGGCGGCTCCGACGGTCTTGCGGGCAATCTCCACTGCGTCCAGAGCGGTGCGAAACGCACGATCGCCGACCATGTGAAGGTGCATATCCATGTCGGCTTGGTTCAACTTGACCAGAACACCGGCAAGTTCCTCCTTCGTCATAGCAGGCTCGACAGACTTCGCTCCGTTTGAGAAGGGGGCCAGAAGTGAGCTCGTTCCTATCTCATTGGTGCCGTCGAGGAAGAATTTGACCGTATGAGCACCGACATGTGCGGTTCCATATTGGCTCCGCCATCGGCGTAGCGTCGTCATTGCCGTTTCGACATCACCTGGCTTCCCGATCCTGTAGGACGCTTCGAAACGCATATTGAGCGTTCCAGTCTTGTCCATCTCGGACACGGTCCTTACCGTGTCCTCGTCGCTGATGGCCTCCAACAACCCGGTGACGCCATGATCGCGCAGGTAAGCGAGCATTGGCCCCATGGTTTGCGGCGTGTTCTCGGTCGGTGGCGGGGAGGGGATCTTCGCGTACAGCTTGGGCAGGTAGACCGACCGGCTTTACCGCAATCTCAAGGTTGGGTGACGCTCGACGAGTTGAATATCGAAATCCATCTCGCCAAGGAAGGCATGGTGCTATCGCGGGATTCCCGCTCGTCGGAAAAGTTCATACATGGCATCAAAGTGTTGATGGCCAAGAACTACATCGACAACCTTTCCGAGGAAGCCCGCAAGGGACGGATGGAAAAGGCGGAGCAGGGAATCTGGCCATCCAAAGCGCCGCTTGGCTACATCAACTACGCCCAAGGGTGGCAAGAAGGTCATCGAACCTCATCCAGAACTAGCACCGGCGGTTACCAGGCTGTTCGAGCGCTATGCGACTGGACAGTATTTGCTCAAGGGACTCACTAACGCTACACACGCTGACGGGCTCATCTACCCGAAGAGCGGCAACTCGGTGCCGGTCAGCACGGTGCATTCCATCTTGCACAATCGGCTCTACACCGGAAGACGGGCGATAAGCTGGACAACGTCCTGCTTATCGCCCGTCGCTTTAAGCTACATTGTCATCATCGGTATCGCTGTCCTGTGAATCGTCATATGCGTCGTCGAGACGATCCATTTCGGCGTAATCGTTCTGCGTACCGGTGTTCTTGTCATCGCTGTAGTAGTTGTTAATGACCGTCTCGCTGGCACCAGTTTGCGGCGCGCTGCCGGTTCCGGCGCCCGGGCCGCCAAACAACGAATTACCGCCCATCATGTTCTTGATGCCCTCGAACATGAGTGCGCCTCCCGCCACGCCGGCTGCCGTGCTCAACGCGCCCTGCAGAAAGCCGCCGCCTTGGGCCTGTGGTTGCGGCGGTGCCGCCCAGCGCCCGGCCTGTGGCTGCTGCCCTTGTGGTGGATATCCGTCCTGGGGAGCTGTGCCGCTGCCCCAGGGTCCGCTGAAACGACCGGGAGACGGCTGGGACGACTGTGCACTTTGGGAGCTGCCGAAGATCGAACCCAGCAAGCCGCCAGACTGCGGTTGTGTGGGCGGCGCATTCTGCAAATCCTTCACCTGCGCTTCCAATGCCTGGATGCGCTCGTGACATGCGTTCAGGCCATGTTCCTGGACGATGACAGCCTGAGCCAGGAGATAAGGGGCCGAAGGCTGGCTTTTAATCTGGTTCAGAATGAAACGCTCGGCTTCGGGGTCACGTGGAGTATCAGCCGCCTGCCTTGTACGATCAAAGAGGTTACTGAGAAGGTTCTGTTCATCGGCATTCATTTTCAACCACCTCCTTTTTAGGCGAAATATGATCTCGATCCAGATTCATGGCATTTAAATGGCTTTACCAAAATGTAATCTTGCAGCTGCAGCTGCTCTACCGGATATTTATTTAGCCGGATAAATGGCTGTGGACAGCGGAAACGTCAAAACGTTGCCAGCCAGAACATCCGAAGTTTCGTTCCCTGGAACGAGTTCACAATCGGTTCGGCATAGTGCTGGAGAAGACAGTCCGGCGCAGTGCGATTTCGAAAGGCGGACGCCCCGGTTTTGACGTGGTCTTGAAGTTCAAGATGCTGGTGCTTCAGGCGTTGCATGGGCTTTCGTTGTAACAGACGGACTACCTTGTGCGGGACCGGCTGACCCGGCGCCGCGTGGGGCATGTTGAGCAGGTTGATGTCGACGAGCGGAAAATCCCCGCCGACATCACCGAACGCCGCATGGCCAGTGACGCCCCTGACCGGAGCAATGTTTTTGCCGTCCGCAACCTCCCCACTCAAAGCCTAGGCAAGCAGATCGGCAGCGGTGGTGCGAGCTGGCTCAACCAGGAGCTGGCGTCACCCAACTGGAGGCCGCTCGCAGAAGCTCGCTTCAGCCGAGGGGTTATGGAAGCGTTTGCGCGCCGCCGCCAAAACCTTGTCGATCAGGACCAAGCCACGCGGCTTGACGTTGGCAGCATCCGCACCCAAAGACCCATCGCCCGATTTGAGGTCACCGAGATCGCTGCGTCGGCCGCGCGCGAGCCGCCGAGCGTGGGCTGACCTATTCCCCCAGCAAGCCAGGCGAGTACGTCACTGGATGCCTTCCGCCGTTGCCTGGCTCGCTAGCGGGCACTTCGCGATGATGGGAGGTTGGCTCGGCTTTCAGTTCGTTCCTTGGCAGCCCGTTCTCGAAAAACAGATTGGCACACACTTCTCTGGCGTCATGTGCAAGGCCGGTGGCATCGAATGGACTCTCGGCAGGCAGCGCGGACTCGGATTGTAAGTCGATCCGCAACGGCGTATCCTTTTACTGCTGGTGAGAAATGGGATCAGAACGGCGTCTGGCCGCCAAGGCCAAACCGCTACGCAGGGGTGCTGATGCGTCCGCCTTGACCGTCTGCCACCGCCCCGGTCGAGTTTCTTCAAACAGACAATACGGATTGTGCGCGCAGTTGCGCTCCCATCCGGGAACAGAAGTGTGCGTCGCACGATGAGGCCAGCGATGGATGGTTTTTGTGAAATGAGTTGCTAGCGGTATATTTATCTTATTAGTGAGGTGAAGGATCATCGGCTTTCGGGATGACGGGCTGCAGGCATTCTTCGTAGACGATGTCCGCTCCCGCTGCACTGCGCCTGATTTTGAAGTTCGGTTGTTCTGCAAGCTCCAGATGATCGACGATGCTGTAACCGATCAGGACTGGTGCTTGCCGCCAAGCAACCATGTCGAAAAGCTGCGTGGCAATCTGGTTGTGAATTGGCAGCTGCGAACGAATACCGTTCTTCCACGCCAGCAGAGAGGTAGCTATGTCGGTTCCCTATTTCTCACTAAGCGGCATCGCCTATCCAGACGATTTGAAGCTACTAAAAGGCGTCTATGATGACATTTGCATCTGCGAAGGCATTCCATGCGGAAGCCAAATGGCAGAAGATTTGGCGATGGCCACAATGGATTTGTTTTCGCAGGGCGTGTTCGATGAAGCAGAAATTCGCGAGAGTTTGAGATTGTTCCTCAACCGGAAAACACATTGAACGAAAGGTAGTTTATCCGAAGTTGCCGACCGCCGTCGCGATCGACGCATTCTTCAATCTCTCCGCCCGCACGTTTCGGATTTTCTTCTCTTTGGGAGCCCAATCCCAGATAAGCTTTGTCGTCCAGGTTCGAGGCAAGACAACGCTGCTAATTTTGTTGCCACGCTCCAAATACGTCGATGAATCGATGTAACATCCTATTGTGTGTGCTGGTTGAGCAAAGTCTCCAACTCGTCAAGCTTCTCGTTGACCAGCCAACCGTAGTAGTTTTCAACCGGCAGCTTTTGCGCCTTGCGGCCTGCTGTTGCTCGCAATTCCGCTGCGCGGCGCCTGGGTTGACCGACATTGTATAGGGTGGCGGTGATGCCTGGGTTGCGTGAGATATCGTAGCCTTGTTCTGCATAGGCATCGATGGAATCCCGCACGATCGCGGCGATGTAGATGATCGATCGGTCGGGATCCATGATGTCGCGATAGATCGCCTGGGGTTTGTCAGTTGTCAGCTTGGGCAAGCCGCTGACCTTGTGAACCAGGTCGGTGACCTCCAAGGCGGTGAGAGGGCTGATCTGACCGAAGCCGAATGTCTGTCCCGCGTAAAAAGGCTGGAAGAACGCGCGCTGGAAGGTCACAGGCTCGTAGGCTACGCCGTCCACCGTTTTTCCGCGAAAGGCATCTTGCCATACCTGGTCGCGGCAGTTCCACAGCGCGGCGCTGCCTGTCTCGGCTTTACAGTGGGCGAATTCCGGACGGTCGAGGAAGGTCTGCAACGACACTCCCTTGTAGCGGAAGACGAAGTCCGCATTGGCATAGGCCAGCGCCTTCACATAGTAGGTCTGCGCGCTGCCGACCGCGCTCACATTGTAGGTGTGCTCACCTACCAATGCACCGACGATATGGATCGGATCGATATCATAGGCTTCTGCTGCCTTATGGATCTGCGCCATCAGGGTTTTTTCTCGCCCGAGCAGGGCGATGATCTGAGCGTATTTGGCCTCGTAAGTCGTGTTGAAGGCCCGTGTTCTCTGGGCAGACGCTGTGGGAATTGTGGGCTGAACGTGAGAGCGGTTGCCCGGTGGGACAACCACCATCTTGTCGGCTCGGGCAGATGCAATCCACGGATCCGCCGCTATGAAGATCGCAATAGCGGCCAAACCAACCATCTTCCAGGCACGCATATCGGTCCTCGCCTCAGCCGCTTCTTCCGCAACCAACCTTATCGACTTCATTCTGTCCATGCCAAGCGGAGGTGGCGCCGAAAACCGAACGATATCCAGTCGGTCATCTGGTGCGTGAATTTTGCCAGAATTGGAAGCCGCGTGTTCCAGCGTCGTACGGTCGCACTGCATCGATGTCCAAGGCGCGGGAACTGGATGCGGGCGGCTGTTCGTTCTGCTCAGGCACGAGGGTGAGGCTTCTCGAATTAACCGCGCCTATCGACTCTACCACGAAGGGGATCGTAGGAGCTGGCCACCGCCGGAAGGTCACAGGTTTGCATGTCGCCACGGCTCGCCCAAGGGCGCAGTTGATGTCCGTCTGAATACCGATGAACGAACGCCATTTGGCCGCAGCTGGACAATTCCTCGTCTACGACGCCAGCCGCGAAAGCCGGATCGCAAATTTTTGTTTTCGCTTGACTCTTTGAGTGGGGCAGCTGACAAGTGAAAAACATGACTTCTCCAGTAAGGTATTTGCGCGCCGCCGACAGACGATGCGTGGCAGGGGTTGTCTTGTCTTACAGCGCAAACAAGCATCGAGGACGCTAATGAACATGCAATCCATTACAGCGGCGCTTGCACTCGCTCTCCTGACCATGGGGTCCGGCTCGGTTCTGGCGAAAGAAATCCCGGTGGGCACACCTCACTCCGAGGCCGGCATGGAGATCGGCGCGGTCTATCTTCAGCCCATCGAGATGGAGCCGGAAGGGATGATGCGCCCGGCCAAGGATTCCGACGTGCACCTCGAGGCCGACATCAAAGCTGGAAAAGGCAACACGAACGGCTTTGCCGAGGGCGATTGGATGCCCTATCTCGTCGTCTCCTACGAGCTGACCCACGTCGACAATGGCAACACGCAGAAGGGCGATTTCATGCCCATGGTGGCCAATGACGGGCCGCACTATGGCGACAACGTGAAGCTCGATGGACCGGGTAAATATAAGCTGAAGCTGACCATTTCCCCGCCTTCAGCCAATATGCACGCGCATTTCGGCCGTCACGTCGACAAGGAGACCGGCGTCGGCGAGTGGTTCAAGCCATTCACCGTCGACTACGATTTTGTCTACGCCGGAACCGGCAAGAAAGGCGCGTACTGATCCGATGTCGGCGCGCGGGTGGATCATCGCAGCCCTGGCCGGACTGTGGATTGCATCAGCATCATCGGCCGCGCTGGCCGACGACCCGACCTTCAGGATCGAATTCAGGGACGGCGCCATCTCACCGCTTCGCCTAGAGGTGCCCGCCAGGATGCGCATTCGGATCGAGTTGGCAAACATGGGGGATATGCCGGCTGAGTTCGAGAGCCTGGAACTGCGCAAGGAAAAGGTCGTTGCGCCGCATTCCGAGGCTGTGATGGTCATTCGCACACTCGACCCCGGCGAATACCCCTTTTTCGACGATTTCCACCCCGGCGCGGCGCCAGCCGTTCTCGTTGCGAAGTAGCTCTGCCATGGGCACGCAAGATTTCAATGTCCTGTTCGTTATCTGGCGAGAGTGCATCGAGGCGCTGCTCGTCATCGGCATTCTCAATGCTTGGCTCGGGAAGCGCCCTGTCGCCGAACGCCGGTCGGGACGGTTATGGCTGTGGTCCGGGGTTGTCGTCGGTCTGGTGGGAGCCGTCGCGCTCGCGTTTCTACTTTTGACGGTAGGCGACGCATTGGGTGACGACTCGCAGGAGTATTTCCAGACAGCCATCGTTCTGCTCGCCGCCGCCCTTATCGTCCAGATGGTATTCTGGATGCGCAGGCATGGCCGCACGCTGAAATCCGAACTCCACGCCTCACTGAGCGAGGTCGCGGACCGGTCGAACTGGTTTGGCGTGTTCGCCCTGGCAACGCTGGCCGTGCTGCGCGAGGGCAGCGAGGCCGCGGTGTTCCTCTATGGGACCATGGCTGGCGTTTCCGCTTCGAATTTCGGAGCCGCGATCGCGGCCGTCCTAGGCATCGTCGCCGCGCTTGCCACCTATTGGCTGCTCCAGATCGGCGGCAAGATCCTGTCGTGGCGGACATTCTTCCGGGTGACCGAGGTGATGCTTCTGTTTCTGGCTGCATCCCTACTCCTCTCAGGCATCGACCATCTGATTTCGCTCGGCCTGTTGCCCTCGCTGTCGGGGCGACTATGGGATACCTCGCCGCTGCTACCGGACAGCGGCATGGCGGGTGGCGTCATTTCCGGCCTCACCGGTTACCGCGCCCGCCCTGTGATGATCGAACTGCTCGCCTTCGCGGCATACTGGACTTTGGTGATATGGTTGCTCAACCGACCCCGTGCAGCCCAGCCGGCTTGAGCCTTCGGTCGGGCAGCCACGCAAGAGCCGCTACAAAGCGCGCGGGGGAGTGGCTGCGTGACCATCAGAACGCGATCCGATGGCTTCAATGGATCATCGTTGTGGCCTATGTGCTGCTGTTGATAGTCCCGGTGCTTGCACCGATGCCGACACGGTTGTCGCACATATGGTCCGACGCTGTGCTGTTTGCCCAGTTCGCGTTCTGGGGCATCTGGTGGCCTTTCGTGCTGGTCAGCATGGTCCTGGTCGGCCGTTCGTGGTGCGGCCTGTTCTGCCCGGAAGGCGCACTGGCGGAAGCGGTCAGCCGTCACAGCCTAGCCCGAGCCATACCGCGCTGGATGAAGTGGAAAGGCTGGCCATTCGTCGCCTTCGCTTGCACGACCATCTACGGGCAAATGGTTAGCGTCTACCAATATCCGAAACCAGTCATCATTGTGCTGGGAGGGTCGACGCTCGCCGCCGTGACCGTCGGCTTCCTATACGGTCGCGACAAGCGAGTGTGGTGTCGCTATCTCTGCCCGGTCAATGGCGTCTTTGCGTTGCTGTCGAAGCTCGCGCCACTGCATTACCGCGTCGATAAGGCGAACTGGGTCGCATGGCGTCGTGTGCCTGGTGGGCCCACCCCCTTCGTCAACTGCGCGCCTCTTGTGCCGATCCGTACCATGCAGGGCGGATCGGCCTGTCACATGTGCGGACGCTGCGCCGGGTTCAAACAGGCGGTCGCACTGGAAATCCGCTCTCCATCGCACGAGATCGTCAATGTCGCCGGCGACGAGCCAAAGCCATGGGAAACGTTCCTGATCGTGTTCGGTCTGATGGGGCTGGCGGCCGGTGCATTCCAGTGGGCCTCCAGTCCTCTTTACGTGACGGCTCGGCAGCATATCGCCGAATGGCTGGTCGAGCATGCCGGCACCGCGCTCATCGAACCCCGCCTGCCTTGGTGGATCCTGACCAACTATCCTGACCAGAACGACATGATGACGCCTTTGGACGGCGCCCTCATGATTGCCTATGTGCTGGCGATCGCTTGCCTGACGACCATGGCCGTCGGCACGGCGCTAGCCTTTGCAACGCGCGCGCTCGGGGCGTTCCAGGCCGCCCCTCTCCATCACCTTGCGCAATGCCTGATCCCGATGGCGGGCTGTGGGGTGTTCCTCGGTCTGTCTATGACGACCGTGACGCTGCTGCGCCGCGAAGGCCTGTCGCTCGGCTTCGTTGACGCCGTGCGAGCCTGTCTCCTGCTCGGCTCCGCCCTATGGTGCCTTTGGCTGGCATGGAAGGTTTCCGCCCGCTATTCCCGCTCCATTGGGCGCAGGCTTGTCGCTATGGTCGGCATTGCCGCCGCCGTGCTGTTCGGCGCAGGTAACTGGTGGCTGCTGTTCTGGGTTTGGTGAGTCTGCTTAAGCTTCGAGACGAGGTAAAATTCGTCGCTCAGGCGCTGACAACTCCGGTTTCCTCGCGGAACCGTCGCCACGATTTCGCAAAACTGTCATCCGCAGCCGCTAGGGCTTGCCGGCATCACGGGGCTGGCGATGTCGGGCATCACAGGTCAATTTGCCGGGACGGCAGCCATCGAGCTGCGCGCGCTTGCGTTCTCCTATGGCGAAACAGCGATCCTACGCAATATCGGCCTCGACCTCGAGCGCGGCCGCACCCTGGCGCTGTTGGGGCCTTCGGGCTGTGGCAAGACCACGCTTCTGCGTCTACTCGCCGGGCTACTCGCCCCGACTATAGGGACGATCTCGATCGGCGGGCGGTTGATGGCCGATGCAAACGCCAGGCTGTTCGTGCCTCCGGAACGGCGCGGGCTCGGCATGGTGTTCCAAGACTATGCGCTCTGGCCGCATATGAGCGTGGCTGGCAATGTCGCCTTTCCGCTGGAGATGGCGGGCCTTGGTCGGGCCGAGATTGAGCACCGCGTCATGGCTGTGCTTGACCGTGTCGGTCTTGCCCCGCTAGCAGCGCGCGGACCGGGCGACCTGTCCGGCGGCCAGCAACAACGTGTTGCGATAGCTCGCGCTATCGTTGGCGAACCGGGGCTGCTGTTGTTCGACGAACCGCTGTCCAACCTCGACCGCGAGCTGCGTGAGGCACTTGCGGTCGATCTCGCCGCGCTTCTTTCCGATCTTGGTGTCAGCGCCGTCTATGTCACCCACGACCAGGGCGAGGCCTTCACCATCGCAGACCAGGTCGCCGTCATGCGGGGCGGTGCGATCATCCAGTGCGCCGAACCGCAGACGCTGGTCTCCGCCCCTGCCAGCGTCGAGGTAGCGGAATTCCTGAAGCTCGGCACGGTGGTCGAGGCCGAGCGACAGGCAGACGGTGCATGGCAACTTTGCGGCACCGGCATCCATTTGGCGCCAGGATCGGAAGGTCCGGCTGCAGCCGCCCGCGCGCGCATCATGCTGGGCCGCAAGGCGATCGATGTGCTTGCCCCGGAGGCGGCAGATGCAAACGGCCAAGTGGTACGCGCGCTGTTCCGCGGCGATTCCTATGCACTGTCGGTTGCGCTTGGCGAAGGGGCTGCGCGCGTCGTGGTCGAAACCGTCAGCGGATTGCGCCGCACCGTCGGCGAGAAGGTCGGGCTCGCCATCGAGCCCGGGGGACTTCGCTGGTTTCCGGCGAATTGACAAGGAAAGGAACGAACCTGATGCGCATTTCCCTTTTTGTGATGTCGACCTTGGCGGGCTTGGCGCTTTCTGCTTCGACAGCGCTGGCCGACATTACAGTCTACACGGCTGGCCCGGCCAAGCTGATCGAAGATCTCGCCGCTGGCTTCACCGCCAGCACCGGCGTGAAGGTCAATATCTTCCAGGCCACCACCGGCAAGGTCATGGCCCGTATCGAATCGGAGGCCGCCAATCCGGTCGTCGACGTGTTGATCTCAGCCTCCTGGGACACGGCCACCGACTTCGCCAAGCGCGGCTGGTTGGTGCCCTATACCAGCCCGAACGCAACCTCAGTGCCCGATTTCCTGAAGTCCGACACCGCGGTTGCCCAAGGGGTCTCAGCGCTCGCTATCGCCTGGAACCCCAAGAGCGGCACGCCGAAGCCGGCCGATTGGAGCGACCTTGCCAAGGCAGACTACAAGGATCTGGTCAACATCCCTGACCCGGCACAGTCCGGCTCGTCCTTCGAGCTGACTGCCGCGCTTGAGGCCGAGAGCGGCTGGAAACTGTTTGAGGCGCTGAAAGGCAATGGGGCTGCCGTTGCCGGCGCCAATGCAGAGGCTCTTAATCCCGTGCTGCAGGGTGCCAAGGCTGCTGTCTTCGGCGCCGTCGACTACATCTCGCTCGCCGGCCGCAAGAAGGGCGAATCGATCGAAGTCATCTTCCCGGCTTCCGGCACGGTGATCGCACCACGGCCGATGATGATCCTCAACTGGTCGAAGCAGCAAGACGACGCCAAGCGCTTCGTCGACTATGTTCTGTCCGATGAAGGCCAGACCAAGGTTGCCGCCATCGAGCTGATGCCGGCGCGCGCCGACATTAAAGCCGACCGACCGCTCGTCGGTGACCTCAAGGTGCTGAAGATCGACACCGACGCCGTCTACTCCAAGCGCAAGGACACGCTGGCCAAGTTCAACGCCATCTTCGCCAACTAGGTTAAGGCGATGGGGACGATGGAAGTGGCGCGGTCTGCCGAGGATGGCGGGGCGATCGCTTTCTCGTCCCCCGACCTCCCCGGGTCGAGGAAAGCGCGCAGGGGATTACGGTCGGGCGGTACCTCGCCGGCCATGTGGGTGGCCGCAGCCGGACTTGTCTTGGTCGTGGTGGTGCCCTTCACCTTCGTTATCCTGCAGGCCATTTTTCCGGAACTGGGGCGCGGCTCGCTCGCAGCGCCGTTCTCCGCATTGGCGCCGACCCTGTCCGATCCGGCCTTGCTGCGGCTGGCGCTGAACACGGTGGGGCTCGGCATCGCCGTAGCCGTATTCTCGTCGCTCATCGCGGTGCCGCTTGCCTTGTTCCGCGCCTGGTTCCTCGTGCCGGGCGCGGTGGTGTGGGACGCGCTGATGCTCGTGCCATTCATGATCCCGCCCTATATCGCTACGCTCGGCTGGATCATGACGTTGCAGCCACGCGGCTACCTGCAGCAGCTTACCGGTTTCAATCTCGCTGCCTTCCTGTTCTCCGTCCCTGGCATGGCCTTCGTCATGTCGCTAAATTGCTTTCCCGTCGTCTATTTCGCCATGACGCGAACGCTTGCCGCCGTTGGCGCGCGATATGCCGATGTCGGGCGCGTTTTCGGCGCCTCGCCCTGGCAGGCCTTCTGGCGCATCACATTGCCGCTTTCGCTCCCCGGTCTGGCGGCAAGCCTGCTGTTGGTCTTCGCCATGGCGATCGAGGAATATGGCACGCCGGCGGCGCTCGGCCACCGCATCGGTTTCACCGTGCTGGTGACGGAGATCGAGCTACGCGTCTCGGATTGGCCGGTCGACCTATCTGGCGCCTCTATTATAGCGCTGGTTTTGGTCCTGCTGTCGTTCTCGGCTTTCCTCGTGCAGCGGCGCCTATTGTCGGCCAGGAACTTCCAGACCGTGAGCGGCAAGCCGCAAGCCATAGTCAAGCGGCCGCTGGGCTTGCTCGCAGTGCCGGTGCTCGCGCTGTTTGCGCTGGTCGCCTTCATTGCTGCCGGCGCACCGCTTCTAGCCATCCTTGCCACCGCGCTGTCACGCACCATTTCCGGCGGCCTCGCGCCGGATAACCTGACGCTGCAGAATTTCACTAACATCTGGGAAGACGGCGCCGGCGCGCTCAAGGCTCTTTCGCTGTCCCTCTCGCTCGGCGTTGCCACGGCGTTGGTCACCGGCCTGCTCGGTGCGATTGCCTCATATATCGTGGTCAAGACGAAGGTGCGCGGCCGCTTTGTGCTCGATATGCTCACCGTCATCCCCAATGCACTTCCCGGCGTCGTCGTGGCGGTGGGGCTAATCCTTGCCTGGAACCAGCCGTGGCTACCCATCACGCCCTACAACACCTCGCTGATACTGCTGCTCGCCTATTGCTGCATCCTGCTGCCGCAACCGGTGCGTTACACCACTGCGGCTTTTCACCAGATCGCCGACAATCTCGAAGCTGCGGCGCGGGTAGCCGGCGCTTCGAGCGCGGTGGCATTCCGGCGTATCCTGCTGCCGCTGATCCTGCCCAATCTCGTCGCCTCGATGCTGTTCGTCTTCGCTGTTGCCACACGCGAACTGGTGGCCTCGCTGCTGGTGGCGCCGGTCGGCGTGCACACCGTGGCCAGCTTCATCTGGCGACAGTTCGAGCAGGGCTCGGTCGGCCTCGGCATGGCAATGGCCTTCGTCGCCATCATCCTCACCGCGCTGATCCCATTCCTGGTGCTTTCAGCCCTCCGGCGCTTCGCCATGCGCCAAGATGTGCTGTGAGCCGGGCCGAGAGTCGCCTCGAAGTCATCAAGATCGCGAAACGAACCGGCTCACCTCCGGCGGTATCGCCGAGGCTGGCCAGCGCTATCGATTCACCGCCAACCGGCATTATCGGCAGGTGTCCGGCTTCAAGCGCAGAAGGCTCCAATTTTTTTGCGTCGGAACCTGTTCCTTTTTTTGCAAAGGGCAAGCAGTTCGCCGAGAGCCGCTTCGTCGGGCGTCTCGCCTGTCACAATCCGGCGCAGGGCATCCCTTTTGCCAGAGCGGGCGATCGACCGACCAGTCTAGGATGGTTCCAGTACGGTTTTGTTGGTCTGCTTGTTCGCCCCATTGCCCCCAACCACGTGACCGTTTCCCTCAGTGTCCGTTCTAAAAAGAAGTAAGTGATTTCAGCGGATTGTGGTTCTGTCGGATTGCTGAGATTCGACGGAGATCATGATGCCCTGGACTGAAACCACTCGCCGCCCCTATGAACGGCGCTGCCCGCGCTACGCAAGCGACCTGACAGATGGGTAGTGTCTCAGTTTGAAATTTCTGGCAGCTTCGGCCGAATCTCGCCGATGGCATCAACGATGGCGTCGGCAGCTTCGCAGTCGAGCGCGATTTCTAACAGACCCGTTGTTGTCTTGATAGAGAGAATGCCGAGCGGACCCCTTTCATCCTCGATCGTACCGATGTGGATTTCGGTCGGCACGAAAGGCGGGGCCTTTTTCGTCGGGATCACTAGGTTACTCGCGTCACTGAGGCGACTTCGACAATCGCGCAACCCAGTGTCACATTCAAGCAACCTTAGGCGGCTACACGCTTTTTATAAGGGCCGCGCTTCCCCAGCTTCGGCGCGACGGCGTCCATATCGCAAACTTTCGCATGCTCACCCGAATGCTAGCAAGAGCCTGACAAGTGCAGGTCTTTCTGATTCAGACATTAACAGCATAACCAAGTGCGTCCTCAATTCGATTTGCGGCGAGGGCGCTAACTAAAAGTTCATGCCCCTCGTCGAAATTGGAGCTGCGGCCATGTATTCTGTTCCGCCTCGGGCAATAGGGACCCGCTCCGTTGGCGAGCGGGTCCTTGTCTTTGTAACGGTGCCTTTGAATCGGTAGCCGCAATGAACTGGGTGTTGGTGAGCGAGTCGGCTTGCGAGGCAAGCAAACGGCCCGCACTAACCGTGAAGCATCCAGTCCATTGGATGCCATGTGCATGCGCCCAGTAGTGAGTAGCGATTTTGGCGCTTCACGAATCGCGAGCACGACCACATTCGAGGCGACGTGCTCGAAACCGCATGCTCCGGTGCTCCTCGGTTACGTCGTCATCTGGGATGACCATTTTGCGCCAGAAGCCGTCGTGCACTCAAGGAGGCGAACCCCGGACTGAAGACCGTCAGCAGGCAGTCAGCGTTCTAAATTTAGGTATCTCTTCGCCGCTACAAGGTGAAGATAGTCAGAGCCATATTTGTCCGCTGATCGCCACACCTGGGCTGGCCTGCTTTTACTCCACCCCAATGGCCGGGTTTTGCTCCGCCGTTGACACTGGGATGATGGCGACGGAAAATCGTCAGCCTAAGTTAGGGCTGCCGCCGCCAACGTCGACTATTTTTCTAAACGCATTACGACGTCTGTCGGTTACTGAACCGCCGAGTTTTGACTGAGGTGGATAGATGTGCGCTCGCCTTATGACCAAATTCTGTCGCTGTGGAGAGCAAGATGAGTACACCGTCTCAGCAAATCCTGCGCATGGGCTTCGGGTTCGCGCTTTCGCAATCTTTGCGCGTCGTTGCCGAACTAGGCATCGCTGATCTTCTTGTCGGAGGCGACCGCTCGGCAGACGAGTTATCCCAAGCCACCCGAACGAATGCCGAGGCACTCTATCGCGTCATGCGTCTGCTGGCCAGCGAAGGCGTGTTTCGCGAAGTATCGCCGCGCTGCTTCGCGCAAACCGAACTGAGCGCGACGCTTTGCTCCGATCTGGCGTCTGGCCCGCGCGATTTCGTATTGATGATCAACAGCGAACCCTATCAGGCCTTCGCGCAGCTTCTCTATTCTGTTCAAACAGGTGAGCCTGCCTTCGAACAGGTCTTTGGAGCCCCGAGGTTCCAATGGCTCGGGTCCCACCCTGAGCAAGCAGCGCTCTTCCAACGTGCGATGATCGCGATGAGCCAAGGCACCAACGAAGCTGTGGCTGACGCCTATGATTTTAGCGCATCCCGCTGCGTTGTTGACGTCGGGGGAGGGCACGGGCAGCTCCTTTCGGCCATCCTGGCCCGTAACGCCACCTCACTGGAATTCTCTTTGATCTGCCCGCGGGGGTCGCTGCCGCACGAACGGGAACCGGAGGCGCATTGCCCCGTAGCGAGCTCGTCGAGGGTGACTTCTTTGAGAGTGTGCCTTCGGCGGATACCTATATCCTAAAAAAGGTCATCCACGATTGGGACGATGAACGCGCTGCCATAATCCTGAAAAACTGCCGAACGGCCATGACGGCAAATGGGAAAGTTCTCGTTGCCGAGACCATCATTCCCGCTGGTAACGATCCTCATCCCATCAAGGTGCTGGATGTGACGATGCTGACGGTTCCAGGTGGGCTTGAGCGGACAGAAGGCCAATTTGCAAAACTGCTATCGGTCGCTGGACTGCGCCTAGAGCGGGTAATCGCGACCAAGGCGCCAATTTCGATCCTTGAAGCTCGGGCCGCGTGAGCGGGTCGGGCCCTTGAAGGACCAGGACTGCTAGAAGCGGGCGATATGCTCGGTGCAATGAGTCTGGACGCCCTCCATTTCTGCGTCAATGCGGCGCTAGTCGCCCGTCACGCGATACCCCAGCGCTTTGGGTGTGAGATGTCGTCAAGACATCATCCGAGCGTCACGCCTCTGTCACGCTAACCCTTGATCTGTGCGCCCTTCGGGAAAGGGACGTAGTATGGCTCCTCAATCGCTTGAGTTGTCACGCATCAGCAAGAATTTCGGGCAAGGGGATGTGCTCAAGGGCATAGACCTTTCGATCCGGCCGGGAGAATTCATCTCGCTGGTCGGCATGTCCGGCTGCGGCAAATCCACATTGCTGCGCATCATTGCCGGGCTGGAGACGCCGGATCAGGGGCGCGTGCATATCGGCGGGCAGGATATGACTGACACCGATCCCGCGGCCAGAAATCTGGCCATGGTGTTTCAATCCTACGCGCTCTATCCGCACATGACGGCGCGGCGGAACATCGCCACGCCGCTGCGCATGCGCCGCCTGCCCTTCTGGGCGCGGCTGCCGCTTGCCGGGATGTTTGCGCCGCGTGCCGCACTCGCCGACATCGATGCGTCGGTCAAGCAAGCCGCCGAGACCTTACAGATAACGGAACTGCTCGACCGCAAACCCTCTCAGCTCTCGGGTGGCCAGCGGCAACGCGTGGCACTTGCACGCGCTCTGGTGCGCGAACCCGTGGCTTTCCTGATGGATGAGCCTCTCTCCAATCTCGACGCCAAGCTGCGCGCGCATATGCGTGACGAACTGGCGGCGCTGCATCGCCGCCTTGGCGCGACCTTCATCTATGTGACGCACGATCAGGTTGAGGCGATGAGCATGTCGAACCGCGTCGCGCTGATGTCGGAAGGGCGCATCGAGCAGCTTGGGACGCCCGACGAGCTCTACCAGCGGCCGCAGACACTGACCGTCGCCCGCTTCATCGGCATGCCCTCGATCAATCTGCTGCCGGTCGATGTCGCCGCCTCTGGCGCACTGACCTTGTTCGGACAGCCGCTCCGCATCACCACCAGGGATGAGGCAGGTCCGGCAACGCTGGCGATCCGCGCGGAAGACTTTCATCCTGCGAAAGACGGCCTGTCGGCGCGTGTCGTGCGCGTGGAACGCCATGGCGCGGATAGTTTCGTCACCTGCGACTTCGAGCTGGATCTGAACGTAACGATCATCATGCGCCAGAAGGCAGGCGAGAGCGGAGCCGCCAATGTCGGCGATGCGCTGCAGCTCGGCTTCACCGCAAATCGCGCACATCTGTTTGGCCGTGACGGCAAGCGCCGCGATCTCTCCGTGCGCGAGCGAGTGGCGGCATGAGCGCGGCGGTTGCAGACGTATCGCCTCAGACCAGTTCCCGGCAGTCGTCCACCGCCGAGCGGCGCATCGTGCGCAACGGCCTGCTGTTTGTCGCGCCGGCAACGCTGCTTCTGCTCGCAACCTATGTGCTGCCGATGATCTTCCTCGCCGGCTTTTCGTTGACCGACTATCGGCTTGGCGCGCTTTCGGCGCGGTTTGTCGGCATCGACAATTTTGTCAAGGCGTTTGGCGACGAAGTCTTCATGCGCTCTCTGAAGAACACTGTCGTCTATGCACTCATCGTCATTCCCTTCGGCCTGTTCCTGGCCCTTGGCGCGGCGCTGCTGGTCCATGGCCGCAAACGCAGCCGCACCTTCTGGGAAGCAGCCTACTTCCTGCCGGTGACCGCGACGCTGGTGGCGATGGCGACGGTGTGGCAGTTCCTTCTGCATCCCTCGCTCGGGCCGGTCAATGCGGCGATCAAATGGTTTGGTTTCGCACCCGTCGGTTTCCTGTCCGATCCAGCGCTGCTTATTCCAACCATGGCCATTATCGGTGTCTGGCAGATCCTCGGCTTCAACATGGTGCTGTTCTTGGCCGGGCTGACCGCGATCCCGAAGGATATGTACGAAGCGGCCCGCCTGGATGGCGCCAGAAGCCCGATCGACCGATTCCTGACAGTGACCTGGCCGATGCTCGGCCCGACGACGATGTTCGTCGTTGTCACCACCTCGATATCGGCCTTCAAGGTGTTCGAAACGGTGGCCGTGCTGACCAAGGGGCGGTTCCAATCGGAGACGTTGCTCTTCGATCTCTATCTCGAAGGCTTCGAATATTCGAACACCGGCTATGCCGCCGCACTGACCCTGATCTTCCTCGTCATCGTGCTCGTCATGTCGATCTGGCAGACGGTGCATATGGACCGCAAGGTGCATTACTGATGGCGAGACTACGCAAATTCCTGCCACATCTCGTGCTGGCGCTCGGCGCCTTCGTGATGCTCTTGCCCTTCTACTGGATGTTCCTGACGTCCATCCGCTCGTCGGCCGAGATCTTCGACGTCTCGCTCTGGCCGATTCCGAAACAGTTCGAAGCGGTCGCCAATTACACGCGCGCGACCTCGCAGCAGCCGATGGCGCGCTTCATGCTGAATGGCGTGATCGTGTGCCTGGGCATTCTGATCGTACAGGTGCTGACGGCCGTGCCGGCCGCCTACGCACTCGCCAAGCTGAGGTTTCCGGGACGGCGACTGCTTCTGCTGGCAGTCATCGGCGCGCTTTGCGTGCCCATTCAGGCACTGGCGCTACCGCTCTTTGTCGGGCTCGCCAAGGCGCAGCTGCTCAACACCTATTTCGCGATGATGATGCCGTTCTTCCTGTCGGTCTTCGCCATCTTCCTGTTTCACCAGTCATTCCGCAGTTATCCCGACGAAATCATCGAGGCGGCCCGGCTCGACGGCTATTCCGAAATGGAAATCTGCTGGGGGCTGGTGCTGCGCGGCTCACTGCCGTCGCTTGCTGCTTTCGCGGTCTTCTCCGTCGTGGCGCACTGGAACGACCTCTACTGGCCGATGATCGTTGTCACCGAGACCAATCTCGCACTGCCGCCGCTCGGTATGCTGTTCTTCGCCGATGTCGAATCCGGTGCGGACTATGGCGCGCTGATGGCGGGTGCGGCGATCATCACGGCGCCCATGGTTCTGTGCTTCCTGCTGGCACGCCGACATTTCATCGCCGGGATCACCATGACAGGCGTCAAATGATCCCTTCGACGACTTCTCCCCACCCAAAGGAACACCACAATGAAGATTACACGCCGCAGCGCATTGGGCGGCCTCGCCCTCGGACTGGCTGTCGTCTCGCTTCCTGGCATCGCCTTCGCGGCGGAAGAGGTGACGCTGAACGTTCTCTACAACCTGCCGGGCTTCACCAAGTTTCACCAGCCGCTGGCCGAAACCTTCATGAAGAACCACCCGAACATCAAGATCAACTTCCTCGCTCCGGCTCCCGGCTACAACGAAGGCCAGCAGCAGGTGCTGCGCTCGGCGGTGACGGGCAACCTGCCCGACGTCTATTTTTCCGGCTACAACCTGACCGCCGAACTGGTGAACACGCTTGCCCCGCGCAACCAGATCACCGACCTGAAGCCCTATATCGACGCAGAGGGCGGGCAGGCATTCCTCGACAGGAATTTCAGCCCGAAGCTGGCAGCGCTCGGTCGGGTCAATGGCATTCAGTACGGACTGCCTGTCAATGCCTCCTCGCCGATCATGTACATCAATGCCGATCTGGTGAAGAAGGCTGGTGGCGACCCTGACAGCATGCCCAAGACCTTCCCCGAACTGATCGAGCTGGCAAAGAAGATCCACGCACTCGACCCCAAGGTTTCGGGCATGGGTTACGACATCAATGGCTGGCCGGATGACTGGTTGTGGCAGGCGGCGATTTACCAGCAGGGCGGCAAGCTGGTGGACGAGACGACAAAGAAGGTCGCCTTCGACAACGAGATCGGCCTCAACGCGCTCAAGCTGTTCCGCCAGTTCGTGACTGATGGCGGTCAGAACCTGCTCGACTGGGACCAGTCACGCCAGCAATTCGGTGCAGGCCTCACCGGCTTCATCTTCTCGACGCCGGCCCACGTTCAGACGATCGAAGGTCTTGTCGGCGAGCGCTTCCCCCTGAAGACGACAACCTTCCCGCTCGATAACCCGCAGAACGGCGGCGTGCCGACCGGAGGCAATTCGGCGGTCATCCTGACGCAGGACAAGGCGCGGCAGGATGCAGCCTGGGAATATGTGAAGTTCGTCACCGGCCCAGAGGCGCAGAACGTCATCGTGCGCATCACCGGTTATCTGCCGACCAACAAGCTCGCTACCGGGTCTGACTATCTCGAGCCCTATTATGCCGCGCATCCGAATGTGAAGACGGCTTCGCTTCAGGCCGACCGCTCGCTGCCCTGGGCCGGTTATCCAGGCGGGGACTCGGTCCGCATCTGGCGCACCCAGCGCGACATCATCGGCGCCGTCATGCGCGGCGAGGTGACGCCGGAAGCCGGCCTGAAGCAGATTGTCGATCAGACCAACGCACTGATGCACTGATCATTCTCGATCGATGGCCTGCGGGGAGAAGCGTCCCCGCAGGCCCAGCTTCCGGACAACCATATGAAAATCATCCACCTGACCGACGCGCATCTGATGCCATCGGGCGTCATCGTCCATGGCGTCGACCCTGAACAGCAATTGCGCATAGCGGTGGCCGACATTGTCGTCAAACATACCGATGCCGACCTCTTGGTCATCACCGGCGACCTCTGCAATTTCGGCGACCCGGAAGCCTATGCGCTGCTGCGCGATATTCTTGCCGCGGTGCCCTTCGAGGTTCGCTTGCTGCTCGGCAATCATGACGCGCGCGCCGCCTTCATCGAGGCCTTCCCGCAGCATCCGCGCGACGACCATGGCTTCGTTCAATCCTGGCTCGACACCGATCACGGGCGACTGCTGTTTCTCGACAGCCATGAGCCCGGCTTGATCGGCGGGCGTTATGACGAGATGCGTCTCGCCTGGCTGCACGGAGCGCTTGGCAGCGCAGGCGACAAACCGGTGACGGTCTTCATCCACCATCCGCCGTTCGATTGCGGCATCGCCCATTTCAACCATATCGGGCTGCATGACGGCGGCGCGCTGATGGAGAGGTTCGCCGCACATGCGTCGGGTGTGCGCCACATTGTCTTCGGGCATATCCACGTGCCGATGATGGGGACGACCGCCACAGGCATTTCCTACAGTTCCGGCCAGTCGTGCTCGCATCGCTTCATCACGGATATCGGGACGCCCAATCCATGGTGGACGAAAGGATATCCCTGCTATCGGATCATCATGCTCGATGACCACGGCTTGCGGTCCTATAGCGTGGAGGTCGGCGAAGAGCCTACCGAACGAACACAACCCTGCGCCGGACCTTGAAACGGCCTGTCTGTAGCGACTCAAACGGCGGGACGGTCCAGTGCTCGGCGACAGGGGTGTACAATAGCCACTCACAGCCGCACACGCTGCCGCTCTTTGTATGAGCGTAGTCTCGGCGGATATAGCGTATTGTGGAGTATGGTTGGCGGTATTTGGCGCGCCCGAAGAGATTCGAACTCCTGACCCCCAGATTCGTAGTCTGGTTTGAAGTTTTGGCCCATACTGCAGTCGAACACGGAGGCGACCATCGCGTTACGCAGCACGGTTCGCCAGCACTGCGTGAAGTGCCTCGGGCTTAAGGTGCGTGTACCGTTTCAGCATTTTCCAGTCCTTGTGTCCGGTTACCAGAGCTACCTGTTCAATTGTGAATCCGGCCTCGAAAAGGCGGCTCGTGCCTTCGTGTCGTAAATCATGAAAATGAAGATCGTGGATATCCAGGTCAGCGCATCCTCGACGGAAGGCGGTGCCGACTGACCGATGATTGAACGGGAAAATCCGATCGTCGTCATTGCTGCGCCGTGCCCGTTGCTCCTCGACAATGGCCCACGCATCGTATCCGGTTGCCGCGAATAGCGGTATGCGCTGATTGTTGCCTTTCTTGTTGCGTGGGTCTTTCCGGTCACGGATGAGAAGCATCCGCGTGCGAGTATTCATATCGGACCAGCGCGCCTTGCAGATTTCCTCCTGGCGCATCGCGGTTGCGACGGCGAAACGTATGATCTGGCTAACCGGTGCCAATTGACGAGGGTTTGCATCGAAGTGAGCAATGAGCCTGTCGAGTTCATCCTGGGTCGGTCGCCTGTCGCGCTGGTGGCCTTTCCCAACGAGGCCAAGCCTCTTTAGGGCGATACGCGCGAGATCAACCGGTTCGACCTTGACGGGCAGTCCGTGCACCGCAGCGGCATGAGACAGGATAAGTTTTACAAAGCCGATGTCGATACCGAGCGTCATTGGCCCGGCGCCTTGGGTGGCCCGGTCGCGACCAAAACGAATGAGTCGTTCGCGATCGAGAGCCGCGATGTTGCACTTCCCCAGATGTCTTTGGAGCATATCGAGGGTTGCGGCCTTGGAGCGGCGAGGGGACTTGCCTACATCGCACATGTCGTCGATATGAAGGTCGATGAGTTCGCCGAAAGTTTTCAGGCGCGCGATACGGGACTTGGTCGGCGTCTCACCGCGATCGACTTGGCGCTCGGCTTCGGTCGCCCAGCGCCGTGCGTCGTCTCGGCGCAGGAAGGTCTCGCTGACGTAGCGACCTTTGCGACGGACTTGGACACGCCAGGAACCGGACGAGAGCTTTGTGTAGGTGGCCATTTTTTCGTGTGCGCTCCGTGTGCACTGAGAGATCGAAACGTGGCGAAAAGGGTCGTATTCTGGCGTAAATTCGTCTGCACTCAGCAGGTTCTAATGATCTGATGTTAAAGAAAAAATGCTGAAAAATCAATATTATAGAGTAGCCGTGGCGCCCATGATGGATTGGACGGACCGGCATTGCCGCTTCTTCCATCGCCAGCTGACGCGTCATGCGCTGCTCTACACCGAAATGGTGGTGGCGGATGCGGCCATCCATGGCCAGCGTGAGCGGCTGCTGGGCTTCGATGCGGTCGAGCATCCGGTGGCCTTGCAACTCGGCGGTTCGGACCCGCGAAAGCTCGCCGAGGCGGCACGCATCGGCGAAGGTTTTGGCTATGGCGAGATCAACCTCAATGTCGGCTGTCCTTCGGACCGGGTGCAGTCCGGCACGTTCGGTGCCTGCCTGATGCAGACGCCGGCGCTGGTCGCCAACTGCGTGGCGGCGATGAAAGCGGCGGTGGCGATACCGGTGACGGTGAAATGCCGCATCGGCGTCGACGACCAGGACCCGGAGGTCGCGCTCGACGCGCTGGCCGACGGCGTGTTCGCGGCCGGCGCCGACGCCTTGTGGGTGCATGCGCGCAAGGCCTGGCTGCAGGGGCTCAGCCCGAAGGAAAACCGCGACATCCCGCCGCTCGACTATGACCGCGTCTACCGCCTGAAGGCACGGCTGCCGCAGCGTTTCATCGGCATTAATGGCGGTGTTCCGTCGATCGACGAGGCGGTGCGCCATCTCGGCCATGTCGACGGCGTCATGCTCGGCCGCGCCGCCTATCATACGCCCGGCATACTGGCCGGCGCCGACGCCGCGCTCTACGGGACTGTGCCGGAGCCGGTCGATTTCGCGGCGCTGATCGAGACGATGGCCGCCTATGCCGCGCGCCACATCGAACAGGGCGGTCGGCTCGGCCATGTCACCCGCCACATGGTCGGTCTGTTCCACGGCCTGCCCGGCGCGCGCCGCTGGCGGCAGATCCTGTCCACCGATGCGACAAAACCCGGCGCGGGCGGGGAAGTGTTGCGCGCGGCGTTCGCGGCGATCGATTTCGCGGGCGCCGAGGAAGCTGCCTGACGCCGACAGCGCGTGTCGAGTAGGCTAGGCCGTGAATTTATAAACGCGAGATGACCGGTGTCGGGTGGAAAGCGGTCAGGCTGTTTACATGCTATTGGCTGAACTAACAGACGCATCCTTACAGCGTTCCCGCGCCGACTTCGTCACCGATGTCGTCATTCAATGAGTTGTAAGCGAAGATCCCGATTTTTCCATGCCACGGACTAGCCCATCTCATAGCCAACACAGCATTGAGATGAGTGTTAAAACGACGGAATTCGTCCGGAAACTCCGCCTATGCGACACTCCACTGTGACATGGTTCTTCGAACGTCGATCAAGAAATTCGGATTTATTTCACAAATTCAATTGGATAGGTCCGTTTTCGAAAAACAGAAGACGGGGCCATGTATTTAATTTATTAATAGCGCTGTGTGACAAGGAGGAGCTTCGTGGTCGATCCGGTCGAGAACTTCATAAGATATCAGGGCCCCTGTCTCACCAGCGCCGTCTCCGACCATCTGGTGCAGAACCTCGGCCTCACCCCGGCGGCGGCCCGCAAACGTGTTTCTCGCGCTTCCGGTGAAGTGAAGCGGCTAGCCTACATCACCTTTCCCCGCAAAGCGCGGTACGTTTACCTAGAGAAGCAATTCGGCTCGCCTGAATACTGGAGCAATCTGGTCGATGCGCTGCAGGACACGAACTCGGCTTATGGCTACGCCATTGCCGCGATCAGGCTTAGGGGCGGGGTCATTCCCGAGTCCCAGTTTCCAATTGCGAGCGGATCGCCACTTAAGCAGGCGAAGCACCTGTCGCCGGAAACGGTGCTCCAACGCCTCATTCAGGCAGGACTATTGGAACGACGGGATGTTCCCGGCCTCGGGGCCTGCATATCCCTGGTGCAGTCCGAACACCATTTCGACTTTATGGCCGCTGAAATGCGCGCCCGCCTGATAACCGAAGAGTTCCTGCTATATGCTGTTCGCGATTGGGCGCGGAAACTAGGCTTCGTCAGCTACGACAAGGTTGCCATGCGCGGGCCGGACAGTGCGCCAACGGTTGGTACATTCGCATGGGACCTCACTGCGCCATCTTATTTGAGCTTCATGGTGAAACCGGGCAAGGATGGGAAGATGAAGCCCGGATTTATAGCCTGCGACGTCTATCTTGGCGGGGAGGTTGACGTTCAGGGCATTCGCCCGTTCATCAACAAATGCCTGACGCTTCGGCGCCTTCGGAACGTCGGGCCATGCATGCAGATATTCGTTGCACATAAATACTCCGAAGAGGCGTTTGCCCTGCTTAAGCAGAACGGCATCGTTCCCGCCACGCCCGGAAATATGTTTGGGGATGAGATTGCCGAAGGGCTTGCCCAACTTTCCTCGGTGTTGACCAAGGCGGCGTTCACGGCCCTGAACCCTGAGGGGCTAGACCTGCTTTTCAAAAGGCTGGGCAAAATAGAAGGTGCGTCCGTCCAACTCCGGGGAACCCTGTTCGAATATCTAGCTGCTGAAATCGCCAGGAAGACGATCTCGCACCAGGTCAAAATGAACCAGATATTCAAATCGCCAGAAGGGAAAAAAGCAGAAGCCGATGTGGTTGCCCTCGTGGATGATAAGTCCGTCACATTCATCGAATGCAAGGGCTACAATCCCTACGCAGACGTGCCGAACAAGGAATTCACGCACTGGCTCCAACACAATGTCCCGGTCATCTACGCTGCTGTAAAGGCGCACCCCGAGTGGAAGAACCTCAAGGTCCAATTTGAATTCTGGTCCACTGCGTCGCTGTCAGATGACGCGTCCGCGATGTTCGACACTGCAAAGAAGACGATCAAAGCGTCGCGTTACACGATCGAACTGCGCCTCGGAAAGCAAATACACCAGCTCTGTAAAGACACCGGGAACGATGGTCTCGTGACCTCGTTCCGCAAGCACTTCATGAAATATCCACCCGTCGAGCAACAAGGTGTTGTCGTTCACGTCCAGCCTCAGGGATGGATGGTCGGCGCCTAGCGGACGCGTCAAACACTAGGATATTGTCGTTCCGCCGGATTCCGGCTCGTCCATCCGGCCTCGATCCTCGCGCCGCATTCCTTTATTTCGCCGATGCGAACCCTGTGGGTGCCTGCCTCCCACTCGGCGCAAATCCCCGATCAACATTTCCGCCAGACCTGGCTTTAGGTGCTCCACTGTCCGCCCTTACTTTTCGCTCGGGTAACAGCAGCTTTTGGGGCTTGCAGCCTCATTGTCAAAGTCCGAACGGCGGTCGGCAGCCGTCGCATCGCAACCCGATACGACAAGCTGGCAGAAAATTACCTTGCGGCTCTCAAACGCGTCGCAATCCACATCTGGCTACGACGTAACGGGTCTACGTCCCAGGGTGCTTAGTCGCGCAGGATCATGCGGTTGCCGCGCATGTCGAAGCCCGACAGCGAGCCGATGAAGTTCATGCCGAGCAGGCTCTGTTCCAGCGCGCCGGGGGACGCGACCAGAACCGGCATGTCGCGTCGCACGATGCTGCCCAAAGCCAGTTCGTTGGTGCGCACGGCCGCGGCACTGGCGGTGCCGTTGGCGGTCGAAACACGCACCGTGTAATTCAATCCTTCCGGGTTGATGCCGGCGGCGCGCGCGTCCTCGGCGGTCAGCACCGTGGTGGTGGCGCCGGTGTCGACGATGGTGTTCACCGGTTTGCCGTTGACCAGGATGCGCGCCTGGAAATGGCCGCCGTCGCCCTTGTCCAGCGTCACCGTGGCGCGGCCGTCTTCCACGCCCAGCGCCAGCGGGCTGCCGGGGATCAGGCCGGCGGTGACGCGGCTGGCGATATCCTGCAATTCGTAGCGGTACTGGTAGCCGGCAACGAGCACCAGCGCGATGATCGCCCAGGCGCCGAGATTGCGCCCCGTGGTGCCGAGCGACCCGCCTGATTGCAGCAGGCCGGCACCGATGACGGCGACGAGGATGCCCAGCCAAACCAGCCGGCCGAAATCATAGTTGCCGACGCCGAAGGTGGTGCCGGCGGTGTCGTTGTAGATCAGCAGGCCGGCCGCGGCCGCGATGACGACGAGGATCAGGATGAGCCCGCGGTTCATGCCGTCAAAGCGCCTCACCACGCTCGCGCGCCATGCGGGTGCGCCGGGTTTCGCGCCGCGGCCGCCGCTCGACCGTCTCCAGACGGGCCGGCAGTTCCGCCATGACGGCGCGGCGCTTGTCCGGCGTCATATCGAGCCAGGCCGAGATTTCGTCGCGCGTGCGCCCGCAGCCGAAGCAATAGCCGGTCTTCATGTCGATCGAGCAGACAAGGATGCAGGGCGATTCGATGGCCGTCATGGGATTATCCTAGGGGCACGCTCCCACATGGTGCAACGAATGTGGCAATGCAAGTCTCTCGCTTTACGCCAAACCGGGTCGTTTTCATGGCCGCGCGGTTGTGCCGGGCGGGCGGGGCGGCTATTGCCGGCCGGCCCAAGCAGGAACTTGCCATGACCAGCGCATTGCCCTTCGACGATTTCCGCGAGCTGATCGCCAACCTGCCGCCGGCCGACGCGGCGGCTGGCGAGCGTGTGCGCGCCCTGTTCGCCAAGGCGGACAAGCCGGCGGGTTCGCTCGGCCGCATCGAGGATGTCGCGGCCTGGCTGGCCGCCTGGAGCGGCAAGGCGCCGCCGGCGGTCAACCGGCCGCTGGTCGCGGTCTTCGCCGGCAATCACGGCATCATGCGCCGGGGTGTGTCGCCACGCCCGGTGGCGGCAACGGCGAATGCCGTGGAACTGTGCGCCGCCGGCGGTGCGGCGGTGAACCAGGCCTGCATCGCCTATGATCTCGGCCTCAAGGTGTTCGACCTCGCGCTGCATATTCCGACCGGCGACATCACCGAAGAAGCGGCGCTGGACGAGCGCGGCTGCGCCGCCACCATGGCCTTCGGCATGGAAGCGACGGCCGGCGGCACCGATCTGCTTTGTCTCGGCGACATCGGCGTCGGCAATTCGACCGTGGCCGCCGCCCTTCTGGCCGCAGTGCTGGGTGGCAATGGTGCGGACTGGGTCGGACCGGGATCCGGCGCGGATGCCGCCATGCAGGCGCGAAAAGTGGCCGCCGTGGATGCGGCTTTGGCTTTTCACGGCTCGAACCTCAAGGACCCGTTGGAGGCTTTGCGGCGTGTCGGCGGGCGCGAGTTCGCGGCGCTGGCCGGCGCCATCCTGGCGGCGCGCGTCCAAAAGGTGCCCGTGCTGCTCGACGGCTTAGCCGCCATCGCTGCGGCGGCGGTTCTGCACGCGGCCAATCCGGCAGCGCTCGACCATTGCCTGCTTGCCGGTCTTTCGCCGGAACCAGCGCACAAGAAGGCGGCAGAACGGCTGGGGCTGAAGCCGCTTCTCGACCTCGGTGTCGGTCACGGCGAAGGTTACGGCGCGGCGCTGGCAGCCGGCCTGGTCAAGGCGGCGGCGTTGACCAGTTCCGGCATGGCGGCGGCGATCCGCAACTGAGCAAAGGCCGGCGCGCCACTTGGGACGCGGCTGGCCAGAACTCGCTACGACGGATTTCAGACCGCCTCGATCCTCGACAGGCATTCGATGGCGAGTTTCGTGCGGTCGCCGATGTGGCGTGCCTCGCGGACCTCGAGGTAAAGCGCGAATGGCACCTCGACACCGCCTTTCCCGGCAAAGCCGATCAGCCAGCCGGCGGTTGCCTTGTCGAGACCGTTCCTGTCATCGACGCCGACCAGGCCGCTCTTGACCCGGATCGCGCCTTCGCCTGCCTTGGTGACGGTCATCACATCGACCGCCAGATCCTGGCTGCGCCTGGAAACCGGTAGGGCGCGGCGTTGCAGGCGCTCCAGGAAGGCAATTTGCTCTACCGGGCTGACGCGCAGTTGTCCGCTCAACCAGAACCGGTCGATGCCGCCGCCGATGTCGCGATTGCCGTAGTCGAGAAGGTCCATATAGGCCTGCATGCGCTCAGTGCCGATGCGCCGCGCGATCTGCTGGTAGGCGGGCACTGCGGAGGCGGCGATGGCCGAACGCAGGGTCTGGTCCTTGTTCCAGTCGGGAAAGCTGCGCTCGACGCCGTCCCATGCGAGGATGTCCTTGTCGGGGTCGGATACGACGCCGGTCTCGAATGCGATGATCGAATGGGCGACCTTGAAGCTGGAGGCCGGCAGGCGGGGTTCGCGGATCAGATGCAGGTCGCTGCCCACCAGCCGGTCGCCCTGCAGGGCAACGAAAGCGCCGACGGTTCCGGCCTTGCCAAAAATTTCATTGAGGTCTGGGCGGATCTCCACCGCGGCCAGCGGCTGCTTTTCCACCGGCAGTCGACCCTCCTTGCCGTGGGCGGCGCGGGCATCTCGGGAGAAGTTGTTCATCTTGACGGCAGCGTAGATGGGAGCCGCGAGCAAACCGGCGGCGAGTAGCCGCCGGCGCGACAAAAATCGGGTCATTCGTGGTTTCCTTGCGGGTTGGTCGTGAAGAGACGAACGGCGCGCCCATGCGCGCCGGAGGGGACCTGTCTGCGTCTCTTGAAAGGAATTATGGGCGCGTGACCGCGCACGCACAAACGATCAATTCTGAGCTTTGACCCTAGAAAAATTATTGGCTCAGCGGCGCCGTCCGGCGGCGGCGATCTTGGTCGGCAGCGCCGGCAGCTTTTCCATCACCCGGGTGGGCGGGAAGATGGCGATCGCCTCGGTGCCTTCGCGCAGCTTGGAGTGTAGCTCAAACTCGCCGCCATGCATGGCCATCAGGCCCTGCACGATGGGCAGGCCGAGGCCGGTGCCCTGCTCGGCGCTCTTGATGGCAATGGAGCCCTGGCCGAAGGCGGAGAGCACGACGGGAATCTCGTCGGCCGGGATGCCGGGGCCGTTGTCCCTGATCGAGACATATTGGCCGCCGCCCGCCGTCCAGCCGACGCGCACGCGCACCTCGCCGCCGGTTGGCGTGAATTTGACGGCATTGGAGAGCAGGTTGAGCGTGATCTGGCGCACGGCGCGCTCGTCGGCGAACAGCCGCGGCAGCTGGCGCTCGAATTCCTCGATGATGCGGATATCCTTGTTGCGGGCCCTCAGCTCCATCATGTGGCAGCAGTCCTCGACGACCGCCAGAAGCGTCACCGGCTCCTCGTTGAGCTGATAGCGGCCGGCTTCAATGCGCGACAGGTCGAGGATCTCGTTGATGAGATCGAGCAGGTGGCGGCCGGAATCGTGAACGTCGCCTGCATAGGTCTTGTAGGTGTCGTTGCCCATCGGACCCAGCACCTCATTGGCCATCACCTCGGAGAAACCAAGGATGGCGTTGAGCGGCGTGCGCAATTCGTGGCTCATCGAGGCGAGAAAACGCGACTTGGCGAGGTTGGCCTCCTCGGCGCGGCGGCGTGCCTCGTCGGACATCGACTTGGCGGTCTCCAGTTCGGCGATCAGCGCATCCTTCTCCGTGCGGAACGACAGCAGCATCACCGAGGACCGGTGCAGATGGTGCGCCACATAAGCGAAGAAGGGCAGGGCGGCGACCAAGAGCGTCACCATGATCGGCTCGGCCGGCATCCAGCCATGCGAGCCGACATAGGCATAGACGGCGACGGGAATTGCAAAGGTGGCGAGAAGCGCGCCGCGCAGCGACGAAGCCATGATGGCGGTGGCGGCCATCGCCATCAAAAGGATGACGGCCTTGATAACCTGGAACTGGTCGAGCACGCAGCCGCCGCAGCCCAGCGTGGCGAAATAGGCCCAGCCGAGGCCGCTGAGGAAATGCGCGGCCAGGAATGCGTTACGGGTCGATGTTTGCCGGATGTCGGCGGCTTCGGTGCGGTTGACGCGGCGCGCGATGATGCCGAGGCCGGCATAGCAGCCCATGGTGGCGAGCGCCCACACCAGCGCCTCGGAATTCATGCCGGAAAGGACGCCGGCGATGGCAATGGTCAGCACCAGAAGCGGCACGACCGCCGCGCCGTTGACCATCGCGCGCGCGTGCAATTTCAAAAGTTCGCGGTCGAAATCGGGATTGCCGGCCTGCTGGGAAAGGCGGTCGCGCGTACGCCGCACAGCGCGCGCGACATCGCTGTTGCGATGCGGCTTGCTGCGGTCCACAATGTTCTTGTCCGCCGTGGTCGAGCTTAACAATGGCATGAAACTTCAATCGTCGCAGGCAGCGGCTCCAGACTGGACGCTAAGGCGAAATCATTAAGAGACTGTTTGCCATATGAGTCGAACATGGTCGCAAAGGCCTGGACGGCGGCATTTTCAGCCGCGTCCGCGCGGCCCGTGGCGCAAGCTGCTCGATTACGCGCTGGCCGTGATTTTGCTTGGTCTGCTGGCATTGGTGGCGGCGCGGCTCGACCGGGTGGCGACCAAGCAGGAAAGCGGCGCTGCCATCGTCAATGACGGCGACACGATCACGCTGGGCGCCGAGCGCATCCGCCTGCGTGGCATCGACGCGCCCGAATACATGCAGACCTGCAACAAGGACGGCGCCGACTATGCCTGCGGCAAGCTGGCGCGGCAGGCGCTGGTGAAGCTGATTGGCGGGCAACCGGTGTCCTGCCAGGGCTGGCAGCGCGATCGCTATGGCCGGATGCTGGGCGATTGCACGGCCGGCGGCGTCGACCTGAACGCGGCGCTGGTGAAGGCGGGCTGGGCGATCGCCTTTGGCGATTTCGAGCAGGAAGAGGCCGCCGCGCGTGGCGCCCGCGCCGGCGTGTGGGCCGGCAGTTTCCAGGAGCCGCGTGACTGGCGCCGTGCCCATGACGGCGCCAGCGAGCCGCAGCACGGGGCGCTCGCCAGCGTTGGCGATTGGCTGAGAGAAATGCTTCGCTTCTGGTGAACCCGCCTCTATGGTTGGCCGGGCAATTCAAACAATCCCGGGAGCCGGCGATGAAACTGTTCGATGGCGGACGCGCGCCCAACCCGCGCCGGGTGCGCATCTTCCTGGCCGAGAAGGGCCTGAGCGTGCCGCTGACGCCGGTCGACATGGGCGCGATGGAACATAGGAACGAGGCGGTGACATCGCGCAACCCGCTGCGGCGGCTGCCGGTGCTGGAACTGGACGACGGCACCGTGCTTACTGAGACGGTCGCCATCTGCCGCTATTTCGAGGAATTGCATCCGGAGCCGGCACTGTTCGGTACAGGCGCGCTCGGCAAGGCGCTGGTCGAGATGTGGCAGCGGCGCATGGAGTTCAATCTGTTCCTGCCGGTTGCGCAGGCCTTTCGCCATATCCACCCGGCCATGAAGGAATGGGAGGTGCCGCAAATCCCCGAATGGGGCGAGGCCAACAAGCCGAAAGCGGTCGAGTTCCTGCACATTCTGGACAAGGAACTGGCGAGCCGCGAATTCATCGCCGGCGACAGTTACACCATCGCCGACATCACCGGGCTGGTGGCGGTGGATTTCATGAAACCGGCCCGTATCCAGATGCCGGAAGACTGCACGCATGTGCGGCGCTGGCATCAGGCCGTTTCCAGCCGGCCAAGCGCCGCCGCCTGAGGCAGGGTCTATGCTCAGCACCGAACTGGAGCGCCTGACCGAGGCGGTGCGCGCCTGCCGCATCTGCGTGGACGCGCCGCTTGGAAAGCCGTTGCCGCACGAGCCGCGCCCGGTGTTGATACCGTCGTCGTCGGCGCGCATCATGCTCGCCGGCCAGGCGCCGGGCACCAAGGTGCATCTTTCCGGATTGCCGTTCACCGACGCTTCCGGCGACCGACTGCGTACCTGGCTGGGCGTCACGTCGGAAGAATTCTACGACGCCGACAAATTCGCCATCGTGCCGATGGGTTTTTGCTTCCCCGGCCAGGATGCCAAGGGCGCCGACCTGCCGCCGCGCAAGGAATGCGCGCCGGCCTGGCGGGCGCCGCTGATGGCGCTGATGCCGCAGATCGAGATCGTGCTGACCATCGGCATCTATGCGCAGGGCTGGCACATGGGCACGGCCCGCCGGGGATCGCTGACCGAGACGGTACGGGATTGGCGCGCCGTCTGGGACAGTCGTTCTGGCCCGAAAGTGCTGCCACTGCCACATCCTTCCTGGCGCAACACTGGCTGGCTGAAGCAGAATCCCTGGTTCGAAATAGAGTTGCTGCCTTTCCTGAGATCGGAAATACGCTCTCGAATTAACCCCGGATGACGCAAATTATCACTCGTTTTGTTGCGATGCGGCAGAATTCCTTTCTTGTTTGTGACGGAAATAAGAGGGAATATGGGGAAATATTTTCCCTGGGAGCCGAAAATGGATCGTCTCGATAGAAAAATCCTCCGCCTGTTGCAGGAGGACGCAACGCTGGCGGTCGCGGACGTTGCCAAGAAGGTCGGGCTCTCGACGACGCCCTGCTGGCGCCGTATCCAGAAGCTCGAGGAAGAGGGCGTCATCCAGCGCCGTGTCGCGGTGCTGGACCCTGAAAAGATCAACGCCCGGGTGACGGTGTTCGTCTCGATCCGTACCAATTCGCACAGCCATGAATGGCTGCGGCGTTTTTCGGAAGTGATCCAGGAGTTTGCGGAGGTGGTCGAGTTCTACCGCATGAGCGGCGACGTCGACTATCTTCTGCGTGTGGTGGTGCCCGATATCGCCGCCTACGACGCCTTCTACAAGCGGCTGATCGCCAAGATCGAGATCCGCGACGTGTCTTCGGTGTTTGCGATGGAGCAGATCAAGTTCACCACCGAAATGCCGCTCGACTACATGATCCTGGATCGCGAGTCCGGATCCAACGCGGCCTGAGGCGTCTAACCGTTCTGTGACTCGGCGTCGCGCGAAAGCGCGACGTTGAGCAAGCCGGTCTAGCTGCGCCTGGCCAGCCTCTCCAGCGTCTTCGGATTGGTCAATTCGCGCACGGCGTCCTTGCCGATCCAGCGTGCGGTCTTGTCGGGAGAAGCGGCCAGCTTCTCGGCCGTGGCAAGTGCCGGGCCATGCAGCGCCATCCGGCGCTTGCCGATCTCGCGCAGGGCCCAGTTGACGGCCTTCTTGACGAAGTTGCGGGGATCTCCCGCATGCGCCTCGATCAACGGCAGAAAAGCCTCGAAGGTGGCGTCCGGCTCCTTCTTGCGGTGCACCGACGCCCAGGCAATCATCGCGAAAGCGGCGCGGCGAACGAATTCGCGCTCGTCGGCCGCGAATTCGGCGATCAGCGGCTGCCAGTGGTCGGTGTCGACGAACAGGCTGGTAACGCCGTCGACAACATCCCAGGAATCGAAAGTCTCGGCCCAAGCCCTTGCGTCATCTATGGAAAAGCGCTTCGGGTCGACAGTTGAGCAGGCAATGAACTGCGCTTCGACGATACCGCTTTCCCATAGCTCGAAAGCCCGCTCGTGATTGCGTTTGATCTTCCTGGCAATGTCGCGCTGGGGACCGTGCGGAATACCGAGCGACCGCTCGATCCTGATGCCGAAACGCTGCATGCCCTGGCGTTTTTCCTCCGAGGCGAGCGTATGCAGATGAGCGAGGATTTCGGCTGCGGTCGAGGCGGGAGAAAGAGGATCTGTCATGGCTTTCCCGGATAAGCTTTTCAAAGGGGCTTCGATGGGTCGAAGGTAATCGTCATCTCTTTCCAGCTGTCGTATGGCGCCAATTCAACCAGTTTCGGAAAAGGCGAGCATTTCCGGATGGCCCGTATCGCGCTTTGAACAAGGGCCGCGCGTTTCTTGTCCTGTGGCGTCGCGACGATCCGAGGGGGGCCGACAACCGTGCCGTTGTCGTCGAGTTGGATGCGGACGGTTGCCTCGTGGCCGGCCAGTTCCGGCGTTTCCCGGACCAGTCCCTTGCGGTCGAGTTTCAGCCGAATGATGACGGCACCGATGCCGGAAGCATCGGCGGGAACAATCCAGCAGCGCACTATTTGACCGCGGACATAGTCGGCCGCGGTCTTCTGCGGGTCAGCGCCGGCGGGACCGGATGCGATGAGGAGCGCCGACAGCAGGAACGGCGCCCGGCGCATGCTATTTCTCCAGGCGGGCAAGCAGCGAGGAGGTGTCCCAGCGGCTGCCGCCCATCGCCTGCACATCCTTGTAGAACTGGTCGACCAGTGCGGTGACCGGCAGGCGCGCGCCATTGTTGTCCGCTTCGGCCAGGCAGATGCCCAGATCCTTGCGCATCCAGTCCACGGCGAAGCCGAAATCATATTTGCCGGCATTCATCGTCTTGTGGCGGTTTTCCATCTGCCAGGAACCGGCCGCCCCCTTGGAGATGACCTCGACGACCTTTTCGATGTCGAGCCCGGCCTTCTTGCCGAAGTGGATGCCTTCGGCGAGGCCCTGGACCAGGCCGGCGATACAGATCTGGTTGATCATCTTGGTGAGCTGGCCGGCACCGGCCGGACCCATCAGCCCGACCATGCGCGCGAAGGCGGAAATGACCGGGCTGGCCCGCTCGAAAACATCCTCGGCGCCGCCGACCATGACGGTGAGCACGCCGTTTTCGGCACCGGCCTGGCCGCCCGAAACCGGCGCGTCGAGGAAGGAAAAGCCGCGCTTCTCGGCTTCGGCGGCGAGCTCACGCGCGACTTCGGCGGACGCCGTCGTATTGTCGATGAAGACGGAGCCCTTCTTCATGGCATGGAAGGCGCCGTCGGGCCCGATGGTGATGGAACGCAGGTCGTCGTCGTTGCCGACGCAGGAAAAGACGAAGTCCTTGCCTTCGGCGGCCTGTCTCGGGGTGAGGGCGACATTGCCGCCATGCTGGGCGGCCCACTTCTCGGCCTTGGCGGTGGTGCGGTTATAGACGGTGACGTCGTGGCCGCCCTTGTTCTTCAGGTGCCCGGCCATCGGATAGCCCATCACGCCGAGACCCAGATATGCCACCGCTGCCATGCCGAAAATCCCTTCAAATCGCTGCGGCGGCAGTCTTAGCGCATCGGCCCGAAAATCGGAATCGATTTTCGGTAAGCACGATGCGCAGCTTCAAAGTGCTGGAGCGTCCTTTGCGCGTCCGAATGGACGCGCGGCGCTCTAGCCGATTGCGGCGCGCTTGGGCAATTCATGGCTTGGTCCAGCCGGCAAACGCGGCCGGGTCAGCGATGCAGATGGCGGGTGATGCGCCGCTCGATCCATTCGATGCAATGCCGCAGCGCCTCGACCATGATGAGATAGAAGATGGCCGCCCAGATATAGGCCTGGAAGTCGAAGGTGCGCGAATAGGTCAGGCGGGTGATGCCCATCAGGTCGTAGACGGTGATGATGGCGACGATGGCCGAACCCTTGATCATCAGGATGACTTCGTTGCCATAGGGGCGCAGCGCCACGATCAGAGCCTGCGGCAGGATGATCTTGCGCAGCGTCTGCAGCTTGTGCAGCCCCAGCGAAGACGCGCCTTCCCACTGGCCCTTTGGCACGCTTTCGATGGCGCCGCGCAGGATTTCGGCCTGATAGGCGGCGGTGTTCAGCGAAAAGGCGAAGATCGCGCAGTTGAAAGCATCGCGGAAGAAACTCCACAGTCCGACCATCTCAAGCTGCGGACGGAAGGAGCCGAGACCGTAATAGATAAGGAAGGTCTGGGCGAGCAGCGGCGTGCCGCGGAAGAAATAGACATAGGCGTAGGCGAAGCCAGAGAGGATCGGGTTCTTCGACATGCGCGCATAGGTGATCGGAATGGACAGCAGCGCGCCAAGGACGATCGATATCGCGACCAGGGTCAGCGTGACTTCGATGCCCGACAGATAGCTCGGCCCGTATTTCTTGATCAGCTCCGGGTTCCATGACGCGACAAGGAACCAGACGAGACCGAGGCCAAGCAGCGCCCATAGCGCCAGGAGCACATGGCCGGTGATGCGGGCCTTGGTCCAGCCGGGCGCCGGCTCCGCCGGTTTTTCGACGATGGCTGTTGCGGTGCTCATCGATTTGCCTCCCGGCGACCGACGGCGCGCTCAATGGCGTTGATGCCGAAGGAGGAGATGATGGCGAGCACGAGATAGATCAGCGCCGCATAACCGAAGAACAGGAAGGCGTGCTTGGTGACACGCGCGGCGACGCCTGCCTGGCGCAGAATGTCGGGGAGGCCGACGGCGGACACCAGCGCGGTGTCCTTGAGCAGGATCAGCCACAGATTGGCGAGGCCGGGCAGGGCGATACGGATCAATTGTGGCAGCACCACGAGACGCATGGTCTGGCCGCTGGTGAGGCCTACCGCGAAACCGCCTTCATACTGCCCCTTGGGAATGGCGCGGAAGGCGGAGAGGAAAACTTCGCTGGCGTAAGACGAGAAGACGACGCCGAGCGCGATCATGCCGGAGACGAAGGCGTTCACCTCGACGGTGCCGGTGGGGTCGAACAACTGGACCAGCTTCTGCAGCGCGATCTGGGCGCCGAAGAAGACCAGGAACAGGGTCAACAGTTCCGGCAGGCCGCGGAAGATGGTGGTGTAGACATTGCCGGCCAGCCGCAGCGACGGGTCCTTGGATTGTTTGGCCAGGGCAATGAGGAAGCCGATGACGAGACCGACGGGCAAGGTAGCCGCCGCAAGCGAGATCGTGATCAGAACGCCATAGGCGATTTGTTTGGACCAGCCATCTGGTCCCCAGCTAAGAAGCGTCCATACGCTTTCCATGCGCCCGCCTGTCCCCATCCTCGTTAGACATGCCGTGTTCGTCCCCATGACACGGCTTGATCTGGCAAGAAAGGCGGGAAATTCCCGCCTTTCGCCGTTTCAACAATAAGTCTTAGGATTCCGAACCGTAGACGTCGAACTTGAAGTACTTGGCGTTGATTTCCTTGTATTTGCCATTGGCGCGGATGGCCTTGATGGCGGCGTTCAGCTTGTCCTTGAGTTCGGTGTCGCCCTTGCGCACGGCGATGCCGGCGCCTTCGCCGAAGATTTCGGGGGGCTGTGGCGAGGGCTGGCCGAGCAGCTTGCAGCAGGCGCCATCCGGCGTCGCCAGCCACTGGCTGAGCACCACAATGTCGTCCTCGACCGCGTCGAGGCGGCCATTGGCGAGGTCGAGCTGATACTCCTGCGCGGTCGGGTAAGGCTTCACCGTCGAATCGGTATAGGTCTTCGAGGCGTAGTTGAAATGGGTGGTCGAGGACTGCACGCCGACCGACTTGCCGGCGAGATCTGCCTTAGCCACGCCCTTGACCGTGCTGTCCTTCGGCACCGCGAGGGCCGAGGGCGTGTTGTAGTACTTGTTGGAGAAGTCGACCTTTTCCTTGCGTTCCGGGGTGATCGACATGGAGGCGACGATGGCGTCGAACTTGCCGGCCTGCAGCGCCGGGATGATGCCATCCCAGTCCTGGGCGATGAATTCGCACTTCACCTTCATCTCGTCGCAGAGCGCCTGGGCGATGTCGATGTCGAAACCGACGAGCTTGCCGTCGGAGGTGAGGTTGTTGAAGGGGGGGTAGGCGCCTTCGGTGCCGATCTTGACGACCTTCTCCTGGGCCTGGGCTGCGCCAAGGGCCAGCACCATGGCCGACGTGGCGAGCGCGATACGCATTGCAATACGCATGATGATCCTCTCTGTTGGTCTCGGCCGTTCTGACAACGGCTCGTTGGGGCGAGTTTCTTATCGCCCGCTGGCCGGATAGTGGAACTTTTTCGCAAGTGAAAGCAACTGCAAAACCGCCGACAAAGCTTTTCAGCCTCGGCAAAATTACGTGAGTTTTAGGCATATCGCAGGGGAAGCTTGCCGGCCGGCGGACGTCTTTCAGGCGGCCAGACCCGTCTGCCGTTCGACGAAGTCGGCTATCGCGGCGACGTCGTTCAAATCGAAGACAGGCAGCGTCTCGCCGGCTTGCGGATGGTCGGCGGCGACGGCGACGATGCTGGGGTCCGACGGCGCCAGCGGTGCGCAGTCCTTGGCCTCCAGCCGGCGCGCCTCGATCTTCAGATGGCTTTCGCGCTTGTAGCCTTCGACGATGACGATGTCGGCCGGCGCCAGCCTCGCCAGTATATCGGAAAGCTTCGGCTCGTCCTCGCCGCGCAATTCGTGCATCAACGCCCAGCGCCGCCCCGAAACGATGGCGACTTCGGTGGCGCCGGCCTGGCGATGGCGGAACGAATCGGCGCCTTCCTTGTCGATGTCGAATTCGTGGTGGGCGTGCTTGACGGTGGAGACGCGCCGGCCGCGCCGCACCAGTTCGGCTACAAGCTTCTCGGTCAGGGTCGTCTTGCCGGAATTCTTCCAGCCGGTGATGCCGAAGACGCGGTTGTTCATGCCGGAAGCTCTTGCAGGATACGCTCCGCCTCCACGAGGTCGGCGGGTGTGTTGATGTTGAAGAACGGGTCGAGCGTGCCGTGGCGCAACGGCGCCAGCGGGAATTCGACCTCGACGAAGCGGTGGCGTTCGATGAAGGACAGCACTCGCCGGTTGCCTTCCTCGACCAGGAAATGCCGCAGCGGCTCGCGCAGCGCCAGCGGCCACAGTGCAAAGGTCGGGTGCGGCCGGCCGGACGAGCGCGCCATGGCAATGGTTCCGGCCTCCGCGGCGGCTTCGCTCAGGCCGACGACCAAGGTTTCGGGGAAGAACGGCGTGTCAGCGGCGACGGTGACGATCGCGCGGCAGTTGGTCTCGGCCGCCGCCCATTCCAGGCCGGTCAGCACGCCGGCGAGGGGGCCCGGAAAACCGGCGACGCTGTCGGGCAGGATGGGAGCGTCGAAATCCGCGAAGCGGGCCGGGTCGCCATTGGCGTTGAGGGCGAAGCGGCCGACCTGGGGCTTGAGCCGCGCCGTGACGCGCTCGAGCACGGAGTGGCGGGCGAGCGGCAACAGGCCCTTGTCGCCGCCGCCCATGCGGCTCGACAGGCCTCCGGCCAGGATAACGCCCGCAATCTCCGCATTCATCGTATCGATCTCCCCTGCCGCGGCGGACTGCATTCCAGCCGCCACCCGCCTTCAGCCTATATGCCGTCCGGCTCCATGGCCGGTCCAGTGCTTTCGGCGGCAATGCGGTGCTTGCCGGCGACACGCTCGCGATAGAGCGTGTAGAGGCCGGAGGCGACGACGATGGCCGAACCGGCCAGCATGGTCGCATCGGGAACATCGCCGAAGACGAGGAGACCGAGCAGCAGCGACCACAGCAGCGCCGTGTAGCGATAGGGGGCGATGAAGGAGATGTCGCCGGCGCGCATCGACAGGATGACGAACTGATAGCCGATCAGCAACAGGCCGGCGGCAAGCACGAGCAACACAAGATCTGCCGTCGTCATCGGCGTCCAGCCACCCATGGGGGCAAGCAGGACGCCGCCGAGCAGGGTGATGACGACCGCCGTGGAGGTGGAGACCAGCATGGTCGGGATCTCGACCGGGATCTTGCGGGTGACGAGGTCGCGCACGGCGCAGCAGGCGACGCTGGCCAGCGCCAGTAGCGAATAGACGCTGAAACCCTCGAAACCCGGGCGCACGACAACCAGCACGCCGAGAAAGCCGATCAGGATGGCGAGCCAGCGGCGCCAGCCGACGCCCTCGCCGAAGACCAGGGCAGCGCCCATGGTGACGGCGAGCGGCAGCGCCTGCATCACCGCCGAGACATTGGCGAGCGGCAGGTGGACGAGTGCGAGGAGAAAACTCACCGTGCCGCCGGCCTCGGCCAGCGCGCGCAGGGCAACCAGCGGGTGCAGCACCAGATGCGGAGCGGCGAGCGCGCCGCGCCGCCAGGCCAGCACCGCGATCAGTGCGGAAGCGAAGACGCCGCGCACCAGCATGACCTGCGCCATGTTCATCGAGGCCGAGGCGTGTTTGGTGATGGCGTCGTTGAAGGCAAAGCCGACCATCGCCACAACCATGTAGAGCGCGCCACGGAGGTTGGGCGAGAGAGGCAAGGGCGTTTCCTGTCAGGCGTTCGAGCAAAGCCGTACCACCGACGCGCGAAACTGCAACGGTCAAGCGCTGGGCCAGCACCAGGAAGTTGTTCGGAAAACTCCGCTTCCGTGTCGGAATTGGTCGTCTTGGAGCGGTTCGGCCACGATCGGCCGATCAGCCCCCGGTGACGCTCATGTGGCGGGCCACGGCCGGCCGGCTGCTGCGGCGGTCGATGATGAAATCGTGGCCCTTCGGCTTGCGGCCGATCGCCTCGTCGATGGCATTCGAAACCAGCTCGTTGCCCTCGGAAGCGCGCAGCGGCGCGCGCAGGTCGGCGGCATCCTCCTGGCCTAGGCACATATAAAGCGTGCCGGTGCAGGTCAGCCGGACGCGGTTGCAGCTTTCGCAGAAATTATGCGTCATCGGCGTGATGAAGCCGAGCCGGCCGCCGGTTTCGGCGACCTCGACATAACGTGCCGGGCCGCCGGTCTTGTAGGCAATGTCGTTGAGCGTGAAGCTGCGCTCCAGTTCTGCGCGCACCAGCGACAATGGCAGATACTGGTCGGTGCGGTCAGCCTCGATCTCGCCCATCGGCATGGTCTCGATCAGCGTCAGGTCCATGCCGCGGCCATGCGCCCAACGCAGCATCTGCGGTATCTCTACGTCGTTGAAGCCCTTCAGCGCGACCGCGTTCAGCTTGACTTCGAGGCCGGCGGCCTGGGCGGCATCGATGCCGGCCATCACCTTGTCGAGATGACCCCAGCGCGTGATGGAATGGAACTTGTCGGCATCGAGCGTGTCCAGCGACACGTTGATGCGCCGCACGCCGCAATCGGCCAATTCGCCGGCGAAACGGGCAAGCTGCGAGCCGTTGGTGGTCAGGGTCAGTTCTTCGAGGGCGCCGCTCTTCAGATGGCGCGACAGTTCGCGCACCAGGTGCATGATGTTCTTGCGCACCAGCGGCTCGCCGCCGGTCAGGCGCAGCTTGCGCACGCCCTTCTCGATGAAGACGGTGCAGAGCCGGTCGAGTTCTTCCAGCGTCAGAAGGTCTTTCTTCGGCAGGAAGGCCATGTCCTCGGCCATGCAGTAGACGCAACGGAAATCGCAGCGGTCGGTGACCGACACGCGCAGATAGCTGATGGTGCGACCGAACGGGTCGATCATGTTCATGCGGCAGTTCCGTTACTCGGAGCCGAAGCGCGGCCCGCTATAACCATCTATGTGATACGAAGTTGCTTGTCGTTCAAGATCGCCGATCTTGGCTTTTCGTCCGATGCGGGGAACGACACAATGTGTCGAATGCGCGAAACAGCTTTCCCAAGAGCGGTCATGCGGCGTAGGAAGGCGAATTATCGCAAAGGAAGTCACGATGTCGGCACCAAAGGAATTGAGGGTCTCGAAGGACCGCAGGCTGCTGACGGTGACTTTTCCGGACCACCGGCCGTTTGAACTGCCGGCCGAACTGCTGCGGGTGCTGTCGCCGTCGGCCGAGGTGCAGGGCCATTCGCCAGAGCAACGGGTGACGGTGCCCGGCAAGCGCGACGTGGCCATCCTCAAGATCGAGCCGGTTGGCAATTATGCGGTGCGCATCACTTTCGACGATTTCCACGACACCGGCATCTTCACCTGGAACTACCTGCATACGCTGGGCCACGAAATGGACAGCCGGTGGCAGGGGTATCTGGACGAATTGTCGGAAAAGGGACTGAGCCGGGATCGTTAGAGCGCCGCGCGTCCATTCGGACGCGCAAAGGACGCTCTAACACTTTGAATTTGCGCATCGTGCTTACCGAAAATCGATTCCGATTTTCGGGCCGATGCGTTAGCCGGGCTTCGTCGTCAAACTGTTACATGGTTGCGTTAGCCGGCGGGCAGCAAGGATGAGGGCGATGTCGAAAATAGAGACCGTCGAACAACTCGAAGCGCTTTACGGGCTTCCCGGCGAGGCTTCGCTGGTGAAGGAACTCGACCATATCATTCCCGAATACGCCGCCTTCATCGAAGCCTCGCCCTTCGTGGCGCTGGCCACTGTCGGGCCGGAGGGGTTGGATTGTTCGCCGCGCGGTGACCTCGCCGGCTTCGTGCGCATCCATGATGCAAGAACGCTGATGATGCCTGACCGGCGCGGCAACAATCGCGCCGATTCGCTGAAGAACATCATCCGCGACCCGCGCGTCGCCCTGCTGTTCCTGGTGCCGGGCTCGGGCACCACGCTGCGCGTCAACGGCCGCGCTGAAATATCCATCGATCCCGAACTGTGCGCGTCGTTCACGGTCGAAGGAAAACCTGCACGGTCGGTGACGGTGGTCGCGGTCGAAAAGGTCTATTTCCAGTGCGCCCGCGCCATTCACCGCTCGGAATTGTGGAACCCGGAAAAACACGTCGACCCGAAAAGCCTGCCGACCCCCGGCCAGATCCTCGAAGTGACCAGCCGCAAGGGCATCGACGGCGAGACCTACGACAAGGAATGGCCGGAGCGGGCTAAGAAGTCGATGTGGTGAGGCTTTGCCGGGCCGCGCTGCGATAGCAGGCGCTGCTATTCCACCTTCATGGCTTCGGTGATGCGCTGCATCATGGCGCCCATGCGGTCGCATTCGGCCGGCGACGACTGCGACATCACCTGTTCGATCAGTCCGTTGTAGATCGCCAGGGCCTCCATCAGCAGCGCCTCGCCGCTGTCGGTGAGGGTGAGCCGCATCACCCGCTTGTCCTTGGCATCGTTCTCGCGTTGGACCAGGCCGCGCGTTTCCAGTTGCGGCAACAGCATGGTGATGTTGGAGCGTCCCACCAGCAATTTGCGAGCGAGATCGTGCTGCGACATGCCGGGATGCCGGTAGAGGTTCATCAGCATGTCGAGCTGCGCCAGCTTCAGATCCAGCGGCTGCAGCGCCTTGGTCAGCGCCGCCACCACGGCCTTTTCGGCGCGCACCAGAGCGATCCAGTTGCGGAATCGCGGATTGTCCCAAGGCAAGTCTTGTTTTTTGTTCATTCTTGAACTAACATGTTCATCATTGAACTAATATGGTGGATCGCCACTATGGCATCATTTGGTTTGAAGGTCATCCGGGGCATGTTCGGCGTTGGTGAGCGTATCGCGCCCGGTTTCGCGGGCCGTATCGCCTTCCAATTGTTCTGCCGCACGCCAAACGTCAATAAGCCGACTGACAATGAGCGCCGCGCTGTCGAACGCGCGGCCGATTTCATGGCCGAGGCACGCCATCATCGGCTGAAGACCAAGGCAGGCTGCGTCGCCGTGCACGAATTTCGCCCGGAGCCAGGCAAGGCGGCGCGTGGGACGGTTCTCGTCATCCATGGCTGGCGCTCGCGCACCGAATATATGCGCGCGCTCATCGAAGGATTTTTGCGCGACGGCTACAGGGTGGTCTCGCTCGATCTGCCGGGGCACGGCGCTTCCAGCGGCCGCAGGCTCAACATGATCAATGCCGTCGAGGCGACACGGTTGGCCGGCGACTGGTTTGGCCCTTTCGTCGCCACCGTCGGCCATTCCTTCGGCGGCGCCGTGGCGACCAACGCGGCCGTCGGCTCGGTCAAGGGGTTCCTGCCGGTCGGCACCGACAGGCTGGTGCTGATCGCGGCTCCTTGCTCGATCCCGGACCTGTTCGCCGAGTTCAGCCGCATGCTCAATGTCGGTCCGCGCTCGCAGCGGGTCATGGCCGGCGAGGTGGAGAGGCTTTCCGGGCGACCGCTCTCGGAATTCCAGGGCGACCGGCAACTGGCCACGACGCCGCTGCCGACGCTGGTTATCCACGCGCCGGACGATCGCGAGGTTTCGATGCGCCACGCCGAACTTTACGCCAGCGCTGGCGACCATGTCCGGCTGCACCGGGCGGAAGGGCTCGGCCACCGCCGCATCCTCGCCGATCCCGGCGTGGTGCAGAGGTCGATCGCTTTCGCGGCTGAGCGCGTCAAACCCGAATTGGTGCACTAAGCTCGAACAGGCCGGCTCTATTTCTTGGCTTCGGCCAGTTCGACCGGCAGGCCGGCGTCTTTCCATGCGGTGAAGCCGCCCAATATGTGCTTGACCGGCGCCAGGCCCATATCCTGCGCGGTCTTGGTGGCGAGCGCCGAGCGCCAGCCGCCGGCACAGAAGAAGACGAAGCTCTTGCCCGAGGCGAAATAGGGCTTGTGATAGGGGCTTTCCGGATCGATCCAGAATTCCAGCATGCCACGCGGGCAATGCTTGGCGCCAGGGATGCGGCCGTTCTGCTCGACCTCGCGCGGGTCGCGCAGATCGACGAAGATGGTGCCGTCGTCCTCGAGCAACGCCGCCGCCTGATCGGGCGACACCGCCTCGATCTCGGCATTGGCCTCGTCCAGCATCTGGCGAAAGCCCTTCTTCACGGCATTCCTCCGCAGGTCTTCTGTCAATTTCGAAACATCGTTGCGGGGATTTCCAGCATACGGCAGCGCGTTTGTCACGCGTGGCGATCGCCCTTGGCCCGTGCTTTCTCGACCAGGGGCTGGAAGGCCGCCATGGCGCAATCCGCAACCGCCGCCAGTTCCTCACGCGAGGCGCCGTCGCGCGCGATAATCGACATGCCGTGCTGGGCGGTGGCGTAGAACAGCGCCGCCGCTTCGCAGTCAAATCCCGCCGGCAGATCGCCTACGGCGACGCTGCGCAGGAAGCGTCCGCGCAAGGCATCGACATTGGCGGCGCGCCGGCGGCGCAGGTCGGTGCAGATCGCGCCGGAGGTGGAATCTCGGTGCAGCGCGCTCAGCGCGATGAGGCAGCCCTGCGGGCAATCCGTGCGCGAATAGGCGTCGACCGTCGCGCCAAGGAAGCCGGCCATGGCGGCCCGCGCCGTCGGGGCGCTCTCGATCGCTTGCCATATCTCGGTGCCGACCACCTTGTTGTAGTGGTCGGTGGCCTCGAGAAAGAGCGCTTCCTTGCTGCCGAAGGCGGCGTAGAGGCTGGGCGAATTGATGCCCATCGCCGTGGTCAGGTCGCTCAGCGACGCGCCTTCGTAACCTTTCGTCCAGAACACCTCCATCGCCCGCCCGAGGGCGGCGGTGCGATCGAAACTGCGTGGACGTCCGCGGTCGGCCATGGGGTCTTCCTTTCTGTGTTGATCAATACATAAATGTCTTGACGGCGCTGCGCAACATCGCCAGATGTTTATGTATCGATTGATACAGAAAGGAATATCGATGACTTCCACCAATTTGCAGGGCAAGGCAGCGCTAGTGACCGGCGGCAGCAGGGGCATCGGCGCGGCGATCGCCCGCAGGCTTGCGGCCGAAGGCGCGGACGTGGCGATTACTTATGTCAACGGCGCCGACAAGGCCGAAGCCGTGGTCAAGGAGATCAAGGCGAGTGGGCGTCGCGCCGTCGCGATCAAGGCCGACAATCGCGACGCCGAGGCGGTCGAACGTTCGGTCAAGGAAGCGGCCGGCGCGCTCGGCCGGCTGGATATCCTGGTCAACAGCGCCGGCATCTGGCGCGCGGCTCCGGTGGGCGAGCTTTCGCTTGCCGATTTCGACGAAACGATCGAGGTCAATCTGCGGGCGCCGTTCGTTGCCTCCAAGGCTGCTGCGGCGCTGATGGGCGAGGGTGGCTCGATCATTTCGATTTCATCCAACCTGGCCGACCGCGTGTCGGACCCGGGGCTTGCCGCCTATTCGGCGAGCAAGGCGGGGCTGGTCGGGCTCACCAAGGCGCTGGCGCGCGATCTCGGGTCCCGTGGCATCACCGCCAACATCGTCAATCCCGGATCGACCAACACCGATATGAACCCTGCCAACGGGCCACATGCCGAACACCAGCGCCAGAAGATGGCAACGCCGCGCTTCGGCGATGCCTCGGAAATCGCCAGCCTGGTCGCCTGGCTTGCCGGTCCGGAAAGCCGTTTCGTCACCGGCTCGGCCTTCACCATAGACGGCGGCGCCAACATCTGAGGCAACCGTTCCGGGCCTGATTTCGTTGATAGCGGGGTAGGGATGGATTCCCGCCCCGCTGGCCAGTTCCCACAGGACCATTCTGCAACAGTGTGAGTGGTTTCATGGAGGCTTAACCAAAAGGGTGTGAAACGTTATCATCCTGCCATAGAACCGCCACGCCTGTGACCAGAGCATCCGCGGCGGAATTCGGGGCCCAGGAACGGGCTGGAGAGGGTGGTTCATGAAATCGCTGGGTAAGAAAACCGTGCTGCTTTCGATCGCGGCTTTGACCGCGACGCTGGCGCTCGGGGCCCCACAGGCCAGTGCCGACGGGCTGTTCGACATGTTGTTCGGCGGCAGTGGCGGCAGGCCGGGCCAGTCGCCCTCCATGCGCGGCGGCGACGATTATTTCGGCGACACCTATGGGCGTGGCGAGCCGCGCAAACAGGTTCGGCGCGGCGAGTTTCCACCACCGCCCGGCACACGCAAGCAGGCGGCGATCGCCAAGATCACCGGGCCGACCTACAATACCTACAAGGCCGATCCGCTGGTCCGGGTCGATTTTTCGTCGCTGTCGGCAGCGCCGCAGAAGGTGGCGTTCGAGCCGGGACAGACCGACGGCGCGTTCCGCGATGCTCTTGCCGGGCTGGTGGGCTACGACCTTCTTGCCGAATCGGCCAATGCCAAGGCGCTTGTCGCCTATTACGCCGCCAATCCGGGCTTCATCTGGGTGACCGGAACCGAGGTCAACGAGCGCGCCAAGCAGGCGCTGCGCGTGCTGGGCGAAGCGGCGAGCTACGGGCTTGCCCCGTCGGACTACACGGTCGAGGTGCCGGTTGCGACCGTCACCGATCCGGCAGCCCGCACGAAGGAGATGATCCGCTTCGAAATGGCACTGTCGGCGCGCGTGCTGCGCTACATCGACGATGCCCAGGACGGCCGCATCGATCCCAACAAAATCTCCGGCTACTATGATTTCCCGGCGAAGCCGTTCGACCGCGAGGCCGCGTTGAAGGCGCTTGCCCATACCCAGGAGACGGCCACCTATCTGGAATCGCGCCATCCGCAGAATCCCGAATACCAGGCGCTGCGTGTCGAACTCGAAACGCTGAAGGCCAGCGAAGAGAACCAGATCGTCGTCGATCCCAAGCTGAAGCTCAAGCCTGGCGAGACCAGCCCGGAGCTACCCAAGCTGTTGTCGCTGATCGCCCGCGACCTCGATGACGAGATGGGCGGCGCATATGGCGAGGTGCTGGCGAGGCTCGGCACCAGCGAGACCTATGGCCAGGAACTCGTGCCTGTCATCAAGGCGGCGCAGAAGAAGGCAGGCCAGAAGGGCGACGGCGTCATCGGGCCGCGCACAGTGGCGGCTCTCGCCGGTTCGTCCAAGGCCGACCGCATCGCCAAGGTGCAATACGCGCTGGAGGAATTGCGCTGGCATCCATCCGATCTGGGCAGCCCGCGCGTGTTCATCAATCAGCCTGCCTACACGGCCAGCTATATCGATGGCGGCGTGGAGAAGCTGAAGACGCGCACCGTCATCGGCAAGGTCACCAACCAGACCAGCTTCTTCTTCGATGAGATCAAGCAGGTCGACTACAATCCCTATTGGGGCGTGCCGCAGTCGATCCTGGTCAACGAGATGCTGCCGAGGCTGAGGCGCGATCCGGGCTATCTCGACCGGGCCGGCTATGAGGTAACGGACGCGCGCGGCAAACGCATTCCCTCCAACGCGGTCGACTGGGGCGCATACGGTTCGAAGATCCCCTACAATGTGCGCCAGCAGCCGAGCGAGGCCAATGCGCTGGGCGAACTGAAGATCCTGTTCCCCAACAAGCACGCCATCTACATGCACGACACGCCGCAAAAGGCATTTTTCCAGCGCGACATGCGGGCACTGAGCCATGGCTGCGTGCGCCTCCAGGACCCGCGCGGCATGGCCGCCGCGGTGCTCGACACCTCGGTCGACTACATTGCCGACAAGCTGGCGCAGGGCCATTCCTCGCAGCAGGTGACGCGCAAGATTCCGGTCTATGTCGCCTATTTCACCGCCTGGCCCGACATGTCCGGCAAGGTCGAATATTTCGACGACGTCTACGGTCGCGACGACCGCTTGCGGCAGGCGCTGGAAGCAGTCGCCGCGGTGCGCAGCCCGTCGAGCTGACGCAAGCGCCCAACAGGCGCTTGCCCATCACTCCGGCCAGCGTGATGACGCTAGTCCGCCTTCAGCGGCTGCGGGGTGTCGATGCGGCGGGACCAGTCTTCGGTCTGGCCCGACGACAGCCGGGCGGCGGCGAGGCGGCGCCAATTGTCCGGCAGGCCGGGCAGGGCGGCGAGACCGGCGAGTGCTGCCCGGTTCATGCGGTCGTGGTAGAGAAGGTGCGATACCCTGGCCACCGACCAGTCGGGATGTCGCCTCTTAATCAGCCGGCCGTGGTCGCCGGCGGCGATGATGCCTGGTTCTGACACCCGGAAATACCAGCCGCTGCGCCCCGTATCCTGCACGCGGCGTGCCATGTCAGGCAGATCGAAGCGCAGGTTGAGCTTCCAGCAGGGCTGGCGGCCCTGGCTGACCTCCAGCAGCGCGCCACCGACGCGCCAGAGGTCTCCGAGGCAGAGATCGGCTTCGGTTATCCCGTCCAAGACCAGGTTCTCGCCAAAGGCGCCGGGGCTGAAGCGCGCGGCGCGATGCGGCAGTTCGGCTGCCCAGTCCGGCATGTGCGAAACCGCATAGGCGTGGATCGCCTTGTCGGGGCCGCCGTGACGTTTGCGGTCGCCCTGTTGGTCGCCGTCAAGTCCGAGTTTTTCCGCCCGAACCGGCCCGTCGACCTTGTGCTTGTCGATGGCACTCAGCGCGCCATCCGGGCCAAACGGCACCGCTTGCCCGATGCGCAGTTCGGTCACATGGAAGGTGGTCATGCTGGGCAGTGTCCTCGGCAAAATGAGCAGGTCGCTGCGATATCCGCCCTTATCTGGGGTTTGTCGTCAGCGGCCATCAAGGCGCCAGGCGATGCAAAGGACTGACCCATGGCTTGGGTGGCCGGGGGCGGTCAAATCGTATCGAGCGATGTCCAGCCTTCACCACCAGCCCATCTCGTGGCCTGCCACGGCGATGGCGATCAGGATGCCGGCAAGGTGAAGCAGCCACTCATAGCGCATCGCTACCTGTTAGCGGTTTGGCCAAAGCGGCGATAGAGCGGGCCGCGACGATGGTCGTGCCGCCAGCCAACGTAGATGCGGCGGTTTCCGCCTGGCTTTCCATCAAAAAAACGACCCGGCCATGGGGGCCGGGTCGATGTCTGATGACGTCTTCACTTGGATAAAAAGAGCGAATGACTGGAGGTCAAACCTTTCACCCGCTAAACCAAAAGAGCCTCAGCCTTAGAAGTCGCGCTGGAAGCGGAGGATGCCGCCGACGCTGCTCTTCTTGTCGGTGGTGGTCCAGCTGCCGAGCCAGTCGGCGTCGCCGCGCTTGCCTTCGTTGAGGTAGTCAACTTCGGCCGTCACGGTGAAGCCCGGAACCATCTGGTAAGCCACGTTCGCGGCTACGCCGAGGTTCTTCTGCTCGTCATAAGACACCTGGGTGTTGAAGGTGGTCTTCTCGTTGAACTTGTACGAGCCACCGCCCCAGAATGCCCAGTTGCCGCCCCACGGCTTGTAGAAGCTGCGAGCCGCGTGGTCGTCCGTGCCGTAACCGCCCATGATGAAGAGCGAGATCTGGTCGGTGGCGTTCACGTCCAAGCGAACCTTGCCGGCCCACTCTTCCCAACTCGGATTGTAGGCAACGACACCGGTGATGCCGCCCCAGCCCTGGGTGTACTTGGCGCCGACCACGACGTTCGGGGCGTAGCTGTCGATGGTGTTGTCGACAATGCCGGGAACCCAGGCGCCGGTGCCATCCTTCACGAAGGTATTGTAGCTACCCGAACCCTGTTCGAGCGACACGATCGCCGAGAAGCCGTTGCCTGCGTCGAAAGTGTAGCTGATCAGATTGGTGTCGAATTCACCGTAAGGAACCAGCGTATCCTGGATGACGTTGCCGGCGTAACCCGAGAAGGTGTCGTAGGCCGATTCGTCCTTACCGACACGCAGGCCACCGAGCTGGATCCAGGCGAAATTCAGCGAAATGCCACGGTTGCGAGCATCGGCATTGCTGTTGTCGTTGCCGAAGTTGAAGCGGGTTTCGGTGTAGGTCTTCAGGGTGCCGAGCTCGGTCTCCTGACCGGTCCAGGTCTTCAGCGTGAAGCGGGTGTTCTTGTTCCAGGTGTTCTGTTGCTTGCCGGTGAGCACGTCGTTGGTACGCGCGCCGTCGAAGGTACCCCGGTCGCCAAGACCGGCATCGTAACGGATGTAACCGCCAATGCGCAGGCAGGTTTCAGTGCCCGGGATGTAGAAGTAGCCGGCGCCGTAAACGTCACAGATCTTGACGTATTCGGCCGGTTCCGGCTCGGCGACGACGACAGCGTCGGCGGCGCGTGCACCCGAGACTGCGAGCAGAGCCGCACCGGTGCTGAGAAGTAAAGTATGGATTTTCACTGAAATCCCCTGTCCGTGCCTTGGGATCGTCAAGTTCCCCCTGTCGCGATTGCAATCCTCGCCGGAAGTTCCCGATCCAAACAAGGCGAACTATGCCTAGATCATGGCCGCTATCGTTAGTAACAAAAAAGTGACTGGTCTGTAACATTCGGAATATTTACTAAGTATATCATTGGATATCGCATAATTGAAAAGTCATTGATTCCATTGTGTAATTGAGAAATTTATAATTTTACATTGATGGATGGCCCGGCGGAGTGACGGAGTGTTCGGCGCTGTTCAGCGCCGACATGATTGTCACGGTGTTGCAATAACGTCACGGATCGCAGCTCACCAGGCGCCGTTAGACGGCTTGGGCTGTTTCTGATCGAAAAGATGCTGCGCCCGCGTAATCTGGTCGGCGTTGTCGTGCGTCCAATGGTGGATAGCGTTGAGCAATGTCCGCACCGAACGCCCGAGGTCTGTCACGCTGTATTCGACGCCAGGAGGCGCGGTGTCGACCAGTCGCCGGCTGATCAGGCCGTTGCGTTCGAGCCGCCGCAAACTCTGTGTCAGCGTTTTCTGGGTGATGCCCACCAGTTGGCGCTTCAAGACATTGAAGCGTAAAGCGCTTTCGGCGCGGTAGATGGCCTGCAAAACCAGTATGGTCCATTTGTCGGCGAAAAGTTCGTGTACGACGCGGTCCTCGTCCTCGCTACGATCCGAGGTACTATTGATCATAATGCACTCCTGAAGGACCCCCGGTTGGAAATGGGACGAATGGCCTCTAACGGTCTTGGCGGCGCTTAAGTTCCAGCAGATTTTCTGCGGATGTCTCTCGCAAGGTTGGCGAAGAGACGGCGGCCAGAATCGGTGCGACAGGATGCACCCGCGCGCCGGTTTCAGGGAGCCGGTGCCAGATCAAAATCGCGTTAGCGGAGACTTCGTCAGTCCGCCATGGCGGTGAAACAGGCCCTTGGCGGGAAGAATTGCAGTGCCAATGTGGACGTTGCCCGGACGATCAGGGCTCGTCCTGTGGGGTGGATTCCGAGATCGCGGGCATGGCGGTCCCTATCCCCGGCTCATGCTTGAAGGCAACGAATGTGTCTGAAATCTCGACCCTGCTGAACAAGCCGCTTTCGTCGATCAATCGCGCGCAAACGGCGTTGAAATAGACGATCCAGACGCTTCTTTCCTCGCGCAGGAGCGCGCTTTCCAGATTGGCAAGAACACCCCGCAGGACGGTTTCGCCGAATGGATTGAACAGGAAAACCAGCAGATTCCCGGAGGGGAACTGGTAGTCGATCGCGTCCATTTGAAGTGTCGAAACATCCTGGCAGACGCGCCTCGATGCGGGGTACTTCAGAATGTTTTCGGCGGCGACCGCGTTCAGCTCGTGCGAAAATTCCACGCCGATCACCCGTTTGAAGGGGTATTCGGACGCGATCATGAGGATGCGACCTTTCCCGGAGCCCAGGTCGCAAAAGGAAAAATCTTCCAGATCTGCCGGCAAAGCCTCGATCGATCTGCGGATCAGAAAGGGCGCCAATGTCTGATAGTGCGCTCCTTCAAGCTGATGGGGACTATCGATCTCCAACTGCCATAAAGGAACATTGCCTTCGGTGTCGGTACCGAATTCACGATCGAACGCGCTGCCTTCGGCATTTTGATGCCGCCGACCTCGCAACCTTGCCAGGCCAAGCCGCACAAGCGCGGCAAACCCGTCGCGATGCAGCCTGAAGCGAAGCCGGTCGAAAGCCAACTTCAGTTGATGTGGTTGAGCAAACCCCATCCGCGGATCGCTTTCTGAAGAAAGACGGCACAACGAATTGCAATTATATCGTTTTCCCGTTTCGGTGGCCAGTGTTCTGCGAGGCCGTCGCCGGTGCCTGAAGCGGGGGGCGGATGGCGGTTGTAACCGAGGCAGGGCAGGCGGTGGTGATCTCGATCGTTGAGCGTCAATCCAACGTCTCTATGAGCGATTGGCCTTCCGCCTGATTGCGTGACAGCGATGGCGCGCGGGGTTTCAACCGGCCCGACAAGCGCAGACATTTCCGCCGAAAGCCGGATGAAGTCCGCCGCAAGGTTGAGGTTCAGATGCGCCAAAAGTGAGTGCTTCATCGGCTTGCCGGTTTTCCAGTGTGTCGTCGTGCGATATAAATCCTTCGTGACCTCGGGGCGGGATGGCAACGCACGAAACCTGCAAGTTCCGTTAACCCCGGTTCGAATCCGAGGCGAGGTCTCCAGTCCGCTTCCTGTTTGACCAAAACCGTGGCTTCGGGCGGTAAGGCCTGCGGGTTGTTAATTGCAAAATATCTATTGCAAAAAAATGTAATCGTTAATATCTAGATATCGAAAATGATGCCGCGCCATGTGAGTGCGGCGGCTTGAAGCGATTTCGAGAGGATGTGCGATGATCAAGGTGACCGATAAGCTCTGGGTTTCCGGACAGCCGACCGATGCCGATGTGGCTGCCGCCGGCGAGGCCGGCGTCCGCAGGATCGTCAACAACCGCCCCGAGAATGAAGAGCCGAGCCAGCCCAGCATGGCGGATGCCGCCGCGCTTGCGGGGCAGGCGGGCATGGATTTCGTCAACATCCCCGTGGCGCCGGGGCGCTATACGCTTGAGACGGTGCGTGCCTTCCAGAAGGCGGTAGTCGAGGCCGACGGGCCCGTGCTTGCGCATTGCAAGGGTGGCACACGCTCCGCCACGCTGTGGGCGATCGGCGAGGTTCTCGACGGTAGGATGTCGGCCGACGAACTCGACGCGGTCGGTCAGCGGCTCGGCATCAATTTCGCCGGTGCCAAGGACTGGCTGCGCAACAACAACTGACGATTTGAACCTGAACCGATCGTGAGGCTTGCCATGAACCTGAAAGCCGAAGTGACCGCATTCTTCGATCCCCGGACCTTTTCGGTGCAGTATGTCGTCGCCGATCCGGCAACGAAGAAGTGTGCGATCGTCGATCCCGTGCTCGATTTCGATGAGAAGTCGGGCACTACGGCGACCGTCAATGCCGACCACATCCTCGACTTCATCGAGGAACGGGGGCTGGCGGTCGAATGGATCCTCGATACCCACCCGCATGCAGACCACTTCTCCGCGGCCCGTTATCTCAAGTCGAAGACGGGTGCGCCGACCGCCATTGGCGAACGTGTCGTCGACGTCCAGAAACTGTGGAAGGGCATCTACAACTGGCCGGAGCTGAACGCGGACGGCTCGCAGTGGGACAAGCTGTTCGCAGAGGGCGAGACCTTCTCCGTCGGTGAACTCGAGGGAAAGGTGCTCTTCTCGCCGGGGCACACGCTGGCCTCGATCACCTATGTCGTCGGCGACACGGCCTTCATCCACGATACGCTGTTCATGCCCGACAGCGGCACCGCGCGCGCCGACTTTCCCGGTGGCAGCGCCGGGCGGCTCTGGCAGTCGATCCAGGAGATCCTGTCGCTGCCGGCGGAAACGAGGCTGTTCACCGGCCACGACTACCAGCCGGGCGGCCGCGAGCCGAAATGGGAAAGCACGGTTGCCGAGCAGAAGGCGGGCAATTCACACATCTCGAAGCTCTTGACCGAGGCGGAGTTCGTCGCTGTGCGCGAGGCGCGTGACCGCACGCTGCCGATGCCAAAGCTGATCCTGCATGCGCTGCAGATCAACATCAATGGCGGCCGCTTGCCGGAGCCCGAGGCCAACGGCAAGCGCTACCTGAAATTCCCGCTCGACGCGCTGCAGGGCGCGAACTGGGGGTAGAGAACCATGGTCCAGCAACCGAACATGCCGGTTGCCGATCTGCTCGAACGGGCAGGAGAGGCATCCGAATTCCTCAAGAAGCTCGCCAATCCCAACCGGCTGATGATCGCCTGCGCGCTTGTCGACGGCGAGCACTCGGTGCGCGAACTGGAAGACAGTCTCGGCATCAGGCAGCCGGGACTGTCGCAGCAGATCGCCGAGCTGCGCGATGCGGGCCTGATCGTCGGACGCAAGGAATCGAAGTCCGTCTTCTACCGGCTCGCCGATGAACGGGTGAGGGCGGTCGTCACCCTGCTCTACCAGATGTTCTGTGCCCCCGGCGCTGACGCCAGAAACGAGAGCTGAGAGAAATGACCGAATTCACACCGATCGCCTCCACCCTTGGCGGCGTCCTCATTGGCTTCTCCGCGGTTCTGCTGATGGCCTGGGAAGGGCGCATCGCCGGCATCAGCGGCATCGCTGGCCGCTTGCTGCCGCCCTATCTCGACGGCGCTTTCCTGTCGCGCCTTGGTTTTGTTCTGGGGCTGGTCGTCGCGCCCGTGATCTATTCCGTGGCGACGGGGCAGGCGGTGCTGCAGTCGGTCTCGTCCAATCTGCCGCTGATCGCCGTGGCCGGGCTGCTGGTCGGCTTCGGTTCGGTCTATGGCAATGGCTGCACCAGTGGCCACGGCGTCTGCGGCCTCTCCAGGCTGTCGCCGCGCTCGCTTGTCGCCACGCTGACCTTCATAGCGACAGCCTTCGCGACCGTCCTCGTCGTCCGTCACATCGTGGGAGCATGACCATGTCGTTTCTCGTCAATCTCGCGCTCGGCCTTTTGTTCGGCATCGGGCTCGTCGTGTCGGGCATGTCGGACCCGGCCAAGGTGCTCAACTTCCTCGACCTGCTCGGCACCTGGGACCCGTCGCTTGCCTTCGTCATGGGCGGCGCCGTTGTCACGGCCTTCATCGGCTACCGCATCGTGCTCCGCCGCCCCAAGCCTGTTGCCGCCAGCGCGTTCCACCTGCCGGCGAAGACCGACATCGACAGCAAGGTGCTGGTCGGACCGGCCATCTTCGGCATCGGCTGGGGCCTTGGCGGCTTCTGTCCGGGGCCGGCGCTGACCGCGGCAACCTTGGGCGCCACCGGTGCCTACGTCTTTCTGCCGACGATGTTCCTCGGCATGTGGCTGGCCCGCATCGTGGCCAACAGAAAGCTCGCCGCCGCAGCGGCGTGACGACATCGCCGGACCGCAACTGACCGTCCGGCAACACAGACATTTCAGATCGGAAAGGGCCGGGCCATGTTTCTGGAACCCGTTCAATATGCTTTGGGCGCACTCTCCGGTGGCGTTGTCGGCCTCAGCCTCGGTCTGTTCGGCGGCGGAGGCTCTATCCTGGCCGTGCCGCTGATGGTCTATCTCGTCGGCGTTCCCAACGCGCATCTCGCCATCGGCACCAGTGCCGTCTCGGTCGCTGCCAACGCCATGACCGGGCTCGCCAGCCATGCTCGCAACGGCACCGTGAACTGGCGCTGCGCCGCCGTCTACAGCGCTGCCGGCGTGCTGGGCGCCTTCTTCGGCTCGTCGCTCGGCAAGGCCATTGACGGTCGCCATCTGCTCTTCTTGTTTGCCGGCCTGATGCTGGTCGTCGGGGCGTTGATGTTCCGGCGCCGGGGCGTTGCCGGCGATCCGACTGCCGTCTGCAGTCGCGAGAACGCGCCCCGAGTAATGGGTTTCGGTAGCGGCACGGGCTTGCTGTCCGGCTTCTTCGGCATCGGTGGCGGCTTTCTGATCGTGCCGGGCCTGGTCGCGTCGACCGGCATGCCGATGATCAACGCCATCGGCTCATCGCTGGTCGCCGTTGCTGCTTTTGGCATGACCACCGCCATTTCCTATGCCCTGTCGGGCATGGTCGACTGGTCTCTTGCCTTCGTTTTCATCGCTGGCGGCATAGCGGGCGGCCTCGGCGGCTCAAGGGCCGCCATGCTGCTTGAGACGCGCAAGGGCGCGCTCAACATGCTGTTTGCGCTGATGATCGTCGTCGTCGCCATCTACATGGCCTGGCGCAATATGATCGGTGGCTAATAGCGCTGGCAGAGCGCTGCCTGTGCCGTTCAGCCCTTGCGTCCACAGACCGGTTCGACCGCCATGGGCGCGGCTGTTGATCGTGAAGTCGACGGCATAAGTCTCGATAGACCCTGATAGCGGCTGGCTTGGCGAGGCCACGAGGAACATTGGTGCCCGGCCCGTGAACGTGTAACGCGCAAAGACAGTTGGCATGTGACCGAGGAGCGGTGGGAATAGGCGGGATTTGCCGGGAACCGCCGAGAATTTATGGAAATCAACGTATTGCGCGGGGAAGCGGTGGAGTGTCGGAGGGCTGCATATCTCTGTCATCTGCCAAGTGATGTTGCGCTGGCAAGCGTCTAGAGGATGGCGCGGCGGTTCAAATTCGGAAAAAGGCGGTCAAGTTGGGGTTGAGGTGGGAACTGTGATGGTTTTCAGCCGATCAGTTCCCACCTTGTGATTATCTTAATCGATAAGGGATCTGAACCGGTCGTCTGTACTTCGCGCCTTCGAGGTGGGAACTGTGAAATTCGGTCGCAGCCCGACAGTCAAAGGATATTGCTGCGGCAACCCGTTGTCTTCGGACAGAGTTTCCACTTCGGCGTGGAAGAGAGGTGGGTTCCGGTCGGCTTTGTGAGGTACTTTCCGCATTTTAGCACAGGTGTGTGAAAGCGGCTTCCGGGGCGGCGTGGTAGGTCAAGTAGCCGGATATCACCTCATCCGGTTGCGGTATTGCCCGGAGGGATCGTAGAATTACCTGCGACGAGTTTGGCCTTGCCTTTTGGTGTGCAGGGCCTTTCAGCAAGATGAACGGCGACCACTTTCTACTACGCCGTAGTTGACAGCTCTACGCTGGGAATCGATGCGTGTCGCCTATATATGGATTGATACGATTGGGCCGAAACGGACTTCAGCAGCGCTTCAACTTTCCCCGTTTCGATTAACTATCCTCCGGTTCCCTGCGCCCTTGGCGCTGTCCAATTGCGAGTTCGGTAGCCTTTACGGCATCCACTCGAGGCACTTCGAACACGTCTCTTAAGCGCACATATCGGCCGCTTCCATTAACTCTACCCACTAAATCTAAACGCGCAAAATCGATGCCCCCACCGGGCTCGATCAGATCATCACAAATATGTACAGCTATCACCTCTCCAACGAAGATTTGATCGGCTCGCCCTATCTGCAGAGTATGCGTCACCCGGCATTCCAATGCGACAGGACTCTGAGATATGCGCGGAGGCGCAACGTCCGTGGATGCTTCGAGACCAATACCTGCTATTTCCACTTCGGACACAGATGAAGGGAAGTCGGCAGCTGTCAGATTCATATCTGACACAAGAGCTGCCGTGACGAGATTAACGACCATTTCCCCGCTGCATACAAGGTTTCGCGCTGTGTCCTTTTGCCCGCCATCGTCGCGGCCATTAACTCCAATACAAATCGTTGCGGGGTCAGTTGAAAATAGATTGAAGTATGAGAATGGAGCTGCGTTCACTTGTCCGATCGTATCCAGCGTAACAACCCAAGCGATCGGGCGTGGCACTATCACGGATGATAGAATCTTAAAGGTGAGGAATTTGTCCTCATCGCAACGAAACAGCATCTGTCTAATTTCTCGAAATCAGTCTGCCAAATTGAAGTCAACATGATCCTGCCAGTGCGCAAGCTCACCATATGCCCCGGTTGTTCTAGCCGCTTCCATCATTTTCTTCCAACGCTCGGGGAGCATCCGCGCCAAATCTTTCTGATCAGCTGAGCCAAGGATACGGTTGTTGAGAAGTTGTAGCCGCGCTTCATCCATCATAGGTGCTGTTAAGTCTTGGTTTTCCTTCCCAATAAGTTCATGAGCTTTCAGATAGTTGCTGCCAAGGTAGCGGCGGCACCCCTCAAAAGTCGCCTTTACGAATGCACGTAGAGCGCTACGTCGAGTATCAAGTGTCGCCTTTCCGACGGCGAGGAGATAAGCGTAATCGTCGAACCCGTGATCTGCCAGAAGGAGCACCTTCGGCTCCACCCCAGCAGCACGGAAGCGCGCAGGCTCGCTGGAGACGAACCCTAGGATTGCTGCTTTCGGCAAACTGAGCGGTAGCTCCAAGGTTCCCATGTAGTCCCTTGCCTGCTCATCATTCCAATTAAATAGCTTCTTGAGCATTGGCCACACCGCCAGCCTGCTGTGGGCTGACATGAAGATTGGAACTCCAGAAAACTCCTCAAGAGTCGAAAGGTCGCGATCGGTTCGGGAAATCAGTGCTAACGGTGAACGCTGAAATAGGGCTCCAATGGCCACCAATGGTAGCTTTTCTTGTTCGTAAATGAAGACCTTTTGAGCGAAAGAAGCCACACCCACATCCGCTTTGCCAGTGAGCAGGGTCTGTTCTACGTTAAGTTTTGGACCTCCCGGTCGCAATTCTACAGTGAGGCCGGCTTGCTGATAAAGGTTTTCGGCTTGAGCTTGATAGAAGCATCCAAATTCTGGCGCGGGAGACCAGGAGAGCTGCACGGTGATACGCTCTTCCGCATTTGCAGAATATACCTGGAGAAGTATTGCTATCAATGAAAATACCAATTTTAGTGCCGCTCTAAACACTGCCATTCCTTTCGTACAGCGTTTCGATACGAGATAATGCTGGAGAAAATAGATAAAGGCCGCCGGTCCCATGAACCCAGGTGGTTTGCAGTCTGGGAGTACTCACGACTTCGCAGTGACCGAGAGGGTGGCGCACTTCAATTTGGTCCCTGTCGTCGAGGCGCCCCAATAGCGCATCTCGAACGGCACCGTTCTCGGCGGAGCTGAATGTGAGAAAGTCTGAGACAAGGCGTTCGTACTGGTCTTCGATAGACGACATATAGGCAAGGAAATGCAACCCCCGATCCACTGGATCGACAACGGGTGCTGCCAATGTCGAAGTCGATGGTCTGCCGTACGGAATGCCACGTCGGAACAGTGGCGGTGTTGGGTTTGGATAGTCTAAACTTGGTCTGCATTTTCTTGCGTGAGCCGACAAAGGGCACCGACTTCCCGGTGGATCGTCACCATCCCTTGGGAAGATAATGTTCTGATCAGTAACCGCGTTGGGGTCTCGTTCTGGCGAGGAAAATAGCGATGCCCCTGAAGGCCATCGCCCCATGACACCTGCTGCAATACTGGACCTCGCCGCGTCGATAGATCCTCCAAATTGCTCAACCGAGCGTCGAGACATCGTGTCAACCCATCGGTGGAAACCAGCGACGTCTTGTCTCAACCTCAAAAAGACAAGAAACGAGCCACCCGTGAAAAATTCCGGGAGCTTAGAGGGCGTGCCGTTCACCTCTTCTGCTGCCTTCGCTTGGCCGACAATTAGATGCCCAGGCCAAACCAACTCTTGACCGTGTTTGGTGGGGCGGTTGGGATCGTCTGGGTCGCGTTGGACTATCCAAGAATCCGCGCCTAGGTTCGCCCGGCCTCTTATTACGGGCGTAGCCAGACCGTCACGAAAACCGAAATGCTCAGCCATCGCGGTTTGCTCGCCCCACCGGTGTTCGAGCGCAGACCCAACCTCATAACCTGGCATGAGAAACTTGTCCCATCCTGCCGGTTTTGCTCCAGAGATGCGTCCAAAAAGATCTCGCATCCAATCTTGTGTTGAGTTTCGATCGTCTCCCGCAATTATGAATATGCCGTCACAAGCGTTTTCGCCTGTAGTTCCGTCGTGGATAAGCCAGTTTGCGGAGGAGTTGGCGTTTGAACGCTCGTTGAAGATCCCCAGTTTTTGCGCGGAAGCGTGGTAGCCTTGGCCAAATGCTCCTTGATCTGACCTTTCGTGGTGAAGCACGAGCTTGCGCAGACCGGCTGCTGTAAAAGCTATGTTTACCCATATGGCGTTCTCAGCTGAACCGCTTTTGCGTAGGGCGCTTCGGTAAGCCAAGACTTCGGCCGAAGACGTAACATGCGGACGCAGATTTGCTAGAAAGGCCCCGAAAGCGATTCTATCAAGGATTGTAAATCCAGCGGTGATCTGCGTAGCTTTTCGAAAGCCAGGACAGGCATTTCCTTGTATGTCGGTCAGATCGATTACCGGTTCTTCTGTCGGGTTATTTGCCATTTTGCAGCTCTAACTCAACTTGCAGCTCCGCCTCAGCCATCTGTAGCCGCCGCCCGTCTGCTTCCTTTTGATCTCCCAGCGGGCGCAAGACGACTGAAAGAAGTTCACTCTGTTCACCGAGTGGGTTCAGATTGACCAATTCATCCAATTCTTCCGGTGTTTCAGCGTCGATAACAACCGCCGCACCCTTTTGGTTTGAAACCGGATTGCCAGGATGACAAAGGACACCGCTGGCCCAGCCATGTGTTACAGAGCCGCTTTCTACAAGTTTGCTATTGTAGGTGTGCCACCATCTTACCTTCTCGGTTTCGACATTTCGCTGCAAATCCGAAATAGTCATGCCGGCTTGGGGGGCGTGACCCACAAGCAAATACGAGATCCGATATCTATCGCTTGCGCGGGCGTCAGGAGGCGCTGGCAAATTTGCAGGCGCTATAAAACCTTGTGTCGTTTCCTCCAACTCCGGCGGCCTTGTGGCAAAAAGCGCGCGGGCGCTTTGTTGCGCCATGCGCGACGCAGGATCTGACGGCAGCGGTTTTGCCCAATCTCTGTTTTGAACTTCATCGAGATAATCTCGCTCGAGACTCCGCAATGGCACTGTTACATAGCTGCTGTATTCCCTTAGCGGATCACGCTCGAGGAGCGTGGTGAACTCTTCCATTCCGTCGCAGTGATAAATGGCGACATGGGTTGATACGATTTGCGAGTCTCTGAATTTGCTAATTAGCTGATGGGAGCCCCAAGACCAGGGAAGCTTGCCCGCGGCATGAAGTTGAGCCACGTATTCGTGCCATTTCATAACGGCTCGCCAGCGCATAACCTTTTGGCGCGGCGTCCATGACAGATAATCGTCAGGCGAATTGATGATGACCAGTGTTGTGATCGCGTATGCCATATTTGGTCACTCCCCTCCGGATAATTTTGACAACATCACCTTTCGTAAGAGCCGGGTAGGTTCGTCGAGCAGTACATGCCTCTCCTCGTAGCTACGGAGATCTATTCCAGACAACGGCAGTTGCTGAACCATGTTCTTGTCTTCGGCGGTAATCTGTCTCTGCAGCAGCGCCTCTTCCCGCGCTTGTTCTTCGGACAGGTTTGCTCCCTCGCCCCGCAGAACGAGCTTGTAAACTAGCGTGGATTGTGTGGTCTCAGGTTGAAGAGCTAAGAAAATGCGATCAAAAATTCCCCGGCGAGGGTAGGCAATTGTCAAAGCGAGCGAAAATGGAAAGTAATAGCGGTAGGTAAGAATTCTTTCTTCGACATCGTCCGAATTTCCTCCGCCAATCAGCCTTTTGCCTCGGGCGGACACCTCACATTCGAAGCCGTCGTCGACCTCAGACAGTCGCCGGACATCCAGCCGCCCCTTCTGTCCAAAAGTGTCGGCATGTACAAAAGGGAAGTGCGTTACATCGATGAAGTTGTCGATGATCTGGGATGCGGTAGCTGACCATGAATCGACAAGGCAAAAAGTTCGATCGTCGATCGGCCAAAGTCCCTCTGGAAGAGCTGGAAGCGAGGTGCTCGAAGCCTGCGGTGCGACCCAAAGAAGGCCGTACTTGACGTCTACGCCGTGCGGGCTACTCAAGCAAAATTGGGCGAGTTGGTTAGTAGTTGCGCTTGGCGCCGCAACGCAATTCCCTTCACTGTTGAAGACAAACCCATGGTATGGGCAAGAAAGGAGGTTTCCGGCGGCTCTGCCCTTGCTTAACGGGGCCCCTCGATGCGGACATCGATCTTCAAATATAGAGTACTCGCCGTCCAACCTCGCAACCACGTAATGCTGCCCCAATAGGGTCAAACGTCGCGGCTCTACTCCGATGTCAGCAACTCGAGCCACCGGGTGCCAGAAAGCAGATAGGCGTTCATCTGAATTTACGAGACGATCCGAAGAAAGAACCACCTCACCCCCCTCGGGAAGTTGTTCAAAACAGAAGGTAGCAGGCTTCTCGATATTTCCAAAGAAGCCTGACCTCAGCAACATTCGAGCTTCAATCAACGAATACGAAAACGAGCAAGCGCGCTCGACACTTTTGAACTCTTCGCCCGCTAGGCACTGCCCATATGAGCTCGTACCACATCTTGCACATTAGGCAGATTACTTCGTGTCTTCAAGTTCTGCCTGAATTGGTCAAAAGCCGTCCGAACAGAGTCGGCGGGCGTGGTATGACGATAGAAATACGGGTGGGTGCAAGTAGGTCAGGATGGCAGAGTGAACAATGGCGCGCCCGCAAATTGGCTTTGGGCGCATCGTTCGCCACTACCTATTTCAGTTCGCTCCGTTTGTCCGGCGAACTTTTGTTCGCAGCTAACCCCCGACTAGCTGCCCGCTAGCTTGCCGCCCTAGTCAAAGCGGAAGGCCTCCTTTATTCCTCAATCCACCGCGTAGCGCAGCATCATGACGAAACCGCCGAGCAGGCGCACGACGATGTCCTCGGCCTCGATCGGGATCGGGCGCATATCGACGGCGAGATCGGCGGTGTGCATCATCAGGAAGGGCGGCTTGTAGATGCGCAGGACGGTTGCGAGATCGCCGTCGCTATTGCGGATCTCGGCGACGACCGGTTCGCCGTCGCGCGGCTTCTTCGTCGCGCTGAATTCCAGGATATCGCCGGGCAGAAAGCCGGCCAGTTCGATGGCGCGGCTCATCACCCGCCAGCGCGAGCGGCCGGTCTGTGGCCGTGCCCCGAAAGTGAGCGTGCCGCCACTGTAGCGCGCGACATCGCTGCCATCACCATTCACGGGCATGAAGTCTGCGGGCAGGGCGTCGGCGCGACCCTGTTCCGGCAGCCAGTCCATCGGTTCGGCGCAGCTATCGGCAATGCGGCGCAGATAATCGAGGTTCGGCTTCAGCGTGGTGCCGTTCATGTAATTCTTCAGTGTCTGCAGCGGGATCTCGGCCAGCCGGGCGATGGCCGACGGGCCGCCATGGCTGCCGACCACGCGCTTCAGCCAGCGCCGCCACGGCTCGTCGCCCCTTGGCCATTCGGACTGGTGATTGTTGTTTTCTTGGTTATCCACCGGCGCTATGGTCCAATTCTGTTGACTTTAGTCCATTTCTGGACCATCTGGAAAACCAGAAACTGCTCTCGACCGGTTCGGCGGCGGGCCGCCCGGTCACTTCAGGGTAGAGCCGTGCACAAGGGCAAGCACACGACCCGATACGACCGACACGCGATCCTGGCGGAGATCAAGCGCCGGTATGGCACTTTAAGCGCCTTTGCCCGGCATACGCCCGTCTCCGCCTCGGAAATCTCGGCCGCGCTCGGCTCATCCTACCCGAAGGCGGAGAACGCGATCGCGGCGGCGCTCGGCATACCGGTGCAGACCCTATGGCCCGACCGCTATTGGCCGAACGGCAGGCGGCGTCTTTTCCCTAGCACCGCGCCGGTAAAGGAAGCGAGTCAAAAGGCTCGAAGTGGTACGGACCAGGAGGGGGCTCGATGATGCGACGGCGGTCCGAAAATCGCGACGAAACCGACAGGAACCGCGTCTTCGGCGCGCCGGAGCCGCCGCCGCGGCGCAACTGGCCGATCACAGTAATCGCTCTGGTGCTGATTGCCTCCAACATCGTCGCCGCCGTGCTGTCCATCGACCTCATGATGGGTGGCTCCACGCTTGCCCATTTCGTCGCCGGCACCGTCGGGCTGATCTGCCTGTCGCTGGCCATCTGGCTGATGAGGAAAGCGCTTTGACCGCCTTCCAATCCGTGACCGTTTGCCCCCCATCGGTCGCGGTCGGTGCGCCCGCCGCTCCACCCCCAGGCGGCGGGCGCATTTTTTCGCATCGGCAAGTTGCCGGGGAGGGGCGCTGATGGCCGGCGCGCGGGCAACGTTCCAGCGCATCGCGGTCGCGCTGATCGACGTGCCGGAAGACCGCTTGTCGGCAGTGCGTGCCGCTCGTGTCGAGACCATCGCCAAGACATCGCGCGCCATCGGTCTCCTGCAGCCGGTCAATGTCGAGGCTCTGAAGAATGGCCGTTTCCGGCTGATCGCCGGTGCCAAGCGCCTGGCGGCGTTAATGAAGGCCGGCGAGGCCGAGATCGATGCCCGCGTCATCGCCGCCGGAACGCTGGACGAGGCCGGACGACGGCTGATCGAGATCGTCGAGAACCTCGATCGCCACGACCTGACCAAATTGGAGCGGGCCGAACATCTGGTGGCGCTGAAATCGGCGCATGAGGCGCGTTTCCCAGAGGCCAGGCGCGGCGGCCGGCGCGGCAACCAGCACAGCGGCGGCATGGTCCGCCAAAGCGAAATCTTTGCGTTCAGCCAGGAAGCCGCCGAGATGACCGGCCTGTCACGTCGCGCCATCGAGGTGGCGGTGCAGATCGTCTCGGCGCTCTCCGAAGACAGCAAGGTCCGCCTGTGCGGCAACTGGCTGGAAGACCACCAGGCCGGGTTGAAACTCTTGTCGGAACAGAAACCGGCCGTGCAGGCGCGCATCCTCGACATTTTGTTCGCTTCGCCGCCCGAGGCCGCCAGCGTCGCCGATGCGCTTGCCCTGGTCGAAGGGCGGCGCCTTTTGACCACGGCCGAAAAACTGTTCGCCTCGACACTCGGAAACTGGTCGCGGCTGTCGGAACGCCAGCGCAGCGCCTTCCTCGATACGCATGAAGCGGCGATCAGGGTGCATGCCAGGGCGCGCGGATGGTTTCGATGAAATCCCGCGACCGCTTCACCGCCGACCTGTTCGACTGGCAGCCGCCAAAAGTGGCGGTGGGGTTCGAGGCGGACCTTTCCGGCAACCGGCTGGGTTCGCGCATCAGCCGCGCCGTCTCGTTGGCTCTTAAGGAATGCGGCAAGAGCCGCGCCGAGGTGGCCGAGGCGATGAGTTCGGAACTCGGCTACCCGGTCAGCGCCGACATGCTCGACGCCTATGCTTCCGAAGCCAAGGAAAGCCACCGCATCACGCTGGAACGTTTCGTGGCGCTGGTCACCGCCACAGGCTGCCTCGACCTGCTCGGTTTCGTCGCCGGCCTGTTCGACCATGTCGTGGTGCCCGGCCGTTACCAGTCGCTGATCGAGCTGCATCTGATCGAGGAGCATGAAAAGGACCTCGCCAGGATGAAGCAGACGGTCGAGGCGAAATGGAGGGCCGGCCGATGAAGGTCTGGTTCACCGCCGCCGAATTCGCCGCCCTTGCCGCCGCCGGCGAACTGCCCGGCCTGCCGACGACCAAACGCGGCATGAACATGCTGATCGCGCGGGAAGGCTGGGACCGGCACGCCAGCCTGTGCCGCCGGCGCGAAGGCCGCGAAGGCGGCGGCGGCACCGAGTTCCATCTCGACCTGTTGCCGCTGTCGGCCAGGCTTGCCCATGCCGGCCGCCATTGCCGCATCGAACAGGACGATGTGCGGCCGGTGCTGACCGGTGGCGATGGCTTGACCATGCGGGCGCGCGGCGAGCGCGACGCCAGGCTGGCGCTCACCGCCGTGGCCGACCGTTTCCGCCGCGAGCAGGGGCTATCGCTGGCCGCCGCCGACGATCTTGTGGCAAACCTGTTCAACAGTCGTTCAATCGCGCTTCCGGCCTGGGTGCAGACGCAGGTCAAGCGTGCCAGCGGTCGTTCGCTGGCACGCTGGCGCTCGGCCCGCGACGCCGGCCAGGCCGACCGGCTCGGCCACGATCCGGCCGTCGCGCGCAAGGGATCGAGCCAGCTCGACCGGGCGCTGGACGGCCAGGTGCGCAGTGTGCTCCTGGCCGCGATCGCCAAGATGCCGTTCCTTTCGGCCGGCCGGGCGCTGGAGCTGATCCGTGATCGCTTCGGCGATACCTTCGAGGCGCCGGCGCTCAGAACGCTGCAGCGCCAGCTCGCCATCTGGCGCCGGGACTACAGTCACGAGCTGATGCTGCTCACCGATCCCGACGGGTTCCGCAGCCGCATCGAATATGCGGCGGTAGGCGCGACCAGGGCCGAGCGGCTCAACCAGCTCTGGCAAATCGACGCCTCGCCGGCCGACATCATGCTGAAGGAAGGCCGCCATTCGATCTATCTGGCGATCGACGCCTTTTCCCGCCGCATCAAGGTGCTGGCGACACCGACACCACGCGCCGCCGGCGTCGGTCTGTTGATGCGCAAATGCCTGCTCGCCTGGGGCGTGCCGGAAAAGGTCAAGACCGACAACGGTTCGGATTTTACCGCACAGGCGACGGAGCGGCTTTTCGCGCTGCTCGGCATCGAGACGGAACTGTCGCCGCCTTATCAGCCACGTTCGAAAGGCATGGTCGAACGTGCCATCGGCACCTTCCAGCGCGATCTCGCCGGCCTGCCGGGTTTCGTCGGCCATTCGGTCGCCGATCGCAAGAAGCTGGAAGGCCGCAAGGCGTTCGCGCAGCGGCTCGGCGCCGATCCGTCCGAACTGTTCGGCGTCGACATGGACCTCGCCGACTTCCAGGCCTGGTGCGACGACTGGGCGGACACAATCTATGCCTCGACGCCGCATGAGGGGCTCGGCCGGCGCACCCCGTTCCAGGCCGCGGCGAGCTTTTCCGGACCGATCCGGCGCATCGACAATCTTGCGGCGCTCGACATCCTGTTGGCGCCGGTCGCTGGCAAGGACGGTTTGCGCACCGTCGCCAAGACCGGCATCCGCATCGACGGCGCGCATTATTTGTCGGGGTCGGTCATGCCCGGCCGCACGGTGTTCTGCCGCATGGACCCGGCCGATATGGGTCGCATCCTCCTGTTCGAACCGGACGGCACCAGCTTCCTCGGCGAGGCGGTCTGCCCGGAACTCGCCGGCCTCGACCCCGTCTCGACAATTGCCCGCGTCAAGGCGGCGCAAAAGGCGCATCTCGACGGCCGCATCAAGGACATCCGCCAGGAGATGCGCCGCATCGGGCCGCGCGCCGTGGCCGACGCCATGCGCCGCGCCGGCGAGAAACGGGCGGGCAATCTCGTCGCCTTCCCGCGGCCGACACAGGCACATGTCACGCCGGCGCTCGATGCCGCGGCGCGGGCGAGCGCGCGCAACGAACCCGCCGCGCTTTCCGAAGAGGCCGCTGACATCCATGCGCGGCTTCTGGCCGATGCCAGCCCGGCGGTCGTCGCCTTGCCGGAAACGCGCGAGCAGCGCTTTCGGCGTGCGCTCGACATCGAGGAGCGTGTCGGTCGCGGCGAGCCGGCGCGGCCACAGGATCTGGTGTGGCTCGGCGGTTACCGCCAGGGCTCCGAATACCGGGCCATGCGGCAGATGCTGGATGAATTCGGTCGCGCCGCGCTCAGTCTTTAGCCGGCCAGTTGTCTTGCGTGCGGGTTGTTGGCGTCGGGCCGCGAATGCGGCGGATCGGCTTTCGAGGGGTGGTGTGGAATGAACGGAAATTCTGTGTCGCATGCGGTGAGGCCGGGTTCGGTGGCGCCGCTCAAGAATGTCGCATCGTGCCTGGCGCTGGTCGATACGCTGGTGCACCGGGCGCCGCATCTGCCCAATATCGGCGTCTTTTCCGGCTTCTCCGGCTACGGCAAGTCGATGGCGGCGCAATATTGCTGGAACCGCACCGGCGCGCTGTTCGTCGAGGTGTTCGATTTCTGGACCCGCAAGAAGTTCTGTCAGGCGCTGCTGGCAGAGCTCGGCGTGGCGCAGCCGCGCGGCACCATCGGCGACATGATGGACGAGATCATCGCCCGCCTCGGCGACGACCCGGCGCGGCCCGTCATCATCGACGAGGCCGACAAGCTGGTCGACAAGGGCATGATCGAACTGGTGCGCGACATCAACAAGGCGGCCCAAGTACCTGTTTTGCTTGTCGGCGAGGAATTGCTACCGCAGAAACTGGAGCAGCATGAGCGCGTGCACAACCGCGTGCTGGAATGGGTGCTGGCGCAGCCCTGCGACCTCGCCGATGCGCGCGCGCTGGCCGATTTCCTCTATCCGCGTCTCGGCATCAGCGACGAACTGCTCGACCTGATCCGCGAGCAGACCGGCGGCAAGGCACGAAAGATCGCCACGACGCTGAACGCCGCCGCCTCCTTCGCGCTGACCGCCGGTGTCGGCGAGCTCACCATCGCCAATTATCGCGGCCGCGTCTTCACCGGCGAGACGCCAAAACGCTTTTCGGCGCGGAGGGCCGCCTGATGCCGCCCGCCCTCAAGCTGACGGTGGCCAAGGCCGAACTGCTCTATCGCGGTCGCGACCATTTCTGGCGGGTGATCCGGGCGCTTGGCGCCGACGGACGCCGTTTCACCGCCGCCGAGGTGCGCGGCGCCTGCGATGAGCCGCAGCGCGGCACCATCCCGACGCTGTTGCGACGGCTTCAACGCGACGGTTTCGTCGAGGCTTGCGGCGAGCGCCGCAGCGCCGCCGGCAAGCTCGAGAAGGAATGGCGCCTGATCAAGGCGCCGAAAGCCGCGCCGACCGTGTCGCGCGACGGCCGCCGGCGCCGTCCGTCCACCGCCCAGCAGCAGATGTGGAACGTCATGCGCGGGCCGCTGGCGCGCGCCGGCTTCTCCTTCGCCGATCTCGTCGCCTATGGCTCGACCGACGACCTTACCGTGCCGGCCGTGACGGCGAGGAGTTACATCGGGGCCTTGTCGAAGGCTGGTTATCTGCTGCGGCTCGATCCGGGCGGACCGGGACGACCGGCGCTGTGGCGATTGCGCCCCTCCATGAACAGCGGCCCGCTGCCGCCGATGGTGCTGCGGGCGAAACTGGTCTTCGACCAGAACCGCCATCGCGTCGCCGGCGAGGTCTTGGCCGAGGAGGTGGCGCCATGAAGCGCGGGCCTCGCGCCGGCGGTGCCGCACCCGGCCGCAGCTTCGCCGACAAGGCGCAGGGTGCCTGGGCGCCGGCGCCGGACTGGGTAGGCGAACTTGCGGCCTTCTGCGACCGCGAGGGACTGCGCGGTGCGGAAAAGCGCGTCGGCTATTCGCCCTCGGCGCTGTCGACGGTGATCTCGCGGCGCTATCCCGGCGACATCGCCCGCGTCGAGGAAAAAGTACGCGGCGCGCTGATGGGGCAGATGGTGCTTTGCCCGGCGCTCGGCGAGATCGGCCGCAATGTCTGCCTCGACTGGCAGAAGAAACCCTTTGCCGCCACCTCGTCGGTTCGCGTCGCGGTCTACCGCGCCTGCCGTTCCGGCTGCCCGCATTCGGCATTGAAGCCGAGCCAGGAAGGGGGTGGCTGATGCGCGCCGGGCGTCAATTGGCGACCGCCGCCGGGTTGGCCGGCCTGTTGCCGCCGGCCGTGCTGGCAAGCGACCGCGCGGCCAGGATCGCCAGCGACATCGCACCGGCCATTGCTGCAGCCATCGCTGCCGAGATCGACACGTTGCGCCAGTTGCGGGCAGCGCGCGAGCGCGAGGAACAGCGCATTTTCGAGGCCTGCCGCGGCGTCGGCCTCGCCGTCGACCGGCTGGAGCAGGCGCGTTTCACCGCCGCCGAGCCGGCGGCAAGACGTGGGCTGGAACAGGCGGCGAAAACCTTGCGCCGCGCCATCCAGGCCAAGGACGTGCATGCGAGCCGGTGAACAGGGTCTAGGAGGAAGACATGCAACCCACATCCCTCAAAATACCGGATGGCACCATTGAGGTCGCAGGCCGGTTCTACCTGCCTGACGCGAAAGGCAATCTGGTGCCACTGGAGAGCATCAAGCCCGCCGACAAGCTTCAAGACGAGACCGTGCGTAAGGTGATGGGACATGCCCGCGACCTTTCTGCTCGGATCGCGCGCTTCAAGCAGCACACCTTCGATGATCTATCGGCTTTCGAGCAACTGCTGGCGCAAGAATATGACGCCAAGGTCGGCGGCGCGAAGGGCAACAAGACCTTCATGACCTTCGACGGACTTCTGAAGATCTCGGTTCAGGTGCAGGACCATCTCGACTTCGGCCCGCAACTACAGATCGCCAAGAGGCTGATCGACGACTGCCTGCTCGAGTGGACGGCTGACAGCCGCTTCGAGATCCGCACCATCGTCACGCGCGCCTTCAACGTTGACAAAAGTGGACAGATCAACCGCGCCGAGATCTTTGCGCTGTTGCGCCACGACATCGACGACGAGCGTTGGGCGAGCGCAATGGCGGCGATCCGCGACGCCATTCGGGTAGTGGGTTCAAAGACTTATGTGCGCTGTTATGAACGGGTCAGTCTAGACGCAGAATGGCGGGCTGTAACGATCGATCTGGCGAAAGCCTGAGATCAGTGACGTACTTCTGCAATCTCAAATTCTTTCCGGAGAGCCTCAAGCTCGTTCGCGAAAACAGTGAGGTGATCGGTCAATCGCTCGACGACAATTTTCGCGCGCCGCAGCTGGCGAGAAACACTCATTGGGGAACCGCCGGATGTGTATGCCGCGACCATGTCTGTCAGTTTTCCGTGAAATCTATTGATGCTCAAGAATCGATGATGCATCTCTGGTGGAAACAGGCTCTTTGCGTCATCGAAAGTCTGGAGAGAGACGAACCGATCGACGATATTTCGAAGATTGGGCCAAAGTTTGAGGCTTGTGGGATCCGCTGCTACAGCAGCGAGCCATTCATTGTAGCTCACTACCATCGTTCGGCATCCAACCGCTCGCGCAGAGCAGCGCTCGATAGTCATTCGGTCTTGCCGAAGAGACAAACGCAAAAGGTCGTTGTGCCGCTTGCCCTGAGCTGCTTCCGTCCTCCGCATCTCAAAAAGGGTGATTGCTGCTGCGCCGACTGCCAAGATGCCTGCTATGAGGGTCTGCCAGTCATACAGCCGAAATTCCAACTCGGTCATGCCTCCCAAGGCAAGACCCGCGCAAATGCCTATCAGCAGGGTGGTGATCAGTTCTGCGAAACGGTGCATGGATTGTCGTCATGCCTTCCAGTCGGGTGCCATGAGTTAGATCTTGCCGCCCTTCTTCAACACCTGCTGTGCATCGAAAGCGCCGCGTGCTCCGGCTTCATTGGCGTGGAACATGATGACGGTGACGCCGATGTTTGCCGTGCGTGCATAAACGGGTGTCGAGAAGCTGGTGCCGTTGTATGTGCCGTAAGCGTTGTTGCCGTAGACAGTTGCCGTACCGACCCCGCTGGTCTGGGTCTGCATGCCTACCAGCCGGCTGCCGGAGGCCATCGTGGCTTGCTCAAGCCGGAAATGCGAATAGCCGCGCGCAAGCGTCGCCTCGGCTGCCTTCTTCATCGTTATGGATGGAGCGGAACCTACAAAGAGGGCGCCGCTGGCCTGTGTGTCGAGACGCACCACATTAGGCGCCAGCGGCATTTCGCTGGTTGTCGCACAGCCGGCCAATACAACCAAAGCAATGCCCACAAGAATCTTGCGCATTGTAGCCCCCCCGAAAAACCCAATCCCAACAGAAGATTAGTCACAGCTTGCGCATACGACAAGGCTGAGACGGCGATGGGGCCACGGTTGTGAACACCCTTGCCGCAATCCATGTCGCCCGCAGGCAGCTGGGCCTCGACGAGGACACTTATCGTGCACTCGCGCTGCGCGTCACCGGCAAAGCTTCGGCCGGCGCCATGAATGCCACCGAGCGCGGACGGCTTCTGGAGGCGTTGCGCCGGCACGGCTTCAAGGGCGCGAAAAGAGGGCTTGAAGGCCCGTTCGCGCGCAAGCTGCAGGCCTTGTGGATCTCGGCCTGGCATCTCGGCCTGGTGCGCGACCGTACAGACGCAGCGCTGCTCGATTTCGTCCGGCGCCAGACCGGCATCGACCACACACGCTTCCTGGTCGATCCGGTGGACGCGGCCAAGGCGATCGACGCGCTGAAGGCCTGGACGGCGCGCGAAGGCGGCGTCGACTGGAAGCTCGGCGCTTCGATGCCGGCCTGGCAAAGGCTGCCCGGCGCCAAGATCGTCATCGCGCAATGGTCGACGCTGGAAAGAGCCGGCCTGGTCGAGCCGGGTTTCAGGGCCTTCGCGGCCTATGTCCAGGACCATGCCTTCAACCCGATCGACAGGATGAGCCCGAAGGAATGGGCCGGCGTTATGGCGACGCTCGGCACGCGGCTGCGCAAGGTTACCCGGCGATGAGAGACCTATTTCGCCAAGTCGCTATCCTTGGCGTCCTGGCGCATGTCGGCGCAATGGGCGGCGCGCCATTTCGGCGGCGCCTGGCGGATGCGCTCGACGGCCCTTCTCATAGCGTAGGCGACATCCTCGGCATAGCCGGGATAGCGGTCTTCGGCGCCGTGCAGAATTTGCCTGAGCACTTCCTCGTCGAGCTTGAAACCGCACTCGGCCGAGGCCGCCATCATGGCGCCGATGCCGCGCGCCTCGTTGTCGTGGCCGTCGGAGGCGATGATCAGGAAAGCGAACAAGATGCCCATGCCGTCCTTGCTAGCGGAGTGCGGCGCTGATGCAAAGGGTGCGCCTGCCGGCCGGTCCGCCGCCGCTCTTGATCTGGCGCGAACGTTCGGCGCTCGACCAGCTCGAGCGCGATGCCCAGGCGCTGGCCGGGCGCATCGCCAGGCTGCGCCCGCATTGCCATCACCGCATCGAGCTGGAGGCGCGGCTGCGTGAGCTGCGCTGCCGGCAAATGCGGCTGGAATGCCAGCTCAAGGGCACGCTGTGAGCGAAACGCGGCTCTCCTCGCTGCTGTTGTCGCTGCTCGGCGCCGAGGGGCTGGTGCGGCTCGCCGAACGGCGCGGCGGCACCCGGCTCTATGTGCCGGCCGAAGGCAATGGCCAGCTTGCCGCCGACATCGGTGCCGCCGCCGCAGGCAGGCTCGCCGACCGCTATGGCGGTTTCTACATCCGCGTGCCGCTTGCGCGCGAATTGCGCGCCAGGCACTATCGCGCCGCCGGCTGCTCCAACGCGGAAATCGCGCTCAGGCTTGGCATGAGCGAAAGCGGCGTCGATCGCCTGTTCTACGCCATGCCGAACAAGCCGGCCAAGGGTTCCGGCGATCCGCGCCAGGGCGATCTTTTCCCCAGATGACGATACCGATGCCCGCCTCGGCGGGCATGGCTGCCGCGCGCGGCGGCGCCCATGCTCCAGGCCGTTTCCAGCCGCCGGAGCCGCCCGCCATGCGCCAGAATTTCGAGGCCAGTCTCAAACTTACACTGAAGCATGAGGGCGAATGGGCCGACCATCCGCGCGACCCCGGCGGCGCCACCATGAAGGGCATCACGCTCGCCACCTATCGGCGTTTCGTGCCCAACGCCACCAAGACCGCCCTGCGCAACATCGCGCCGGCCATGGTCGCGCGCATCTACCGGCTCGACTATTGGGACAAGGTCGGGGCCGACCGGCTGGCCACCGGCGTCGATCTTGCTACTTTCGATGCCGGCGTGATGAGCGGGCCGGGGCGGGCGAAAAAATGGCTGGCCGCCTCGCTCGGCGGCGCCGACCACCAGACGGTGAAGATGCTTTGCGGCAAGCGCCTCGGTTTCGTGCGTTCGCTCGCCATCTGGCGCAGTTTCGGCGGCGGCTGGGGCAAACGCATCGCGGCGATCGAGGCCAGGGGCGTCGCCTGGGCGCTGGCCGCCTCGCTCCCCGGTCACGAGGTCAAGGCGGCGCTCGCCGACGAACACAGGGCGGCGCAGGCCAAGGCAAGGACACGCGCGGCCGGTAGCGGCGGCACCGGTGCTGCGACGGCCGGCGGAGGCGGCGACCTCATGCTTAATCCCGGTCATGCCGAGCAGCTCGCCGGCTGGTCGATCGCAGCACTTCTGGCGGCCGGCATGCTGGTGGCGCTGGTCTTCGCCGTTCGCGCCGTCCTGCATCGCCAGCGCGCCGCCGCCTATCGCGCCGAGATCGAAGCGATGGGGGATGCCTGATGGATCCGCTGGTCGGCTCGGTCCTCATCGAGGCAGCGCGCAAGGTCGGCGCGCCGCTGGTCAAATCGGTGCTGGAGCGTTTTCTTGGCGGCGAGGCCGCCGATATCGGCGCCGCCGTCATCGACAGCGTCGCCGAAAAGCTCGGCGTGCCGCCAGACAAGATCCCGGCGCAGCCGCCCGAAAGGATCGAGGCGGCGGTCGCCGCCACCGAGGACGAGACGCCGGAACTGATCGCCGCCGAGGTGGCGCGCATGAAGGCCGGCCATGCCTTTGTCCAGGACAAGGCGACGCCGGCATGGGTGCCGGCCTGGCAATGGTTCATCATGGCGCTGTGGGCTTACAGCTGGGTGCTGGTGCCGGTCGTCAATGCCGCCACCGGCGCTGCCATCGAGCGGCCGTCGATCGCCGACCTGATCTGGCTCACCACCTGCTACCAGGTGCTCAACATGGGCGGCAACACGGTGCTGCGACTGGCCGACAAGGCGCGCGACCTGTGGGGCGCAAGGCCGGGGAGCGCCTGATGCCGGAGACCGTGAGCGAATGGCTGTCCTTCGCGCTGTCCTTCATCGCGCTCGCCGTCATCGTCTATGGCTGGTTCACCTCCGGCGAGAAGACGATCGCCAGGGATCTCGACGGCCACAAGGAGACAAGCGCCAAGGCGCTGACCGCCATCGACGCGGGGCTCGATGCGCATGAGCGCCGCATCCAGGCGCTGGAGACCGAACTGAAACATCTGCCCGACCGCGAGCAGGCGCACCGACTGGAGCTCGCCATGGTCGAGCTGACCGGTTCGATGACGGCGATGGACGAACGCCTGTCCGGCCGCATCGACGCGTTGAGCGAACGGTTGCAGCCGGTGCAGGCGATCGCGTCGCGGTTGCAGGAGCTGGAACTCGAGAGGAAACGATGAGCCTGGAGCGCATCATTCGCGAGGAGGCGCGCCTGATCATCCTGCGCGCGCTGGCCGAGGAACCGAACGAGAGCGCCACCTCGAGCGCGCTGCGCGAACATCTGGCCGACATGTTCATGATCGTGCGCGAGCGCGAATGGGTCGAGCGCGAGCTTGCCTGGCTGAAGGAGATGGAAGCGGTGCGGCTGACGCCGGCGGGAACCGTGATCATCGCCACGCTTCAGCCGGCCGGCACTGAGCATCTTTCGCACCGGCGTTTTCTGGCCGGCGTCAAGCGCACCAGCCGGCCTGTGCGCTGAGATGGCCGAGCGCCGGGTTCTCTCCTCACTCGACCTGTTGCCGGAAGAGTGCCAGGACGATGTGGCGTGGGCGCTGTGCCAGCTCAACCAGCGCAGCCGCACCCAGGTCGACATTCTTGCCGATCTGAACCGCCGTCTCGCCGAAAAGGGGCAGGGGCCGCTGTCGCGCTCCGCTTTTTCGCGCCGCAATGTGCGGCTGAAGCGCCGCCGCGACCGGCTGGAGGAACGCAGCGCCATCTATGCCGGGATCGCCGAGCAATTGCAGCCGGACAAGGTCGGCGATGCCGATGTGGTGCTGGGCGAACTGATCAAGACGCTGATCGACGATCTGCTCGACGAGGCCAAGACCACCAAGCAGGCGCAGGAACTTGCCGCCGCCTACAAGAATGTCGTCACCGGCCAGCAGGTCTCGGCCGACCGCCGTGCGACGGAAAACCGCCGCGCCGCCGAAAAACTCGACCGCACGGTGGAAAAAGTGGCCGAGGAGGTCTGCAGGACCGGACGGCCGGTCGATGCCGGGCAGGTGCTCGAACTGATCCGCAAGGCCTACCGGGAGGGCGCCTGATGCGGCCGATCCTCTATGGCTACCAGCGCCGCTGGTTCGACGACCGCTCCCGCTTCAAGCTGGGCAAGTTCGCGCGACAGACCGGCAAGACCTTCACGACGACGCTGGAGACCGTCGACGACAGTTTCGAACATGTAGTCAGGCAGGCGCGCACGCGCTGGGTGATCCTGTCGCGCGGCGAACGCCAGGCGCGCGAGGCGATGGACGAGGGCGTCAAGCTGCATGCCAGGGCCTATGGCATGACTTTCCAGGAGTATGAGCAGGACTACGATATCGGCGCGGTCCGATACACCGCGCTCGAAGTGGCGTTGCCGCACGGCTCGCGTATCCTGGCGCTGCCCGCCAATCCCGATACGGCGCGCGGTTTTTCGGCCAATGTCTTCCTCGACGAATTCGCCTTCCACAAGGACAGCGCCGCCATCTGGAAGGCGCTGTTTCCGGTGATCTCGGCCGGCTGGAAGCTGCGTGTCACGTCCACGCCCAACGGCAAGTCGGGCAAGTTCTACGAGCTCGACACCGGTACCGACAGCGCCTGGTCGCGCCATGCCGTCGATATCTACCAGGCGGTGGCCGACGGACTGCCGCGCGACATCGAGGAACTGCGCGCCGGCCTCGCCGACGAGGATGCCTGGGCGCAGGAATACGAGCTGAAATATCTCGACGAGGCGTCGAGCTGGTTGTCCTACGAACTGATCAGTTCGGTCGAGGATGCGCGGGCCGGCGAGCCGGAAGCCTATCAGGGCGGCGTTTGCTTCGTCGGCGTCGACATCGGCCGCCGCAACGACCTCTTCGTCATCTGGGTGCTGGAACAGGTCGGCGACGTTTTGTGGACGCGCGAGATCGTCGAGATGAAGCGCGCCACCTTCGCCGCGCAGGACCAGGCGCTGGACGAGGTGATGCGGCGCTACCGCGTCGGCCGGGCCTGCATGGACCAGACTGGCATGGGTGAAAAGCCTGTCGAGGATGCGCAGCGCCGTTATGGCGAACACCGCATCGAGGGTGTCCTGTTTACCGGGCCGAACAAGCTGGTGATGGCGACGGCGGGCAAGGAACGTTTCGAGGACCGCACCATCCGTATTCCCGAAGGGCGGCCGGCCTTGCGGTCCGACCTGCACAAATTGCGCAAGGTGGCCGGTCCGACCGGCGCGCCGCGCTTCGTCGCCGAACGCGACGACGACCATGCCGACCGCGCCTGGGCCTGTTTCCTGGCGGTCAATGCCGCCGCCGGCCCGCGTTACCAATATGGCTACGAGCCGGTTTCAAGCCGCCGTGAAGCGGCATTGAACAGGCGCGGCTTCGAGCGTGCGGACGACGATGATTTCGGCGACGACGATGCCTTTCGCGGGCCGCTCGGCGCCTCGATCCGGGGAGGGACCTGGTGATGGTGCAGATCCTCGACGCCTATGGCAGGCCGATAGACCGGAAAGCGCTGGTGCAGGAACGCGAGGGGCCGACGCTGACCGGTGTGCGCTCGCCAATGTCAGGCTATCCGGCAGACGGGCTGAACCCGATCAGGCTCGCCGCCATCCTACGCGAAGCCGACCAGGGCGACCCGGTGCGCTATCTCGAGCTCGCCGAACAGATCGAGGAACGCGACCTGCATTATCTCGGCGTCATCGGCACCCGCAAACGGTCGGTGGCGCAGCTCGAGGTGACGGTGGATGCCGCAAGCGATGCCGCCGCCGATGTCGAGAAGGCGGACCGGATCCGCGCCTGGCTGCAGCGCGACGAATTGCAGGACGAGACCTTCGACGTGCTGGACAGCGTCGGCAAGGGTTATTCCTTCACCCGCATCCAATGGGACACATCGGAAGGGCAATGGCAGCCGAAGCGGCTCGACCGCTGGGACCAGCGCTGGTTCCGTTTCGCCAGGCAGGATCTCGCCACGCCGCTGATGCTGGACGAGGACGGCCGCGAACTGCCGCTGCCGCCCGGCGAATTCATCTTCGCGGTGATGAAGGCGAAGTCCGGCCTGCCGATGCGTTCCGGCCTGGCGCGCGTCGCCGCCTGGGCCTGGATGTTCAAGGCCTTCGCCAACCGCGACTGGGCGATCTTCACCCAGACCTATGGGCAGCCGATCCGCATCGGCAAATATGGCGCCGACGCCACCGACGACGACAAGCGCAAGCTCTATCGGGCGGTGGCCAATATCGCTGGCGATTGCGCCGCGATCATGCCGGACGGCATGGCGATCGAGTTCGTCGAGGCGAAATCGATCGGCGCCTCGATCGACCTTTATGAAAAGCGCGTCGACTGGCTGGACCGGCAGGTCTCCAAGGCGGTGCTCGGCCAGACCACGACGACAGACGCCATCTCCGGCGGCCATGCCGTGTCGGAGGAACACCGCAAGGTGCAGGAGGACATCGAGCGCGCCGACGCCCGCGCGCTGGCCGCGATCCTCAACCGCGATCTGGTCAGGCTGTGGATCGACCTCGAATACGGGCCGCAGAAAGCCTATCCGCGGCTAACCATCGCCCGGCCGGAAAAGGAGGACCTGGCGCAATTGTCGACGGCGCTGTCACAGCTGGTGCCGATCGGGCTCAGGGTGCAGGCCTCGGAGATCCGCGACAAGTTCGGCCTGGCCGAACCCGGCCCGCAGGACGAGGTGCTGGCGCCGGCGGTGCCGAAAGAGCCGGGCAGGGCCGAGCGGTCGGAAAAGCCCCGAGAGAAGCCTGCGCTGCAGCATCAGCACACGCCAGCCGCCGCCTTGCCGGACGAGCTGATCGGGCAGCAGGGCGCGAATCTCGGTGCGCCGGCTGTAGCCGCGTTAGTCGACCGCGTGCGCGGGTTGGTTGGCCGCGCCGGCAGCCTGGAGGCGGCCGAGGCGGTTCTGTTTCGCGTTGCCGCGGTCGAGCGCACGCCGGCCGAGCTGGTGACCGCGCTGCGGCAGGCGATGCTTCTGGCCTGGCTGGCCGGCGAGGCGGCGGAGGTCGACCGTGGCGACTAGCGGCGTGCGTTTCGACGAGGCTATCGATTTCCTGCGACGCCGGCTGGCGCTGCCGCCCGAACGCTGGCTCGAACTGTTGCGCGCCGTCGACGCCGGGGCAACCGACCGCGCCGCCGGCATGAGCGATGCGCTGGTGCATGACATCACGCAGGCCGTGCTCGACGCGCTGGAGGAGGGCACGGGCCTGCCGGGGTTCCTGGCCGAATGGGACGGGATCGTCGAGCGGCACGGCTGGGAGAGCGACGGCCGGCGCGCCGCGCTCGCCTTTCGTATCGCCACCGCGCAGGCCTATGCCGCGGGGCGCTGGCAGCAGATCCAGCGGCTGAAACATATCAGGCCCTATCTTCGCTACGTCCATGTCGACCCGGCGCTCACGCAACCAGGCAGCCGCGAGGAACACGCCGCCTGGCATGGGGTCATCCTTCCTGTCGACCACGACTGGTGGCAAACGCATTATCCGCCGAACGGCTGGAACTGTCGCTGCTACGTGCAGTCCCTGTCGGCGCGGGATATCGCTCGCTACGGCTGGTCGGTTGATGAGGACGCGCCGCCCGAACGCACCATCATCAAGTGGCAACACGGCCGTCCGGTCGAGATGCCGGCCGGCATCGATCCGGGCTTTGGTGTGAATGTTGGGGTCGTCGGGCTCCGGTTGCCCAGTTGAAGGCCGAAACGCGGCTGAAAGCGTTCAAAACCGCTTTAGCATGCGGGAAATCGGGAAACGAAACCTCGGCATAACACGAGGCTTCGATGTGTGAACAAAATCATAGAGGTATAATAAAAGCGCAAATAAATGACCTATAGGCTCAATCATTGGAATAGAGGTGGAAATTACAGCCGCCTCGGGCCTGGTTGCAAACTATCGGCCGCGTTGAATATTGCCCGCGTCGTGCAGCTACCGATCCAATCGGCACCGGATTTAAGTCGAGATTTCGAGGCGGTGGGGATCAATTATCGCATTCGACAAAGGCTATGCTGATCGCGCTCCGATCTTGGGCAGCCGACGCAAGCTTAGATCAGATTTTGGAGCAATCGCGATGTTTACATACGTAATTCGTGCATCTGCTGCAGTGGCTATTCTTGCAGCAAGTGCTTCATATGCAATGGCGGGGAAACTTACCTGTTCACAGGGGTCGGAAGCAGTCTGCGATGCCTGGTGCGGACATGTGGGTGGCGGGATGTCTTCGAACCCGGATGGCTCGGTGAGCTGCTCTTACGCCATGGCTTCGTACAAGGCGAAAATGGACGCCAAGAAAAAATACGACATCACGAAATTGAACAAGGGCGACTGGAAAATCACGGCCGTCTCGAAGAAGAAGCCGAAAGCTAAGTAAGGCAATGGCAAACGTCTTTCCAATGTCGAGACTGCCCCCAGCGTGCCTAACGGCGCGCTGGTTGGGGCACATCCTTTTTGGCGATATCCACTTCCGTGACGACTGGATGCCATGTCGATAGCGAAATGCGGCACGCCGACTGATGGTCTCGATATTGGAGGATGCTCTTCGCTTCTTCTTCGCTTCAAGCATGGATTTGAGTGCTATCTCGCCGGTACGGCTGGAAGCTAGTGGAAGTCGCGACGCCCCAAAGCACTGTCGTCAAATGGCAGAGCGGCCGTCTGATCGAGTCGTCGGCTGGCATCGATCCGGGTGTCGACATGAATGTCGAGGCGGTCGGACTCCGGTTGCCAAGCTTAGCGCGGGATCACGGCTGAAAGCGTTTTGAATTGCTTGAGCGTGTCTGTCTTTCAACGGCGCAAGACGCAGCCGGTGCCTTTCCCTTCGTCGTCTTATGTCTTTCACTAAATGCCACGATTTGCTTGGCTGACGCTTAGTTGCTTCATCCGCTCCTCAATTTGAATTTCTGCGCGGCTGACATCCTCAGTAGGAAGGAAATGGCCGACAAGCCAGCGGCCGATATACTGCTGGATGGGGGCAGCACACTCCCTTTTGATCAAAGTAAGAACAAGCGCCCAATGGGTGGAGTGATATCGTATCATCTGTTCTAGCAGGACGCCTGTGGCCTGCTGGCAGGCGACATCGAACTGGTCGCTTACGAGCCAAAGCTGATTGAGGAACTCCACTGCTACATTGATATGCGATCGCATGTCTGCATTTTTGGTACCCATAAAATGAGCGAGCGCCTTGAAGTTTTCCAGATTTCTCTCTCGACTGTCCTCATAGGCGACAAGCAACGTGGCGGCGTCCAACGAGAGGTGGCCGTGACGATGCCACGCGAGTTTTACAACAAGATCAACATAGTCACGCTGGTCGATGGTTCCGAGTGCGCGTGCGAATGCAAACACGGCCTGAAGCCATACACCTCTGGTTGAACAGGCTGCTTCACCAAACTGGCGGAAGTTCATGTCCTCGGAGAGGAGAATGTGCTTCGTTCCTGCGAGATTAGCCGCGTCGAGCACATGGGCACCCAAGGATTGGTGGGTCAAGATCGCCAACTCAGATGGCTTGTTTTCAATAATGACCGGCCGAATATCGCAAGCTGCCTCGATCCTGGCGATTTTCTCTATGATATAGTTGCGACGAACTGCGACATCGCCTGCAGTGAATTCCTGCTTGATGTATTCGCCATCATGCCAAGCGATTGTCATCGCCTCTTGGCCAACAAATTCCTGATCGTCTCTTAGCGTTCTTAACTCATCAATAACGGATTGAGGAACTATCACCGATCCAACCACCGACTTCAGTGCTGCGAAAGCATCCATCGTGGCAACTGTCCATGCCGTGTAGGTATCAAGGACCGCGCCAGTATGTCTGTAATCGCTTAGTATTTTCTCCGCTGCTACACGCTCCGCTTCGGTGCCTGCGCACGTGCGGATATCGAAGTCGAGAAAGCGGATATAGTCCACAAAACTGATGGCGTCGCGGTCGCCCCTCGAGACAACTAGGCTGATGGGATAGTTGTTCTCCAGATAGAGATCGGCGAGCTTTCGATTGCTCTCCGATACGCGACGAACCTGATCCAGCGCTGGCTGGATATTGTCATCCTCGATCGTGACTTTGTAGAAGCCCTTGGTATCCGGAAATCTTTTCTCGAAATTCTCCATGACGTCGTGCAAAGCGTGGAGATATTTGTGCTTGATCTCTACGACACGCCACTTTCGAACCCGGCCAAAACCAGCCGGCATCTCGAATTCGTCATTGATCTTCAGACCAAGGGCCGCCGCAACAGTCGGATGAGCTGGGCTCAAGATATCCTCGGCAGGTCGATCACTGCCTTCTTCAATGAGGAACGCATGCGTCTCGTGCTTATCGCTTTCTAGGCTGACCCATGTTCCAACTGCTACGGTTTCAACAGGCGGGATGAGACCGTCCGCCGGATTCATCATGATGAGACCGAAATAGCGAAGAGCTGCGTTCTGGTCATTTCTAGCAGATCGGAGTACTTCATAGGCGTACTCGAGTGCTTTGGCTCCCTCCCCGATCTTTCGCACGATTTGGGCTAGGAACATCTTCTGACCAGGTGTTCCATCCACCGTCTTGAGATCGATTGCTTCAACGACCTCTTTCAATTCGTCATTTCGATCTGAGCGGTAGAGCACCGAGATGAGCGCAAGGTAGTTTTCAAGGTCCGGTCGTACCTGGACGGCCTTTCTGAGTGCCGCTTCTGCTTCGGAGAGGGCGCCGCGGTTGAAGTGCAACAAACCTTCAGCATTCAGGAAGAAGGGGAGTGCTCTTAACTCGACGGACAATCGTTCGAAGAAAGCCAAGGCACGCTGCCGGATGGGGTAATCATTGACCAATGCGCGTGCAAGTGTCCGCAATTCGTCATTGTCATGGTCTTCCGCTACATGATTGTCCAACAGGTCCACGACGATCGAATAATCTCCGCGCCGTGCCGCATGATGTGCCACCATCAACCTGTCCGCGACGTGACTTTCATCACTGATATGGGTGAGGGCTACTTTGTAGGTATCATCAGCAATGCCCTGAATTCCTTCTCTTCGCGCAAAGTCAGCGACGATAATGCTGGCGCGAGCATCGCCAGAGGCCTCGGAGGCAATAGAGGATATCTGTTGCCTGAGCGTTTCCTGATCACCATGACTGATCTTAATCTTTGCTAGCTTTCCGGTCGTTAAGATAGCCGGGGCTTCCGACGCTGGGATCAACAAAGCGTCATCCTCAGCGATACGCACTACTTCTTCCCAATCTCCACGTGCGGCGTGAAATCGGAACTTTAGGACAGCTGCGTCCGAACTTCTCGGTAGCTTAGCAAGGAGCGATCGAGCGAAGAGCTCGTCATCGGCGTCGATGGCGACTACGGCTGCGCGGGTAATGATCTCGACGTCATTAGGCGCTAGCGAGAGCCCTTGATGTGCGATGTCGATCGCTGCATTCAGGTTGCCGAGGGCATGAAGCGTAACCAAGATATTGCAGCAAACAGCTGCATCCTCTGGCCGTATTGCACCGTCAGCAACCCTCGCATGATCCCATCGTGAAATGAGTATTGTTGCTGCAGCTTCGAGCCTACTTCGTTCCGTCGGTGAGAGCAGGCGCCGGTTTTGAAAGCCTTCACTTGCTAATATTTCCTCGAGGTCAGCCTCCGCTGCAAATTGCATCGCATAAGGCTCCAGGGGATGTGCTTCAAACACCTTTCGAGCGATCGGCCACCAATCACCCGGCTTGCCATTGCGTCTGACGAAATCAATCCTTCCGATCTGAACTGAAGCAGTTGCGTGCAGTTGTTCAGGAACGATGCCGAGCGGATCGCTGATCGATGTATCGAACCTGGCGGCCTGTACGACGTAGCCTGCGAGCCATTCATTCGTTGGATTGGCTTCCAGCATTGAGCTTCCGAATGCCAGAACCTCCTCGTATTCCTCCCTCAGCAAGTGCCCGAAAGCCTTGTTTGCAACAGCTTTGGGCTCGTCAGGCGCGTGGCTGTAGGATGCCAGCAACATCGCGGCGGCGTCATCGTCCTTGCCGAGCGCCACCAGGCAATGGCCGATGTTCGCTTTTATGCGGAAGAGGATGCGACCGGAAGCTGATGTCTTGACACGATCCAGGAGCCTTTCCAGCAGCGGTAATGCGGTCAGCGTTTTTCCGTTGTTGTTCAGTTCGCGATATTCGTCGATCTCGGCATCGAGATGCTCCTCAAGCAAGCTCATTGCGACTGTTGTGTCACCTGGTGGCACAACCCTCAGCGCGCTTACTTCGGTGATCATTGCTTCTATACGAGAGAAGCCAGCGCTCATGTCCGCACGTGTCTCATGCTGAGCAACGAGCATCGCCCGCGTTTCGTCTAGAAGTTTCCCACTGAACGGGTCGTAGGTTGGATCGAACGAGTTGCGGGCGTCGGCATCCTCGTTGATTTTTTCTTCCAGCGTATTCCACCCCCAAACGAAGACGCGAAGTTTGTGATTTGATTTCGCTAGCTCCGTCGTGATGACACGCGCGAGTTCCTGCATCGCGACATCATCCGATGCAGTTGTCGTTATGTAGAATTCTCTAAGAAGAGGCTTGAATGTCAGAGCCTTCCGGACCTCACTGCGAACTTCTGCCTCTGTGAGGAAATGTCCTTCACTTTTGAGTTTGCATTGAATGCCAACCAGCCAATCCGTGTCATTGTCACGAATTCCGAAGAGATCGACGCCATTCTGTCGTTGCCCCCGTCGACCGTTCCGCTGCACCGATCGATCGTTGAGCAAGCTGCGCCACAGCACAACTGAAGCGCGCTCGAAAGCTTGTTCGTCAGCTGGCTTGGGGATCTGGGTTGCGGCAAGAAGTGACATGAGAGAAGCAGAGTGTGATTCGTTGTACTTGAGTGCACATTGATACAATCACATACCTTCGTCAGTTGCTGCGTCATTCAAAGTTGGAATCTGATAGTCAACAGGTAGAAAAAGAGCGGTAGAAGCAAAGCTTTGCAGAACCAATAGCGAATTGGTGCCACGCCCGCGCCGGCGGGCATGGTTTGAGCTTTTCCATGGCGGCAAGCTGCCGCCATGCTTCGCTCCTCGCTTCACTCCGCCGAAATCGCCGCCGTGGCGCTCTGCGCCGCCGTCGGCTTGCCTGAGGGCGCGCCTGATTGGGTGCATCTTCTTCCAGCCGGCGAGATCCGCACCGGCGATGGCCGGGGGCCGTACCGCGTGCCTGACGCCGCCCGCCTGGCGACTGCGAGCCTTGGCGCCGGCGAGCGGCTGCCGATCGACGAGAACCACGCCACCGATCTCGCCGCCCCGCGTGGGGAGCCTGCGCCGGCGCGCGGCTGGATCGTCGAGTTGCAGGCGCGCGCCGACGGCGTCTGGGGCAGGGTGGAATGGACCGAGGACGGCCGCCACCTGGTCGCCAGCCGCGCCTATCGCGGCATTTCGCCGGCGATCCAGCACGCCGCCGACGGCACCGTCACCGCCATCCTGCGCGCCTCGCTGGTCAACCGGCCGAACCTGCGCGGACTGACCACGCTTCACCAGGAGACAGAGATGAACCCGCTGCTCGAAAAGTTGCTCGCCGCGCTCGGCCTGCCTGCCACTACGGCCGAGGACGCGGCACTGGCCGCTGTCACCACGCTGCATGCCGAAAAGGCGAAGTCCTTGACGGCGCTGCAGGCCGCCCTCGATCCGATTGCGGTGGCGCTCGGCCTGCAGGCTGGCATCGATGCCGGCGCCGTGCTGACCGGTGCCCAGGCGCTCGCCACCGGCAAGGGCGGCAAGGACAGCGAGCAAGCCCTTACCGCGCTGCAGAGCGAGCTCGCCACCGTCACCAAGAGCCTGAATTCCCTGCAGGAGACGACAAAACGCGAGAAAGCCGAAGCCTATGTCGACGGCGCCATCAAGGCCGGTCGCGTCGGCGTCAAGCCGCTGCGCGACCGCTACATCGCCATGCACATGGCCGATCCCGCCGGCACAGCCGAACTGATCGCCGGCCTGCCAGTGCTTGGCGGCGGTGGCGAGATCGTGCCGCCGCCGGCTCCGGCGGGCGAGATCGCGCTGCAGGCGGAACAGCGCCAGGCCGCGCGCCTGCTCGGCATCGCCGAGAAGGACTATCTCGCCACGCTGAAGGCCGAACGCCAGGCCTAGCCACCTCATTCATCCGCCACCGGAGACAAAATCATGACCGCCCTGACCGCCGACCGCAACACGCCGAGGATGATCGGCGACGACCGTTCCGGCCCGATGGCGGCCGGCGTCACCATCTTCGCCGGCGCCATCGTCATGCGGGCAGTCACCGGCCATCTCACCAAGGGCCAGACGGCGCTCGGCCTGATCGGTGTCGGTCGCGCCGAGGAGCAGAAAGTCAATGCGGGCGCGGCGGGTGCGGTCGACGTCAAATACCGGCCGGGCATCTATCGCTTCGCCAATTCGGCCGTCGCCGACCTCATCTCCGCCGCCGATATCGGCGGACCGGCCTATGCCGTCGACGACCAGACGGTGGCCAAGACCAGCGCCACCAACACGCGCTCTATCGCCGGCTTCGTCGACGGGGTCGACGAGCTAGGCGTCTGGGTACGTTTCGACGAGGCGCTCGCCAAGGCCTATCTCACCTGACCGTTGGCGCTACGAAAAGGCTTTCGCTTCAACAGGATCAACGTCCATGCTCATCAACGCCGCCAATCTCGACAGCCTGCGCGTCGGCTTCAAGACCTCGTTCCAGGCCGGCCTCGGCCAGGCCTCGACCCTGCATTCGCGCATTTCGACCGGCGTGCCGTCGTCGACCAAGACGCAGAAATATGGCTGGCTCGGCAAGATCCCCAATGTGCGCGAATGGATCGGGCCGCGCGCGGTGCAGAACCTGCAGCAGCATGACTATTCGATCACCGAAAAGCCGTGGGAACTGACCATCGGCGTCGACCGCGACGACATCGAGACCGACAATCTCGGCATCTATGCGCCGATGTTCACCGAAATGGGTCAGTCGACCGGCGCCAAATGGGACCAGCTCGTCTTCAGCCTGCTGAAATCCGGCTTCTCCGAGAAGTGTTATGACGGCCAGTATTATTTCGACATCGACCATCCGGTGCTCGACGAGGCAGGCCAGCCGGTCTCGGTCGCCAACACCGATGGCGGCGCTGGCACCGCCTGGTTCCTCATGGATGCTTCGCGCGCGCTGAAACCGGTCATCCTGCAGAAGCGCCGCGATTTCGACTTCCAGGCCAAGGACAAGCTCACCGACGACAATGTCTTCATGAACAAGGAATTCGTCTATGGCGCCGACGCGCGCGCCAATGTCGGCTTCGGCTTCTGGCAGTTCTGCTGGGGCTCGCGGCAGCCACTCGACGCCGCCCGCTACGAGACCGCGCGTGTCGCCGTCTCGTCGATGAAGGGCGACTACGGCCGCCCGCTCGGCCTTACGGCAAGCCTGATGGTGGTGCCGCCGGCGCTGGAAGGCACGGCGCGCAAATTGCTCAACAACGACTATGGCGCCGGCGGCGAGACCAACCAGTGGAAAGGCACGGCCGAATTGCTGGTCGTGCCCTGGTTGGCCTGACCGTTCCCGACCCGGAGACCGCTCATGACCAGGAAATCGAAAGCCGCGGCCCAGCCGGCTGCGGAACCCCTTCAGCCTATCCAGACATCCGCGCCGGCCCCGGAGCCTGCCGGCCCGGATGCCCCGCAGCCCGCCGTCGCTGCGGGGACCCCTTTGCCCGACGATGCGCAACCAGCCGAAGAGGCGTTCCGTCTGCGCTTCCCGCTCCTGGCGGCGGCGCTCGCGGCCTGGCGAGCGGCGCATGACGCCCCGCCATCCTGCCTGCGCGTTGTTTCCCGCATCGACGGCTTCCGCCGCGCCGGCATGGCGCATAGCGCCGTTGCGGTCTTGCACGATCTGTCTGCCTTCCGGTTGCCGGAACAGGTCGAGGCGCTGCTCGCCGAGCCGATGCTCACTGTCGAGTTTGTCTGATGGCCGCCTATTGCACGCTAACCGAGCTGAAGGACCGCTATTCGGAACGGTTGCTGATCGAGTTGTCCGATCGCGGCGAGGTGCCGGCGACCGTTGTCGACGTCGCGCTGTTCAACCGGGCGATCGCCGACGCCGGCGCGCTGATCGACGGCCATCTCAAGCTGCGTTACGCGCTGCCGCTGGCCGAGGTGCCGCGCCTGGTCACCGATCTCGCCCTGCGCATCTCGATCTATTACGCGCATGGCCGCGTCGCCGCCGAAAAGATCAAGGCCGATCACGATGCCGCGTTGAGGACGCTGCGCGACATCGCCTCGGGGCTGATCCGCCTCGATGTCGCCGGCGCCGAGCCGCCGGCCTCGGCTGCAGCCGAAGTCATCACCAACGATCCGGAGCGGCCGCTCTCGGCTGCGACGCTGAAGGGCTACATCTGAGCGAGGCGGCGCGGGGCGCGCGGCTTGCCTTCGATGGTTACGAGGTCGTGCTTTCGAGCCTGAAACAAGCTGCCGTCCGGGCCGAGCGGCCGCGCGAATTGTGGGACGAGGTCGGCGCCGCGTTGGTCGTCTCGACCCAGCAGCGTTTCGAGGATGAAGAGGACCCGCAAGGCAATCCCTGGCCGCAATCGCTGCGCGCCCGTTTCTTCGGCGGCCGTACCCTGACCGATACCGCCAGCCTGGTGCAGTCGATCACCCATGAGGCGAGCGACGACGGCGTCGCCGTCGGCACCAATGTACTTTACGCCGCCATCCACCAGACCGGCGGCCGCATCGAGGCGAAGAAGGCGCGCGCGCTGCGTTTCCGGCTGCCGGGCGGCAATGGTTTTATCGCCGTCAAGGCAGTGACAATGCCGCGGCGTGCTTTCCTCGGTCTGGACGAAGCGGACGGCAAGGAGATCGCTGCGATCGCCGGCGCCTATCTCGGCGCGGAGGAGGGCGGCGATGCTGGTCGCTGAGCTCGTTGCCCGCATCGACAGCCGCGTGCCCGAGCTCGCCCGCCGGGTCGAGGGCGCCGCCGAACTGTCGGAACTGGTGCGCAAGGGCGGTCTGCCGCAGGCGCCGCGGCATGCCTTCGTCCTGCCGCTCGGCCTTGTTGCCCGCAATCAGGGCGACGCAGCGGCCGGCGCTTTCACGCAACTGGTCGACGAGGTGTTCGCCGTCATGCTGGTCATCCACGCGGCCGGCGATATCGCCGGTGCCCGTTCGCTCGCCACCGTCGACCAACTGATCTGGAAGCTGATCGCGGCACTCGCCGGCTGGGGACCGGAAGAGGCGGTTGGCGTTTTTTCGCTCCGGCGCGGTCAGCTGCTGTCGGCCGAAGCCGGAACCGTCATCTACCAGCTCGATTTCGCCATCCAGAACCAGTTGAGGGTGCTGCCATGAGCAAAAAACCGGTGGTGGAAGACAAGGCGTTGCCGGCGCCGTTGCCGTCGTCCGGTGGCAGTTTCGAGCGCCAGCCGGACGGTTCGCTGAAACGCGTCGAATTCACGGCCGAGCCGCCAGCCGGGGCGCCGTCGAAGGAGGCTTGAAATGCCGATCAAATGGAAATCGAAGATCCTGCTGTGCAAGCGCGAGACGGTCTATGGCGTCGATGCGGCGCCCACCGGTACGGTCGACGGCATCCTGGCCACCAATGTCGTGCTGTCGCCGATGGAAGGGCAGGATATCAGCCGCGAGCATGAATTGCCCTGGCTTGGGCCGCAGGCCACGGTGCCGACGCAGCTGGCGATGCGGCTGCAATACCGTGTCGAGATGGTGCCGTCCGGAACCGTCGGTGTTCCGCCGGCCTGGGGAACCTCGCTCAGGGCCTGCGCGGTTGGCCAGACGATCACGGCCGCCACATCCGTCGTCTACAATCCGATCAGCGACGGCCATGAAAGTGTCACCCATCATTTCTGGATCGGTCCGACCCGTTTCGTGCTAAAGGGCAGCCGTGGCAGCGCCGTGATGCGGATCGACGCGCAGGGCATTCCTTATTTCGAATTCGATTTCCGCGGCCTGTTTTCGCTGCCCAGCGATCCCGGGGTGCGGCCCACCGTCGACCTGACCGCCTTCCTGGCGCCCGATATCGCGACCAGCCTCAATACGCCTGTTTTCACGCTCGGCGCCGTGCCGCTGGTCTTGCGCAATTTCTCGCTCGACCTCGGCAACGACGTGCAGGGCCGTTTCCTGATCGGCGCCGAGAGCATTCTGGTCGTCGACCGCACTGATGCGATCTCGTGCCAGGTCGAGGCGGTGCCGCTTTCGACATTCGACCCCTTCGCCGCCGCCGCCGGTCAGACGCGGACAGCGCTTTCCCTGCAGCATGGCCGCAGCGCCGGCCGCAAGGCGACGCTTGCGGTTGCCGGCGCGCAATTGCAGCGGCCGAGCTTCGCCAACCAGCAGAACATCCTGGAATGGGTGCTGCCGATGGTGCCGCTGACGACCGCCGGCAACGATCAATGGACGCTGACGCTGACCTGACGGGAGGATTTGATGTTTCGCCTCGATGCCAATCCGAGTTTCTGGACGACGGTTGCGGTGCGCTCGCCGGATGGCGAGACTGAGCTCGGTTCCTTCCGCGCCGAGTTCCGGGCGCTGACCATCTCCGAGCTGGAGGGTTTCGACATAACCACCGGCGCCGGCGCACGCGCGCTCTTGGAGGCAGCCCTTGCCGCCATCGACGAGGTCGAGGACGACGACGGTTCGCCGCTGGCGCTGACCCCGCAGAGCTTCGCGCGCCTCGCCGACATCAACCATGTCCGCCAGGCGCTGCTGACCGCCTTTCTCGGCGCCATCGGCGGAGCCCGCCGGGGAAACTGAAGGCGGCCGCGCGGGCCTGGGCGGCCGGCGGCCTCGTCGAGACAAGCGCCCGCACCGATCTGGAGGATTTATCCCATGCCGCGCTCGATGACGCGCGCGCCTTCGCCGTGCCGCAGGATCAGCTGCTTGCCCTTGCCGAACGGCTGGCCGGGCATCGGCCGGGCGGTTTTGCCGGCGTGTGGCCGGAAAATGCAGCGGCGGTCGAGGCCTTCCTTGCCGCCGCCAGCCAATGGCGCACCACGCTTGGCCTGGAGGACGGGAGGCTGCGCGCCGTCTTCATCGGCCTCGATTATGCCGGTGCCGCCGTCGCTTTTGGCGCGGCCGGCATCCACCTCGACCGAAAGCTGCTGGCCGATCTGCAGACCCTCGAAGCCGCTGCGCGCGATGCGCTCAACGGGGCGCTGAGATGACGCTGAGGCTGGCGCTCGTCATCGACGGAGATGCCAAGGGTGCCCGCCAGGCGCTCGACGAGACGGCGCGCGGCGTCGAGGATCTCGGCAAGAAGGCGGCCAAGACGTCCGGCGATCTCGACAAGGTGACGGCGCGCGACACCAAAAAGCCGATCGAATGGGCGCCGGTCAACGAAGAGCTGGACAAGCTTGCCAGGAAGGCGCCGCCGGCGGCCGATGCGCTGGACAAGGTCGGCGCCGGGCTCGGTGACACTGCGCGCGCGGCGCCGGGCGCAGCAACCGGTCTCGGCGATGTCGGCAAGGCGGCCGGCGGCGCCGCCGACCATCTTGGCCGCTTCCGGGGCGCAACGGTCGGGCTGCTCGCCGGTCTCGCAGGCGGCGTTGCCGGTGCGGCCGTCGCCGCCGGCCTCGGTTTCGCCACCGAAGCTTTCGTCTCCTATGCCCGCGAGGTGTTCGACAACACGCCGCGCATCAACCGCGATCTCAAGGAACACACCGAACTCATCCGTCGCATCAAGGGCGCCTATGACGAGGCGAGGGGCGGGGCCTCCTCCTACGGTCTCGAGAGCAGCTCGCTTTTGCGCTTCCAGGCGCAGCAGGACATCGGCCGCCTCGAAAAGGACGTCGAACTGGCGATCGGCGACTTCAACGGTCGCGACCTGTTCGGCCCGCTGGCGCTGCAGAACGGGCTCGAAACCTTCCTCGAGGATTTCGGCGCCGTCGGTGAGGCGGTGTTGAAGCTGCGCCGGCAGCTGGCCGAGGGCAAGGCCGACCTCATCGCCTTCCGCAACGAAATCGGCAAGGCGGCCGAGGAACTGCCGGTCGGCTCACCCTTGCGCCAGACCGCCGAGCGGCTGATCGCCGACACCGAGCAGGCGGCCAAATTGCAGGCCGAGCTCGCCCGCGCCAAGGATCTGTTGAAGGGGCTGACCGGCGATGCCGAGGCGGCCGCGACAGCGCTGGGCGGCTCGGCCGAGAAATATCGCGACATCGGCGGCAGTGCCGCCGCGGCCAACGCGCCGATATCGGGCGTTTCCGGCGAGATCGCCGCCTCCGGCACCGCCGCCGGCGCGGCCAACGCGCAGCTTGCCGAATATGAGCGGCTGCTGCGTTCGATTTCCGGTCTTTCGGTGCAACCGACGCTCCCGGCTGGGCCGGGCGGATTGCCGGCGGGCGGTTTCGCCGCCGGCGGCTATACCGGCCATCTGCCGGCCGACCGCGTCGCCGGCTTCGTGCACGGCCGGGAATTCGTCTTCGACGCGGCCTCAACCGCCCGCATCGGCGTCGCCAATCTGGAGGCGATGCGCACCGGCATTTCCGGCTACGCCTCCGGCGGTTTTGTCGGTAATAGTGCGGCCTATGCCCGGCGCGGCGGAGCCGGCGGCAGTGCGGCGGAACTCGCCGACGAGTTCGGCGCGCTGCAAGGCGTCATGCACCAGTTCGGCATGACGGTCTGGCGGGCCGGCAGCGCCGGCGAAGCGCTTGGCGGCGTCATCCAGATGGTCTCGCAGCGTTTCCTCGATTTTTCGCTGCGCGCGCTCGACCAGGCCTTGTTCGGCGGCCGAGGCGGCGGGCTTGGCATGCTCGGCGACCTGTTCGGTCTCAACGCGCTCAACATGTTCCCGGCCGCTCCGGGCGCGCTTGGCGTCGGTCTCTACCATGGCGGCGGCCCCGTCGGTGCCGCGCCCGGACCAACGCGCCGGGTGCCGCCGTCGCTGTTCGTCGGCGCGCCGCGCCTGCATGGCGGCGGCTGGCTGAAACCCGGCGAGCGACCGGTGATCGCCATGGACGGCGAGGAGATCGGCTGGCCGGAAGACCTGCAGCGCAAATATGGCGGCGGCCGGACGGTGGTCAACAATTGGCATGTCGAGACGCCGAACCCGAAAGCCTTCGCCGAAAGCCGGGCGCTCGCCGCCCGCGCCGCCGGGCGATTGGCGGCGCGCAGCGGCAGGTATTCGTGATGGCGATCCCGTTCCTCGAGGAGCAGCTCTTCCCGGTCCATGTCTCGTCGGGTTCCGCCGGCGGGCCGGACTGGCCGGCCGAAATCATCGAAAAATCTTCCGGCCATGAGGAGCGCAACACCCGCATCGCGCAGCCCTTGCGTTTCTACGATGCCCGCTACGGCGTGCGCACGCCGGATGAGCTCTACCAGGTGCTGGAGCTCTATTACGTCGCCATGGGCCGGCTGAAGGGCTTTCGGCTGAAGGACTGGTCCGACTACCGTTCGCGCGGGCCGCACCAGCCGGTGAGCCGAACCGACCAGGATCTCGGCACCGGCGACGGCGTGCGCAGGACCTTCCAGCTGGTCAAACGTTATGCGCGGGGTCCGCACGAATTCTTCCGGCCGATCGGCAAGCCGGTGGCTGGCACGGTGCAGATCGGCATTGGCGGTGCGGCGGCCACCGGTTGGACGCTCGATGCCGCGACCGGCATCGTCACCTTCGCCGTTGCCCCGGCCGCCGGTGCCGCGCTCAGCTGGGGCGGCGAATTCCACGTGCCGGTGCGCTTCGACTGCCGCCTCGACCAGATAAGCCATCGCACGGCGACGCTCGGCGACATTCCGTCCATTCTCCTGAAGGAGATCCGGCCATGATGGCGCTGCCGGCAGGCCTCGCCGCGCTTGTCGCGTCCGGCGTCACCACGCTTTGCCATTGCTGGCGTTTCCAGCGTCGCGACGGGCTGGTGCTGGGCTTCACCGACCATGACCGCGACCTTGTCTTCGGCGGTGTCACCTATCAGGCCGAAACCGGTTTCACCGCCGCCGAGACCGAAAGCTCGCTCGGCCTTGCCGTCGATACCGACGAGGTTTCCGGCGCGGTCTCGGCCGATGCCATCGCCGATGCCGACATCGCGCTCGGTCTCTGGGACGACGCCGATGTCGAGGTCTGGATCGTCGACTGGACGCAGGTCGATAACCGCTTGCTCGAGCGGGCGGGCTCGCTCGGCGAAGTGACGCGTGGCGACCTTGCCTACGAGGCCGAGATCCGCGGCCTCGTCCATCGCCTCAACCAGGACGAGGGCAGCACCTACCAGCGCCAGTGCGACGCGGTGCTAGGCGACGCCCGCTGCGGCGTCGACCTGACCAATCCGGCCCGTCGCGGCGCCGGCACCGTGCTCGGCGCGAGCGACGACCGGCTGCTTGTGGTCTCCGGTCTCGCCGGTTTCGCCAGCGACCTGTTCACCCATGGCGTGCTTGCCTGGACCGCCGGCGCCAACAAGGGCGCCCGCGTCGAACTGCGCGGCCATGCGGGCGACAGGCTCGTTCTGTGGCGTCGTGCCGCCCGGCCGGTCGTTGCCGGCGATGCCTTCGTTGTCACCGCCGGCTGCGCCCGCACCTTCGATATGTGCCGTTCGCGTTTCGGCAACGGCGCCAATTTCCGGGGCTTCCCGCACATTCCGGGCAATGATTTCGCGCTCGGCATCGCCAAGAAATCGGAGGTGAACGATGGTTCGTCCTTCTTCCGATGAGGTTTTCCGCGCGGCAATCGTTGCCGAGGCACGCGGCTGGATCGGCACGCCCTATCGCCACCAGGCGTCGCTGAAGGGTATCGGCGCCGATTGCATCGGCCTGGTGCGCGGCGTCTGGCGCGCCTTCCATGGCGAGGACCCCGAACCGCTGCCGGCCTATAGCGGCGACTGGGCGGAGACGACCGGCGAGGAAACCTTGCTCGATGCCGCGCATCGCCACTTCACCGCCGTGCCGGTCGCGGCGATGCGGCCTGGCGACGTCTTGGTCTTTCGCTGGCGGCCTTCGCTGCCGGCCAAGCATTGCGGTTTCCTGGTCGAGCCGGAACGGCTCCTGCATGCCTACCAGTCGGCCGGCGTCGTCGCCGAGGGCTGGCTGGCGCCGCAATGGCGCGCCCGCATCGCCGGTGTCTTTTGCCTGCCGGGGAGGGCGTGATGGCAACCATCCTGCTCGGCCTTGCCGGTGCGTCGCTAGGGGCGGCCTTCGGACCGATCGGACTGATCGCCGGCCGCGCCATCGGCGCGCTGATCGGCTCGATGGCCGACCAGGCTCTGGTCTCGGCGCTGACACCGACGCAGAAACGCGAAGGCCCGCGTCTCACCAGCTCCGACGTGCAGACCTCGACCGAAGGCAGCCCGATCAACCGGCTTTACGGCCGCGCCCGCACCGCCGGCCATTTGTTCTGGGCGACGCGGTTCGAGGAGGAGATCCGCAAGGAGAAATCCGGCGGCAAGGGTTTCGGCGGGCCGAAGGTCGAGACCACGACCTACGTCTACCACGCCAATTTCGCGGTCGGCCTGTGCGAGGGGCCGGTCGCCGGCATCGGCCGCATCTGGGCGGACGGCAAGGAGATCGACCAGGACGAGGTCGAATTCCGTTTCCATCCGGGTTCGGAAAGCCAGCTCGCCGATCCGCTGATCGAGGTCAAGGAGGGTGCGGCGCCGGCCTATCGCGGGCTTTGCTACATCGTCTTCGAACGGCTCGACCTGACCGCCTATGGCAACCGCATCCCGCAGATCAACGCAGAAGTGTTTCGCCTTGTCGGCGCGCTGGAAACACAGGTGGAGGCCGTGGCGCTGATCCCCGGCAACGAACATGGGCTGGACACGCGCCATGTCTGGGTCAAGGACGGCGAGAGCCAGAACCGCCACACGCTTCTGGCCGCGACCGATATCGCCGCCTCGATCGACCGGCTGCAAATGTTGTGCCCGGCGCTGAAGAGCGTGATGCTGGTCGTGTCCTGGTTCGGCACCGATCTGCGCTGCGGCGCCTGTCGCGTCGAGCCGCGCATCGAGGCGGTCAAGACCACCGAGCCGGTGACGTGGCGTGTCGCCGGCCTGACCAGGCAGACCGCGACCTTGGTCTCCACCATCGAGGGCGCGCCAGCCTATGGCGGCACGCCGGACGACGCCTCGGTCATCCGCTGCATCCAGGCGCTGAAGGCGAGGGGGCTCGATGTCTGCCTGCTGCCCTTCATCATGATGGATGTGCCGCACGGTAATGCCTTGCCCAACCCCTATTCGGCGGGGGCGTCGTCTCCCGGCCAGCCGGCCTATCCGTGGCGCGGCCGCATGTCTTGCTCGCCGGCGCCGGGTTTCGCCGGTTCACCCGACAAGACGACCGCGGCCGCCGATCAGGTCGCTTCCTTCGTCGGCACGGCGCGCGCCGTGCATTTCGGCGGCTCCGGCACCACCGTCACCTATTCCGGCCCGGCCGAGTGGAGCTTCCGCCGCTTTATCCTGCACAATGCCAGGCTGGCGGCGCTGGCCGGCGGTGTGGAGTCCTTCCTGATCGGCTCGGAGCTGGTCGGGCTATCGCAGGTGCGCTCGTCCGGCTCGACCTATCCGTTCGTCGACGCGCTGAAGGCGCTGGCGGCCGAGGCGCGCGTCATGCTGGGCGCTGGCGTGAAGCTCGGCTACGCCGCCGACTGGTCGGAATATCACAGCCACCGGCCGGGCGACGGTTCGGGCGACGTCTTCTTCAACCTCGATCCGCTCTGGGCCGATGCCAATATCGACTTTATCGGCATCGACAATTACCTGCCGCTGTCGGACTGGCGCGACGGCTCGGCGCATCTGGATTTCGACCCGGCCGGACCGTCGACCATCTATGACCAGGCCTATCTTCGCGGCAACGTCGCCGGCGGCGAATATTTCGACTGGTTCTACGCCTCGGAGGCCGCGCGTAACGCGCAGGCACGCACGCCGATCACCGACGGCGCCCATGGCGAGCCCTTCGTTTTCCGCAACAAGGACATTCTGGGCTGGTGGCGGAATGCCCATCACAACCGGCCGGGCGGGGTTCGGAGCGGCGGCTCGACCAGCTGGGTGCCGCGTTCGAAGCTGTTGCGTTTCACCGAATTGGGCTGCCCGGCCGTCGACAAGGGCTCCAACCAGCCGAACCTTTTCCCTGATCGCCGCTCCTCGGAGGGCGGCTTTCCGTGGTTTTCCAGCCGTGCCCGCGACGACCAGATGCAACGCAGCTGGCTGGAGGCGATGATCGGTCACTATGCGCTGGCCGCCAACAATCCGGTCTCGCCGGCCTATGGCGGCCGCATGGTCGATCTTGGTCATTCCAACATCTGGTGCTGGGACACGCGACCCTGGCCGTCCTTCCCGGTGAGTTCGGGCCTGTGGGGCGATTGGCGCAACTGGCAGACCGGACACTGGCTGTCCGGCCGACTGGGCACGGCGCCGGCGGCCGAAACCATTCGCGCCATCCTCAACGATGCCGGTTTCAGCCACTATGCCATCGAACCCATCCCGGGCGTCGTCGACGGCGTGACGGTCGGCAACCTGACCTCGGCGCGCGCTTTGCTCGATGCGTTGCGGCCTGCCTACCAGTTCGACGCGGTCGAAAGCGGCGGCATCGTCAAGTTCCTCGCCCGCCATGGCCGCGCACCTGTCGCCACCATCACGGCCGACGAACTGGTGGTGGCGAGCGATGCGCCGGCGCGTTTTCGCCGGACGCGGGCGCAGGAGACCGACCTGCCGGACGCGGTCAAGCTGCGTTATGGCGACCAGTCGCGCGACGACCAGGCCGGCGCCGCCGAGGCGCGGCGCTCGGCCGGCTCGTCGCGTCGCGTCGTCGATTTCTCGCCGCCCGTGGTGATGGGCGAGACCCGTGCCCGCGAGATCGCGGAGTTGGAGCTCAATGCCGCCTGGGTCGGCCGCGAACGTTATGCCTTTGCGCTGGCACCATCGCGGCTGGCGCTGGAGCCGGGCGACGTCGTCGCCTTCCAGCCGGCCGGGCAGGCGGTGCGCATCGAGCGCGCGGCGATTGGCGAGGCGCGCCGCATCGAGGCCTTTGAGGTCGATCCGCTCGCCGGCGGCAGTTTCGGCACCGACCCGACCGGCGGCCAGCAGCCGCCACGGCAGCCGATCGTGCCGGCGCAGGTGATTGTCGCCGACGCGCCGCTGCTGCGCGACGGTGATATTGCGCACGCGCCTTACGTCGCCGGCGTTATGTCGCCGTTCCGCAGCGGCATCGCCTTGTGGCGTTCGCCCTCCGATGCGGGTTTCGAACTCGACACGCTGCTGCCGGTGCCGGGCGCGATCGGCCGCACCGCTTCGCCGCTCCATAGCGGGCCGGTGGGCCGCTGGGACCGGGTCAACCGGCTCGACGTCGAGTTGCTGCGTGGCACGCTGGCATCGGTGCCGGAGCTTGCCGTGCTCAATGGCGCCAACGCCATGCTGGTCGAGAATGCCGATGGCGAATGGGAGGTGCTGCAATTCGCCAATGTCACGTCGACCGGCGCGCGCACGTTCCGGCTTGCCGGTCTCCTGCGCGGCCAGCGCGGCTCGGAGCACGCGATGCGCGCGCCGGTGGCCGCAGGCGCGCGCTGCCTGATGCTCGATCCGAGCGTCGCCCAGGCGACCTTGCCGGCCTCGCTGCTCGGCCTGCCGCTCAATTGGCGCGCCGGCTCGGCCGAGCGTGGCGTCGCCGATCCCGGCGTGTCGTCTTTCACGATGACGCTGCGCGGGCGCGGGCGGCGACCGCTTTCCCCGGCGCGGCTGATCGGCCGCCGTAGCGAGACCGGCGATTGGCGGCTCAGCTGGATCAGGCGCAGCCGCATCGGTGGCGACAGCTGGGACGAGGTGCCGCTCGGCGAGGAACGTGAGGCCTACCGACTGGAGATCCTGGACGGTGCCGGCGGCACGGTTCTGCGTACCTTCGAGACCACCGTGCCCGAGCAGACCTACACGGCCGCTTCTCAGGTTGCCGATTTCGGCGCGCAGCGCACCGCCTTCCATGCCCGCGTCGCGCAGCGCAGCACCAGCTACGGGCCGGGCATCTTCCTTGAAACCCTGGTCACCATTTGACGGAGGCACCGATGCCCGAGACGCTCAAACTGAAGCTGCAGACCATCGCGCCCGACCAGGCGCAGAAACATATCCCGGTCAACGAGGCGCTGCACCGGCTGGACGCTTTGGTGCAGCTTGCCGTGCTCGACCGCGATCTCGCCGTGCCGCCGGCGGCACCCGCCGAAGGCGACCGCTACATTCCGGCCGCCAGCGCTTCCGGCGCATGGCTGGGCTGGGATCTCAACATCGCGCTCTTCGCCGATGGCGCTTGGACCAAGATCGTTCCCCGCCAGGGCTGGCTCTGCTTCGTCGCCGACGAGGGGCTGCTGCTGGTCCATTCCGGCACCGCCTGGCGCGAAACGGCGGCGGTCGGCACCACCATCGTCTCGGAAAGCCCGAATGGCGCCCGCAACGTACTGGCGGTCGCCGAGACGTTGGTCTCGGGGCTGGCCGGGGCCTTTGCTGACACCGCGATTTCGATCCCGAACCGCGCCATCGTCTTTTGCGTCTCGACCCGCACCGTCACCGCCATCACCGGTGCGGCCTCCTACGATTGCGGGCTGGCCGGCGAGCGTTCGAAATTCGGCGGCTCGCTGGGCATCGCCGCCGGTTCGAACAATGCCGGTGTCATCGGCCCGACCGCGTTTTATGCCGACACGCCGGTCCGGCTTTCGGCCAATGGCGGCAATTTCACCGGCGGCGCCGTGCGCGTCGCTATCCACTACATCCTGCCGAGGGTGCCGCAGACATGACCGAATGAACGGGTGGCCAGCGCCGAGGCGCTGGCAGCGGGCCGATCGCCAAACCAGTCCCGCCTGACGATGATCCGAGATAACCGCCACACCCGCTGCCCGGCCGGGCAGGACAAGAGTGGCCGATTCTCGAAAGCACTGAAATGAGCCTTGAAGATGAGTTTATGGCGGTCGAAACGGTGCAGCCGCCGGCGCCCTATATCGGCGGCAAGCGCCGCCTTGCGGCACACATCGCTGCACGGATTGCCGCTATTCCACATCGTACCTATGCCGAGGTTTTTGTCGGCATGGGTGGCGTCTTCTTTCGTCGACGCCACCGGCCACGGTCCGAGGTGATCAACGACCGCAGCGGCGAGGTGGCGAACCTGTTCCGCATCCTGCAGCGGCACTATCCGCAGTTCTTGGACACGCTCCGCTTCCAGATCACCGGCCGCAAGGAATTCGAGCGGCTGAAGGTGTCCGATCCGGCGACGCTGACCGATCTAGAGCGGGCCGGCCGTTTTCTCTACCTTCAGCGGATCGCCTTTGGCGGCAAGGTTTCCGGCCGAAATTTTGGTGTCGATCCGGGTTCGGGAGGTGCCTTCAACCTGTCGCGTCTGGAGCCGCTTCTGGCCGACGTGCATGAGCGCCTCGCCGGCGTGGTCATCGAATGCTTGGATTGGCTGGAATTCATCGAGCGTTACGACCGAGCGGAGACGCTGTTTTACCTTGATCCACCCTATTTCGGCTCAGAAGGCGACTACGGCCGCGATCTGTTCGACCGTGAGCAATTTGGGTTGATGGCTGAGCGGCTGGCGCGCCTGAAAGGTCGCTTCCTGCTCTCCATCAACGACGTGTCCGAGATCCGCACTGCCTTCGCTGGCTTTGCTTTTGAAGGGGTGGAACTCGCCTATTCGGTCGGCGGTGGCCGACGCACCAAACGGGCACGGGAGCTGATTATCTCGAGATAGCGCAGGACACTGTGTCGCGTGGTCGAGTTACCAACGATGGAGAGATCCAAACTCCAACATTATGTTGATTTCACACAGTTTACCTGCCAGCGATGAGTGTCGATTTGTAGGGGGGAACGATGCCTATAGGCGGACACTTACTCGATGTCCTTAACGGATACGCGTTGGCGAAGAACGAGACATTTGAGGGCCATGCCCTCGCGCAAAAAATTCGCGTTGAATTGCCAAAATCAATTCGTGCTGCATTGCCAGGCGAGGATTTGTTGCTCTTGATCAAGGGCAGTGCGGGACAGGGAGCCTGGGCGCGAGGGCCTTGGGCTGCCATCTTCGACCGCCTAGTTACTAACAGTGCGCAACGTGGTTTCTATCCAGTCTATCTGTTCGCTGAGGACATGAAAGGCGTCTACCTAAGCCTCAACCAGGCTATGACCGAGGCGAAGAAGCGCTATCGCGCTGATGCCAAGACAGCACTACGTGCTAGGGCCGAGAATTTCCGTGCGATGCTTGGGTCCAATATCCAGCCGTTTGATGCAAACGCGATCAACCTCGCTCCCAGTAGCGTCAGCAATGACACGGCATTTTACGAAGCCGGCAATATTTGCTCGGTCTATTATCCTGCTGACAAAATTCCTGCTGAATCTGCGTTGGTCAGGGATCTCGTAAGAGTCTTAGACCTCTACCGGATTTTGATTGAAGCGGGCGCTGGTGACGAACAAAACGGGCAGGAAGAGCTCGAAATTTTCTTCGAAGGAGATGGTCGAGCAAGGACACATCTGAGGATTGAGCGGAACCGAAAATTGGTTGCCAGAGTGAAGAAGCTCAAAGGCTGTCGTTGTGAAGCATGCGACATGAGTTTCTCAGAACGCTACGGAGAGCTAGGGGTGGACTTTATCGAGGCCCATCATCTGGTGCCGTTCTCTCAATTGAAAGGGAACGCCATTCCCTTAGATCCCGTCGCCGACTTCGCTGTTCTTTGCGCCAATTGCCACAGGATGGTTCATCGAATGAAGGATATAGCCGACATCAATGGGTTACGCGCTGCTCTTCAAACCAACAAGGCTTGAGCGTGAGCTCCTTGTTCCATCATTTGAACTTTTGGAGACGGGTACTCTCGTCGATTTCTGCACCAGCGAAGCGAATTTGTCGCGGATCTCTGCTTTGCGGATGTCTGGTGCAAGATGGCCATAGGTACGGCTGACCGTGTCGATGTTAGCGTGGCCGAGCTGTTCGGCAACGACGATCAGCGGCGTGCCGTCCTGGACAAGTTGGCTAGCATAGGTGTGGCGCAAGCCATGGAAACAGAAATCCTCCGGCAATTCAGCGTCAAAGACAGCGCGTTTGAAGCCTGGACGATGGTTGGTGTACCATTGCCTGCCGTCTTTTCGCACGAATAGCAGGTCGTTGGGTTTCTTGCCGGCCGCTAATTTTTGGAAGAAGGCGAGCCCCTCATCGGGCAACATCACCACCCGCGGGCGGTAGCATTTGACAGGTGTGACATAGACGCCTGCACCGTCGCGACCGAAATGCGATGCCTGCATGTTGAGCAATTCCTTGATGCGGCACCCGGTGTAGAGCGCACCCAGAACCAGGGTTCGCAAATCCGGCGCGCAGTGTTCGAGCAGCCGGAAGCATTCCGGTCGGCTGAGATGCAACATGCGCGGTCGGTCGACATTGTTCAGCCGGCGTATGCAACGCCAGGGACGATCCGATTCTATATAGCTGTTTTCCCAAGCCATCAGCAGCGCCATACGCAGCACTCCGATCAGCGTGTTGGTCGTCTTCCTGCGTTTCCTAAGTTCCTCCTCCGACATGGCCTCGATCGGTCGCCGTGGCTTGAGCGGCTGGTTTCCCCTTTTAGGCGGTGTCTCGAGAACATCCTTGATGAAAAACCGCAGTCGTTCGGAATTCATGTCTTTCGCGGGAAGAGAAAACAGCCGCGGCACGAAGTGGAGGTTGATCAGGGTGACAAGGGCGACAAAATGCGAGCGCGCGGCAACCACGCGCTTCCACTCGATGTAGTCGCTCAAGGCACGTCCTATTGTGTAGACATCGCCGATCGGAGAGGCTTTCAGAAAGTCGATGGAGCCGATTGGCCTGGCGTCGGTGGCCAGGTGTTTGAAGGGGTTCGCCGCGAACCATTCCTGGGCAGCCTCGCAAGCGGCTTCGAACGAAAGCCCTTGGTCGCCAATGTCCGGATTGTCTTCGGTGAAGGCAAGCCGGTGTTGTTGATAGCTTGCATCCTTCAGTCTGATCTTGGCGACCCAATGGGTCGCGCCGGAGCGATATTTTTGGTAGCCGACGGCGCGGCCATACTCCAAAGTCTGCCAATAGGGTGCGTAACGCCCGCGTAAAGATTGACGCAGTTCGACGTCCGACAGATCAAAGCCGAAGACGGTTTTTCCAGCCATGCTCGCATCCCAGCGCCTATCGTGGTCGGACAATGGCATTGTAGGGTGACAATATGACGAGCCCGTCTGATGCACTGCATGCGGTAATGGTGGCCCGGTTGAGGGCGTTGGACATGATGCCGGTTGCGGTTGCAGAGGCGAGGCCGCGCGAGGAGCCGAGGGAATTTCCCTATGCTTCGATCGGTGTCACCGCTGCCGACGAGGATGGCGGCAGCGTCAGTTTGCTGGCCACCGTCCACTTCTGGGATCGTTCGGGCGACGCATCCACCAGAAAACTGCTCAAGAAAATCCAATCCGCCTTCGTCGAACCGCCGACGGTTGACGGCTACGAATTCGTCACCTGGGCGCCGGACTACTCTGAAATCAGGGCAGAAGACGAGTATTCGGCCTTCCACGGGTTGGCGCGGTTCAGCGCCCAGATCCAACGAAGGCCTGATTGGCAGCAAGAGTCAGCTGTCTGATCCACACCCAGCGCTGGCCGGTGACAATGTCTCCAGCAACAGGAGGCAAAAATGAACCGCTTTGAAATCTCGATCTTTGGAGTTCGGCTCATCGCGCGCGGTTATGCAGGCATTGTCGGCGCCATCATCGTCACCGCCATGCTTCTGGCCTATGCCGTGGGTTCGACATGAGGTGTTGCGATGGCGGCGATCGGCTGCGCTCAACACAGTGCCTTGGCTGCCTTAGTGTCGGCCGGGGATTGAACCGAACAGGAACTCCGCGTGAAGACGCTTTGGGTGTTGGTCATAGCATGGGCGAGCGTAGCGCCAGCGGCGTCCATGCCCGTTTGTTCTGGAGGGCATCGGGTCAATTGCGTCGTGGACGGCGATACATTCTGGTGGCGCGGCAAGAAGTACCGCATCGCCGATATCGATGCGCCCGAGACGGATGCATCCTGCGAGGCCGAGAGGCGGCTGGCGGCAGAAGCAACATCGAAGTTGAAGGATCTGCTGGCGAATGACTTCGCCGTCGAGCCTACAGGCCGGTTCGATCGCTACGGGCGGCGGTTGGTGATCGTAAAGATCGACAACAAAAGTGTTGGCGAGACTTTGATAGCAGCTGGACTGGCGCGCCGTTGGCAGGGACGCAAGGAACATTGGTGCCCTGCACCTTGAACGGGCTTTCAATCCGCTTTCAACACATTCCGAATTGATGCCAAATGAAGTTGCGCGATCCTGCCAAGTGAAGTTGCGCGCTACAGAACGGGCCTTCAACCGGCTTTCAAAGCATTCTGAATTGATGCCAAGTGAAGTTGCGCGCTGCAAAACCAAGAAAACCATGGGGAAAAAGCGCGAGCGGAATGGTGGGCGATGTAGGGATTGAACCTACGACCCCACCCGTGTGAAGGGCTGGCCCAGCATAACGAATTCAACCGTTTGCGCGATTTGTCTTCCCATTCCACGGATTTTCCACGCTTTTTGCCTTTCTAGGTCGCTTCGGCGTGGGCAGCAAATCCGCCTTTCTGGCTTCCTCTGAAACCACCACGTGCTCATAGCGAGCGGCTGAAGTCTGGTCCTTCCATGTGCCCGTGGCAACTAGGCCACGAGTATCCAATCCGCCATAGCGGCGCATCCATGTTGCCCAGGTATGCCGGAGCATGTGGAAGGTCACGTGATCGAGGTCCTGGCCGGCCGCCACTTTGATCTTGGCGAACCAAGTGTATAGCCGGCCGCATTTCCTGTAGCGGAAGACCTTCTGCTTGCCGCGATCAAGGCCGCGTGGATGGTTCGCCAAAGTCGCGACCGCATACGGGGGCAAATGGATGCCTCGCGGATCGCCATTCTTGGTCTGCGGCAGATAGGCGAAGGCCTCGGAGAGCGAGAGCCGGTCGCATGTCAATGATAGTCCTTCGTTGAGGCGCGCGCCGGTGTAGAGCAGGAACACAAGGAACGCTCCGAACTCTTCCTGAAACTCGAATGCTGCTGTGATCAATCGAAAGGCTTGTTCGGGCTTCAGCCAATCAACGCGCTGCTTTCCGCGCCATCCTTTTGGGCGCCGCACTTTGAAATCGTGCCCGGAGTGCTTGAGCACTGAGGAAATGGGAGTGTAGGCCTGCCGGTTACGTGTGGCTGCTGAAGCGTGCGGGTAAAGTGCGACTGCCGTTTCGTCGATGATCTGCTGTGTGACTTCCGAAAGACGTTTCCCGATCAGATGCGGGATGACGCCCCCGATCCAGACCTTGGCCTTGGCGTCGAACTTGCCGAGATATTGGGGATCGCCGCCAGCCTTGATGTACAGAAGAGCGGCTTCCTCGAATAACGGTTCCTTCTGTTCCTCGGCTACCGGTTCCGCAAGGCGACCACGTTCGATGTCGCGTTTGATCGCGGCGAGGACTTGCTTCGCTGTGGCTTCGACAGGAGTTCCTGTAGTTCGGTCAACGCTGACCCCGAGATAGGTTCCGCGTATCGTGTAGTTGGGCGATTTGCTTTTGCGTGGCGGCTTGAGTTTGAGGGCCATCTTACGGCTTCCTTGCGCAGTCCTGCCACGATAGCGGCGATGTCGGCTTCCGTGAACAGCTTCTTGTGGCCGTTCACGTAATAGAAAGGGTGGCGTTTCACGATCTCTTGCATGGAACGTCGCGATACTCGAAGCTGCTCAGCAGCCTCCTCCATTGTCCGCGCCCTAGTCATTGCCACCTCCGGGGAGCGGCAGGCGCGGACGAGTTTTACGCAGTGACGCTTTCAACTGTCTGGCTTCTTCGACCGCCGCGTTACTCCAGTAGCATTCGACTGACCGTCCTTGGCCCGATACTCCGCCAGGGGCGAGTTTCAACAGCCCGCGAGCCTTCCATTTTCGAAGCAGGCTCGGGTCTACTCCCAACAGTTTCGCCAACTCGCTGGTCCTGAGTTCGCGTTCAGCCATCCCCGCCTCCTGTAAGGGCTCGGAACAGGGCGTATTTGCTCGGCGCGAGAATCATACCGTCAAAGTCGGCGTCCTCGATAGGTGAGCCGAACTTGCCTACCCACACGATTTTGCCGTTGCGCGTCAACGCCATGCAGTCGTCTGGCATGATTTCGCTGCATGAAAGACGGATGTCGCCAAAGGCTGGAAGTGTGGTCGCCCTCATTTCGGCTCTCCACGCTGAAGAGCGGCGCGAAGACTTTTCAACGCGCGATCAACCGTTCGTTGGGTGTCCTGACAAGTAGCGCTTCCGCCATCCTTGCCCATGTCCTCGTCATCCATGGCAATAACGCCGTCGAGGGCAAATGAAGCATGGGAGAGGGCGGTTTCAACCAGCGGAAGCGCCTCGCGCAGCCGCGCTACCTCGGCTTCGGCGGCATCCGCGTGCCGTCTTGCGTTGCCGTGGGCCACTGCCGCGTCAAAAGCGTTGGCTTGTGCCGCATCCCGCTCCCGCTCTGCTTTCTCGGCTCGCTCCTTCATTTCGTAGAAGCGGATGGTCAGGGCGTCGTTTTCGCGCTGGTTTGACCAATCGCCATGGCTACGAGTTTTTTCAATGGCGAGTTCCCGCTCCGCCTCATCCCGTCCCTGTACGGCTTCGGATAGCTGGCGCTGGAGGGCGGCAAGCAAATCAATACAGTTCGACGCGGACTGTCGGTCAGTTTCGCCACCTTTGAATGTGGCGCTGGCCACGAACGAGTGAAGGTTCCTGAGAGCGATTTCCTCGATCTTCATTGGAAAACCCCGATCGCTGCGACCCACACGACCTTGCACATGACATGCAACATCTGGTCCTGATCGTAAGAGAGGCGGCCACGGCACTTGGTGTCGTCAATGACGCAATGAGCAACGAACTCGGTAAGCCCTAAGACGAGGCCAGTGGTTTGCGATCCAGTCATCAGACCGACGATCGCGCCAACAAATCCGCCGTGGATTGCCGCGTGGTTCAAAAGGCCATGATACCAACCTTGGCCCGGAAGTGGGGCAAAGCGGTTTTTCAGCTTGGCCAGATAGTCACCTTGCTGCGGGAAGTCCGCCAGCGAATGGCCGACAATAAGAAGCGCGAACAGGGAAATCGTCTCAACCATGGTCCTGCGCCTCCTTGGCTAGAGCGGCGCGGCCTGCTTCGATTGGCTCGGTGATTGGCCAATGGCCGATGCGTTTTGCCAGCGCCGTGGAAGGTCGCTTGAAAGAGACAAGCGGCGTGTAGACGAAGCCTCCATAGTGGTTGAATGGTTCGACCGAGACCATCCCAGCCTCAACTAATTCATCCAGTGCGTCTTGCGTACGCTTCGACGGGCGGCTTTCGTTCATCTTGAAGGTGACTTGGCCCTTTTCAGGCTGCATCAAGCCAAAAAGGAAACCTCCCAAAAACATCGCGTCGGAGCTGATCAGCTTAGCCATGGCGCGCATTCTCCTTAGTCGGGTCTGGATGCGTGCAGGAGCCGTCACAGTCGCCGTGGTGGCGACAGTCGCAATGCTCCAGCCACTCGCCCCACGTTAAGAGGTGAGAGCATCGGAGCGCATTTGCGACTGCCGATAGGACGATATTGCGATGGTGGACGCTGACTGCGAATGCCGGGTTCTTCCGACCTCGAATTTCAATGTCCGCATGGATGCAGCGCAATAGGTCGTCGGACGGAAAGCCAACTTCCGGGTCCAGAACGTCAGCTACCCGCTCGCGATCCACGACCATCCAAGCCGTCACACCGCCGTCCGCGCAAATCTCTTCGGGGTCGATGCCCTGCCGAGCGCATTCCTCGCGGGCCTCGATTTCGCGCTCTTGCTCGGGCGTGATGTCGAAATAGCCGCTGTCGATGAGATGATCGCCGTAGGTGATGCCCATCTTACTGGCCCTCCTTGGCGGCAGGGCCGGCGGGGAGAGGCATCCAGTGGGTCGCGCCCTTTATCGGCTCGATCTGTTCGCCCGTACTGTCGTCCCACCATTCGCCATTGAGAGTGCGGCTGACTGGAGCGAACCAATGTGGACCCAGGTCACTTTGCGCGACGTAGACCATAAACGCACTGCCGTCTCTCGGCGCGCTGTCCATCGTCTGCCAGCCCTGCACTGGCTGTGAAAGCGCAACCTTGGCGCTGTCGTGCCAGTTGACGTATGTCAGTGGAATAAGCTCCTGCGCTCGTTCGATAAGGTCACGAAGCATGAAACTCACCTCGCTCGCCGCCTTCTCTGAGGCGGGTGCGATGTTCTCATTTTTGGGGACATTTTCAGGGTCATTCGGCAAGGGTTTGCCGAGGTTTCTCGGTTCGTTCGATAGCTGTTCCGCCTTCTCTGAGGCGGGGACGGCGAAGAGGGGGCAGACGTTGCGCACAGCCGAACCGCAATGCTTCGTCGGAGGGCTCGCGCCGCCATCTGGGCGGTTCAGGATGACGTGCCGTTTCCACACCGATCCGAAGTCATGAAACTCGTATGCCCACGCCACCGGCTCGGCCTCCTGCGGCTCAAGAGCGGCGCGAAGCTCGGCGGCAACCCTATCCAGTAGGTTCACGACTTCTTGCGCGTCTTCCATGTAGAATTCGAACGAACAATCGCCGTCGGCAAAGAGGCGCACCCTGTCAACTGCCGAGACCGATTTACCCGGATTTCCGAGAACGGAATCGAGCAGTTCGGCCAGCGCCTTCACGCGCGGTGCTGTGTTAGGCATGCTGGTGGCCCTCCGCTTTGGAGATAATGATGTCCGCCGAGCGCAAAGCTGGGTCAGAGGCTTCCATGACATCAACGGGATCGCATGAGCCGCCAAATGCAATGATGCGATCCCGTCCGATTTCGAGCAGATTCACGTAGGCGAGGCGAAGCCGTTTCAATTCCTCGAAAAGCTCTGGCGCGACGGTGATCAAGCGAGCGTTCGCTTCGTCGGTATCGTTGCTCGGCTCGATGTGGACGTTCGCCAGCACGCGCATGCGGCTTGCGTTGGTTACGATATGCCAATTCGGTTCGGTACTCGGCAGATCAGCGTAGCATTGCCACGGTCCCGGGGTGTGCTTCGCCATCTCTCACCCCTCCATATCTGCGGAGGCGGGCCACTGAGGCACCTTGCGCCAGCCTAGAAATTCGTCGCCGGGGTCCATGTACATGGGCGAATAGGTCAATCCATCCTCGCCATCGCCGGTCGCACTGTACCAACCCGTTATCGGGCAACCATCTTCGCAGCCGTTGCCGTCGCAACCCTCGCCCTTCGGGCACTCATATTCGTATCGAAGCGGGTAGGCGTTCAGGTAGGCGGACGGGAACGAATAGACTTTGCCGCTTCTGGCCCGGCGCACCGCTACGATGAAATTCTGCTCGGTCCCCTTGGGCGTGTCTGGCATCTCGTCGGGCGAGCGCCATTCGTCCACCAGCCCCTTTTCGTCTGCCGGGAGGGTGGGAGCGGCACGGCGGTTCCAGGCTTCGACCGCGTCAATCTTGGTTTCGCCGTAAGCGCCGCTGCATCCACAGCCGCGACCTTCCATCCCGTCCCATCCAGCAGCATCGCAAATGACATAGAAGCCGGGCATAGGCGGGTCGCCATCCCATAGCTTGAGCTTCGGCGCTGAACTGCTGCCGCAATGGGGGCATGGCAGAAGCGCGACGTTCGCTGTCTGCGCCGCATTCGTTCCTGTTTCAGGGCTAGTCGTGTCAGGGAGTTGGCAAGAATCGGGTGCCTGGGTCATGCCACTTCTCCAGTCGATGGATTGAACGGACGCGGCGCGAATGACGACCCGCGCTCGACGTTGTTGATGACCAGAAGGGCGCGGTCCCGATTGGGATAAGCCGCGAACAGGAAGGCCGCGACCACACAAGGGTCTATGCCGACTACCTTCCAATATTCGCGCTCGCCCATGGAGTGCTGGTGGCGATGCTCGTCAGGATGGAGCGGAACAGCCCAGCAATCACTTTCCTTGGCTCCCTTGCCGCGTCCAAGCTTTCCGGCGCGCGGTTCGGGGTAGGAGACGTGCGCAGCTTCGACAGGCACCTTGCGGGTCACGATGCAGGGAAGGGACCGGATGAAGTCGAGGTAGGCAGGCTTCTCGACGCGCTGGCTGGCCTTTCCTGTCGGCTGGAGCGAGAACGCCGTTGCGGCCTTGCGGAGTTGCATCGCCATCAGCTCTTTCCCTTTTGATTGTAGGAATAGGATCCACCGATGAAGCTTGCGACAAGGAGGAACCATCCCCATCCAGACAGGCCATGCGCAGCGAGATAAACCGCTCCGCCGCACAAGATGATTGCAGGCGCAAAGGCAAGAGCGGCAACAAGGGTGTGCATCATGCTCGCCTCCACCAAGAGGCCAGCCGGCCAAGCCACGAGACCTTGCGGCGGCCTTCAACTTCCTTACGAAGCTGCTCGTGGATATCATCGCGTTTGAAGCGGATCGCGATTGAACGGGGACGTGCGCTCGGGTAGTGGCGCAGATATTCGAGGGCGGTCATGCTGCTGCCTCCAAGCTCGGATCGGTCCAAAGCACGCCGTGCCGGTCGCCGTACTCTTGAATGCAGGTGATGAGGTCGGCCATCTGGCGCACAGTCAGGCGGGAGGAACGGAAACCCATCGGGAAGGGACCGGCGCCATCCAAGCCCTCGCAAAAGATGATCTGATGCCCGAGCGAATGCATGAACGCAGCTTTCCATGTCTCAGGGGTCCAGCATCGGCCTTCCGGCTTCGCGCGGCTCACGTCCGAAAGCATCGCCCACATGCGAGCGTTCTGCTCCAGATTGCGGGAGGCTTCCTTGATCGTCAGCACCGCATTGATCGGGGCGCGGTCGATGAGCTGCTTGGCAATCGCGCGCTGGCGTGGCCCGTCGAGAACGACTGTCTGTGCCATGGTCAACCTGCCGCCATGAGACGCACCACTTCCGGCGCATCGGCGTTGTCAGGCTCGTATTTCGCCTTGAGCCTATGAACCGTGTCCCGAAGCTCGTTCAGGAAATCGATCACGTCCTTTTCGAGCGCCGCAATAACTATGTCTTCGCGGCTCACGCGTTCGACATGCAGGCGCATTGCTTCGGGCAAGCGCGGGTCATAGCTGACGAAATCGCACCACTGGCGGCCAGTGCAGGAAAGCTGCCATTGGATCTGATAGAAATATTTCTGCGGCAGTTCGGCGCCGAGAAGCGTTTCCAGATGGGTCGCCGTGTTCGGACACTTGATTTCGACCAGTCCGTCATCGCGGACAAGCCCGTCCGGCGAAGCGCCGGTTTCGGCAATCGAAGGGTGAGGAACGAAGCCAGTTTCGACCACTGTGGCATCGCGATAGAATTCGTATGCGATGCGCGCCTCCGGTTCCTGGTCAGTGCCCCACTGCATAGCTGCGTTGGTGAACCCTTCCTGCCGAGTTCCAGTCAGGCGTTCGGCCACCAGTTCGGCCATGTAATTTTTGCGGCCGGCGCCCCACCCAGTTTTCGTACGGGCGCAAACGTCCGCGATGCGGGAGGCGGTGACGCGGCCTAGTCTGGCGGCGAACCATTCGTCTGTGCGCTGGAGGTCCATCAATTCGCCCCCCGCTTCTTTTCGAGCATGGCGACGACGCGGCCAAACTGCGATTGGAGAATGTCGGGAATGGCCTCGACCTTGAGATACGCGCACATTTTCTCAATGTCGGAATTGGTTTCCTCGATCAGGTCGCGGATGGTCTGCGCCTGTTCCGGCGTGATCGCCTCGCTGTGTTTGGGCGGCGTGTTGCCGTCTTTGTCGTCCTCTCCAACCGCGACGTTGAAGATGCCTTTCAGCAGGTAGCGCATCCCGTAGGATGCGGCGGCTCCGGTCGCGTGGGTCTTGGTCATCACGTCGCCACCCTTCGCGCCCTTGCCGTCCGCTGGCATGTCCTTGCGATAGGTGCGGGTGAAACCAGCCTCATGCGCCACATAGGCGAGAACGCGGATATGATCCGGCTTCGGGCTGTCGTCCTCATCGAAGCTGACGGAAAATCCGTGGCTGGTGTAGATCGGCCGCAAGACCGCATCCAGCTTCGCATAGGTCGCATACTTGCTGCGCGTCTGCGAATTGTTGGCGTCGGTGCCGACCGTCCGCATTTCCGACTGCGCGGACTTCATGGCCTCGTTGAAAGCCTGCTCGGCAGAACGGTTCAATTCCCGCTCGCGCATCGCCATCAGGCGTTCCATCTTATCGAGATCAACATTCGGGTCACGCGCCGCGCGTTCGATGATCTGGAAGATTGCGGCCGTCTCGCTAACCGGTGTCGCCATCGTTGGTGGAGCAATTTGCTCGCGCTCAACAAGCGCATTTGCTGCGGTGTTCATGCGACTTTCCTTTCGTGATCTATTTCGTCGGCTGCCGCGAACATGCGCGCGGCTTGCAAAATCTGGTGACGGGCTTCTTCATGTTCGCCGGCATCTGCGCAGACCATTGCCCAGCGACGGGCGCTCAGGCCGTTGCGCCGATACTCGCCGGCAGTCAGTGAACGGGCAGGGGCGGGGTGCATCACAGTCTCCAGAGTGGTGGGCGGCATTTGCGCCGCCCGTTGCCAGTCAGTCCGCAACTCGCCGTGCCTGTTCGAGGAACGGGTTGTATTCGACGTTGTTCGTGATGAAATATTCGCCGGGTTCGACGGTCTGCTGCTTGTGCGGAGCGCCAGCAGATTGCTTGAGTGGAACCGGCTCCAGCAGGATTGCATGAAGGACGCGCATTCCGTTGTGTGTGCGCTCCGTCACCGTGACGCCGTGCGCTTCCAAAACGTGGTTGTGGCCGCTCTCGCTGTGGCCGACAATGAACGAGCCGTTCAGCGGTTTGACCTCGGTAAAACCCGCCGTGTTTAGCGCTCCGTCCGTGATGCGGAAGAAGTTCACTTCGCCGTGGGCGTTAGTCAGTTCGCAGGCCTTGATGTTGTCGAAGATCGACATGGTTCAGCTCCTTTGCTGGGGGTAAGAGAAGAGGCGTGCCGGCACATTGGCGTGCCAAGCGTGGGCATGCTTGAGGTCAAATTTCTGGAGTTCCCGCTTGTTCACGGCCTCCATCATTTGGCCGTTACGCGGGCACTCGAATTTCAGGTAAAGCTCGGGCTCAGGAAGCCCCGGAAGCGTGACTTCGATCAAATCACCGCATTGCGGGTCTTCGTGGCTGTCGATGATCTTGTGCGGCAAAGCATCAAGCATCCGAGCCCAGCCGACGATGTCACAGCCAGCCGCGCGCTGTTCGACGTTCTCTGCACGCAGGATTTCAGCAGGGTTGATAGTCTTACGATTTTCAATCCATTCCGCAGGAACGCGAACGCCATGCCAGTGATAAAGGCTCCAACCATCACTCCAGCGATGCGAAGGACCGTTTTCGCAATGCGGTCTGTTCTGATCGTCCACACGCAACACTTCGGGGAAGTCCGAGACGATGCAGAATTCCTCATGCATGACGCGGAAGCCGCCGTGGGTCGCAGCCTGCTCCCAAGCCGCATAGCCAGCGTGGCTGGTCAATTCGAGCCCAAGAATGTCGCGGCAGGCTGTTAGGTAGCAGTCATAGCCGGCCCACATGTTGCCGCCCTGGTAGACACTCCACCAGCGCTTTGCACATTCGATGCCAAGATCGCCGCCGAGATCGTAGCAAGCGCCCACGGCGCCGATTTCCGCCTGATAGGTCGCCTGATCGGTCGCCTGATAGGTCGCCTGATCGGTCGCCTGATAGGTCGCCTGATAGGTCGCCTGACGGGTCGCCTGACGGGTCGCCTGATCGGTCGCCTGATAGGTCGCCTGATAGGTCGCCTGATAGGTCGCCTGATCGGTCGCCTGATAGGTCGCCTGATCGGTCGCCTGATAGGTCGCCTGACGGGTCGCCTGATCGGTCGCCTGATCGGTCGCCTGATCGGTCGCCTGATAGGTCGCCTGATAGGTCGCCTGATAGGTCGCCTGATAGGTCGCCTGATCGGTCGCCTGACGGGTCGCCTGATAGGTCGCCTGATAGGTCGCCTGATCGGTCGCCTGATCGGTCGCCTGATAGGTCGCCTGACGGGTCGCCTGACGGGTCGCCTTGTTCTTCTGTGCGTGCCAGATAGCTGCGGATGCACCGTAGGCAAAGGCCATGACCATTGGCGACGGAACAATGACGATGCGCGGGCGCTTCAATCCTGCCGCCGCGTAGATGCCCTCGATAGCCGGGACGATCTTGTCAGCCTCGATTGGATCAGTGCGCATGGCGCGCGAAATCCAGAGACGGGCATGCTCGTCCATCAATTCCTTCTCGCGGGCTGTAATGCCGCCGTGGGCTTTGGTCTTTGTGCGAATGATATTGGTCATAGTGGTGTCCTCGTTGTCAGGCGGTCAGGGAAGTCTCCCGTCGAGTTGCCCCGCCAGCAGGATCGCGGCGCAAAGCAGCGCGCATGCGAGGCGTGGGTTGTGGAACAGGCGGTTGGTGATGTGGTCGAGGGCGGACATCACGTCTCCGCGTAGTCCACGTAGAAGGTCTCTGGATCGTGGACGCTTAGATTTCCGTCCTTGATTTCCATGCATTCGCCGAAGCTTTTGACTTGCAGTTTGCCGCAAACGTCAATCCGCATGAGGCCCGTCTGGACCTCGAAATCGTTGACCGGCCACCATGTCTTGTCGCCACAGAAGCGGGCCAGAAACGGAGGGGGCAGGCGGTTGATGTAGTCCATGCGTAGGAGATCGGACATCACGCCACCTCCTCGACAGGAGCAGGCTCGACGCTAAGGACGGCCTTTGCCTCCTCAAGCATCTTCTGGATCGCCTCGACCTCGGCGGTTGCCTTGTCGGTCAGACGAGAGGCTTCCTCGCGCATCAGGCGCGCAGCCGTGGCGAAGATTTCCTTTTGGTGGACGTTCAGCGCCTTGATCAGGAACGGCTTGACCAGATCGGTGTGATAGACGCGCATGATCGTGCTGCATGACGAGTTGCCGTAATATCCGGCATGGCTGTCGAAGCTGGTCTTGATCTCGAAAGCCGAGAACCGGTTATCAATCCCGAAGCCGTAGCCTTTCTTGTCGCAACGACTGTCGGGCGCATACTTGGCCGAGTAGAGTTCGTGGAACCCGGCGAAATTGGCCGCTTCCGAGCGCAGCGCCTTGATCGTGTCGATGGTCTTGGTGTCCATGGCTATGCGGCCTCATCGTTGCGATACCGGGCCAATTCGGCCTTGATCTCGTTGCGGTTACGGATGACACGACGGGTCGTAGACATTGCGTCTCGCGCCTGTTGCTCGACGATCTCGTCAAGCTGTTCGTCGGTCAGGAAATGCTCGGCACCAATCCGGTAGACGGCTGCGGTGATTGCTTTTTCGAGCGCATTCGAGCCGAACGATTTGATGAACTTGATCCGCTTTTCGCGGGTGGAAACGGGAGCCGACATCAGGCGGCCCTCGGTGTGCGGCGCTCAGCCATGACGGTGAGGGCCTGACCCATGGCGGCCTCAAAGGTGTCTCCGATACCGCTGGAGCAGCTGTCTTCGCCGTGCTTCCAATGCAGGTAGACGCCCACATAAGGGCCGGTGTCGGCCCGGAAGATGTTGACGCCGATGCCGGTCAGCCCGTGCTCGGCGCAGAGTTGCTTGAGGGTCTGTTCCATCAGGCGGCCCTCCGGTTCGCAATCGCCATCGCATCCCAAGCGTCGGACGACGTGGCGAAAGGAATGCCGAGTGCGGTCATTTCCTGTTCGGCTTCGGTGATGGCACGGACGCGGGCGGTATACCTCTTGAGCGTCGTTGCAAGATTGGTGCGGCAAGCCGAGACGTAGGCTGCCGAGTGACGCGGCCACTTTCCGGCCAGCAATTCATCCTTCTCAGCGATCACTTTGCGATACTGGCCGATGAAACGGATATCCTCGCGGATGCCGCTTAAGGCGTGGCGCCACGTGTCACCGAGACGGTCGGCACGGTCGTGCGAGGCCATCGACATGAGAGGACGGGTCAGGTCGGCGAAGGTTTGGGCGAGGGGGGCGTTCATCAGACCTGCATCCCTTCCGGGTACTTGGTCGTCAGCGCGCGATAGGTCTCGGACGCCTTCTTGCCGCACGCCTTGCATTCCATGTTCGGAATGACGTTCTCGTGGAAGTAGGCATCGTCGTAGCCGGTGCCCTTGCGGGTCTCGCCGCAATGGTCGCATTCGTAGATCGCGGTGAAGTCACGGCGATGCTGGCCGATGATTTCCTTGATGCGCATCGGTCGACCCTCACAGGGCTTCGCAGAACGCCAAAGCGGCGGACTGATTGGTGAAGTCGTTGCGGTAAACAGGACCGGCCAGAATGCGGTACTTGGCGAAGGCCTCGGAAGACTTGGACATCTGGGCGACGATCTTGCCGTCGCGAATGACATCCCAGAGGCGGGTACGCTTGCCGCTGACGTAGCTGTCGTTTCGTGCTGTGATCGTTACCATCTGTCTCTCCCATCGTTTCCGGCAGATCGGCGCCCCGTTGGGTGCTCGTCGTGCTGGGTTGATGAGAGCAATGTGCATTATGCATATCAGATCGTCAAGCGAAAATGTGCGAAAGGCATATTATTTTGATGTCGCTATTTAGCCGTGCGAATCTATGGGCATGAAAAAGCCCGCACGAGGCGGGCCAGATCAACCAGGATGGCGAGCTATTTTGAAGCTCCTTTGTCGAGAATCGCTAAGGCCTGAGTCAGCGCCTCGCGTAGCCGACGGCGTTCAGCGTCTGATATCTCGAAAGAGCCTTCAACTCGTGCCGCAATTTCAGCGTTGATGCTGCGATCATTCTCAACGGCAGCGAGTTTTATTCGCTTCATGAGGGCGGCTGACAACCGGATATGGAAGCTCGGCGGCTCGGACTGTGGCATGGCCCGTCCTTATGGCCGAAAGCTTAACGTCCCGAAATCGTTCCATTAATTGGTAGGATAGTACCAAAGTACGGTATCATATCCCCGCTATTCACACCGCGTTGTTACAAGTCGGAATATTACGTTAAGAAAACGATAGGGCCTGTGGCGAAAATTGGACATGTGGCGAGGGGGCACGCCCGATTGACAGAAGATAAGGAATTTGTTCCTATTATATTCCGAATTGGGCTTGGGAGTGAGATGAATTGGCGGATCATCAACTGCGCCAGCAGGCGCGGAACGAAGCAATAGTCGCAGACCTGAGAAATACAGCCGGTGTGGGGGCTCCCCTCGATCAGAAGATGATTATCAAGCGTAAGGCGGCAGAGATATCTACCGCGATGGCGCTTCTGTACGGGGGCGATTGGCGAGTACAGTTTGATCTGGAGGAGGGGTTGGTTCTGATTGCCCGGCGTCTTCCAGATATCCGCTGATCAGGCGCCATAGTGGGTTGACGGCAGCTTCCGGCAGATTCTCAATCGTACGAAGTAGATCCTTTACGGCCCTCTCTCCACTGATCTTGGGTGGTGGGCCGCCCGTTCCCTCACCGGTCAACAACCAGCCTTCCCCTACGCGAAACGCCTCTGCGTAGCGGCCTGCGGCGCGGCTGATACCTCGAATTCCTTGCTCATGCTGGATATAGGTTTCGTAGGTCCACCCGAAAAAACGGGCCGCCTCCTTAGCTGTGCGAAAGCCACGGTTTACCCGCGCCTTTTCTAGTCGCTTTGCCTGGTCCGGACGATCATCAAATGCCATGGTGTGCATTTTGCACGTTATCGATATGCGTTTCGACTTGACGAAGCGATATGCATAACGCATATTCCATCGCCATGAGCGACTTGGACATCAAACAAATTCGTGCTGATCGCGGCCTCACTCAAAGGGAGTTGGCCGATTTGGCTGGTGTAAATCTCTCAACCGTTTGGCGTTGGGAGAATGGCAAGCCGCCACGTGGAACCGCGCGTGCGCTATTGCTCCAAATGGCTGGCGAAACACCGATCTCCCAAGAAGAGCGGGTGGCATGAGCGCGACCGTCTCCGACAACTTGATCCGCTCGCTGTTCGAGCGCTGGGAGCGTCTTGAGGAAGAGAAGCGCAACATCTCCGACGACCTCAAGGAGTTGTTCGCGGAAGCTCGCGGCCAAGGCCTCGACACGAAGGCCCTGCGCGCGGTGTTCCGCGAACAGGTTGGCGACAAGGACGCCCTCCAAGAATTTGATGCGATATGCGATCTGTACCGGGCCAGTCTGAACAGCCCTCGCGCGGGACGCACGCGTGAAGCTTCGTCGCATGGTGAGGACTTTGTCCCTCTTCACCGCGTCTCCACCCAAGAGCCCGCCGCGAGCCGGGGCGACAAAATCGCGGCACCCTTTTCCCATTCGGCAGACCCTCTCCCTGCCGAGCCCGAGGTAGAGCCCCAAGCCCCCCTTGCCACTACCTCGGGCGAAATTTCCGATGATGGCTTTGACCCGTCTCAACTCTGGCTGAATAAGCCGGGGAGGGCGGCATGACGGCGATTATCATTTGCTCCCCGCAAAACGGCTGGGCGAGAGTGACGAGGACCACTCTCTCCCAGCCAAGCGCCGACTGCGGGGTTGCGGCGCTTTTCAAATACGTGGGGCGCATCTGCGCGATCTTTGGGCATGTCAGTTCCGCCCGCGTTCAGGGGTACGGCGGCTGTCAGGAAACAACCGGACACCGTACCCCGATCTCTTTCCAATCCGCTGCGCTTTTCTCCGTTGGCCGTAGCGTGATCGTCACCGCGTCCTCCCACGGTGATGTGACTGCCGGGAGCTTGCTGCGTCTGTCGCGCGGCTCCCGGCCTTTCTATTCCTTCGGGCCGTCTAAGGTCGCCCGACACCTTCATCCCGTTGGCTCTCATCGCGCGCTCACAGTCTGCCAGGACACCGCGCGCGAGTTCGCCAATCGACTGCACTTTCTTACCCCTTCTGCCGGATCAACCGGCTCAGTCAGTACTTGTGACGGACACATAAGTACCGAAGGGAAATCAACATGTCCGACAAAAGAATTTCCGAAATCGGAAACAATCTTTCCGGGGCTGACATGAGTACGGCGTTGATCGAGGCTGCTCAGTGGGCAGATGAACTTATGGAAGCCGAGACGAAATCTCGGCGTGAGAAAGAGTACATGGTCCGCAACAGGCTCGCCAAAGAAGTCGGCTGCTCGCAGCAGTACATTTCATTGCTTCTGCGAGAGGGCGGCCAACTTAGCGCTGAAATGTCGCTTGGGTTCGAACGCGCCACCAATTCGGTTATTTCTCGCCACGATCTCCGCCCCGACATCTTCGGCCCCTCCCAGGAAGAGAGGGTGGCATGACGACGCGATCAGTTCGCTGGCCCCTCAGGCTTCGCATGCATGGCAAGCTGACTATCGATCATATTCCTGATCGTAATTGCCGTATTGAGATCGAAACGAAGGCGGGATGCGACAACGAGGTCCGCGTCAGTTTTCTCTTCGCCGGGCATGAAACGAGCAACGACGAAGGTCATGTTCATGACGCCATTAATAATGCCGCAGGTGGCGACCTCGTTAACGAACGTGACGGGTATTTGATAGGGGTCGGTTACACGAACACCCTTCGGCCTATCGACCTCAATAGCTTTCTTGGACAACAGCTTCTCTCCCAGCAAATCAACTATTTGACTGGCGAGATCATGGATCGCTCCAAAAAGAGAGTCGAGCCGTGACGAATATGTTTCCTATTATCATTCGCGCCCCGCAAGACGGCTGGACGAAGGCGACGAGGAAACCAACCTTCGTCCAGCCGAGCGCCGACGGCGTTGCGGCGCATTACGAACACCTGGAGCATCGGCTTCTTGCCGTTGCGATCTGCACCAAGGACGTCGTCCAGGCTAGGGTAGCCGCGATCCTTGGTAGTTTCACCGCACAAGATCGAAACTCTCGAAAGCGGCTGCCCGTCCTCCAATTCCAATCCGCGACTGTTGGCGCGGATACCGGAGGCTTGAGGAGCTTTCCTCCCCGAGCTGCTCGCCTCCGGTTCAATTCGTTCGGGCATCTCGCCCGATGGTCTATTCCGCCGCGCTTCAAGCCTGCGAAGCAACCGCGCGGCGGCTTCACCAAGAGTTTCGACCTTTCGTTTGCTGTCCTTGTTCATGGTCACAACCATGCAGCAAGGAGCTTCGGAAATGTCCGAAAAGTCATCGGAGAAATCAGAAATGTCATCGCTTGAGTTTGCGCAGTTCGCGCTCCAGTCGCGGGTGGCACCGCCGTCGCTTGGATCGGCGGGTATCCGCCTACGTCACGCGATTTCAGCACTCCTTCGCCACGACCGCAAGCGAGACAACCGCAAGCGTCGCTGGACCGCCAATCGGGTCAAGGACTGCTGGTACGCCGATGACCGCATCACCCTCAATGCGGACGAAATCCGCGACCTCGAAGAACTGACAGGGTTGTCTTATGGCCAGCAGGAACTCCGCACCAACGACGAACTCATCGACCAAGCCTCCGCTCTCTTGGCTGGCCACGAAACGGATTTCTACAGCGCGTTCTTTACTGCGCTCCGCTCGATGGCTCGCCCTTCTAATCGCGCCTGAGTTGAGGGGTGAATGATGACGCCTGAGGATATCTCATCCATGCAGCAGGCGGTTCAGACATGGCCGCAGGCGGTCGCAATCATCGGCGTTGCTTTCGCCTTTGCTGCCGTCCTCATAGCACTTTTCTGGAGCGTGCGATGATCGAGCACGACTTTGCCGACGATCTTCGCGGCCCCGACCCATCCGACAGGCTGCACCGCATTGTCATGGCGATCCTCGTCGGGCTCGTGATAGCGACCGTCTTCATTGGCTTGATCATATGGACGGTGGCATGATGGCAATTGCGCGCATCGACCTTCCGTTCCCGCCTTCCGTACATGGTCTTTTTCGTGGCGGTCGCTGGAAAGGCGACCTAAGCCCGCAATACAAGGCATGGCGCGATGAGGCCGGATATCGGCTCAATCTCCAACGCGTGCCCGCTTTTGATGGTCAGGTTCGCATTCTTATTCGACTTGTCGCGCCAGACAATCGCGAGCGCGACAGCGACAACTATCTCAAGGGCGTTCTCGATCTACTCGTATCGCATGGCGTGATCGCCAGTGATGCCCGCTCAACGGTTCTTGCACATATCGTGGAATGGGCAGACGATGGCTCGCCCTGCACTGTCATTGTCCAATCCGCTGACGCAGATACCTGGGAGCAGGTAGGGACAGCTATCAATCGCGTCTTTGCGTCTCTGCCAGTTCCACGGCGAGGTGCTGCATGACCGCAATGCCGAAGGCCGAAAGCTTCGTTGTCGAGATCGAGCAGGACTTGCTTGGCTCCATCATGCAGTCGGGTGAACTGCCACGTATATCCAGCATCGTCCGCGTCGATCATTTCGTTGAGCCGATACACGCCTTCCTGTTCGGCTATTTCCAGTCGGCTTTTGAGCGCTTCGGTTCGGTCACCCCGCCGATCATCTATAAGCTGATACCGGAAGAAGACCGGAGGGCGTGGGAGGCGCGGCTTGACATTAGCATGTCGGCCTATCTCGCCAACCTCGTTGCCGGGTGCATCTCCGGCGGCCGGTTTCTTGAGCGCAGCGCGCGTAAGGTAGTCGAGCAGGCCGGCCGGTTGAAGATCGTCGCGGAAGCAAAGCTTTTGGCAGAAGCCGCCGCCGATCCGAACAGCGACCCCATGCAGCTTATCACGTCATGTGGACGCACTTTCGATGACATCGCATCCGACGTTCGCGCCGGTCCGAAGCGCAAGACGCGCTTGGCTTTCGCGGAAGCCGCCGGAAATGCGTTCACAGCCGCAGAGGACGCTCGCCAGCGCGGCGCGGGGCTTACGGGCGTCACATGGGGCCTGACAGACGTGAACCGCCTGACTGGAGGGATACAGCGACGCGACCTGACATTGATCGGTGCAAGACCATCAATGGGCAAGACGACACTGGGCCTTTCGGTGGGCATCAATGCCGCTCGATCTAAGGTCGGCGTCGGCTTCATCTCTCTCGAAATGGATGCCGACAAACTTGCCGCGCGCGGTATTTCCGACCTCGCCTTTGATCGCGGTTTGAAAATCCCATACTCCGACATCATTCGCGGCAAGGTTGATGACCAAGCGCTGTCGGCGCTGTCTGCCGCGACCGACAACATGCGCGACTTGCCGCTCATGATTGAGGACCAGTCCGGGCTCTCCATCACCGATATTCGCGTGAAGACCGAAATCATGATGGAGCAGTGCCAACAGGCTGGAACTCCGCTTGGCGCTCTTTTCATCGATCACTTGGGCCTGATTCGGGCATCGTCTCGCTATTCAGGCAACCGCGTCCACGAAATCACGGAAATGACCGGCCTGCTCAAGGGGCTGGCGCGTGAGTACGACATAGCCGTTGTTCTGCTCTCCCAGCTCAATCGTGCTGTAGAAGGCCGGGACAACAAGCGCCCGCAGCTTTCCGACCTCCGAGATTCCGGCGCCATTGAACAGGATGCCGACACCATCATGTTCCTTTACCGGGAAGCCTACTACCTAGAGCGGGAAAAAGGCGGTTCTGCCGAAGCGCAGATTGAGCGAACGGATAGGCTGATCGACTGCCAGAACAAGCTCGAACTGATTATCGCCAAGCAGCGAAACGGCCCCCTTGCAACTGTTGAGCTCTTCGCGGACATGGCTTGCGCGGCCGTGAGAAACGGGGCGCTGCAATGAGCGGCCCATGGATGAAGTTTTACCCGTCTGACTGGCGCGCTGATCCGGCGTTGCGCATGTGTTCTATGGCGGCGCGCGGGCTTTGGATCGAGATGCTTTGTGTCATGCACGAAGCAGAGCCACGCGGTCATCTGCTGGTGAACGGAAACCCGGTGACAGAACGCCAGCTTGCCGCCCTTGCCGGCGTATCTCTCAAGGAAGCCGGCGCCCTCGTTGGCGAACTTGAACAAGCCGGCGTGTTCAGCCGCGACGATAACGGCACGGTTTACTCTCGCCGTATGAAGCGCGACGAAGAAAAGGCAAATCAGGATAAGGCAAATGGCAAGCGAGGGGGCAACCCAAAGCTAAACCGGGGGGTTAACCCCCCTGATAAAGCCCGGAAGCCAGAAGCCAGAAACCAGAAAGAAACTACACCTAGCGGCGTAGTTTCTGGCGCGCTGCCACCGGCCGATCTCGAAATGCTCACGAGCCGTTTGCTCGATGCTGCCGGTGAAAACATCCAACCTCACGGCGCGCTGGTCGTCGGGCCGATACTCGAGTTGATCACTCAGGGCGTTGACCTCGAAACCGATATCCTCCCGACAGTTCGTTCCCGAGCGTCGCGGCTCAAGCGTCCGGCAGGCTCATGGGCTTACTTCGTTGACGCCATTCGAGATGCGCATGCTCAACGCCTTGAGGCGGGAAGGGGCGTCACTAAGCCGGTAGTCGTGGATGTCGATGATGAGCGCTGGGCGAAACGCCTGCGCCTCGCCCGAGAACGCCTCCAGTGGTCAACGGCAGAGTGGGGGCCAGCTCCCGGCATCCTCGGCAGCCGCGTTCCCCAAAACCTTATCCAGCCCGGCGACGGTCAGGGCTGGTCAGAATGGAAATCGGAGGCCGCCTGAAATGACGATCCACAACGTTCCGAAGCGCAGCAAATCGAAGACCGCCGATCTGCAAATAGCACGTGAGGTTTCGGCGGCGCGAAAAGCGGCCGGGCTCACCTACATGGTCTCCAGCCATGCGGTTGATGAGCAGGCCCGTAGGCTCATGGCATTCATCCCGAGAGATACGCGCAGCCTGACCGGTCGGGTTTGCGGCGATCCATTGCCGGGCCGTAGTGCGCTCGACCGCCAGCACAGAGAGGCATGAGATGGGAAAGCCAAAGCGCAAATCTCAACAAGCGCCCACGATCACGCTAGCAACCGTTGAAAACCCGAACTGGTCGCGCGCCCATGACGGCGACAAGACCAATCCTCGCTTGATCCAGGTTGTCATCAATCCGCGTGAAAGTGCCGTTGGTGGCATGGTTGCCCGCAAGCTGCTGGACGAAGCGCAAGCCATGTCGGCAACGCGGTTCCGCCAACTTTGGGAAACACTCGGAGGTAAAGGCGCTGGCGCCATCGACTACACCAAGGAGCCAGTGGACGGGGGGCAGATTGCTGAACCGATCGATCTTCGCCAGATGCAAGCCGGTATCGAGTTGAAGCGCTGCCGCGAATTGCTCGGGGAGAGGGGGTACAAGCTCGTTTCTCAGGTCTGTGGAGAGGGCTTTCAAATCAATGAACTGGTGGACGGGAAGCGCGCGCAACTCTCGCTGATGGACGCGCTACGGGGCTTTCTGGACGATCTGAGCGCGATGTGGCGTTACTCAAGCAGCGCACAACAAACACGCATTGCTGTGCGAAAATAGGTTGACGAGGTGAACCTCGGGGAGTAGTGTTTTGCTATGCAGGTGATTTGCGTTCCAGGCCCAAATCACAGCATTCCCCGGAAGAGTGCGGGTGCGCCCCGGGGAGCCAATTCCGCGAGAGCGGACAGAGTTGGGCAGCGGGATCTAACCAATCTCGTCAAGCTGTAGCTCAAGGGTAGAGCGGTCCTGCCTATGACGCCGTGGTGGCCGAGGGACAAACGGGACAGGTTGGCGGTTCGAATCCGCTCAGACGCCCATTCATTTCCACCGCATAGAGTGGCAAGACATCAGGACATCGCACATGTTCGATTGGATCGGCAAAGTGGCCAGCATTGCCGTTGATACGGTGACGCTACCGGTATCTGCGGCTGTTGACGTTGTCACGCTTGGCGGTGCTCTCGTGGACCGCGATGAGCCATACACTGTCACCAAGGCCAAGCGGATAGTCGAAGCAGCTTCGGAAGCTATCGAAGATTTGGCTGAGTGAGGTGCATATGCCTGACGACACAGAACATCTTGTCACTGCCTGCGCAGATTTCGCATCCAAGCACGGCATAGACGCAATGCTGGATGTGCTCGCAGGCGTCTATCAGGTTTATGCTCCACTTTCCGAAGACGTAGCAATCAAGATCGCATGGGATATTGCTTCGGGGTCTGACGTAAGCGTCGTGACCGAAATCGACAGCGACGGCAATGCTACTCACCATACGGTGCAGTGATGGCCGAACGAGGCAGGCCGACAGACTACAAGCCGGATTATGCGGAGCAGGCAGCAAAGCTGTGCGCACTTGGTGCTACCGACTTTGAGTTGGCGGATTTCTTCAAGGTGGACACTCGCACAATCTATCGGTGGAAGAATGTCCACGAAGATTTTTGTCAGGCGCTCATAGTTGGCAAGGAGAATTCCGACACACGGGTAGAGCGCGCGCTCTACAATCGAGCGGTTGGCTACACATTCGAAAGTGAGAAGGTTTTTCAGTTTCAGGGTGAGGTCATTCGCGCTGCGACCGTCGAACACGTCGCCCCCGATCCAGGGGCGGCAAAGCTGTGGTTGACCAATCGAAAGCCGAACAACTGGCGGGATAAGCAGGACCACACGCTTTCAAACCCCGATGGCTCACCAATTGTCTTCCAGAACATTTTTGAGGCGAAGCCGGACGGGCAATGACTTTTGTCCGCCGCTGGCGCTGGTATCAGTCGTCATTTTTCCAACATCTCATCAATGCGCAAGACTGCCGAGCAATAGAGATAGCGCATCGGCGTTGGGGAAAGGACGAAGTCGCTCTCGGTGCCGCAAATCAGCGGATGCATCACCGCGTTGGAACCTACTGGCACTGCCTTCCTGAATATGCCCAAGCGAGGAAGGCAATATGGGAAGCCGTCAACGCCAACACAGGAAAGCGGCGCATTGACGAGGCTTTCCCGCCAGAAACACGCCGCCGGACACTCAATGATGAGATGTTCATTGAGTTGCGGAACGGCTCGACATGGCAGTGCATAGGATCAGACCGATACAACGCCACGGTTGGCGCTGGTCCTGTGTTCATCACGTATTCTGAATGGGCGCTCGCTAACCCATCAGCATGGGCCTATCACCGTCCGATGCTGGAGGAAAACGGCGGTGGTGCGGCGTTCATCACCACGCCGCGCGGCAAGAACCACGCTCACGCAACATTCCAGCGCTACAAGAGGATGATGGCTGAAAACCCGCGTTATTTTGCGGAACTCAGCACAATTCATGACACCGGGGCGCTTTCGCTTCCTCAACTCGAAGAAAGCCTGAGCGAGTACATTGACCTGTACGGCGACGACGTAGGTCGCGCGCAGTTCGAACAGGAGTACGAGTGCAGTTTCAACGCCGCGATTCTCGGCGCCTTTTATGCCCGCGAAATGGTTGCGGTGCGCAAGGAAGGGCGCATTGCTGAAGTCGAGGCCGACCCGACGAGACCGGTGCATCGGGCTTGGGATATCGGCGTCAAGGATGATACCTCAATTTGGTGGTTCCAGGTCGTTGGGACGCAGGTCTTCATTCTCGATTGCTATTCGCAGTCGGGCGCCGGCGTTGATCACTTCGCGGAGATAGTTGAGCAGCGCCGCAAGCTTCACGGCTGGAAGGATGGCACGGACTTCGTGCCTCACGACGCGAAGGTCAAGGAATGGGGCACAGGCCGCACCCGCGTCGAGACGATGCAGGGGCTTGGGCTTCATCCTCAAGTAGTGCCGCTCGCCGGCAAGTTGGATGGCATCAACGCGGCCCGTAAGACGCTGGCGCGGTCGGTGTTTCATCCACGCTGCGAGGAGCAGGGCGTTGCCGCGCTGGAGCAGTATCGGCGAGAGTGGGACGACGACAAGAAGACGTTCAAGGCCAGTGAAGTCCACGACTGGTCATCGCACTTGGCAGATGCCTACCGCTATCTATCCATGGCATGGCGGGCAATTCCTGAGCCCAAGCCAGAGCCAGCCAAGCCCGAATACGCGCACGAAGACGGATATGTCCGTGCCCCGCCGCTGCCGAGCGTGCGCAGGAGATAGCCATTGGCTGATGAACTAGAAACTGAAGTCAGCGACACGCTGGTAGACGAGGGCGGCGAGGCCCGTTCGTCGTCGCGTGTCCTGTCTGCCATCAAGAAGGCAACGGACACGTTTCGCGACTATCAGGACACGTGCCGGCGCATCGATGACGTTTACAGCCGCGACAATACTTATGACAGCACGTGGCTAGACCCGGACTATGATCTGTTCTGGTCCAGCATGGAAATCCTCAAGCCGGCGATCTACGCTCACGCTCCGGTTCCCGCCGTGGCCCCAATGTTTGCGGATCGCCGCCCGCTCTACAACACCACGGCGGAATTGTTAGAACGCGTCACGACTTCGGCGTTTGACCGTACCAATCTCGATCAGTCCATGCTTTCCTTGCGTGATGACCTGGCCTTCACCAATCGCGGCGTTCTGTGGGTCACCTATGAGAGCGAGGACGGCGAGCAGCGCGCTTGCGTAGACCATGTGGACCGCACCGACTTCCTTCATGAGCCGGCCCGTTGTTGGGCTGATGTCGGCTGGGTGGCTCGTCGGGCTTGGATGACCAAGACTGAGATGCGCAAGCGTTTCGGTAGTACCAGCGGCAAGGCATACCAGCAGGCTAAGACCGAAATCCGCCGTGACGACAAGGACAACGGCAGCGCCGACGACAGCAAGAAAGCTGGCGTTTGGGAAGTCTGGCACCGCAATGACAACAAGGTCTATTGGGTCGCGCCAGACTGCCCAGTGATGCTGGACGAGGGCGAGCCGCACCTAAAGCTGCGCGACTTCTACCCGTGCCCACGGCCAGCCTATGGCACGTTGCGTAGGCGTTCGCTTGTTCCGGTGCCGGATTATGTTCGCTACGCCGCGCATCTGTCGAAGATCAGCACGCTCACGAGCCGCATCTATCTGTTGCTCGACAAGGTTCGGTTGAAGGTTCTTATCCCGGCCGGCGGCGATATCGGAGACGCTATCGATCTAGCCCTCCGAAGCGACGACGACGAGATCGTTATCCCTGTCCCGGCAGCGGCGCTTATGGCGTCTGCCGGCAGCAACCTTATGGTAACGCTGCCGCTTAAGGAGCTTGCGGAAGCCATCCAGGGTCTGATTGCATCACGCGGCCAGCTATTCGAGGATTTCTACCAGCTTTCCGGCATCTCGGATATTATGCGAGGGGCTACCGAAGCGCAGGAAACGCTAGGCGCACAGCAGCTCAAGAGCCAGTACGGCTCAGTTCGCGTCCGCGATAAGATCGATGAATTGCAGCGCGTGGCGCGTGACGTTGCTCGCATCGTTGCCGAGATCGCCTCAGATAAGTTCTCGAAAGAGACGCTGCTTGACATGGCGCAGATGGAAATCCCGTCGAAAGCGGAGATCGCCAAGAACATCAAGGGTATCGAGGAATCCGCCAAGCAGGAATTGAAGGCGCTGGGAGAGAAGGCCAAGGGGATGGCTCAACAGGCGGCGCAGGGGCAGCAACCTGGACAGCCGCAAGGCCAGCAGGTCGACCCGCAGCAGGCTCAACAGCAGTTCCAGGCCGCGCAACAGCAGATCATCCAGAAATATGCCGGGCCTCTCAAGCAGGCCGAGGAAACCGTGCCTATCGAGGACGTGATTGACCTACTGCGCGATGACCGCACACGCGGCTTTGCCTTCGAGATCGCGACCGATAGCACCATCATGACCGACGAGGTTGCGGAGAAAGCGGCCCGCAATGAATTCCTGGGCGTGGTGGCCCAATCGACGCAGGCTCTTGTTGGGCTGGCTCAGATGGGAGAAGCGGGCGCTGCGCTTGCCGGCGGCTTCCTTAAGTTCGTGACGGCTCCCTACCGTGTCGGGCGCGAGTTGAACGGCCTCATTGATGACTTCGTTGATGCAGCGCCGCAGATGGCCGCTCAGATGGCAGGGCAGCAGGGCAACGGCGACGCTGAGAAGGCGATGGCCGACGCCAATGCGAAGCTTGCCGATGCCGAAATGGAAAAGGCCAAGGCTGCCATGGCAGGCGTACAGGCCAAGGCCGCACTCGATCAGGCCGAAAACCAGCGCAAGATTGCCGAGTTGCAGATCAAGGCTCAAAACGATCAGGCCAAGACCGAACAGGAAAACGGCAAGCTGAAATTGCAGCTCGGGGATTTGCAGACCAAGGGGTCAAAGGCGCAAGCCGAAATCGACAACCTCACGGCGCAGACGGCGAAAATCCTCGCGTCGATTGGCCTCGATGAGCGCAAGCAGCAGCTATCGGAATACACCGCCGCCAATCATGCGCAGGCGCAGCAGGTCGATCAAGCTATGCAGGCTGCCGGGCAAGTCCAGCAGGCGAAGGCGGCAGACAAAAGCGCTACCTTGGCCGATAGACAACAATCATTTGCCGAACGGCAGGGCACGAGCGCAGAGACCCGCGCCAATCGCCAGCAGAGCTTTGCCGAGCAGCAGGCAGCCAAGGAGCCAGCGCAATGAGCGGCATTCCGGTCACTATCACCAATACGGGCGTTCCTGTGACCAATATGGTTGGCGGCGTGCCGATAACGCTGGTTGGAGGCACTGCCGCCGCCGTGAAGAGCGGCATGATCATTGCGAGCGTCCCCGTGGATGGAACACCCCGCAAGGTCACATTTACCGTCGCCAATGGCGTTGTAACTGCAATCACCACAGCCGCCCCGTAAAGGATAACTCCCATGGCAAACAAAAGCAGACTTGTTGAACTGAGTATGGTTCCGCCGCTGGCGCAGGAAGTCGCATCGCAGATCGACGGCGCAGTAGGCGCAAAGGCGCAGATCGCCGCGCTGACGCCAGTCGCGACGCCGGACGCTACCGACGCCACGACCGTCATTACGCTGGCGAACGCGAACAAAGCTAAGATCAACTCCATCATCGCGGCTTTGAAAGCCTGATGGACGCCTACGACTGGATCGACCTTGGCAATGGACGCTTCGTCTATCGCAAGGTCGGGCCGATGTGTCGCGGTCCTCGATCCGAACTGGCAACGCCGATGCTGGTGCGGGCCTTCAGCGAGCCTGTACAGTCGATGGCGGATGGCAAGTGGTATGATACGCCGCGCGACCTTGAACGCACGTACAAGGCCAGCGGCAACCCGCGCGGGGAAGAATTCACTCCGCTCGGCAATGAGACGATGAAGACCGTCGAGGCTGTGGCCGACCCGAAAGAGCGCCGGGCCCATGTCAAGCAGGCGATGCAGGACGTGATGACCGGCAATCTTCCGCCTGAAATCGCAGCTATCGAGTAGTTTCGGGGGTCCCGAGGATCATCTTCTTGCTGATGGCAAGGAAAGCGGGAGAATGGGCATCAATCCATTTTTCGCCATCGAATACTTCGAGAAACATGATCGGGTTGTCGCTCCATTCAACGACGCGAGCGACCTGTCTCATCTGTCCTAGGGTCGGCAAGTAATCGGCATTCTCGATACCCATTTGCAGTCTCCATTTGGCCTGGAACTATACCTGCCATCCTTCCTCAGACAAAGGATAATCCGATGACCGATATGCAAGCGGCGCCCGTACAGGGCACGGCTCCCCTTTCCACGTCCATTGATCAGGGCGGCGCATCGCTAGGAACGGGCGGTGGTGTTCCCAGCCTGACGGAGCCGAAGCCGGTCGAGACCGCGCCCGCTCCGAAGGTTGAGAAGCCGGAAGATGCTGGCGACACGCTGAGGGGCGAACTGGCGCGCATTCGAGACGAGGAAGCGAAGGAAGCTGAGAAGGTCAAGGCGAAGGGCGACGAAGCCGCCAAGGACGCCAAGGCTAAGGTGGACGACACCGAAAAGGCAGAGAACGAAAAACCCGCCAAGCAGCGCGACGAGACAGGGAAATTCGCCAAGGCCGAAAAGGAGGCTGAGGTGGACAAGGGCGAGCCTGAGAAGGCCGCGACCGGGCAGGGGGAAGCGGATAAGTCGCGCCAGTCTGAGGGCCAGAGGTATCACGAACCTCCTGCCCGGTTTCTCCCTAAGGCCAAGGAAGTGTGGGGCAATGTCCCTAACCCGGTGAAGGGCGAAATCGCCCGCATGAGCCAGGAGCATGAGGCGGAAGTCACCAAATATCGCGAGGCCGGCGAGCGCTATGAGCCGATCCGGCAGTTTGACGAAATTGCGAAGTCGAATGGCCGTGAACTGAAAGACAGTTTGGCCAAGCTGGTCGAGGTCGAGCGCGCTTTGACGCAGAACCCGATTGCTGGGCTTGAGGCTGTTCTTCGCGAGGTTGGCCCACGTAAGGCAGACGGTTCGCACCTGAACCTGATGGACGTTCTCCAGTACGTCGCGGAGAACCCACAAGCCTATCAGCAGGCCGTCAACCAGCCTCGCCCGCAGCAGCAGGAACGCCGGCCTGACCCGGAAGTGATCGCGCTGCGGCAGGAGATCCAGTCGATGCGCGCTGATCAGATGACTACATCGATCATCACCCCATTCGCGGCCGCAAACCCGCGATACCATGAGCTTGAGGGCGACATAGCGTTCTTCCTCACCTCTGGAAAAATCCCCGCGTCCTTGTCCCCTCAGGAAAGGCTTGAAGCTGCGTACGACATGGCTGTCCGGATCAATCCGGCTTCTTCATCCGTATCTTCCCAAGCGTCCGAGAAACCTGCTGTCGCGAAACCCGCGCCCTCTGACGATGCTGGCGCGAAATCCATCCGTGGCGCTCCGAACGGCCAAGACCCGGACGATGACGAGGGCGACGAAACCGACATCAGGAAGCTGCTGGCGCGCGAAAGGCGCAAGCTGGCTTCATAAGGAGAAATCCAAATGGCTATCGTAACAGACCGCCAGTATAGGCAGCTTCTGACCGCTGCCGTGGCAAAGCGTTCCAAGGTCGTGCAGGATATCGTCTACAAGACGACGCCCCTCACGCGCATTCTCAAGGACAGCGGGCGCATTCGCAGCAAGCGCGCTGGCGGCCCCGAATTGCGTATCCCTATCGAGTTCGACAAGCTCGATGCGACGTGGTTCACCGGCTACGACAAGGTGCCGATCACGCCCAAGGAACTGCTGAACTCGGCAGTTTTCAACTGGTCGCGTGTCGTCTCCATGTTCTCCCTGAACGGTACCGAACTGCTCTATACGAGCGGCGAGGAAGAGCAGATCGACTTGATGGAATTCTACCTCAAGGCGGCTGAAAAGAGCCTGAAGGAAGAGTGGGAATCGTCCCTCGTGGGTGACGGTACCGGCTCGGGCGGCCGCCAGATGGTTGGCCTCGGGGGCGCCGTTCCTATCGTGACCAATTCCGGCACTTACGGCGGCATCGACCGTGCAAACGTGCCGAACTGGCGCACGACCTATTACGACGTGACGGCGGGTGATGTGTCCGGCTTCACGGCGTGGGATAGCACGACCGCGCGTCCGATCATGGAAAAGGTCGCCTTGGCCCGCTCGCGCAACAACATGTACCCGAACCTTTGGGTCATGGATGCGAACAGCTATTCGGCGGTTTCTGCTTCCATGGTCGCTCACCAGCGCATCACCACCCAGCGCGCCGCAAACCTCGGCTTCGAAAGCCTTGGCGTGTGGACCCCGGCCGGTCTGGTGGATGTGGTGGCGGCGGGTGGTATCGGCAACGTCATGCCGTCCAATACCATCTTCGCGCTCAATCCTGATGGCATGGGCATCTACTCGTTCCCGAACCAGGAATTCGTTCCGTTCCATCCCGGCGAGGGCATTCGCCCGATCAACCAGGATGCTTATGCACAGGGCATCGTCTGGTCCGGCCAGTTCGTGGTGGAGAACCCGCTTTCGCAGGTTCGCATCAAGACCGCGTAACCCAATTCAGGAAAGGAAACGATCATGGCATTCCGAACCACCCCGAACCTTGGCCAGCAGCTTGACGCTACTGGCGCGAACTATTGGGACCAGTTGGCGGGAATCACCTCGCCTTCTCCCAAGCCCGGCAACAAGGAACTCGGCAGCGACGGCGGCGAATATTGGTTCGTCACCGCCACCGCCGATATCGCTGCTACGGCCGCAACCGGAACTCAGGTTATTCTTACCTATCCGGCCTATACGGTGGCGGCCGGCGCAGGCGGCTTTTACACCCCGCCGGCAACCGCAGTGAAGAACGGTGATGCGCTGTGGATTCGCCGTGGCGCTTACAACGCTGCGCCGGTCTAACACTCCATAGGCCATACATCAGGGGCGGCTTCCGAGCCGCCCTTTTCCTTTCCCACTCAGACAAAGGATTTTCACCATGGCAGAGCCAATCGAACTTGATACCCGCGAAATCACCGTCACGCCTCTGTTTCGATATGAGAGCGTCGAGGACATCAACGCTTCAGAGCGTGCGGGCCATCTCGTCAAGAATATGATCCAGGTGGTTGAGGTCCGCTTCGCCGGATCGAAAAACTATTCCCCTGTTTTCCCCGTCGATGCGATGTGGAAGCGCGAGAACGGCAAGGTCATCACCTTTGCTGAGCGCTGGGCAGATCAGTACCGCGCATTCCTCGCCGGAGCCGATCAGGAAGCCGCAGGGACGCCGCTGGAGATGCTGAGAAGCTTCGGCATGTCCGACGCCAATCTCTCCCTGTGTCGGGCACTGCGCATCTATTCTATCGAGGCACTTCACCATCTCGAGGGCGATGCGCTGAAAAGCCTTGGCATGGCTGGAAACGGCCTGAAGGAGATGGCGCGGAACTATATGGCCGCGCGCGACAAGTCCAACGCCAATTCCGATGAAGTCGAAAAGCTGAGGGCCGAATTGGCCGCGCTCAAGGCGCAGATCATCCCCGTCAAAGAAGCTTCGCCGGCCGATATCGACGCGGCCATACAGGCTTCTGACGATGAATACGCAGCACTATCGAACGACCAGATCAAGGAGCGCATCGCGTCCCTGAATGATGGCAAACGCCCGCTTGGCAATCCGTCACGGGCCACACTCGTTGACGCGCTCAAGGAATTGGAAGGGGCGGCTGCGTAATGTCGGTCCTCTCGGCAGCGCAGCAGGCAATCATGACGCTGGTCGGGCGCAAGCCCGCAGCCGTCGTATCCAGCACGGACGTAATCTGTGTAGAGATGACCGCGCTTGCGCAGACTGCCGCCGTAGAGATCGCCAAGTCGCACGATTGGCAGGCGCTAAGCCAGTTCTACACCATCACAGCGAACGGGACGGATGCAGCATATCCGTTTCCATCCGACTACGACCGCATGGTCCAGGCTTCGGAACTCTACGACCCGAACAATTGGTGTTGGGGCTATCGCCATATCTCAGATTATGGCGAATGGCTCCAATACCAGATTTCCGGCATCGGCCTGATTTCTCCCGGCATCTGGACAATCCGCAAGAACCAGTTTCAGTTCATGCCGACCCCGGGGGCGTCGCAAAAGGCGATTTTCCCCTATGTTTCGAAAAACGTATGGGTCGCTACGAATGGAAGTCCAAAAGCCGAATTGACGGCTGATACGGATGTTTTCGCGCTGGATGAGCGACTTTTGACGCTCTCGCTTCTGTGGCGATGGCTGGCGCTCAAGCGCATGGATTACCAGCAGGAATTTGCTGACTTCGAGCTTGCTCTTTCGCAGGAGCAGACGCGCGACAAGGGCGCCCGCACTATCCGTTCGGGGCGCTCTCTGCGTCGTTTCAACATCGGCCCCGCGTATCCATGGCCATTGGGGTAGTCTGATGCGTGTTCCCGCTCGACAGGTCGCCGCGCCGCGCATGCGAGAGGCTGAGCCCGTTACGTTTTCCGCACCGACCGCAGGATGGGTTAGGAACCGTGCGTTGGCGCTGCCGCAAAATGGACCGCAGGGCGCGACGGTGCTGGAAAACTGGTTTCCGACAGCGACAGGGGCAATCCTTCGGCGAGGATCAGGCCCAAAGGCTGAAATGCCGACAGAAACGCCGGTTCTGTCCATTTTCAAATACGTGGTCGGCAACAAGCGAAAGCTGTTCGCTGGCACGGCCGACGCGATTTACGATGTCACGACGATAGCAAGCCCGACGAATAGCATTGTCGGTGAGCTTCCTGATGAGATTGGAGAGGTTGGCTCTTACTCCGTTGGCGAAAATTCGATCCAGCCCGAGAACATCGCGTGGACTGGTACACTGGGAGGAAATTGGTTCACCGTTCAATTCTCGGTAACGGGCGGCGTCTACCTGATTGGCGTCAATGGGAAGTCTACCGGCTTCATCTACGATGGGGCAGCCTTCTACCCGAATGTTAAGGGCGGGGTTTGGGCGCTGTCGTATAAGGCGCGGACGGCACCGTTCACCAAGGGCGCCGTCGTGACCGGCGGCACATCCTTGGCAACGGCAACCATTCTGGACGTTGTCATAGGGGCCGTACCCGGCGAAGGAGCGTTGCTCCTGACAGGCATTACCGGCACATTCCAAAACAATGAGGCGATTACTGGCGGCGGTGGTGCGGCTACATCGGCAAGCGTCGCGTCAAGCGTCGTGCCGGGAGTTACGTTCCCGGGCGTGCTCACCAGCGCTGACATGGCTTTCGTGTGGAGCTACAAAAATGCTCTCTACTTCGCGCAGAAGGATAGCCTTTCAGCGTGGTATTTGCCTGTCGATCAGATTGGCGGGACGGCAACAGAACTCCCCCTTGGTGCAGAGTTCGGGCAGGGCGGTTCGCTGCTAGTCGGGCAGGCATGGTCGCTCAATGCTTCAGGGCAGGGTGGTCTTTCCGAGCAGAATGTTTTTGTTTCTTCCGAGGGTGAGGCGGTCGTATTCCAAGGTCCGCATCCGTCCGTAACTAATGGATGGAGCAAGGTTGGAACGTACCGCATCGGCACTCCGATGGGCCGCCGGGCATTCATTCGGGCTGGCGGCGATCTGGTTTTCGCAACAACGATTGGGTTCGTTTCACTCTCGACGGCTGTACAAGTAGATCTGGCCGCACTCGCGCCAAAGGCGGTTTCCTTCGCCATTGAAGATGCATGGAATGAGGCTGTTTCGCAGCGAGGTCGCACCGATTGGGTATGCTGCCTATGGCCGGAAAGCCAGATGGTCGCGATTGCCACGCCTACCGGTGAAATGTCGCCATTGTTCCTTGTCTCGAATGCAAGAACAGGCGCCTGGTCGCCATTCACGAACTGGAATGCACTATGCATGGAAGTCTTTGAGGGTTCTATGTATTTCGGCACTCCAAACGGCTTTGTAATGCAAGCCATGGTCGGCGGGACGGACATGGATACGCCTTTCACCGGAACGTATATGCCGTTGTTCTCGGACGCCGGAAAACCTACCGGGATGAAGATTGCGCGCATTGCTCGGTCGGAACTGATTTCCGCAACGGAGATCAATGAACGGCTGTCCTGCCGCTTCGACTTTGACGACACTATCCCAGCCCCGCCCGATGTTGCGCCTGTTCCGGTCGGCAACGAATGGGACAACGCGACTTGGAATGAAAGCGTATGGAGCGCCGAACGGGCTAAGATCGTTTCCAAGCGGCGTCATTCAGTTGCCGGCAATGGCTACCGACTCGCTCCAGTATTGCAGGTCACATCCGGCGCGGTTGTGCCATTGGATGTCCAGATTGTTTCGTTGGATGTTACCTATCAAACCGGGGACACCTTCACTTGATCGTCACTGACGAGCGGGTGGCAAAATTCATCAGCGATGCAGTGGGGAAGGGATTTGTCCCGCCGTTCACATGCATGGGTATCGAACGGCACGGCGAGATTATCGCTGGGGTTCTCTTCAATGTTTACGAGCCGCCCGATGTGCATGTGACGGTCGCCGGGCACGGTTGGACAAAGAGCTTTCTTACCGATGTAGGACAGTATGTCTTTGGCACCCTTAGGTGTCAGCGCATGACGGCGATCACGGAACAGCCGCGCATCGTCAGGATTGCGGAACGCCTTGGCGGTCAGGTCGAGGGCATGTTGCGAAATCACTTCGGCCCCGGTCGCAACGCCTTCATCGTCGGCATTTTGAAGGAAGACTACCCATGGTGAGCACCCCTAAGGCGCCCGACCCGGTCGCCACCGCGCAAGCGCAGGCCGGTATGAACCGGGACACCGCGCGCGATCAGCAGATGCTCAATATGAATAACCAGGTCAATCCGTGGGGCTCGGTCAACTACAATCAGACCGGAACGAACAGTTATGTGGATTCACAGGGGAAGACCATCACCCTGCCGCAGTTCACGCAAACGACGACGCTTACTCCACAACAGCAGGCAATTTTCGACAAGTCTCAGGCGGCGCAGGGCAATCTGGCCGGGATCGCACAAGACCAATCCGCCAAGATGCGCGATCTGCTGAACACGCCATTCCAGTTCAATAACTCCGACGCGGAAAAGTGGGCCTACGATCTAGCTTCGCCCCGCATCCTTGCCCAGCAGGGTCAGAATGAAACGGACCTTCGTTCCAAGCTGATCAACTCCGGCATTCGCCCCGGAACAGCGGCTTGGAACAGCGAAATGACCCGCCTGACGAATTCCAATAGCGACCAGATGAACCAGCTGGCATTGACGGGCAGGCAGCAAGCCTTTTCCGAGGCATTGGCGCAGCGAAATCAACCGATCAATGAAATTACCGCGCTCATGTCGGGATCGCAGGTTTCCAATCCCGCTCAAATGTCCGGCGCCACACCTCAAACCGGCGTCGGCGGCGTTGATTACACGGGTTTGGTAAATCAGAAATACCAGTCCGAATTGCAGCAATCGAATGCTTCCATGGGCGGCCTATTCGGACTGCTCTCCGCACCATTCTCCATGCTCAAGTTCTCAGACGAGAGACTGAAAGAAGACATTGAGCGCATCGGTGAAACGGATGAAGGAACGCCGCTTTACCGCTATCGATACAAAGGCGATCCGACGCCGCAAATCGGCGTCATGGCACAAGAGGTTGCGGAAGATCAGCCCGAAGCAGTTGCCAGCCACCCGAGCGGCTATCTCATGGTCGATTACGAGAGGGTTCATTAATGGCCCTACAAGACATCGCCAACCCCTTCGTTTGGGGTGCGGGTGGCGCTCGCAAGACGCCCGAGCAGATTGCACGCGACCGGGAGATGGCCGCCGCCCTTATGGGCAAAGGCGTTGACTTCTCGCCCATCGCCAGCCCGTGGCAGGGACTTGCGCGAGTGGCGAACGCCGCCGTTGGCGCGTATGGTGATTATCGCACCAATCAGGCCGAAGCGGCCAATGCCGAAACCTCCCGCGATATTGTCGCTCGGATGCTATCGGGCGCAGGCGGACAGCAATTCCCGGCGGCTCCTAATGGAACAAACGTCCCTTTGGCTGGGGACTATGCCGATGCCCGCGTGAAAACCGCCTTTGGTGACAACGCAGCGGACATCAAGCAAGGTCTTGTTGATCGCGGCATGTCCCCTCAGGTGGCCGATGCCTTCGTGATGAATTTTCAGGACGAAAGCGGCCTTAATCCGGGCGTGAATGAGCAAAACCCGGTTGTTGCCGGTTCCCGTGGTGGATTTGGCCTTGCTCAGTGGACAGGGCCTCGCCGTAGGGCGCTTGAGGCATATGCTGCACAGCGCGGCGCCCCAGTTTCTGACACAGGCACTCAGCTTGATTATCTCATGTCGGAGCTTCAGGGGCCTGAAGCCAAAGCATATCAGACCATCGCCGCCGCGCCCAACACTGGCAGTGCAGCAGCAGCCATCGTCAATCAATTCCTTCGCCCGGCCGAAGAGCATCGCGCGGCCCGCGAGCGCCGATATCTGGCGACTGGTGGCGATCCTGTTCAAGTCGCCAGTTTAGACGCGAACATTGGCGTTCCGTTCACTGGTCAACCCCTATCAGCAGAAGAGCGCGCGCAGAAGCAGGCTGAGTTGCAGCCAACGCTAAGCCAGATCGGCCAACCTTACACGCCTCCTAAACTGCCCATTGATGTTGCCGCCGCGCTATCCGGTAAGGGCGACCGTCTGACGATGGCAAACGCGACCCCTATTGCAATGCAGCCGGGGCCGCTGGCATCGGGTCCGGCACAATCCGGCTTCATTGATCGGATGACTGATCCGGCTTCGATGACGGGCGGTTCTCCTATGCCGATGCAGGGAGCGCCTGCCAGCGCGACACAAACGGCCACCACCGCGCCGGAGACGGTTGTGCAGGCCCTCACCGGGCAAGACCTTTCCCGCGTCCCTGTTACTGCCGGCGGCAATGCCGGCGTGTATCAGCCGGGGCAGTCTCAAGGTTTCAACCCAGCGATTATCGAAGCCCTTTCGAGCCCCTACGCTGATGATCAGACGAAGCGTATCGCCGGTATGCTTCTGGGGCAGCAGATGCAGCAGCAGCAGGCGACGGCGCAGGCGCAGGCCGCCCGAAACAATTGGGTTTTCCAGCAGCAATATCAGGAGCAGGCGAACGCTCGCGATCCGTTGCGGCAGGCGCAGATTGAGAAAGCCCGACGTGAAGCGCAGTATGGTCAGCCGCTTATTAACGCGGGTGGTGGCGCGATCTACAACCCGAACAGCGACAGGTGGCTTACTTCACCCACTCCGGCAGCAGCGGCGAAAGTGGGCGGGTCGTCCGTCGATCTGGAAAGCCTGCCCCAGGTAGGAATGACCGGTGATGGCGTCGTAGATAAATCAGCACAGGGAGAATTCCTGAAGCAACTGCCCCCCTCTATCGCATCGCAGGTGCAGGGCATTGCGGATGGGCGGATTGATATTAGGAACGTCACATCTCTTCGTGGTGGCGAGAGGCAGGAACTTGCCAAGCTCGTATCTCTTTATGATCCTTCATGGGACATGTCACAGGTCGGCGCTCGCGCGGCCGCTCAGAGAGACTATACAAGCGGCGAAATGGCCAAACTCGCAGGTTCTACCAACCTCGCAATCAAACATATGGGTGGCATGGTCGCGGCCGGTGAGAGGCTCGGGAATACGTGGTTCACACCATGGAATACAATCAAGAATATTTATGGCTCGAACACCGATGATCCAGACATAAAGTCCTTTAACACGTATCGACTTGGCGTCGCCGATGAACTCGGCAAGGCGTTCCACGGTGTTGGTACTGTACCGGAGTCGCAGGTCAAAGCATGGCAAGAAGCAATTAGTAGCAGCAGCGGCCCGGAACAATTGAAAGCGTCTGTGACTTCAGCATTGGAAATGCTAGCGGCCCGAACCGAGACATACAATCAGCGCTATCGCAATGTCATGGGCAAGGATGCACCGATGTTCCTTGACAAAACTGCGGTGAAAGTTCTGCAGGACCTGAAGATCGATCCTTCACATGTAGACCCTCGCTATGCCGGTTCGGCGCCAAGCAGCGGCGGCGATGGCTGGAACGACGCGGGCAATGGCGTCAAAATCAGGGTGAAGCAATAATGCCTGTTTTTGAACTCCAAGGCCCTGACGGCAAGACCTACGAAATCGACGCGCCGGACCAGAAAGCTGCGCTATCGGCTTTCCAATCCTTCGCAGCACCGAAGGTAGATCCTGCCACCAATCAGCCGCGAGGCGTGCCGGAATTCGTTCCGCCCGGTGTGCAGGGGTACGACCCTAAGACCGGCGAAGTCACACCGCAGTACAGCCGTGGAGGCTCCGCCGCCATGGGTGCGGCCGATGCGACTACGCTTGGTTGGGGCGATGAGCTGGCCTCATATCTCGGCAGCGCGCTTAGCGGCGTCCCGCGCGAACAAGTGCTTTCCGAGATGCGCGGCGATGCGAAAGCGGCTCAGCAGCAAAACCCAGGTTCGTATCTTGCCGGGCAGATCGGCGGCGGATTGGCGCAGGGAGTTTCGGGCGTTGGCGGTCTCGCGACAAAGGCAGCCATAAAAGGCGGTGGCACTCTCGGCAAAATTGCCCTCGGCAGCACGGTTGATGGAATTGTGGGTGGAGGGGCCTACGGGGCCGGCAGTGCTGATGAGGGAAATAGGGTATCTGGCGGAGCGTGGGGCGCTGGCCTGGGCGGTCTGACCGGTTTGGCGGCGCCACTGGCGATAGCTGGCGTAAGTGCTACCGCAAAACCATTTCTCGCGCCTCTTCTTGCTCGTCTTAACCCGCAAGGCTACGCCAATAAGGCACTAGAAATGGGCGTGCGGCGCTCTGGCATGTCAACAGACGACATTGCCAGCATGCTTGCGCGGTCGAATGCCGATGATCAGGGCATGTTTACCGTTGCTGATGCCCTCGGGCATCAAGGGGGCCGGATGCTGTCAACTGTGGTCCGCAATCCGAATGAAGCACGGCAACAGATCGTGGACGCGCTCACCAGCCGACAGATGGGGCAGGGAGAGCGCCTATCGAATTTCCTGTCGGAAGGCTTCGCCGCGCCGGATACGGCTGCACAGCGCGCCACCTCACTATCTGCACAGCGCACAGCAACCGCAAATGCCAACTATGGCGCGGCGCGCGAAGGCGCAGGCGCGGTTGACACCAGTAGGGCTATCCAGGCCGCAGATGACTTTCTGACGCCGGGCGCAACGGGCCTGATGAACCCAGGCAATAACATCGCTGACGATAGCATCGAGGCGGCCGTGCGCCGAGCACGATCCTATTTCACCGATGGCCGCTCCAATCTGTCGGACTTCAATGCCGCCCTTCGATCCAAACAGGAATTGGACGGGATGATTGAAGGCGCGAGGCCGGCCGTTCAACGCCAGTTAATTCCGATCCGCAACGCACTGGACAATGCGCTTGAGCAGGCATCCCCGAACTATGCTCAGGCGCGTGACGTGTTCCGTCAGCAGAGCCGCGCAATCGACGCTATCGATACCGGGAGCAATGCCGCTTCGGGACGTTCGCGCGCGGCCGACAACATCGCGACTTTCCGAGGGATGACGCCAGAAGAGCAGCCGGCTTTCCGAGCTGGCTATGTCGATCCTTTCATTGCGCGAACTGAGAGTGGTGCGATCTCGCCAACCACGAACAAGGCGCGCGGCCTGATGACAACCAAGACGGGTCAGGAGTTTCCCGAATTTGCCGCGCCGGGGCAGGCCGATCAGCTTGGCAACCGTGTTGCCCGTGAACAGCGCATGTTTGAAACATCGAATGCCGCTCTTGGCGGGTCGAAGACAGCCGACAATCTGGCCGATGCTGCCGAAATGTCGAAATTCGATCCGTCTGTCATGGCGAAACTGTTTTCAGGGCGCCCCCTCGCCGCAATCATGGATGCGGTTGGTAAACTCCTCAACGAAGGCAAGGGAATGCCCCCTGGCGTTCTGGAGCGTGTAGGCCAAGCGCTCATGACAACCGATCCAAACGCGGCGCGCGCTGTTCTAACCGCCGCAAAGCAGACGGTACAACGCAATGCAACAAGGCAGGCAATCGCCTCGTCACTCCTCAGAGGTGGAGCGCTTCCTGTTTTGGAAGGACGCTAGCGCATCCACTTTGGAGCTTTGTTGCCGGTTATCTCGATCATGATGATCGCAAAGACGCCACCTGTAAGCGCACCCAAGATAACGGAACCCCAGTCAATTTTGCCGGCCAGCAAATTGCCTATCCATACGAGCAACACGCAGATGCCGGCCATCCAATAGAGGCCGTTTCCCGTCCTATCGCGCGGCGGCTCGTCAGGATCGTGATCGATAGTTTTTCGGTCTCGGTTCATTGAAACATCAAATACCCAGCAAACCCCAAGAATCCCACACCCATTCCTGAAACACAAGCAGGAGAGGCGCCCATGCCTTTCGCCAGCGGCGGTACTTTCAGCCTCATCCCTAGCTATAAGGCTACTCCAGGGCAGACGATCCGCACAGAGCAGCACAACCCCGTGCTGGAGGACATCGCCAACGCTCTTTCGGCTGTGCTCAAGAGAGACGGTCGGGACGGCATGGTCGGCCCGCTTAGCATGGGGTCGTTCCCGATCACCAATGTTGCGGCCAGCCAGATTGCAACCAATGCCGCTACGGTCGGGCAGGTGCAGTCATCGGCACCCATTGGGTTGGTGGCCGACTTTGCAGGCTCTATTGCGCCGGATGGATGGCTGCTCTGCTACGGCCAGGCGGTTTCGAGAACGGCCTATGCCGCGTTGTTTGCGGCTATCGGGACGACATATGGAACCGGCGATGGAACGACGACATTCAATGTGCCAGATCTACGCGGGCGCGCGGTGGCCGGCCGTGACAATATGGGCGGTACGGCTGCCGGCAGACTGGCCAGCATATCTGGACTAGGCTCTGTCGGAGGCAGCGAAAGCGTTTCCCTTACGGCGGCGCAATTGCCAGCAAACATTCCAAACGACGCTGCCACGACAACTGCTACGTCCATAGGCGCCGGCTCTCAATTGTACGGGGGGCAGGCACTCTCGCCAGCGCCAGCGAGCCCGCCAAATATAGCCAATGTTCCGTACAACGCCACGCCGATCACTGCTGTTTCGACCAGCACTACCGTGGTGATGATCAATCCAGGCGGTGGAAGCGCTCACAATAACGTTCAGCCCACAATGGCGCTGAACAAGATCATCAAGGCTACCTACTAGCCCTCCCCCAAATCCCGAAGCTGTTTCTTCCCGCCCGCGAGGCGGGTTTTTTCATGGAGGCCACCCCATGGCGATCAAGCCTATCCGCGCCGTAACGAAGACGATCACGCCAGCCCCTACCAACCTTGTCTTGTTGGACGACGGAGTTGCCATGGGCAAGGCGACTTTGGACGACGCGGTGAAGGTCATTGCGGGTCCGTTAGCCGATACCAAGATCACGGCGCTGAACCTCAACACAGCTTCGCAGAAAGCAACGGAGTTTTTCGCGACAGCAGCGCAGGGCACGAAAGCCGATACCGCCATCCAGACAATTGTGGCGGGACAAAGCACTTCCATCAATAACACCGACCCGCGAAATCCCGTCGTAGGGTTCACCGGCACCGGCACGGGCGACATGCTCAAGGCCAACGACCTTTCAGATTTGAACAGCATGCCGAACGCGCGCAAGAACATGGCCGTTGGGGTCTACGTAGCTAACCGGACGGCGCTTAGAGCGCTCGATACGAGTAAAGACACCTCTGCTTATCTCACGGAAGCAGGGCGCAAGGGCCAGTTCTTTTGGGACGGTTCCAACCTGTCCGCACAGGTTACCGCCGACACGGCGCAAGGCGTCTATATAGCCCCGGCAAGCGCCCCGACTGGTGCAAGTGGCGCTTGGGTGCGGTCGTTTGACTTCACGAACTACGAAGATAGCTGGTTCGGCACGGTGGCAGATAATGCCACCGATAGCACGAATGCTATCAATGCCGCGCTCGCTGCCATGAGCGTCCATAACCCCGGCTACGCCGCGTACCTTAACGTTCGGCGCGGTGTTCGCTTTTCTTCAAACGCGATCAATTGGAACGCCAATACCAGTCAGTCATTTGCGTATATCCGATATGGTGCCGGCAGCGATCTGACCGTTGGCGTGCCTACGGGAGGGCAAGGCGCGTCCGAGTCGCATGTGCTAAGCGTAAATTCCGGCTTCCCTAACTACCCCGGCAGCGGGCTGGTGGGCGAATGGTCCTTCGATAGCCCACTCAATCCGGCCTTGGTGGTAAATACTGCCAAGAACGTGAATGCATCCATCTATCCTCACATCGGCCCCGGCCAAACCGTTGCGCCCCATTGGAAAAGCGCGGTGCGAGCGTCGGGTCCGTTTATTCGGGATGAGAACCAGAACAGGTTCTATGGGGTCTATCAGAACTATGCGGGGTTTAACGCCTATAACTTCTATATGATGGGAGCGGTGTTGCGTTTTGGCTATGTGTCGGTTGGTGGGGGCGTAGCTGCATGGGGTTCTCCCCTGCCTGTGGCGGGCGACATTATCCGGGGGCAAACGTCCTGCGGACGCGTCACCGTTACCAGCAAGGATACCAATTTCCTCTACTTCAATTGGCTGGCCGGAGCACTAGTGATCGGTGAGAAAGGGTTGATCGAAAAGGCAGTCGTGGAGGCCAGTTTCGCAGGCGGCGTAATGACCGTCACCAAGGTCCTGGATGACACCTATCCACTCGCGAACGGTCACACGCTCGTTGGAACCTATGCGGGGCTGGGGCTGAATGCCGGCACCACGCTCACCAGCCAGATCAGCGGAACGCCGGGGGGCGTCGGCACCTACAACGTGACGTCAACACAGACGATTGCGTCCAACTCGATAACTTCGGGATGGTCGTCTGCGGTTGCCTTGAGTTTCAACCACTACGAGGACGCCAATCTATCCCCTCTGACCTTCGGTCTGGACACTGCACAGATCGGGTGGAATGCCATCCCCGGCGAGTTTGGTACGGGCTTCACAATCGGTGATCGGCTGACCTTGACGAAATCGAAGGCGGTCGGAAAGCAGTGGGAGACGGTGACGAATGCGTCGCTTGTCTTTACGAATGACACAGCAAAGCCCCCCGTAGCAGGCAGGCAGATTGTCCTCGATGACAGCAACCGTCTCGTTGCGGTGAAGGGGACTGCTAACGGTACGGGTTCTGGCGCGACGGCTTTGGTGAGTGCTGTTACGGCGGCTGGCGGGATTACTCCTACCCCTACATTGAAGACAGGTAGTTTCAATGTGGCTTTTGCGAATTACGTCGGGACGGGAGTGTATCGCCTCAACTTCTCTGCGGCTCTGGATAACGTAAACTACCAGGTAGGAACGTCGGGTTATGCGGCGGCTGATGAATGGCGCGTCGGCAACAAAGGAACGAATTACGTTGAAATCAAATGCTACCACGCTGGAGCGTTGGCCGATGCCTCGGGCGATGTTGACGTTATCGTGTTTGGCGGGCTGGCGTGACGTGTGGGATCGCGCTTAACGGATTTCCCAAGAGGCAAGTGCGTCATCGCGCTCATTGGCCGTCATTTCACGGTATTCGAAGGCGTGTCCGTTCCATCGGCGCCACCGGTTGTTTTCGAGGTCAGCGGCCCAATACCGGGGGATAAAGAACCCCAAGAAATGAATCAGCCCGTCGATTACAGTTTTCAGAAAAGACATTCCAAGCGCCCCAATCCCCGCTAGTCAGCGGGCCAACGGCAGAAGTAAGCCGAAAATCAGCTTCTTGCAATAACAAAGGAAAGAACATGGACCGTTCGCGTTTCTACGCGGCGTTGCGCATGCGCTCGTCTGGCGTTTTCGGCACGTCGCTTTCTCAGTCGCAGGTTGACGGCGTCGAGAAGGTGCTTGACGAGGCCGAGCGCCGGGGCACGCCGATGCGCCATCTCTCCTACATCCTGGCAACTGACTACCACGAGACCGGCGCCACAATGCAGCCGATCCGGGAACGTGGCGGCGAAAGGTATCTGCGTTCCAAGCCCTACTATCCATGGGTAGGCGAAGGGCTGGTGCAGGTGACATGGGAGACCAATCACCGCAAGTTCGGGGCCACCACACCCGGCCAGATGATGACTTGGCCAATTGCTCTCCGCGCGATCTTCGACGGCATGACCAAGGGCATGTTCACCGGCAAGAAGCTGGATGACTACATCAGCGGCGATTATGTCGACTATCTCAACGCTCGTCGCATCGTGAATGGCATGGACAAGGCGGCTCAGATCGCCGGCTACGCCCGAGCATTCGAGAAAGCACTGTCGGATGCCGGATACTATGGCGCGCTGCGGCCTGCCGCGCCCGCTGAAGCGGTTTCGCCTGATCCCGCACCTCCGAAGCCGCCAACGCCGCCAACGGCCTCTGTGACTATTCCCCAGCCCGGTTCAAAGCCGGGCTTTTTTGCATCCCTTCTCAACCTGTTCCGCAAAGGAGCCTAAGCCATGATCACCGCCGCAGACAAATTCTGGATCGCCGTCCTGATCCTCTCCGCCAATGGCATTCGGTCTCGGTACGGGATCGACTTCGGTCTCGATCAACAGTCCGCAAACGATCTGGTCAGCGGCATCGCCGCCGCCTTTGTGTGGCTTGTGCCGAATAAGGAACGAGCGAAATGACAGCGCTTCTCACGGCCATCCTTGCCCATCCAACAGTCATCGCAATCCTCGCCGGGATCGTTGGTGCCATCGGCTGGGGCTTACGCCAGCGTAGGGCAGGCGCCAGCGCCGCAATCAACGCACAGAAGGCCAAGGAGGCCGATGCATATGCCAAGCATATTCAGGACATCGCTGACGCTGCTAACGCTCGCCCTAGCAGGTTGCCAAACGATGACCCGTACAACCGCGACAACCGATAGGGCCGTGTGCGCCATCTGGGCGCCCGTGACCTATTCAGCCTCGAAAGACACCCCTGAAACAGTCGCGGGCAATCGAGCGCTAAATGCTCGCCGTGACGCCTATTGCCGGTGAAAACATGAACGATGCAGCCAGCCAACCAGCGCAGCGGTTCAACGAATTGGATGAGAAAGTGCAGGAGATGCTTTCTCAACTGAAGCCGGACCACGTGAAGACGCTGGAGTACCTCTCCACCTTGCCGAAGGAAGAGGTGCAGGGTCTCATGAAGATGTTCCGCGACATCAAGGCGGTGAGCAAATTTCTCCGCTGGCTCATCGTTACCTTGGTAGCGATCTTCATCGGGGGCGTGGCGCTTGGCGAGAACATCGCGAAGGTAGCCGGGTGGATGAAACGGGGCTAGGTGAGGCTTAGAACATCTATAGAACGTCGTCCCCGGATTTTCCACGGATTGCCATGCCGTGTTCCACCGACGTTCTCCAGCGTTTGCCGAGCGAGATCGCGGCGGCCGTATTCGGAAAGCATCAAAAAACCAAGAAAAATCAATGGGAAAAAGCGCGAGCGGAATGGTGGGCGATGTAGGGATTGAACCTACGACCCCACCCGTGTGAAGGGTGTGCTCTCCCGCTGAGCTAATCGCCCGCTCCGTGCCCGAAGGCCAAGCGCGCCGCGATATAAGGGAGGCCGTGGTCGGAAGTCAACCGTCCCAACCATGCTTCCACGGCAGGAAAGCATGATGCGGCAAAAGATTTTTCAGCGCGCCGCCGCGATCAGTTTTTCAACGAGGCCCAGCGTCAGTTCATCGAAGTGCGAGATGATCGCCGAAGGCTCGAATTCGCGGACATGGCGGTCGGTGTAACCGAAGTCGACGGCCACGACGGGAATGCCCGCCGCCTTGGCGGTGTCGATGTCGGTCTGCGAATCGCCGACCATGACGGCGCGCTCGGGATCGCCGCCGGCCATGGCGATGGTTTCGAGCAGATGGCGTGGGTCCGGCTTGCGGAAGGCGAAGGTGTCCTGGCCGGCGATGGCCGAAAAATGCCGCTTGAGGCCCAGCGCTTCGATCAGCGCCAGCGAATTCGCCTCGTATTTGTTGGTGCAGACGGCAAGCGCGTAACCTGCGCTCTCCAGCCGGTCGATCGCCTCGACGACGCCGGGATAGGGCAGGGACTTGCCGGGGATGTTCCCGGTGTAGTGGGTCATGAACAGGCCGAGCAGGCGGTCGAGCTCTTCGGACTTCAGCGCCTTTTGCTGCGCGGCATAGGCCCGTTCGATCATGACGCGCCCGCCCTGGCCGACGAAGCGCTTGAAGCCGGCATAATCGACGCTCGCCATCGCGCCCGCCACCAGGCTGTGGTTCAGGCTGTCGAGCAGGTCCGGAGCGGTGTCGACGAGCGTGCCGTCGAGGTCGAACACGATGATAGGGCGCTTCATGATCCGTTCCGTGGCTGTTTGCGCCAACGGCCTAACCGTTCGGCCGGTTCGAGGCAAGCCGCGTGGCCTTGTCCGCGCTAGTGGGCCGCGACCAGATGGCCGTCGCCGATATCCCGCAGGTCGAGTTTCGCCGGCGGATCGCCGACCCGGCGCACCGGACTGGCGATCTCGCTGTGCAGCCTGGCGAAACGGGGACGACGGCGCGCCGGATCGGGCACCGGAACCGCCTCGATCAGCCGCCTCGTGTAAGGATGGCGCGGATTGGCGAAAATCTGGTCGCGCGTGCCCATCTCGACGATCTGGCCGAGATACATCACCGCCACGCGATCGGAGATGTTTTCGACAACCGCCATGTCGTGGGAAATGAACAGATAGGCGACGCCGAACTCGTTCTGCAGTTCCTTCAGCAATTGCAGCACACGCGCCTGCACCGAAACGTCGAGCGCCGAGACGCTTTCGTCGGCGATGATCAGCTTCGGCCGCAGCGCCAAGGCGCGCGCGATGCAGATGCGCTGGCGCTGGCCGCCCGAAAATTCGTGCGGATAACGCTCCATCTGGTCGGCGGACAGGCCGACGCGCTCGAACAGGGCGGCGACGCGGTCCGTGCGCTCTTTCGGCGTGCCGATGTTATGGATGAGCAGCGGTTCCGCCACCAGTTCGCCGACGCGCATACGCGGGTCGAGCGAAGCGTAGGGATCCTGGAAGATCATCTGGATGTCGCGGCGCACCGCCTTGCGTTCGTCGCGGCCGAGGCCGGCGAGATTGCGTTCGCCGACGGCGATGTCGCCGCTATAGGGCAGGAGGCCGGCCAGCGCCTTGGCGGTGGTGGACTTGCCGCAGCCGGATTCGCCGACCAGCGACAGCGTCTCGTTCGGAGCGATCGAGAAGGAGACGCCTTCCACGGCATGGACGCGGCGGGTGACGCGCCCGAAGAAGCCGCCATGCAGGTCGAAGCGCACATGCAGGTCGCGCACTTGGGCGACAGCAGCAGGTTTCGCCGGTTCGGCCGGCTTGGCAGCCGCATTGGCGCGCCCGGTGCCCATCTTCGGCACGGCGGCGAGCAGTTCGCGTGTATAATCGACCTGGGGGCGCTCGAAGATATCGGCGACGCTGCCTTGCTCGACCATACGGCCGTTGCGCATGATGATGACCCGGTTGGCCATTTCGGCGACGACGCCCATGTCGTGGGTGATCAAGATGACGGCGGTGCCTTGTTCGCGCTGCAGGTCGCGCAAAAGCTCCAGAACCTCGCCCTGCACGGTGACATCGAGCGCGGTGGTCGGCTCGTCGGCGATCAGCACGTCGGGTTTGAGTGCCAGCGCCATGGCGATCATCACGCGCTGGCGCATGCCGCCGGACAGTTCGTGCGGGAACTGCTTCAGCCGGCTCTCGGCCTCGGGGATGCGTACCGCCTTCAGCGCCTCGATGGCGCTGGCGCGGGCTTCGCTGCCGCTCAAATCGGTATGCGCTTCGATTGCCTCGATCAGCTGGCGCCCGATCGAGAGGACCGGGTTGAGCGAGGTCATCGGCTCCTGGAAGATCATGGCGACGCGGTTGCCGCGAATGGCCTGCATGCGCCTTTCGCCCAAGGTGGTGAGCTCAAGGTCGCCGAGGCGGATCGAGCCGGCCGAGACACGCGCCTGCGGCTGCGGCAACAACCCCATCACGGCAAGCGAGGTCATCGACTTGCCGGAGCCGGATTCGCCGGCGATGCACAGCGTCTCGCCGCGAGCGAGCGAGAAAGAAAGATCGGCGACGACGGCCCGCTCGCCATCGTCACCGCGCACCGAGACGGTCAGGCCGGAAACGGTTAGCACCGGTCCGCCTGTGTCCGGCTGAGGCGCGGCCGGGGCCGCGCCTGGCTTTGTGCCGGCAGCTGCGGTCATTCGAACACGCAGCGCGGGAAGTAGAACGACACCACCCAGTTCGGCATGTCGACGATCTCGCTGATCCTGAGGTCGCCGCAGACCGAAACCAGCATGTAGGCGTCGACCGGATCCATCTGGTAGCGCGCGGCAAGCAGGTCGACCATCTGGGCGACGGCTTCCTTGGCGCCGGTCATCAGGTCCGGGCCGATGCCGGTCGTCACCTCATAGCCCTTGGCATCGAGATGGCGTGTCACCGGGCCCGGCGTGGTGAAGCGCGGCGTCTTCAGCCGCGCGTCCTTGACCAGATCGAGCGTGAGCACGACATCCATCGGGCTTTCGATCGCCGTGCCGCAGACCTCGCCGTCGCCCTGGGCGGCGTGAGTGTCACCGACCGAGAACAGCGCGCCCGCCACTTCCACCGGGAGGTAGAGCGTGGTGCCGGCGGCAAGGTCGCGGATGTCGAGATTGCCGCCGACGCGGCGCGGCGGCACCACCGAATGCAGACCCTTTTCCGCCGGGGCGTTGCCGATCGTTCCGGCGAACGGCTTGAGCGGCACCCGACCGTTCTTGCCGAACAACGCCGGTTCCAGCGATGTCGGGTCGTATTTCCAGATGGCGAGCGCCGGCTCCTTGAAGTCATCCGCGAGCAGGCCGAAGCCTGGAATGTTCGCCGTCCAGCCGAAGCCGGACGGTTTGAACTGCTCGATGGTGATCTTCAGCGCGTCGCCAGGCTCGGCGCCGTCGACATAGATCGGCCCGGTCACCGGGTTGATCTTGCCGAAGTCGAGCTTGGCGATGTCGGCGACCGTGCTGTCGGGCTGCAACTGGCCGCCGGACGAATCCAGGCAGTTGAACTCGATGGTCGTGCCCGGCTTCACCCGCTCGGCCGGGACAAACGAATTGTCCCAGCCGAAGTGATGATGGCGCCCGTGGATGGTGTAGTTGCAGTTATTGCACATCGTTTACATACACATAGTCGTAGTTGATCGGGATATGGACCGGGTCGACATAGAGCTTGTCGTCGCCGCCCATGCGCGGGGAGCGCATGGTGAAGCGCTGCTCGTTGAAGACCGGCGCCCAGGGCGCGTCTTCCATGACCTTGGAGTAGATTTCGCCCCACAGCTTGTAGCGCTCGTCGGCCTTGGCCGGATCGACGATGGAATCGGCTTTCGCCGCCTTGGCGTCGAGGTCCTTGTTGCAATACCAGGCCCAGTTCCAGCCGCCGGCGACGGCGCCGCCGCAGCCGAGGATCGGGCCGTAGAAGTTCGACGGATCGGGGAAGTCGGCGATCCACGCCATGCCGCCCGACCAGATCATCGGCGCGCCGGCCTTGTCGCCACCGGCGGCGATGACATTGGCCTGCGCCAGCGACTGGATCGAAGCCTTGATGCCGATGGCGGCCAGATCCTGCTGGATCGCCTGGGCGATGCGCGGGTTCGGGTCGGTGTTCATGACGAAGAGCTGCGTTTCGAAACCGTCCGGGTGGCCGGCTTCGGCGAGCAGCGCCTTGGCCTTGGCGACATCGTATTTATAACCGGCGAAACTCTTGTCGTAGCCCGGCATCGACGGCGGCAATGGCTGGTTGGCCGGCACCGCGCGGTTGTTGATGATCTTGACGACGCGTTCCTTGTTGATGGCCATGTTGACGGCCTGGCGCACCTTCACATTGTCGAAGGGAGCCATGGTGGTGTTCATGGTGACGTAGCCGGTCTGCAACTGGCCGCCTTCGACGACGCGTGCCTTCTGGGCGGGGTCTGCCATCACTTCCTGGAACTTGGCCGGCGGGATGCCGTCGCCGGGCACGTCGACCTCGCCCTTCTGCAGGCGCAGCAGCGCCACGATCGGCTCCTGGCCGATTTCGAAGGTGATCTTGTCGAGATAAGGCAGGCCCTTGTGCCAGTAGTCGGGGTTGCGCTCGAAGACGAGGCGCTGGCCGAGCGTCCATTCGGCGAGCTTGTAGGCACCGGTGCCGACAGGATGCTTGCCGAAATCGGCGCCGTATTTCTCCACCTCTTCCTTCGGCACGACATGGCTGAAATTGATCGCCATCACATGCAGGAAGGTGGCATCGGGCCGCGACAGCTCGATCTTGACGGTCGAAGGATCGACGACGGTAACACCCGCCAGGCCGGTCGCCTTGCCGGCGGCGACATCCTCGTAACCCTTGATCGAGGCGAAGAAGCCGGCACCCGGGCTCTGGGTCTTCGGGTTGGTGACACGGTCGAGCGAATATTTCACGTCGTCGGCCGTCATTTCGCGGCCATTGTGGAATTTCACGCCCTTGCGCAGCTTGAAGGTGAAGGTGGTGCCGTCCGGCGAGATCTCGTAGCTCTCGGCGAGCTCCGGCCGCAGCTTGGTGGTGCCGGGCTCGTAGTCCATCAGCCCGTCGAACAGGCTCTTGATCATCGACCAGTTCTGCCAGTCGTAGCCGATGGCCGGGTCGAGCGTGGCGACATCGTCCTTGTAGGTGATGGTGATGGCGCCGCCCTGCTTGGCGTTCGGGTCGAGCTTCTCCTCGGCGGAGGCCGGCGCAAGGCCGAGCATCAGCGCCAGCGCCGACGCTGCTACGGTTGAGGCCAGGTATTTTCTCATGTGAGGTTCCCTTCTTCTTGGTTGTGGGTTGCTAAGGTCAGCGCAATTTGATGCGCGGATCGATGAATGGGGCGACGATGTCGGCGAGCAGATTGCCGAGCACGATGGCGCAGGCTGAAACCAGCGTCACACCCATGATGATCGGGATGTCGACGCGCTGGATCGCCTGCCAGGCGAGCTGGCCGATGCCGGGCCAGCCGAACACGCTCTCCACCACGACGATGCCGCTCATGAACAGGCCGATGTCGATGCCGATCATGGCGACGACCGGCAGGATGGCATTGGGCAGCGCATGGCGGAACAGGATGGCGCCGCGGGCCAGGCCCTTGGCGCGGGCGGTGCGGATATAATCCTGGCGCAGCACGTCGATCATCGATGAGCGCATCATGCGCGAATACCAGCCAGCGCCGAGTATGCCGAGCGTCAGCGATGGCAGCACCATATGCCGCCAGGTGCCGTAACCGCCGATCGGGAACCAGCCGAGCTGGACGGCGAAGACATAAAGCAGCAACAGGCCGACCACGAACTGCGGCGCCGATACGCCGATGAAGGAGCCGACCATCAGCGTCTGGTCGGTGACGCTGCCGCGCTTCACTGCGGCGATCAGGCCCATGGTCAGTCCGAGCGCCACTTCGCACAGGATGGCGCCGACCATCAAAAGCAGGCTGGCCGGCAGCCGCGCGACGATCAGTTCGGTGACCTCCGAGCGCTGAATATAGGAGCGGCCGAGATCGCCGGAGACGAGATTGGTGAGGTAGCGCCAGTATTGCACGACGAAAGGCTGGTCGAGGCCGAGCTGCTGGCGGATGCTTTCCACCGTCTGCGGCGTGGCGCTGCGCCCGGCGATCTGCCGCACGGGATCGGCCGGCAACAGGTAGAGCAGGGCGAAGGTGATGATGGAAACGCCAAGCAGGATGAGGACAGCCTGCATCAGGCGGCGGGTGAGATAGGCGATCATGCCCGCCCCCTCTGGGTGGGGTCGAGAATGTCGCGCAGTGCGTCGCCGACCAGGTTGAAAGCGAGCGCCAGCGCCAGGATCGCCGCGCCCGGGAAGAAGACCAGCCAGGGAGCGGCCTGGAAGTAGGTCTGGTTCTCGAAGATGATGTTGCCCCACGAGGCCGTGGGCGGCTGCACGCCGATGCCGAGATAAGACAGCGTGGCTTCCAGAAGCACGGTGGTCGAGATGCCGAGCGTGCCCCAGACGATGATGGTGGGCAGAAGATGCGGCAGGATGTGGCGGAACAGGATGCGCGGCGTGCTGGCGCCGATGGTGCGCTCGGCGTCGATGAATTCGCGCTCGGCCAGAGAACTGGTTTCGGTGAAGACGACACGCGCCGTCTGCACCCAGTTCACCAGCGCGATCACCATGGCGACGATCCACAGGCTGGGCTGGAAGACGGCGGCCAGGCAGATGGCGAGCAGAAGTGCGGGGAAAGCCATCATCAGGTCGGTGAAACGCATCAGCGCGCCGCCGATCCAGCCGCGGAAATAGCCGGCGGTAACCCCGACCAGCGTGCCGATGATCAAGGCCGCGCCATTGGCGACGACGCCGATGATGAGCGAGGTGCGCGCGCCGTAGAGGATACGGGTCAACAGGTCGCGGCCGAGCAGGTCCGTGCCCAGCCAGAAAGCGGCGTTGGGCGGCAGCGGTGAGCCTTCCAGCGTCAGGCCGTCGAACAGCTGTTCGTTGGGATTATAGGCGGTCAGCCACGGCGCGAAGACAGCGCCGGCGACGGTGAGGGCGATGATGATGAGGCCGATGACGGCGAGCGGCCGCTTCAACAGCCGGCCGAGCACGCCGGCGCGACGTTTTGCAATCACGGGCGCGGCGAGCGGCGCGTCAGGCGCGATGGGACTGGTCAACGCCGCCCTCCTGTTCGGTCATGGCGACAACGCGCCGGGCAGCTTCTTCAAGGGTAACCTGCCAGCTCATGGCGAGCGAACGCAGCTGCGCATAGGCACGCTCGTCGTCGATGCCCTGGCTGGTCAGTGCGGCGACGGCGCGCACGATGGTCTGGCGCTCGGCGACGCGGGCTTGCAACGTGGCGATCTCATCGGCGAGCTGGCGCCGCGCGGCGAAACTCTGGCGCGCGATCAACAGCGCTGAATAGACGCCCGAATTGCCGACGGGCTTCAGAAGCTGGGCGTCGGCATTGTGCGACAATGCCCATTCGATGCGGCCCGGCGCTTCGGAGCCGATCAGCGCGATGATCGGCATCGGCGCTTCGCCGGGCGCCCATGGGAACTGCTCGTCGAAACCGAGGTCGACGTCGAAGAAGACGAAGTCGGCGCCGAGCGCCTCCGGCGGCAGTTCCGGCCAGCAATCGGTGGCGGCCAGGCCGATGGCGGAAAGCTGGCGCATGATGGCGGTCAGGTTTGCATGCGGCCGATGCAACACGAAGGCCTTGGCGCCGCCGAGAATGGGAATGCGGGCGGCGCGTTTCATGACACCACCTTCAGCTTGCGGCCGCCGAAGACCTTGGCACGGTCGTAACGCGACAGGTAAGGATCGGGCGCGACTGCCTTAGTGGTGCTGACTTTTTCAAAACCGTCGCCGGCGATGCGGCCGATCTCGACGGGCAGGGTGGCATGCTGGGTCTGCGGATCGATGCTGATCGCGCCGAACGGCGTTTCGAAGCTGCGGCGCGTGAAGGCGGCGGCCAGGTCGCTCCCGCCGTTGCCGTTCTCGGACGCCAGGATTGCGGCAAGGACCTTGACCGAGGCATAGGCCGAAGCCTGGAACGACGAGGGCCGTGTTACAGCATCTTGTCCCTGCGACATCAGCCACGGCTCCCTGACCGAGGCGTCGTGGAAATAGGGGCCGGCGGAGAGATGGCCGTTGCCGGCCGCGCCGATTGCCGGCAATTCGCATTCGGTCAGGTTGCAGGAGATGATCGGGCAGTGCTGCGGCGTGAAATAGTCATCCTGCCGCAACAGTTCCGCATAGGCCTGGAAGAAGGCGTAGGAGGAAGGGCCGATCAGATTGTTGAGGATGAAATTCGGCCGCGTCGCGCGGATTTCCTCGATGAGCCGCGCCACATCGGTCTCGCCGAGCGGCAGGTAACGTTCGCCCAGAACGCGACCGCCGGCATCGGCGATCAGGTCACGCGCGACCCGGTTGGTCTCCCAGCCCCAGATGTAGTTGGAGCCGGTCAGGAAGCCGTTGGCGCCGAACAGCGGCACGACATGGCCGAGCAGCGGCACCAGATGCTGGTTCGGGCAGGCATGCATGTAGACGACATGCTCGTTGGCCTCGAACCCTTCATAGGGGCAGGCGTACCAGAGTATGCCGTCGGCTTTTTCCAGAGCCGGAATGATCTCCTTGCGGCTCCAGGAGGTGACGCCGCCGATGATGTGGCGGGCGTCGCTGTTGCGCAGGATGTCTTCGGCCAGTGTCGCATAGCGGTCGGCATTGCCTTGCGGGTCGCGTTCGATGGCGATGAATTCGATCGGAGAGGACGGATCGGCATTGATCGCCGCAACCGCCTGCATCGCGCCGCGATGGCAGGCTTCGGAAACGAGACGGTAATTCCCGGAACGGGAATAAAGAATGCCGATCTCGACGCGGCGCTTCGCCAATGCTTCCCCCCAAAACGAAAATGCCCCGCAGCCACCGCGATCGGGCGGGGCATACGAGGCACGCTTGCCGTCCGGCTAACGAGGCCGGTATTTTGTCCCTAAACTATCCTGTGCCGGCCGGCAGTCAAGCGCGAAAGCGCGCAATCCCAATGGAACGGCTTTCGGAAGGCTAATCGAGCCTCACGCAGTCTTTGACGCGATAGGTCGGCTTGTACATCGTGACCAGCTCCTCGGCCGCCGTCGGATGTACGGCCATGGTGCGGTCGAAATCGTCCTTGGTCAGCCCGGCCTTGATCGGGATGCCGAGAAGCTGCGCCATCTCGCCGGCGTCGGGGCCGAGGATATGGGCGCCGAGCACCTTGCGGCTCGCAGCGTCCACCACCAGCTTCATCAGCATCTTCTCCTGACGCCCGGAAAGCGTGTGGCGCATCGGCCGGAACGAGGCGCGGTAAATCTCCAGTTCGGCAAACCGCTTGGCTGCCTCATCCTCGGACAGGCCGACCGTGCCGATCTCGGGCTGCGAGAACACGGCGGTGGCAATCGTCTCGTGGTCGGGCGCGGTCGGGTTGTTCTTGAAGGCGGTCTCGACGAAACACATGGCTTCGTGGATGGCGACGGGTGTCAGCTGGACGCGGTCGGTGACATCGCCAACCGCCCAGATGTTGTCGACATTGGTGCGCGAATAGCGGTCGACGACGATGGCGCCGTTCTTCGCCGTTTTCACGCCCGCCGCCTCCAGGCCGAGATTTTCGGTGTTGGGCTGGCGGCCGATCGCGAGCATGAACTGGTCGACGGTCAGTACTTCGCCGCCGGTCACGCGCACGTCGAGCCGGCCGTCTGGTCGCCGTTCCACTCCTTCGGAAACCGCGTGGGTGAGAATGCGGATACCCTTCGCCTCCATGGTTTCGTGCAGGGCGCGCCGCAGATCCATGTCGAAGCGGCTGAGGATCTCGGCGCCGCGATAGATCAGCGTCGTCTCGACGCCAAGGCCGTGGAAGATGTTGGCGAATTCGACGGCGATGTAGCCGCCGCCGCCGATGGCGATCGCCTTCGGCAGTTCCGCCAGGTGAAAGGCCTCGTTGGAGGTGATGCAATGTTCGTGGCCGGGCAGTGCGCGGTGCTCGGTCGGGCGGCCGCCGGTGGCGATCAGGATCTGGTCGGCGGTGACGGTGCGGTTCTCCGCCTCAAGCCGGATCGTGTGGCGGTCGATCAGCGTGGCACGCGTCTGCAGGGTTTCGCCGCCGGCGCCCTGCACATTCTTGCGGTAGAGACCTTCGAGCCTGGCGATCTCGCGATCCTTGTTGGCGATCAGGGTCGGCCAGTCGAAGCTTGCCTGCGGCACGGTCCAGCCATAGCCAGCCGCGTCCTCGAAATGTTCGGGAAACTGCGAGGCGTAGACGAACAGCTTCTTGGGAACGCAGCCGCGGATGACGCAGGTGCCGCCGAAACGGTATTCCTCGGCGATGCCGACCTTCTTGCCGAGGGCCGCCGCGACGCGGGCCGCGCGCACCCCGCCGGAACCGCCGCCGATGACGAAGAGGTCGTAGTCGTAAGCGCTCATGGCTGGTTCCGGTCCGTTACAGAAAGCGGTCTCAGAGGTAGGCGTCGAATCGCCAAAAGAAAAGCCCGGCTGTCGCCGGGCTCTTGATCCAATCGATTGTCGAAGACGGCGCGATCAGTTGGCGCTGCCATCCGCGGGTGCCGCGCCATCGGCCGGAGCAGCACCATCGGCGGGTGCGGCGCCGTCAGCCGGGGCGGCGGCATTGTTGTCGGCCGGAGCAGGCGCCGGCGCCTTGGCACCAGCGGCCGCCTGAAGCGCTTCGCCAACCTGCATGGCGAGGTCACGGGCGACGCCGTTCTGCCAGATGTCGGCGGCCTTCATCAGTTCGCGCGTGACGATCGGGCCGCTGTCGAGCAGCTTCTTGCCGCTCTCCGACTGGTAGAAGGTGGCGATGCTGTTCAGGTCCTGTTCGGAAAACACCTTGGCGTAGGCGATCGCGGCTTCCTTCTCGAGGTCGGCGCGGCGCGAGGCCAGCGCCAGTGCCTTGGCGTTCACCGTGTTGGTGATCAGTTCCTGCAGGTCGGGGTTCTTCTGGATGAGCTGCGCCTGCAGCGCGGCTGCCGCCTGCGGCAGGATGTTGTCGAACGGGTCGGTCGCGTGGATGGCGGCGACCGCGGCGCGGGCTGCCTTCATGTGCGATTCGGAAACTTCCTGCGCGAAGGACGGCGCGGAAAAAGCGACGATGGCCGTGGCCGCCAGCATGACGGAAAGGCGGCGGACCCGTTTATGCAACATCATGATCGGTAAGACTCCCTTGTTTATCGGGGTGCGTGGACGGTTTCGATGCCATTGGCACCCGCAACCACCGCCACTGACGCCAGCCCGATGAAAAGACCGTGCTCAACCACGCCGGGAATGGCGTGAAGGGCATTGGATAGCGCTCTTGTATTCGGAATGCGGCCAAAAGATGCATCGAGAATGAAATGACCGCCGTCTGTAACAAAAGGCTGGCCTCCCGTCATCCTCAATGTAATCGGCCCCGAAAGGCCGAGTTCAGCAGCCGCGGCCGCGACGGCGATTTCGGTGGCGCGCCGGCCGAAACGATTGACTTCGATGGGCAGCGGAAAGGCGCCAAGCGTTTCGACCAGCTTGGAGCGGTCGGCGATGACGATCATGCGCGCCGAGGCCGCCGCAACGATCTTCTCGCGCAGCAGCGCGCCGCCGCCGCCCTTGATCAGGGTCAGCTCCGGGTCGATCTCGTCGGCGCCATCGATGGTGAGGTCGAGTTCCGGCGTTTCGTCCAGCGTCGTCAGCGGCACGCCAAGCTCGCTGCACAGCGCCGCGGTTCGTTCGGAGGTCGGCACGCCGATGACGGTCATGCCGGTCGCAACCTTCTCGGCCAGCAATCGCACGAATTCTTCCGCGGTCGAGCCGGTGCCAATGCCCAGCCGCATGCCGTCCGTGACATGGGCGAGCGCGGCACGCGCGGCTTCGATCTTCAACTGCCTGGCATCCATGGTCGGAATTCGTCGCTCCGCGCCTTCGTTGCCGGGCTCCTAGCACTTTTGTCCGTCAGTTCAAAGGGCATGGCGGCCATACCCGACCTTGTCCCACATTCCATTCCCGCAACGGCTGGATACAGGGCGCGAAAGGCGCTAGCCGCTTACCGGTGGCGGGCTTCCGGCGGTGAAGGTGGTGCCGTCGAGCAGCCAGCCGAGAAAGGGCGGCCACAATGTCTGCGCGAAGCGCGAGCGGAAGAAGCCGAGATGGCCAACGGCACCGCCGGCATCGCCTGGCGATATCCAGCGCCGCTCGATCGGCGCGCCACTGAAATGACGCATGAACGAGACAACGGCCCGCTCCGTCCCCCACGGATCGTCGGTCATGCGCAGCGACAGGATCGGCGTGCGCACCTCGGCGAAACGCGCGGTCTCGGGCAGGCCGGGGTCGTCGAAGAAATAGTCCGGCATCGCACACCAGCGCGCCCAGTCGCGAAAGACGGTCGCCGGGATCGGTTCGCCGAGCCGCATCCATTTCGGCATGTCGCGAAACAGATAGGAGAGGGGCACGCCGACCAGGAACATGCGCGGACCGGCCCAGCGGTCGTCGAGGCCACGATGGTAACCCGACATCACCGCAACCATGCCGTAGCGCGTGAAGCGAGCGGAAATGCCGCCGAGGCCTAGCGCCTGGCCACCGTAGGATTGACCGACGCCGACCATGGTGTGGCCGGGCGCGACGGCGTCGAGCGTTCTGGCCGCCGCCGGCATGTCCAGCAACGGCCAGTCGGCCATGCCGATGCGCTTCGACCAGTTTTTCGGACGGGCGGAATCGCCGGTTCCGCGATAGTCGTAGATCAAGGCGGCGCGTGCGCCGGCTTTGACCGCTGCCGCTGCGAAAGCGGAATAAAAGCCGCGTGGTACGGCGGTGGCCGAGGAGATCAGCACCAGCGGCTTGTCGCCGTCACCTTCAAAAAGAGTGCCGGTGAGTGGAAAGCCGTCGTCGGCGACGAAAGCGACGTCGCGCCGTCTGACGTCCGCGTCTTGGCGGTTGTCCAGAGACTGAGCCGCGGCAGGGTGGGAGGGCTGCGCCAGGGAAGAGGCCATCGGTCTCGCCTTCCATGCTGAAAGCGGCACGCTACCATTGACGTGAACGTCAAAGTCAAGATGGCGCGCGGTTAGGCCGGATTTGCAAAGGCGCTTGACGTTCAGCGGCGTGTCGTTCCGGGTTTGTATTAAGCCGGGAACTGACGGATCGGCGGATGGCGTTATTTCTGCCTCAGCCGCATGCGCGTGATGCGCAGCCAGCCATCTTCCTGCGGTGGTGTCTTGGCGATGGACCGCACGGGCGGGTTTGCCAGGATTGTGGTGAGTTCGGCCGGCAGTGTCGGCACCAGCGGCTTCTTGGTGGCGATGCCGTCGGCGATCGTCAGCACGCTGTGATAAAACTCTGAGCCGGTCGCCGAGCGCGGCGCGATCGCCTCGTGCATGACGCTGATGACGATGGCGTCGGGACAATTGTCCTTGATCGCCTGATGGAATGCGGTCTTGCCATCGGGGTCGAGCGCGGCGGTCGCCTCGTCGAGGAACAGCAGGCCTGGCTGCTGCAACAGGATGCGGGCGACGATCAGTTTCTGCTTTTGCCCGCCGGACAGGATCTGATCCCAGCTATGGCCTTCGCGGCTGCCTTCGGCCAGATGCTCGATGAATTCACCCAGGCCCGCGTGATGCAGGGCGGCTGCGGCCTTGGTGTCGGAATGATCGTCGGGCGTGTCGGGCAGGCAGACGAGTTCCTTCAACGACACCGGCGGCAGCTTGACTTCCTGGGCTGCGTAGAAGGTTTTCACGCCCTCGGGGAAAACGACGGTGCCGCGGCCATAGGCCCAGAGCCCGTTGATCGCCTTGATCAGCGAGGTCTTGCCGCTGCCGGATTCGCCCTTGAGGAAGGTCCATTCACCGCGCCGGAAGCGCAGGCGTTCGGTGGTCAGGAACGGCGCGGCATCGGCGCCTTTCTGCATCAGTTCCAGATGCTGGATGGTCAGGCCGAACACCGGGTTCTGCTGCGTGTAGCGGAAGTCGGACTGGCCGGTCTGGCGGTAGAATTCAGCCGGCTGCCGCACATTCTCGATCGCCTCGGCCAGTTCGATGACACGGCGGCTGTTGGCGCGCAGCGTGGCGATGGCCGGCATGACGTGGATGAACCAGGAACATTGGCTGATCAGCGAATTCACCAGTTCGGCGCCGGTGATGTAGCCCTTGAGGTCGATCCGGTTGTGGATGAACGGCACCAGACCCGGCGTATAGGCGATGATGCGCGCGCCGACGAAATTGTAGACCAGTTCGAAGGACGAATAGCCGGCATTGACGCGGTTGAGGCGCGACCATGTCTGGTCGATGTCGCTGTAGAGCCGGTCGTGCATGGCTTTCTGCACGTTCTCGCCGCGCGAGGCAGCGACATGGAAGGAACGGCGCAGCAGCGTCGTCAATTCGCCGCGATAGCTGCCTTCTGCCTGCTGCATCCTGACCGACAGGCGCTCGAGCATGCCGCCGAGCTTCATGGCGATCCAGGTGTTGGCCGGCACATAGGCGGCGACGACGACCAGCGCCAGAACCGCGCTGCCATAGTCGCCGAGGAATTCGAGCCCGGCGACTTCGGTGGAGTCGGCGATCAGCTTCTGGCCGACGAAGAACAGGGAGGTGGCAACCGCCAGCACGCCCATGGCGAGGCCGATGGCGCCGCCGGTCATGTCCTTGATCGATTCCTGCACGCGCTGGTCGATATTGTCCGGTGCGCCGGCATCCGAGCTGTGCTGGGCATGGAAATGCGTATGATTGGGGTCGAGCAGCGCTTCGTTGAAGCGGCTGTTCAGCCAGCCGCGCCATTTGCGGTGCAATGTCGCTGAAACCAGCGTGCGGGCGCCGGTGATGACGGCGTCCTTGATCACGACAAGCAGGACCAGCCAGCCGGCATTGGTCAGGAGCGTGGTGAGGGGGCTTGTGTTCGCGGCATCGTGGAAGAAGGCAATCGAATTGACCAGTTCGCCGGACGCTTCGGCAAACCACACACCCGCCTTGCTGGAAAGAGCCGTTAAAAGCGCGATGACCGCGGCCAGTGCCCAGGCTTCCCGCCACCGGTTGGAGAACCAGTAGGCTCGCATAAGGCCCCAGAATCCGCGCATGGAGGAGACCGGCGTCCGGGTTGGCGACGTATCCGCACCGCGGCGCCGCCGTCTCAGCATTGAATGGCTCGGTCTATCGACCCGAATCACTTCCCGCCCAAACCTCTTCAGTTCTGTTACAGAGCGTAACAGCAATTGATCATTTTTCGTTAAAATTATCTCCCGTTTATCACCTGCGGTCTGTGATTGGTTTCACTTGCGTGGCGCATGTGCCACAGTTGCCCATTGGTAAGGCATTGTCCCGGCTGCGAATTGGGTCGGCGATCAATCTTGTCCGGGTCCACCGGTCGGAAATTTCGGGCAGGGCGAATTGAAGCCGGCTCTGGTTTGCTCTCACCATCGCCGCGGCCGGTGTTTGGGGCCGCTAGCGTGGTCCTCGGCCGGCTCGGCAAGAACGTTCCAATCAAGGCGGGAAATGGTCTAGAATAGAAAACCGGCTTCCTGTATGGAGCCGCATCCCTATATGGGGCAAGGCGCGGGCGATCCGTTCCCCGCATGAAAGCGTGTTGGGTAAGACAATGACGAAATGGTCCCCGAATTCCTGGAGAAGCAAGCCGATCCAGCAGGTGCCGGCGTATCCGGACCTTGCCGCGCTGAAGGAGACCGAAGCCCGCCTTGCTACCTTTCCGCCGCTCGTCTTCGCGGGTGAAGCGCGCAAGCTGAAGAAGCAGCTGGCCGCCGTCGCCAATGGCGAGGCCTTCCTTTTGCAGGGCGGCGACTGCGCCGAAAGCTTCGCCGAGCACGGCGCCGACAACATCCGCGACTTCTTCCGCGTGTTCCTGCAGATGGCCGTGGTGTTGACCTTCGCCGGCTCGCAGCCGGTGGTAAAGATCGGCCGCGTTGCCGGCCAATTCGCCAAGCCGCGCTCGTCCGACAACGAAACCAAGGGCGACGTGACCTGGCCGAGCTATCGCGGCGACATCATCAACGGCATCGAGTTCGACGAGAAGTCGCGCGTGCCGGACCCCGCCCGCCAGGAAATGGCCTATCGTCAGTCGGCAGCGACCCTGAACCTTTTGCGCGCTTTCGCGCAGGGCGGCTATGCGAGCCTCGAGAACGTGCATCGCTGGATGCTCGGCTTCGTCGCCGACAGCCCGCAGGCCGAGAAATACGAAGCGCTGGCCAATCGCATCACCGAGACGATGGATTTCATGCGCGCCGTAGGCATCACCTCGGAAAGCAACTTCGCGCTGCGCGAAACAGACTTCTACACCAGCCATGAAGCCCTGCTGCTCGGCTACGAGGAAGCGTTGACCCGCGTCGATTCCACCTCGGGCGACTGGTATGCCACCTCCGGCCACATGATCTGGATCGGCGATCGCACGCGCCAGCCCGATCACGCCCATATCGAATATTGCCGCGGCATCAAGAACCCGCTTGGCCTGAAATGCGGCCCGTCGCTGACGCCGGAAGGGCTGCTCGAATTGATCGACCTGCTCAACCCGGAAAACGAGCCGGGCCGGCTGACGCTGATCGCGCGTTTCGGCTCCGACAAGGCGGCCGAGCATCTGCCGAAGCTGGTGCGCGCGGTGAAGAGCGAAGGCCGCAGCGTCGTCTGGTCATGCGACCCGATGCACGGCAACACCATCACCGCCGCCGGCTACAAGACGCGGCCGTTCGAGCGCATTCTGAAGGAAGTGCAGACCTTCTTCGACGTGCACCAGGCCGAAGGCACCCATGCTGGTGGCATCCACATCGAGATGACCGGCAAGAATGTCACCGAATGCACGGGCGGTGCCCGCGCCATTACGGCGGAAGACCTGCAGGACCGCTACCACACCCATTGCGATCCGCGCCTCAACGCCGATCAGTCGGTCGAACTGGCCTTCCTGGTCTCGGAACTGCTCAAGAAGAGCCATGTCCGCCAGCCGCATACGCAGGCCGCCGAGTAGGCAAGCAGGGTTGATTGGAGACGAGAAAAAGGCGCCGGCTGGATCGGCGCCTTTTTTGTGCGGTCAACCGGCAGACACGTCTTCGTTCACGCTGATGCGCGGCCGCGTCGGACCCGAGCGCGAGTTGGAGCCGCCGCCAGGCGGGGTTCCGCCGGATCGCGGGAACAGGACGTCGAGGGCGGGCGGCTCGCGCAGCCTGAGATAAGAATGCTCGTCGTCTCGCCACAGGCCGATGTCGCGCAACTGCGCGGCGCTCATCCCGTGGAACGCTCCCGAACGATCGATCTGGCGGATGCCGAGCGCATTGCGGCGCCGCGAAAGCCCGAACCACGCGAGCAAAGTCCTCAACAGCGCTTTCATGCCAGGCCTCGAGATTGGGTAAATCCTACGAGGGCAAGATGGTGAGCGCGGGCTGGTCTGACAAAGCGAAATATCGCTATCTGCGATAAAGAATGCTTATGTATCGGCATGAAGCTGCCGCCTATTGCCGCCATTCGGGCCTTTGAGGCTGCCGCCAGGCATCAGAGTTTCACGCGCGCGGCCGAGGAACTCGGCATGACGCAGGCGGCGGTCAGCTATCAGATAAAGCTGCTGGAAGAGCGTATCGGCGTTCCGCTGTTCGTGCGTGAGCCCAGACAGGTCACATTGACGGCGGCCGGCCGCAAGCTGTCGCCGAAGGTTACCGAGGCTCTCGACCTGCTTGGCTCGGCTTTCGTCGAAGTGGTTGAGAAGCCTGATCTTCATCTGATCATATCGGTTCTGCCGACAGTCGCATCCACCTGGCTTGTTCCTCGGCTGTCCTCTTTCCAGGCCGCCAATCCCGAGATCAGGATCAAGGTGCATACCTCGAACGACCTCGTCGACTTCGCCAGGGAAGACATCGACATCATGATCCGGGGCAGCGACAATGTGCTGCCCGAGCATGAGGTTTTCGCGTTGTTTCCGATGGAATATGCGCCGGTCTGCACCGCCGACTTCCGGGAACGGCATTCAATCGTGAACCCTGCCGATCTGCTGAAAATACGCCGGTTCGGCGCACAGAGCTGGTGGGCGTCCTGGCTTGCGGGAGCCGGCGTACAGACCGGCGACGACAATCGCATGGATCTGGTGGTTGGCGTCCAGACCATCGATGTCGCCCTGACCTTGCAGGGACAAGGCGTCGCCATGGTGATGCCAATATTCTTCGCCGATGAAATGAAAAGCGGCCGCCTGATACGGCCTTTCCAGTATGTCGGACGCGACGACCGCAGCTACAGCCTCGTCTATCCGAAATCGCGTCACCGGTCGCGCAAGATCCGGCTGTTCCGCGATTGGGTCATCGCCGAGGCGGAAGCGACGCGATCAGCCTTTGCCGCGATCCCAAATCAGTGAACCGAGCCGGGGGTCGCCTGAAAAGGCCGCCCGGTCGAAACCGATGCGGCGCGGCGGGAATTCGCAGAGCGCCTGCACGCCGGACGCGCCGATGCGCACGCGCCAGGTCTGCCATTCCTGCGGCTGCGATCGTGTGAAGACGCGGCAGCCAAGCAGCGCGACATTGACGCCTTCCGGATCACGCACCGACCGGTAGCGGATCGCCTCGGCGCCGGCCTCCCGCGCGGCCTCGGCCAGTGCTTGGCAAGGCGCGTAGTCGGTCGGGTGGGTCCAGGCGGCTTCGTCCCGGTCGAGCGGCGGGCGGGTGAGGTCGATGGCCTTGCCAGTGGCGTAGCTTATGGAGAAGGCCGTGTATTCGGCGGCGTCGCGCGGCCATGGCGTGTCGAGCGATTCGGCGAAGAACAGCAGCCGGTAGAACGACATTTCCGCCACCGCCGTGGCGATGGTCTCGGCGGCATAATAGACGCCCAGCGTCCTGCCGGCGCGGCGGAAGCGCGACCCGTAGGGGTAGACCGAGCCGTAGCGGAATGGTGTGGCGAGCAGGTAGTGCAGGTGCCGGCATTCCAGCGGGATATGCGGCTTGGTATCCTCGATCAACTCTTCCAGCAGCGCCTGCTCGTCCAGTGTGTCGACGAGTTTCAGGGTCGAGACGTGGTGCTGCGCCTCGACCATGCGCCAGCACTGGCCTTTGAGGCTGACTGCCTCAGACGAGAGCGCGGCGGGCGTCCAGATAGGCGATGACATCGACAAGCCCGGCAATGGTGAGCATTTTTTCCAGCGGCTTGCCGCCAAGCGCGGTGTTGGTGTTGCGCAACCAGGACCGCGCCACCGTCTCGTCGCCCCCGGTAATGGCGTCCAGCGAGCGGAACAGGCGAACGAACAGCACGGCCAGTTCGAACGGCTTGGAACCCTTGTCGAGCAGGAAGTCGTTCTTGCGCATGCGCGAGACCGTGGCCTCGGAGACGCCGATGATCGAGGACAGCGCGCGCGCGGTGACATCGAGCCGCTCGGCGGCACGCAACGTCGCCTTGGTGATGACGGCGTTTTCTTCGGTTCTCGGCGTTATGGCGATCCTGGTCGACATGATTGATCCTTTCTGCAGCAAATATAGTGCAAGAAAGTTCATCAGGAAAGAGGTGGGGCCGGCAAGAATCGACAACTGGCCTTGCGGATGGCCCGCATCGCGCCAGACCCAGGGGTGGGTGGCGTCAGTCTTTCTTGTAGATCAGCCAGTTCTTGCTGGCGCGGCCGGCCATCACCGAATGCCGGGTGACGCGGTTGCGGCCATCCACCTTGGAGCGGTAGAGCGCGCGGTCGGCCTTTGAATAGAGTTCCTCCGGTCCGATCGCCTCGGAAGCCATGCAGATGCCCATCGAAACCGTCACGGTGCCGTAGCTGGCGCCATTCTGGCTGCTGACGAAAGGCGTCTGCTCGATCAGGACGCGGATGCGCTCGGCGATATCGAAGGTTGTTTCCTCGCTGGTGCCCTCGACGATGAGGGCGAATTCCTCGCCGCCGGTGCGGGCCACGAACATGCCGCCGGCAACGCTGGTCTGGAAGATATCGGCGATGTCCTTGAGGATCTTGTCGCCGACCGGGTGGCCGTAGCGGTCATTGATGTCCTTGAAACGATCGATGTCGGCAAGGATCAGGGCGTTGAACAGGATGCCCTTGTTGCTGTTGTAGATGCGCGCAATCTCGTTGTCGAAGGCGCGACGGTTCCAAACCTGGGTCAGCGGATCGGTGTCGGCGAGGCGCTTGTATTCCTCGAGCTTCGACTTCACGCTTTCCAGTTCGGCCGACTTGTCGCCGAGCGTGCTGGCGACCTGCTTGCCGTGGTCGATCGTCGAGGCGGTCGCTGTCGAGACGGCGCCTACGATCTTTTCCAGCAATTCCTTGGAGATGACGCCGCGATTGGCGAGCCCGTCGGACGTCTCATCGAGAATCTTGCCGTATTTTTCGATGTGCGTGCGCTCACTGCGCAGGAGCGAGGCAATGTCTTCCAATTCACGCGCAAGCACGCCACGGACATGATCGACAATGCCGGTACTGTGGTTCTGTGAGAAGAACTTGCGGCCGATCTTGTCGAGATCTTCCTGCGTCGGCCGTTTGCTGAGGTCCAGCACGGCGAGGCTGAGCTCAGGATTGGAGCCCGTCAGCGCCTCATAGAAGATTTCGTAATTGCGCGGCATGGCGACAACGCCCAGCTGCCGCATCGTTGCAACGACCGTCGTTGCGATGTCGGAGCTTCTTTCGGGCGTCACGGCAGCAGGCTGCATTTAAACTCAATTCCCCCAAGCGATCCGGCTCGAGCGCGAAGCTCCTAAGCTGCCGGTTGCAGAACGTTCCAAAGCCAATTCCGCGCGAAAAACGTCCCGCCCGCGTATTTCGCGATCGAACCTTAGATGTGTCAGCGCTAAAGTTTTCTTAACCTGCCGCGTTTCCGGCGGCTTTTTCTACTTGAAGCTGTGTCGTTCCCGCAAGTACGGGCAAATGCTTTTTGTTCGCATCTGGCCGTCTTCTTGCCGAAAACTTGGGAGAAGGCAACCGCCTTGCCGGTTGCGGATGACAAAAGGATGTCGGATAAGCGCGCCGTTCCATCGAGCGGGCGAAACAGTGCGACGCCGGCCGCCGGAAAAGGAAAAAGGGTCCATGAAGCGGCTGATCGACGCCTTCTACAATTCGGTACGCGCGTTTCGCCGACTTGCCGCGAGCGAAGCGGCTTTCCAGCAGGAGTTGATGCTGCTGGTGCTGGCGATACCGCTCGGCTGGTTCGTGGCGACGAGCTGGAGCGGCTATGCGCTGCTGATCGGCGCCGTGCTGATGCTGATCATGGTCGAAGTGCTGAACACTGGCATCGAGGCGACCTGCGATGCCATCAGCCGCGAGTTCAACATCGACATCCAGCTTGCCAAGGATTGCGGCTCGCTGGCCGTACTGATCTCGATCGTGCTGGCGGGCGGCATCTGGCTGTTCGCGATTTTCGAGCGCATCTACGGCATTCCGGTTTAGCCGCTGCTCGCAGCGCTGCTTTCCCTGACCCGCTCGCGTCGGATCAAGGTTCGCGCCACCGCAAAGGCAATGGCGAAGATCACGAGGCCGATGGCGAGTGCGACCAGCACCCGCTCGTGATGGAGCAGGGCGCGGCCGATGATCTGTTGGGCGCCGGCGCCGAAGACATAACCCAGACCGCTAAACAAAGCTGCCCAGACGGCGGCCGAGATCGCGTTCAACACGACAAAGCGCGCTGGTGCGATGCCGGAAAGGCCGGCAACGATGCCGCCCAGAACGCGCATGCCGTAAATATAGCGGTTCGACAGCACGTAGATGTTGGGGTGGTCGGTGACCAGCCGGTAGGCGCGACTGAAGCCGGGCTTGCGACGAAAGCGCCGCACCAGCCGTGTCTGCGCGAAGTGACGCCCCAGCACGAAGAAGGCGGTGTCGCCGAGGAAGGCGCCGGTGAAGACGGCGACAAAGGTCTGCCAGAGCGCGAACACATGCTGGTGAGCGAAGAAGCCGCCAAGGATGGCGGCGGTCTCGCCCTCAGCCAGGCAGCCGAGAAAGACCGCCAGCAGCCCATATTGCTCGATCAGCCTGTGGACGGTCTCGCTCATTTGCGCGTTTTGTCGTTCTTGAGGTGGAGGGCAAGCGTCTCGTCGAGACGCCGAACCTGGCTGGAAATACGGGCGATGTCGTCGCACATGCCCACGATCTGGCTGTGGCGCAGTTCGTCCAGCTTCTCGTGCAGCGCCATGATCTCGATCTCGGCCTTGAGATTGACCTCGTAATCGTGCGCCGCGTCGATCCTGTCGCGTTCGGCCTGCCGGTTCTGCGACATCATGATGACCGGCGCCTGTATGGCCGCCAGCATCGACAGGATGAGATTGAGAAAAATATAGGGGTAGGGGTCGAAGGCGCCGCTCAAAAGAAGAAGGGAGTTCAGCGCCGTCCACGCTGCGAGGAAGACGAGGAACCCGATGATGAAGTTCCAGGAGCCGCCTATCCGCGCGACAGCATCAGCGACCCGGTCGCCGAGACGCGCCGCTTCCTTGTGCGGTCTGGTGGTATCGCGCGCTACGGTCTTGCGTTCGATGGCGCTTTGCAGCACGCGTCTCTCGCCTTCGGTCAAGGCTTCGGCGTTGCGCGACAGCCAGCGACTGGCCAGTTCCGCCATGGTCTTGTGTTGCATGGGTTCCTCCCGGCTTTGCTTGCACGCCTTGGTCGAACCATAGAAGATAAACGCAACGGTATCGCGGCATTTGCGCCGCGGCTGTGGTGGAGGCCAAGCGTGCTCAGTTTTCAGCAGATTCGTGCCCGCGCCGCAAAGCGCAAAGGCGGCGATGCGGTTCTGGTCTCATTGCTTGGCGCTGCCCCGGACAACAGGCTCGTGGCGAAGGTGTCGGACGACCGCGTGCTTTCGGCGATGGCCGAGAGGGTGTTCTCGGCCGGTTTCGTGTGGAGCGTGATCGAGCAGAAATGGCCGGGTTTCGAGGCTGCCTTCCTGGGTTTCGAGCCAAAGCGCCTGCTGTTCCAACCGGACGATTTCTGGCACGATCTTGCCTCGGACAAACGCATCGTGCGCAATCCGCAAAAGATACGGTCGGTGCGCGACAACGCCGCTTTTGTCGAACAAGTTTCGAAGGAACATGGCTCGTTCGGCAAATTCCTGGCGCAATGGCCCGCCGCCGACCAGGTCGGGCTGACCGCCTATCTCGCCAAGCATGGCAGCCGGCTTGGCGGCGCCACCGGGCAATATCTGTTGCGGTGGCTCGACTGGGATACTTTTATCATCTCCAGGGACATGTCGGCGGCATTGCGCGATGCCGGGCTGGACATAGCCGAAAACCCGACGTCGAAACGCGACCTCGACAAGATCCAGGTGCAGATCAACGCTTGGGTGGAAACAACCGGCCTGTCGCGCAAGCACATCTCGCGCATTCTTTCGATGTCGATCGGCGAAAACCGCCCGGCGGAAGTGCTTCAGCAATACAGCGGCGAGTAGTGGCCCATCCGATCGCCGTTGCCGCTTGACCACGGGCGCGCTACACCCGCAGGCATGACCAGCAAGACCGCTCCCGACACGCTCCGCATCGCCGTTGCCCAGCTGAACCCGACTGTCGGCGACGTCGTCGGCAACCTAGCCAAGGCGCGCGCGGCGAGAGCGGACGCCGCCCGCCAGGGGGCGGATCTCGTCCTGTTCACCGAACTGTTCATTTCCGGCTATCCGCCGGAGGATCTGGTGCTGAAGCCGGCGTTCCTGGCGGCTTGCGAACGCGCCGCCAATGAACTGGCCAAGGACACCGCCGATGGCGGGCCTGCCGTCATCATCGGCACGCCGCTGAAGCGCAAGAGCGGCACCCACAATTCGATCCTCTTCGCCGACGGCGGCAAGGTGCTCGGCGAGCGCTACAAGGTGGACCTGCCGAACTATGGCGAGTTCGACGAAAAGCGCGTGTTCCAGGCTGGTCCTGAGATCGCCGGACCGTTCAATTTTCGTGGCATCCGCGTCGGCGTGCCGATCTGCGAGGACATCTGGGGCGAACTCGGCGTGTGCGAGACACTGGCCGAAAGCGGCGCCGAAATCCTTCTGGTCCCCAACGGCTCGCCCTATTACCGCACCAAGATCGACGTGCGCCATCAGGTGGTGATCAAGCAGGTCATCGAGACCGGCCTGCCGATGATCTATGCCAACCAGCTTGGCGGGCAGGACGAACTGGTCTTCGACGGTGCGTCCTTCGCCATCAACGCGGACAAGTCGCTCGCCTTCCAGATGAGCCAGTTCGAGGAGACGGTCGCCGTCACCACCTGGAAACGCAACCGCGACGCCGAGAGCGCGCAAAATGGTGGGGGCAGGGGCTGGACCTGCTCGGAAGGGCCGATGTCGCGGATACCGGACCGGGAGGAGGCCGACTACCGCGCCTGCCTGCTTGGCCTGCGCGACTACGTCAACAAGAACGGCTTCAAGAATGTCGTGCTCGGTCTTTCCGGCGGCATCGATTCGGCGATCTGTGCCGCCCTTGCCGTCGATGCGCTGGGCGAGGAGCGGGTCCGCTGCGTGATGATGCCCTATCGCTACACCTCGAAGGATTCGCTGAAGGACGCTGAGGACTGCGCCCGTGCTCTCGGCTGCCGCTACGACATCGTGCCGATCGCCGAGCCGGTCGAGGGCTTTTCGCACGCGCTGACGCAGCTGTTTGAAGGCACCAAGGAAGGCATCACCGAGGAAAACCTGCAAAGCCGTGCGCGCGGCACCATCCTGATGGCGATCTCCAACAAATTCGGCTCCATGGTCGTCACCACCGGCAACAAGTCGGAGATGTCGGTCGGCTACGCCACGCTTTACGGCGACATGAATGGCGGCTTCAATCCGATCAAGGACCTCTACAAGATGCAGGTCTATGCGTTGTCGCGCTGGCGCAATAGCCATGTGCCGCCGGGTGCGCTCGGACCTTCCGGCGAGGTGATCCCGCACAACATCATCGACAAGGCGCCGTCGGCGGAGTTGCGCGAAAACCAGACAGACCAGGATTCGCTGCCGCCCTATCCGGTGCTCGACGACATTCTCGAATGCCTGGTCGAGAACGAGATGGGCGTCGACGAGATCGTCAAGCGCGGCCACGACCGGGCGACGGTGGCGCGGATGGAGAACCTGCTCTACATCGCCGAATACAAGCGCCGCCAGGCCGCGCCGGGCGTCAAGATCACCAAGAAGAACTTTGGCCGCGACCGTCGCTATCCCATCACCAACCGCTTCCGTGACCGGGGCTGATGTGAGCGAAGTCGAAATTTCCTTCGATCGCGACCGCATCGATTTCGCAGCCACTTCGGCGATCATCAAGGCGAGCTACTGGGGCGCGCAGCGCAGCGATGAAATCCACCGCTGCGCCTTCGACAATTCGCTCTGCGTTTCCGCATTCATCGACGGCGAACAGGTCGGTTTCGCGCGCGCGGTCACCGACCATGCCTGCTTCGCCTATCTTTGCGACGTCATCGTCTGGCCGGAACGGCGCGGCGTCGGCATCGGCAAGAAGTTGGTCGGCGCGCTGCTCGATCATCCAGATCTTGCGCAGGTCGGGTCCTGGAGCCTGCGCACCACCGACGCGCACTCGCTCTATGCCGGCTTCGGCTTCGAGGTTTCCAATGACGGCTTCTGGATGCGCCGGCGGCGCTGAAGGCCGTCGACGGGTTGCTTCGATCGACCCAGACCGAGCCGGTGTTGCAGCATAGCCTCACCTTTTATGCCACGACGCTTTTGTGACAGGCGCGGGGTTGGCGTGGCAAAATGCCTCTCCTATAAGGTCAGCATCCGCGATTCCCTTCCGGGAGGATACGAATGATGGAATTTGAGAACAGTATGCGAGGTCGCGAAGCTTAACTCTTCGGCGCCGTTCCTGCGGGAACACGTCGCCGCGAGATCGGCTTCAGATTGCCTCGACCGCCACCCCGCCTAGGGCTGGCCGCTCCACCATCGTATCCGCGACCGGGCGCAAGATTGCCCTTCAAAGCGGTGTTTCTTTTACACTTTTTCGGGATCAGGCACGTTTGTGCCTGCAGGTACCATGACTCGTTTCAAGATCGACTTGCGCGCTGGCGCATTCGGCAGCGTTTTTGGCTTCACCCTGGCACACTGGCGGCGGCAGCCGATCAGGGTGCTGTTCATTCTGCTCATGATTTTGCTTTCGACGTTGGCCGATGTGCTGACGCCGCTCTATTCCGGCCGTCTGGTCGATGCCGTCGCTTCAGGCGCCGCATCGAGCCAGGAGGCCTGGGATGCTGCGGTCGCGGCATTTATCGCGCTGATCGGATTGGCGCTGTCCTCCGTCGTCTTCCGCAACTTCGGCTTCCTCGCCATCGTCGAACTGACGCTGAAGATGATGTCGGACATCTGCGGCGACGCGTTTTACCGCGTCCAGCGTTTCTCGACCGACTGGCACGCCAATTCCTTTGCCGGCTCGACCGTGCGCAAGGTTACGCGTGGCATGTGGGCGCTCGACCTCCTCAACGACACGGTGCTGGTGGCGCTGTTCCCGTCGGTGGTCATGCTGGTGGGCTCGACCGTGCTGCTCGGCTGGTACTGGCCGCTGATGGGGCTGGTGGTGGCGCTCGGCTCACTGATCTTCATCGGCGTCACCGCCGTGCTGTCGCTCGCCTATGTCGCGCCGGCGGCCAGGCTGGCCAACGCATGGGACACGCGCCTCGGCGGTTCGCTGGCCGACGCGGTGAGCTGCAACGCGGTCGTCAAGGGTTTTGGCGCGGAAGCGCGTGAGGAAGGGCGTCTTGCCGGCGTGGTCGCCAAGTGGCGCAACCGCACCGGGCGCACCTGGATTCGCGGTACCGTCAACGGCACGGTGCAGGGCATCATGCTGCTTGCGCTGAGGACGGCGGTTATCGGCGTCGTGCTGCTCCTGTGGTTGCGGGGGCAGGCCAGCGCGGGCGACGTCGCCTTCGTGCTGACATCGTTCTTCGTGCTGCAGGGCTACCTGCGCGACATCGGCATGCACATCCGCAACATGCAACGCTCGATCAATGACATGGAAGAACTGGTCGATTTCCAGGCGCAGCCGCTTGGCATCGAGGATGCTCCGGACGCCGAGCATGCCCGCATCGTCGACGGCGGCATCCTCTTCGACCATGTCACCTTCCACTATGGCAGCCATCGCGAGCCGCTTTATCGCGATTTCTCGGTGGTGATCGAGCCCGGTGAGCGGGTCGGCCTGGTCGGCCATTCGGGTTCGGGCAAGACGACCTTCGTCAAGCTGATACAGCGGCTCTACGACCTCAGCGGCGGTCGCATCCTGATCGACGGTCAGGATATTTCCGAGGTCACGCAGTCGTCGCTTCGCCAGCAGATCGCGATCGTGCAGCAGGAGCCGATCCTGTTCCACCGTTCGCTGGCGGAGAACATCGCCTATGCCCGGCCTGACGCCACGCAGGCCGAGATCGAGGAGGCTGCGCGCCTTGCCAGCGCGCATGACTTCATCGCCCGGTTGCCCAAAGGCTACGGCACGCTCGTCGGCGAGCGCGGCGTCAAGCTCTCGGGCGGTGAGCGCCAGCGTGTGGCCATCGCGCGCGCCTTCCTCGCGGATGCGCCGATCCTGATCCTGGACGAGGCGACGTCGAGCCTCGATTCGGAATCGGAGGTGCTGATCCAACAGGCGATGGAGCGGCTTATGGTCGGCCGCACCACGCTGGTCATCGCCCACCGCCTGTCGACGGTCAGGGCGCTCGACCGGCTGCTGGTCTTCGACCGCGGCAAGATTGTCGAAGAGGGCTCGCATGAAGAGCTGATCCGGCTGAGCGGTGGCATCTATCGCCGCCTGTTCGAGCGGCAGGCGCTGGAACTGACCAAGGGCCTGGTCTGATCCGGATCGTTGCGAAACGAAAATGGCGGGCCGCATCGCAAGGTGCGGCCCGCCGCTTTTCGACCGCGCGGATCTGGTCTGAAGTTGACTAGAGCATTTTCGGCGAATCCAGGATCGGCTCCAATGCTCTAGCTCTTTGTTTTTACGCAATTCCGGACGCAAAACCGCTGCGCACTTTTGCTGGAATTGCTTTAGCCGGCGGCGTCGGCGCCTGCCTTGCCAAGGCCCAACTCATCGGCTACGCCCGATTCCATGACAGTTACCGTCCGTTTTGCACCGTCGCCCACGGGGCGTATCCACATCGGCAACGCGCGCACAGCGCTGTTCAACTGGCTGTTCGCGCAGAAGAACAGAGGCCGTTTCATCCAGCGTTTCGACGATACCGACACGGTGCGTTCGAAGCAGGAATATGCCGATTCCATCCTCTACGACCTGCATTGGCTGGGCATTTTCCCAGACGCCACCGACTACCAGTCGCGTCGCGTGCCGATCTACGACGCTGCCGTCGAACGGCTGAAACAGGCCGGCGTGCTCTATCCCTGCTTTGAAACGCCGGAAGAACTCGACCTCAAGCGCAAGGTGCGCCGCACGCGCGGCATGCCGCCGGTCTATGGCCGCGAGGCCCTGACGCTGAGCGCCAAGCAGGTCGCCGATTTCGAAGCCGATGGGCGGCGTCCGCACTGGCGCTTCCTGCTGCCCAATTTCAGGGTCGATCCGCAGGAACCGGAACGCACCGATATCCACTGGAACGATCTGGTGCGCGGCGAGGAGACCGTCGATCTCGCCTCGGTTTCCGATCCGGTGCTGGTGCGAGAGGACGGCACCTATCTCTACACGCTGCCTTCGGTGGTGGACGATATCGAGATGGGCATCAGCCATGTGATCCGCGGCGACGACCATGTCACCAACACCGGCGTGCAGATCGCGCTGTTCAAGGCGCTGGGTGCGGTTGTCCCGACATTCGGCCACCACAACCTTTTGACCACGACGACGGGCGAGGGGCTTTCCAAGCGCACCGGCTCGTTGTCGATTGAGGGGCTGCGTTCCGACGGCATCGAGCCGATGGCGGTGGCTTCGCTGGCCGTTCTGATCGGCACGTCGGAAAACGTGCAGCCGATGCCGACGATGGCCGAACTCGCCACGCATTTCGATCCGGCGGCGACGTCGAAATCCGCTGCCAAGTTCGACCCGGAAGAACTGGTGGTGCTGAACCGCGGGCTGATGCACACGCTGTCGTTCGCCGATGCGCGCGACCGGCTGGCCGTGCTCGGCGTTTCCGGCGACAAGGCTGAACCGTTCTGGAACGCCGTGCGCGGTAATCTCGACCGGCTGAGCGATGCTTCAACCTGGTGGCGCATCGTGCAGGAAGGGCCGTTGGAAAAGCCCGAATTCGAGCTCGAGGAACGGCAGTTCCTGAGCGAAGCTTTCGACCTTCTGCCGGAAGAGCCGTGGACGGCGACGGTGTGGAAGGAATGGACCGGGCGGGTCAAGGAAGCCACCGGCCGCAAGGGCAAGGCGCTGTTCCTGCCGTTGAGGCTGGCGCTTACGGGGCTGGTTTCCGGGCCGGAGCTCGCAGATCTATTGCCGCTCCTGGGTCGGGAAGGAACGTTGGCCCGACGACCCTGACCTTGCGCTGTTCCGGCGGCAAGGCTGAGACCGGCGAGGGATCAGGCTTCTTCACGAGTTGGCGCATGGTTTCGACATCGAGGCCGCCGGCCGCGTTGGCCAGCGTTTCGGGGTCGTCCGCGGGATCGGGCTTGGCGGCCGGAACCGGCAGGAAAGGCGAACTGGCCTGAGCTCCAGTTGCCGGCGCGCCAGCCGGCGGATTGCCGGCGACGATGTTGAAGTTCTGGGCGGCATTGCAGCCGCAGCCCTGCGGGATGGGTTGGCCCGGCTTCTTGTAGAGGAAGGCGGTCGGCAATTCCGAATAGGGGCGTCCGGTCGCAGACGAGGTCATGACGGCGGCGTCATCGCCGACCCCGCGCGTATAGAAGACCTGGATCTGCGTGCCCGGGCAACTTGCTTCGCAACGGCTTTGGTCGCGCTGGAAGTCGCTAGCGGTGGCGGCATTCGACATCGGGAAGAAATAGCCGTCGCAGGTGCGTACGCATAAAGTGCGGACTTCGCCGCGCGGCGCCGCAACAAAGCCCGGATCGAGCACTGCTTCAAGCCCGGGTGCACCGGAATCCGCCTCTTCCTCGTCCGACGCATCGTCGCCGCTGTCGCGCTTTTCAGCGGCCTGTGTGCCATTGCAGTCATTTGCTTCCAGCGCGGCGGTAATCCGGCCGCGATCGCGGCGTGGTGAAGCGCCCGCCATCCGCGCGCGTTTCCGCTGAAGCGTGTCCAGATTGGCATTCATCCGGTCTATGGCGGCGTTCAGCGCAGCGCACTGACTGATCCCGGAGCCGAAAAACGAGAAACCGCAGCCGGCGTCGCGGGCTTGCGCGCGGGCCTTGGCGAGTTCGCCGTTCTGCCTGGCGATGGCGGCGTCATAACGCCGTTGCTCGGAGGCGCCGCCGCCCTTGTGCAGCGCGGCGAGTTCGGCCTTCAACTGGCGGCAGATGCGGGAGGCGGCTTCAGCCTGGGTGACGAGAACGAGCGCAAGCAGGACGCCGCACAGAAGCGTCAAGGCAAATCGCGGCCCTCGGTGCGCCCCAGTCATAACCCTTCGCCCGCATTTTTCGCGCGCCAAGGGTAGCGTCGAGGCGGTTAACCGCGCGTTTAGCCTGGCGGTTCAGCCGCGCGGCGCGTTGAGCGCGGCTTGCGCCTTCTGCGAGGCCTCGACGACGGCAAGCGCCGTCATGTTGACCACACCGCGCGAGGTGACCGAGGGCGTCAGGATATGCGCGGGCTTGTCGGTGCCGAGCAGGATCGGCCCGACATGCAGCGCGTCCAGCATGGTGCGCAGTGCCGTCAGCGTGATGTTGGCTGCGTCGAGGCTCGGGAACACCAGAAGGTTTGCCTCGCCCTTCAGGCGCGAATGCGGATAGACGCGCTGGCGCAGATGTTCCGACAGCGCCGAATCGGCGTGCATTTCGCCGTCGCATTCCAGTTCGGGCACGAGGCGCGCCAAGATATCGGCTGCCTTACGCATCTTCAGTGCGCTTGGCGCATCGCGCGAACCGAAATCCGAAAGCGACAGCAATGCGGCCTTCGGCTCGATGCCGAAGCGGCGGATTTCCTCGGCTGCCAGGATCGTCATCTCGGCGATCTCCTCGGCGGTCGGGTCCACCGAGACGTAGGTGTCGGTGAGAAACAGCACGCCGCGCTGCGAGATCAGCATGGACAGTGTCGACAGGTCGTGGTCGCTGATGCCGGCGCGCGCGCCGATGATCAGCGTGACATTGCGCAGATGGCGGGCGAAACGGCCCTCCAGGCCGCAGATCATGGCATCCGCGTCGCCGCGTTTCACGGCGAGTGCGGCGATCACCGTATTGTCGGTGCGCACCATGGTGCGGGCTGCTTCCGGCGTGACGCCGCGGCGGCCGCCGAGTTCGATCAACAGGTCGACATAATGGCGATAGCGCGGGTCTTCTTCCGGGTTGATCAGCCCAAAATCGACATTCGGCTTGATGCGCAAGCCGTAGCGCTTCAGGCGCACGTCGATGACATGCGGGCGACCGATGAGGATCGGTTCGGCGATGCCTTCCTCCAGCACCACCTGGGCGGCGCGCAGCACGCGCTCGTCTTCGCCATCGGCATAGATGACGCGCTTGGCGGCGGCGCTGCGGGCCGTGGAGAAGACCGGCTTCATGACCAGGCCGGAGCGGAAGACGAAGCGGTTCAGCTTGTCGAGATAGGCGCCCATGTCGCCGATCGGGCGCGTGGCAACACCGGTGTCGCAGGCGGCCTTGGCGACGGCGGGCGCGATGCGCAGGATCAGGCGCGGGTCGAAGGGCGAGGGGATGAGGAAGTCGGGCCCGAAGATCGGCGTTTCGCCGGAATAGGCGCGGGCGGCGACATCGGACGGTTCTTCGCGGGCAAGGGCGGCGATGGCCCGAACCGCCGCCATCTTCATCTCCTCGTTGATGGCGCTGGCGCCGCAATCCAGCGCGCCCCGGAAGATGTAGGGGAAGCAGATGACGTTGTTGACCTGGTTGGGGAAGTCCGAGCGGCCGGTGCAGATCATGGCGTCGGGCCGTGCTGCGCGCGCCACTTCCGGCATGATCTCCGGCGTCGGGTTGGCCAGCGCCAGGATCAGCGGCTTTTCGGCCATGCCCTTCAAGAGTTCCGGCTTCAGCACGCCGGCGGCGGAAAGGCCGAGGAAGACGTCGGCGCCCGGGATGACGTCGGCCAGCGTGCGCGCCTCCGTGTCCTTGACGTAGGGGTCCTTCCAGCGGTCCATCTCCTCGACGCGGCCTTTATGCGCAACGCCGAAACGGTCGGTCACCCAGATGTTTTCGATGCTGGCGCCGAGCGAGACGAGCAGGTTGAGGCAGGCAAGTGCCGCAGCACCGGCGCCTGATGTGACGATCTTGACGTCCTTGATCTTCTTGCCGGCCAGTTCCAGTCCATTGAGCACGGCGGCGGCCACGATGATCGCTGTACCATGCTGGTCGTCATGGAAGACCGGAATGCCCATGCGGGCCTTTAGCCGCTCCTCGACCTCGAAACATTCGGGCGCCTTGATGTCCTCGAGGTTGATGCCGCCGAAAGTGGGTTCGAGCGCGGCAACGGTCTCCACCATGCGGTCGATCTCGGGCGCGTCGATCTCGATGTCGAAGACGTCGATGCCCGCGAACTTCTTGAACAGAACGGCCTTGCCTTCCATCACCGGCTTGGAGGCAAGCGGGCCGATATTGCCGAGGCCGAGCACGGCCGAACCGTTGGAGATGACGGCGACCAGATTGGCGCGCGCCGTGTAGTCGGCGGCGGTGGCTGGGTCCTCCTTGATGGCGAGGCAGGGCGCGGCGACGCCGGGCGAATAGGCAAGCGCCAGGTCGCGCTGGTTGCCGAGCGGCTTGGTCGCCTGAATCTCCAGCTTTCCGGGAACCGGATATTTGTGGAAGAAGAGGGCAGCCTCGTCGAGATCCGAGCGCGTCGCCTTGCCCTTGTCGTTCGCCATGCCTTCCCTTCTCCCTGTTTCGTCCCCCTTGTAGCATGCGGCGACGGTTTTTCGAGGCGGGATGCACGGCGAACGGACGCATTTTGTCGTTCGCGAAAAAGCGAAACAGAATCAAAATTTTATACAGAAATGCTGACGAAAATACCGTCAGCGTCCGCGTTCAGAACGCGCTCACATAGAGCCCACCGTCCACCGGGATGTTCTGGCCGGTGAGATAGCCGGCGTGCACCGAGCACAGGAAAGCACAGATCTGGCCGAACTCTTCCGGCGTGCCCAGGCGTTTGGCCGGAATGTCGGCACCCAGCCGTGCCTTGCGCGCCGCGGCCGCTTCCGGCGTCTCCACCGAACCCGGTTCATGTGGACCGCGTAGCCGGTCGGTGTCGAGCTTGCCGGGCAACAGGCTGTTGATGGTGACATTGCGGTCGATCACCGTGCGGGCGACGCCCGCCAGGAACGAAGTCAAGCCGGCGCGCGCCCCGGAAGACAGGTCGAGGCCGGGGATCGGCATATAGACCGACAAAGAGGTGATGTTGACGATGCGGCCGAAACCGCGCGTCGCCATGCCATCGATGACGGCTTTCACCAGTTCGATCGGCGTGACCATGTTGTTGGTGACGCCCTCGAGGATCTTTTCGCGGTCGAGTTCGCGGAAATCGCGATAGGGCGGCCCGCCATTGTTGTTGACGAGGATGTCCGACGAGGGGCAGGCGGCAAGCAGCGCCTTCTGCACGTCGGGTTTCGAGACGTCGCCCGGCACTTCGATGACGTCGACGCCGAAACGCTGGCGAATGTCGGCCGCCGTCCTAGCCAGCAACGCCGCGTCGCGGCCGTTCAGCACCAGATCGCAGCCGGCTTCGGCAAGCGCGACGGCGCAGCCGCGCCCCAGCCCCTTGCTCGATGCGCAGACGATCGCCTTCTTGCCGCGAATACCGAGATCCATGCCGAATACCTCCGATTTGTCCGCCAAGGCTAACCAAAGGGCTGGCCTAATCGCAACCGTCATACGGTTGTTGCATGAATCGATGCATAGCCAGCGCGAAAGGTGAGATCGCGATGTCCGGCGCCAAACCACGTATGTTCCGCTCCATTTTCATCTCGGATGTGCATCTGGGATCGAAGGCGGCCAAGGCCGAGTTCCTGATCGATTTCCTGCGCCATCACGACGCCGATATCATCTTCCTGGTCGGCGACATCGTCGATGGCTGGCGGCTGCGGCGCTCCTGGCACTGGCCGCAGGCCCACAACGACGTGGTGCAGAAATTACTGCGCAAGGCGCGCAAAGGCACTTCGATCACCTACATAGCCGGCAACCATGACGAATTCGCCCGCCAGTTCCAGGGCGTGCATTTCGGTGGCATCGTCGTGGCCGACCGCGCCATCCACGAGACGGCGGACGGGCGCCGCATGCTGGTCATCCATGGCGACCAGTTCGACACGGTCGTTCACAATGCCCGCTGGCTCGCCTATTTCGGCGACTATGCCTATGACGCGGCGATGGTCATCAACCGCGCGATCAGCCGGTTCCGCCACCTCTTCGGCATGCCCTACTGGTCGTTCTCGTCCTGGGCCAAGGTCAAGGTGAAGAAGGCGGTGAATTTCATCGGCTCCTTCCAGCAGGTGCTGGCGGAAGAGGCGCGCCGCTCGCAAGTGGACGGCGTCATCTGCGGCCACATCCACCATGCGGCAATCGAGGATTTCGACGACGTCCGTTATGTCAACACCGGCGACTGGGTCGAAAGCTGCACGGCCGTGGTCGAGCATTTCGACGGACGGTTCGAAATCCTGCATTGGGCCCATGTCATGCCCGAGACCCCGCAGGTCGAACCGGCGCTGGTGCCGGTGGCAATCGACATGTTGCCGCAAAAGGCGCGGGCCGCGGAGGCGGCCTGACCGTTCGCCGCCGACACTGGCGGGCGCTCGAAATTTGGCGTTAATCGATTAGGCCAAACGGTTTCTTGGTTTTGAGCGGCGTGATAGAGCAGGGCACGCCTGATCGGCCATTTTGCCGGCGGCATTTGCCGATTGCCTTTCATGTCCCTGCCACCGCTTTCCCCCGAACAGCTGATCAAGCCGCGCCGCTATGAGTTGCGCATGGCGCTGCTGTTCTTCACCGTACTGGTGCCGAGCGGCATCTATCTGCCCTATTTCCCGCTCTGGCTGGAAGAACACGGTTTCAGCCCGGAAAAGATCGCCGTCATCCTTTCGGCGCCGATGTTCCTGCGCGTGGCGACGACGCCGCTGTTCACGTCGCTGGCCGACAAGGCGAGCGACCGCGTGAATGTCTACCTGGCACTGGCGATGGCGTCGGTGGTGGTCTCGGCCGGTTATTTCCTGTCGCCCAGCTATGCCAGCGTGTTGATTGTCTCGCTGGTTCTGGCGGTCGTCTGGACACCGCATTCGCCGATCGCCGATTCGCTGGCGCTGTCGGGCGTGCGCCGCTTCGGCGCCAACTATCCGCGCATGCGTATCTGGGGTTCGATCTCCTATCTCTGCGCCAATCTTGTCGGCGGCTTCATCCTGACCTCGACCGGGGCGGGCGCGGTGCCGATCATGCTGTTCGTGTCGTTTTGCGCCATCGTGGCGATCGGGCTGATGGCGCCACGGCTTGGTCGGCCAAGGCGGGCGTCGCCGCTGTCGGCGACCGACCTGCAGCAGGCGGTGCCCAGCCTGCTCAACCCCTATTTCCTCTACTTCGCCGCTGGTGCCGGCGTCATCGTCGGCAGCCACGGCTTTCTCTACGGATTCTCGTCCATCTATTGGAAATCGCTGGGCATCAGCGATTCCGTCGTCGGCTTCCTGTGGGCCTTCGGCGTGGTCTGCGAAGTTGGCATGTTCATGGCCTTCAACCGGCTGTTCAGCCGCGTGCCGGTCGTGCGCGTCATGGTCTTCGCCGCCATCGGCGCCGTCGTGCGCTGGATCGCCTTTCCGCTGATCTGGCCGCTCGGCCTTGGCGTGACCGGCTTCTTCGGCATCCAGGCGCTGCATGCGATCTCGACGGCACTGGTGCTGATCAGCCTGCAGAAGATGATCGGCGAAACGGTGTCGGAGGAGCGGACGGGCGCGGCGCAAGGCATCGCCTTCTTCGCCAACGGGTTTTCCATGGCCGCCGTCACGCTGGCTTCGGGGCCGCTCTATCAGCGTTTCGGCGTCGAGGGTTTCTTCGCCATGGTGCCGGTGGCGTTGCTCGGCCTTGCCTTGATCGTGCTCGCCGCGCGTTCAGCCCCACAGCGCCGCTTGAGGCGGTGAAACCAGCGATCCCTGGTAATGCAGGCCGGGGTCGCGGTCGCGGGCAAGTAGCAAGGGGCCATCGAGGTCGACATAGTCGGCGCCCTGCGCCAAAAGCACGGCCGGTGCCATGGCGAGCGACGTGCCGACCATGCAGCCGACCATGATGGACAGGCCGCATTGGCGGGCCTTGTCGCGTAGCAGCAGCGCTTCGGTCAGCCCGCCGGCCTTGTCCAGCTTGATGTTGACGGCATCGTAGAGGCCGACCAGCGCCTCGATGTCGTTGGTGGCGTGCACGCTTTCGTCGGCGCAGATCGGGACCGGCCTTGCAATATGGCGTAGCTTGCCGTCGCGGCCGGCCGGCAGCGGCTGCTCGATCAATGCTATGCCAAGTGCTGCGGCAGCTGCGATGTTTTCGGCGACGTTGTCGTCGGTCCAGCCCTCATTGGCGTCGAGAATCAGCCGGCTGTCCGGTGCCGCATCGCGGACCGCACGGATACGCGCGGCATCGTTTTCGCCGCCTAGCTTGACCTTGAGCAGCGGCCGTCCCGCATTGGCGCGCGCCTGGGCGGCCATGGTCTCCGGTTCGGCCAGCGACAGCGTGTAGGCGGTTTCCAGCGGCCCGGGGGCGATGCCCAGTAGGGCTGCGACCGAGGCTGTTGCGGTTTTGGCTTCGAGGTCCCACAGCGCGCAGTCGATTGCGTTGCGCGCCGCGCCCGCCGGCATCGCCGCCTGCAATTCGGCGCGCCCCATGCCGGCCTCAAGTGCTGCCCGCATCGCCTCGATCTGCGCCAGCACGCTGTCCATCGTCTCGCCATAGCGTTTGTAGGGGACGCATTCGCCGCGTCCCGCATGGCCGCCGTCGCCGATCGTGCAGGTTATGACTTCCGCCTCGGTCTTGGAGCCACGGGCGATGGTGAAGACGCCGGCTATCGGAAAACGCTCGGCTTCGACCGAAATGACACGCGCCATGTTTTTCTGCTCCGGTAATGCTGACGTAATGCCGCCGACAAATCGACAGGCCTGTCCCGTCGAGCTAAACAGGAGCGCATGTTGACGATCCGCAAACGCGACGCAAGCGACAAGGCCGGCGCCGATGCAAGCCAGCCGCAGATCGCCGTTGCCGAGCGCGACGGCGTGCTGGCCTGCGTCTTTTCCGGCAACTGGACGACGCGGCGGGTCGGCGAGGTCGACGCCGAAATGCGCAAGGTCGAAAAGCGCAACGGCTTCAAGACGCTGGCGCTCGATCTTTCCAAGATCGGGCGCATGGATACCGCCGGCGCCTGGCTGATCCAGCGGCTGGTCAACACCAACGAAGCGCGCGGTGTCGAGATCAGACTGCAGGGCCAGAGCGAAACCGCCGCCACCCTGCTCAACGCGGTGGGCGAGGCGGTGCGGCGGGCGGGCGAAGCGCAGGCGATACCACGCCCCAACATCATCATCCGTGCGCTCGAGCTGATCGGCATGCGTGTCTATGAGATGCGCGACGATTTCCTCGCCGGCATGAACATCCTGGGCGCTACCATTCGCGGCGCGCAGATGAAGCTGGGGCGCGGCCACGCCGTCAACCCGGCCGCGATCTTCAACCAGCTCGACCGCATGGGCGTCGGCGCCGTTCCGGTGGTGCTGTTGATGTCCACCATCGTCGGCGCCATCGTCGCCCAGCAGGGCGCCTACCAGCTGCGTTACTTCGGTGCCGACATCTTCGTCGTCGATCTCGTCGGCGTGCTGGTGTTGCGCGAGCTTGGCGTGCTGATGACGGCTATCATGATCGCCGGCCGCTCGGGCAGCGCGATCACCGCCGAGATCGGTTCGATGAAGATGCGCGAGGAGGTGGACGCACTCAAAGTGATCGGCCTCAATCCCATCGGCGTGCTGGTGTTCCCGCGCCTGGTGGCACTGGTGATCGGACTGCCTTGCCTGACCATCCTGGCCAATTTCGCCGCACTCGGCGGCGGCATCGCCGCTGCCTGGCTCTATTCAGGCATTCCGCCGGCCGCCTTCATCGAGCGGCTGCGGGTTGCCATTGATCTGTCGACCATCTTCGCCGGCCTGATCAAGGCGCCGTTCATGGCCATGATCATCGGTACGATTGCCTCGGTGGAAGGCTTGAAGGTCGGCGGCAGCGCCGAATCGCTTGGCCTGCACGTGACCCAGTCGGTGGTGAAATCCATTTTCGTGGTCATCATTCTCGATGGCCTTTTCGCCATCTTCTACGCGTCGATCAGTTTCTGAGATGCAGAGCGTCCAGGAACAGGCCCCGCCAACCGCCGAAGACCGTGACGAGATCGTGCTGTCGGCGCGCGACATCAAGGTGGCGTTCGGAGATCAGGTCGTCCTCGACGGGCTGTCTCTGGATATCCATCGCGGCGAGATCCTCGGTTTCGTCGGCGCCTCGGGCGCCGGCAAGTCGGTGCTTTTGCGCGCGGTTCTGGAACTGGTGCCGAAACAGGGCGGCACCATCAAGCTGTTCGGCACCGATGTCTCCGAGGCCAGCGATGCGGAGCGGCTGCGCATCGACATGCGGCTTGGCGTGCTGTTCCAGCAGGGCGCGCTGTTTTCGGCGCTGACGGTGATGGAAAACGTGCAGGTGCCGATGCGCGAATATCTCGATCTGCCCGGCAAGCTGATGGACGAACTGGCTATGCTCAAGGTGGAGCTGGTGGGGCTGCCGCCGGAAGCTGCGCGCAAATACCCCTCCGAGCTTTCGGGCGGCATGATCAAGCGCGCCGCGCTCGCCCGCGCGCTGGCGCTCGATCCGGACATCGTCTTCCTCGACGAGCCGACCTCAGGCCTCGATCCGATCAGCGCGGCGGAGTTCGATGAGCTGGTGGTGAAGCTGCGCGACACGATGGGTCTCACCGTCTACATGGTCACGCACGACCTTGATTCGCTGTTCACCGCTTGCGACCGAATCGCCGTGCTCGGCAAGAAGCGGGTGCTGGTGGAAGGCACTGTCGACGACATGTTGAAGAGCGAGGAACCCTGGGTGAAGGCCTATTTCCGCGGAAAACGGGCGCGGCAGCTTGATCTTGCCACGCGCGCGCAGCCATAAGTGAAGCAATGGAAACCAGAGCCAACTACGTTATCGTCGGCATTTTTACGCTGGTGGCTATTCTGGCGGCCTTCGCTTTTGTCTACTGGACCGCGGCGATCGGCGACCGGGGCGAGACGACGACGCTGCGTGTGCGCATTCCGGGTTCGGCCTCGGGCCTCGGCCGCGGCAGCCAGGTCCTGTTCAACGGCGTGAAGGTGGGCGACGTGCGCCGTGTCTATATCGACGTCGACAACCCGACCATCGCGGTTGCCGACACCGAGATCGACCGCAAGACGCCGATCACCCGTTCGACGCAGGCCGATATCGGCCTCGCCGGCCTGACGGGCCAGGCCAATATCGAACTGACCGGCGCCAATCCGCAGGAACCCAAGCTGCTGGACGAGGCCGAGAAGGATGGGCGCGTGGCGGTGATCATCGCCAAGCCGTCCGCCGTGACCAATCTCCTGCAGACCGCGCAGGACATTTTCGGGCGCGCCGACAAGGTGCTGTCGCAGCTCGAAGGCTTCACGCAGGACGTGCGCGGCCCGCTGACCCAGACCGCGCAGAATGCCCAGAAGTTCTCCGATGCGCTGGCCAGGAATTCCGACGGTGTCGACAAGTTCCTCGCTTCCGTCAGCGCCTTGTCGACCGAACTGCAGGGCGTGTCTGGCAAGCTGGATGGCGCGCTGAAGGCGGCCGAGGGCCTGCTCAACGCCGTTGACAAGGACAAGGTTCGCCAGATCGTCGCCAATGTCGACACCATCACGCAGAACCTGAAGCAGACCAGCGACCAGTTCGATTCCACCATCGCCGAAGTCAAGCAGGCGGTCGGTTCGGTCAACACATTCGCCCAGAAGACGCAGGTCACGCTGGACAAGGTGAATGGCGTCCTCGACAGCGTCGACCCGGCCGATGTGCGCGCAGCACTTGCCAATATCAAGGAAGCCAGCGCCAATGCCGACAAGGCTTCCGCCGACATCGCCAAGGTGACGGAGAAGTTCAGCGAGCGGGCCGGCGATATCGACCAGACCATCAAGGACGCCCAACAGCTCGCCGCGCGCCTCAACAACGCCTCCGTGCGCGTCGACGGCATCCTGGCCAAGGTGGACGGAATGCTGGGGTCCGGCGACACCAAGGGGCTGGTGGCGCAGGCCACCGACACGCTGAAGTCGTTCAAGCAGGTGGCCGATACGCTCAACCAGCATATCGGCACCATCGCCGACAATCTGCAGCGTTTCTCCGGCCAGGGCCTGCAGAATGTCGAAGCGCTCGTGCAGGACAGCCGCCGTTCGATCAATCGCATCGAGTCGGCCGTTTCCGACATCCAGCGCAATCCACAGCGCATCCTGTCGGGAGGCGATGGCGAGGTGCGCCAGTATGATGGGCGGACGCGGCGTTGACGGCGTCGCACGGTCAAGTCGATAAACAGCGTTCGGAAGGGGACCGGACGGATTCGGTCAGTGGGGACGTCGCGTGAGATCGATTGGAGCGTATGCGGGCGCGTTGCTGCTCGCGCTTGGCCTGACAGGGTGCGCGGCGCTGCCGGGCGGCGGCCCGGCGCCGCTCGACACGTTTGACCTGACGACGCCGACAGTGTCGGCCGCCGGCCGCGGCCGTGGCCAGATCCTGATCACCCAGCCGGCGGCGCTGAAGGCGCTGGACAGCCAGAACATTGTCATCAAGACCGGCGATCGCTCGATCCAGTATCTCAAGGGCGCGCAATGGGCCGACCGGCTGCCGGTGATCGTGCAGGCGCGTCTCGCGGAGGCTTTCCAGCGCACCGGCCGCTTTGCCGGCGTCGGCAAGCCGGGCGAGGGGCTGGCGATCGACTATCAGATCATCACCGAAATCCGCGCCTTCGAAGTGCGCGCCGAAAAGGGCGAACAGGCGCATGTCGAACTGTTCGTGCGCATCTTGAACGACCGCAACGGCGAAGTGCGCGCATCCCGCGCCTTCAGCGCCAGCGCGCCGGTATCCGGCGGCGGCAACAAGGCTTATGTCGCAGCCCTCGACCGTGCCTTCGGCGAGGCCGCGCAGCAGATCGTGCGCTGGGCGGACACGTCTATCTGATCAGCCCCGGGGTGCCCGGCACACCACGCCGGGTTCAGCGCAGTCGGATCAGGCCGGCGTCCGTCGGCGTAAAACCGCAAGCGTTGAAGTAAAAATCCTTGAGATGTGGGTCGAAATCGACGTGCAGCCATTCGCACGCCGACTGGCGCGTCTGCTGTGCCGCTTCCCTGACCAGCCTTGTCGCAAGGCCGTGGCGCCGCAATGCGCCAGTCACCATCGTGTCGAGCAGGAATGCGTGGACACCGCCATCCCAGGCGACGTTGACGAAGCCGGTGAGCAACCCATTGTGGCGCATGCACACCCAACCCAGGCTGTGGCGGTTGACCTGACCCCACCAGTCGTCATCGAGAAGGCGATGCTCGAAGCATTCGGCGTGCAATGCGTTGAGTTCGGCATTGGTGAAGGCGCCGCGCCATTCCAGCGTCGGTGTTGTGGCTTCGGTCACGTCAGCGATTGGAATGCCCTCCGTCGGAAGCGGGCGCGCTCGACCACTCGCGGCGTCCCGGCCGCCCGTAAATGAAAAGAGGCGGCGTTGCCGCCGCCTCTCGGTTTTTCAGCCAAGGCCTCTTTAGCGCAAACGGCCGCTCGCATGGGCCAGCATGGTGTAGACCTTGCCGGTGTCCGAGGTGAGATAGGTCTGCGAGATCATGTTGTCGCGGTCGTTGCGCGAAACATCCTTCAGCAACTTCTCGAAGTCGTCGCAATAGCGGTCGACAGCGGCGCGGAACTCGGCCTCCGACTGATATTTGCGGCGGATCTCGTCGAAAGTCTGCTGGCCTTTCAGCGTGTAGAGGCGACGGGTGAAGACGTCGCGCTCGCCGCGCCTGTAGCGGTTCCACAGTTCGATCGAAGCGTCGTGGTCGATGGCCCGGGCGATGTCGACGGACAGCGAGTTGAGCGATTCCACGACATGCAGCGGCGAGCGCTGCACTGGCGTGGCGCGCGGCTGCACCGGCGCCGGTCGGGCGCCATCGTCTTCCGAAGCGCCGGTCAACAGGTCGCGCACCCAGCCGCCCTGCTGCGGCGCGCGGGCATCGCCGCGCGGACGCAGCGCCGTTTCGCCGGGCTCCAGCGGGCCACGCAGGCCGGTCGAGGCGAGCGGCGGTTGCGGGGCGCGCTGTTCAGGCTGTGCCGGGCGGCGCAGCGGCGGTTCCGCCGGACGCGGAGCAGGGGTCGGCCGCAGGTTGCGCGGCTCCGAGACGTCGACGGTGCGGCCGGACTTGGCCACGATCTCCGACAGTTCCTTCAGCGCGCTGATCTGCTCGGAAACGGCGCGGCGGATGGCCGTGGTCGATTCCTTGGCTTCTTCCGGCATCTCGATGACGCCCTTGCGCAGCTCGGCGCGGGTCAGGTCCAGCTCGCTCTTGATGGAGCCAGCGGTGCGGCGCATCTCGTCGGTCGCGTCGGCGAAACGCTTGGTGGCGGCTTCGACCACTTCCGAGATGGCGACGCGGATCTTGTCGGCCGATTCCAGCGTCTTGCCTTCGGCATTCTGCAGGGTCTGGCCGACCAGCGTCTCGAATGAGCGCATGACCCGTTCGAGGTCTTCCGACTTCTTGACCAGGCCGACGGCGAGATCGTCGAGCGAGGACTGGCGCTCCAGCGTGTGCTCGAGATTGCTCTGCGCCGAACCCAGCAGGTCCGAGGCACTGGCAAGCAGCCGGCTGTGCTCGTCGAAGCGCGTGGCGATGGAGGCCACCTCACGCAGCGTCGACGAAGACAGTTCAGTGAGCCTGGTGGTGTTGGAATCGACCAGGCGCGCCGACGAGGCGAAGGTTTGCGCTGCCTTCTCCGTGGTCACCGCGAAGCTCTGCGTCGAGCCTGCGAGGCGGGACTCGACTTCGCCGAGGTTTTCCGAAGCCTTGGCGATTAGCTTGTTGAGCTGGGCGGACGAGGCCGTCATGCGGTCGATGAGGTCGGCGACATTGCCGGCCAGCGACGAGCGGGCGCCGTCGACAGCGGCAAGCGTTTCGGCTGTGCGGCTGGCAATGGCATCGGCCAGCGTCGCGTTCTCGCGATGCAGTGCGGCGGTGGCACGTTCGGTTGCCTCCTCCATGCTGCGCTGCAGTTCGACACCGCCCTGCGAGAACTTGTCGACCAGCGGGCGTGCCGTCTCGTCCAGGATCTTGGAGAGTTCGGCCGAACGGCTCGCCAGCATGGCGTTGAGTTCGCGGGTGTTGGCGCCGATGGTCTTGGCCGCTTCGTTGGTGCTCTGGCCGATATGCTGGCCGACGGCGGCGAAGGTTTCGGCGATGACGTTGGCGCGCGAAGCGAGCTGACCCTCGGCCTGCGTGATCTGCTGGTCGAGCTTCTGGCCCATCGCGTCGGCCGAGTTTGCGAAGCGGCTTTCGGCGCTGGCGATATGGCCTTCGACGCGAGCGGCCGCGGCGGCGGCACTTGAGGCCAGCCGCTGGTCGGCGCTGTTCAGCGCGCGCTCGATCTCGCCGGCATGGCCGGCCAGTTCCTCGCCGGTCATGCGGGCGCGGTCGGCAACGCGCCGTTCCGTCTCCGCGAAGGCGCCGACGATCTGGTCGGCGTGGCCGCCGATCGAGGACGAGGTCTCGGCGATCCGGCTCACCATGCGGCTGTCGGCGTCGTCAAAGATGCGGCCGATCTCGGAAGCACGGGCCGACAGGGCGTCGGAACCATGCGCGATGCGCGCGGTAAGCTGCTCCTCGAGGGTTTCGAAGATGCGGCTGAGGTCCGAGGCACGGGTCGCCAGCGCATCGGCGGATTCGGCGATGCGGACGCCCATGCGCTCATCGGCGGTCTCGAAGTTGCGCAGGATGTCGCCGGCGCGGGCGGCAAGTGTCTGCGCCGTCTCGACGGCACGCGCCACCAGCCGCTGGTCGGCGGTCTCGAAGGTCTGAGCAATGTCTTCCGCGCGCGCCATCAGCGCGGCCGAGGTCTGCTCGGCACGCTCTGCGATCTTGCGATCGGCGTCGGTGAAGGCAATGCCTGCTTGCTCATGCAGCGAGTTGGTGACTTCCAGCACCTTCTCGCGCAACTGGCCGGCAACGAACAGCGCGCTCTTTTCCAGCGCGCCGCGGATGTTGTCGACACCAACGTTGAGCGCGCGCTCCATGGTGGTGGAACGCTCCTCGATGACGCCGGTCTGGCGGGCGAACGCCTGCTCGACCTTCTCGATGTCGGCGGCGATGGCATCCGAAATGCTCGACGACGAGGTCGCGATCTGGTCGATGTGGCCGGCCAGCGCGCGGTCGATGTCGCGGCGGGCATCGACCAGCTTGGCGAGGTCGCTCTCCAGTGCCTGGGTGAGGGCCGAACGGTCGGCGGCCAGCCGGTCGCTGTGACCGGCGATCAGGCCATGCACGGAATGCATGTTGCCTTCCAGTGCCTGCGCGAAGTCGTTGCGGTTGTCGGTCAGGCGCTGTGCGTGGCCCGCCATGGCGCCATCGATGCTGGCCAGATCGCTCTCCAGGGCACGCGTCAACAGATCGCGGCCCTCGGCCAGCTTGCCGACATGGTCGGCGATGACGGCATCGATGCCACCGCGGCTGTCGTTGATCTTGGCAAGGTCGGCATCCAGCGCGCGGCGCAGGATGTCGCGGCCCTCGGCCAGCTTCTCGACCTGACCGGCGACCAGCCCGTCGATGGAGGCGCGGCTTTCGGCCAGCTTGGTGAGATCGTCCTCCAATGCGCGGGTGAGCAGCGAGCGGTCGGCGGCGAGGCGTTCGCTGTGGCCGCTGACGATCGCGTTGACCCGCTGCAGTTCGTTGTCCAGCGCCTGCTGGAACTCGGCGCGGGCCTCGACCAACTGCTGCGACTGGCCGGCCATGACGCCGCCAATGGAGGAGAGGTCGGCTTCCAGCGCGCGCTTGAGCACGTCGCGGCCTTCGGACAGCTTCTCCACCTGGGCGGCCACCAGGCCGTCGATGGAAGCGCGGCTTTCGGCCAGCTTGGCGAGATCGTCTTCCAATGCCCTGGCGAGCAGGGAACGGTCGGCGACCAGGCGTTCGCTGTGCCCGGCAACGAGATTGTTGACGTTGAGCAGGTCGGCGTCCAGCGCCTGCGAGAATTGGGCGCGGTTGTCGACCAGACGCTGCGAATGGTCGGCCATGACGCCGGTGATGGTGTTGAGATCGGCTTCGAGGGCACGCTTGAGGATATCGCGGCCTTCCGACAGCTTCTCGACCTGACCGGCGACAAGGCCGTCGATGGACGAGCGGCTCTCGGCCAGCTTATTGAGGTCGTCCTCCAGCGCGCGGGTCAGCATGCTGCGGCCTTCGGCCAGTCGCCCGACATGGCCGGCGATCGCCTCGTCGATGCCCGAACGGGTATCGCCGATCTTGGCGAGGTCGGCTTCGAGCGCGCGCTTGAGGATGTCGCGGCCTTCGGCCAGCTTCTCCACCTGGCCGGCGACGAGGCCGTCGATGGACGAACGGCTCTCTGCCAGCTTGTTGAGGTCGTCTTCCAGCGCCCTGGCGAGCAGGGAACGGTCGGCGGCAAGGCGTTCGCCGTGGCCGGCGACCAGGTTGTTGACGTTGAGCAAGTCGGCATCCAGCGCGTTCGAGAACTGGGTCCGGTTGTCGACCAGCTTCTGCGAATGGTCGGCCATGACGCCGCTGATCGTGTTGAGATCGGCCTCAAGGGCGCGCTTGAGGATATCACGGCCTTCCGACAGCTTCTCGACCTGGCCGGCGACGAGGCCGTCGATGGACGAGCGGCTGTCGGCCAGCTTGGCAAGGTCGTCTTCCAAGGCACGGGCCAGTTGCGAACGATCGGCCGCCAGCTGCTCGGCGTGACCGCGCACGAGGGCGCTGACGCTCTGCAGGTCGGCTTCCAGCGCGCGGGCAAAGTCGGCGCGGTCGCCGGTCAGCTTGTTCGACTGATCGGAGATGACGGTGCTTATCGTGTTGAGGTCGGCTTCCAGGGCGCGCTTCAGGATATCGCGGCCCTCGGCCAGCTTCTCGACCTGGCCGGCGACGAGACCGTCGATGGAGGCGCGGCTGTCGGCCAGCTTGGCAAGATCGGATTCCAGCGTCTGCGACAGCAGGCTGCGCTCATTGGCGAGCTGACCGGCATGATCGCCGACGAGGCGGCGGATGCTGGACAGGTCGGCGTCGAGGGCACGGCCGAGCTGGTCGCGGTCGTCGGCGAGCTGCACCGAATGGTTTTCCATCAGGGCCTTGATGCTGTCGACGTCGGCTTCGAGCGCACGGGCCAGAACGGCGCGGCCCTCGGCGATCTTGGCAACCTGGCCGGCGACCAAATTATCAATATCCGAACGGCTTTCGCTCAGTTTGTTCATGTCGGCTTCGAGCGCGCGGGCCAGGATGCCGCGACCCTCGGCCAGCTTGCCGACATGGCCAGAGACCATTTCGTCAATGATCGTACGGGCTTGCACGAGTTTGTCGGCGTCCTCATTCAAGGCGAGTGTCAGCCTTGCACGGCCTTCTTCGAGGCGTTCCAGATGGCTGCCGAGCGAAGCGTCGATGGCCGCGCGGGACTCGTTGACCTTGCGCAGGTCTTCTTCCAGCGCGCGGCTGATGAGGTTGCGGCCTTCGGCCAGCATGTGCACCTGCGAGGTGACCGCGTCGTCGATGGCGGAACGGCCCTCGGAGAACTTCTCCAGATCGGCCTGCATGGCCAGCGCCATGCGCTCGCGGCTTTCCTCCAGCTTGCGGCTGTGGTTCTCGACGGCGTCCTCGATGCCGGCGCGGGCGTCGGTCAGGCGGGCAATGTCGGCGTCGAAGGAACGCGACACGGTGTGGCGCGCCGCTTCCATGCGGCCGGCAAAGTCGCCGGCGCGGGCTTCCAGCATGGTCGAGGTGGAGGAGACGATGTCGGCCATGTCGGCGCCAATCTGCGCCTTGCCCTGGTCGATGATGGCGGCCAGCGTGTCCTTGCCGTCGTTGAAGGCGTTGGCGATGTCGCGGGCGCGGTCGACCAGCGTTTCGTTGATCTGGCGGGCGCGGGCCTCCAGCGCGGCGTTGAGCTTCTGCGTGCCGGTGTCGAGCGCCTCGGCGCGGGTCTGGAACTCACTGATCAGTGCCTGACCGCGTTCGGCAAGAGTGCGTTCGATGCCGGTGAGGCTTGCCTCGAATTCCGAGCTCAGCGTGCGCGCGGCACCGCCGAGCAGCGAAACCATGCCCTGGGTGCGGTCGTCGAGCAGTTCGGTCAGCGAGCGGGTGAGGCCGTCGGTGCTGTCGGTCAGCTTGGCGATGCGGGTGTCGAGCAGGCTGGCGAAGGCTTCGCCGGACGTGGAGAGACGGTCGGTGATCGTATCCAGACGGCCCTCGACGGAATCGAAGATCGACATCGAGCTTTCGTTGATGCGGTCGATCAGCTGGTCGCCCGACGAGGTGATCGTCATCGACAGCTTGGACGAGGCGCCAAGGATGTTCTCGCGAATGATATCGCTTGCCGAATTGATTTCGTCGCGCAGCGTCTCATGGGCGCCGGAGATCGAGGCGCGCACGCGCTCGGCGTGGCCGATGACGGCCTCGCGCTCGCTGCCGAGGCCGTCGACGAGCGAACGGATACGGCTCTCATTGTCGGAGTAGGAGCGTTCGAGCTGGCTGACCTCGCTGTGGACGAGCGTTTCGAGCTCGACGGCACGCGCCAGCGTGCGCTCGATGCCTTCGCCCATCGCGGCAACCTCGCGGCGCACCGCCTGGCCGATCATCATCACGCGGTCCTGCGCGATATTCTCCGGCTCGGTGAGGCGGAAGGCAACTTCGGTCATCGATTGGGCGGCGATGCGCATGTCCTGCGCGCGGCGGATCATCGCCGCGAAGGCCCAGAACAGGATGACCGGCACGATGGCGGCGACCGCAATACCCATCAGCTCGGGGCGCTGCAGGATCTGCGCGATCGAGCGGATGTTCCAGATATCGGAGCCGAACAGCAGATTGGCGAGCGCTGCGGCACCCGCGATCCAGGCGATCGAAACGAAAGCCACCACCCAATAGATGGTGTTGGAGGCACGGCGGTTCAGGCCGTGCAGCAGGGAGCGATAATCTTTCTGGCGATCGTCATTGGCGGGCGAAAAACCAGCGGGCTGGCCGTTGCCGCGCGGCTCGATGGGGCGAAGCTCGGCCGGCTTCGGTTCGGTCGCGGCGGCCCTGGGTGCCGGATTGGCGGCTGCGGGAGGGGTAGCCCGTTCCGCGCGCCCGGCGCGTGCCAGCTCGTCGGCGGCCTGCGAAATCTGGGCTTCCAGATCCTCCATCGAGGCGGCGATATCGAGATCTCCCGGCCCTCCGGAAAGGTCGAGATCGAGAGCCTTTTCGAGCTCCTTGGCAACCTCGGAATCGAGATTCTTCGTGGTGGTGGTTTTCTTCGCCATGCCTACGCTACCCTGTACTAGCTGCTGCGGAAGCTGTTGTTGTCGTCTTTTATCGCCCCGCGCCTGAGGCCTGATTATGGACCCTCGTATCGTAATGACACAGGGGGGTAAAGAAAACATGCATTCGGCGGCATACGTAAAACTTTAAATATAAGGTTAACGCAAGCGTGACCGGAGCGCGCGCCGCCAAACTTTTTTCACAAGGCCTTGTTAACCGCGCATCCATCGGAATTCGTTAGTGTGCAGGGCCCGGAACGGCTGCTGCAATGGAGTTTGAGTGCGATGCGTAGCGTAAACAGCGTGGCCTTTTCGATGCCGGGCGGCGATGCCTCCGGCCCGGCGCGCAGCCGTCCGGTCGATCTGGAGCACCTCTCCAGGCAGACGATGGACGACCGCGATCTCGAGCGCGAGGTGCTGGCGCTGTTCGTGCAACAAGCGCTTTCGGTGCGTGATGAACTGCCCGCGGCCGACAAGAGCAGGCGTCTCCTTTTGGCACACGGCCTCAAGGGTTCGGCGCGTGGGGTGGGCGCCTTCACGATCGCCGACTGGGCCAGCGAATTCGAACGCCGTCCCGAAGACGAGCGCCTGGCAGGCCGATTGGCAAAGCTGATCGAGGACGTGCGCGACTTCATTGCAGCCGTCAATCGCTAGCGCTGCGGGTGGTCTGATCCGTGGATGGCTGATCGGTTCGGGCTGGCCGAAGCCCGGCTTTTCAAAAAACGTCACCTTGGGGCGGTTTCGCGCGGCAGTTGACTTGTGCCGCCGAGTGATTATCTCGGCTGTGACTTCTCAGGTGATCGAATGACAAAATTGACCTACATCGCCCATGACGGCACCCGTTTCGACGTGGAGGCCGAGAACGGCTCGACCGTCATGGAGAATGCCATCCGCAATTCGGTGCCGGGCATCGAAGCCGAATGCGGCGGCGCCTGCGCCTGCGCGACCTGCCATGTCTATGTCGACGAGGCATGGACCGGCGCGGTCGGCGAACCGGAGGCGATGGAAGAGGATATGCTCGACTTCGCCTACGAGGTGCAGCCGAATTCGCGACTGTCCTGCCAGATCAAGGTGCGCGACGAACTGGACGGCCTGGTCGTGCGCGTTCCCGAGCGCCAGGGCTGATCCCCCGGTCCAGCTTCCGCCCATAACCTTCTGCTTTCGGGCCGTTATTCGGCAAGCACTGGCGCGTCGGTTTCGATGCGTCCGCGCAGCGGCTTTTCCGGCATCAGGCTGAGTGCGACCAGCGTGGCGACAAGCAGGCCGAAGCTGACCGCGAACACCGCCGCGAACGGCGTCGCCGAGGCGATTTGCACCTTTGTGGCGCTGCCTTCGCCGATCAGCGGCAGGCCATAGCCGGCAGCGACGGCACCGAGCAGGGCAACGCCCAGCGCACCGCCCAGCGAGCGCATGAAGGTGAGCACGCCGGTGGCGACACCCAGATAGGCGTGCTCGACCGCATTCTGAACCGAAATCGTGGCGACCGGGAACGTGGTGCCCGTGCCGATGCCGACGCAGGTGGTGAGGATGATCACCGTAGCGAGCGAGGCATTGCCGGCGACATAAGCGAGCAACGCCACGCAAACGGCGCCGAAGCCCACACCGGCGAGCGCCAGGCGCTTGTAATGGACGAAGCGCGGTATCAGCTTGCCGCTGGTGGCGGCGCCGGCGACGGTGCCGAGCAGCAGGCCGAGCATGGCGATGCCCGAGGCCGAGGCGGTCAGGCCGAGATAGGTCTGCAGATAGACCGGCAGATAGACCGAAAGGCCGATGCTGGCCGCCTGCAACATGAAAAGCGACAGCGCGCCGGCAAGCACGATGGCGTTGCGCAGCACGTTGAGCGAGATCAGCGGCTCGGCCGCCTTGGCCAGCCGCAGCGCGAAGACCGCCCAGAACAAGGTGGAGGCAGCGGCGAGGCCGAGGATTTCCGGCGAGCCCCAGGCATAGGTGCCGCCGCCCCAGTTCAGCGCCAGAAGCAGCAGCGAGGTGGCGGTGACCAGGAGTGCAGCACCTGCCCAGTCGATGCTGTGGCGGTGGGCCGCGATCGGCAGCTTCTTCAGCGGCTTGTTGATGATGGCCATGGCCAGCAGGCCTAGCGGCAGGTTGACCCAGAAGATCAGCGACCAATGCAGATGTTCGGCGAAAGTGCCGCCGAGCAGGGGGCCGGCGATGCTGGCAACCGCCCAGGTGCCGGAAATCCACGCCGCATAACGGGCGCGCTCCTTCGGCGGCACCAGATCTCCGATGACGATCTGCGCCAGCGCGAACAGGCCGCCGCCGCCGATCCCCTGGATAGCGCGGCCGAGGATCAGCATCAGCATGTTGGGGGCCAGCGCCGCGACCAGCGAGCCGGCCAGGAAGATGAGGATTGCCGCATAAAGCGTCGGCCGGCGGCCATGGACGTCGGAAATCTTGCCGTAGAGCGGCGCCATCGCCGTGGCGGTCAAAAGGTAGGCGGTGACGATCCAGGGCAGGTACTGGGCATGGCCGAGCGCCGTGGCGATGGTCGGCATGGCCGGCGCGACGATGGTCTGGTCGAGGGCGGCCAGCAGCATCGACAAAAGCACGCCGGCGATGATGGTGTTCTTCTCGGCCTCCGAAAGTGGCGCGGCGGCTTGTGCCGTGGCGGGCTTGGAAACGGTCTGGTCCATGAATTCCATCACCTGTCTTGCCGCACACCTGCCTGAGCCGGTTTCAACCGGCTAGGATTGTGGTGTGGCGGCGCTGTTCGTCCGTCGGGGCGGACTGCCGCGCCGGTCGAACCTATGTCGTTCGAAGTTCGTCGGTTTCGACAGGCGATCGAAATTTGTTACCGCCGGCGGCACGCATCAGCGCATTTCGCCATTGTTGAACTTCGTTCACCTTTCGCCGCCGGCCTCAAGGACCAGCGAGCCGCTTCAATCGATCCTGATCGACGAAACCGCCAATCAAATCTTGGCGATCACACTCAGCCGGGGATCCGGCCGGCCTCGATCTGCTCGATGCGATAGCGCATCAGCCGGATGATGCGGCTTTCGAAATTGATCATTTCGACACGGTCGAATTCGACCTGTGCCCGGTCATGCTGGCCAAGCACCTGCGCGGTGACTTCCCTGGCCTTGGCGGCGGCCACCTTGCAATTGGGTTCCTTGCGGGTTTCCAGCAGCGCCGTTTCGAGGCGGCGGCCGTAGTCCTTGGCGATCTCGACGTGGCGGTCTTCGTGGCGCTTGATGTCGGCGGCCAGCGTGTTCCAGAACAGCCGCACGTCGGGCGCCACTTTGCCGCGCGGACGCCATTTGGGCAGGATGACCTCGGTCTTGACCGTCACCGCCGCGGAGACGATGCGGCAGGAATCCGGAGCCTCGGCGTAGCCGATGCGGCTGGTGAAGGCCATGCGCGTGGCGCCGGGATGGCGCATGCCGGTCGATTTCACCGACGGGCCGCGTTTCGACAGCTCGGCCTGAATCTGGTCGAGCGTGCGCCCGCCGATCGAGAAATAGCTGTAGGTTTTGACGAGATTGGCTGCGTCGGCCGCCGAAGCGGCGAAAAGGACGAACAGCGCGGTCATCAGGGTACGATTCATTTTATTGCCTCTTGCCCCACCTTGCGTTACGGCCCTTGCCGGCGCAACGAAGATCCGTGACGCCAGCGCAGCTTGGCGGGCAAAAATGAACAGACGGTGGCAATTGGCGCACGGACGCCATCTCGACCTGGGCGAGAAAGCCGTCGTCATGGGCATTCTCAACGTTACGCCGAATTCTTTTTCCGATGGCGGCTTGTTCGATGCGCCCGATCGCGCGCTGGAACAAGCGCTGCGCATGGTCGCTGAAGGTGCGGCCATCATCGACGTTGGCGGGGAATCGACACGGCCAGGTGCCGCCCCGGTCACCGCCGACGAGGAACAGCAGCGGGTGCTGCCGATCATCGAGATGTTGGCAAAACGCGGCGGGGTGCTGATTTCCATCGATACCTATCGCGCCGAGACGGCGCGGCTGGCGCTGGCAGCCGGCGCCCATATCGTCAACGACGTGTGGGGCCTGCAGCGCGAGCCGGAGATTGCCGAGGTGGCGGCGCGGGCAGGGGCCGGCGTGGTTATCATGCACACCGGACGCGACCGCGAAAAGCTCGCCGACGTCATCGCCGACCAGCGCCTTTTCCTTGAAAAATCGCTGGAAATCGCCCGTCGGGCCGGCATCGGCGACAACCATATCGTGCTCGACCCCGGCTTCGGCTTCAACAAGGAGACGGCCGGGGAAAATCTCGAGTTGATGGCGCGCTTCGGCGAACTGCACGCGCTCGGCTTTCCATTGCTGGCCGGAACCTCGCGCAAGCGCTTCATCGGCACCGTCACCGGCCGCGAAGCGGCCGAGCGCGCGGCTGGCACCGCCGCCACCAGCGTCATTCTGAGACTTAAGGGCGCCGACCTGTTTCGCGTCCACGATGTCGCAATCAACGTGGACGCGCTTGCCATGACGGATGCTATGTTGGCGCACGATCCCATCCGGCAGGAACCCTGATAATGTACGTCATTCGTATGAAGAACTGCGCCTTCTTCGCCAGGCACGGCGTGCATGACGAGGAAGAGCGGCTGGGACAGCGCTTTTATGTCGACGCGGTGCTGACCGTCGATCCCGCCAAGGGGCTGGACGAGGACGCCATCGACAGCACGGTCGATTATGGCGTTGCCTTCACCGTGATCGAGAAGATCATCACCGGCGAGCGGCGCTTCCTCATCGAGGCACTGGCGCTCGATGTCGCCAAGGCGCTGACCGCGCGTTTCCCGCAGATCCGCGAAGCCGAGATCACCGTGCGCAAGCCCAATGCGCCGGTGCCCGGCGTGCTCGATACCGTCGAGGTCACCGTTGTCTGGCCCCAATAGCCGCGTTTTCCTCAGCCTGGGCGGCAATCTGGGCGACCCGGTGCAGTCGATGGCGGCGGCATTGCACCTGCTCGACGAGGATGCCGAAACCCGGGTCGTCACGGTCTCCTCGCTCTATCGCACGCCACCCTGGGGCAAGACCGACCAACCTGATTTCCTCAACATCGCGGCCGAGCTTTCGACCGCGCTGTCGCCGCATGTGCTGCTGGAATTCTGCCTCGACATCGAGCGCCGGCTGAAGCGGGTGCGCGAGGAGCGCTGGGGACCGCGTCTGATCGACATCGACATCCTCGTCTTCGGCACCCGCGCCATCCACGAAACCGAGCTTGCCGTGCCGCATCCGCGCATGCTGGAACGCGCTTTCGTCATGGTGCCGCTGGCCGAAATCGCGCCGGACCTGGTGCTGGCCGACAAGACGGTGACGGAACGCCTGGCCGGCATGGACGTGTCGGGCATCGAACGGTTGCCTTCGGGCCGCGATTGGTGGCAGGCTTGACCCCTGCCGCTACCTGCGGCTGTAAGAGGGGCAAGGCTGACGATGACGGAAACGAGGGCTGAGGCCGACGCTGGCTTCGGTGCGCGGCGCAATCTGGAACGCAAGCGAATCGCCGGCGCCGAGACGCGGGTGGAGTTCGTCGAATTGTTCTTCGACCTCGTCTTCGTCTTTGCCGTCACCCAGATATCGCCATGCGCCGAAGGCCATTGAGCCTGAGCTGTCAGCCGGAAAAGCCGCCGTCCTCGAGATAAGCCTTTTCCTGAGGCGTGGTCTCGCGCCCAAGCATGGGGTTGCGATGCGGAAAGCGTCCGAAACGCTCGACGATGTCGCGGTGCTCGACGGCGTATTTGATGTATTCCTCGGCGTTGGCTTGCGTCAGTTCGACGGAGCGGTGCTGGTCGGCCAGGTCCTCGGAGTGTTCGAACGGCAGGTAGAAGAAGACGCGCAGGTCATTGTCGACCGTTAGGTCGTGTCCGACCGCGATCGCCCTCGACGCGAAATGGCGGGCAAGCGCGTCGGTGGCATACATGTGGCCGGTGCCGCGAAAACAATTGCGCGGGAACTGGTCGAGCAGGATCATCAGCGCCAGCGCGCTTTCGGTTTGGTCGATCCAGTCATCCAGTTCGCGCCTGGCCGCCGCGTAGTGGAGATCGAGGAACCGGTTCCTGAAATCGGTATCGAAAGCCTCGTCCTTGGTGAACCAGGCGTCCGGGCCTGCCTTGCGCCAGAACGCCGTTACCGCGAGCGCGTGTTCGTCCAGCTTCTTCATGATGTTCCCCCCGAATGTTGACGTGGATTGTTCAGGATTGCGCCGCGGATGCCGCGTCCTTCAGCACCGTCGCGGTTTCTTCGCTGAGTGGCTGCGCCGGGCGGCGTGGCGTCGTCACCGGCGCGGGCACCGGTGTTGCGATGTTGCCCTTCAGGAAGTTGCGGCCATCGCGGATGTCGCCGGCCAGCTGCAGGTCGAGCCGGGCGGCATCGCGCCGGCGCACATCCTCGATCAGTTCAGCGACCTCGTCCGGGTCGACGCCGAGCGCTTCCAGCGTCGAACCGCCGAAGACGAGGGCCGATTCGAAGGTTTCGCGCAGCTGGTAATCGACGCCGGCGCGGATCAGCTGCAGCGTCGTGCCGCGATCGAAGGCGCGGGCGAACAGCGTCACCAGCGGGAATTCGGCCTTGACCAGTTCGGCGATGCGCACGGCGATCTCCGGCTTGTCGACGCAGATCAGCACGGCGCGCGCGCGTCCGGCGCCGGCGGCATGCAGGATGTCCAGCCTGGCGCCGTCGCCGTAGTAGACCTTGAAGCCGAAATTGGCGGCCGCCTGGATCATCTCGACATCGTTGTCGATGATCGAAACGTCGACGCCGCGCAGGATCAGCGGCTGGCTGGCGATCTGGCCGAAGCGGCCAAAACCGATGATCAGCACCGAGCCGGAAAGGCTGTCGGCCACGTCGATGCCGTCAAGCGAAGGCTCGTCGTGCTGCGGGTAGAAGTAACGCAGCGCAATGATCATCAGCGGCGTCAGCGCCATCGAGATGATGATGATGGCGGTCAGCACCGCATTGGCGCGGCCATCGATGATGCCGGCCTGGCTGGCGGCGGCATAGAGCACGAAGGCGAATTCGCCACCCTGCGCCATCACCACCGCCCGCTCCAGCGCCTCGCGGTGCGGCGCCTTCAGCAGCCGGGCAACGACATAGATGCCGGCCGCCTTGGCGACCATATAGGCGACAACATAGACAGCGACGAGCTGCCAGTTCTCGACCACCACGCCGAGGTTGAGCGACATGCCAACGGCAAGGAAGAACAGGCCGAGGAGCACACCGCGGAACGGCTCGATATCGGCCTCGAGCTGATGGCGGAAGGTCGATTCCGACAGAAGCACGCCCGCCAGGAAGGCGCCCATCGCCATCGACAGTCCGCTCATCTGCATGACGAGCGCCGAGCCCAGCACCACCAGCAAAGCCGCGGCCGTCATCACTTCGCGGGCTCTGGCGTCGGCCAGCAGCCTGAAAAACGGATTGAGCAGATAGCGGCCGGCCAGCACCAGGCCGACAATGGCACCGACGCCAATGCCGATCTCGATGAAGCGCTGCTGCAGCGTGGTGCCGGCGCCGCCGGGCGCCAGGAAGGCGACCAGCACCAAAAGCGGTACGATCGCCAGGTCTTCCAGGAGCAGGATCGAGACCATGCGCTGGCCTTTCGGCGTGGCGATCTCGCCTTCTTCTTCCAGCAGTTGCATGACGATGGCGGTCGAGGTCAGTACGAAGCCGGCGCCGGCGACAAAGGCCTGCGCGACCGGAAAGCCGCCGGCCAGTCCGGCCGCCGTCAGCAGAAGCATGCAGAGCCCCACCTGCAGGGCGCCGAGGCCGAAGATGTCGCGGCGCAGGCCCCACAGCCGCGAGGGCTGCATTTCAAGGCCGATGATGAAAAGGAACATGACGACGCCGAGTTCCGCCACATGCAGGATCGCGGCGGGGTCGGAAAAGATGCGCAGGCCGAACGGGCCGATGACGAGGCCGGCAGCGAGATAGCCGAGAATGGAGCCGAGGCCCACCCGCTTGAAGATCGGCACCGCGATGACGCCGGCACCGAGCAGGGCGACGACGTTCACCAAGTCGCTGTTCGAAGCTTCCACAGCCATTGCGTGTTTCAACCTTTCGCCAAGTCGTTCGCGGTAGGGGGCGCCGTTTGTCACGATAAGGGCTTAGGCCGGCAGCGAACAGCCCGAATCAGCATGTTTCGACCTGCGCCGATGGCCGGGCCACGGCCGGTAAATCCAATATTTCCAAGGGCTGTATGTTGGTGAGTTGCAGCGTGACACAATCGCGCGCTATGCACGGTTGCTGGGGCTTGAAACTTACGGCGGTTGGGATCGCCGCCATTTTGGAGAGGTTTTTTGTTATGAAGAAAATTGTGCTGACCGTCATCGGCATGGCGGCGCTCGGTCTTTCGGCGTGCTCGAAGGCGCCCGAATGCAACCAGGAAGCGATCACCAAGAAAACCCAGGAACTGACCACCGCCGTGCAGGAAGCCGTGACCAAGAACCCGGCCAAGGCGACCGAATGGGCCGCCAAGGTTCAGGGAATCGCCACCAAATATGCCGGTTCGACCAACCAGGCCGATGCCTGCAAGGCCTATGACGAGATCATCGCCGAAGTGAAGAAGGGCTGATCGCCCGCGCCGCAAGGCTCATGCCTCGCGGACATCCGGAATGAAAAACGGCGGCCCCTGGCCGCCGTTTGCTTTTGAAGTCCGTGGCTTACCTCAATTGCGGGCGATGGAGCCGACGGCGACATCGTCGACGCGCTTCAGGTTCATGCCGATCACCGGCACCATCTGCTCGTCGACCTTGACCGAAACGGTGACGATCATCGAATTCTGGTCGGGCACGCGCGCTTGCATGACGCCGCGCAACTGATTGCGATTGATGGCGAAAACCACCTTGCGGTCGTCGACGACGTTACCGGAGATGATGTCCATCCCGGTGCCGGACGAGCCGCCCATGAAGGAGCCCTTGTAGCCGTCGCGGCCCTTGCGTTCGACGGTGGCCGCCATCTTCTGCGAGAAGACGCCGACGCGGCAATCGCCGTCCAGCGTCATGCCAACCTTGCCGCTCGGCGTGGAGCCGGTGAAATTGCAGGTGAACTTGGTGCCCTTGTATTTGCCGGCGACGATCTCGCCCGGGCCCACCCATTGTCCTTCGACCGTCTGGAAGAACTGCTTGTCGCGATCGGCGCCGAAGGCCGTCGTTCCTGCCGCTACCGAAACGGCAGCCGCAAGCGCTAGCGGCATGGCGGCAGACGAAATCACGCTTTTCATGAATGACACCCGGCAACGAGAACGCTGTGTTGGAACGTGGGGCAACCATGAAGAAGATTGGTTAATGCTTCGTGACCCGAGCAGCCTTCGGGCGGTTCCGAACCTATGATTTCGCGTCGTTCTTGCCGTCCTTGCCGCTGGCGAAGGAGGTGAGCGCGGCGAGGAAATCGCCCATGCCGGGGCGCCTGACCGCGGTGAAGGGCAGCGGGCGAACCGTTTCCATCGCGGCGATGCCGATTCGCGCCGTCATCATGCCGTTGACCACGCCTTCGCCTAATTTGGCCGACAGTCGCGCCGCCAGGCCATGGCCGACGATCTGCTGGACGAAACTGTCGCCGACGGCGATCGAGCCGGTGACCGCCAGATGCGCCAGCACGCTGCGGGCCAGGCGGAAGAAACCCAGCGTGCCGGGTCGGCCGCCATAGAGTTCCGACAGGCGACGGATCAGCCGGCCGGCCTCGAAGACGACATAGGCAATGTCGACCAAAGCGCGCGGGCTCACCGCCGTCACCAGCGACACGCGCTTGGCGGCGTCGAGGATCAGCGCCTTGGCCTGGCTGTCGAGCGGGGTCAGGATTTCGGTTTCGGCCAGCCTAACCAGATTACCGCCGTCGATGATCTCGCCGCGCAATTCGGCCAGTGCGCGACGCCCGGCGGCGGTCTGCGGGCGCGCGGCGACGAAGGCGGAAAGCTCGTCCACCACGGCACGGGCGGCGTTGGGATCGTCGCGGGCGATCGCGTCGAGCGCCTTCGTCTGCAGCTTCTCGACCTTGGCCAGCCGCGCGATCGCCAGGAATTCGCGACCAAGGATGACGATGAGAGCAAACAAGGCGACCGCCGCGACACCGGTGGCCAGCCAGCCCAGCCAGTCGGCGCGGGTGAACAAGTCGCGGATCAGCCGGTCGGTCCACAGGCCAATGGCCAGCGATATCAGAATGCCGACGGCGCCGAAGAACACATTGGCAAGCAAGGAGCGTTTGCGCGGTGCCGGCGCGGGTGGCGGTTCGGCGGCGGTGAAATCCGGCTCGTCGAAGACATCGATGGCGTCGGGAACGACGACCGCGACGTCGGCCTTCAGCGCGCGCGGCTTGCGCGCCGTCTCGACCGGTCTTGCCGGCTCGTTGGGTTTCGTTGCCGGTTCGGGCTCGATGCGGAACGCCGCCGGCTTGCGGGACGTGGTCATGCCAGACGATCTCCGATCAGGAACTGCAGGGCACGGTCGAGGCGGATATGCGGCAGCGACAGCGTCACGCCTTCGGCGGTGCGTTCGAGCTTGGGCGGGCGGAAGCGCACGAAGCGGACGGCTGGATCGACCTCGTCCAGGTCGGCGGCGCGATGATCCTCGAACACGGCATCAACGCTTTTCGGCAAGTCGCCGGGAAATATGGCTGTTTCGGTGTTTCCATCAAAAGTCTGGTCGCCGATGCGCTCGCCCGCCAGCGGCGTGCCGATGATGACCGGTAGCGTCTCGCCACCCTGCTTGACGGTGCCTTCGCGGGTGGCGCGCACCGCCGCCATGGCCACTACATCGACCGCCGCGCCGGTGAAGCTTGCTTTGGCGATGGCGCGGTCGGCCAGCCGGCGCACGATCGCCTGCAGCCGGTCGTGGCTTTCGTGATGCAGATGGTCGGCCTTGGTGGCGGCGATGAGGATTCGGTCGATGCGGCGCGAGAACCAGTCGGTGAGGAAGGAGCCGCGCCCCGGCCGGAAGCAGGCGAGGATCTCGGTGACGGCGCGTTCGAGGTCGGCCATCGCAGCGGGACCTGCGTTCAGCGCCTGCATGGCGTCGATCAGAACGATCTGGCGGTCGAGCCGGGCGATGTGCTCGCGGAAGAACGGCTTCACCACATGGGTCTTGTAGGCCTCGTAGCGCCGCTCCATCATCGCATGCAGAGAGCCCGGCCGGGCGCGCGTGGCACCAAGCCCCGGCAGTGGCGCGAAAGTCAGCGCCGGCGAACCGTCGAGATCGCCGGGCATCAGGAAACGGCCGGGCGGCAGCGTCGACAGTGCCCTTTCATCCAGCTTGCAGGCTTTCAGATAGGCAGCGAAGCTCTCGGCCAGCCGGCGCGCCGTCAGTTCGTCGGCGTCGGCATCGGCGCTTGCATCGGCCGACAGCGTTCGCCATTCCCGGGCGAGGTCGGCCCGCACCGGCAGGGCGGCCAGTTCGAAGGCCTCGTTGGAGAAATCCGCGTAGGATTTGCCGAGCAATGGCAGATCGAGCAGCCATTCGCCGGGATAGTCGACAATGTCCACTGACAGCTTGCCGGCCGAGAACATGCGGTTCCAGCCGGAAGCTGATTCATATTCGATGGTGAGGCGCAGTTCCGAGATGGCGCGGGTCGAATCCGGCCAGATGCGTTGATCGACGAGTGCCGCGATATGGTCCTCGTACTGGAAGCGGGGCACCGCGTCGTCGGGCTGCTGTTCGAGAAAGGCGCGGGCGATGCGGCCGGACTTTTGCGCCTCGAACAGTGGCAGGCGGCCGCCATGCACCAGATTGTGCACCAGCGCGGAGATAAACACCGTCTTGCCGGCGCGCGACAGGCCGGTGACGCCGAGCCTGAGCGAGGGGGTGAAAAGGCTGGTGGCACGGCCTGCGACCGTGTCCAGCGCAATGCGGGCCTCGTCGGAAAAGGTTGTCAGCGATGACGCCAATCCGGTCCTCTCGCGCTTTGCCGGTCCTGATCTCCCGCAAGCGCGGGCACCCCGATATAGGTCGTTCGCGGCGTCATTAAAATGGCGCGGCGCAAAATGGCGTCGAGGCGATCACACCGTCGCGGGAATGAGGAACGCCTCCAGATAACCTTTCCCGGGAGCGGCATTGGCAAGGCCGTCGTCGAAACGGATGACGGCAAGCCCCGAGGTCGGGAAGCCGTGCTCCAGCGTTTCATGGGCGGACGGATCACCATCGCCCGACACCGCCATGGCCAGGTCCTCCATCATCGGATTGTGGCCGATGACGAGCAGCGAACCATAGCCGCCATTGTCGCGGATGATCTGCAAATAACCGGCGGCGTCCTCGCTGTAGAGCTTGTCGAAATAGAGCACGCGGCCGGTGTCGGTATGGCTGGCGATGCCGCCGAGCGTCTCGCGCGCTCGCAGCGCGCCGGAACACAAAGTGAGGTCGGGAACATAGCCGTTGGCGCGCATGGCGGTACCGATCGCCTCGGCATCGGCAATTCCGGAAGGGTCGAGCGCGCGGTCGAAGTCGCGCGTACCGGGCAGGGCCCATCCAGCCTTGGCATGCCTGAGAAGATAGAGTTTCGCCACCAACACCCCCGTCCTGCCGGCGCCGGTCGCCGGTTCTCCGTTACAGGATTAGCCAGCGGATCGTTTCGGCGCAACGTTGCAGGCATTGGCAAATATGCCACAAGCGGCACGACCTGGGGTTGATCGGGGGCGCGGGCGAACCGCGGCGGGACCTGTATTAACAAATGCGCAACATGTCGACTGTTTGCGCTTGTACAGCCATTGCCTCGCGAATATATAGGCGCCAAATTTAGGGCAGTCGGGTGAGTCGAATGAGCGCAATTATAGCTTCCGATTACATACCCTCCGAAGACGAGCCGTTCATGAACGAACGGCAAAAATCATACTTTCGGCAAAAGCTGATTACCTGGAAGAATGATATTCTGCGCGAGGCGCGCGAAACTCTCGAAATCCTGCAGCAGGAAAATGCAAATCATCCCGATCTGGCCGACCGTGCATCGTCGGAGACAGACCGGGCGATCGAGCTCAGGGCGCGCGACCGTCAGCGCAAACTGATCTCCAAGATCGATTCCGCCCTGCAGCGTATCGACGAGGGTACCTATGGCTATTGCGAGGAGACGGGTGAGCCGATCTCGCTGAAGCGCCTCGACGCACGCCCGATCGCGACTTTGTCGATCGAGGCGCAGGAACGCCACGAGCGCCGCGAAAAGGTCTATCGCGACGATTGAGGCCGGCTTTGGCCGTATGACAGTCTTTGTGAGGATGGCCGGCTTGCCGGCCATTTTCTTTTGCGGTCGCTGTTAAGAGCGCCCTGAAACCTGCTTGTGCGGTTCCGCCCGGCGCGCCCGGGCAGTCATTCGCTTCAGGAACCGCTCTCCCGGGGTGGCGATTTCAGCGCTTGTGGTTGGAAAGCTCGCCCAGCAGCTTGGCCATTTCGTCGTCGAGCGACGGCGAAGCCTTGGCGCCGCTTTTGGCCGGCGGCAGGGCGTCTTCCTCCAGCGACACTTCCAGTTCCTGCATCAGCGCGTCGTCGAGAAGATCGTCGGTGACGGGTGGCGGCGGCGTTCGCAGGGCGGTTTCCGCTCGTACAGGCTCGGCCCGTGGGGCGGGCTGCGCTGCCGGCTGCGGCTGGACACGCGGCGCTGCCGCTGGCGCCACCGGTTCGCGATGCGACACATGGTTCGCCTGCTGGCGTGGCGGCTCCTGCCGCACGGGCTGGGGCGCGGGTGCCGGCTGGGCCGGGCGCTGCTGTTGCCTGGCAGGCGCCGGAGCTGCCGCCTGCGGCTGGCCGTCTCCGGTCAGCACCGGGCGGCGCGAGGGAACCATGCGGATATCGCGCTCGACCACCACGTCGGTCGGTCCGCCGATCAGGATCAGATGTTCGATGTCGTCGCGGCGCACCAGCACCAGGCGGCGGTGGCTGTCCACGGCGGTGGCGTCCATCACCGCCAGGCGGGTCTTGCGGTTGCGGCCGCCGGCCACATAGGTGCCGAAGGTCAGGCTGCGGATCAGCTTGACGATGAGCAGGATGACCACGAGGAACACCAGCGCGGCGAGGGTCCACAGGATGGCGGGCGCGTAATTCGGCCCCGCAATGCTTTCCAGCCAACCCAGCATCGACATCCCCACAACTATCCGGCCCCGTACGTGCGGCGACACTAATTGTGCCGTCCGGCCGTCGCAAGGCGCGTTTCATGCATTGTGAACAGGACGCCACAGAACATCATTCCATACGGCCGTCGATGGTGCTGTTTTTGACTTACATTTGCCAGCGGGGTCTTTTCCGGGCAGGGAGAATATGATTCAACCGGGCGAGTCGGGCGCCGTCGGCTGCAGCGCAGTCTCATCGCAAGTCCATAACAGGCTCTAGAATTGGTGAGCAGGGGGCATATGGCCAAGGAAACGGGCGGCGAGTTCTATCCCATGCCGATCGTCGACCAGGGCACGCGGCCGGGTGCCGTAACCCGGCTGATCGTCTTCATGGTGGTGCTGGCCGGCGCCGCGATCGTCTTCGGCCTTTTCCGCGAGCGTTTCGGCGATCCCTTCCTGCTCGGCATGCTCGGCGTGCTGGCGATGATCGGCGTCGGCTTCCTGTTCGCCACGGCGATCGGCTTCGTCCAGATCGCGCCGCGCTCGACCAGCGACGAACTGTCCAAGGCCTATGTGGATTCCATGTCGCAGGGCCTGCTGGTAACCGACGCCAAGGACCGCGTGGTCTACGCCAACCGTGCCTATGCCGCGATGACCGGCGCAACCGCTGCCGCCGACGTCAAGACGGTGGAGGGGCTGCTTTCCGACATTCCGGAGGCGACCGGCACGATTTACCGGCTGGCGGCTGGTTTGCGCGACGGCCAGGCCGGCGATGGCGAATTCAGGCTCACCCATTCGATCCGGCCGGGCGCCGAACCCGGCGCGCACTGGTACCGCACCAGGGCGCGCACTTTCTCGGTGCCGGGCCTGCGCCAGCCCCTGTCGGCCTGGCAGCTCGCCGACATTTCGGCCGAGCGCGCCGAACAGGAGCGTTTCTTCCTCGACCTGCAGCAAGCGATCGATCATCTCGACCATGCGCCGGCCGGGTTCTTCGCCGCTGACCCGGAAGGTCGCGTCACCTATGTCAACGCGACGCTTGCCGAATGGCTGGGCATCGATCTGACATCCTTCTCGCCGGGTGCCGTGGCGCTTTCCGACATCGTTGCCGGCGACGGCATGGCGCTGATCCGCTCGGTGCGCGCTGATCCAGGCACGACGCGCAATGCCGTCATCGACCTCGATCTCACCACCATGGCCGGCAAGGCGCTGCCGGTGCGTTTCATGCACCGGGTTTCGGCCAGCCGCGAAGGCTTGAGCGGGCCCAGTCGCACCATCGTGTTGAACCGTACGCAAGGCGAGGACGCCTCGGCCGATCTGCGCGCCTCGGAAATCCGCTTCACCCGCTTCTTCAACTCGACGCCGATGGCGATCGCCGGCGTCGATCATGCCGGCCGCATCCTGCGCACCAACGCGCCGTTCCTGTCGCTGTTTTCCCCAGCCGTCGATCGCGACTCGCTCGACCGCAAGGTACGGCTCGACACCGTCATCCACGAGCGCGACCGCCCGGCTTTTGCCGCAGCGCTCGAAAGCGCGCGCCAGCGGCAGGCTGAGATCGCGCCCATCGACACCGTGCTGCCCGACAATGAGGAGCGGCATGTGCGCTTCTACGTCAACGCGGTTGCCGACGGCACCGACGGCGAAGGCGCCGAGGAAGCGGCCATCGTCTATGCGGTGGAGACCACCGAGCAGAAGGCGCTCGAAGGCCAGATGGCGCAGAGCCAGAAGATGCAGGCGGTCGGCCAGCTCGCCGGCGGCATCGCGCACGACTTCAACAACGTGCTCACCGCCATCATCATGGCTTCCGACCTTCTGCTCGCCAATCACCGGCCGTCGGACCCGTCCTTCCCGGACATCATGAACATCAAGCAGAACGCCAACCGTGCCGCCTCCCTGGTGCGCCAGCTGCTGGCTTTCTCGCGCAAGCAGACGCTGCGGCCCGAGGTGCTTAACCTCACCGACGTGCTGGCGGACCTACGCATGCTGCTCGCCCGGCTGGTCGGCAATACCATCAAGCTCAAGGTCGATCATGGCCGCGATCTGTGGCCGGTCAGGGTCGACATCGGCCAGTTCGAGCAGGTGGTGGTCAATCTGGCTGTCAACGCGCGCGACGCGATGCCGTCGGGCGGCGATCTCACCGTGCGCACCAAGAATGTCACCACTGATGAATGCGCCACCTACGGCTATCGCGAATTGCCCGCGGCCGACTACGTCGCGGTCGAGGTCGAGGATACCGGTTCGGGCATTGCGCCGGATGTGCTGAAGAAGATCTTCGAGCCGTTCTTCACCACCAAGGAAGTGGGCAAGGGCACCGGCCTCGGTCTGTCGATGGTCTACGGCATCATCAAGCAGACCGGCGGTTTCATCTTCTGCGATTCGGAAGTCGGCAAGGGCACGACCTTCCGCATCTTCCTGCCGCGCCATGTCGCGGAGGCGCCGAAGCAGCCAGCCGAGGCGAAGTCGCAGATCGCCGGAGAGGCGGTCGGTGGCGAGACCGCTGCCGCAGCACCCGCAAAGACCGCCGATGCCGCCAGGAATGGCGACGCCAAGGACCTGTCCGGCTCTGCCATAGTCCTGCTCGTCGAGGACGAGGACGCGGTGCGCATGGGTGGGGTCAGGGCGCTGAAGTCGCGCGGCTATACCGTGCACGAGGCGACGTCAGGCGTCGAGGCGCTGGAGATTTTCGACGAACTCAAGGGCAAGATCGACATCGTCGTGTCGGACGTGGTGATGCCGGAGATGGACGGGCCGACCCTGCTCGGCGAACTGCGCAAGCGCCAGCCCAACATCAAGTTCGTCTTCGTCTCGGGTTATGCCGAGGACGCTTTCGCCAAGAACCTGCCGGCCGATGCCCAATTCGGCTTCCTGCCGAAGCCGTTCTCGCTCAAGCAATTGGCAACCGTCGTCAAGGACGTGCTGGAAAGCTGAGTTTTCGACCTAGCGCAGCGTGCAGGTCGCGGCGCTCGCCGCGCCGTCGGGCTGGCGCATGATGATGTCGAAGAAGATATTCTTCGGCCCGTCCTCGGTGGCCTGGGTGAGGGAGACCTTGTTGCCGCCAGTCGAGAAGCCGCCGAGCGGCCCAAGCCAGGTGATCTCGCCGTTCTTGTCCATCTCGTAATTGTACCCCTGCATGGCCGGTCCGTAGGTCGGGCCGCTATAGACGCGTCCCTTGATGGTGATGTCACCGAGATAGAGGAAGGCGCCAAGCAGGTAGACCTCGCAGCGATAGCCGCCGTCGGGCAGGGTGCCGTCGGCGATACCGGCGCGTGCACTGCCGGCAACAAGTGCTGCGGCGAGCGAAAGCGGGATCAGGAGGCGGCGCTTCATCGGCTGGATCCGGTTGCGTTGCCAAGCATGCAGCATTTTTTCGACAGAGCCGCAACATTGGAACGGGAAGGCGCTTGCGTAATGTGGAGCGCTGCAATCATATATAGCCGACCTCTAATACGGCTCTTGGCCTTACCGATCCATGTTATGCTTTGCATGGCCTTGGTGAGTCGGCCGTTTTTCCGCGTCACACTTGATTTGGGGGCAGATCGAGGAAGACGTCGCCGGCGCTGGCAAGTTCCACGCAAGCGATGAAGCGTAGGCTTCCTTCCGCGATCTGAGCGTTGCTAAGCGCATCGGGCAAGGGGACGGGCCGGTGGAGACTTTCTTCGAGGACTACCAGAAACGGCGCCTGGTCAACCGCGCCGACATTCTGACCGCCATCAATATTCTGAAATCGCAGGGCTATGACGAGGACGAGATCATTACCGAGATCACGCGCGTCTTTTATGTCGACCTCGATGAATACAATGAGCTGGTAAGGGCAGCCTGATCCGGGTGCGGCCAGGCCTTCGGGCTTAGCCAACAAGAGCCGGGATCGCTGTGCTCCTTTGTGGTATTATCGCTGATGCAGCGGGGGACGCGGCATGAAGCACCTCATCGTCGTTCATGGCAGGGACATCAAGCCGGCGGGTTCGGAGCTCGCCTCGCTGTCGAAGCGGGCGATCGTCAGAGGCTTGCAGCGGGCAGGGCGCGCCGACATCGCCCAAGGCGTGGCGAGTGGCGCTGTTCGTTTCTCCAGCGCCTATTACGGTGACATCAACAACCGCATCGAAGCTTCCTACAGCGCCAAGACGGCGGCGCTGCTGACCGCGCAGAACGATGCCGGTTACGCTTTCAGGCCGTGCTTTCCTGCCGCCGAGCTGGAAGCGGCCTACGCCATGACCGACGCGCTGCGCAGCTTCAACCTGGCCGCCTATCGGCATGTGCTGGATATCGCCGATGACTGGCGGCTGCTCGACGAGGCGGCGGATGCCGCCAGCCTGTTCGGCAGCCTTCTCACCTTCGGCCTGCTCAACACGCTGGTGGTGGAAACGGTCAAGTCGGACCTCACCGCCTATCTGACCTCGCAGCGTGTCGGCTCCGAGATCCGCGCCCGGCTGCAGCAGGTTCTGGAGCCGGCACTGGCGGCGGGCGACGACATCTGCCTGGTCACCCACAGCCTCGGCTGCATGGTCGCCTATGATGTCTTCTGGAAATATTCGTTCCGGTCCGAATACGCGCATATGCGCGACGCCGGCCGGAAGGTGAACCTGTGGCTCACCATCGGCTGTCCGCTGGGCGAGGTCGGCGTGCAGCGCAACCTGCTCGACGGTGTGGTGCTGGACGACGAGAAATATCCGCGCGACCAGTTCCTCGACTGGGTCAACGTACATGCCGAGGACGACTATATCGCCCATGCCGAAAGCATGCGTTCGGCGTTCTCGACCATGCGTTCGAAGAAGTATTGCCGTTCGATCACAGACAAGAAGATCTACAATTGCTGGTATTACCGCGACGCCGCCAAGGGGCGGCTCGTGTCCAACCCGCACGACCTTTACGGCTACCTGATGAACCAGGACACGGCCAAATACATCGCGCAATGGGCGGCTTAGGCCGCGCCGCCTAGAGCGGAATGTTGTCGTGCTTCTTCCAGGGGTTCTGGAGGTCCTTGTTGCGCAGCATCCTGAGCGCGCGCGCCACACGCCGGCGCGTCGAATGCGGCATGATCACCTCGTCGACATAACCGCGCTCCGCCGCCACGAAAGGCGACAGGAAACGATCCTCGTAGCGCTTGGTGTGGGCGGCGATCTTGTCGGCGTCGCCGATATCCTTGCGGTAGATGATCTCAACCGCGCCCTTGGCGCCCATCACCGCGATCTGCGCCGTCGGCCAGGCGTAGTTCATGTCGCCGCGCAGATGTTTCGAGGCCATGACGTCATAGGCGCCGCCAAAGGCCTTGCGGGTGATCACGGTCACCTTCGGCACGGTCGCCTCGGCATAGGCGAACAGAAGCTTGGCGCCATGCTTGATCAGTCCGCCATATTCCTGCGCGGTGCCCGGCAGGAAACCCGGTACGTCAACGAAGGTGACGAGGGGGATGTTGAAACAGTCGCAGAAGCGCACGAAACGCGCCGCCTTGCGGCTTGCGTCCGAATCCAGAACGCCGGCCAGCACCATCGGCTGGTTGGCGATGAAACCCACCGTGCGGCCCTCGACGCGGCCGAGGCCGGTGACGATGTTCTTGGCGAAGGAGGCCTGGATTTCGAAGAAGTCGCCTTCGTCCACCGTCTTCAGGATCAGTTCCTTGATGTCGTAGGGCTTGTTGGCGTTGTCGGGAATCAGGCGGTCGAGCGACATGTCGTGGTCGGTCACCGACTGGTAGCATTCGATCTCGGGGATCTCGGCGGTGTTGGAGGCCGGCAAGAGGTCAACCAGCCGCCGCATCTGCAGCAGCGCCTCGACGTCATTGTCATAGGCGCCGTCGGCGATCGACGATTTCGTCGTGTGCACGGAGGCGCCGCCGAGCTGTTCGGCCGTCACCGTCTCGTTGGTCACCGTCTTCACCACGTCCGGTCCGGTGACGAACATGTAGGAGGTGTCGCGCACCATGAAGATGAAGTCGGTCATTGCCGGCGAATAGACGTCGCCGCCGGCGCAGGGGCCCATGATCAGCGAAATCTGCGGGATGACGCCGGAGGCCAAGACGTTGCGCTGGAAGATTTCGGCATAACCGCCGAGAGCGGCCACGCCTTCCTGGATGCGGGCGCCGCCGGCGTCGTAGAGGCCGATGATCGGCGCGCGGTTGCGCAGCGCCATATCCTGTACCTTCATCACCTTCTCGGCATGGGCTTCCGACAGCGAGCCGCCGAACACGGTGAAATCCTTGGCGAAGAGATAGACCGGGCGGCCGTTGACCGTGCCCCAGCCGGTGACGACGCCGTCGCCGGCCACCTTCGATTTCTCCATGCCGAAATCGGTCGAGCGGTGCTCGACATACATGTCGAACTCCTCGAACGAACCTTCGTCGAGGAAGATCTCGATGCGCTCGCGCGCGGTCAGCTTGCCCTTGGCGTGCTGGGCGTCGATGCGGGCCTGGCCGCCGCCAAGCCTGGCGATCTCGCGCCGACGCTCGAGTTCCTTCAGCACTTCCTTCATCGGGCGGCCTCCCTGCAATGCTCTGTCCGCTTTTGGTATCGGCGCGGCGAGGGGAGTGCAAGCAGGGCTTTGGTTTCACGATGCAAACCGGCATTTCGTCGCTTCGACGGCGAAATATTGGCGGGCCTTAAGGGCAAGCCCCGTCGCCGCATCGGGATAGCTCGTTCTGCCCGCTGGGATATATGCGCAATGCTGCAATGCAACATCGCGCTCTTGCTTTTTTGAGCGAACTCCTCCATATGCCGCTTCATAGGCGCTCGGGCCGGGGCTTTCCCGGCTTTCTCCTTGATTGAGACTGGTTGCGTCTGTTCCCCTTGCTTTGGGCAAGGCGGTGTAAGTCCCGCGGCAAGAGGCTGGCGGGCACGACAGCGCAGCCGAGCGGGCTAAAAGCCCGCCCGCCTTGTCGTCCCATTCCTGTTTTTGACGGCGGGTTGCGCCCGGCCGCCATCGCTGTTTGCGGCAATGTCCGCATGAAAGAAGATTGTTTTGACCAATGAAATCGCTGCGGAGCTGAACGGCTTCGCCAAACTCGGAATTTCCGGCCAGCTCCTGAAGGCTACCGTTGCGGCGGGCTTCACCGAGCCCAAGCCGATCCAGGAGCAGGCTATCCCGGCGCAGCTCGCCGGCCGTGATATCCTGGGCATCGCCCAGACCGGCTCGGGCAAGACGGCCGCCTTCGCGCTGCCGATCCTGTCCAAGATCATCGCGCTCGGCACCAAGCGCCGGCCGAAGACGGCGCGCGCGCTGATCCTGGCGCCGACCCGCGAGCTGGCTGTCCAGATCGAGGAAACCGTCAAGGTGCTCGCCAAGGGCGCTCATGTCTCCACCGCACTGGTTCTGGGCGGTGTTTCCCGCTTCAGCCAGGTCCGCAAGATCGGCCCCGGCGTCGATTTCCTGATCGCCACGCCCGGCCGCCTCATGGACCTGGTGCGCGAGAAGGACGTCATCCTCTCCGAGACCACCTGGCTGGTGCTCGACGAGGCCGACCGCATGCTCGACATGGGCTTCATCAACGACGTCAAGCGCATCGCCAAGGCCACCCATCCGGCCAGGCAGACCGCGCTGTTCTCGGCCACGATGCCGTCCGAGATCGAGCAGTTGACGCAAAGCCTGCTGCGCGAGCCGGTGCGTGTCGAAGTGGCGCCGCAGGGCACCACCGCCGCCGAGATCGTGCAGAGCGTCGTGCTCGCCCGCACCAAGCAGAAGCGCAAGGTTCTGTCCGACATGCTGGCCGACGAAGCCATGAGCTCGGTGATCGTGTTCGCGCGCACCAAGCATGGTGCAGATCGCGTCACCAAGGATCTGGAGCGCGACGGCTTCGAGGCCGCCGTGATCCACGGCAACAAGAGCCAGAACGCCCGCCAGAACGCGCTGAACGGGTTCCGCAACGGTACGGTGCGCATTCTGGTCGCCACCGACATCGCCGCGCGCGGCATCGACGTGCCCGGCATCAGCCACGTCGTCAACTTCGACCTGCCGGATGAGGCGGAAAGCTATGTCCACCGCATCGGCCGCACCGGCCGCAACGGCCGCGATGGCATTGCGATCACGCTGGTCGATCCGTCGGAGAACAGCAAGCTGCGCCAGGTCGAGCGCATCATCCGCATGAAGCTGCCGGTGCTGGCCGACCATCTCGGCCAGCCCGATCCGGCGCGCGAGCCGCGTCCGCAGGGCGAGCGCGGTTTCGAGCCGGCCAATGACGGCGCGCGCGAAGGCCGCGAGCATCGCCGCGACGGCCGGCCGCGCAATGACGGCTTCGGCAAGAAACGCTTCGGCGGCAAGCCGGGCGGACGTCCGTTCTCCGGCAAGCCGGATGGCGAGCGTGGCGCCCAGGGCGAGCGCAGCCCGAGCGGTGACCGCCCCTTCAGTGGCAAGCCGGCCGGCGAACGGCATTTCCACGGCAAGCCCAAGGGCGATCGTCCGTTCACGGACAAGCCGCATGGCGAGCGCAAGCCGGATGGCAACAAGCCGTTCCGCAACAAGCGCCGCTTCGGCCGCAAGCCGGCCGCGCGGGCTGCCTAACCAACAGAGCGGGGCCATCCGGTTCGGATTGGCCCCGTTTTTCTTTTTGATGCCACATGCCTTGAAACCGATGTCCTTCACGTTACGCCGCCTGGTTCTTGAGGACATGGATCGTGTCGCCATCGTCCTGCGGCAAGCCTTCGACGAGCGACTGCCCTGGCTTGCCGGGCTGCACACGCCCGACGAGGACAGGGCCTTCTTCCGAAATCACGTCTATCGGACATGCGAGATCTGGGGTGCGCTAGACGGCGATATCGTCGGCTTCATCGCGTTCCGGGACGGCTGGGTGGACCAGCTTTACGTGCTGCCGGCCCATCAGGGACGCGGTATGGGCACGGCATTGCTGGATATCGCCAAGGCAGCCTCACCGAGGGTGCAACTATGGACGTTCCAGAAGAATTGGGCTGCGCGCGCTTTCTACGAAAAACACGGTTTTGCCGTCATCGAGGAAACCGACGGCAGCAGCAATGAAGAGCGCGAGCCCGACATTCTCTATCTGTGGCAGAAGCAATCTGCGGCGAACGGCTCAGTCTAGGCGGGAAGCGCTTTAGGTTCCCTGAGATGGGGCGAAGCGAGCCACCAACTCGTGGCTTTCGGCGGCATAGACGAAACGCACCTGCGTGACCGGGTGTTCGGCGTTCCAGGTACGCCGCTCCACCACCAGGCAAGGCGCGCCGACCGCAATGTCGAGAGCAGTTGCAATCGCCTGGTCCGCCGCCATGGCGCGGATGCGATGTTCGGCGGCATTCCACGGCACGCGCCCGACCAGCCAGGGGCTCGGGCTGATGTCGAAGAACTCTTCTTCGTCCGCTTCCGGCACGGCGGTCAGGTTGATCAGGCGCCGTTCCTGGCAGAACGGCCGCTTGCCGGCGAAGTGCCGGCATTCCAGCGCCAGTACCGGTCCGGCGGTTTCGAGGCCGAGCAGGTCGCGATCTTCGGTGTTGGAGCGGCGCTTGTGTCGCGACACGCGCTCGTAGCGGTAGGGCAGGCCGGTCACCTCGACCTCGGTGCGGATATCGTGGATTTCGAGAATCGCCGCCTGCGAATGCGGCTGGCGCACGAAACTGCCGGAGCGGCGGCGGCGCTCGATCAGCCCGGCCTTGGCCAACTGCGACAGCGCCTTGTTCACCGTCATGCGCGAGCAACTGTACTCGGCGGTCAGTTCATGCTCGAAGGGAATGCGATGGCCGGGGGCCCAGGTTCCCGACAGGATCTTCTCGCTGATGTCAGACAGGATACGCTGATGCAGCGACGACGGTTCCGCTGTCATGGTCATCAGTCTGCATCCCCCATCTTTTCAATCCGGCGGCCGTCAACCGGCCGACAGCTTGATCATCACATTCCGGAAGCGTTCGGCAATGGCCTCGCGCGCAAAATGACGGCCGTTCTCGACCCGTTTCTTGCCATGCACCCATGCGCAGTCAATTTGCGTGCCGTTCGCGAAGATCCACGCGTCGAGAATGGCGTCGCCGGATTTGCCGGCAAGTGAAGGGTGGTTCGCATCAAGCGAGACGAAATCGGCGGGCGCGCCGGCTTCGAGGCCGGTTTTCGCAACACCGAGCGCCTGGTTGCCGCCGACCAGGGCGGAGTTGAACAAGTTCCGGCCGTTGGATTGGCCGGGCGCGACCAAAACGTTGCGGGCGCGGTGCAGGATGCGCTCGGAATATTCGAGCTGGCGCAGTTCGTCACTGACGCCGATCAGCACGTTGGAATCGGAACCGACGCCGTAGCGGCCGCCATGGCTTGAGAACAGGGGCCCGGAAAAGGTGCCGTCTCCCAGATTAGCCTCGGTAATCGGGCACAGCCCGGCGATAGCGCCGGATTTCGCCATGGCGATCGTCTCGGCATCGGTCATGTGGGTGGCGTGGATCAGACACCAGCGGCTGTCGACCTGCTGGTTTTCGAGCAGCCATTCGACCGGCCGCTTGCCTGACCAGGCAACGCAGTCGTCCACTTCCTTCACCTGCTCGGCGATGTGGATGTGGATCGGCGCCAGTGGGAGCAGCTTGGCCACATCCGTCAGCTCCGCCGGCGTCGCGGCGCGCAGGCTGTGCGGTGCGACGCCGACAACGCCTCCATCGAGGGCGCCTACAGTCTTCCGCGATTTGTCGAGAAGTTTCGAGAACGCGTTGAGATCGTTGATGAAACGCCTCTGTCCTTCGTTGGGCGCGGTGCCGCCGAAGCTGGAATGCGCATAGAACACCGGCAGCAAGGTCAGCCCTAGCCCGGTCGCGCTGGCGGCGGCGGCGATGCGCTCGGCCATTTCCGCGATGTTGGCATAGGCGCTGCCGTCGTGGTCATGATGCAGATAGTGGAACTCGCCAACTCGGCAAAAACCGGCCTCGAGCATCTCGACATAAAGCTGCGACGCGACCGCCTCGACATCGTCGGGCGTCATCGACAGCGCGAAGCGATACATCACCTCGCGCCAGCTCCAGAAAGAGTCGGCGCCGGGGCCGCGCGTTTCGGCAAGGCCGGCCATGCCACGCTGAAAGGCGTGGCTGTGCAGGTTCGGCATGCCCGGGACGACGATGGCGTGCCGTTCGTCGCCGGGCTGCGCGGTGGTGTCGGGTTGCACCGAGGCAAGCGCGCCGTTGGAAACCGCGATGCGCACATTCCTGCGCCAGCCGTCGGCTAAAAGCGCCTGTTCCGCAAAGATTGCCGTCACGCCATAATCCTCCCTGTGCGTAATCGACGCCAGAATAACACTTGCGCCGCGTCTCAATATGTATATACATAATTTCAGTGGAGTGAAGCGGAAAAAAGCTATGGCTGAGGAGGAGAAGGGCCGGGCAGGGGCAAGCCGCGTGTGGCGCAATGCGCGCCTTGCGACGCTGGCCGAAACTGCCGCAGGTCTTGGTGAAATCGAACGCGGCGCCGTCGTGGCGCGCGATGGCCGCATTGCCTATGCTGGTCCCGAAGCGGACATGCCGGCAACTCCTTCCGGAACTCAAATCGTCGATTGCGAAGGCCGTTGGATCACGCCCGGCCTTATCGACTGCCACACCCATCTCATCCATGCCGGTAACCGCGCCAACGAATTCGAGATGCGGCTGACTGGCGCCACCTATGAAGAAGTCGCCCGCGCCGGCGGCGGCATCGTTTCCTCGGTGAAGGCGCTGCGTGCGGCGAGCGAGGATGAGCTGGTCGCGCAGACCCTGCCGCGCCTCGATGCGTTGATGGCCGAAGGCGTCACTACCGTAGAGGTGAAATCCGGCTACGGGCTCGATCTCGCCAATGAGAAGAAGTCGTTGAGGGCGGCGCGCCGCCTCGGCGTGGCGCGCCCGGTGACGGTGCGCACCACCTTCCTCGGCGCGCATGCGCTGCCGGTCGAGGCCAATGGCGACAAGGACGCTTACATCGACCTGGTGGCCAAAACGATGCTGCCGGCGGTCGCCGCCGACAAGCTCGCCGACGCCGTCGACGGTTTCTGCGAGGGCATCGCCTTTTCGCCGGAGCAGATTGCCCGCGTTTTCGACGCAGCGAAGGCTGCCGGCCTGCCGGTGAAGCTGCATGCCGACCAGCTGTCCAACCTGAATGGTGCCGCGCTTGCGGCCCGCTATGGTGCGCTCTCGGCCGATCATCTCGAATATACCGACGATGCCGGTGCCGCGGCGATGGCCAAGGCTGGAACGGTCGCCGGCATCCTGCCCGGCGCCTATTATTTCATCCGCGAGACGAAGAAGCCGCCGATCGCACTGTTTCGCCAGCATGGCGTGAAGATGGCGGTGGCCACCGACAACAATCCTGGCACTTCGCCGCTCACCTCGCTGCTGCTCACCACGAACATGGCGGCGACGTTGTTTGGCATGACCGTTGACGAATGCATCGCCGGCATCACCCGCGAAGCCGCCCGCGCACTCGGATTGCAGGGCGAAACCGGCACGCTGGAAGCCGGTAAATGGGCCGACCTCGCCATCTGGGATATCGAGCGGCCGGCTGAACTTGTTTATCGCATGGGCTTCAATCCGCTCCATGCTCGTATCTGGAGGGGACAATGACCGAACTCGTACTGAAACCCGGAAACGCCACGCTGGCCGACTGGCGCGCCATCTATCGCGGCGCCGTGCCGGTGCTCGATCCATCCTGCAAGCCGGCCATCGAGGCCAGCGCCAGGGCGGTCGAGCGCATCGTCGCCAAGGGTGAGCCGGTCTATGGCATCAACACCGGCTTCGGCAAACTCGCCAGCGTGCGCATTCCCGCCGCCGACCTTGAAACGCTCCAGCGCAACATCGTGCTCAGCCATGCCGCCGGCGTCGGTGAGCCGATGCCTGTCGCGGTGGCGCGATTGATGATGGCGCTGAAGCTCGCCTCGCTGGCGCAGGGCGCTTCCGGCGTGAAGCCAGCGACGATCGATCTCTTGCAGAAGATGCTGGCCAACGACGTCATTCCGGTGGTGCCGGCGCAAGGCTCGGTCGGCGCTTCTGGCGATCTTGCGCCGCTCTCGCACATGACGGCGGTGATGATCGGCGTTGGCGAATGCTTTACCCCGCATGGCCGCTTCCCGTCCAGGGTCGCCTTTGCCTCGCACGGCCTGGAACCGGTGACGCTGGGCGCCAAGGAAGGGCTGGCGCTGCTCAATGGCACGCAGTTCTCCACCGCCTATGCGCTGGCCGGCCTGTTCGAGGCAGAAGTGCTTTATCAATCGGCGCTGATAGCCGGCGCGCTGTCGACGGATGCCGCGAAAGGTTCCGACGCGCCGTTCGATCCGCGCATTCATCTCTTGCGCAAGCATCGCGGCCAGATCGAGACCGCGGAAGCGCTGCGCAACCTGATGGCCGGCAGCGCCATCCGCGAATCCCACCGCGTCGGCGACGAGCGCGTGCAGGACCCGTATTGCCTGCGCTGCCAGCCGCAGGTCATGGGCGCCGCACTCGACGTTCTGCGCAAGGCCGCCGACACGCTGCAAACCGAGGCCAACGGCGTCACCGACAACCCGCTGATCTTCGCCGAGGACGACACCGCGCTGTCCGGCGGCAATTTCCATGCCGAGCCGGTGGCGTTCGCCGCCGACATGATCGCGCTCGCCGTCTGCGAGATCGGCTCGCTGTCGGAGCGGCGCATCGCCATGCTGGTCGATCCGGCGCTGTCCGGCATGCCGGCCTTCCTGACGCCAAAACCCGGCCTCAACTCCGGTTTCATGATCCCGCAGGTGACGGCGGCCGCACTCGTTTCCGAAAACAAACAGAAGGCCTATCCGGCCTCGGTCGATTCCATCCCGACCTCGGCCAACCAGGAAGACCACGTCTCGATGGCCGCGCATGGCGCGCGCCGCCTGATCGGCATGATCGAGAACGCCACCGCCGTGATCGGCATCGAATTGCTTGCCGCGGCCCAGGGCTGCGATTTCCACCAGCCGCTGGCTTCCAGTGCCGCGCTGGAGGCCGTGCGCAAGGCGGTGCGGACGCAGGTGCCTTATCTCGACGACGACCGTCATTTCCATCCCGACATGGAAAAGGCGATCGCGCTGGTGCGCGGTGGCGCGCTGGTCGAGGCCGCCAAGGCGATCAAGCTGCCGGCGATCAGCGGGGGCGCTGCATGACGCAGCCCGCCTGGCTCACCGTCCAGCGCGGCGAGGCGCCGCTGCTGGTCTCGATCCCGCACACCGGTACCGACCTTGCCGGGCTGGACGATCGTTTCGTCTCTGCCTGGCTCGCCCGCCGCGACGCCGACTGGTGGATCGAGCAGCTTTACGATTTCGCCGTCGGCCTCGGCGCCACCGTGGTGCGCACCACGATCTCGCGTTCCGTCATCGACGTGAACCGCGATCCGTCCGGCGTCTCGCTTTATCCGGGGCAGGCGACGACGGAACTGTGCCCGACAACGACCTTCGACGGTGAACCGCTCTATAAATCAGGGCTTGAGCCGAACACCGACGACGTGGCCGGGCGCCGCAAGATCTATTTCGAACCATACCATGCCGCGCTCGAGGCCGAGATCGCGCGGCTGCGCGGCCTGCACGGCAAGATCGTGCTCTACGATTGCCACTCGATCCGTTCCGTCATCCCGAGGCTGTTCGAAGGCAAGCTGCCGCTGTTCAACCTTGGCACCAATTCCGGCAAGAGCGCCGATCCGGCGCTTGAGAAAAAGGTCGCCGACATCATGGTCGCGACGGGGCGGCCCTGGGTCGTCAACGGCCGCTTCAAGGGCGGCTGGATCACCCGCGATCATGGCCGGCCGCAAGACGGCGTCCATGCCTTGCAGATGGAGCTTTCCTGCCGTGGCTACATGCTGGAGCCGGAAGGCAAGGTCGGTCCGGCCAACTGGCCGAGCCGCTACGATCCCGAATTCGCCGCGCCGATGCGCGCGACGCTGACTGAAATCCTGACGACCGCACTCAACTGGGCGAAGGCCTGATCTTCGAGGGAGCATTCGCATGACCCAACACACCCGTATCGACAATTCCCGCACCATCCGCGCCGCCACCGGCACCGAGCTGACCGCCAAGAGCTGGCTCACCGAAGCGCCGCTGCGCATGCTGATGAACAATCTCGACCCGATCGTCGCCGAAAAGCCCGGCGAGCTGGTGGTCTATGGCGGCATCGGCCGCGCCGCCCGCGACTGGGACAGTTTCGACCGCATCGCCGGCGCGCTGCGCAAGCTCGAGGCTGACGAGACGCTGCTCGTTCAGTCCGGCAAGCCGGTCGGCGTGTTCAAGACGCACAAGGATGCACCGCGGGTTTTGCTGGCCAATTCCAACCTCGTGCCGCACTGGGCGACCTGGGAGCATTTCAACGCGCTCGATAAGAAGGGCCTGATGATGTACGGCCAGATGACGGCCGGTTCCTGGATCTATATCGGCTCGCAGGGCATCGTGCAGGGCACCTACGAGACCTTCGTCGAGCTCGGCCGCCAGCACTACAATGGCGACCTGTCCGGCCGCTGGATCCTCACCGCCGGCCTCGGCGGCATGGGCGGCGCGCAGCCGCTGGCCGCCACCATGGCCGGCGCCTCCTGCCTTGCCGTCGAGTGCCAGCCCTCGCGCATCGAGATGCGTCTGAAGACCGGTTATGTCGACGTCCAGGCCAAGGACCTCGACGATGCGCTGGCCATCATCGACAAGGCCTGCAAGGAAAAGAAGGCGATTTCCGTGGCGCTGCTCGGCAACGCCGCCGACATCTTCCCCGAACTGGTGAAGCGTGGCGTGCGCCCCGACGCGGTCACCGACCAGACCTCGGCCCACGATCCGGTCAATGGCTATCTGCCGCAGGGATGGACCGTCGGGCAATGGGAAGAAAAGCGCGAGCGCGATCCCAACGCTGTCGTCGTCGCCGCCAAGAAATCCATGGCCACCCATGTCAAGGCGATGCTCGACTTCCATAAGATGGGCGTGCCCACCGTCGATTACGGCAACAACATCCGCCAGATGGCACTGGAGGAAGGTGTCAAGGACGCCTTCGATTTCCCCGGTTTCGTGCCGGCCTATATCCGTCCGCTCTTCTGCCGCGGCATCGGCCCGTTCCGCTGGGCAGCACTCTCGGGCGATCCGGAGGATATCTACAAGACCGACGCCAAGGTGAAGGAACTGACCCCCGGCAATCATCACCTGCACAACTGGCTCGACATGGCGCAGAAGCGTATCAAGTTCCAGGGCCTGCCGGCGCGCATCTGCTGGGTCGGCCTCGGCGACCGTCACCGCCTCGGCCTCGCCTTCAACGAAATGGTCGCCAAGGGTGAATTGAAGGCCCCGGTCGTCATCGGCCGCGATCATCTCGATTCCGGCTCGGTCGCGTCGCCCAACCGCGAGACGGAAGCGATGAAGGACGGTTCGGATGCCGTGTCCGACTGGCCGCTGCTGAATGCTCTGCTCAACACCGCGTCAGGTGCCACCTGGGTGTCGCTGCATCACGGCGGCGGCGTCGGCATGGGCTTCTCGCAGCATTCCGGCATGGTCGTCGTCGCCGACGGCACGGAAGATGCGGCACGCCGGCTCGAGCGTGTGTTGTGGAACGATCCGGCCACTGGTGTCATGCGCCATGCCGATGCCGGCTACGACATCGCCATCGAATGCGCCAGGGAACACCAGCTCAACCTGCCGGGCATCCTGGGCTAAACGCGATGCGCATCCTGCGTGCGGCCGATTATCGTTCCATGCCGTGGAAGAACGGCGGCGGCGTGACGACGGAAATCGCCGTCTCGCCGGCCGGCGCCGGACTGGACGATTTCGACTGGCGCATCTCGATGGCGCGCGTCGAGGCGGGCGGGCCGTTCTCGGTCTTTGCCGGCATCGACCGCACGCTGTCGATCCTGGAAGGCGAGGGGATGCGGCTGACGATCGCCGGCCGCGCGCCGGTCGAGCTCACGCGCGCATCCGATCCGCTTTTCTTTCCCGCCGACGCGGCGACCGATGCGTCGCTGCCGGCGGGACCGATTACCGACCTCAATGTCATGACCCGCCGTGGCCGCGCGCGCCACGGCGTTCGCCGGCTGGTGCTTGCCAAGCCGTTCGACTTCGTCTCTGAAGCCGCCACCACGCTTCTGTTCTGCCATCAAGGCAGCATCGCGATCGGCGAATCGTCGCCCGTCGCGCTCGATGCCCACGACACGCTGTGGCTCGACGGAGCCAGCGAAACGCTGCGGCTCGTGCCCCAGCCGCACGCGATCCTTTTTGTGATCGCCATCCAAAACGATTAAAGGCTGATTCCAAGCGTTATCGCGCCCGGCCCGAAATATCGCGCCGGGCGGTTGCGCTATCACGAAAATGCCTGAATCCTTGCCATTCGATCGGCCCGTTGGTAGCGCAGGCGCGTGCATAGAGGTTGTCGGGGGAGCAACGGCCACTAATCTTCGACGAGATGAGAGGACAAGCTCGTTCGACCCGCTTTGCTACGCAATCAATCACCTGTAAATCGATATCGAACATCGGGGACGATAGGGTCGCGCCGCGACCGGTTCCCGCCGCACGGATTGCTTGATGAACATTCAGAATAGCCCCGCCGAAATCAGGACCGCCGCCGCGCGTTTCCCAGCCGCTGCGGAGGAGCCGATCCGGTCGCAGTACTTGTCCGAGGACAGGTTGCGGGCGCTGGGCGAAAGCCTGGCACGGGGCGATGTCTCCGATCTCGCCGGGCTCGAGCCGTTCGATTTCCAGAAGCGCAACCGCGACAGCGCCAAGAAGATCCTCGAAGTCTACCGCCTGACCAATGCCGCGCAGGCGCGGGGCGAGACGGTGACGCCGGCCGCCCAGTGGCTGCTCGACAACAATTATCTGGTCGAGGAAACGATCTATCAGATCAAGCGTGACCTGCCGCGCCGCTTCTATCGCCAGCTGCCGACGCTGAAGCTCGCCGATGGCACCGCCATTCCGCGCGCGCTTGCGGTTGCCTGGGCCTATGTCGCGCATTCCGACAGTTCGATCTCCTCGCAGATGTTCAAGGCGATCGTCGAGGGCTTCCAGTCGATCGAGCCGATGAAGATCGGCGAGATCTGGGCGCTGCCGTCGCTGCTGCGCTTCGTCTTGATCGAAAACCTTCGCCGCCTTGCCGTGCGCGTCAACCGCTCGCGCGACATGCGGCTCATCGCCAATGACGTCGCCGACAAGGTGCTTGCCGCCGGCGACAGCGCCGACCGCCAGTCGATCCTGGGCAAGTACCAGGCGCATGCGGGCGACACCACTTTCGCCACCCAGCTGCTCTACCGGCTGCGCGACGGTTCGCAGAATGCCGGCAGGGCGCTCGAATGGCTCGAGGCGGAGCTGGAGAAGTCCGGCACCGACGCCGAGGAAATCACCATCGCCGAGCACCAGACGCTGTCGAGCGGCAACGTCACCACCGGTAACATCATCCGCGGCCTGCGCTTGATCAACGACGTCGACTGGACGGTCTGGTTCGAAGGGGTCAGCCGCATCGACGCGTTGTTGCGCGAGCGGACCAATTTCTCGGAACTCGATTTCGCCTCGCGCGACCAATACCGCACCGAGATCGAGGAACTGGCCAAGCGTTCGAAGCAGTCGGAATACGTCGTTGCCGAAAAGGCGACGGATATGGCGGCGGCGGCCGGGCAGGCTGTCGACCAGGCTACGGATGCGGCCAACGGCACTGACATCGGCTTTTTCCTTGTCGGTTCGCGCCGTCCCGAACTTGAAAAGGCGATCGGCTATTCGCCGAGCCTCGGCCGCAGCTTCCTGCGCGGTTTCCGCAAGACCGGCTGGCTCGGCATCGTGCTGCCGGTTTTCCTGCTCACCGTCCTCTTGTTGTGGTTGACGGGCAACGCGCTGGCCGCTCTTGGTCTGCCGATCGCGGGCATCACGCTGATGTTGCTGCTGTTCGCCGTACCGGCCAGCGAAGGCGCGCTCGCCTTCTTCAACACCGTGGTGCTTTTGTTCCTCAAGCCGACACGCCTTGTCGGCTATGAATACAAGGACGGCATTCCGGTCGAGGCGCGCACCCTGGTCGTGGTGCCGTCGCTGATCGGCTCCCGCGACGATGTCGAGGAGAATGTCCGCAACATCGAGGTGCATCACCTCGCCAACATGTCGGGCGAATTGCATTTCGCCCTGCTTTCGGACTGGCCCGACAGCAAGGCGGAAATCAGTGCCAACGACACCGAGATCCTCGATTTCGCCCATAGCCAGATCGCGATGCTCAACCAGCGCTATCCGACCGAGGGCGCGCCGCGCTTTTATCTCCTGCATCGGCGCCGGCTCTACAATCCGGCGCAGGGCGCATGGATGGGCTGGGAACGCAAGCGCGGCAAACTGCACGAATTGAACCTGCTTCTGCGCGGCGACAGCGACACCACCTTCCTGCCGCTGGAGACGCCGCTGCCGGAGAACATCGTGCATGTGATGACGCTGGACGCGGACACGCGCACCACGCGCGACGCGATCGCCAAGCTCATCGGCAAGATGTGCCATCCGATGAACAAGCCGCATTTCGACCCGGTAAAGCGCCGCGTCACCGCCGGCTACGGCATCATGCAGCCGCGCATCACGCCGTCGCTGACCACCGGCGACGAGGCGTCGTTCTTCCAGCGCGTGTTCTCGGCCAATCGTGGCCTCGATCCCTATGTCTTCGCCGTGTCCGATCTCTATCAGGACGTGTTCGGTGACGGCTCCTTCACCGGTAAGGGCCTCTATCATATCGATGCCTTCGAGGCCGCGCTGAAGGGGCGCATCGAAGACAACACCGTGCTCAGCCACGACCTGCTCGAAGGCGCGCTGGCGCGTTCGGCGCTGGTCACCGATGTCGAGCTGGTCGAGGATTATCCGACCCGCTACTGGGTGGACGCCTCGCGTACCCATCGCTGGGCGCGCGGCGACTGGCAGCTGTTGAGCTTCATCTTCGATCCGCGTTCTGGCGTGCCCGCATTGTCGCGTTGGAAGATGATCGACAATCTGCGCCGTTCGCTCACCCCGATCTTCTGGGTGATGGCGGCGATCGCCGGCTGGACGCTTTTGCCGTTCACGCAAGCCGCGCAGTGGCAGGCGCTGCTGATCCTGACTTTGTTCATGGCGCCCACCTTCGACATCGTCAACGCCATCATCCCGAAGAGCAGCGATGCCACGCCGCGCGGGCATTTCTCGGCCTTGGCGCACGACATCGCCTTCGGCACCGCCATGGTGGCGCTGAAGATCGTCTTGATGGCACACCAGGCCTGGATGATGGGCGACGCTATCATCCGCACGCTTTACCGCCTGTTCGTCAGCCGCAAGAATCTGCTCGAATGGCGCACCGCCTCGCAGGCGCACAAGGGCAGCGGAAACGACATCGGCTCCTATTACAGCATGATGTATGGCGCGGTGATCATCGGCGCCATCGGCCTCGTCATCCCGGTGTTCGACGATTCTACCGGCGCCTTCGTCGCCTTCGCCTTCGCCCTGTTCTGGATCGGCTCGCCGGCCTTTGCCTGGCTGGTCAGCCGTTCGGCCGAAACCGAGGACCGGCTGCACCTGTTGCCGCAGGACGTGCATGCGCTGCGCGTCGCGGCGCGCCGCACCTGGCACTATTTCGAGAACTTCGTCACGGCCGAACAGAACCATCTGCCGCCGGACAATTTCCAGGAAAACCCGAAGCCGATCGTGGCGTCGCGCACCTCGCCGACCAATATCGGCGTTTATTTGCTTTCGGTCGTCTCGGCCCGCGATTTCGGCTGGATCAGCCTGTCGGAAGCGATCGCGCGCATCGACGCGACCATGCAGACCATCGAGCGCATGGAGCGCAGCCGCGGCCATCTCTACAACTGGTACGAGACGACGACGCTCAACCCGCTGCGTCCGACCTATATTTCAGCGGTCGACAGCGGCAATCTCGCCGGCCATCTGGTGACGGTGGCGGCGACCTGCGCCGAATGGGCGGAAGCGCCGTCCGTGCATCTGCATGGCGATGTCGAGGGGGTGCTCGACACCGTGGCCATCCTCAATGAAAGCCTGGACGATCTGCCGGACGACCGTCGCCAGCTGCGGCCGCTGCGTCAGCGCCTGGCCGACCGGTTGGACGGCATGCGCCGCGCCGTGCGCACCATCAAGGCGCAGCCCGAAATGGCTTCCGCGCGCACCGTCAACCTGACCGTGCTTGCCGGAGAAATCCGCAAGCTCGCCGCCGCCATCCATGCCGAAGCCAATTCGACCGCCAGCGACATCATCGTCGACTGGGCGGCGCGGCTCGAAGCGACATGCGAGGCGCATGTGCAGGACGCGCAGGCCGACGAGAAGGCGGCGCAGGCGTTGCGCGTCAAGCTGCTCGAATTGCACGAGCGCACCCGTCGCTACGCCTTCGAGATGGAGTTCGGTTTCCTGCTGCGGCAGGACCGCAAACTCTTGTCGATCGGCTACCGGGTCGAGGAGCGTCAGCTCGACGAGGCCTGCTACGACCTGCTTGCCTCCGAATGCCGCCTGACCAGCCTGTTCGCCATCGCCAAGGGCGACCTGCCGACCGAGCATTGGTTCCGCCTCGGCCGCCCGGTGGTCGAGATCGGTTTCCGCGGCGCGCTGATGTCGTGGTCCGGCTCGATGTTCGAATATCTGATGCCGCCGCTGGTCATGAAGGAACCGCAGGGCTCTATCCTGAACCAGACAAGCAAGCTGATCATCAAGCGGCAGATGCAGTACGGCCGTTCCAAGAACGTGCCGTGGGGCATTTCGGAAGCGGCCTACAATGCCCGCGACCGCGAGATGAACTACCAGTACACCAATTTCGGCGTGCCCGGCCTAGGCCTGAAGCGCGGTCTTGGCCAGAACACGGTGATCGCGCCCTATGCGACGATCATGGCCGCGCAGTTCATGCCGCGCGAGGCCGTCGCCAATCTGAAGCGTCTCGAAAGCATCGGCGCGCTTGGCCGCTACGGCTATTACGACGCCGTCGACTTCACGCCGCAGCGCGTGCCGGAAGGCACCGACCATGCCGTGGTGCAGAACTATTTCGCGCACCATTCCGGCATGTCGATCGCCGCCATCGCCGACGCCGTCTTCGAGGGCCGGCTGCGCGACCGCTTCCACAGCGATCCGGTCATCGAATCCGCTGAACTGTTGCTGCAGGAGAAGGCGCCGCGCGAAATCCCGGCCGACACGGTGCGAACCGACGTCGAGGAACAGGCCGTCGCCGACGAGACCGAATTCCAGAACCCCGACACGCGGGTCGTGCTCGACCCCGCCTGGGCGCTGCGTGCCACCAATCTGATGTCGAACGGCCGCTATTCGGTGATGGTGACGGCGACCGGCTCGGGCTATTCGCGCTGGGGCGACTTTTCCGTCACCCGCTGGCAGCCGGACCCGACCGAGGACCGGATGGGCTCCTACATCTTCCTGCGCGATGCCGACACCGGCGACTGGTGGTCGGCCACCGTCGAGCCGAAGCGCGTGCCGGGCGAGGTTGCCCAGGCACAGTTCTCGGACGACAAGGCGTCCTTCATCAAGACCGTGCATTCGCTGCGCTCGGAAGTGGAATGCATCGTCATTTCCGAAGGCAATGGCGAGGGCAGGCGGGTCACGCTCTATAATGACGGCGCCACCGATCGTCATATCGAGGTGACCTCCTTCGCCGAGCTGGTGCTCGGCACGGACGCCTCCGACAATGCCCATCCGGCGTTTTCCAAGATGTTCGTGGAGACTGAGATCGCGCCTAACAGAAATGCGATCTTCGCCGCGCGCCGCAAGCGCGACGCCGGCGAGCCGGACATCGCCGCGGCCCACTTCGTCACCGATCCGTCCGGTCTTGCCCGCGACGGCGAAGCCGAGACCGACCGCCGCGCCTTCATCGGCCGTGGCCGCACCATCGCCGATGCCGCCGCCTTCGATCCCGACGCAAAGCTCGGCGGTCATGCCGGCTTTACACTGGATCCGGTCGCCGCACTCAGGCGGCGCGTGCGCGTGCCGGCCAACAAGAAGATATCGCTCACTTTCTGGACGGTGGTCGGTGCCAACCGCACCGAACTGGACGAGGCGATCGCACGGCTCGACCATGCCGAGAGCTTCGCCCGCCAGGCGATGCTGGCCTGGACCCGTTCGCAGGTGCAGACGCGCCATCTCGGCCTCAGCCTGACCGACGCGGCCAATGTGCAGAAGCTGGCGCGCTACCTGATCTATCCCGATCCGTTCCTGCGCCTGCCGTCGGACGCGGTCGCGTCCGGTCTCGGCAAGCAGTCCAGCCTGTGGCCAACCAGCATTTCGGGCGACTTCCCGATCTTCGCGGTACGCATCGGCGACGTCGCCGATCTGGAGATCGTCGCCGAGGCGCTGCGTTTCCAGGAGTATATGCGTGCACGCGGCATGACGGCCGACCTCGTCATCGTCAACGAGCAGGCGTCTTCCTATGTCCAGGACCTGCAGCAGGCGATCGATGCTCTGTGCGAGAACAGCCGCCTGCGCGGCAACGAGTTCGGCCCGCGCCAGCACATCTTCGCGGTGCGTCGCGATTTGATGGACGAGACCACCTACAAGACGCTGCTGGCGGTGGCGCGCGTGGTGCTGCACACCCGCAACGGCATGATCTTCGACCAGATCGAACGGGCCGAGGCGGCGGCGATCCAGGCACGCGACGTGCTCAATCCGGGTCGGGCGGCACAAATCGCCGAGACACCCGCGCCCCGCAAGCCGGAAAAGGATGGCAGGGACATCGCCGCCGACGGCACCGATCTCAACTACTGGAACGGCTATGGCGGCTTCGACGGCGACGGCCGTCACTATGTGGTGCGCCTGACCGGTCGTCGCTCGACGCCGCAGCCATGGATCAACGTCATCGCCAACGAGGCGTTCGGCTTCCACACATCGGCTGAAGGCGCTGCCTTCACCTGGAGCCGCAACAGCCGCGACTATCAGTTGACGCCGTGGTCGAACGATCCGGTCGCCAACCGGCCGGGCGAGGGCATCTACATCCACGATCTCGACAGCGGCGAATCCTATTCGCCGACGGCGGCGCTGCTGCGCGACCCGGCCATGGTCTACGAGACCTGGCACGGGCAGGGTTTTTCCACTTTCCGCACCAAGCGTGGCGCATTGTCGATGGATTTGACCCATGTCGTCGATCCGACGGACCCCGTGCGCGTCACGCGGCTGCGTATCCAGAACTCCGGCACAGAGCCGGCAAGGCTGCGCATCTACGCTTACGCCGAATGGGTGCTCGGCAGCCATCGCTCGAAGACGGCCGCGACCATCCTGTCGCAGCGCGACGAGGCAACCGGCGCGCTCCTGGCCCAGAACCCCTATGGGCTCGACTTCGGTGATCGCGTCGCCTTCCTGGCCAGCGATCGCGAACCGCAATCCTTCACCGCTGACCGACAGGAGTTCCTCGGCCGGCACGGCACCAGCGCGTCGCCGCAGTCCGTCACCGCGGGTGCTGCGCTCTCCGGCCGCATCGAGGCCGGCGACGATCCATGCGCGGCATTGGCGCGCGACGTCGACATTCCGGCGGGCGGCGACGTCACGCTGCTGTGGTTGATGGGCGACGCCGGTTCCGCCGGCGAGGCGAGCGCATTGGTCAAGACGCATCGCGCCAAGGACTTTGACAAGCGGCTTGCCGACAACGAGGTCGCCTGGCGCGGCTTCCTCGACACGATCCAGGTAGAAACGCCCGACAAGGCACTGGATGCCATGGTCAATCACTGGCTGCCCTATCAGGCGCTGGCCTGCCGCATTCGTGCCCGCACCGCCTTCTATCAGGCGAGCGGCGCCTTCGGCTTCCGCGACCAGCTGCAGGACACGCTGGCCCTGTTGGCGCATGACCCGTCGCTGGCACGTGAGCAAATCCTGAACGCCGCCGGACGCCAGTTCCCGGAAGGCGACGTGCAGCATTGGTGGCTGCCGCGCACCGGCGCCGGCGTGCGCACCACGATCTCGGACGACGTCGTCTGGCTCGCGCATGCGGTGTCGCGCTACATCACCGTGACCGGCGACAAGTCGATCCTGAAGGAAGCGCTGCCGTTCATCGAGGGTAAGCCGCTGGCCGAGGGCGAGCACGACTCCTTCTTCGAGCCGCAAGTCTCCAAGACGATCGTGCCGCTCTACGAGCACTGCGCGCGGGCGTTGGACCTAGCGATCCAGCGCACCGGTGCCGACGGGTTGCCGTTGATGCTGGGCGGCGACTGGAACGACGGCATGAACCGTGTCGGCGTTGGCGGCAAGGGCGAGAGCGTCTGGCTGGGCTGGTTCCTGCTGAAGACGCTGACCGACTTCTCTGCGGTCGCCAAGGCACAGGGCGATGCCAAGCACGCCAAGGCCTGGGAGGCGCATGCCGCCAACCTCAAGCGAGCGCTGGAGAACAAGGCCTGGGACGGCGAGTGGTATCGGCGCGGCAGCTTCGATGACGGCTCGCCGCTCGGTTCGCGCGGTTCCGACGAGTGCAAGATCGACTCGATCGCGCAGTCGTGGAGTGTGTTGTCGGGCGAGGGCGATCCGGCGCGGTCCCATACGGCGATGGATCAGGCGATCAAGCATCTGGTCGACGAAGAGCTCAAGATCGTGAAGCTGTTCACGCCGCCCTTCTCCAAGACCACGAAGGATCCCGGCTACATCAAGAGCTATCCGCCGGGCGTGCGCGAGAATGGCGGCCAATATACCCACGCCTCGACGTGGTTCGTCATCGCCTTGGCCGAGATGGGGCGCACTGACGAGGCCTATCGCTGCTTCTCGATGCTGAACCCCGTCAACCACGCCCTCGACGCGGACGCGGCCGAACACTACCGGGTCGAGCCCTATGTCGTCGCGGCCGACATCTATGCCGGCGAAGGCAAGGGCGGGCGCGGCGGCTGGACCTGGTACACCGGTTCCGCCGGATGGCTCTACCGTGCCGCTGTGGAAGGCATTCTGGGCATCGAGCGGCGCGGCAAGCGCGTCGAGATCAACCCGAAACTGCCGTCCGACTGGCCGGGTTATTCGGCCAGGCTCAAGATCGACGGCACCGAGCACGCGGTCCGCGTCGTGCGCGCCAAGGGCGCCAAGACGATCTCGCTGGAAGTGGATGGCGCCAAGGTCAAGGGCAACGCCTTCGACCTCAAGGACGGCAAGATTACCGAGGTCGTCGTCAAGATACCGGCCTGATGCCGGAGGGCGGCCGCCGGAAGTCACCGGCGGCTGCCTTGAAATGCACAAAAATGTGGCAGCGGCGGGCTTCTGCCGCAATTTTGCCGCAGCATTGGGATTTCACCTTTTATCTCAAACCGTTACGCGATCACGGCAGATTTCTGCCCGTTGTCATGTTTTGTTCGACGGAACGGAACAGAAGGCACTGGTGGGCATTGTTTTGCCGCTCATCTGGAGATACGTGTTCACCGCAATAATGCGGCGCACAATGGATCGTTTCGCGGAGTAATCGAGTTGTCACTGCTGCAAATCTACTGGAGAGCGCTCGGCTATCTTACTGCCGACAAGAAGCGTCTCACCCTGATCTGCCTGGCAAACGTCATGCTTGCGATGGTCGCGGTTTACGAGCCGCTGCTGCTGGGTAAGGTCATCGGCGCCATCGCCGAGCGCACCAACCCGATCAGCGAACTTGTCATGTGGGCAGGTCTCGGCGCCTTCAACATCATTGCATTCGTGCTCGTCGCCCGCGGCGCCGACCGTTTCGCTCACAAGCGGCGTTCGGAAGTGCTGTGCGAATCCTTCGAGCGCGTCATCACCATGCCGCTTGCCTGGCACCAGCAGCGCGGCACCTCGAACTCGCTGCAGACGCTGCTGCGCGCGGTGGAGTCGCTGTTCAGCCTCTGGCTCGAATTCATGCGCCAGCATCTGTCGACCGTCGTCGCACTGATGTTCTTGGTGCCGACCGCGATGCGCCTCGACATGCGCATGTCCGCAGTCTTGCTCGTGCTCGGCGTGTTCTACTTCGCCGTCGGCCGGCTGGTCATGCGCAAGACCAAGGCGGGCCAGGCCAATGTGGAGCGCCACTATCACACAGTGTTCGGCCACGTGACCGACACCGTCAGCAACGTTGCCGTGCTGCAGAGCTACAACCGTATCGGCCAGGAAACCGAAACGCTGAAGCGTTATGTGCGCGACCTGCTCAATGCCCAGAACCCGGTTCTCGACTGGTGGGCGCTGGCCAGCGCCATGAACCGCCTGTCCTCGACCATCTCGATGATGGTGGTGCTCCTGATCGGTTCCTATCTGGTCATGCACAATCAACTGCGCATCGCCGATGTCGTTGCCTTCACCGGTTTCGCCACCTTGCTGATCTCGCGCCTCGACCAGGTTTCGGCCTTCGTGACGCAGATTTCGGAAGCACGCGCCAAGCTCGAGGATTTCTACAAGCTCGAGGAAGCGGCCGCCGAGACGGCCGAGCCGGAAGGCCTGCGCGATCTTGGCAAGGTCACCGGCCATATCCGCTTCGAGAATGTCGGCTTCTCCTTCGCCAACTCCACCCAGGGCGTCGAGGATGTCTCCTTCGAAGTCGCCGCCGGCCAGACGGTCGCCATCGTCGGCCCGACGGGCGCCGGCAAGACGACGCTCATCAACCTCCTGCAGCGCGTCTACACGCCGGACCAGGGCCGCATCCTCATCGACGGTATCGACACGCGCAGCGTGACCCGCAAGTCGCTGCGCCATTCGATCGCCACCGTCTTCCAGGATGCCGGCCTGCTCAACCGCTCGATCGAGGACAACATCCGCGTCGGCCGCGCCGACGCCACCAATGAGGAAGTGCACGCAGCCGCCAACGCCGCGGTCGCGCAGGACTTCATCCTGTCGAAGAGCAACGGCTACGACACGCTTGTCGGCGAGCGCGGCGGCCAGCTTTCGGGCGGCGAGCGTCAGCGTATCGCCATCGCCCGCGCCGTGCTGAAGGACGCGCCGATCCTGGTTCTCGACGAGGCGACCAGCGCGCTCGACGTCGAGACGGAAGGCCGTGTCAAGGAAGCCATCGACGATCTGCGGCGCGACCGCACCACCTTCGTCATCGCTCACCGCCTGACCACCGTCCGCGACGCCGATCTGGTCGTCTTCATGGACAAGGGCCAGGTCGTCGAGATGGGCGGTTTCCAGGAATTGTCGCTGCGCAATGGCCGTTTTGCCTCGCTGCTGCGTGCCGGCGGCCTGCTCAACGACGACGAGGTTCGCCGCCTCAGCGTCGTGTCGGTGACCGGCGAAGCCGCTTAATCATCGAACCGGCTGGCCTCTGGTCGCCAGTTTCGCGAAAATCATGACACCGCGTACCTTCAAGGTGCGCGGTGTTGTCTTTTCAGAACGGCTTCAATCCCGATCCGAAAAGCTCTAAAGAACATCGCATGAGCGAAACGAGTGCACGTTCTTCGAGCTGGGCGGACCTGGCCAACCCGACGCGTTTCATGACGCTGGCAGACAGGCTGGTGCCGTGGCTGGTCGGCATTGCGGCCGTCGTGCTGGCCGTCGGCCTCTATATGAGCTTCACCGCGCCGGAGGATTTCCAGCAGGGCATCACCGTGCGCATCATGTATATCCACGTGCCTTTCGCCTGGCTCTCGATGATGTGCTACTCGGTGATGGCCATTTCGGCGCTCGGCACGCTGGTGTGGCGACATCCCTTGGCCGATGTCGCGCTGAAGGCGGCGGCACCCATCGGCGCGGTGTTCACGGCGCTCGCGCTCATCACCGGCTCCATCTGGGGCAAGCCGATGTGGGGCACCTGGTGGGTGTGGGACGCCCGGCTCACCTCCGTGTTCGTGCTGTTCTTGATGTATCTCGGCATCATCGCGCTGACCCGCGCGCTGGACGATGTCACCCGCGCCGCCTGGGCGGCGGCCGTCATCACGCTGGTCGGCTTCATCAACATCCCGATCATCAAGTTTTCGGTCGACTGGTGGAACACGCTGCACCAGCCGGCATCCGTGTTCCGGCTTGACGGTCCGACCATTGATCCCAGCCTGTTGTGGCCCTTGCTGGTGATGGCGGTGGGCTTCACCGTCCTGTTCTTCGCGCTGCACATGATGGCGATGCGCACCGAAATCCGCCGCCGCCGCGTCATCGCCATGCGCCGCATGGCGGCACGGCGCGCCGATAGCTGATCGGATCGCTGCCCGCGCATCGACAGCGGCGGGGCGTTGCGCTATGCGAAATGCTGCTGCATCGGCCAGAAAATCGGAATCGATTTTCGACAGGCACGATGCAGCAGATAAAAAGTGTCAGAGCGTCCTTTGCGCGTCCAATTGGACGCGCGGCGCTCTAACGCCACCGCCGCTCTTACGGGACCGCTTTCATGAAACGCTCGAACGTCAACGCCATCATCCGCGAGGCCGACGCCTTCATCCGCTCCTTCGGCTACATCATGCCTCCGTTCGCTTACTGGACGCCGGAGGAGATGAAGGCGCGGCGCGGCAGCTCGGCCGGCATTTTCGAGTCCCGCCTCGGCTGGGACATCACCGATTACGGCCAGGGCAAATTCGACGAGCTTGGCCTCTTCCTGTTCACCGTGCGCAACGGCCGCTTCGAGGACATGAAGAAGGGCGCCGGCATGCTTTATGCCGAGAAGATCATGATCTCGCGCAAGGACCAGCTCTCGCCCATGCACCGCCACGTCATCAAGGCGGAAGACATCATCAACCGCGGCGGCGGCAAGCTGGTGCTGGAACTGTTCATGCCCGACGCCGAGGGCGGCATCGACCCCAAGGCCGAGGTCTCGGTACCGGTTGACGGCACCATCCGCAAGCTGCCGGCCGGCGGCCTGCTCAAGCTCGATCCGGGCGAGAGCGTCACGCTTCTGCCCGGCGTGTGGCACGCCTTCTGGGCCGAGGGCAAGGACGTGCTGATCGGCGAGGTCTCCACCGTCAACGACGACCTCACCGACAACATCTTCCGCGAGCCGATCGGCCGCTTCTCCGACATCGAGGAAGATGTGGCGCCGCTGCACTTGCTGGTGGCGGATTACGAGCGCTGGCTGGGCTGAGCCTCTCCGGCTTTCAGGCTGTTGCCTTGGTGTCGGTGGAATCGTTCGGCTGGATCGAACGATTCGACACGAACAATGCGTTGGATCGGCGATAGATAGAATGGCATTCCAATTCCGATTGGAATTGGAGAATAGCCGTGTCTGTCGCCTCGTCCCTCGACCGCCCCCTCGTTTCGCCCGCAGCGGCCAGGGAGCCGGCGCGCGCCGACAAGGCAACGGTCTGGGCCGGCATCGTGCTGGCTGTCATCGTGGCCGCCTCCGCATTCTCGATCCGGCAGTTGCCGGGGCTCGGCATTTTCAGCCCGATGATCCTGGCGGTCATCGTCGGCATCGTTTTCTCCAACCTGGTCGGCCTGCCGGCCAATACGCGCCCCGGCATTGCGTTTTGCCAACGCACCTTGCTTCGGCAGGCAATCGTGCTGCTCGGCTTCCAGTTGACGCTGACGCAACTCACCGCGATCGGCGTCACCGGCGTCGGCATCGTCGCCTTGTCGCTGGTCGCCACCTTCTGCTTCACGCTTGGCCTTGGTCGCATGCTGGGCGTCGACCGCAAGCTCGCCGAACTGATCGCCGCCGGCACCTCGATCTGCGGCGCCTCGGCCATCGTTGCCACCAATGCGGTGACCAGCGCCAGCGACGAGGACGTCGCCTATGCGGTTGCCTGCGTCACCCTGTTCGGCACGGTCGCCATGCTGGGCTACCCGTTGCTGGCAGGGCCGGCCGGCCTCGACCCGCATGGTTTCGGCCTGTGGGCGGGCGCTTCCATTCATGAAATCGCGCAGGTCATCGGCGCCGGCTTCCAGGTCGGTCCGCAAGCCGGCGAGATCAGCACCATCGCCAAGCTGGCGCGGGTGGCGATGCTGGCCCCTGTGGTCATCACGCTCGGCCTGCTGGCGGCGCGGAGCAGGACCGGCGAAAAGACGGCGAAGCCGCCAATGCCGTGGTTCGTGGTCGCCTTCGTCGCCGTCGTGGTGCTGAACAGTGCCGTCGAAGTGCCGGCCGAAGTGAAGTCGCTGATCGTCTTCGCCACCACCTTCATGCTCTCGGTCGGCCTTGCCGCCATGGGCTTGCAGACGCATATCGGCAAGATCCGCTCGCGCGGCCTGCGCCCCTTGCTGCTTGCGCTTTCGGCGTTTGTCTTTATCGCTTGCTTCAGCCTGCTTTTGGTCAAGTTCGCAGGTTGAGGAACCTGAATGACGCTGGAGCAGTTGCGCATCTTCGTTGCCGTCGCCGAACGCGAGCATGTGACGAACGCGGCGCGCGACCTCAACCTGACGCAATCGGCGACAAGTGCTGCCGTTGCTGCTCTTGAAGCGCGTTATGCGACCAAGCTGTTCGACCGCGTTGGCCGCCGGATCGCACTGACCGATGCCGGCCGCCTGTTTCTCGCCGAGGCGAGGTCGGTGCTGGCGCGCGCCGCCGCCGCCGAACTGGTGCTGGCCGATCTCGCCGGGTTGAAGGTCGGCTCGCTCGGCCTCGGCGCCAGCCAGACCGTCGGCAATTACTGGCTGCCGCGTTTCATCCACGCCTTCCGTTCGCAGCATCCCGGCATCGGCGTGTCGCTAACCATGGGCAACACCGAGACGGTCGCCGCTCATGTGCGCGACGGCGAGGCCAATCTCGGCTTCGTCGAGGGCGAGGTCGACGAGCCGAGCCTTGCCGTCACTACGGTGGCCGAGGACGAGATGGTGCTGTTGGCGCCGGCCGGGCATCCTTGGGGACAACTCGGCAAGGACGAGAAGCCGGTGCTGGGTTCGGCCAGCTGGGTGTTGCGCGAAAGCGGTTCGGGAACGCGTTCCACGCTCGCCGCCATGTTGCGCAAGGACGGCATCGCCGAGGCCGATATCGACATCGGCCTTGTGCTGCCGACCAACGAGGCAGTGCGTACGGCGGTGGCGGCGGGAGCAGGGGTGACGGTGATGTCGCGCCTCGTCGCGGCCAACGCGCTCGCCGCCGGCAGCCTGATCGCCGTCGATTATCCGGTGCCGCGCCGCCGCTTCTACATGCTGCGCCACAAGGAGCGCTACGCCACCGCCGCCGAGACCGAATTCATGCGGCTGATCGGCGAAGGGTTGCCGGACCGGTAGGCTGTCCCGGCTGACGCTTCCGCCGTCAGGTTACCAGCCTCAGCATCTTCAAAACGCGTTCGAACATCGCCCCGTATGGGGGATGCAGCAGCGCGCCGCCATTGAAGCGCGATTGCAGGAAGACCGGCTTTTCCTTGCTGAAGGTGCGGAAACCCCATTCGCCGTGATAGGCGCCGATGCCGCTGGCGCCGACGCCGCCGAAGGGCTGGCGTTCCTGCGCGATGTGCAGCAGGCAATCATTGACGGTGACGCCGCCGGCAATCGTCTCGTGCAGCACGCGTTCGCGCGCCGTCGTGTCGGTGCCGAACCAGTACAGCGCCAGTGGGCGGTCGTGCCGATTGACGTGGCCGATGGCGTCGTCCAGCGAAGCGTATTCGAGGATCGGCAGCACTGGCCCGAAGATTTCCTCGCGCATCAGCCGGCTGTCTTCCGGCGCGTTGCGCACCAGGGTCGGCGCGAATTTGCGGCCCTCTGGCGGCAATGTCTCGCCGGCAGGGTTGATCTCGGTCACCTCGGCACCGCCGGCGCGCGCCTCCTCGACCAGCGCCGTCAGCCGCTGGTAATGGCGGTCGGAGACGATCGAGGAATAGTCCTTGTTGGCCTTCAGCGTCGGATAGAAGCGTTTCACCGCTTCGGCGAACTTGCCGGTCACGGCCGCCGCCTGGCCTTGCGGCACCATGATGTAGTCGGGTGCGATGCAGGTCTGGCCGGCGTTGAGCAATTTGCCGAAGGCGATGCTCCTGACCGCCGCGTCCATGTCGCAGGACGGATCGAGGATCGCCGGCGACTTGCCACCGAGTTCCAGCGTCACCGGGGTCAGGTTGGCGGCGGCTGCAAGCGCCACCTGCCGGCCGACCGCCGTCGAGCCGGTGAAGATGAGGTGGTCGAAGGGCAGCGAGACGAAGGCCTTGCCGGTCTCGGCGTCGCCGGTAACGACATCGACTTCCTCCGGCGCGAAATGCTGGGCGACGAGGTCGGCGAGCAGTGCCGAAAAGGCGGGCGTCAGTTCGGACGGTTTCATCAGCACGCGGTTGCCGGCGGCAAGGGCTGCGGTGGCCGGCGCCACGGCCAGCTGGAACGGGTAGTTCCAGGGCGAGACGACGCCGACGACGCCGAGCGGCTGCGGCACCAGCCGGTTGGAGCCCGGCAGGAACGGCAGGCTGGTGGCGACGCGGCGCGCGCGCATCCAGGAGGCGACATGCGAGATGGCGTGGTTGATGCCGGCGCGCACCACGAACAGCTCGGCAAAGCGGGTTTCATGCGCCGAGCGGCTGCCGAAATCGGCGGCGATGGCCTCGCAAATGGCTTTTTCGTGGTTGTCGGTCAGCGCCAGCAGGCGCTTCAGCCGGTCCTTGCGCACGACCAGCGTCGGGAATGGCTCGGCGGCGAAGGCGCGGCGCTGTGCCTCGAAGCGTTCGCGCAGCAAATCGGGTCTGACATGCAGCATGCTTTCCTCCACCCTTTTTTGACTGTCCGGCCGTAACGCATTGAAAACGCATAAAATGCGATGGCGCGCCGGAAATCTCCGTACGCATACGGGAATGGAACTCCCGATTTACGTGAGCGTCAACAGCTTTGTGGTGGGGCATGGTTGCCGGTGCGGAAGGCCCACACCGGCCGCGGCCGGCACGGTCAGGCGCCGGCGAGGATGAAATCGGCGCAGCGGTCGGCGATCATGATGACCGGCGCGTTGGTGTTGCCGCTGGTGAGGCGCGGCATGATCGAGGCATCGCAGATGCGCAGTCGCGGCACGCCGCGCACCCGCAATTGCGGGTCGACCACGGCGGTAGCGTCCGTGCCCATGCGGCAGGTGCCGGACGGGTGGTAGACGGTTTTCGCGTGTTTCTCGATATGGTCGAGGATCGCGGCGTCGGAGAGGTCGGCGGCGGCGCCCGGCGCCAGTTCCTCGCTCACCACCGCCTGCAGCGCCGGCTGGCGCAGCACGGTGCGCGCGATCTTCATGCCGGCAAGCAGCGTCGCCCTGTCGTCGGCATGGGAGAGGAACCCGGTGGTGAAGCGGATCGGCTCGTTGGGATCTGATGAGCGCAAGGCGATCGAACCGCGCGATTTCGGCCTCAGAACGCAGGGATTGATCTCCATGCCGTGCCGTTCGATCGAACCGTGCTGGGCGCTTTCGATCATCACCGGCAACACGTGGAACTGCACGTCCGGCCGGCCGTCGCCGTCGGTGTCGAAGAAGCCGCCGCTTTCCACCACGTTGGAGGCGAGCAGCCCGTTGCGGAAAAGCACGTATTGGACGCCATGACGCAGCGCGCGCAGGCCGCGATCCTCGCCAAGCAGCGAGATGGGCTGGCGCGTCAGCGCATAGACCGGGGCGGCGACATGATCCTGGTAGTCGGCGCCGACGGCCGCGATGTCGCGGATCACCGGAATGCCGAGGCCGGCAAGCGCGGCCGCCGGTCCCAAGCCGGACAGAAGCATGATCTTCGGCGTGCCCAGCGCACCGGCGGCCAAAATCACCTCGGCTTCGGCCGTCGCCATGTGCTGACCGCCGCCAGCGGTGGTGTAGGAAAGGCCGCGCGCCGCGCCGTTCTCCAGGATCAGGCCGGTCACCAGCGCGTCGGTGACGATCTTCAGCCGCGCATTGCCGGCCAGCGGCTTCAGGAACACTTTCGCGGTCGACTGGCGTTCGCCGCCGCCGGTCGTGGTCTGGTAGAAACCGACACCTTCCTGGCGTTCGCCGTTGAAGTCGTCATTGTAGCGATAGCCGGCCTGCTGGGCCGCCCGCACATAAGCGAGCGAGAGCGGGTGGCGATGGCGCGGGTCGGAAACGGGCAGGGGGCCGGCGTCGCCATGGCGTTCGCCGGCCAGTCTTTCGTTGCGCTCCAGGCGCCTGAACACCGGCAGCACGTCGTCCCAGCCCCAGCCGGGACAGCCAAGGTCGCGCCAGCCGTCATAATCTTCCGGCTGGCCACGCACATAAAGCATGGCGTTGATCGATGAACCGCCGCCCAGCGTGCGGCCCTGCGGGATCGGCAATCTGCGACCGCCGACGGCAGGTTCCGGGTCTGATTCATAAATCCAGCTGCGCGCCGTGCCGATCACCTTGGCGAAGGTCGCCGGCATGTCGATGAAGCGGGTGTTGTCGGCGGGGCCTGCCTCCACCAGAAGCACACGCTTGCCGGCATTGACCAGCCGGTTCGCCAGCGTGCAGCCGGCGGAACCGGCGCCGGCGATGATGTAGTCGAAATTTTCCGTCATCGGTTCAGGCATACCGCATGATGACGGTCTTGGTCTCGAGATAGCCCTCGAGCGCGGCGCGGCCATGCTCGCGGCCGATGCCGGACTGCTTGAAGCCGCCGAACGGTGCGGCGGCGTCCAGCGTGTTGTGCGAATTCACCCACACCGTGCCTGCCTTCAGCGCGTGGATGGCGGTCATCGCCTTGCCCATGTCGCGCGTCCAGATCGAGGCCGAAAGTCCGTAGCGCGTGTCGTTGGCGACGCGGATCGCCTCATCCAGATCGGCGACCGGCATGGCGGCGACCACCGGCCCGAACACCTCCTCGCGCACGATCTCCATGTCGTGCGAGACATTGTGCAGAATGGTCGGCGCAACATAGTGGCCCTTGGCCGGCACGGTGCGCGTACCGCTTATCTGCTCGGCGCCAGCGGCGAGGCTGCGCTCGACGTAACCCATCACGCTGTGGCGGTGCTTGGCCGAGACCAGCGGGTTGATCTGCGCACCCTCGTCGCGGCCGGCGCCCAGCGTCATGCCGTCGGCGATTTCGGCCAGCCTTGCCAGCGTGCGCTCATAGATCGGCTTTTCGATCAGGATACGGGCGGCCGAGGTGCAGACCTGGCCCTGGTTGAAGAACATGCCGAGGCCGGCGAGCAGCGGCTCGATGCCGTCCTCCATGTCCGACAACAGGATCATCGGCGATTTCGAACCCAGTTCCAGCGTGAAGCGGGCGACACGGTCGACGGCGGCGTGGCCGACGCGCTTGCCGATAGTGGTCGAGCCGGTGAAGGTCAGTTTGTCGATGCCGGGATGGTTGATCAGCGCCTCGCCGGTGACGGCGCCGGAGCCGGGCACGATGTTGACGACGCCGGGCGGAAAGCCGGCCGCCTCGATCAGTTCCGCCAGCCTCAGCAAGCCAAGCGGCGTCTCATGCGGCGGCTTCAACACCACCGTGCAGCCGGCGGCAAGCGCCGGCGCGATCTTCCAGGTGCCGATCAGTAGCGGAAAATTCCACGGCACGATGGCGCCGACCACGCCGACCGGTTCCATCACGGTCATGGCGTGGTGCTTGGCGCCGGGCGGCACCGGGATGGAGACCTGGAACGTCGAACCCTCGATCTTGGTGGCCCAGCCGGCATAGTAGCGCAGCCAGTCGACCGTTCCGCCGGCCGACAGCATTTTAGCGACGCCGAGCGACTTGCCGTTTTCGATGCTCTCGATCTCGGCGAGCAGGTCGGCGTCGGCTTCGACCAGATCGGCGAGTTTCAGCATCAGCCGTTGCCGGTCGACGGGCCGCATGCTGCCCCACGGGCCGTCGAGCGCGGCGCGGGCGGCGCGCACTGCAAGGTCGACGAGTTGCGGGCCGCTCTCCGGAACGCGGGCCACGATCTCGCCGGTGGCGGAATCGTCCACCGGCAGGCCTTCACCGGCGGCATCGACGAAGCGTCCGTCGATGAACGGGCGATGGCTGCGCGCCAGGAAGGCGGCTGCGGCTGCGCTGATGGGCGGTGCTATTCTTTCGTTCACGGCTTCCTCCTGGCATCGGTTCGTCGTTCGACCGTGCAGTCAGGGGTAGGAACCGCATGCGCGGGCCGCAAGACGATCACCGGGCCAGTGCACGTTCAGTCAAAACAAAGTTCCCGTTCGGACAAGACGCCCGCCGGTCGACATCGCACTATTGGCGACAGAGGACGGCCGCACCTTGCGGTCGCGACAGGCAGGATCGAAATGAGATTTTCCGGCAAGACGGCTTTCATCACCGGCGGCGGCACCGGCATCGGCGCGGCGGTTGCCCGGCGCATGGCGAAAGAGGGCGCCAACATCGTTTTGATGGGACGCCGGCGCGAGCCGCTCGAAGCGGTTGCGGGTGACACCAACGCGCTGATCGTACAGGGCGATGCCGCCGACGCCAATGCTGTGCGCGCCGCGCTGAAGCAGGTGCATGCGAAGTTCGGCCTGGTCGACATGCTGATCGCCAATGCCGGCGGCCATGGCGTCGGCCCGACCATTTCGATGAGCGACGAGACCTGGGCGCTTGCCACCCGCACCAATCTCGACACCACTTTCGTCTGTGCCCGCGAATGCCTGCCCGACCTGATCTCGCGCAAGGGCAACATCGTTGTCGTTGCCTCCATCGCCGGCCTGTTCGCCGGTCCGGCCGCCGCCGGCTACGTGACGATGAAACATGCCTGCGTCGGCCTCGGCAAATCCTTGGCGCGCGACTACGGCCGCCGCGGCGTGCGCACCAACACGATTTGCCCCGGCTGGGTGGCGACCGCCATGGCTGACGAGCAGATGCAGGTCGTCGTCGAGAAACACGGCCTGGCCTCGGTCGACGAGGCCTACCGGCTGGTCACCAGGGATGTGCCGCTCGGCCGCCCGGCAACGCCGGAAGAAATCTCCAACGTCATCTGCTTCGTCGCCTCCGACGAGGCCGCAATGATGAACGGGTCGATCCTGACCGTCGACGGCGGTGCCACCGTGGTCGACCTGCCGACCCTAGCCTTTGTCGATTGAGCCTTTGAGGACCTTGTGATGAACGACGTGAACAGACCGGCCGACTGGAAGCATTTCGACGACTTCGCAGCCGGCATCGCCACCAACCGGCTGCCGACGACCAAGGCCCTGGCAGGCCAGACCTTCAAGATCACGCTGAAGGGCGGGCGCCAGGTCGATCTCGCCTTCACCAGCCCGGACACCGTCGCCTGGGGCGAGGGCAAGGAGGCCGGCGTCGACTGGTACGAGGCGCTGGAAGTCGCGCCCGACACCTTCTTCATCAACATGACCTTCGGCGCGCGCACCACCGAGGACGAAGCCTTCATCGTCAACACGCGGACACGGCGCGTGCTTTCGGTGCGCGAGCGGGTGCGCGATGCCGGCGAGGCGCCGGGCGAGCCGCGCGTCGCGCAAACCTGGCTGGCCGGCGTTCTTGGCGATGCCTCGGCGGCGCCTACCGGCATCGAGCCAGCACCGACGCGCGACCTCATCGGGCTCACCGCGCATTATCAATACAGCCCGAACCACCTCTACGAACACGTCTACCTGTCGTCGCAGCGTTATGCCTGGCAGAACCTGGTCGGCGTGCAGCGCGGCCATGGCGACGTCGATCTCGCAACCACCTGGAAGTTCGCCGAGAACCAGTATGTCTTCGGCTTCCGCGAGTTCATCATCCCGGTCGCCTCGCTGTTCTTCTACAATTGGGACGGCATGCGCTCGACCGGCAAGTTCCTCGGCGTGACTTCGACCGGCGCGGTCGAAAACAAGCCCGCCGGCGCACTGATCGAGAAGAAATCCACCACTGTCTACGACGAGGGGCGTGCGCCGGTCTGAGCGCGCGGGTGAAGCCATGAGCAAGAATTACGAAGCGATCAAGGCGCATTACGCCGGCTCCGACAACAAGGATCTGGCGGCGATGATGGCGCCGATCACCGACCGCACCGCCTGGACCGAAATGGCGGGTTTTCCCTACGCCGGCACCTATGTCGGTGCCGTCGCCATCATCGAAGGCGTGTTCAAACGCATCGGCGATGAGTGGGAGGGCTACACCTTTAAGCTGGAGCGGCTGGTCGACGGCGGTTCGACCGTGCTTGGCATCGGCACCTATTCGGGCACCTACAAGCGGACGGGCCGGCCGATGAAGGCACGCGTCGTCCATGTCTGGGATGTCGAGGACGGCAAGGTGCTGCGGTTCGAGCAGTTCACCGACACCAAACTGGTCGCGGAGGCGACCGGCTGACGGGTTTTGGGGGCATGGCCTGACCGGCGTGGGGCTGGCGGGACCGGATCTGGGAGGAGAAAATGCAAATGAGCCTGAAAGGAATGATGGCGGCGCTTGCGCTGTCCACGGTGCTGAGCGCCGGCGCGACGGTTGTCGCCAATGCCGCCGGCGACGAGATCGTCATCGGCGCGCCGGTCTCCTTGACCGGTCCGTTCGCCGGCGACGGCAAGGAACAGGAATGGGCCTACAAGCAGGCAGTCGAGGACATCAACAAGGCCGGCGGCATCATGATCAAGGAAGCCGGCAAGAAGCTGCCGGTGCGGCTGGTCATCGCCGACGACGAGAGCGCGGAGGCCAAGGTGGCCTCGGCGATCGAGAACCTCGTCAAGGTGCAGAAGGTCGACATCCTGTTGTCGACCCATTCCGGCCCGCTCAACGTTGCCGGCGCGATCGTGGCCGAGAAATACAAGAAGTTCTACATGATCACGACGGCTTTCCCGTTCGAATGGCAGCCGCTCAAGCTCAAATATTCGGCCTTGTTCTTCTTCCATCCCGGTCCCGGCGCCGAGGTGCCGTTCGAGATATGGCAGAAGCTGCCGGAAAACGAGCGGCCGAAACATCCGGCGCTGGTCACCGAGGATTCGCCCGACGGCAAGGGCTTTGGCGGTGCCTTCGAGGCGGCGGCGAAGAAATATGGCTATACCTTTGCCTTCAACGATCCCTGGGCGACCGGCTCGACCGACTATTCGGCGATGATCACCAAGCTGAAGGCCGCCGATGTCGACGCCATGCTGGTGTTCGGCTCGCCCGCCGACACCATCACGCTGATGCGCCAGATGAAGGAGCTCGGCTTCAGCGTGCCTTACCTGCACGGCTGGAAGGGCACCTGGACCGGCGAATTCCATGACGCGCTGGGCAAGGATTCCGACTACGTCCTGACCGACGGGTTCTGGTCGGCCAGCTACCCTTACAAGGGCGCCAAGGAATTGGGCGATCGCTACGAGGCCCAATACAAGAAGGATTCGGTCACCGTCGGCGCCTTCTACGCCAACGCGCAGGTGCTGTTCCAGGCGATCGAACGCGCCGGTTCGACCGATGCCAGCGCCGTCCACGACGCCGTCTTCAACCAGGAGTTCAAGGACACCGTCGTCGGGCCGCTGAAATTCGACGAGGGTGGCTTTGCGCTGATCCCGTCCGTCGCCACGCAATGGTGGCAGGGCAAGCATCAGCTGATCTTCCCGAACGGCGATTGGACCTACAAGCCGGCACCGGCCTGGGACAAGCGCTGATAGGGGGTGGGCAGCGGGGCGACGTCGCCGCAAAGGCGTCGCCCCGTTCGTCCCGCACGAGGCCGCCGACCCGCCGCCGCCTGGCGCGCGGTTCGGCCGCCTGCCATAAAAATCGGGGAATGGAACACTTCATGCAGCCAGACGGGACGGTGCTTTGCCTCGAGGCGGTCACCAAGCGGTTCGGCGGTCTGGTCGTGCTGGATGGCATCGATCTTGCCGTCGGCCGCAGTGAACTGGTCGGCCTGATCGGGCCGAACGGCGCCGGCAAGTCGACGCTGTTCAACGTCATCACCGCCATCTACGCGCCGACGCGCGGCAAGGTGCTGTTCGGTGGACGCGACATCACCGGCGCGCAGCCGCACCATATCTGCCGTTTCGGCATCGCCCGCACCTTCCAGCTGGTGCGCACCTTTCTCACCATGACCGCCTTCGAAAATGTCATGGTCGGCGCCGTCTACGGCGGCGGCGGCCGTGTGCGCCACGCCGCCGAGGCGGCGGAGCAGGCGCTGGAACTGGTCGGACTTGCCGCCAAGCGCAACGTGACCACCGCCCATATGACGCTGTCCGACCGCCGGCTGCTCGAAATCGCCCGCGCGGTTGCCTCCAGCCCGGCGCTGCTCCTGCTCGACGAGCCGATGGCCGGGCTCAACCCGACCGAAATCCGCCAGATGGTCGAGGTCATCCGCCGCACGCGCTCGGAAAAGGGCATTTCCATCCTGTGGGTCGAGCACAAGGTCGACGCCATCATGAAGGTGTGCAGCCGGGTGGTCGTGCTCGACCACGGCGTCAAGATCGCCGACGGCACGCCCGCCGAAATCGTCGCCAACCGCAAAGTCATAGAGGCCTATCTTGGCGAACCGGCTGCTTGAAGTAAAAGATCTCGAAGTCGCCTATGGCGACGTGCGCGCGCTGTGGGGCGTCTCGATCCATGTCGAGGCGGGCACGGTGGTTGCCATCGTCGGCGCCAACGGCGCCGGCAAGACGACGCTGATGCGCGCCATTTCCGGTCTGTTGAAGCCGAAACGCGGCGAGATCCTGCTTTCCGGCGCTTCCCTGCTCAACCGCGCGCCGGAGGAGATCGCCGGCATGGGCATCGCCCATGTGCCGGAAGGGCGCGGCCTGTTTCGCCAGATGACGGTGCTGGAGAACCTTGAACTCGGCGCTTTCCAGCCAAAGGCCAGGGCTCGCATGAAGCAGTCGCTGGAGAAGGCCTATGCGCTGTTTCCGCGGCTCAAGGAGCGGGCAGGGCAGAAGGCCGGGTCGCTGTCGGGCGGCGAGCAGCAGATGCTGGCGATCGCACGCGCCACCATGTCGGAGCCGTCGCTGCTCATTCTCGACGAGCCGTCCATCGGCCTGTCGCCGCTGGTGGTGCAGCAGATGTTCAAGCTGATCGAGGAACTGCACCGGCAGGGTGTCACCATCCTGCTGGTCGAGCAGAACATCCACCAGGCGCTGAAGATCGCCGACCACGCCTTCGTGCTGAAGACCGGCGAGATCGCCATGCAGGGCACCGGCGCCGAGCTGATCGCCGATCCCGAAGTTCAGAAAGCCTATATGGGCGTATTGGAGCTGTGATGACCTTGCCCTCGCCGGACATCTTCCTGCAGCTATCCATCAACGGCGCGCTCGGCGGCGCCATGTATGGCGTCGCCGCCGTCGGCCTCAGCCTCATCTTCGGCACCATGCGGCTGATCTTCCTGGCGCAGGGCGCCATGATCATCCTGGCCGCCTATCTGGTGCGGGCGCTGTTCCAGCATCTCGGCATCGACCCGTTCCTGTCGCTCGCCATCATGGTGCCGGTCGGCTTCGGCGCGGGATGGCTGATCTACCAGGGCCTGTTCCGCAAGGCGGCGGCGGAAGAAGACCGCAACATCTCGCTGTTGATCGCGGTCGGCGTCATGTTCCTGGTGCAGAACCTGATGACGGTGATCTGGGGCGGCAACACCGCCGCCGTCGTCACCAGCTACACGGCAAGCGGCATCGAGTTTCTCGGCGTGCGCACCTCGTTCACCCGCTCGATGGGCTTTCTGATCGCGCTGGCCGGCACCGGGCTGGTGGTGCTGTTCCTGCGCAACACGCTAGTCGGCAAGGCGGTGAGGGCAGCCTCCGAGGACATGACGGCGGCGACGCTGATGGGCATCAGCCCGCACAAGGTCAATGCGATCGCCTTCGCCATCGGCATTGCGCTGGCCGGTGCAGCCGGCGTCGCTGTTGCTACAACATTTCCCTTCAACCCCTTTGCTGGGTTTATTTTTTCACTCAAGGCGCTGGTGGCGCTGGCGCTCGGCGGCATCGGCAATGTCGTCGGCGCGCTGGCCGGCGGCATCATCCTCGGGCTGATCGAGGCCTATGTGCAGTTCTTCATCTCCGGCGGCTGGACCAACGCCATCGCCTACGGCGTCTTCCTGGCCGTGCTGATGTTCAAACCCGAGGGCCTGTTCAGCCGGCCCTACAAGAAGGCGTAAGGCCATGTTTGCCCAAAACCGCATCTGGCTCGCCGCCGCCGTTGTCGTGCTCGCGCTGCTGCCGCTCTGGCCCGGCGTCATCGACAGCTACGCCTTTTCCTTCCTGTTCTTCGTGTTCGTCTACGCCATATTAGCGCAGGGCTGGAACCTGATCGCCGGCTTCGGCGGCCAGATCAGTCTCGGTTCGCACGCCTTCTTCGGGCTCGGCGCCTACACCACGGCCATCCTGTGGAGCGGCAACTATCTGTGGGGTTCGCTCTACCAGGCTTTCCCGCGCATCTATTATTTCGACCCGGTGACGATGGTGCTGAGCGGGCTGGTCGCGGCACTCGCCGCCGCGCTGATCGGCCTGCCGCTGCTCTCCAAATTGCGCGGCGACTATTTCGCGCTGGGCACGCTCGGCTTCGGCGAGATCGTCAAGGTGATGTTCGTCAACGGTGGCGATTTCACTGGCGGCGCCTTTGGCGTGGTGGCGCCGTCCAGCACGTTCGAGACGCTGATGCCGCATTACTGGACCGGGCTCGGCCTCACCGTCGGCACCGCGCTTGCCATAGGCTGGCTGATGCGCTCGCGTTACGGATTGGCGCTGATCGCGGTGCGCGACGACGAGATGGCCGCATCCGCCAACGGCATCGACACGCTGAAGGTCAAGGTCGCCGCCTTCGCCGCCAGCGCTTTCATCGCCGGCCTCGCCGGCAGCCTCTACACCTACTACATCTTCCATGTCGGCCCGGACTCGGTGTTCAGTCTCGACTGGATGCTGCTGCCGCTGATGATGACGGTGGTGGGCGGTACCGGCACCTTGCTCGGGCCGATCCTTGGCGCCTTCGTCATGTATGCGGTGTTCGATCTCGCCCGCATCTTCGTGCCGGACTACCACCCGATCATTTCTGGTCTCACCATCATCCTGGCCATGCTGTACCTGCCGAAAGGCCTGGCGCGCCTGCGCCCGGCCGCGGCGCGTGCATAAGGCCGGTTCGCGCAAGCGCAACCGTTCGCCACGCCGCCGTATTGCGTGTCGCGCATCGCCAGCGCATCCGAACCGCCTATGGCGCGGTGCAGGATGTGGATTGGATGCGCGGAGGAAGACGCAAGCCCAAAGAAAGAACCGTGTCCCTTCAATCCCTTGCCGAAAACCGCACGAAAACCACGCCCGGATTTGTCCACGCCACTCGCCTTCAGTTGACAATCGGCCCATCGCCCTCACGGGAACCTGGTGCGCACCGGGTATCAGGGAGGGCGCCGGTGCCGGACTGGCAGCGCTAACGGTGGCGCTGTCTGGTGACGAGCCCTAAGTCCGGGCCCTGGAAAAACCCGGCCGCCGAAAATGGCGGCTTCGAGGCCCGAAGTCTGCCGTCGCGAAGGACGGCGAGGTCGGTCCGGGGCAAGAACACTGGCGGGGCGCCCGGAAGGCGCCACGTATTATTACAGACAGGCACCGACCCGGCGCCCCGCTTCCCACCTCCCGCAACGGGAGTGTTTTTTGACAATGGCCAGGGCGGATTTCCGCAGCGTGGCGATGAATAGATGTATTCAACCCGCAACGCCTCCGTCATTCCGGGCAAGCGACCAAAGCGAGCGCCGACCCGGAACCCATTGGTCCTGGCGCGTCGAGCTCGGCCCGGTCCTCGTCTTGAACCGTTCTTGCAGTTGAATCGGCGCTGTGCGCTTCAGGGCGATCCACGCGAACCCAGGTCCCGGCCGTGCTGCTTATGGGTTCCGGGTCGGCGCTCGGCTCCGCCTCGCTGGCCCGGAATGACGAGTGCGTGGCCTTTTCCGGCGCCTTTGCCTTGCTCAGCCTGCCTTCAACGAAATTCGATTTCTCTCGTCGATGCGAAAACAGCCCGCGCTGCCTCCAGCTATCCACAAACTGGCCCTACACTGCGCGCCGGCAAACAGGTAAAAGGGCGCCATGAACACCCACGCCAAGATCCGTATCGGCCATTCGGCCTGCCCGCATGACTGCCCGTCGACCTGCGCGCTCGACGTCGAACTCCTGGGGCCCGACCGTATCGGCCGCGTGCATGGCGCCAAGGACAACAGCTACACGGCCGGAGTCGTTTGCGCCAAGGTGGCGCGTTACGCCGATCGCATCCACCATCCCGACCGGTTGATGAAGCCGCTGGTGCGGGCCGGCGCCAAGGGCGACGGCCAGTGGAAGGAATCCAGCTGGGAAGCCGCGCTCGACCTCGTCGCCGAAAAATTCATCGCGGCCGAGGAAAAATACGGCTCCGAGACGGTATGGCCCTATTTCTACGCCGGCACGATGGGGCTGGTGCAGCGCGACGGCATCGAGCGGCTGCGCCACGCCAAGAAATATTCCGGCTTCTTCGGTTCGATCTGCACCAATCTTGCCTGGACCGGCTATGTCATGGGCACCGGCGCGCTGCGCGGCTCCGATCCGCGCGAAATGGGCCGTTCCGATTGCATCGTCGTCTGGGGCACAAATGCGGTGGTGACCCAGGTCAATGTGATGACGCATGCGATCAAGGCCCGCAAGGAACGCGGCGCCAAGATCGTCGTCATCGACATCTATGAAAACGCCACCATGAAGCAGGCCGACATGGGCCTGGTGCTGAAGCCCGGCACCGACGGCGCGCTCGCCTGCGCGGTCATGCATGTGCTGTTTCGCGAAAACATGGCCGACCGCGCCTATCTCGAAAAATACACCGACGACCCGAAGGGGCTGGAAGCGCATCTTGCCGACAAGACACCGGAATGGGCGGCGGCGATCACCGGCCTCACCGTTGCCGAGATCGAGGCTTTTGCCCGCCTGATCGGCACGACGAAAAAGACGTTCTTCCGGCTGGGTTATGGTTTCGCGCGCCAGCGCAACGGCTCGGTCAACATGCACGCCGCGCTTTCCATCGCCGCCGTCACCGGCTGCTGGCAATATGAGGGCGGCGGCGCTTTCCATTCCAATTCAGGCATTTCCGGCTTCAAGTTCAACAAGGACTTGCTCGAAGGCGACCGCTACCGCGACCCCAAGGTGCGCTATCTCGATCATTCGCGCATCGGTCCGGTGCTGACCAATGCCGAGGATGCGCTCTATGGCGGCCCGCCGGTGACGGCGATGCTGATCCAGAACACCAATCCCATGAACGTCGCGCCCGAACAGCGGCTGGTGCGCCAGGGGCTCCTGCGCGAGGACCTGTTCACCTGCGTGCACGAGCAATTCATGACCGACACGGCCAAGTTGGCCGACGTGGTGCTGCCGGCCACCATGTTTTTGGAGCATGACGACGTCTACAAGGGCGGCGGCAACCAGCACATCACGCTGGGTCCGAAGCTGATCGAGCCGCCGGTCGGCCCGCGCACCAACCATTATGTCATCGAGGAATTGGCCAAGCGTCTGGGCGTTTCGCACCTGCCGGGCTTCGGCCTGACCGAGAAGGAACACATCAACGCGCTGCTCAAGAACCGCGACCTCGATTTCGACACGCTGCGCGAACAGCGCTGGGCCGACATGCAGCCGGATTTCGAGACCGCGCATTTCCTGAAAGGTTTTGGCCATCCCGACGGCAAGTTCCGCTTCAAGCCGCAATGGAACGGCGGCGCGGCACCCAACAAGCCGCCGAAGAGCATGGGCATTTTCGGCCCGGTCGAACAGCTGCCGGAATTCCCCGACCATGTCGACCTGATCGAGGTGGCGGATGCCGAGCATCCGTTCCGCCTGGCGACCTCGCCGGCGCGCAATTACCTGAATTCCAGCTTCGCCGAGACGCCGGTGTCGCAGGCCAAGGAAGTTCGGCCGGAGCTTCTGATCCATCCTGACGATGCCGAGGTGCTCGGACTTGCCGAAGGCGCGCGCGTCGAGGTCGGCAACCGGCGCGGCGAGGTAGTGCTGCATACGAAGTTCTTCGCCGGGTTGAAGCGTGGCGTCGTCATCGCCGAGGGCATCTGGCCGAATTCGGCGCATGAGCGCGGCGAGGGCATCAACGTGCTGACCGGCTCTGACGCGCCTGCGCCCTATGGCGGCGCGGCCGTTCACGACAACAAGGTCTGGGTGCGGGCGACTTAAGGCGCGGCACGAACCCGGCTTCGGTCGCAAGTTCAAAAAGATCGGGCGCCATCCACGGATGACGCCCGATCTCGTTCCAGGCGGAGCGTTTAGGCGGCGAGCGCGGCGCCGGTGTCGCGCAGCACGTCTTCCAGCGGGACCAGCCCCTTCATCGCGCCGCTGCCGATGGCCGGCTTGCCGTCCTCGATCGCCACGGCGAAGCGGAAGGCGGGATCGGCCTCGATCCGCTGGCGCAGCGCCAGGATGCGCGGATAGTCACGCGGGTCGATCGCCTTGTGGAACTCCACCCAGCGCGCCACGCCGGCAAACACCGCATCGGCAAGAGTCGGCTTGTCGCCGAGCAGATACGGGCTGTCGCCGATCATCGCCTCGAGCTGCTCGTGGCGCTTGGCGACGAAGCTGCGGCCGAATTTGCGTAGCGTCTCGCGCTCTTCCTCGGAGGCGTCGTCCGCCTCCAGCGCCACCCACATGGAGAAGAACGCGCCGGTGAAGCCGGTGTTGAGGAAGGCGATGTACTGGTGCATGCGGTCAGCTTCCGGCGTGCCGGGTTCGAAGCTGATGCGGCGCTCGGTGTCGCGCGCCTCCAGCCACAGCGCGATCGCCATGGTCTCGGTCAGCACGCGGCCCTCATCGGTGATCAGCACAGGCGTTTCCACCCGGCCGTTCAGGCGCTTGTAGGGGGCCTCGCGCATCTCGCCCAGCATGTCCACGCGGGTCAGGCGGTAGGGCTGGCCGAGCCATTCGAAGGCGGCGACGAGCCCGGCGGACGAGCCGAGCGGAAAGCCGGAGGTGAAGATCGGTTCGGAAATCGGTTTCATTTTGGTTCTCCGTTGTTGATGCAACGGATATAGATTCGTGGACTTTTGCCCGGTAGACTGACGAATTGAAACCCAATGTCTGCATGCGGAGACTTTGATGCTGAACCTCAACGATCTCCAGTTCTTTACCCAGGCGGTCGATAGCGGCGGCTTCGCATCCGCGGCCCGGCGCCTTGGCTTTCCGAAATCGACGATCAGCAAGCGGGTGGCCGCGCTGGAGGCGACACTCGGGGTGCAACTGATCCACCGCACGTCGCGCAATTTCACGCTGACCGATGTCGGACGCGACGTCTACGATCATGCCCGCGCCGCGATGATCGAGGCGGAAGCGGCCGAGGCCGTCGTGCATCGGCGCCTGGCGGAACCGAGCGGCATTGTGCGGATCACGACATCGGTACCGACCGCCCAGTTCCGGCTGGCGCCGCGCTTGCCGCTGCTTGCGCGCCAATATCCGAAGCTGCGTGTCCAGCTTCATGTCACCGATCGTTTCGTCGATCTGGTGCAGGACGGTTTCGACATCGCGGTCCGCAGCCATTTCGGGCCGCTGCCGGATTCCGATCTCGTCCATCGGCGCATGGGCAAGGAGAAGATCACGCTGGTCGCGGCGCCGTCCTATATCGCGGAGCGCGGCGAGCCTGCGACGCCCGAGGCCCTGAGCGACCATGAAGGATTGTTCAACAACATGACGATCAAGGCCTGGCGCCTCAGCGACGCGGAGGGGCGCACGGTTGAGGTCACCCCGCAGCCGCGCCTCTATGCGGACGAATCCGTACCGCTGTTGATGGCGGCGGAAGCGGGGCTGGGCGTCGTCTGCCTGCCGGAAATGATCTCGGCGCAGGCGCGGCGGCAAGGACGGTTGGTGCGGGTATTGCCGGGGTGGACCGCAGGCAGCGTCATCACCTCGATCCTGACGCCGCAAAAGCGCGGACAGCTTCCCGCCGTGCGCGCAGTGATCGATTTCCTGCTGCAGAAGGAGACGGTCGATACCTATGCGGCGGGATGGATGCATGGTTGATCGAAGCGCATCCGCGCGAGCCCGTGTCTTCCAATCGTTGCCAATATCGGTCTAGCGTGGGCCCGGATGCGATTTGGAGATTGCGATGAGCGGCGACCACCAGCACGGCGATCTTGAGACGACACCGGCCTCGCGACTGTGGATGGCGCTCGGGCTGACCGGCACCTTCCTGATCGTCGAGATCGTCGGCGGCATCGTTACCGGCAGCCTGGCGCTGATTTCCGACGCCATGCACATGCTGACCGACGCCATGGCCCTTGCCATCGCGTTGCTTGCCATTCGCATCGGCCGCCGGCAGGCGGATTTGCTGCGCACCTACGGCTACGCCCGCTTCGAGATACTGGCAGCGGCCTTCAACGCCATGCTGTTGCTGGCGGTGGCGTTCTACATTCTCTACGAGGCCTACAAGCGGTTGTTCGAGACGCAGGAGATCGCCTCGCTCGGCATGCTGGCCATCGCTGTTGTCGGCCTGCTGGTCAACCTGACGTCGATGCGACTGCTCACCAGCCACAAGGACAAGAGCCTCAACGTCAAGGGCGCCTATCTGGAAGTCTGGGCCGACATGCTGGGTTCGGTCGGCGTCATTGCCGGCGCGATCATCATCTGGCTGACCGGCTGGCAATGGGTGGATTCGCTGATCGCCGTCGGCATCGGCTTCATGGTCTTCCCGCGCACCTGGGTGCTGCTCAAGGAATGCGTCAACATCCTGCTCGAAGGCGTGCCGCCGGGCATGAAACTGTCGGAGGTCGAGGCTGCGATCGCCGGAACTCCTGGCGTCGCCTCGGTGCATGACCTGCATCTGTGGGCGATCACCCAGAGCAAGGTTTCGCTGACCGCGCATGCTGTGCTGGGCGAGGGCGCGGACGCCGAGACCGTTCGCCGGGCGGCTGAAACGGTGCTGCGCGAAAAGTTCGATCTGCACCACACCACGCTGCAGATGGAGCGCGAGACCTGTTCGCCGCTCGAGGCCATTCATTAGAGCGCCGCGCGTCCAATTGGACGCGCAAAGGACGCTCTAACGCTTTGAATCTGCTGCATCGTGCCTGCCGAAAATCGAATCCGATTTTCTGGCCGATGCAGTATGCCATGCGGCATTTTGGCATCGGCGCTTGCTCCTCTAGTCACTAGAGCATCTATCTTTGGTCCATGGCGCCGGCTTCGGTGTCTTAACGGATCAAGGAGGCCGATATGAGTTGGCACGGTTCCAGACAGAACAAGCACGGCGGTGGTTACGGAAATGGCGGCCATGGCAGTGGCGGGCATGGTTCGGGTTCGGGATGGGGGCGTTCCGGGCATGATCGTCGGGAAAACTTTCGTGACGAGCAGCCACCAGCAGGCAATCAACCGCCGAGAGGCGAGCGGCCAACACGGACGATCGACATGATGCCCGCCGGAGCGGTGTCGAGCATCCCGGCCATGTCCAAATTCGCCATCGTTGCAGCCATCGGCATCTTCCTGGCCTGGACGCTCTTGGCGGTCGCGGCCTATGGCCTGGTTGACGTGCTGGGCGGCTGGCTGTCCACCAACAGCGGTGTTCTGCTGCAGGGTGGCAAGGATGTGGCCGGCGCGGTCGGTGTCGGCAAGGAACTGGTCGACAAGGTCGATGTGCAGGGCACGGCGTCGCTCGTGCAGCAGGTCCTGGCGGGAGCATTGGTCATCGCCCGGCCGGCGATCGTCGCGTTATGGCTGCTCGGCGCGCTGGCGATTGTCGCCGCACCGTTCGCGCTTCGGCGGATGGGCTTGTTGCGACGCTCCGGCCACTGATCCCGGCTGCGTTTAGCCGAGATCCTTCGGTCGCAGGAAATGGGTGAGGGTGGCAGCGCCGGAGTCGAGCCTTGCCCAGTCGCCATCATATTCGAAAAGCGCCAGGGCGCCGGTCGGGAATTTCTCGCTCAAGGCTTTCGCCAGCTTGCGGTGCGACGTGTCGGCGATGAGGCTTCCAGCCAGGGTTTCAAGGCCGGGATTGTGGCCGACCACCATCAGCGTCTCGTCGGCTTCGTTATTGTTGCGTATTTCGGCCAGGATCGCATCAGCCGGCGCCTCGTAGAGCGCGTGCGAGAAACTTGCCTCGGGTCGTGAGGTCCATTCACCGGAGACCAGGCGCCAGGTTTCGAGGGTGCGCTCCGCCGACGAGACCAGGGCGCGGTCGGGCAGCCAGTTGCGCTGCGCGATGGTGCGCCCCATCAGCAATGCTGCCTCGATGCCGCGCGGCGCCAGCGGGCGCTCGACATCGGCGAGATCGGGATTGTCCCAGCTCGACTTGGCGTGGCGCAGCAGAAGAAGCCGTTTCATGACATGATCCTTGCGAGTGTGGTCAGACACAAACCACAGCGATATGTCGGCGGCGTGTCGGCCTTAAGGCGTGATGCGCGCCAGATGCTCCAGATCGACCTCGGCACGCAGCGGATTGGGCGCGGCGACCACGGTGCCTGACAGCGTATCGTTTTCGGCAAGGCCGGTAAACACGGTGCGGCCTTCCGCCATGCGCGCCTTGCCTTCCGCGACGAGCTTCAGCGCCATCGGGTAGATGTGGTGCTCGGCTTTCAGCACGCGCGCGGCAAGTGCGTCTTCGCTGTCGCCGAGCAAGACGGGCACTGCGGCCTGCGCGATGATCGGTCCTTCGTCCATGGCCGGCGTGACGAAATGCACGGTGCAGCCATGGATGCGCATTCCGGTTTCCAGCGCGCGCCGATGCGTGTCCAGGCCCTTGAAGGCGGGCAGCAGCGCGGGGTGGATGTTGATCATCCGGCCCTGCCATTTCTCGACGAACGGCGTGGTGAGCAGGCGCATATAGCCGGCCAGCGCCACCAGTTCGGTGCCGAGACCGGCAAGGGCGGCGTCGATCGCGGCGTCATGCGCTTCCTTGCTAGCATGGTCGGCGCGGGGAATGACCTGCGCCGGAATGCCACGCGCGATGGCAAGGCCAATGCCGGCGGCGTCCGACCTGTCGGAGATGACGCCGACGATCTCGGCCGGGAAGTCGGGATTGGCGGCAGCGGCGATCAGCGCGGTCATGTTGGAGCCGCGGCCGGAAATGAGGATCGCGGTGCGCTTGCGTTGTGGTCTCATAGGCCGATCGTTCCCCGATAAAGCACGCCGCTGTCGCGGCGCGGCACGATGCGGCCGATCGGCGTCACCGTCTCGCCGGCCTCCTGCAAAACGGCGGCGACTTGCGCTGCCTGGCCCGAGGCCACCACCACGACCATGCCGATGCCGCAGTTGAAGGTGCGCATCATCTCGTGCGGCGCGACGCCGCCCGTCTTGGCCAGCCACGAGAAGACCGGCGGCACGTCGATGGCGTCGAGGTCGAGCTCGGCTGAAAATTCCTTGGGCAGCACGCGCGGGATGTTGTCGGGAAAACCGCCGCCGGTGATGTGCGCCAGCGCCTTGATGCCATGCGTGTTGCGGATCGCCCTGAGGATCGACTTCACATAGATGCGGGTCGGCTCGAGCAGGGCCTCGGCCAGCGTCATGCCGGGCGCGAATGGTGCCTTTGCATCCCAGGCGAGGCCGCTCGCGGCGACGATGCGGCGGATCAGCGAATAGCCGTTGGAATGCGGCCCGGACGAGGCAAGCCCAAGCAGGACATCGCCCTCGACGATGTCGTTGGTCGGCAGCAGTTGACCACGCTCAGCCGCGCCGACGGCGAAACCCGCGAGGTCGTAGTCCTTTTCCTGGTACATGCCGGGCATTTCGGCGGTTTCGCCGCCGATCAGCGCGCAGCCGGCCTGGCGGCAGCCTTCGGCGATGCCGCTGACAATGGCTACGCCGTGATCCGGGTCGAGCTTTCCGGTGGCGAAATAATCGAGGAAGAACAGCGGTTCGGCGCCCTGCACGACGAGGTCGTTGACGCACATGGCGACGAGGTCGATGCCGATCGTGTCATGCTTCCCGGCGTCGATGGCGATTTTCAGCTTGGTGCCGACGCCGTCATTGGCGGCCACCAGAACCGGGTCCGAGAAGCCCGCGGCCTTGAGGTCGAACAGGCCGCCGAAGCCGCCGATCTCGCCGTCGGCGCCCGGGCGGCGGGTTGCCCGCACCAGCGGCTTGATCTTTTCCACCATCAGGTTGCCGGCGTCGATGTCGACGCCTGCATCGGCATAGGTAAGCCCGTTGGTTCGTTCGTTCATCGCTGTTCCCTGCTTGCGGGACGGTCCGGCGGGATCGACCGGCACCACCTTACCGCGTCACGCGGCTCTTCGCACGAACCGTCCGCCCCCGCAACCGCAAGAGGGCGGCAGGCGCGGTCGCCCGAGACAAATCCGTGGATAGCGCGGCTTGGTGCGCTGGTCTCTTGCGGTTCGGGTCGCCTTCGCTCATGTATCGCAGAGAACAAAGACGGGTCGCCTGTTGGTAATCACAATTCCCAACCTGATCTCCATCCTCCGCCTGCTCTTGGTGCCGGGCGTGGTGCTGGCCATGCTGCAAGCGCGCTGGGACTGGGCTTTCGCCGGCTTCGTGGTCGCCGGCATATCGGACGGCGTCGATGGTTTCATTGCCCGCCAGTTCAACCAGCGCTCACGGCTCGGCGCCTATCTCGACCCGATGGCGGACAAGCTTTTGCTGGTTTCCGTCTTCGTCGTCCTCGGCCTGGTCAACCAACTGCCGCTATGGCTGGTCGTGGCGGTGGTTTCCCGCGACGGGCTGATCATCTGCGCGGTGGTGCTGTCGTCGGTGATGGGCCATCCGGTCGAAATGAAGCCCCTGCTGGTTTCCAAGGCAAACACCGCAATCCAGATCATCCTGGCGGCGGAGGTGCTGGCCGAACTCACCTTCGGCATGCATCTCGATCCGCTTCGCTCGGCCCTGATAATCCTGTCCGGGCTCTTGACCGTGGCTTCGGCCGCAGCCTATCTCGTGGCTTGGCTGAGGCATATGAGCGGTAATGGCGAAGGCAACACTTCCGGAACCTGAACACGACGCGGCCGAGGCCCTGGCCGCCGCCGCATTCCGTCGGCAACTGCGCTTCTGGCTAATCAGCGCCATTGGCTTGATCGGTTTCCTCTATCTGTTCAGCGATATCCTGCTGCCTTTCGTGGCCGGCATGGTGCTTGCCTATTTCCTGGATCCCGTCGCCGATCGGCTCGAACGGCTTGGGCTGTCGCGTGTCATGGCGACGGTGGTGATCCTGATTGGCTTCATCGTCACCCTGGTTCTGGCCTTCGTGATCCTGGTGCCGGTGCTCGCCTCGCAGATGGCGGGTTTTGCCGCCAAGCTGCCCGAATATCTGACCCGCCTGCAGACGCTGGTCACCAGCTTCGATCCGAAATGGCTGGAACAGAAATTCGGCGTCGACGCAGCAGGGCTGAGGGAAGGGCTGAATTCGGCGCTGACCTCCGGCCTCGGCCTGCTGACCACCGTGTTCCAGTCGCTGTGGAATTCCGGCAAGGCGCTGGTTTCGGTGGTGTCGCTGTTCGTGATCACACCTGTGGTCGCCTTCTACATGCTGCTCGACTGGGACCGCATGGTCGGGACCGTCGACAAATGGGTGCCGCGCGATCATGTCGAGACGGTGCGCCAGATCGCCACCGACATTAACACGGCCACCGCCGGTTTCGTGCGCGGGCAGGGCACGCTCTGCCTTGTACTCGGCGCGATGTATGCGATCGGGCTGACGCTGACCGGCCTCAATTTCGGTATCCTGATCGGCCTGTTCGCCGGCCTGATCTCCTTCATTCCCTATGTCGGTTCGCTGACCGGCCTTGTTCTGGCGCTGGGCGTGGCGCTCGTCCAGTTCTGGCCGGATTGGGCGATGATCGTCGCCGTTGCCGGCGTCTTCTTCGTCGGACAGTTCATCGAGGGCAACATCTTGTCGCCGAAGCTGGTCGGCAAGAGCGTTGGGCTCCATCCGGTGTGGCTGATGTTCGCGCTGTTCGCCTTCGGCGCGCTGTTCGGCTTTGTCGGCCTGCTGATCGCGGTGCCTGCGGCTGCCGCCATCGCCGTGCTCGTCCGCTTCGCCATCTCCCGCTATCTCGAATCGCCGCTCTACAAGGGGCACGGTATCGAGCCACCACCTCTGGCCAGCCGGCGCGACAAGGCGCGGCGCGGATAAACCAGCCCATGGAACGGCCACGACAGATTCCGCTCGATCTCGGGCACGGCACCGCCTATTCGCGTGACGATCTGGTGGTTTCCAGCTCCAATGCGGAAGCCGCCGCGCTGGTCGACCGCTGGCCGGACTGGCCTGCGCCGGTCGTCGTGCTGGCCGGACCCGCCGGCTCGGGCAAGACGCATCTGGCAGCGATCTGGCGCGAGATGGCCGATGCACGGGTTGTCGAAGCCGGGCAGGTCGAAGCGGCCGCGGCGACATTCGATGGCCGGCCGGTGCTGGTCGACGACATTGACACCGGTACGCTGGACCAGGAAGGGCTGTTCCATCTCATCAATGCGGTGCGCGGCGGCGGTTCGCAATTATTGCTCACCGCCCGGCGCTTTCCCGCCGCCTGGGGCGCGACGCTGCCGGATCTCGTATCCCGGCTGAAGGCGGCTGCGACCGTCGAAATCCACGAGCCGGACGACGTACTGCTCGCCGGCGTCATCACCAAGCTGTTCGCCGACCGTCAGGTCGAGGTCGAGCCGCACGTCGTGCAATATCTGGTCCGGCGCATCGAACGGTCGCTCGCCACCGCCATGCGTGTGGTCGAGCGTCTCGACCGGCTGGCGCTCGAGGAAAAGGCGCGCATCACACGCAGCATGGCGGCCGATGCCGTCAACGCGCTTGACGAGGGGCAGGGCGAGTTCGAGTTGTGAGCGTGCGTTTCCTTCTCCCCTTGTGGGAGAAGGTGGCTGAGCCGAAGGCGAGGTCGGATGAGGGGTGCTGGACGGAGTGCGGCCTCGCGGGATGTCGGGTGTTCTTAAGCCAATGCGCTGGCTCTGAAACGTCTCATTTCTTCCAGCACCCCTCATCCGTCTCGGCGCTGCGCGCCGAGCCACCTTCTCCCACAAGGGGAGAAGGAGCAGGCACCAGTCAGCCAGCCTCCACTCTATTTCCGCTCTCCGGATCGAAGATGTGCTGGACGGCCGGTTCGACGGCAAGGCGAACCGTCTGGCCTGGCGCCAGCCCGGGGCGGCCGATGGCGTAGATGCGCAACTGCTCGCCGGCCACCCGCACGTAATATTGCGTCGACATGCCGAGCGGTTCCACGACTTCGACTTCGGCCTTGAGCGGGCCGTCGTCGACGATCCGGATATCCTCCGGCCGCACACCGAGCGTCAGCGAAGCTCCTTCTTGCAGCGGCAGCCCGTCGGGCAGGCGAAGCTTCTGGCCGTCGGTGAACAAGGCCTGGCCGATGTTCTGCCTGACCATCGTCGCCTGCAGGAAATTCATCGCCGGCGAGCCGATGAAGCCGGCGACGAAGATGTTGGCAGGCTTGTCGTAGAGTTCCAGCGGCGCGCCAACCTGCTGCACATTGCCATTGTGCATGACGACGATGCGGTCGGCCATGGTCATGGCCTCGGTCTGGTCGTGGGTGACGTAGATCGAGGTGGTCTTAAGCTGCTGGTGCAACGCCTTGATTTCAGTACGCATATGGGTGCGCAGCTTGGCATCCAGATTGGACAGCGGCTCGTCGAACAGGAACACCTGCGGATCGCGCACGATGGCGCGGCCCATGGCGACACGCTGGCGCTGGCCGCCGGAGAGCTGGCGGGGCAGGCGCTCCAGCAAGGGTTCCAGCCCCAGTCGCTTGGCAGCTCCATCGACCCGCGTCTCGATCGAGGTCTTGTCGGCCTTCCGAAGCATGAGGCTAAAACCCATGTTGGAAGAAACGTTCATATGCGGATAAAGCGCATAGGACTGGAACACCATGGCGATGTCGCGGTCTTTCGGCGCGACGTCGTTGACGACACGCTCGCCGATGCGGATGTCGCCGCCCGAAACCTCCTCCAGGCCGGCGATCATGCGCAAAAGGGTGGATTTGCCACAACCCGACGGGCCGACCAGCACGACGAACTCACCGTCCGCGATCTTGAGATCGACCTCGTTGAGCACGCGCACGACGCCATAGTCCTTCTTGACCTTTTCCAGCGTGACGGAAGCCATGAATTACCCCTTGACCGCACCGGCGGTGAGCCCGGTGACGAGATAGCGTTGCAGGAAGGCGAAGAAGATGCAGACCGGGATCAGCGCCAGCACCGAAGCGGCCATCATCTGACCCCAGTCGACCGCGAACTTGCCGATATAGGTGAGCAGGCCGACGGCGAAGGTCTTCTTGTCATCGCTCGAGATCAGCATCAGCGCGAACAGGAGTTCGCTCCAGGCTGCGGTGAAGACGAAACCCAGCGTCGCGCCCATGCCGGGCAAGGTCAGCGGCACGATCACCCTGCGCATCGCCTGGGCGCGCGTGCAGCCATCGATCATGGCGGCCTCTTCGAGGTCCTTCGGAATGCCATCGAAGAACGATTGCATCAGGAAGGTGGCGAAAGCGGTGTTGAAGGCCGTGTAGATGATGATCAGGCCGGTCAGGCTGTTGATCAGCCCGATCTGGCCCATCATGCGGTAGATCGGCGGGATGACCATGACCAGCGGAAAGGTCTGCGTCAGCAACAGCATGATGGCGAGCGCCGCCTTGCCGCGGAAGGTGAAGCGCGACATGGCGTAGCCGGCCAGCGTGGCGATGACGGTGACCAGTGCCGCCGTCGACACGGAGACGATGACGCTGTTCATGAAATAGCGCGGAAAGTCGGTGGCGGAGAGCACGGTCGAGAAGTTCGCGAAGGTCGTTCGCGACGGCCACAGCGTGATGCCCTCCGAATAGAGCAGCGAGGTCGGCGTGACCGAGATTTTCAGCGTCCAGTAGATCGGAAACAGCGCGAACAGCACATAGGCGGCGATCGCGACATAGAGGCCGATGCCGCCGATCAAGCGCGAGGATTGGGTTTGTCCGGCAATCATCAGACATGCCTCACTAATGTGCGACGGATGCCGATGAGCACGATCGCGTAGAGGATCAGGAGGACAAGCAGAAGCACGGCCATCGCCGAGGCGTAGCCCTTGTCCAGCGATTTGAAGGCGCTGACATAGATGTAGACCGGCATCGTCGCGGTCGAACCGGCCGGCCCGCCCTCGGTCATGACGAAGATGAGGTCGGCGAAGGTGGCGATCCAGATCGTGCGCAGCATCACCGTGATGGCAATCGTCGGCGCAAGGAAGGGCAGCGTCACCTTGGTGAAGCGTTGCCAGGGCGTGGCGCCGTCGATGGCCGCCGCCTCATGCAGTTCCGAAGGGATCGATTTCAGCGCCGCCAGCAAGGTGATGGCGAAAAACGGGATGCCGAACCAGACATTGGCGATGATCGGCCCCCACATGGCGGTTGCCGGGTCGGACAGAATGTTCGTCGGCTCCGCCTTCAGCCCCAGCGCGTAGAGCCAGTGCGGCACGGGTCCGATGATCGGGTTGAACAGCCAGGCCCAGGTGAGGCCGGAAAGGAAGGAAGGCACCGCCCAGGGCAGGAACACCAGCGCCTGGACAACGCGGCGGCCGGCGAAGGGCTTGTCGAGCAACAGCGCCAGGCCCAGTCCGAGGAAAAACTGGAAGAACAGGCTGGCGATGGTCCACCAGGCGGTGTTGACCAGGGCCTCGCGCAGCAGCGGGTCGGTCAGCATGGCCTGGTATTGGCCGAGCCCGACATACTCCGATTTGAAGGCGGAGAATTTTCGGAACGAATAGCTGATGCCGATGATCAGCGGCACCAAAAGCACCGTCACCAAAAGCACGATGGCAGGGCTGAGATAGAGCCACGGCTCGAACGACGCAAAGGACAGGCCCTTGCGGCGCGGCGGTGCGATGTCGATGGCGACGGTCATGAAAACACTCAGCGTTTGGCGAAACCAATGCGTGCGGCGGTCTCTCCCCGTTTATGGGGGAGAGATGTCCGGCAGGGCAGCGAGGGGCGGAGCGAACCCGGGAGAGTTTGGCGCTGCCGCCCCTCATCCGGCCCTTCGGGCCGTTCTGCGGGCCTCCCCACGGATGGGGAGAAGGACCAAGAGCTTACTTCTTGTTCTTGGCCATCCAGTCCTGCTGTTCCTTGGTCATGTAGGCCGCCCATTCGTCAGCCACTTCCTTGGCCGGACGCTTGCCGAGCAGCACTTCCTGGAAGCCCTTGATCGCGATCTGGTCGACGAAGTTGCCGAGGTTCTCCAGATGGGTCGGTGGGGTGACGAACTCATACTTGTCGCCGCCATTCAGTTCCTCGAACCAGCCCTTGAACTGCTCGGTCTTGAAATAGGCGTCCTGTTCGGCGCCGTTGTGGATCGGCAGTACGCCGACCATCTTGGCCCAATCGATATTGCCCTTCGGCGAGAGCAAGGTTTCCATCAGCTTCCAGGACTGGTCCTTCACTTTGGAATTGGCGAACATCGCCCAGCCGCTGTAACCCAGCGTCGGGAAGGATTTGCCGCCCGGCCCGGCGGGCACCGGAGCGACGGCGAAATCGTCCTTGTTCATCTTCTCGGCAACACCGATCAGCGCGTCCGGATCCTGGTCGAGCATGGCGCAGGTGCCGGTGTAGAAGCCGGTCACCGTCTCGTTGAAGCCCCAGCTGACGCTGTCCTTCGGCGCGTAGCCGTTCTTGTACATGTCGGCCAGCATCTGCAGGCCCTTGACCGAACCCGGATCGCTCATCAGCGACGTGCCGTCGGGATTGAAGTAGCCGCCCTTGCCGTTGGCGATGTTCATGAACATGTTGACGCCGAAAGTGGCGCCGGGGCCGCCGCGCAGGCAGTAGCCATATTTGCCGGGCAGGGCGGAGATCTTCTTGGAGTCCTCGACAAACTCATCCAAGGTCGTTGGGGCGTGGTCGAGGCCGGCCTCCTTGAACAGTTTCTTGTTCCAGAACATCGCCTTCAGATAGTAGCCGTAGGGGATCATGAACTGCTTGCCGCCCACGGTCGAGCCGAACTGGCGCGCGCGTTCGCCCAGCGTCTTGTTGTCCGGCCATTTCTCCATGTACGGGCCGAGGTCCTCCAGCATGCCGTTGTTGCCATAAAGGCCCATCCAGCGCTCCGGCATCTCGACCACGTCGGGCGTGTCGCCGGCCTGCACCATGGTCAGGAATTTTTCGTATGCCTGGCCCCAGGGCAGCGAGATGAGCTCCACTTTGACGCCTGGATTGGCGGTCTCGAATTCGGCGATCTGCTTCTTCAGGAATTCCGTCCGCGGCGGACTGGTAATGACCTCGACCATCTTGATCGTGGTGTCGGCAAAAGCGGCACCTGCCGAGATGGCAAGACCGGCAGCGGCCGCAAGCAATATCTTCATCGTCTTCATGTCACTCACTCCCATTGTTTGACATGTTATTTTTTTGATTTTTCAAAGGCTTGTGCGATGTCGCTCCACAAATCCTCGACATCTTCCAATCCGATGTTGACACGGATGGTTCTTGGGCTGACGCCGAAGCGCGCCATGGAATTCACTCCGGGCGTCTGTTCCAGGGAAGCCTTGGCCGGCACGACCAGGCTTTCATGGCCGCCCCACGACACGCCGATGCGGAAATAGGTCAATGCGTCGACAAAAGCCGGGATGTCGACGTCGTCGGTCACCTCGAAGGAGAACAGGCCGGTGTAACCGGCAAGCGTCGCCTTGCCCGGATGGTTCGAATAGACGGGATGATTGACGCGCTCGACCTTCCCGTGCGCCTTCAGCCGTTCGGCAATCGTCAGGCCGCTTTTCATGTGGTGCGGCAGGCGCAGCGGCAGCGTGCGCAAGCCGCGCAGCAGAAGCCAGGCGTCGAAGGGCGACAGCTTGCCGCCGAGATAGGAATAGGTCTGCTCGTTGATGCGGCGGATGTGGTCAGCCGAACCGGCCACGACGCCCGCAACAGTGTCGCTATGGCCGCCGAGATATTTCGAGGCCGAATGCAGGACGAGATCGACGCCATGCGCGATCGGCTTCTGGAAGACCGGCGTCGCCCAGGAATTGTCGATGGTGGTGACGATGCCATGTTCCCTTGCCAGCCGGGTCAGATGCGGCAGGTCCTGCAGCTCGAACATCATCGAGGTAGGGCTCTCGAGATAGAGCAGCTTGGCGCCGGGCAGGGCAGCGGCAACGGCGTCCGGGTCCGAGCCGTCGACATAGTCGACCTTGATGTTGAGGCGCGGCAGCAGGCGCTCGAACAGGCGATAGGCATCGCCATAGCAATTGCGCACCGCGACGATGCGGTCGCCTGCGCCGACAAAGGCAAGCACGGTCGCGCTGATCGCCGCCATGCCGCTGGCGAAACCGCGCGCCGCTTCCGCCCCTTCCAGCGCCGCGACGCGTTTCTCGAACTCCATCACCGTCGGATTGTCGCCGCGCGAATAGATCGGTTGGCGCCGTTTGCCGGCAAAGGTGTCGGCCATTTCGGCGTAGCTGCCGAAGGTGAAGAGCGAGGTCTGGTAGATCGGCGGCACCACCGCTCCGCTGTCGAACGCATCGTCATGCGCCAGCAGCGTCGCGGCCTCGGCGATGTAATCGGTGTCGGGGATCGGGCGATGGTCGTTCATGTCTGCCTTGCCTGTATTCTCGCCGCGCCGCGCCTGAGGTCGGCTTCGACGGTGGCGATCAGTTTCAGCGCCTCGGCGCGCGCGCCTTCGGGGTCGCGGGCGGCGATGCGCTCGTAAATGGTGCGATGGTAGGGAAACGAGGCGTGGCCGAAGTCGCGCACGCCCAACGGGTGTTCCCAAAAACGGTGGAACATCTCGTGCATGGCCGAGATCAGCTGCTCGAACAGCGGGTTGCCGGAAGCGCGGTAGATGGCCTGGTGGAACTCCCAGTCTTCGTCCGACGACATGCCGGCGCGGCTGTGGAAGGCTTCTTCCATCGCTTCCAGCTTATGGTGGATAAGGTCGAGATCGGCAGGGCCGGTGCGCAGCGCGCACAAGGCAGCGGCCTCGGCCTCCAAGGCGCGGCGCACCTCCAGCGTCTGCATCAGGCTGGCGAAGTCGTTGCCGCCGGCCAGCGTCAGCGGCATGTGCAGCATATGCGGGGAGACGGCCGCCTTGAGAAAGGTACCGCTGCCCTGCCGGCGCTCGACCAGCCCAAGACCTTCCCAGCGCGTCAAAGCCTCGCGAACGGTGTTGCGGCTGACCCTCAGCCGGTCGGCCAGGATACGCTCGGTGGGCAGTTTGTCGCCGGGGCCAAGTGTCTCCTGAAGGACAAAATCCGCCAGCGCCGCCAGCACGGCGTCATCGCGCGCCGTGGTCTGGATCGGAGGGAGGCGGATCTGGCTCATGCGACATCCGATTGGATCAATGGTCCAACCAATTGCACGGCAAAAACAGCGAGTCAATAACGCGTCGAATCGGTTTTTGTTTGCGGGCGGGCCGGGGGAGGTGATTCTGAATGCCGTAGGGAGGAATGCGCGCCACGATCGCGATCGGCCTGCCGTGGGCAGGGTGGAGCCGCTCTGCTGAGAGCAAGCTGTTGGTGGCGATTTTGGCTTGGTTGGTCGGAGTGGCAGGATTCGAACCTGCGACCCCCTGATCCCAAATCAGGTGCGCTACCAGGCTGCGCTACACTCCGGACCGGGTGTTGCCTAGTGTTTCGGCCACCACAAAGCAAGCCCAAAAACCATTGGTCTTGCGGTTAATTCCATTGCGCAGTAAGCACCGGGGAGGAAACGGCGCTGCCGCCGCACAACGAGGTCTCCATGTCCGCACGCATCTTCAGCCCAGCCAAGACCGCCATGCAGTCGGGCAAGGCAAGAACCGGCAACTGGGTGCTCGAATTCGACCCCGAGCAGCCGCGCAAGATCGATCCGCTGATGGGCTACACGACCTCCGGCGACATGAAGAGCCAGATCAAGCTGTCCTTCGACACGCGCGAGGAAGCCGTCGCCTATGCCGAGAAGCAGGGCTTGGCCTACAGGGTCGAGGAACCCAAGGAAGCCAAGCGCCGGCAGATTTCCTATGCGGATAATTTCCGCTATGACCGCCGTACGCCGTGGACGCACTGATTTCCGGTGTCAGCGGCGCAAGCCACACGTGGCAGTCGCTGTCGCGGATTTTGACGGCGGTCTTCTGCCGATTTTGATTTTGCTGCCCCGGCTTGGGTCAGCCAGCGGTCCCGTAGCTCAGCTGGATAGAGCACCGGCCTTCTAAGCCGATGGTCACAGGTTCGAATCCTGTCGGGATCGCCAATCGTTTTCAATAGCTTGAGGGTTTGACCTCGATACGAAAATAGGCCGTTTACACACGGTTTACGCGCTTTGTCCGTTTGGTGTTCTGCTCCATGCGCTGGATCACTGCACCGGAACTTGCTGATCGTCGGCAAGATAGTGTCTTTCCAGCACAGCGTTGACCTCTGAAATCAAGTGGCCCGTGACCATCAATGTCGATAGCACGACGGACTTTGCTGCAGGCTTTGTCAGCGGCGAAAAGATACAGGGCCTGACTAGCGGTGCCTTTGGATGCTTCCGTTCCAAGTCGTCAACGACTGTCGTGATCGACTGGCAATACGGGCATTCCAAAGTGGGGAAAAGCTTTACGATGCGGTGACGGCGGTACGGCCTACCATCACGACACTGAATACTATGGCCGTCAACCAGGAAACCACCGGTGGTTCGGTTCTCGCGGCGAGATAAGTTTTGGCGTGCCTCCGGGGTATGCAAAAAACGGATTTCAGCATGGGTGGTCGGCTAATGCTGACGAGAACCTATGATTGTAGCCAGGATCGGTTGGAGACGGTCACCGACCGGCGTTAGTCTTCTGCCGTGACGTTGCAACCGATCCTGCCAGCAGACAGCAAAATAGTCCTCAAAAATTCAAATCAGCTTGTTCGCACAAAAGACGTGGCGGCGGGAATACGCCTGTCGGCTAAGTGGGGTAGGTATCTGGAAGCGCCTTCTTGCTCAACAACGGCACCACCAGAAGCTTTTCGGGTGTCGGCGTGAGCAACTTCACTGTAAGCATCTCGGCACGTGTCTATCGGGTCTTTTTTCGCTAACAATATGGAATCGACAAGCTATACAGCCACTGTTACGTTGGTAAAATTGGGTTGCAGGGCGATTGTCACTACTCGTCTTAACAATATGGTGGAGTACATGCATTATTGATACAATAACATGGCGCCTTTGTTTGCCACACATAAAGCCGATATTATCGTGAAACGGGATCAGTCTTGATAGATCGTGTTTCGCAATCGGAATAATTCTTGAGAATAATTGGACGTGACCAATTGCCGACTTGATGACAGCCGCACAAGATGCTTGGCATTAAGTCGCACGACGCATTTCTAGGGGGAATTATGGCGGCCACGTCGCTCTTTTCGCGCGCAGCGAAGTCTATTGTAAAGAAAACGCTGGCTTCGCTGAATGATCCGTTTGCGCCAAGGCCGCCAAATGCGTTCACTCGGGATGAGTTTAAGCGTTTTGTAGACCGTTACGGTGCCTCGGCGGACGACGAACGGAAGCGCCTAAGTCTGTAACTTCTGAATAAACTTGCGGTGGACCCGGAGGCTGGCTTTCATCTTGATCATCCGGCCTATGAAAGGGTATTCGACGGCAGCGATTATTGCTATCACGGCAATGCTGCGTATACGTACGCCACAGGCGAAATTAACCGGGCAGAACATATCGCCAAATCGCGGTTCGCCAAATCTGAAAACTCCTTCAATGCGTGGCTTTTAGCCCGCTGTCTAAGGACCAACGGCAAATCAAAACAAGCCATTGAACGTCTGCGGAAGACTACCGATCGCTTCTACCCTGATGGGGTTTGACGCTGGAACTTGTATCCAAGTTGTACTGGTCTGGAAGCGTAGCAGAAGCTAATTCGGTGCTCGCCGCAGCGCCTTCCGGCGTCGTTCCGACAGGCGGTGTCGATGTAGTCAAGAAGGAGTTCGCCGCCGCCATCGACGGAACACTCACCCTTCGAACTGGCAGGGGTGACATCTACGACGAGCAGAATGTGATCGATACCTGGTGGCGTTATTGGCGCCATTTCAACCAACTCACGGAATGGCAGCACAACGAACCATTTGTGATGGGGCGATCCTTCGGCGACTGTCTTCGGCTATCAAGGAAACGAGCCCAAAGTCGGTGATCGATTTCGGGGCCCTGTGCGGAGAAATCAACTACCGACTGGCAAAGCAGTTTCCCGAGGTCGGTGTCTATGGTGTCGACCGACAAGAGATTGTCAAGAAGCTGAATGACGAAGCCTATTCCCTTCCAAACCTGCATTTTAGGGATGGGGATATCTTTGAGAGTCTAAAGACCGTCGACGAGGAATTTGTTCTTTTCACAAAAACCAGGACGACTGTCCTTTGCTATCCTGATTTCGTCAGAGGTTCTATAACGAGTGCCATAGTAAAGGCGTCGAGACTATTGTTGGTTTTGAGCCTTCGGGCATTAGCCGAGATGCGGGCCGTTTCCCCGAATATTCGGTCGGCGACAACTCGGTCGTTTTCCGCATGGTCATGATGCTGTACAAATATCCAGAGATGTTGAAGAAGGCGGGATATCGCATCACCAAGTCGGAGATGGTGCCCGTGAGCTTCTTGTATTTTGACGACCCCGGCTATCACCTGCTCTATTTTGAGGCCACGCGGGTCTAGTTACTGCATCGCTATGCCTCGCACGAATGGATAGGCCTGAGCCCATATCTCCATCCAAGAGGCATATGGACGCTTGGAGCGCCTATCCCGGGTGCAATACCGTCTCGATCTTGCTGGCAAACTCGGTGACGATGCGCCTCGCACCCCACGCCGACAGATGCGTCTGATCCGAATATAGAGGGATCCCATCGGCTATCATTAAGCATTTGACATCGCTGCAGAGGACATCGAAGGGGTCCAGGAACAGGGCGGTATCGCCAATACGGGCTGCCATCAGTCCATTGATGGCGGCCCTCGCCGAAACGGTCGCGTTGTCAATTGCCTCGCTCGCACATGCGGCCATAGTCAAGAAGGTGCGCCCCATGCAATCAAGCGGCGTGCCAGCCACTCCTACAGTTGGCACATTACCGATGACGAAAAGGTGCGAAATCCCAAGGTCGCGCTTAAGCTTCACAAGCTCGCTTGCAGCGAAGGTTGCAAGGTCTTCAGCGGATTCTAGTTGCCGCTTTTGACCAGTGATTTCATCGATCATTGGGTAAATATCCCAATACTGCCCGATCACCACAGGCACTCTGGCTGAGCGGATGGCTTTGAAGGCGGTGGCCCGCATCTGCCGGCAACCTTTGTCGTATAGGATTGGATCAGGGTGAGTGCGGAAATCTCGCGTGTATGTTGGGGAATAGAATGGGCAACTGCTGAACTCGAAGAATTGAACGTTCAGGTCAGGAAGTGCTTTGAGGAAACCCGCATAGTATTGCCGCGCGTGGGAATCGCCAATGACTATGAGGTCTGGGGCTCCGCCCCCTTTCGTCATGCAGCCATTCGGATTGCAACCGTCCCCACCATATCCGACCAGTTGGACTTTTTCCGGGTCCGTTCGAAAATCTGCGAGGAAGTATCCGCGTTCGCCTAGCCGCCATGGCCATCCGGTGGTGGTAGCGCTGTATCCGAGTAGCGCGACAGCCACTGCCGCTGCGGTGAATGAAGCCCAATAACGGGAGCGACCGAATGATGCTTTCCCCGCATGTCGGAACGGCTGCTCGACGGTGTGCGAGAGGACCGCCCCGAGAGCTACGGCTGCTGTTACTAGCGTGGCTTTGTCGGCGCCCGTGAAATTGCGCTGAAGGACATAGGCCGCAAAAACGACAACAGGCCAATGAGCGAGATAAACAGAATAGCTGATCCTGCCCAGGTAGACAGATATGGGGTTGCGCAGGAGAAGGCCAACGAACCGTGCCTGGCCCGCCGACAGAACCGCAGCGGCCCCGGTGGCCGCAACCATGCCAGCAAGCGCTTGGTTTGAGACAGGGTCGAACAGCACTACGGCCGCGACCAATGCTGCAATGCCAGCAGCCAAGATCAACTCCTGCAACCTGCCCGTACGGACGGCGGGCAGCCAGACGAGCAACGCACCGATAGCGAATTGATAGACGCGAAATGGGGTGAGAAAGAACGTCGTCGTTGTCGATCCGTTCCAAGCGATGACGGCCACGATACTGATCGCGCCTGCAATGGCGATCCATAGCCAAGGTAAGCTTCTTCGGAGCAGCAAGAGCAGAAAGACGGGCCAAACGAGGTAAAACTGTTCTTCGACGCTCAGTGACCATGTGTGCAGCAACGGCTTGCCTATCGCCGCGCCGTCGAAGTAACCCGATCCGAGCCAGAAATAGACATTCGCTAGCGAGAACACGGACGCTGCCAGCGAGCCGCCGAAGTCGGCCATGAGTGCGGGTGACAGGAGCAAAGCCGAGGCCGCGCCGGAGACCAACAAAGTCGCCACCAGCGCCGGGAACAGGCGCCGGCCTCGCCGTGTGTAGAATTCAGCAAAGCTGAATTGGCCGCGCTCCACGTCACGCTTGATGTTTCCGGTGATCAGATAGCCGCTAATCACAAAGAATACATCAACACCAAGATAACCGCCGGCAAAGCGGGTGATGCCAGCATGGAATAGAACGACGGCGATCACGGCGAATGCTCGCAGGCCGTCTATGTCCGGTCGGTAGCCACTGACTCTCATTCGAGCTGAATTGCATGGAATGCGCTATTTTGCCAATACCTATGCGCGAGGTGTTGCCCGGACGCACTCAGGCTTGGGGACAGGATGGCGGCTCTAAGCAGGAAGGGCGGCACGGTTACAGTATCGCAGTGAGCCGGCGCAGCAGATAGAGTCTAGCCACCACAGCTAATGTGCGTTGACCTTGCCCTGGCCTGTTGCGATAAGCCGGTGGGTTTTTTGTCGGGTTTCAACTTGAACAGTGACCACAGGACGACCGTTGATGGACTGCGTGCAATTGCAGTCTTCCCGGTTATTCTCTTCCACGCCGGCTCGCCGCTTTTCGTGGGTGGGTATCTTGGCGTCGACATCTTTTTCGTCATTTCCGGTTACGTAATCGCTCGCACCCTACTCAAGGATATGGCCCACGAGCGGTTCTCGATACTCCGCTTTTATGAAAAGCGAGCGCGGAGGCTTCTACCGGCTCTTATACTGGTGGTGTTGGCGTCATTCATTCCGGCATGGCTTTGGATGATGCCGGATCAGTTGAAGAATTTTGCGCGTAGCATTGTTGCCACGGCCTTCTTCGGATCAAATTTCTTCTTCTGGTGGGATGCCGATTATTTTTCGGAATCGCTGCATCTGAAACCGCTGTTCCACACCTGGTCGCTGGCGGTGGAAGAGCAGTTTTACGTCTTCTTCCCACTGTTGCTATGGGTGATATACGGCAAAGGCAGGAGGATGTGGCTAACCCTGACACTTATCGGGGTGGCTTCGCTTTGCTTGGCGCAATTGATATCAACCCGATTTGCAGCGGCAGGCTTCTATTTGTTCCCCACGAGGGCTTGGGAACTAGTCGTCGGCGCCTTGCTGGCGGTTGCTGAGCAAAAGTTCGGCGGCCGCCCGACAACCACGACTCTGTCTCGCGTCATGCCCGTAGTTGGAATGGCCCTCATCGTTGGTTCGATAGTGCAATTCAATGGCGCAACGCCTCACCCGGGAATTCTAACCGTCGCTCCGGTGAGCGGCGCTGCACTGCTCATCTGGTACCCGGGCGGCAGAGACCCGGTGTCCAGACTTTTGGCTTCGGCCCCTATCGTCGGCTTGGGCCTCATCTCGTATTCGCTCTATCTTTGGCACCAACCCCTATTCGCCTTCGCCCGATTGTATTCGATCAACGAAGTGGAATGGCCGACCTACGCCGCACTTATCGCGCTTGCCGTCGTGCTTTCCTACCTGTCATGGAGGTTTGTCGAACAACCGTTCAGGAAACCGGGGCTAGTCTCTCCGCCGACTGTTTGGACTGCATCAGCCTCGGCGCTCGTTTCGCTGATCGCTGTGGGCTACACCGGATATGCCATGAACGGCTTCCCTGGGAGGCGGCCGCCGATCGAGGTGGCGGCGGGCTATTTAAATTCAGCCGGGCAAGACTGTTTCAGGCACAATTGCATTGTCGGCGATCCGGTTCCTCCAACCATCGCGCTGGTCGGGGATAGCCATGCCGCTGCCTTGGCAACGAGTTTGGACCGCGCATTGAAGGGCTCCGGTAAGTCGGCTTTGGTGCTCGCCACCGGGGATGTTTTGGTTAAGTCGTTCCCGAACTTCTATTACCGGGCGGACGAATGGAACGACATCCTATCAAAACAGAAGGCCCAGATATTCGAGCCTCAGATTGAGACCGTTATCCTTGCCGGCCGCTTCACTCTAAGAATCGAAAATACGGCATTCGACAACGGAGAGGGCGGCATCGAAGGCCTCGACGCAACCTTTGTCGGAAGAAGCGAACAGGAGAAGCAGACTTTCACCCAATCGATTATTGATGGCATTCAGGACCTTGAGCAGCGAGGCAAGAAGATCATCCTCGTGTATCCGGTCCCTGAAGTGGGCTGGGTGGTGCCCGCGACATTGCAGAAAATGTCGATGCGGCAAATTCGGGATGGCCTAACCACATCCTACGACGTCTACAAAACTCGCAACTGGCGAGTGTTCGAGATTTTTGACAAATTCGTCTCAGCCGACGGTGACATTATCGCTGTACGTCCTGATCTGGTTCTCTGTAACACTTTCGTCAAAGATCGTTGTGCCACCAACCAGGCTTCTGATGTTTTCTACCATGATGACGACCACCTGTCGGTCAAAGGCACTGACCTTGTCGTTCGTCAATTGATGGACGAAGTGAAGGCTCGCTGGGGAGATTTCCCTTCAAGCGGCAATCGAGAATTCGTCGGCGCTTTGAAGTAGCCGGGTTCCCTACCTTCTGAAAGGAACGACCATGAACCACAACGTGCCCAACGGCGCGGCGACTGCTGCTGCGCGCAACAAATACTCAGTCTGTCGCCCGTCCTCGGTCTCATCGGCCGCTCCGACGGCATTGACAAAGCCCGGGCCGCCGGAGGGCTGCTCCGCGGCTTGTCACGGAAACGGTTCAAGGTTCGGGAGGTGTTGTCGCCGATATGCGGAACGCTGGCGGCCGGCTGACCGATAGTCTCGCCATCGACGACACCGAGCGCACCATCATCAAGCTGTTGCCAACGCCTTCAGCTGGCACCGTGGCGGCGTGGAAGGCGTTCCGCGCGACCTAGGCCTTCTTCACAAACTCGGTTTTCAGCACCAGCCCTTTGACTTGCTTGGTATTGGCCTCGACCTCGCCGGGATTGCCGTTCAGGCGGATGTTTTTGACCAGGGTTCCGCGCTTGAGCGTCTCCGAGGTCCCCTTGACCTTCAAATCCTTGATCAGCGTGACAGAATCCCCGTCGTTCAACTGCGTTCCGTTGCTGTCGCGTACCACTACATCGTCGGTCATGTTGCCATCTCCTGAGTTGGCCTCGCACTACACCGCTGAGACGGTGTTAGCCAAGTGAAGCTGGAGCGATTTGATTAAACATTCGGCTGACGCCATCAGTTGGCGCAGCGATTGCGTGGCAAGCGTTCTGCGCGGCTTAGGTTTAATTGGGTTGGCAAAAACAAACGCACGTACTGAAGCATCCTCGCGCGTCGCAAAATCCGTTGTAATCACATGATGGCGACCAACCATTGGGGCAGTTTCGGTAGCATGAGCTCAACGGCTTGTTCTTGAGGATCGTCTTCTTCTTCAGTTTAGCGATAGTCGATTGAGGTAGCTGAGCTCCGTTTCGCACAACGGGATCGGCGGCAAATGCCGTTCCTGCAAAAAATAATGCTGCGACTGCAAAGCTTAGAACTCTCATGTCAGCCCCCTTCAATGAGGCCGCAAGCTTGCTCCTACGACGCAGAGAAGTCATGCCTCAAATGGGGTAAGTTAGAAGCTTGGTATACTCAAGCGCTTATCATTTCGTAATCATTCGTCATAGTTTTCTGTTTGTGTGGATCGCAGTAGCGTGGAAATCATAATGTTCTGACGAACTATTTCAGCTTATCGGCTGCAGCCAACACGGCCAGTTCATATGCGTAGATGAATGGTCGATTTCTGACGCTCGCTATCGTGTCTCGTTCATCTGGGCTCGCGTAGCTCGGGTGCCAGTATCCAAGGTTGTGTGCGATCTCATGTGAGATCTTTGATGCCCAAAACTTCGGATCGTCGTGTCGAATTTGATCACTGGCCATACGGTCGGAGTTGAGCCGAATGTACAGAAAGCCCTTTGGATTCACTCTGGTCAGCCACAGTTTTGGATTTCCATATGAGTCGTAAAGCCCGCCCCCCCACCAGACATTTTCTTTGCCGCCGGCATACGATGATATGACGATGGCTGGGATGTCGGTGTCGGAATTAAGTACCTGCGCGAGTTGGCTCGTGAATAGTTCCACACTCTGTGGCCTTATCGCGCTGACCGAATAAAGGTATAGGTAATCTTCTTGCTCCTTGCTTGGTATCGGCCCGGCTGTTTCCGTCGAGTTTAAGTAAGCCTCCGTTACGACAGAATAATCTGTCGCGACTGTCAGGTAGATGCTTATTGCTGCTTGCAGGACAGGCTTCATGTGGTCGGGAAAAGCGGGGTCGAGCCATAAAGCAATTCTCCGCTTTTTGTCATGCGACGTGACAACGTTCCCGTAGCGTGCGAGGTCGCGGGTCGAAAGCTGAGCGTGCAATTTTTGGCGTGCCGCATCGAACTTAAGCGAACCCTCCTCTGGGTTTCCGTTCTTAATTAAGGCCTTGGCTGCCGCGATGTCAGTCTGAAAAGCGTAGCAAAACCCGGATCCATAATGCTGGCTATTCGCTTGTCGTCGTTCCAAATCCATTCTGGCAAATACTGCGGGTAGCGTTCTTGCGCTATGGCAAGCCCAATATTGAACAACAGAAAGATTGCAGCCAGTGCACTTCTCATAGCTCCCCCTTGGCGGAATACTATCCTTCGCCAAGCCACCAATAACTTATTCGCTAGCGCCTGTCGCTGGCGTTTGGACGACCAAAATTGGGTGGAGGCGTGGCGCGGGTTGGCGCCTGAACCGCTAGGTGCCTGAGAATTATCATTGATCAGAAGGCCCGCTGGAATACCGGCTGCACGCCAACCCGCTTGACTAGAAAAGACGTGATCTGTTTCCTTATTTGGGATAAGGATCGTCACGCAGCGTCGGGCGAGCGCTTCTTCTTGTCCTGCTGGTGCTTCTTGCTCTTTTCCAACTCGCGCTTGCGCACGATTTCGACCAGGATCTGGTAGGCGGCTTCGGCCTCGCTTTTGCTCAAGCCCGCCAGGAGCTGGTTGGCGAACACGACAGGCTGATCCGTCTCGTTGTCCCAGATGGTCCAAAGGTCCGTTGGGTCCAAAACAAGCTCAAAACGTTCTTTCACGATCGCCTCCGTTCCTGCGTGCCCGGCAAGACGGGACACGGCGAGAGTGGTGCGCGATTCTATTGAATGAAAGATGAGTAAAATCAGTAGGATAAGATTAGAATTTTATCGAACTGTCGAATTTTCATCTGATCCGACCCGACAATGCGGCTCAATCGATAAAGATCAGTGAAACAGAGCCGCCGGCATGGCGCTCCAGCCGGCCGGCCAGGTCGAGTTCCAAAAGGACCATCGCCACCTGCGCTGGATGCAGGCCGGTATGGCGGATAATTTCGTCAATATTTACAGGTGTTTGGCCGAGGGTCTCGGCAACACGCTCGCGCTCGCTGTCGCCAGGTGGCGGCGTCGCGGAAAAATCCGGCGGTTCTTCCACAGGCAATGTCGGCGTTGCATGCCCTCCAACCAGCGGCATTAGCGCATTAAGCACGTCTGCGGTTTCGGTGACCAGAGTTGCGCCATCCTTAATAAGACCATTGGTGCCGCGGGCGCGCGGATCGAGCGGCGAGCCCGGCACCGCGAACACCAGCCGGCCCATTTCGCCAGCCAGCCGCGCGCTGATCAGCGAGCCGGAACGATCGGCGGCTTCGACGACGATCAGGCCGAACGCCATTCCGGCAACCAGCCGGTTGCGGCGCGGGAAATCCTGCGCGCGCGGCTGCCATCCGAACGGCATTTCGGAAACGACGGCGCCACGCTCGGTGATCTCCTCGAACAGGCCGAGATTTTCCGGCGGGTAGGGGTGGTCGAGGCCGCCGGCCAGCACCGCGACAGTGCCCGTCGACAGGCTGCCCTGATGGGCGGCGGTGTCGATGCCGCGCGCCAGGCCCGAGACGATGGCATAACCTTCGCGGCCGAGTTCCGCCGCCAGCATGCGCGCCATCTTGATGCCGGCGAGCGAAGCGTTGCGAGCGCCGACGATGGCGACAGTCGGCAAGGCGAATACCGCGCCGACGCCCTTGATCGCAAGCACGGGCGGCGGGTGGTCCATGCGCTTCAAGAGCGGCGGATAGTCCGGCTCGCCGATGCAGACGAAACGTGCCCCGGCCCGGCGGGCCGTTTCCATTTCGGCTTCCACCTCGGCGATGCTTGGGATCTTCGCCAGGCGGTTGGCGCCGCCGGAAAGCGTCAATTCAGGCAGGAACTCGAGCGCCGTCTCGGCGGAACCGAAGCGGTTGATAAGGTCGCGGAAAGAGGCCGGGCCGACATTGGGCGTGCGGATCAGTCGAAGCCAGTTCAGCCGCTGCCGGTCGCTGAGGTGCAGACCGGCGACGGGGCTGTTCATCCCTTTGCTCCGATCCGGCCCTCGGTGCCGGCCCGCAGCCGTTCGATGTTGGCGCGGTGCTTGTAGAAGACGAGCACGCTCATCAGGGCGAAAGCGAGACCGTATTCAAGGTGGCCGAGGGCGAAAAGCGCGACCGGCACCACCACGCAGGCCGTCAGCGCGGCGAGCGAGGAGTAGCGGAACAGCACCGCCATCGCCAGCCAGACGGCGGCGAAGATCAGGGCCACCTGCCAGGCGAGGCCGATCAGCACGCCGAGATAGGTGGCGACGCCCTTGCCGCCCTTGAAGCCGAGCCAGGCGGGGAAAATGTGGCCGATGAAAGCGCCGGCACCCGCCAATGCGCCGGCCTCCGCGCCATAGCGCGCGAAGATCAGCGCGGGAACGGTTCCCTTCAGCGCGTCGAGGACCAGCGTGGCCGCCGCCAGGCCCTTGTTGCCGGTGCGCAGCACGTTGGTGGCACCGATATTGCCGGAGCCGATCTTGCGGACATCACCAAGGCCCGCGGCGCGGGTGAGCAGCAATCCGAACGGGATCGAGCCGCACACATAGCCGACGATGGGCGCCAAGACCAAAATGAAAGACATAGTCCCCCCGGGGTTGCCCGCGCTTCTGGACGAGCGCTAGGCGGAAAACACTGTGCGGCCTGCAACCAGTGTTTGCAAGACCTTGCCCTGCAGGCGCGCGCCTTCGAAGCATGTGTTCTTGGAGCGCGAGCGGATGCCGGCCTCGCTGACGATCCACGGTTCGTTCAGGTCGACCAGCACGAGATCGGCCGAAGCACCAGGCTTCAGCGTGCCGCCGGGCAAGCCGAACAGCCTGGCTGGCGCCGTTGACAGCACCTCGATCACCCTGAGCAGCGACAGGTCTTCATTGTGGTAGAGGCGCAAGGCCACGGCGAGCAGCGTTTCGAGGCCGACAGCGCCGGCCGCGGCATCGGCGAAGGGCAGGCGCTTGGTGTCGACGTCCTGCGGATCGTGCGAGGAGACGACGATGTCGACGGTTCCGTCCTTCAGCGCCTCGATCATCGCCTGCCTGTCCTCTTCGGCGCGCAGCGGCGGCATCAGCCGGAAGAAGGTGCGGTATTGCCCGACATCGTTTTCATTAAGCGCCAGATTGTGGATGGCGACGCCGGCCGTCACATTGGCGCCGTCCGCCTTGGCGCGTGCGATCGCCGCCGCCGACATCGCGGTGGAAATCTTGGCGGCGTGATAATTGCCCCTGGTGAGCCGGGCGAGCGCCAGATCACGCTCCAGCGGGATCAGTTCGGCTTCGCGCGGGATGCCCGAAAGGCCGAGCCAGCTGGCATAGAGCCCTTCGTTCATGACGCCGGCGGAAGCGAGGTCCACATCCTGCGTCTCATGGGCGATCACCGCGCCGAAATCGCGCGCATAGGTCAGTGCCCGGCGCATCACCAGCGCATTGGCGATGGTGTGGCGTCCATCGGTGAAGGCGACGGCGCCTGCCTCGCGCAGCAGGCCGAATTCCGTCATCTCGCGGCCGGCAAGCCCTTTGGTGACGGCTGCCGCCGGAAAGACATTGACGCTCGCCGTATCCTTGGCCGTGCGCAGCACGAATTCGACCAGCGCGACCGTGTCGATCGCCGGGTCGGTGTCGGGCATCATCACCAGCGAGGTAACGCCGCCGGCGGCCGCCGCCTGGCTGGCCGAGCGGATTGTCTCGCGGTGTTCGCCGCCCGGTTCGCCGATGAAGACACGAGCGTCGACCAGGCCCGGAATGATCGCCTTGCCGGCGCAGTCGATGACCTGCGCGCCTTCCGGAATGCCCTGGTTCAGCGCTGCCGCACCGGCCGCAAGAATGGTCCTGCCATCGACGATGACGGTGCCGATCTCATCGATACCGCGCGACGGATCGACGATGCGGGCGCGCTCGAAAACCGTTTTCGTCATGCGCCGCGGCCCTCCTGGTTGCGGCGTGGATCGAGCAAGGCCTCCATCACCGCCATGCGCACGGCGACGCCCATCTCGACCTGTTCCTGGATGACGCTTTGCGGCCCGTCCGCCACTTCCGAGGCGATCTCGACGCCGCGGTTCATCGGCCCGGGATGCATGACCAGCGCGTCGTCCTTGGCGGCCTTGAGCTTCTCGGCATCGAGGCCGAAATAGCGGAAGTATTCGCGCACCGAAGGCACGAATGCACCCTCCATGCGTTCGCGCTGCAGGCGCAGCATCATCACCACGTCGGCGTCCTTCAGCCCCTCGGCCATGGAGCGGGCAACGATGACGCCCATGCGCTCGATGCCGGAAGGAAGCAGCGTGGAAGGCGCTACGACGCGCACCTGCGCGCCCAGCGCATTGAGCAGGATGATGTTGGAACGGGCGACGCGCGAATGCAGGATATCGCCGCAGATCGCCACGATCAGCTTCGACAACGGCCCTTTGGCGCGGCGGATGGTAAGCGCGTCGAGCAGCGCCTGGGTGGGGTGTTCATGCGTGCCGTCGCCGGCATTGACCACCGAGCAGCCGACCTTTTGGGCGAGCAGGGCGGCGGCACCCGCCGACTGGTGGCGAATGATCAGGATGTCCGGCCGCATGGCGTTCAGCGTGATCGCGGTGTCGATCAGCGTTTCGCCCTTCTTCACCGAGGACGAGGCGACCGACATGTTCATGACGTCGGCGCCAAGCCGTTTGCCTGCCAGTTCGAAGGACGACTGCGTGCGCGTCGAGGCTTCGTAGAACAGGTTGATCTGGGTGCGCCCGCGCAGGGTCGAGGTCTTCTTCTCGGACTGGCGCGAAATCGCCACGGCACGGTCGGCGCGGTCCAGAAGCAGTTCGATGTCGGCGGGAGAAAGGTCGCTGATGCCCAGGAGGTGGCGGTGCGGATACAGCGGAAGGGACGAAGCGTCGGTCATCTCAAGGGGGTGCTATAGGGCGGGCGCGTTCCCCCCGCAAGCGCCCGCTTCGGATAGAGTGGCTATCCACCGGTATTTTCGTCGCGCGCGGGCGGCACCTCCGTTATAAACCGGCGGACGGTCCGGGATTCGAGCATCGGGCGCCGTTGGAACCGGAATGAAAGGGAACGCGTGGCCGACGACGTGATGAACCAGCCGCCGCCGCTCGCCGGCGGAAATGCCTGGCGAGGCGACCCGCTGCTGATTCAGCTGGCCGAGCGCTTTTCCGAACCCGTGCGCAAGGATCTCGACGGGCTGGGCCGCTTCGTGCTGACGCAGGAGGCGCAGGATCTCGCTCGCCTCGCCAACACCGACACGCCGAAATTGCGGACGCATGACCGGCAGGGCAAACGCATCGACCTGGTCGAGTTCCACCCTGCCTATCATGCCCTGATGCGCCGCTCGGTCGCCAACGGGTTGCATTCCTCTGTCTGGGAAAACGGCGAGGCCGAGATCGGCCGCCGCCATCAGGTGCGCGCCGCGCGCTTCTATCTGACGGCAGAGCTCGAGACTGGCCATCTTTGCCCGATCACCATGACCAACGCCTCGCTGGCCGCCTTGATGGCCAACCCGAAGATTTTCCGGGAGTGGGCGCCGCGGGTGACGACGCGCAAATACGACCAGGCGCAAAAGCCGCCGGTGGAAAAGGCTGGGCTGACGCTCGGCATGGGCATGACCGAGAAGCAGGGCGGCACGGATGTGCGTGCCAACACGACAAAGGCCGAGCGCGCCGGTTCCAGCGGCTTTTATCGCCTCACCGGGCACAAATGGTTCATGTCGGCGCCGATGTCGGATGCGTTCCTGGTGCTCGGGCAAGCGTCGGAAGGTCTGTCGTGCTTCCTGGTGCCGCGCATCCTTGGCGATGGTTCGGGCAACGGGTTCCGTTTCCAGCGTCTCAAGGACAAACTCGGCAACCGTTCCAATGCCTCGTCGGAAGTGGAGTTCGAAAACGCCATCGGCGAGATGGTGGGCGAGCCTGGCCACGGCATCAAGACGATCATGGATATGGTCACGCTGACCAGGCTGGATTGTGCGGTAGCCTCCGCAGCGCTCATGCGGGCAGGGCTGGCGGAGGCGGTTCACCATTGCCGCTATCGCAAGGTGTTCGGTGCGAACCTGATCGACCAGCCCTTAATGCAGCGCGTTCTGGCCGACATGGCGCTGGACGTCGCCGCCGCCACGGCGCTGTCGTTCCGCCTGGCGCGTTCCTTCGACGAGGCCGCCGCCGATCGCGGCGAGGCGGCCTTTGCCCGCGCCATGACCCCGGTGGTGAAATACTGGGTCTGCAAGATCGCGCCGCCGCTGCTCTACGAGGCGATGGAATGCCTCGGCGGCAATGGCTATGTCGAGGAGGCGCCGCTGGCGCGCTATTATCGCGAGGCGCCGGTCAACGCGATCTGGGAAGGGTCCGGCAACGTTATGGCGCTGGACGTGCTGCGTGTCGTCAGCCGGGCGCCGGCGCTCTTCGAGGAGGTTCTCGCCGGTATCGACCGCGACCTCGGCGCCAATGGGCGTGGCACGATCAGTGTCCTGAAGGCGGCCATGCAAGTGGCTTCGACCGACGAAGGCTCAGCCCGGATTTTGACGGAACAGCTGGCGCTGGCGGCGGCCGCGGCGGAGTTGAAGCGGCTGGGGGCAGGGCGCATCGCCGATGCCTTCATCGAAACGCGGCTGGCCGGCCAATGGCGTAACACCTATGGCATGCTGGATTCGCGCCACGACGCCCGCATGATCCTGGACACGCTCTATCCGGAGACGAACTAGCACCGATCGAGCCTTCCCTTCTCCCCTTGTGGGAGAAGGTGCCTGAGCCCGGCGGCAAAGCCGCCGCTGGCGAAGGCGGATGAGGGGTGTTGGACGGAGTGTTACTTCGCAGGATGCGAAGTGGGTTTTGACGGGTGCTAGTTCCGAAACGCCTCGTTTCCTCCAGCACCCCTCATCCGACCTCGCCTTCGACGGCGGCTTTGCCGCCGGGGCTCGGCCACCTTCTCCCGCAAGGGGAGAAGGTAAGGGGCCCTGCCTGTTAACCTTAACAAATGGTTTCCATTGCAGCGCGGGGCGACAAGCCCCACTGTCTTTTCCCACGATAGGAAGACCATGCGCCGCGTTCCGCAACCATTCAAAGGCCAGAACAGAACCGCCCATTGGGCGGTTATGGTTAAGGCGTATGCGGGATTCCGGCGTCGAGCAGCCGGAAAGGTGGGCTGATGCGCACCTTGCTGCTGCTTTGGATCACGCCGCTCGTACTTTTCTGGGGCTGGTACTTCCTGTCGCTCAACGACATGAACTTTGGCTATGTGATGCTGAGCCGCCAGCTGCACGACATGGTCTTCCAGCTCTACGGGGAGATCCTCGGCATCGATCCGGCCATCATTCCCGGCATGGTCGCCAGGGCATGTGTTTTCGATAGTTTCCTCGTGGCCGGCATCATCGCCTTCCGCCGGCGCAAGAAGATCGCGGCATGGTGGCGCGGCAGGGCTGCCGCGCGAGACAGCGCCAAGCGGGTCAGCTCAATGCTCGAAGGCGGTCCAAGGCTCCCTGCAGAATAAAGGCGGCTGCCGCCGAATCGATGCGCGTTTCGCGCTTGCGGCGCGACACATCCATTTCCAAGAGCGCGCGTTCGGCGGCGACCGTGGACAGCCGCTCGTCCCACAAAATGAAGGGCAGCGGGCTGAGCGGCGCCATGTTGCGCACGAAGGCACGGGATTTCTGCGCGCGAGGCCCCTCGGAACCATCCATGTTGATCGGCAGGCCGATGACGATGGCCGCGACATTCTCCTTGCCGAGAAGCGTGAGCAGCGCGGCGGCATCGAGCGAGAACTTCTTGCGCATGATGACCGGGCGTGGATGCGCGAAGGACTGGCCTCGGTCCGACACCGCCACTCCGATGGTCTTGTCGCCGAGGTCGATGCCGGCCAGTGTACCGCCCGAGGCCAGCAGGGGAGGCACGTCTTCGATTGCGATTATACCCAAGTGCTTTCCTTTGACTTGACCCGCTGCCGTTCTATCTTCCTGTTTTCGCAAAATCGAGGAGCAGTAGATGAAACTCACCTGGTACGGGCACTCGGCGTTTCGGGTCGAGGCGGGCGATGCGACGATCCTGATCGATCCCTTCCTGGTGGGCAACCCGTCCTGGGGCGGCGGTTGGGAAGGCGTCGCCGACGGCGTCACCCATGTCCTGCTCACCCATGGCCATGACGACCATGTCGGCAGCGCCGCCGACATCCTGAAGAAGAGCGGCGCCATGCTGGTCGCCAATTTCGAGATCTGCATGTTCCTGGTCGGCAAGGGCGTTTCTGCTGACAAGATCAATCCCGGCAATATCGGCGGCACCGTCGATTGCGGCGGCTTCACCACCACCTTCGTGCAGGCGCTGCATTCCTCGTCGCTGTCGGGCGAGGGCGGCACCAACACCTATATGGGCAATCCCGGCGGGCTGATCCTGCATTTCCCCGACGACGAGACGCTCTATCACATGGGCGACACCGATATCTTCTCCGACATGGCGCTGATCAACGAATTGCATCAGCCGAAGATCGGCCTGGTGCCGATCGGCGACCGTTTCACAATGGGCGGTGCGGTGGCGGCCCTTGCCTGCCGGCGCTTCTTCAAGTTCGACACGGTCGTGCCATGCCACTTCGGCACTTTCCCGGTCATCGACCAGTCGGCCGACAAGTTCGTTGCCGGCATGGAGGGGACTGGTACGAAAGTGGCGTTGCCGAAGGTTGGCGAGACGATCTCGCTCTAGGCGCGGTGCCGGCGGTTAGCGCCGTTCGAGGTTGCGCGCGGCGCGGCGCGCGGTTATAGCCGCTTGATCTTTTCCGACACGATTGCCGAGGCTTCCATGTCCGTCGACATTAAGACCGTCAAGCGCGTCGCGCACCTTGCCCGCATCGCTGTGGACGAGGAGGACGCGGCCCGCATGACTGGCGAGCTCAACACCATTCTCGGCTTCGTCGAGCAGCTGAACGAGGTCGATGTTACCGGGATCGAGCCGATGACTTCGGTGACGCCGATGGCGATGAGGAAGCGCGAGGACGTCGTCACCGACGGCAACAAGGCCGCCGATATCGTCGCCAACGCACCGGCGACCGAAGAGAACTTTTTCCTCGTGCCGAAGGTGGTGGAATAGCGTCGCGGCTTTTCTGCCTGCAATGCGGTTCCGAAAACCTTGTCCCGGCCATTCGCGATTTATGAAATGAAGTTTGCCCGATGAGTGATCTGACCAGACTGACCATAGCCGAAGCACGCGCCAAGCTGCGGGCGAAGGAATTCTCCGCCGGCGAGATCACCGATGCGTATCTCAGCGCGATCGACCAGGCCAATCCCGTGATCAACGCCTATGTCGCGGTCACCCACGACAAGGCACGTGACATGGCCAAGGCCTCCGACGCCAAGCTCGCCAGGGGCGAGGGCGGGGCGCTGGAAGGCATTCCGCTCGGCATCAAGGACCTGTTCGCCACAGAAGGCGTGCACACGCAGGCTTGCAGCCATGTGCTGGACGGTTTCAAGCCGCATTATGAATCGACTGTCAGCGCCAATCTGTGGGCCGACGGCGCGGTCATGCTCGGCAAGCTCAACATGGACGAATTCGCCATGGGCTCGTCCAACGAGACGTCCTATTATGGCCCTGTGATCAATCCGTGGCGCCGATCGAGCGTCCAGACCACCGTCACCCCGACCTTCCATGACGGCGGCGTCGGTTTCGTGAAGCCTGGTGGCGTCAAGGAAAACCGCACCTACGACAACATGCAGCTGGTTCCCGGCGGTTCGTCCGGCGGTTCGGCTGCGGCCGTCTCAGCCTTCCTGTGCGCCGGTGCCACCGCCACCGACACCGGCGGCTCGATCCGCCAGCCGGCCGCATTCACCGGAACCGTCGGCATCAAGCCGACCTATGGCCGCGTCTCGCGCTGGGGCACTGTTGCCTTCGCTTCGTCGCTCGACCAGGCCGGGCCGATCGCCCGTGACGTGCGCGACGCCGCCATCCTGTTAAAATCCATGGCCTCGGTCGATGCGAAGGACACAACCTCCGTTGATCGTCCGGTGCCGGACTACGAGGCGGCGCTCGGCCGTTCGATCAAGGGCATGAAGATCGGCATTCCGAAGGAATACCGCGTCGACGGCATGCCGGGAGAGATCGAGGCGCTGTGGCAGCAGGGCATCGCATGGCTGAAGGAGGCGGGTGCCGAGATCGTCGACATCTCGCTTCCGCACACCAAATACGCGCTGCCGGCCTATTACATCGTGGCGCCGGCCGAGGCGTCGTCGAACCTCGCCCGTTATGACGGCGTGCGCTACGGCCTGCGCGTTCCGGGCAAGGACATCGTCGACATGTATGAAAAGACCCGTGCCGCCGGTTTCGGCCGCGAGGTCAAGCGCCGCATCATGATCGGCACCTACGTGCTGTCGGCGGGTTATTACGACGCCTACTACCTGCAGGCGCAGAAGGTGCGCACGCTGATCAAGAAGGATTTCGAGGATGCCTTCGCCGCCGGCGTCGACGTCATCCTGACGCCGGCGACGCCGTCGGCCGCCTTTGGCGTGGCCGATCAGGACATGGCCGCTGACCCGGTGAAGATGTATCTGAACGACATTTTCACGGTCACCGTGAACATGGCCGGCCTGCCGGGCATTGCCGTGCCCGCCGGCCTCGACCAGCACGGCCTGCCGCTCGGCCTGCAGCTCATCGGCCGCCCGTTCGACGAGGAAACCCTGTTCCAGACCGCGCATGTCATCGAAAAGGCCGCGGGCGGATTCCAGCCGGAGAAGTGGTGGTAACGGTTTGCTTGGCTGCCGCGTTCACGTCATGCGCGCGACAGCCCGCAGTTTTGCCCGAATTCTGCTGAAATCGTGAACCGGTAGGCGGCCGATCCCGTCGAGGTGACGGGATCGCACCACCGCTCGGATGTGGGCAACAGCCACGGGACGGATCGATGTTCTTCCTTCTTTCCAAAGTGTTCTGGTTCTTTGCTCAGCCCTTGAACCTGGCGATTGTCCTGCTTTTGGCGGGCCTGCTCGCGGGCTTCTTCGGTTTGCGCAGGCTGCAGCGGGCGGGCACGGTTGTCGCGGTCCTGGTGCTCGTGCTTTCGGTCTGGACCTCGTTTGGCGCCATCATCATCGAGCCGTTGCAGGCGCGCTACCAGCGCCCGGCAGCACCTGGCCAGGTTGCCGGCATCGTCGTGCTGGGCGGTGGCATGGAGGGGGCGATCAACCTCGCGCGCGGCGGCTATGAGCTCAGCACGGCGGGCGATCGTTTCGTCGAGACGGCGATCCTCGCCCGCCGCTATCCCGACGCCAAGGTCGTCGTCTCGGGCGGTGCCGGCGAACTGATCCTGGAAGGCGAAGGCGACGCCGTCACCGCCGAGCGGCTGCTGACGGCGCTCGGCGTGGCCAAGGAACGCCTCGTTCTTGAGACCGAATCGCGAAACACCTACGAAAACGCCGTCTTCACCCGCAAGCTGGTGACGCCCAAGCCCGGCGAAACCTGGCTTCTGGTGACCTCGGCCTTCCACATGCCCCGTTCCAAGGCGCTGTTCGACAAGGCGGGATTCCCGACCGTGCCCTGGCCGGTCGACTACCGCACATCCGGCAAGGAAGGCGTCGGCCTGTTCACGGACAACGCGATCGACGCGCTGGAGACGACGACGGTCGCCGCCAAGGAGTGGATCGGGCTTTTCGCCTACTGGCTGACCGGAAAGATCGATCAGCCGTTCCCGGGGCCGGCCTGAGGCGCGACGGCGACCAGAACGGCGGCGCGGGCATTGGAGAAAAACTGCCGGCGCACCAGAACCGCGAGCAGGATCAGCGTGGTGGCGGCGAAGACGCCGGCATTCACGAACCAGCCGAGATAGGCGAGCGAAAAGAAGATGCCACGCAGCCCGGCGTTGAAATGCTTGCCGGCCAGTATGTTCATTTTGGCGGCGCGCATCACCGCCGCCTCGGTCTCATGCGGCGCGACGATGCCTTCCTGCGTGGTCGGCACCGCGCCAATCAGGATCGAACAGTAATTGAACAGCCGGTAAGACCAGCCGAATTTGAAAAAAGCGTAGGCGAGCAAGGCGATCAGCCCAAGGATCTTGGTTTCGAACAGGCCCTGCGCCGGGCTGGCGGCATAGGGCAGGGACGAGACGACCGCCAGCACATGGTTCGAAGCGCCGAGCAACGCAAAACAGCCGCCGATGGCGAAGATCGAACTCGAGGCGAAGAAGGCCGTGCCTTGCTGCAGGCCGATCATGATCGAGGTGTCGATCATGCGCAGTTCGCGCTTCGCCATGGTGCGCATCCAGGCTTCGCGCTGAACGTTCATGGCGCTCGTCAACGAAATACGACGGAACAGCCTGCCGTCGGCGGCCAGCGCGAAAAACACCCAGACGCCCAGGTAGAAAACCAGAGCTGCGATGTCATTCGGGGAAAAGAGGAAAGAATCGCCCATGCACCCTATTTTACATGATGGTGGCTTCGTTCTCGAAGCTTATGGATGATGTCGTTTGCAGCGAAATGAACGTCGGGGCGGCCTCTAGCGCCCGCGTGGCGAATGACGGAATGATCAACTAAGGTGCGTTGCCGTTTCTGGCGCGGTTTGGGAGCTTTTCAGGCGTGTTTCTTTCAGTTTTCGACCTGTTCAAGATCGGCATCGGTCCATCCAGTTCGCACACGATGGGCCCGATGACGGCGGCCGTGCGCTTTCTTGACGAGGTCGAGAATGGTGACTGGCCCCGGCCTTCGGGTGTGAAGGTGGAGCGAATCGGCGCCAGCCTGCACGGGTCGCTCGCCTATACCGGCATCGGCCATGGCACGGACCGCGCCGTCGTGCTGGGTCTCGCCGGTCAGACACCGCAGACCGTCGACCCCGACAAAGCCGACGAGATCGTCGCCGAAATCACCGCGAGCAAGCAGATCAGGCCGCAGGGGCGCTCATCGTCCTATCGATTCGACCCGGCCAAGGATCTGGTTCTGGACAAGAAGACCCCGCTGACCGGCCACGCCAACGGCATGGCCTTCTATGCCTATGACAGCGCCGATCGGCTGCTGCTCAAGCGTATCTATTATTCGATCGGCGGCGGCTTCGTCGTTTCCGAGGAAGAACTGCAGCGCATGAAGACGAAGGGGTCGGTGACGACCGAAGGCAAGAAGGTACCGCATCCCTTCAAGAACGCCGTCGAAATGCTCAAGATGGCTGAGAAAAGCGGCCTTTCCATCGCCGAGATGAAGCGGATCAATGAAGAGACGCACATGTCGCGCGAAAAGCTGGATGCCGGGCTCGACGCGGTGTGGGACGCCATGCGCGGCTGCATCGACCGCGGCCTCAGCCAGGAAGGCATCATGCCCGGCGGGTTGAAGGTGCGCCGGCGCGCGCGCCAGTTGCATGACAAGTTGCAGGAGCAATGGCAGCAGAACCGGCCGAACCCGCTGCTCGCCAATGACTGGCTGTCGATCTACGCGATGGCGGTCAACGAAGAGAACGCCGCCGGCGGGCGCGTGGTGACGGCGCCGACCAACGGCGCCGCTGGCGTGGTGCCGGCCGTCATGCGCTATTGGCTGCATTTCCATCCCGAGGCCGATCAGGCCTCGATCCGCGATTTCCTGCTGACCGCGGCGGCCATTGGCGGCATCATCAAGTCGAATGCCTCGATCTCCGGGGCCGAGGTCGGTTGCCAGGGCGAGGTGGGTTCGGCCTCGGCGATGGCGGCCGCCGGGCTTTGCGCGGTCATGGGCGGCAATCCCGAGCAGGTGGAGAATGCGGCCGAGATCGCGCTCGAGCACCATCTCGGCATGACCTGCGATCCCGTTGCAGGCTTGGTGCAGGTGCCATGCATCGAGCGCAACGCGCTTGGCGCCGTGAAGGCGGTGACAGCCGCCTCGCTCGCCATTAAAGGCGACGGCAAGCATTTCGTGCCGCTGGACGCGGCCATCGAGACCATGCGTCAGACCGGCCTCGACATGAACGAGAAATACAAGGAAACCAGCCTGGGCGGCCTCGCGGTCAACGTTGTGGAGTGCTGACCGCACCTATCCTGGCATTGTGGAGAAGTCGCGCAGGCCGTTGACCCTGCCGGCCAGCGTACTACCTTCCAGCCATGTCTCTCAATCTCATCAAGCTTTGCGTCGGCTGCGACAGCGTCGAGGATCTGGAGGAGTGGATTGTCTTCCGGCTCGACGAGAGACGGCGGGCCGGCGAGCCCGTCGAGCAATATCATACCACGCGCATGGTGCCGACGCGCGCCGCCGAGATCGTTGACGGCGGATCGCTCTACTGGGTCATCAAGGGCAGCGTGCAGTGCCGGCAGCTGATCACCGAAATCCGGCCGTTCACCGACGCCGAGGGCATCGGCCGCTGCCATCTGGTGCTTGATCCGATCGTTACGCGTACCGAATGGCAGCCGCGCCGCGCCTTCCAGGGCTGGCGTTATCTGAAGCCCGCCGATGCGCCGGCCGATCTCGGCAAGGGCAGGGTCGGTTGGGCGGAGATGCCGCCAAAACTCAGGCAGGAACTCGCCGAACTCGGATTGCTCTGAAGGTCACGCGGGAAGCATCCCGCCGCGCGACCGTTAGTCGAATATTGGTACGGCGCCCGGATCGCGCTACACTGCAGTTAACCAAGGTGGTCGGCCATGGCGATTGCGATCGCGATGATTGCGGTGTTGCTTGCTGTACTGGGCATGGCGGGGCTGTTTTTGCGCGCCGATCCCAGGGCCGTTGCAGCCAATGTCCGCATTGCCCTGCCGGTGGGGCTGGGCGCCGCCGGCGCTGGAATTCTCGCTATTGGCCGCACCGGGATGGGATTGCTCATTCTGGCCGTCGCGGCCGGGCTCTACGCGCTACTGCGCAGGCAAGCCAAATCACTGCCGCTGATCGCCCGCCAATCCATCGTGCGGACGGCTGCCCTGGAAATGGAACTCGATCACGACACGGGACGGCTCGAAGGTCTCGTGCTTGCCGGCCTCAGCGAAGGGCGCATGCTGGGGGCGATGAATTTGACGGAACTGGGCCGTCTCTACCGCGAACTGGCCGTCGATGCCGACAGCCGCCAGTTGCTAGAGGCGTATCTTGACGGCCGATTTCCCGTCTGGCGCCTCGACACGCAGACGTATCGTGGCGAGGGGCTGCGTATTGCGCCAGGTCCGGGCGCCATGACTAAGGAGGAGGCCTACAAGATCCTTGGTCTTGAAACGGGCGCCGCCGCGACGGATGTCCGCAAGGCGCACCGCCGCCTGATGCAGCGCCTGCACCCCGATGTCGGAAACGCGTCGTTCCTGGCGGCGCGGATCAATGAAGCCAAGGACGTCCTGCTCTCCAATCACCACTGAACTCCTTCGATTCGGTACGTTTCCGGGAGAAATCCACTCACTGCTGTACTGCGAAGCAGGAGATGCTCTTCCGCTTCAATGCGTTGCAGGCCTTCCACGCCGCTTCCTTGGTCTCGAAACCGAAGCGGGCGCGATAATAGGTGGTGCCGTCCTTGTCGAAGGCGACGGTGAAGCCGGAGGCCTTGGCCAGCACGCGGCCGGCCTGTTTGGCGACCTTGTCGAGCTGTGCCTTGGCATCGGCCTCGCGCGGCGCCGACGCGATCTGCACGGCCCAGGCACCGGAGGCGCTGGTGCTGGCCGCGGCCGAATTGTCGGCGGTCGAGGCGGTCATCAGACGGTCGATCGGCGTTTCTTCGGCGGCATAGGCCTGCACGACCGGAAGCTCGGCCGGGATCGGCGCAGAGGCTGCCGACGCGGTGACGGGTACCGCCGCCGCGATCACCTTCTTGTCCTTGCGCGACGGCTTGGCCGGGGCTTCCTCGACCACTGCGTCCTCGGCGACTTCCTCGTCGGCCACGGCTTCGTCAGCGGAGGCTACGACGGTCTCCGGCTTTTCCTCGGGCGTCGGGGCGTTCTTCTTGGGCAGCAGCGCGTTGGAGAGCGCGGCAACCGCAGTGTCGTTCGATGCACGCGCAACGATCGGACCGGAACCACGGGTCGACGATTCCGGCAGGTAGGACTGGATGAGCTTCGCCATCTGGTTGTCGCGCGAAGCGCCAGAGGTGCCGCCCATCACAACCGCGACTAGCTTGCGGTTGCCGTCATTGACCGAGGAAACCAGGTTGAACCCGGATGCGCGGGTGTAGCCGGTCTTGATGCCGTCAACACCCTTGATGCGGCCGAGCAGGCGATTGTGGCCGTTGATCTGGCGCTTGCCGTAGGCGAACGACCGGGTCGAGAAGTAGCCATAATACTGCGGGAAATGTTCGCGCAGCGCCATGCCGAGGGTGGCCATGTCCTGAGCGGTGGTGAACTGGCCGGGGTCCGGCAAGCCGTTGGCGTTGCGGAACACCGTGCCCTTCATGCCGAGCGCACGCGCCTTGGACGTCATCATGCGGGCGAAATTGGCTTCCGTGCCGCCCAGCATCTCGGCAAGCGCGGTCGAGGAATCGTTTGCCGATTTGGTGACCATGGAAAGGATGGCGGTCTCGACCGTGACGGAGCCACCCTTGCGCACGCCAAGCTTGGTCGGCGGTTCGGCCGCGGCCCTGGCCGAGAAGACGACCGGCGAATTCTTGCTGATGCGGCCGGCCTTGAGTGCTTCGAAGGTCAGGTACAGCGTCATCATCTTGGTCAGCGACGCCGGATAGCGGCGCGCATTGGCGTCCTTGGCGTAGAGCGTCTTGCCGGTCTTGGCATCCACCACGATCGCCGAAGAGGGGGCCGCCATGGCAGGCGCGATGCTTGCCGCCGCGAATGTCAGCGCGAGCGTGGCCACCATGGAAGTTTTGAGAAGAGAGACCGAATTGGACACGATGCCTTTGAACGCCTGACGCACTGCTGCTTCCTTTGATGAATTTTGATTGCACCCCAGGGGACCGGCAAAGGTCCGGCCCCGCATTCGGTCAAATTACTTAAGGCTCGTTACCAATCCGTTTATGGTAACCGTCCCGTTCATCATTTTGGCGGCTGTTGAGACGAGCTTTATTCAGATTTTAGGAACCGTGGCGCACGGTGCTGGCGATTGACTTTTTGTGCGCTGCAACATAGAAGTTGCGCATCGCACAACCAATCCGCCGTGAAAGGAATGCCCGATGAGCCAGACCTACGAGGATTTCACCAAATACAGCAAGGAATTCGCCGATACCGGCCTGAAGAGCTTTGCTTCGCTTTCGAAGGGCGCTCAGGCGATCGCCACTGAGGCGACCGAATACACCAAGAAAAGCTTCGAAAATGGCGCCGCCCATGTCGAAAAGCTGTTTTCGGCCAAGTCGCTGGAAAGCGCCGTCGAGATCCAGGCCGACTATGTGAAGAACGCCTATGAGGCTTTCGTCGCCGAGGCCACCAAGATCAGCGAACTCTACGCCGATCTCGCCAAGGACGCCTACAAGCCGTTCGAATCGGCCGTCGCGCAGGCGAAGTAAACATCGTCATCTTCCGGTTTGCGGGTTCGGATACCCGCCCAACGAGCCCGGCTGCCTCTGCGCGGCCGGGTTTTTTTTATGCGCATGCCTGCGACCAATTCACGATTGCAAAAAACGGCGCTGATTGAGGACCTAGCCATATTGTCAGCTAACCAGAAGGGCTTAAAATCCTGCATCGATACCCTACATGTCGGGTTCGTACGGGGATTCGATCCAGAGGCAGAAATACGTGACCACCGGTAAGACTGCCACAACAGATGTGGCGCGGATGCAGAACGGCAGCGACGGCAATGGTGTCGGTCGCGGCACAGCCGTTATCACGCGCACCAAAACCAAGACCAAGAAGCCCAGCCTCTATCGGGTTCTGATCCTCAACGACGACTACACCCCGATGGAGTTCGTGGTCCACGTTCTGGAGCGTTTCTTCCAGAAGGACCGCGAGGCTGCCACGCGCATCATGCTCCATGTCCACAATCACGGCGTGGGCGAGTGCGGGGTCTATACCTACGAAGTGGCCGAGACCAAGGTGTCTCAGGTCATGGACTTCGCCCGACAGAACCAACATCCGCTGCAATGCGTGATGGAGAAGAAGTGAGGTAACATGCCGGCTTTCTCCCAGGGCCTGGAAAAGGCGCTTCATCAGGCGCTGACCTTCGCCAACGAACGTCACCATGAATATGCGACGCTCGAACATCTTCTGCTTGCCCTGATCGACGACAACGAGGCGGCCGCGGTCATGCGCGCCTGCAATGTCGATCTGGACGAGTTGAAACAGACAGTTTTGACCTACATCGACACCGAACTCGACAATCTCGTCACCGGATATGACGAGGATTCCAAGCCGACGGCAGGGTTCCAGCGCGTCATCCAGCGCGCCGTCATCCACGTGCAATCGTCCGGCCGCGAGGAAGTTTCCGGCGCCAACGTACTCGTCGCGATCTTCGCCGAGCGCGAGAGCCATGCCGCCTATTTCCTGCAGGAACAGCAGATGACCCGCTACGACGCGGTCAACTACATCTCGCATGGCATCGCCAAGCGCCCCGGCGCGTCGGAGGGCCGCACGCCACGCGGCGCCGAGGATGAGCAAGGTGGTGGCAGCGGCGGCGCCGAGCAGCAGGAAGAAAGCGGCAAGAAGAAGCAGCAGGACGCGCTGACTGCCTATTGCGTCAACCTCAACAACAAGGCCAAGGCCGGGCGTATCGATCCGCTCATCGGCCGCGCGCCGGAGATCAACCGCACCATCCAGGTGCTGTGCCGCCGCTCCAAGAACAATCCGCTCTATGTCGGCGACCCCGGCGTCGGCAAGACGGCGATCGCGGAGGGCCTGGCCAAGCGCATCGTTGAAGGCGATGTGCCGGAAGTGCTGGCGGACGCCACCATCTTCGCGCTCGACATGGGCACGCTTTTGGCCGGCACGCGCTATCGCGGCGATTTCGAGGAGCGTCTGAAGCAGGTCGTCAAGGAGCTCGAGGATTATCCCGGTGCGATCCTGTTCATCGACGAGATCCATACCGTGATTGGCGCAGGCGCCACTTCGGGCGGGGCGATGGACGCCTCGAACCTGTTGAAGCCCGCGCTTTCGTCGGGAGCGATTCGTTGCATCGGCTCAACGACTTACAAGGAGTTCCGCCAGTTCTTCGAAAAGGACCGCGCGCTGGTGCGGCGCTTCCAGAAGATCGACGTCAACGAGCCGACCGTCGAGGACGCCATCGAGATCATGAAGGGCCTCAAGCCCTATTTCGAGGAGTTCCACAAGGTCAAGTACACCGCTGAGGCGATCAAGGCGTCGGTTGAGCTTTCGGCCCGCTACATCAACGACCGCAAGCTGCCGGACAAGGCGATCGACGTCATCGACGAGACCGGCGCCTCGCAGATGTTGCTGCCCGAGCCGAAGCGCAAGAAGACGATCGGCATCAAGGAGATCGAGCAGACCATCGCCACGATGGCGCGCATTCCGCCAAAAACCGTCTCGGCCGACGACGAGAAGGTTCTGGCCGGCCTTGATGTCGAGCTGAAGCGTGTCGTTTACGGCCAGGATACAGCGATCACCGCCTTGACCTCGGCGATCAAGCTGGCGCGTGCCGGCCTGCGCGAACCGGAGAAGCCGATCGGCTCCTACCTGTTCTCGGGCCCGACCGGCGTCGGCAAGACCGAGGTCGCCAAGCAGCTCGCCGCCTCGCTCGGCGTCGAACTGCTGCGCTTCGACATGTCGGAATATATGGAACGCCACACCGTCTCGCGGCTGATCGGCGCGCCTCCCGGCTATGTCGGCTTCGACCAGGGCGGTCTCCTGACCGACGGCGTCGACCAGCATCCGCACTGCGTGCTCTTGCTCGACGAAGTCGAAAAGGCGCATCCGGACCTGTTCAACATCCTGTTGCAGGTGATGGACCACGGCAAGCTGACCGACCATAACGGCAAGTCGATCGACTTCCGCAATGTCATCCTGATCATGACCACCAATGCGGGCGCGTCGGATGCGCAGCGGGCGGCGATCGGCTTCGGCTCGACCAAGCGCGAAGGTGACGACGTCGAGGCGATCAACCGGCTGTTCACGCCGGAATTCCGCAACCGCCTCGATGCCATCATCCCGTTCGGCTCGCTGCCGGTGCCGGTGGTGCATCAGGTCGTGCAGAAGTTCGTCATGCAGCTCGAAGCCCAGCTTTCCGAGCGTGGCGTCACCTTCGACCTGTCGCCCGAGGCGATCGCCTGGCTGGCCGAAAAGGGTTACGACGAACGCATGGGTGCGCGTCCGCTTGGCCGTGTCATCCAGGAGCACATCAAGAAGCCGCTGGCTGACGAGGTGTTGTTCGGTAAGCTCAAGCATGGCGGCACGGTGCGCGTCACCGTCGAGAAGAAGGAAACCGGCGAGACCGGTCTGAAGCTTGAAACGCTCGCCGACGAGGCGCCGGTCAAGCCGAAGAAGGAGCCGGAGGAAGAAGAGACGCCGAAGCCGCGCAAGGCGCCGGCCAAGAAGGCGGTTGCCAAGAAGGCAGCGACGGCAAAGCCGGAGCCGAAGGGCAAGGACGGCGGCAAGCGCAGCCTTGTGCCGCAACTTCCGCGCAAGGGCTGATTTGCCCAAGCCACATCAATGAAAAAAGCCCCGGCAACGGGGCTTTTTTATTGGCGGATCGATGTCGCGAATCCACCCCGACCACATGTCTGGACCTACTGGCCAGCTTTGCGCCGCCACCGGGCCTGTGCTAGTCGCGAAGGCCGATGCCAGACCAAACCACGCACCGCTCCATATACCGGCGAAGGGCCTGGTATCTGAAAGGCATGCGCGGCGCGTTCTCGCTTCCTGGTCTGATCCTCGTCAGCTCTTTCGTCGGTTTCGCAGCCCTGGCGAAGGATGCGGGCGTGACGGCGGCGCAGGCCGTGTTCATGACAGGCATCGTCTGGGCATTGCCGTCCATGGTCGTGCTGGTGGGCGCCATTGTGTCCGGAGCGATCCTGCCGGCGGCGATGCTCGCCGTGACTTTGTCGGCCATACGCCTGATGCCGATGGTGATGGCGCTTTTGCCCGAGATGCGCGCCGACAAAACCCGGCCGTGGGTGCTTTATCTGCTTTCGCATTTCGTCGCTGTTACCTCCTGGGTGCTGGCGATGGAACGCCTGAGGCATATTCCGCGCGACATGCGCGCGACCTATTACGCCGGGCTCGGCAGCACGCTGGTTTTGACGAACATGATCGTGGTCGCCACCGTCTATGCCGTGGCGGACAGGCTCCCGTCGACCGTATCGGCGATGCTGCTTTTGCTGACACCGATGTATTTCCTGACCTCGCTATGGGGCTCGGCGCGCGAGCGGGCAGGGCATCTCGCCATGGTTCTCGGCCTCGGTCTCGGGCCGCTCTTCCATGTCCTGGTGCCGAAACTGGATCTCCTGGCGGCCGGACTGGTCGGTGGCACGGCGGCTTATGGCTGGCATCGGTGGCGGCGCAAGGCGCGCGCCGCATGAGCTTTTTCGGCAACAATGCCTGGTGGTGGCCCTATCTGTTCATCCTCGTCGCCGGTTTCGCGGCAACGGATTTCTGGCGCTTCCTCGGTGTCTATCTCGGCGGCAGGCTCTCCGAGGATTCCGATCTCCTGGTGCTGGTCCGCACAATGGCGACGGCGCTGGTGGCCGCCGTCATCGGCAATCTGATTGTCTTTCCGGGCGGAGCGCTGGCTCATACCCCGGCGATCTTGCGCGTCGCGGCTGCCGCCCTCGGTTTCGCCGTCTACCTCGCCTCCGGCAAGCGCATGGTCGTGGGCATTTTGACGGCCGAAATGGTGCTGGCGCTGGGCCTCTATCTGCCTCTCTGACCCGTTGCGCCGGCGGGTCAGCCCGCCAGCGCCGCCTTGATCTTCTCCGCGTTAGCCGCCAACACCTCGGGCTTCTCCATTCCTCCGGTATGCGGCTTCAACGGCACGCCTTCGAAGCGGGGGACGACATGAACATGCAGGTGGTAGACGGTCTGGCCCGAAGCCGGCTCGTTGAACTGCATGACGGTTACGCCGTCGGCTGCGAAAGCCTTTTTCACGGCATGGGCGATCTTCTGGGTGACGGCGAAGAGGGGGGCGAGCGTCGCCGGATCGGCGTCGAGCAGGTTGCGCGATGGCGCGCGCGGCACCACCAGCGTATGGCCTACCCCCTGCGGCATGACATCCATGAAGGCGATGACCGCATCGTCCTCATAGACGCGATGCGAAGGGATTTCGCCGCGCAGCAGCTTGGCGAAGATGTTGGTATCGTCATAGCTCATGACATGCCTCTCGTGCTGTTTTTACGGCCGGTGGTTGGATTCCGACATTTGTATCCCACTGGGACGATGGTTTGGGCAAATGTCGGCGTCGAAGCTTCACTAGTCTATGCGTCGTTGCACGAAATCAGGCACCGGAAAAGATGCTGCGAAACTATCTCTACCTCATCGTCGCGATCCTGTTCGAGGTGGTTGCCACCACCGCGCTCAAGGAGACGCAAGGGTTCACCCGGCTCGGGCCGTCGCTAGTCGTGGTGACGGGATATGCCTTCGCCTTCTATTTCCTGTCGCTGCCTTTGCGCACCATGCCGGTCGGCATTGTCTATGCGCTGTGGTGCGCGGCCGGCATCGTGCTCATCACCGCCATCGGCTGGATCTGGTTTCGCCAGGCGCTCGATCTGCCGGCCGTGATCGGCATGGGGCTGATCATGGCAGGCGTAGTGGTGATCAATCTGTTTTCCAAGACGCTCGTCCACTAGGACGTGTGAACGGTTAGGGTCCACATAAGGCGCGATCGGCCCCGATTTACGTCATTCCGGGGCCGCGCAGCGGAACCCGGAATGACGTAATGAGAGTGACTTAGCCGTCTACGCGATTTAATCCGCCACCGGCTCGCTTTTGCGGAATGGTGTGTGGTCGTCGAGATAATCGCCCATCGCCGCCACTTCACGGCGCTCGCGCGCCAGATAGTCGGCCACCGCGCGCCGCAGGCCCGGATGGGCGATGTAGTGCGCCGAATGAACCGTCACCGGCCGGTAGCCGCGGGCCAGCTTGTGCTCGCCTTGCGCGCCGGCCTCGACCACCTTCAGCTTGCGTTCGATCGCGAAGTCGATGGCCTGATGGTAGCAGACCTCGAAATGCAGGAAGGGATGGTCCTCGATACAGCCCCAGTTGCGCCCATAAAGCGTGTCGGAGCCGATGAAGTTGATCGCGCCGGCGATGTAGCGGCCATTGCGTTTGGCCATCACCAGCAGGATGTCGTCTGCCATGCGTTCGCCGATCAGCGAGAAAAAGCGGCGGTTGAGATAGGGACGGCCCCATTTGCGCCCGCCGGTATCCATGTAGAAGGCGAAGAAATCGTCCCAGGCGCGTTCGGTGATGTCCTTGCCCGTCAGCCGCTCGATGGTGATGCCGTTACCCAGCGCTTCGCGGCGCTCCTTCTTCAGTGCCTTGCGCTTACGTGACGCCAGCGTGGCCAGGAAGTCGTCGTAGCAGCCATATCCTTCGTTGAAGAAATGGAACTGCTGGTCGGTGCGATGCAGGAAACCGGCGGCTTCCAGCGTTGCGACATCGTCTTCGCCGGCGAAAGTGACATGGGCCGACGACACGCCGAGCTGCTCGGTAACGAGCTTCAATCCCGCCGCCAGCCCGGCTTTTACGGTGCCTGCATCCTCGCCATGCGAGACCAGCAAACGAGGGCCGGTGGCCGGCGTGAACGGCACCGAGCATTGCAGCTTGGGATAATAGTGGCCGCCGGCGCGTTCGAACGCGTCGGCCCAGCCATGATCGAAGACATATTCACCCTGGCTGTGCGATTTTGCGTAGCAGGGCACCGCGCCCAGCAGCTTGCCGTCGGCTTCCAGGCGCAGGTGATGGCCCTGCCAGCCGGTGCGCGGCACGGCGCAGCCGGATTCTTCCAAAGCACTCAGGAAATCGAAGGAAACGAAAGGGTTATAGCCGGCTTTCGATGTTCTGGTTGTGCCGAAAAAACCGTTCCATTCGTCGCGGGTGAAGGCGTTGATGCCGGCGGCTATGCGCACGGCATAGCCCGCCTCATTGTGTTCGCCCGCGTCGTTGCCCTGGTCCATGGCCTGTTACTTATGGTCCATCGGGCCGGGTGCAAGATGCCATCAAGCGATGCGGACGGGATCGGGTTCGAAACCCTCGAACGTCATCTGGTCGGCATATTTGAAGGTCAGATCGATGGCCGGCTGGTCGCGGATGGTCCAGGTGATCACCGGCATCGCCAGTTTTCCGCGCACGAAGGAGACGAAGCGGTTCGGCAGGTCTCCGGCGGCATAGGAAGTGAAGGCGATGCCGTGCGCCAGCATGGCAAAATGCGCCTCGATTTCGTGGTTGCCGGTGCCGTAAGCGGTCAAACCGCCGGGAATGCCGGGCGCCTCGGTCGAGAATTCACGGATCAGCCAGTGGTCGAACGACATGATGGCAACCTGGCCGTCATAACGCTTGAGCAGGCGCCCGACCGCCTTGACCAGACCGGCATCGTGACCGGGAACGCCCTTGATCTCGACCACCAGCGGCACGCGGCCGTCGACGAGATCGAGCATTTCCTTCAGCGTCGGCGGATGGTCGCCGGTGCCACCGATGCGCAATTGTGCCATCTCGGCGGCGGTGCGCTGCCAGACGAAGCCTTCGGTGCCGGTCAGCCGGCGCAGATCGTCGTCGTGGATGACGATCGGCACGCCGTCGGCGCTGAGATGCACGTCGCATTCGATCGCATAACCGCGCTCGATGGCGGCGGAGAAGGCGGAAAGCGTGTTCTCCCAACGCTTGTTGTTGAGATCGTGAAAGCCGCGATGCGCGATCGGACGGGCGGTCAGCCAGGAAATGTCGGTCATGATGGGCCCGGCTTACTCGACTTCCAGGATCGCTTCGATTTCGACCGGGGCGTTGAGCGGCAGCGAGGCGCTGCCCACGGCCGAGCGTGCGTGCTTGCCCTTGTCGCCGAGGACAGCCGCCAGAAGATCGGAAGCGCCATTGGCAACGAGGTGCTGTTCGACGAAATCCGGCGTCGAGGCGACGAAGACCGTGATCTTGACGATGCGGCGGATTTTTTCGAGGTCGCCGAGCGCGGCCTTGGCCTGCGCCAAAATGTTGACCGCGCAATATTTGGCGGCTTCCTTGCCGGTGGCGACATCGACGTCGCGGCCGAGCAGTCCGGTGGCGACCAGCTTGCCATCCTTCAATGGCAACTGGCCGGCGGTGAGCAGAAGATTGCCGGAACGCGCGAACGGAACGTAGTTGGCGGCGGGTGCAGCGGCGGCCGGCAGGGTGATGCCGAGTTCGCTTAGCCGCTTTTCGATTGTTTCGCCCATGGTAATTCCTTATTGCTTGAACGTGCCGGCGTCGGCTGGGTCGAACCTGCAATGTTTGACACGCTTCCGCCACGACTTTTTTCGATGTCGATCATCTTTCGTGCGGCATGCCGTCAGCCGCGCCGACCGGAGCCGCCCATGCGCGTCACGCGCCTTTTCCAGAGTGCCCTTCTGCTCTCCGCAGTGCTGCCGGCGGTGCCTGCCTTCGCCGTGCCAACGCTGCAGCCGCACCGCGCCGTCTATGACCTGGCGCTGAACAAGGCTTCCGACCGGTCCGGCATCACCGGGCTGTCCGGCCGCATGGTCTATGAATTCAACGGCTCGCCCTGCGAAGGCTATACGGTGAAGTTCCGCTTCGTCACGCAGATCGCGACGAACGACAACACCAGGCTGACCGACCAGCAGACGACCACCTTCGAGGACGCGCAGGGCAAGACCTTCTCCTTCGTGACGAAATCCTTTGTCGACCAGAACCTCGACAAGGAAGTGAAGGGTACCGCCACCAAGGAAGCCAAGGACCTCAAGGTCGAGCTCGACAGGCCGGACAAGAAGACGCTGGAACTGAAACTCACCCAGTTTCCGACCCAGCATCTGGTGGAATTGATCGGCAAGGCCGAGAAGGGCGAAACCTTCTATGAAACCAACCTGTTCGACGGTTCCGATGCCGCCGACAAGGTGATGACCACGACCGTGGTGGTCGGAAAGCCGTCGACCGTTGCAACCGACGATCCGGAGCGGCCGGCGCTCGCCAGCTTCGCCAAGGACAAATACTGGCCCGTCGACATTGCCTATTTCGACGAGACCAACAAGGAGAGCGGCGAGGAGCTGCCGGAATACCGCATCTCCTTCAAGCTGCATGAAAACGGCCTGACGCGCGACCTGACGATGGATTACGGCGACTTCTCGATGACCGGCAAGCTCGTCAACCTGTCGCTGTTCGATCTGCCGGCTCAGAAGCCCTGCAACCAGTAGCGGGCGTCGCGGCCGGCTCATGGCTGTCTATGTCGATGCGGCGATATGGAAGTGGGCAGGGCACCGCTGGTGCCATCTCATGGCCGACGATACCGACGAACTGCACCGGTTCGCCGCCGAGCTCGGCGTCAAACGCTCGTCCTATCAGGGGCCGCCCAAGACATCGGCTCCACACTACGATATTACTGGCTTCGAACGCGATCGCGCCGTCCGTCTCGGCGCCGTCGAGTGCAGCCGCGAGGAGATCGTCGCGATTTTCCGGCGCGTGCGGATCAGGAACGGGAAGGTGAGAAAATGACGCCGACAGCATTGCTTGCCTATTGCATGGCCGCCACGCTGGCGGCGATGACGCCCGGTCCGGCGATGTTCGCCGTCATCACCAATGGCGTTACGCGCGGCTTCATGCGCGCTTTCACGACCGGTCTCGGCGTGGCGGCAGGCGATGCTGTGCTGGTTACGCTGGCTTTGCTTGGCCTGGTCGCCTTGGCGCAGACCTTCGAATGGGTTTTTCTCGTCGTTAAATATGCGGGCGCGGCCTATCTGGTCTATCTCGGCATCAGGATGTGGCGAGCGGCGGCTGCCAGCGCCGACGAAAGCGGCAAGGGGGAGACGCGGTTTGCGCGCTCCTTCTTCCTCGGCGCGTCCATCGCGCTCGGCAATCCCAAGGCTATCCTGTTCCATGCCTCGATCATGCCGCTGATCCTCAACCTCAACACCATGACCTTCGCCGACGGCGTTCTGGTCGTGGCCGTGGTGATCTCGGTCAACATCCTCACCATGGGCTTTTACGCGGCCTTGTCCGGGCGCGCCTCGCGCTGGTTCCGGGTGCCGTCGCGCATGCGGCTGATGAACCGCGTGGCCGGCGGCGCCATGATCGGCACCGGAGCATTGATCGCCGCGCGTTGAGATGAAGGCGAACAGCACGTCGATCGGGATCGGGGTCTTCTACGGCGCCGGCCGGACCCATGCGCATCTGTAGAATGTCGGCAGAAACCCGTCCTTGAGATGGTGAAATAGCCAATAGAATCAAAATTCATGCGGGATTTGATTTCAGGGCCGGCTAATGCAGGTTTCGTGTACGTTTTTGCCAAGCGCGAACTGTTGCGCCAATGCCGTCGCCGGCACATGGCCGGTTTTTGGCGCTATCGCTTGCTTTTGCGCTGCAACACGGTTATAGGCGCGACCATTCCACACACGGGTTTTGGTGTCTGTCCGGGAGAAATCCGGCTGAAACCTCCGGTGGCGGTCAAGGCGAACCCCGAAAAGCGACATGCTTTCGATCCGGTTTTCCCAAAACCGTCAAATGCCCGTGGAGGTCAACCGGAAAGGAACTAAAAGAATGGCTCTGCCAGATTTCAGCATGCGTCAGCTTCTCGAAGCTGGTGCTCACTTCGGCCACCAGACCCACCGCTGGAACCCGAAGATGGCGCCCTACATCTACGGCGCCCGCAACAACGTCCACATCATCGACCTGTCGCAGACGGTGCCGCTGCTGCACCAGGCGCTCAAGCAGGTTTCCGACACCGTCGCCCGCGGCGGCCGTGTGCTGTTCGTCGGCACCAAGCGCCAGGCTTCGGACATCGTTGCCGATGCGGCCCAGCGTTCGGCCCAGTATTACGTCAACTCGCGTTGGCTCGGCGGCATGCTGACCAACTGGAAGACGATCTCGAACTCGATCCAGCGTCTGCGCAAGCTCGACGACCTGCTCTCCGGCGGCGAAGCCCAGGGCTTCACCAAGAAGGAGCGCCTGAACCTCGACCGTGAGCGCGAGAAGCTCAACAAGGCTCTCGGCGGCATCAAGGACATGGGCTCGACCCCGGATCTGATGTTCGTGATCGACACCAACAAGGAAGCGAACGCGATTCTCGAGGCCAAGCGCCTCGGCATTCCGGTCGTCGCCATCATCGATTCGAACTGCGATCCGGACAAGATCGACTTCCCGATCCCCGGCAATGACGACGCCGCCCGCGCGATCCAGCTCTATTGCGACCTGATCGCCAAGGCTGCCATCGACGGCATCGCCCGTCAGCAGGGCGCGCTCGGCGTCGACGTCGGCGCTTCGGCGGAAGCTCCGGTCGAGCCGGCTCTCGGCGAGACCCCGGCCGGCGAAACCCCGGAAGCCTAAGCAGGAAGGCCGCTTCAGGCCTTCATCAATTTCATATCTTGGCGCGTTAAGCGCTTGAATGCGGCGCATCATCGAAAGTTCGATGGTGCGCCAGCCCTATTGCGAAACAAAGAGGCGACAATGAGCATTTCAGCAGCACAGGTCAAAGAACTGCGCGACCTCACCGGCGCGGGCATGATGGACTGCAAGGCGGCCCTGGCCGAGACCAACGGCGATATGGAAGCGGCGGTCGACTGGCTGCGCAAGAAGGGCATTGCCAAGGCCGACAAGAAGGCCGGCCGCACCGCGGCTGAAGGCCTGATCGGTGTCGACGCCGGCGTGCGCGAAGCCGCGGTCGTCGAAGTCAATTCCGAGACCGATTTCGTGGCGCGCAACGACGCCTTCCAGCAGATCGTCGCCAACGTCTCCAAGGTCGCGCTGGCCTATGGCAAGACCGAAGCCGTCGCCAATGCCAAATATCCGGGCTCCGACAAGAGCGTCACCGACACGATCAAGGACGCGGTCGGCACCATCGGCGAAAACCTCGGCTTCCGTCGTTCCGACAAGCTGACCGTCTCGCAGGGTGCGGTCGCCACCTACATCCACAACGCCGTTGCCGACAATCTCGGCAAGCTAGGCGTTCTGGTCGCCATCGAGACCGCCGGCGACGCGCACAAGGCCAGCGCCTTTGCCCGTCAGGTTGCCATGCATGTCGCGGCCACCAACCCGCAGTCGCTCGACATCGACGCCCTCGACCCGGCCGCCATCGAGCGCGAGAAGGCGATCTTCTCCGACCAGGCGCGCGCTTCGGGCAAGCCGGAAAACATCATCGAGAAGATGGTCGAAGGCCGCCTGCGCAAGTTCTACGAGGAAGTCGTGCTGCTCAAGCAGGCCTTCGTGCTGAACCCCGACGTCACTGTCGAGCAGGCGCTGAAGGAAGCCGAGAAGGAAATCGGCGCGCCGGCGAAGATCACCGCCTATCTGCGCTTTGCACTCGGCGAAGGCATCGAGAAGGAAGAGACCGATTTCGCCGCCGAAGTCGCGGCAGCGGTCAAGAAGTAATCTCTGGAAGCTTTGCTTCTAAGCCATTGATCGGCCGGGTGTCCGCGAGGATGCCCGGCCGATTTCTTGTGCGGTGTCGATGAAGGCGCGCAGTTTCGGCGCCATCGCCGCGCGGCGTGGGAAATAGAGGAACAGCCCCGGCTCCTCGACGGAGGTTTCCCGTAAAACCTCGATCAGCCGGCCAGCCTCGATATCGGGGCGCATCAGCGGCTCCAGCCCGTAGACCAGCCCGACGCCGGCAACGGCGAGATCGCGGGCCGACATCTGTTCGGTGACTACGGCCGTGCCGCGCGTGGCCACGCTCACATCCTTGCCGTCCACCATCAGATCCCAGCGATAGAGCGCGCCCGAGCGCAGCAGCCGGTAGCCGACGCAGTTGTGATTGGCGAGGTCGTCGGCGCTGCGCGGTTTGCCGTGGCGGCCGATATAGGCAGGCGAGGCGACGATTGCCGTGCGGAACGGCGGCGTCAGCCGCACCGTTACCATGTCCTGCGCGATCATCTCGCCCAGCCGCACACCCGCATCGAAACCTTCGCCGACAATGTCGGTCAGCCGCTCGTCGGTGAAGATCTCGACGGTCACGTCCGGATAGCGTTCGGCCATGGCGGACAGCACCGGCATCAGCGCCATGGTCAGCGCCACGCGCGAGGTGTTGATGCGCAAAAGCCCGCCGACACGGCCTTTCACGGCGCGGATGCGCTCCAGGCGCTCGGCGATGTCGTCAAGGGCCGGGCCGGCGGTGGCGAGCAGCGCGTGGCCGGCTTCCGTCAGCGCGACGGAGCGCGTGGTGCGGGCAAAAAGCGGTTGACCGATGCGCTCCTCGACCAGCCGCACGGCATGGCTCACCGCCGAAGGGCTCATGCCGAGCGCGGCGGCGGCCGGAGCGAAACCGCCGCGCCGGGCGACGGCGATGATGACGGGCAGGTGGCTGAGCAGGTCGCGATCCATTCATGAACGATATCGCATAGTGCATGCGGATAAAGCAACATTATCAAATGGCCGTCCGGGCTCCATCTTCCCTGCATGAACATCAGGCAGGAGCAAGTCATGTCCATGCAATTCAAGGGAAAAACCGCCCTGGTGACGGGAAGTTCGCGCGGCATCGGCCGCGCCATCGCGGAGCGGCTGGCCGAGGGCGGCGCGGCCGTCGTCATCAACTATCTCGAGAACGAAAGCCGGGCGCGGGAAGTCGTCGACGGCATCAAGGCACGGGGCGGAAGCGCGATCGCGATCCAGGCCGACATGGCAAGCCCGGCCGACATCCGGCGCCTGTTCGATGAGGCCGAAGCGGCATTCGAGCGGCCCGACATCGTCGTGGCCAATGCGGCGACTGCTGTGATCAAGTCCATCGTCGATTGCACCGAAGAGGATTACGACCGGGTCTTCGACACCAACACCAAGGGCGTCTTCTTCGTCCTCCAGGAAGCGGCGCGGCGGGTACGTGATGGCGGGCACATCGTCGTCACCTCCACCGGCGGCACCAAAATGTTTTTCGGCCAGACGTCGCTTTATCTCGGCAGCAAAGGCGCGGTCGAGCAGTTCGTGCGGGTACTTTCGCGCGAACTCGGCCCGCGCAACATCACCGTGAACGCCATTTCCCCCGGTTTCACCGACACCGAGCTTTTGCCGGATCGGGATCGCGCGGTTGCCGCCGGCATGTCGCCATTCGACCGCATCGGCAGCCCGCAGGAAGTCGCCGAGGTTGCTGCTTTCCTCGCCAGCGACGCGGCGCGCTGGGTCAGCGGGCAGAATGTCGGCGCCGGCGGCGGCGTCTTCTGAGCCTTGCCGTCCACCGCCCGGCTCCGGGCCCGAGACCCAAGCACTGACCAACAACCTTCAACCGACCAGCGCCCACGATACCGACGGGCCGCTACAGGTCGCTCAACATCCATTCCATGCAGATGAGAGGAAAGACCATGAAAACCCTGACGCGCCTTGCGCTCTACGCCGCTGTCGCTACTGCTCCCGAAGCCGGCGGCATTGCCGCCTCGGCCAATCCTTCGAGCCCGGATCTGCGGGTGCTTGCTGAGGAGCGGGCACTGATCCGCATCGCCGACCATATCGACCGCGCCGTCGACGCGCAGGACTGGAAGCGTGCACGCGGCTATTTCGCCGACCGGGTGCGGGTCGATTTCTCCTCGCTCAGCGGCCAGCCCGAAAGCACCATCCCCGCCGATGACCTGATCGCCGGCTGGGCCGGCAATCTGAAGGGCAGCAAGACCAGCCTGCACCTGCGCACCAACCACGAAGTCACCGTTGAAGGCGACCGCGCCACCGTGCAATCCAACGGCTACGCCTGGAACCGCATGGAAGGCAATGGCGATCCCTTGTGGGAAGTGTGGGGCACCTACACGCATCAGATGGTGCGCAGCGGCGACGGCTGGAAGGTCGATGCCTTCGCTTTCCACAAGACCCATGAACGCGGCAGCGACTGGGTGAAAACCACGCCCGGCCGCTGACCCGACCGCACGCCCGGACCTGCAACCAACCGAATTTCGAGAGAGACCATCATGACCACGACCTATTACACGCTGGGCAACAGCGGCCTGCGCGTCAGCCGGCTGGCGCTCGGCACCATGACCTTCGGCACTGAATGGGGCTGGGGCACGGAGAAGGCGACCGCGCGGGCCCTGTTCGACGCCTATGTCGAGGCCGGCGGCAATTTCTTCGACACGGCGGACGCCTATACCGGCGGCACCTCCGAAACCTGGCTCGGCGAATTCATTGCCGAGCGAGGGCTGCGCGATCGCGCCGTCATCTCCACCAAGTTCACCATGAACCTGGAAGGCCCCGAGCCCAACAGCGGCGGCAACGGCCGCAAGAACATCATGCGGGCGCTCGACGGTTCGCTGAAGCGGCTCGGCACCGACTATGTCGACCTCTACATCCTGCATTGCTGGGACCGGCTGACGCCGCCGGAGGAGGTGATGCGCACGCTGGACGATCTGGTGCGGGCCGGCAAGGTTCGCCATGTCGGCCTGTCCGACGTGCCGGCCTGGTATGCCAGCCGCGCCCAGGCGGTGGCGGAATTCCGCGGCTACGAGCCGGTTTCGGCGCTGCAGCTCGAATATTCCCTGGCCGAGCGCAACATCGAGCACGAATTCGTGCCGTTCGGCACCCGCCATGGCGCCGGCATCATGGTGTGGAGTCCGCTGGCCAGCGGACTGCTCAGCGGAAAATACCGCAGCGGCGATGCGGGCAAGGCAAGCGGTCGGCTCGAAACGGTGCGCGGTACGGCCAATCCTGGGTTCCAGAAGTTCAACGACCGCAACTGGGCGATCGTCGCCGAACTCGAACAGGTTTCGGCAACGCTCGGCAAAAGCATGGCGCAAGTGGCGCTCAACTGGGTGGCGACCCAGCCGGGCGTCGCCTCGACCATCATCGGTGCGACCAGGCTGGAACAATTGAAGGACAATCTCGGCGCGCTGGACTTCGAAATCCCGGCCGAATTGCGCCTGCGGCTGGATGCCGCGAGCCGTCCCGCCACGCCGTTTCCGTACTCCTTCTTCGGTCCCGAGATTCAGGGCGGCATCACCGGGGGCGCGGCGGTCGGCGACAAACCTGCCGGTTATTATCCGGATCTGTTGATGCGGGGAACGTTTGCCGGCGTCAGTTGAGGAGAACGGGCATTAAGGGCAGGGCGCCGCGTGACATGGCGGCGCCCTTCGTGTATCCGGTCTCCACATTGCAAAACAGACGCGGGAAAGAGCCGGGTTTCACCTGAGACCATCCCGCTCCGCGATCCTAGGGGACCCGATGACAGCCAAACCGCTCTACCGACGTGTCCTGTTGAAAGCGTCGGGCGAGGCGCTGATGGGCGAACAGCATTTCGGCATCGACGTCTCGGTCGTCGACCGCATCGCCTCCGATATCGCCGAGGCGCGCACACTCGGCGTCGAGGTCGGCGTCGTCATCGGCGGCGGCAACATCTTCCGCGGCGTTGCCGTGGCTTCCAAGGGCGGCGACCGGGTCACCGGCGACCACATGGGCATGCTCGCCACCGTCATCAACTCGCTGGCGCTGCGCACCTCGCTCATCAAGATCGGCGTCGATGCCGTCGTGCTGTCGGCCATCGCCATGCCGGAGCTGTGCGAGAGCTTCTCGCAGCGCCAGGCCACTGCCTACATGAACCAGGGCAAGGTGGTGATCTTTGCCGGCGGCACCGGCAATCCCTTCTTCACCACCGATTCGGCTGCGGCATTGCGCGCGGCCGAAATCGGCGCGGATGCGCTGTTCAAGGGCACCCAGGTGGACGGCGTCTATTCGGCGGACCCCAAGAAGGACCCCACCGCGACCCGTTTCGACCGCATTACCCATGCCGAAGTCATCAATCGTGGCCTTTCCATCATGGATACGGCCGCAATTGCGCTTGCGCGCGAAAACAACATTCCGATAATCGTCTACTCGATCCACGAAAAGGGCGGTTTCGGCGAGATACTGAAGGGTGGCGGCCACTGCACGGTGGTAGCCGACAAGTGAGAACAGGGCCTCGCCCTGATGCAAGTGGTTCGGACAGCGGGCCGGGGAGACGACTATGAGTGGCGATTATAACGATCTGACGCGGCGCATGGATGGGGCGATTGCCGCCTTCAAGCACGATCTTGCTTCGCTGCGCACCGGGCGCGCGTCCTCCAACCTGCTCGACGCCGTCAATGTGCAGGCCTACGGTTCGGCGATGCCCATCAACCAGGTGGCGACCGTCTCGGTGCCGGAGCCGCGCATGATCTCGGTCTCGGTGTGGGACAAGTCGATGGTCGGCGCGGTCGATCGCGCCATTCGCGAAGCCAATCTCGGTTTCAATCCGATCGTCGACGGCACCAATCTGCGCATTCCGTTGCCGGAGCTGAACGAACAGCGCCGCAAGGAACTGGTCAAGATTTCGCATGGTTATGCCGAGAACGCCCGCGTCGCCGTCCGGCACGTGCGCCGCGACGGCATGGACTATCTGAAGAAGGCGGAAAAGGACGGCGATATCGGCGAGGACGATCACCGCAAGGAATCGGACCGCGTCCAGAAGCTGACCGACGAGACGATCAACATGATCGATCGCATGCTCACGGAAAAAGAAACCGAGATCATGCAGGTTTAGGCGAGGCTGGCCGGCCCGAAAGCAGAACCATGGCAACCCCCGCGCATGTCGCGATCATCATGGATGGCAATGGCCGCTGGGCCAAGGCGCGCGGACTGCCGCGGCTCGCCGGCCATCGGGCGGGCGTGGAGGCCGTGCGCAGGACCGTGAAGGCGGCGCCCGACCTCGGCATTTCCTATCTCACGCTCTACGCCTTCTCCTCGGAGAACTGGTCGCGGCCTAAGTCCGAGGTCTCAGACCTGATGGGGCTGTTGAAACTGTTCATCCGCCGCGATCTCGCCGAACTTCATCAGAACGGTGTCCGGGTCAGGATCGTCGGCGATCGGACCAGCCTGCAGCCCGACATTCGTGGCCTGCTCGTAGAGGCCGAGACGCTGACTGCTAACAATTCGGCGCTGACGCTGGTGATTGCCTTCAACTATGGCAGCCGCGATGAAATCGTGCGTGCGACGCGCAAGTTGGTGGCCGCGGCAGCGCGCGGCGAGATTACGCCTGCCGACGTCGATGCCGAGATTTTCGCCGCCAACCTCGATACAGCGGGCATTCCCGATCCCGAGCTCATCATCCGCACCAGCGGCGAACTCAGGCTTTCCAACTTCCTGCTGTGGCAGGCCGCCTACAGCGAACTGGTGTTCCTGCCGTGCTACTGGCCGGATTTCAGCCGCGAGCATCTGGCGGATGCGATTCGCGATTTCGGCGGGCGCGAGCGCCGATTCGGTGGTGTTGCCCCGCAAGACGTCGCCTCATGACGGGTCAGCTGAGCAACCTCCAGACCCGGGTCGTTTCAGCTGTCGTGCTTGGTATCGCCGCATTGGCGCTGACTTGGCTCGGCGGTTTGCCGTTCCGGCTGCTGGCGGCGCTGATCGCGGGCGCGATCTTTTATGAATGGACGCATATGACGCGCGCCAAGGCCGGGCCGGGGCTCGGCTTTGTACCGGAAGCGTCGATGCTGGTCTTTCTGGGTGTTCTGGTTGCCGGCCTGCCGGCTATGCCGACCCTTGTCGTGCTGGTTGCCGCGGTCGCCATCGCGGCCATTGTCGGTGCCATGCGCGGGGCAGGGCAGTGGGACGCGGTCGGTGTCGCCTATGCCGGCCTGTCCGGCTTTTCGCTAGCCTTCCTGCGTGATTCCGACTGGTCGGGCCTCGCCGCGGTGCTGTTCCTGTTCGCGGTGGTCTGGGCGACCGATATTTTCGCCTATTTTGTCGGTCGTGCCGTCGGCGGGCCGAAGCTGGCGCCGGCGATTTCCCCAGGCAAGACGCAGAGCGGCGCGCTGGGTGGTGCGGTGTTCGGCCTTGCGGCAGGACTGCTGCTCGCGCTCGTGCTCGGACTGTCCAATCTGGCAACGCTGGCGCTGGTGGCGTTGTTCCTTTCAATCGTGGCCCAGGCTGGCGACCTGTTCGAATCCTGGGTGAAGCGACGGCACGATTGCAAGGATTCCAGCGCCATCATCCCGGGACATGGCGGTGTCATGGACCGTGTCGACGGGCTGGTGGCTGCGGCTGCGGCGCTTTACCTGATTGGCTGGATGGCCGGCTCGGCCGATCATCCGGCACACGGCTTGTTTCCGGTCTGAAATTATCGTTGAGCTTCGGGTGGCGTCCGCCACGGATTCGCCCCGATTGAGGTCACATTTGCGGCGCGGATATACGCCGGGAATTTTGAGGACGTGATTTGAACGATTTTCTTCCCGGATTGTTCGGCATCGGTGGCGTCGTGCTCGGCACGCTCATCCCGTTCCTGTTCGTGCTGACCGTCGTCGTCTTCGTGCACGAGATGGGCCACTATCTGGTTGGCCGCCTCTGCGGCATCGGCGTGCGCGCCTTTTCCGTCGGTTTCGGTCCGGAACTCGTCGGCTTCACCGACCGCCACGGCACGCGCTGGAAACTCTGCGCCATACCGCTCGGCGGCTATGTCAAATTCGTCGGCGACATGAACGCGACCTCCAGCCAGCCCGGCTCCGAGGAGATCGAGAAGCTAACCGACGACGAGCGCAAGGTCGCCTTCCACACGCAGCCGATCTGGAAGCGCGCCGCGACCGTGTTTGCCGGGCCGCTGTTCAATTTCCTGCTGACGATCGTCGTTTTCGCCGTGCTGTTCCTGAGCTTCGGCCGCTACGTGCTGGAGCCGACGGTCGCCGAGGTTCGGCCGAACAGCCCGGCCGCCGTGGCCGGCATTCTGCCGGGCGACCGCTTCGTCAGCGTCGATGGCGAGAAGGTCGAGACCTTCTCCGACGTGCAGCGGCTGGTTTCCGGCCGGGCGGGCGATGCCATGACCTTCGTGATGCTGCGCGACGGCAAGAACGTTACCGTGGTGGCGACGCCACAGCTTTCCGAGGAAAAGGACGCGCTCGGCAACAAGGTGAAGATGGCGGTGATCGGCGTCGGCAACAATGCCGAGGTCGGCCAGCCGCGGCTGATCACCTATTCGCCCGGAGGCGCCGTGGTCGCGGCCGTCGAGGCAACCGGCCAGATTGTCGAGCGCACCGGCCTCTTCATGAAGCGTTTCGTGGTCGGCCGCGAGGACAAATGCCAGCTTGGCGGGCCGGTCAAGATCGCCGGCATGGCCGGGCAGGCGGCCAAACTCGGCTTCGAATGGCTCGTGCAACTTGTCGCGTTGCTATCGGTCGGTATAGGGATACTCAATCTCTTGCCGATTCCGCCCCTCGACGGCGGCCATCTTCTCTTCTATGGGATCGAGGCCGTCATCCGGAGGCCGGTGTCGGAGCGGATGATGGAAGCGGTCTATCGAACGGGGATGATTCTGGTTTTGGGGTTTATGGGGTTCGTTTTCTGGAACGATCTCTTTGGGTGCTGAAATCATGAAAGAATTTGGCTCGCGGAGCGGCTTGTTGAGGCGCCGTTTACCATGAGCGGGGATATGAGTGACGCGAAAGCCACGCTGGGTTGGTAAGTAAATACAAATTAACCAGAAGCCTTGCGTGTAGGGAAAATCCGGTTAATACGGTACGGGAAAATGACCGCGACGTCCGGTTTTCTCGCCGTGGGGACTTCGAGAAAAGGTTTTAAAGCCCGATGAAGGCAGCATCCAAGTTTCTGAGCGCCGCGTCCGCGGCGGCTATGTCAGCCGCCCTGGTTGTGCCGGGTTCGCTCGCTGTTCAGTTTGCGTCCGTGTCTGCTGCCCATGCGGCTGTGGTTAGCCGGGTCGATGTGAGTGGCAACACCCGTGTCGATGCCGAGACGATTCGCAATTATGTGAAGATCAAGCCGGGCAAGGCGTTCTCGAATGCCGATATCGACGAAGCCGTGAAGGCGCTGTTCGGCACCGGGCTGTTCTCCGACGTGCGCATCAACCAGGTCGGTTCGGCGCTGGTCATCAAGGTTTCCGAATACCAGGTCGTCAACCAGGTCATTTTCCAGGGCAACAAGAAGATCAAGGACGCCCAGCTCGCCAACACCGTGCAGCTGAAGCCGCGTTCGTCCTATTCGCAGGCCGCCGTCGACGCCGACATCGAGACGATCAAGGAAGCCTATCGCCGCATCGGCCGCGATGACGCCGCCGTCACCAGCCAGATCATGGATCTGGGCGAAAACCGCGTGAACGTCGTCTACAACGTCAACGAAGGCGAGCGCACCAAGATCGTCGCCGTCAATTTCGTGGGCAACAAGGCTTTCTCGAGCCGTCGCCTGTCCGACGTGATCGGCACCAAGAAGTCGAGCTGGCTGTCGTTCATCCTGCGTGACGACGTGTTCGATCAGGACAAGCTGAAGGCCGACGAGGAGCTGCTGCGCCGCTTCTACTACAATCGCGGCTATGCCGACTTCCAGGTCGTCTCGGCCTCGGGCGAGCTCGACAGCTCCAACAACCAGTACACCGTCACCGTCACGGTCGATGAGGGCGAGCGCTACGATTTCGGCGAAATCAACGTCGACAGCTCCATCCCGGAAGTCGATGCCAAGGCGCTGCAGGCGGTGGTTCAGACCTATAAGGGCGACACCTACAACGCCAAGAAGGTCGAGGATTCGATCATCGCGCTGACCGAGCGGGTCGCTGGCCAGGGTTATGCGTTCGCGCAGGTTACGCCGCGTGGCGACCGTAATTTCGAGAACAAGACGATTTCGGTCACCTACACGATCGATCAGGGCGCCAAGGCCTATATCGAGCGCATCGAAATCCGCGGCAACAGCCGCACGCGCGACTACGTGATTCGTCGCGAGTTTGACCTCAGCGAAGGCGATGCCTTCAACCAGGTTCTCGTGCAGCGCGCGAAGAAGCGCCTGGAAGCGCTTGATTATTTTGAAAAGGTCGAGATTTCGACGCAGCCAGGCTCCGAGCCGGACCAGGTTGTTCTGGTGGTTGACGTGGTCGAGAAGTCGACCGGCGACTTCTCGGTCGGCGCCGGCTATTCGACCGGCGGCGAAACGCCCGGTCCGTCGGTCACCGGCTCGATCACCGAGCGTAACTTCCTCGGTCGTGGCCAGTTCATCAAGCTGTCGGCCGGCGGTGGCCGCAGGTCGCGTGACTTCAGCGTCTCCTTCACCGAGCCGTATTTCCTCGGCCGTCGCATCGCAGCCGGTTTCGACATCTATCGGTCGACCCGCAAATACGACGCCTATGATTCGGAAACGATCGGCGGAACCATCCGTTTCGGTCTGCCGATCACGCAGAACATCACGACGCAGCTCGCCTACAACATCTCCCAGGAGAAGTATAAGTACGACAACGGCTGCTTCGACTCGACCGGCGTCTTCAACCCGCTGCTCTGTAACGTGTCGACCGCCATTCAGAACGCCATCACCGACCCGCTTACCGGCCAGCCGCGCGGCGCCTGGATCAAGTCGTCGGTCAGCGCCGGTCTGGTGTACAACACCATCGACGATATGAAGAACCCGCACTACGGCATCTATGCCAACGGCACCGTCGAGGTGGCGGGCCTGGGTGGCGATGCCAAGTTCGTCAAGCTCTCGGCGCGCAGCTCGATCTACCAGACGCTGTCGGAAGAGCTGGACATCGTTGGCGTGGTTTCCGGCGGCGCTGGCCACATCATCGGTTACGGCAGCAACGATCTGCGCGTCTTCGACATGTTCCAGAACAACGACCGCATGATCCGCGGCTTCGAGTTCAACGGTATCGGCCCGGCTTCCACGCCGACTGCCAACGGCAGCCGCGACCATCTCGGTGGCACGACCTACTTCAATGCGTCGGCCGAAGCGCAATTCCCGCTGCCGGTCGTTCCGGAAAGCCTCGGCCTGCGTGGCGCGGTGTTCGCCGATGCGGCAACGCTGTATGGCAATGACGTTTTTGGTGTCGACTCGTCGACGACCGGCATGAAGCTGCGGGCGTCGGCCGGTATCGGCCTGATGTGGGCTTCGCCGTTCGGACCGCTGCGCATCGACTACGCGATACCGCTGAAGAAGGAAAAGACGGACAACGTCCAGGAATTCAACTTCGGCATATCGACCCGCTTCTGATTTGAGAACCGCGACGACTTCCGGGCCCGATGGCCCGGGAGGTCGGGGTTCCATCTAGCTGGAAACCGCTCAGGAATGACCGAACCGGTGTTTTTTGTGCCTTCGCGCCGGTTCACGGTGGCCGAGGTCGCGGACTTGACCGGCTCGGCCATTGCCAATCTGGCCTATGCCGAGACCGTCATCGAGACGATCGCCTCCGCTTCGGACGGCAACGATAAGGCCCTGGTGTTCATCGACGGCAAGCGTAATGCCGGCCTGATGCCGAGCCTCAAGGCCGCGGCCGTGCTGTGCCCGTCGGATGTCGCCGACCAGGCACCGGCCGGCGTCGCCGTGCTCGTCAATCCACGTCCCCAGCAGGCTTTCGCCACGGTCGGCAGGCTGCTTTATCCGGCCGCCTCGACGCCGGTGGCGCTGACCTCCGAAACAGGCATTTCGCGTAACGCCTTCGTCGACGATACCGCACATATCGAGCCCGGCGCCATTGTCGAGGCGGGCGCCATCATCGGCGCCGGCGCGTCGATCGGCGCGGGCACCGTGATTGCTCCCACCGCCGTTATCGGCCGCAACTGCCAGATCGGCCGCGACGGCTATGTCGGGCCCGGCGCCAGCGTGCAATACGCGCTGGTCGGCAACCGCGTCGTCATTCATGGCGGCGCCAGGATCGGCCAGGACGGTTTCGGCTTCGCCGGCGGTGCCAAGGGGCCGGAACGCATGCCGCAGATCGGCCGCGTCGTCATACAGGACGATGTCGAGATCGGCTCCAACACCACCGTCGATCGCGGCGCGATGACCGATACGGTGATCGGCGAGGGCACCAAGATCGACAATCTGGTCCAGATCGCCCACAACGTGCGCATTGGCAGGGGATGCATCATCGCCGGCCATTGCGGTCTCTCCGGTTCCGTGACACTAGGCGACTACGTCATGCTGGGCGGCCGCGTCGGCATTGCCGATCACATCACGGTCGGCGACAGGGTGCAGGTGGCGGCGTCGTCGGGCTTGATGTATGACATTCCCGCGGGTGAACGTTGGGCCGGCATGCCAGCGCAGCCGATGCGTGATTTCTTCCGAGAGCTCTCGGCGATCCGCGCATTTACGAAGCATTCGAAGGGGGACAAGAATGGCTGATATGGCCGGCGCGACGCTTGAAGCCGTCGACCTCATCGGGTTGATGAAGATCTTGCCCCATCGCTATCCGTTCCTGATGATCGACCGCATCGTCGACATCGATGGCGACAATTCCGCCATCGGCGTCAAGAATGTCACCATCAACGAACCGCATTTCATGGGTCATTTCCCCGAGCATCCGGTGATGCCGGGCGTGTTGATCCTGGAGGCGATGGCGCAGACCGCCGGTGCTGTCTGCATTCGTGCCGCCGGCGCGGAAAAGCCGTCGCTGGTTTATCTGTTGACCATCGACGGTGCCAAATTCCGCAAGCCGGTGGTGCCGGGCGATCAGTTGTTCATCCATGTCCGCAAACTCAAGAAGCGTGGCAATCTTTTGAAATTCGCCTGCGAAGGCAAGGTCGAGGGCGCCGTCGTCGCCGAGGCCGAGGTGCAGGCAATGATGGTCGTTAACGAACGGCCGTAAGTTCCAGGAACGCATGACAATTCAGACGAACATTCATCCTTCGGCGGTTGTCGAGGCCGGCGCCCAGATTGGTACTGGCGCTCGCATCGGTCCCTTCTGCCACATCGGTGCCGACGCGGTCGTCGGCGACAATGTCGAACTGGTCGGCCATGTCTCGGTACAGGGCGCCACGACCATCGGCGCCGGCACCAAGGTGTGGCCGATGACGGTGCTTGGCGCGCCGCCGCAGAACACCAAGCACAAGGGCGGCCGCACCACGCTGGTGATCGGCGCCAACTGCACGATCCGCGAAAGCGTGACGATGCATCTGGGCACCGACGACAGCCGCGGCGAGACCACCGTCGGCGACAACGGCTTTTTCCTCGCCTATTCCCATATCGGCCATGACAGCATCGTCGGCAAGAACGCCACTTTCGCCAATGGCGCCACGCTCGGCGGCCACTGCGAAATCGGCGACAATGTCTATATTGGCGGCCTCTCCGCCGTGCACCAGTTCGTGCGCGTCGGCGACAACGCCTTCCTCGCCGGCTGCTCGGCCTTTGTCGGCGACGTCATTCCTTATGCGATCGCTGTCGGCAACCGGGCGAAGCTGCGCGGCCTCAACATCATCGGCCTGAAGCGCTCCGGCGTGCCGCGCTCGGAAATCCATCTGCTGCGCCGCGCCTACAACACGATCTTCGACCCGTCGCGCACCGTTGCCGAGAATGTCGAATTGGCCAAGGCCGAATTCTCCGCCTCGCCAGCGGCGATGAAGATCATCGATTTCATCACCAGCCGCGGCAAGCGGCACTATACCGTGCCGCCGCTGAAGGGCGGGGCCGATGACGACGCCGAAAACGACGCCTGAGGGCGCCGGGCGCCTTCGTCTCGCTGCCGGTGCCAAGGTCGGCATCATCGCCGGCGGCGGCAGGCTGCCGCTCGATGTAGCTGACGGCCTTGTTGCCCAGGGTCTCGCGCCATTCGTGCTGATGGTCGAGGGCGAAGCGTCGCCCACCGGCGGGCTCGGTCGCTTCGAACATGAGGTTCTTGCGATCGAATCGCTCGGTTCGCTGGTCGGCATCCTGCGTCGCCATGGCGTCACCCATGTCGTCCTGGCGGGCGAGATCAGGCGCCGGCCGCGACTGAGCGCCATGCGCTTCAATTTCGGCCTGCTTGCCGTTGTTCCGCTTGTGATTTCGGCACTGGCGCGTGGCGATGACGGTTTGCTCAAGGTGGTCGTTCGCGGCCTCGAGGCACGCGGTTTCACCGTGCTCGGCGCCCACCAGATCGTGCCCGACCTGACAACCAGCGAAGGCAGCCTCACACGGACCGTTCCCGGCAAGGCTGACTGGCGCGACATCGAGGCGGCTCGCGAGGCGGCGGTCGCCATCGGCGCGCTCGATATCGGCCAGGGCGCGGTGGCGATCGGCGGTCGTGCCATCGCGCTCGAAGGCATAGAGGGCACCGATGGCCTGCTGGAGCGGGTGAAAGCCTTGCGCGGCCATGGCCGGCTTGCCGGCAAGACCGGCGGCGTGCTGGTCAAATGCGCCAAGCCGGAACAGGAGCTTCGTGTCGACCTGCCGTCCATCGGCCTGCAGACGGTGGAAGGCGCTCATGCGGCTGGCCTGGCTGGCATCGCCGTCGAGGCGGGCCGCTCGCTGATCCTCGACAGCGCCGCCGTCATCGCCAGGGCCGATGCGCTTGGCCTGTTCGTCTATGGCCTGCCGCCCCGGGGAGGCGCCGATGGCGGCTGATCGACCGCTCAAGATCGCGATCGTGGCCGGCGAAGAGTCCGGCGATCTGCTCGGCGCCGATCTCATCGAGGCGCTGCGGCGCAAGAGCGGGCGCGACATCACACTCGTCGGTCTCGGCGGGCGCCACCTTCAGGCGCAAGGCCTCGTCCCGCCCTTCGATGCCAGCGAAATCGCGCTGATGGGTGTCAGCGCGGTGCTGGCCGGCCTGCCGCGCCTGATGCGCCGCATCAGCCAGACAGCAGCGCTGGTCGGTGCCGAAAAGCCGGATTGCCTGATCACCATCGACAGTCCGGATTTTTCGCTGCGTGTCGCCAGGAAGGTGCGCGCGGCGCATCCGTCGATCCCGATCGTGCATTATGTCTGCCCGTCGGTCTGGGCCTGGCGGCCGGGCAGGGCGCTGGCGATGCGGCCCTATGTCGACCACATCCTCTGCATCCTGCCGTTCGAGGTGAAGGAGCTGGAGCGTCTCAAGGGGCCTGCGGGCACTTATGTCGGCCATCGGTTGAGCCACGACGCCAATGTGCTCAAGGCAGCCGCCATGCAGGCCGCGCCGCGCGATCTCTCCGACGATCGGGTGAAGACGTTGCTTCTTCTGCCGGGATCGCGCCGGGGCGAGGTGCGCAGGCTGCTGGAGCCGTTCGGCGAGACCGTCTCAGTGCTCGCCGCGCGGGGGCACCAGATGCGGCTCCTGCTGCCCACCGTGCCGCATGTGGCCGATTTCGTGCGCTCCACGGTATCCAGCTGGTCGCAGAAGCCTGAAATCCTGCTGGAGCCCGAGCGCAAATGGCAGGCCTTCGGCGAGGCCGATGCCGCGCTGATCGCGTCGGGAACCGTGTCGCTGGAACTGGCGCTGGCGGGCGTTCCGATGGTCTCTACCTACAAGCTCGACGCCGTCGCCAAGCTGGTGCAGAAACTCATCACCACCTGGTCGGCGCTGTTGCCCAACCTGATCGCCGACAAGGCGCTGGTGACCGAATTCTACGACATCTATGTGAGGCCACAGAACCTTGCCCGACAGATCGAGGCGCTGTGGTCGGAAGGCGGGCTGCGTGCCTGGCAAAAGGCCGGTTTCGACGAGGTGCGCCGCCGCATGGCCACGGACCGTCCGGCCGGCGAGATCGCGGCCGACGTCGTTCTTGCTGAAATCGCCAAGCGCTCCTGACGGCGCTCCTAAAGTCTAGAGCCGGCGGCGACGCCGGCCAATCAGCCGACCTGCTCTCGTTTCTTCCAGTCGCCGGTCGTGTTCCACCAGCGGTTCGGATTGGCGCTGTCGTCGAGGCCGCGCGAACGGCTGCTCAGGATTGGGCGGATGCGGATGACCGGTTCCTGATAGCTGTGCGCCTGGAAGATGGCTTCGACGATCCGTTCGATCTGGTCGGTGTTGACGGCATCGTTCTCGATCTCGAAAGAAACCTCGACGACGCCCGGCCGCTCGCGCAGCCCGGTCTCGGCGCCGGCGGCCGCGCCTTGCAGTGGCCGATAGCGTTCGATGCCCGCATCGGACTGATAGGAATTGCTGTCGTAATTGCCCATGGTCAGCGGCGCGACAGCGGTGACGGCCCGCATGATGCGGTCGACATCTTCGGCCGGAGCCTGGAAGGTGACCAGCAGCATCGACCGCATTATGGTCGAATTGGTCTGGAACGGTTTCAGCATGGCCGGCCTCGCGTTTTGTTCACTGACGCTCGACATGCTCTAGCCGAGCGCTGCTGACACCCTTGCGTCAGGAGTACGGGCCGGAAACAAAACAACCGGCCTTTTGGGCCGGTTGCTCGAGGTTCTTATGCTTGTGGCTGTTACTTGGCCTTGCCGAGCACCGCGTCGACGCTCCACGGGCCGGGGCCGGCGGCCGCGATGTAGAGGAAGGCGAAACAGAACAGCATCGCCGCTTCGCCGCCATTCAGCACCGGGAAGAAGCCCTGCGGCGCATGCGCCATGAAATAGGCGAACGCCATCAGGCCGGACAGGATGAAGGCCACCGGGCGCGAGAACAGGCCGATCGCCAAGAGCACGCCGCCGACGATTTCCAGCATGCCGGCTGCCGTCGTCAGGCTGTTCAGCGGGTAGGGGAACGGTGCGGGCCAGCCAAGCAGCTTCATCGCGCCATGCGAGAAGAAGGTCGCTGCGGTGAGAATACGCAGGATGCTGAGCAACTGCGGAGCCCAAGGCTGCAAGAAAGTAAACTTCATTATTTCCCTCAATGTCTCTCTGGAATGATTCTAGTCTAAATCGCTGTACCACAGTACTGCCGGACCGCCTCTATAGGGGATTTTCGGTCGAGACCACCGCCTGCCGGTCACATGCCGGCCGCTTCAAATCAACTGTTGTTGAAAAACGCGTGATGATCTGCGCGCGATTCCAGCGATGCCGGAGCATCTCGGCTCAATGTTCGGCGGCTGGCGGAGCAAAGCAAACCGCCCCGGACGCGGCTGCATCAGGGGCGGCTGGATACTGCCAGATCTGGAAGGCTTCAGCGCTTGGCGATCGGCACGTAGTCGCGTTCCGGGGCGCCGGTGTAGAGCTGGCGCGGGCGGCCGATCTTCTGGTGCGGGTCCTCGATCATCTCCTTCCACTGGGCGATCCAGCCGACGGTGCGGGCGACCGCGAACAGCACGGTGAACATGGCGGTGGGGAAGCCCAGCGCCTTCAGCGTGATGCCGGAATAGAAGTCGATGTTCGGGTAAAGCTTCTTCTCGATGAAATACGCGTCGGTAAGCGCGATCTTCTCGAGCTCCATGGCGACGTCGAGCATCGGATCGTCCTTGATGCCGAGTTCGCCCAGCACTTCATGCGTGGTCTTCTGCATGATCTTGGCGCGCGGGTCGTAGTTCTTGTAGACGCGGTGGCCAAAGCCCATCAGGCGGAACGGATCGTTCTTGTCCTTGGCGCGGGCGATGAATTCCGGGATACGATCGACGGTGCCGATCTCCGAAAGCATGTTGAGCGCCGCCTCGTTGGCACCGCCATGCGCCGGGCCCCACAGGCAGGCGATGCCGGCGGCGATGCAGGCGAAGGGATTGGCGCCCGACGAGCCGGCCAGCCGCACCGTCGAGGTCGAGGCGTTCTGCTCGTGGTCGGCATGCAGGATGAAGATGCGCTCCATGGCGCGCGCCAGCACAGGGTTGACCTTGTATTCCTCGCACGGCACCGCGAAGCACATATGCAGGAAGTTGGCGGCGAAGTTCAGCTCGTTCTTCGGGTAAACGAAGGGCTGGCCGATATGGTATTTGTAGGCCATCGCCGCAATCGTCGGCATCTTGGCTATCAGGCGGATCGAGGCGACCATGCGCTGGTGCGGGTCGGAAATGTCGATGGAGTCGTGATAGAAGGCCGACAGCGCGCCGACCACGCCGCACATCACCGCCATCGGGTGCGCGTCGCGGCGGAAGCCGGTGAAGAAGCGGCTCATCTGCTCGTGCACCATGGTGTGGCGCGTGACGCGATAGTCGAAATCGTCCTTCTGCGCCTTGGTCGGCAGTTCGCCGTAGAGCAGCAGGTAGCAGACCTCGAGGAAATCGCCGTGTTCGGCCAACTGGTCGATCGGGTAGCCGCGGTGCAAAAGCACGCCGGCGTCGCCGTCGATGAAGGTGATCTGCGATTCGCAGCTGGCGGTGGAGGTGAAGCCAGGATCGTAGGTGAAGGCGCCGGTGGTGGTATAAAGCGCGCCGATATCGATGACGTCCGGGCCGACGGAGCCGCTTCGGACCTTGAACTCGTGCGTCTTGCCGCCGAGTTCCAGTTTCGCCGTCTGTCCGGTCATCGCTAACTCCTTCTTGTTCCTATGCCTTCAGGCAAAATCAATCCGCCACGCAAAACGCTGTAAGCCTCTGAAATGCGCGAGATTGCAGCCGCCGAGGGAAATAGGGCTGTTTGATCCAGCGGCAATGTTGCACCGCAAAACGCGCCTTTCAATGCCAAAGTTCTTGGGCCAGATCTCCTAATCGATTTGATCGGCAATGCGAGCGAGACTTTCGTCACGACCGAGCACCGCCAACACGTCGAAAACACCGGGCGAGGTGCTGCGCCCGGTGAGCGCGGCGCGCAAGGGTTGGGCCACCTTGCCGAGCTTGAGGTTCGTTGCTTCCGCGCAGGCGCGCACGGCTGCCTCCGTGGTGGCGGCGCTCCATTCGTCCAGCGCCTGGAAGTGCGACAGCACCGCCTTCAGCACGGCCTTGGCGTCGGCGTCGAGCAGGCCGGCGGCCTTCTCGTCCAGCTGCAGCGGGCGGCTGGCGGCGATGAAATAGAGGCTGTCGGCGAGTTCGACCAGAGTCTTGGCGCGCTCCTTGAGGCCCGGCATCGCCTGCAGCACCTGCGCCTTCTTCGCATCGTCCAGCTGGGCGGCCAGCGCCTCGCCATTCGGCAGATAAGGCAGCGTGTCGAAGAGTGCCTCGGTCAGCGCGGCGTCGTCCATGCCGCGCATATGCACGCCGTTCAGCGCCTCCAGCTTGGCGAAATCGAAACGGGCTGGGCTCTTGTTGATGTCGTCGATGTCGAACCAGCCGATCATCTGGTCGAGCGTCATCACTTCGTCGTCGCCATGGCTCCAGCTGAGCCGCGCCAGATAATTGCGAACCGCGGCCGGCAGATAGCCCATGGTGCGGTATGCATCGATGCCCTGCGCGCCATGCCGCTTGGAAAGCTTGGCGCCATCGGCGCCGAGAATCATCGGCACATGCGCCCACACCGGCACGTCCCAGCCCATCGCATCGTAAATGGTGGTCTGGCGCGCGGCGTTGGTCAGGTGGTCGTCGCCACGGATGATGTGGGTGACGCCCATGTCGTGGTCGTCGACGACCACCGCATGCATGTAGGTCGGCACCCCGTCCGAGCGCAGGATGATGAAATCGTCGAGGTCCTTGTTGGGGAAGCGGATTTCGCCCTGCACGCGGTCGCGCACCAGCGTCTCGCCTTCCAGCGGTGCCTTGATGCGGACCGCGCCGCGCACGCCCTCGGGCGCCTCGGACGGATCGCGGTCGCGCCAGTGGCCGTTATAGCGGGGCGGCAGCCCGTTCGCCCGCGCATGCTCGCGCATGGCTTCGAGTTCGGCCGGCGTCTCATAGGCGTAATAGGCCTTGCCCATGCGCACCAGCTCCTCGGCAACCTCGCGGTGCCGCGCGGCGCGCTCGAATTGCGAGATCGCATCGCCATCCCAGCTCAGCCCCAGCCAGGCCATGCCGTCGAGGATCGCGGCGGTGGCTGCGTCGGTCGAACGCTCGCGGTCGGTGTCCTCGATGCGCAGCAGCATCCTGCCGTTGGTGTGCTTGGCATACAGCCAGTTGAACAGCGCCGTGCGGGCGCCGCCGATATGCAGGTAACCGGTGGGGGATGGGGCGAAGCGGGTGATAACCTGATCGGACATGGAACTCTCAAGGAAGGGGCGCCAAAGGCGCGGACTTTCGTTGTTTGGGCGTTCATGTAGCATAGGAGGTCGGGGGCGCAAGGGGCAGACCCGATGGCTGGACGGGGCCGGAGCGGGCAGGGCGGGGCGGATGCCGATCGCGGCATCAGCGAGCAGCTTCTCTTTGCTTCGACCCAGCCGCTTTTCCCGCCTGCGGCCCGGCTGCCCGATGGCGCAAACGAGGCCGGCGGGCCGGTGGCGGAGAGCCGCGTCATCCCCGTATTGCCGCCGGAGATCGCCAGACTTCAGCCACCTCCGGTCTTGCCTGATCGCATCGCCGTCTGGACACGGCGCATGCGGCTGTTGTTGCGCCAGGACTGGCGCGGCGCACTCGGTTCGGTTGTCAGCCTGGAGCTCGACCGGGGTGCTGCATTTCTGTTCGCGCCGGTGTTCCTGGCGGCAGGTGCCGCCGTCTATTTTTCGCTGACCGAAGAACCGGCCTTCCTTCAGCCGGTTGCTTCCTGCCTTGCGCTGGCGGCCATTGCCTTGCTTGCCGGGGCGAAGGCTCATCTCGCGGCAATGGCCGTGCTGTTCTTCGTGCTCGGTATCCTGGCCGGCAAGGTCGAGACCTGGCGTATGCCGGGCGACACGCTGGGCGCCGAGGTCTCGACCGGCATAACCGGGCGCGTCGTGGCGGTCGAGCCGATGGCGAGCGGCCGCACAAGGCTGACGCTGGACGTTCTTAGCACCCAGCGGCCAAAGCTGCGCTACCAGCCTGAGCGGGTGCGCCTGTCGGCGCTGGCGGTGCCCGATGGCGTCAAGGCCGGCTCGGAGGTCAACGGTTATGCGCGGCTGATGCCGCCAGCCGGCCCAGTGCGGCCAAACGGCTACGATTTTTCCTTCGAAAGCTTCTTCGACGGCATCGGCGCCACCGGCTTCTTCATGGGCAAGCCGAAACTGGTGACGCCCGCGAACGATGCGATGCCCGTCATGGCGCGCCTGTCGGTGGCGGTCGAAACCGCGCGGGAGACAATCGCTGCCCGCATTCGCGCCACCATCGGCGGCGCGGAAGGCGAAATCGCCGCCGCGCTGATCGTCGGCGTGCGCGCCGGCATTCCAGAACCCGTCAACGAGGCGATGCGGCGCACCGGTATCTATCACATCATTTCCATTTCCGGCCTGCACATGGCGCTGGTGGCCGGAACCGTCATGGCGCTGCTGCGCGGGACCTTCGCGCTGTTTCCGGATTTTTCGGCGCGGCATCCGGTGAAGAAATATGCGGCCCTTGCCGCGCTGGTCTCGATCGCTGCCTATCTCGCCATCTCCGGCATGGTGGTGGCCGCCGAACGCAGCTTCATCATGCTGGCGGTGATGCTGGTCGCCGTTCTCTTGGATCGTGCCGCGCTGTCGATGCGCAATCTGGCGATATCGGCGGTCGTCGTCATCCTGATCGCGCCGCACGAGGTGGTCGGGCCCTCCTTCCAGATGTCGTTTGCCGCCACCGCCGCGCTGATCGGTGCCTATGCTGCCTGGTCCGAACGCCGGGGCATCGCGCCGACCGGCCCGCCGCCGGCGCGGTCGCTGGCGGGATTTCTCGTACACAAGTCGCTGGTGGGGCTGATCGGTCTCGCCGTGACGTCCATCGTCGCCGGTCTTGCGACGGCCTTGTTCGCGGCCTGGCACTTCCAGCGCATTTCGCCGCTCAGCCTGCTCGCCAACCTTGCCGTGATGCCGATCGTCTCGCTTGTCGTCATGCCGGCCGCCGTTTTCAGCGCGCTCGCCATGCCGTTCGGGGCCGACGGACCGTTCCTCTACGCCATGGGCAAGGGGTTGTCGGCGATGATGGCGATCGCCGAATGGATCTCAGCACGCTCGCCGGTCGATGCCGTCGGGCTCGTCTCGACGCAATCGGTTTTGCTGGTCACGGCCGCACTGGCGATCGGCGCCATGGCCACGACATGGCTGCGGCTGCTCGCCGTGCCGCTGGCCTTCGCCGGCATCGTGGCGATGGACGATGTCGAGACGCCCGACGTGCTGGTGGCCGAGGATGCGCGCCTCGTCGCCATGCCCATCGGCGGCGGCGAACTGGCGGTCAGCCGGCCGCGCCCCAATGCGTTCACGCTCGACAATTGGCGCCGCGCGCTCGATGCCGAGACTGTCGTCCTTCCCGAGACGGCGGCATCGGCCGGCGTCGCCTTGGCGGACGCGCAGGACCTGCCGCCCGGCACGCCGTTTCTGTGTGCGCAGGATCTCTGCTTTGCCCGCCATCCCGATGGCCCGGTCGTGGCGACGGCGCCCAATGCGCGCGCCGCGAAGCCCGCCTGTGCGGTCGCCGCCGTGATCGTCATCGACGACGCCACGGCGCGCGATCTTTGCGAGGACGCCGCCGTCGTCGTCATCACCCGACAGGATCTGGCCCGCGCCGGCAGCGCGGCGGTCTATTTCGACCCGCAAAATGCCGCTGCTGCCGCAACGGCGCGCTTCGCCCTCGAAGACAGCTCCCGGCCCTGGCACGCGCAGCGCCGGTTTTCACGCGAGGCGAGGGGCCTGCCGCCCCGGCAGCAGGAGCGCGTGAAGTCCAATGCCAAGGCAGGCAAATTCGATGCCTCGGCAAACAGATTCGATGCCGACACAAACAGGCGCGATGCGCGTGCGAACAAACGCGATGCCACGCCGAACGGTCCTGATGTCACGACAGAACAACGAGATCACGCGCCTCAAACGCCAGAAAATTAGCCGGCTATCAATTCGGCAAGACCGCGTCCACTAAACCGGCTCCGCGACATTTCAGCGGAGGAAAGAGACCTGCTACGAGCGCTTGGAGCCGGCTCCGAGCGCGTCGAGCCGACCTGTTCCGGCCTCATTAATAGCGGCGGATCAGGCCGACCAGCTTGCCTTGCACCTTGACCCGGTCCGGCCCGAAAATGCGGGTTTCATAGGCCGGATTGGCGGCCTCCAGCGCAATCGACGCGCCCTTGCGGCGGAAGCGCTTCAGCGTCGCTTCCTCCTCGTCGACCAGTGCCACGACGATCTCGCCGGGATTGGCGGTGTTGGCATTGCGGATGATGACCGTGTCGCCGTCGAAAATGCCGGCCTCGATCATCGAATCGCCTTTGACCTCAAGGGCATAGTGGTCACCGCCCGAAATCATGTCAGGCGGCACCGAGATGGAATGCGTGCGGTGCTGGATGGCGTCGATCGGCACACCGGCGGCGATGCGGCCCATGACGGGAATGGAAACGGCGGAGCCGGCATCGTCGTCATTGCTGGCCGACTGCGGGCGCTGCGGCTCCTTGGCCGCCGGGCGGCCGAGGCTGCCTTGGATGACGGCCGGCGAAAACCTCCTGGCCGCGTTGAGGCCGGGCGCGATGGAATCGGGCAGACGCAAAACTTCGAGCGCCCGGGCCCGGTTCGGCAGCCGGCGGATGAAGCCGCGCTCTTCCAGAGCGGTGATCAGGCGGTGGATGCCGGACTTCGATGCAAGATCGAGCGCCTCCTTCATCTCGTCGAAAGAGGGTGGGATGCCGCTTTCTTTCAGTCGTTCGTGGATGAAGAGCAGAAGCTCGTGTTGCTTGCGTGTCAGCATTGTCACCCCCAGGGGACTGGAACCGGAATCAGTAAAACAAACCCGGAACAAACACTATCTGTTCCATTTGTGTTCCGCAACCATTTAAAGTTTAATGAATCTGTTGACGCTTTGTTCAGCCTGATGCCGCCGGAACTCGATCTCGACTTTTTCGTCGCGCCGGGGCGAGTGGCTTTGCAAATGGCAGAATCGAGGCGCCACTGCATGGTTGAGCAGAACAGGCGCGCGGTGTGAAGAGCCCGGGCCTGCAACAAAGGCACGGCCCGGCCGGATTGTGCCAAGCCGGCCGACAAAGACGTTGCTGCTACGCGTCCCGCGCCTTCCAGCCTGGTGATTACTCGGCAAAAAGATTCGCAGCCATGTAGTCGACAAAAACCCGAACCTTGGGCGAGAGGTATCGGTTGGTCGGCCAAAGGATCCGAAACGTCCCGGCCTCGCTAAGGTAGTCTTCCAGTAGCGGCACCAGCTTTCTCTCGGCCAGGCCTGAGGATACGGCAAACGGCGGAAGGCATGTGATGCCGAAAGATCGTTCGGCGAGATAGATCAATGGTTCCAACGTGCTGGCGACCGTGGTGACGGGAAGGTCGAGCTTCAGCTCGCGTCCATCGCGCGCCAGCGGCCACGGTTCGAGCCGTCCCGAATTCGCGAAGCGATGATGCAGGCACCGATGCAGGAGGAGGTCCTCCGGCACACTCGGCCTGCCGTTTTCGGCGAGATATTCGGGTGCCGCGACAATCATGTGCCTGAATGTCCCGAGCTTGCGGCTCATCAGGCGCGTGTCCTTGACGTCGCCCGTTCGAACGACGGCGTCGAAACCCTCCTCGATGACATCGACAAGCCGGTCGGTGAAATCGAGATCGAGGTTGATCTGCGGATATGTTGCCATGAAAGCCGACAGCGTCGGCATCAAAAGCATGCCGGCCAGGGGAAGGCTCACGCGAAGCTGCCCGCGCGGGGTCGCCTGCGACCGCGACAGCTGGGCCTGAGCTTGTTCGAATTCCGCCTGGATGCGCCGGCAGCTGTCGAGGAAAAAACTGCCTTCCTCGGTCAGCGCCATACTGCGCGTCGAGCGGTGAAAAAGGCGCGCGCCCATCTCGTCCTCGAGCCGCAGGATGGCCTTGCCGACAGCGGAACCCGACAGGCCGAGCCGTTGCGCAGCGCTCGCGAAACTTCCCGCCTCGGCCACCTGAATGAAAATGCCAAGCGTTCCAAGCGTATCCATGGAGAGTCAATTCCGGAAAAAATATCCGATGTGATGAGAATACCGGACCATTTATCCGATATTTCCGTCCCGATATCCAGATGCCGTCGCGCACAGTCCGCCGCGATCCTCAAATGGAGATACGCATGACCACCCAATCGAACGCCGCCTTCGCGGCCACTCCCCAGCCAACGACCTTCATCGTCAACGTCATCCACGCCCACCCCGGAAAGCAGGAGGAGGCTTTCGCCATCATCCAGGACGTCGTGCACTATGTCGCCGAACGCAAGGAAGGTTTCCTCTGGAGCACGCTGGCCAAGAGCACGGACGGACAAACGGTCGTGAATGTCGAAGCGATCCAGGGCGCCGGCGATGTCGACACGTTCTTCTCCGATCCAGTCTTCGTGGAGAAGTTCCGCAAGCTGGACGCGGTGTCCAAAAGCGAATTTCACACCTACACCGTCGGCGATCTCGTGCTGCCGAAGCGCGTGGCGGCGACCTGATTCACCTAACGATGCCGCGCGCGACGGTTCGAGAATCGGGATCGGTGTTCGGTAAAAACAACGCGTAAATTCAAGGGATTAAAGAGCTTTTTGTACGTCCGAGGCGGACGTGCGGCGGCTTGAAAACAGTTCTTCGCTGCCGCCAGTTTTTTGCTCCGCTCGTCAGCGCAGCATCAGCACCTGGCAGGGCTCGCCGGCGATAGCGGCGGCGGCGAAGGGCGGGCGCACGATCAGCCCGTTGGCATCGGCCAGCGTGCGCAGCATCGAGGAGTCCTGGATGCCCAACGGGGTGGCGATGAGGGCGCCAGCGCGCTCCTCCACGACCGCGCGAACATAATCCTGGCGCCGATCATTAGCCGGCATATTACTTGCCAGTTTCACCTCGCGCATGTCTTGCCTGAAGAGGCGCCCGCCGAGGCGGGCGAGCAGCGGTTTCAGGAACAGTTGCGAGCAGACCAGGCTGGCGACCGGATTGCCGGGCAGGCCGATGCAGCGAATGGCGCCCATGCGGCCGAACAGCAGGGGCTTGCCGGGGCGCATGGCGAGCTTCCAGAAGTCGAGCGTCATGCCTTCGCCGGTCAGCACGTCGTGGACCAAATCGTGGTCGCCCACCGAGGCGCCGCCCAGCGTGACGATGATGTCGGCACCGGCGTCGACGGCATGCCTGACCAAAGCGGCGATCGCGTCCTTGCGGTCGGCGGCGATGCCGAGGTCGAGCGCCCTGGCGCCCACCGCCTGCGCCGCGGCGGCGACGCCATAGGCGTTGGACGAGATGATCTGGCCGGAACCAAGCACGCTGCCCGGCGGCAGCAATTCGTCGCCGGTGGCGATGATGGCGACCAGCGGCCGGCGAACGACAGCCACCGTGGGGTGATTGGCGGAGGCGGCAAGCGACAAAGCGGCGGCGTCAAGCAGCCGGCCTTTGTCGAGCAGCACGTTGCCGCTCTCGAAATCCAGGCCCTTGCGGCGCACATTGCGCCCTTCGGCGGTCGGCTCCAGAAGTTCGACCGTGCCGTCGCCGAGATTGCGCACGTTTTCCTGAATGACGACGGTGTCGGCGCCGGCCGGCAGCGGCGCTCCGGTGAAGATGCGCACGGTCTCGCCGGGTCCCACCGTTCCGGTGAATCCGCGGCCCGCCGGCGCCTGGCCGATCACCGTGAGGCGACCCGCCGCAGCCGCCACGTCCGCGCCGCGGGCGGCATAGCCGTCCATGGCGGAGGCGTCGAAAGGCGGTTGCGTGCGCAGCGCCACCAGCGGCTCGGCCAGAACCCGGTCATAAGCCTCGGCAAGCGGGATGGTTTCGGCGGGCAGCGGCATGGCGTCGCCGAGAAGGCGCGCCAGCGCGTCGTCGACCGGCACCAGCGACATCAGGCACCCGCCTTGTAGTCGCCGGATTTGCCGCCGGTCTTCTCGACCAGCCGGATACCGGAAATGGTCATGGCGCGGTCCACCGCCTTCGCCATATCGTAGATGGTGAGGCAGGCGACCGAGGCGGCCGTCAGCGCCTCCATCTCGACACCGGTCTTGCCGGTGACGCGCGCCAGCGCCGTTACCTTCAGGCCGGGAAGGGCGTGGTCCGGCTCGATATCGACCGAAACCTTGGTCAAAAGCAGCGGATGGCAGAGCGGGATCAGTTCATGCGCCTTCTTGGCGGCCATGATGCCGGCGATGCGGGCGGTGCCCAGCACATCGCCTTTCTTGGCATTGCCCGCAAGGATCATGGCGAGCGTGTCGGCCTGCATGGCAACAAAACCTTCGGCCACCGCAGTGCGAACCGTCTCGGCCTTGTCGCCGACATCGACCATATGCGCCTCGCCCTGAGCGCCAAGATGGGTGAGGGCGCTGCCGGCCACGGTCAGAGGGCCTCGGCCCTGGCGTCGAGCCCGAGAAGCGTGCGCGTGGCGCCGGTCACGTCGGCCTGTCGCATCAGGCTTTCGCCGACCAGGAAGGTGCCGATGCCGCTCTTTTCCATGCGGCGGCAGTCTTCATGGGTGAAGATGCCGCTTTCGCTGACCAGCAGGCGCCCGTCCGGCACCATGCCGGCGAGGCGCTCCGAGGTTTCGAGGCTGGTCTCGAAGGTGCGCAGATTGCGGTTGTTGATGCCGATGAGGCGCGAGCGCAGTTTCAGCGCCCGCGTCGTTTCTTCCTCGTCGTGAACTTCGATCAGCGCGTCCATTCCGAGCGAGAAAGCGGTTTCCTCGAGCTCGGCGGCCAGCCCGTCGTCGACGCTTGCCATGATGATGAGGATGGCGTCGGCGCCCCAGGCACGCGCTTCGTAGACCTGATAGGGATCGAACAGGAAATCCTTGCGCAGCGCCGGCAGGTTACAAGCCTTGCGCGCCTCGGTCAGGAATTCCGGCGCGCCCTGGAACGACGGTGCGTCGGTCAGCACCGAGAGGCAGGCAGCGCCGCCCGCCTGGTAGGCGCGCGCCAGCGCCGGCGGATCGAAATCGGCGCGGATCAGCCCCTTGGACGGGCTCGCCTTCTTGATCTCGGCGATCAGCGCGAAGGCGCCGGCCGCGCGTTTTGTCTCCAGCGCCGCCAGGAAACCCCGCGGGCGGTCGGCATCGGCGGCGCGCACCTTCATCTCGGCCAGCGGCACGCGCGCCTTGGCGGCGGCGATCTCGTCGCGCTTGTAGGCTTCTATCTTGCGCAGGATATCGGCCATGGCCCTACTCGTTGGAAACCTTCACCAGCCGGTCGAGCACCGCCTTGGCCTTGCCGCTGTCGATGGCGGCGACCGCTTGCGCGATGCCGTCCTCCAGCGTCGCCGCCTTGCCGGCCACCACCAGTCCGGCGCCGGCGTTCATCAGCACTGTATCACGATAGGCGCCCGGCGCCCCGGCCAGCATGCGGCGCAGCGCCTCGGCATTGTAGGCGGCGTCGCCGCCGCGCAGATCCTGTTTCGAATGCCGCTTGAGACCGACCATCTCGGGCGTCAGCTTGAAGCTACGGATCGCGCCGCCAACCAGTTCGGCCACCTCGGTCTCGCCGGTGGTGGTGATCTCGTCATAGCCGTCGCCATGCGCAACCCAGGCATGGTCGGCGCCCAGCGCCTTCAATGTCTCGGCCACTGGCAAAATCCATTCGGGCGCGAACACGCCGACCATCTGGCGGGTGACGCCGGCCGGGTTGGACAGCGGTCCGAGCAGGTTGAAGATGGTGCGGGTGCCGAGTTCGCCGCGCACCGGGCCGACATGTTTCATGGCCGGGTGATGCGACGGCGCGAACATGAAGCCGACGCCGGCCTTGGCGATGCAGTGGCCGATGGCCTCCGGCGTCAGGTCGAGCTTGATGCCGAGGCCGGTCAGCACGTCGGCCGAACCGGTCTGCGAGGACAGGCCGCGATTGCCATGCTTGGCCACCGGCACGCCGGCGCCGGCGATGACGAAGGCCGAGGCGGTCGAGATGTTGAGCGAATGCGAGCCGTCGCCGCCGGTGCCGACGATGTCGATCGCGCCGGCCGGCGCCTCGACGCGCAGCATCTTGTCGCGCATGGTGGCGACCGCGCCGGAAATCTCGCTCACCGCCTCGCCGCGCACGCGCAGCGCCATCAGGAAGCCACCGATCTGGCCGGGCGTCGCGTCTCCCGACATGATGATGTCGAAGGCCTCGCGCGCCTCCTCGAAGGACAGCCTGTGCCCGGCCGCCACGCGGGCGATATGGGGCTTCAGCGCGCTCATTGGACCTGCTGGGCCTGCGAAACGGCTGTCTGGTCGACGCGCACCTCGAACTGCGTCCGCAGCTGTGCCACGAGTTCGTCGAGCAGGTCGTCGGACATGCCCGAGGCGAAGGTCTTCTTGACGTCGTCGGGCATGGTGTTGGCATCGACGCCGGCCGGCTCGAACACTTCGGCGACCTTGAACAGGATCTTGGCGGCGCCGGTCGGTGCCGAAACGACGCCCGAGCCGCCTTCGCCGACGGCGAACATGGCGGAGGTGCCGTCCTTGCCGAAATCGGCGTCGTCGGTCTCGCGCTTGAGGCCGCGCTTGGTCTGCTTCTCCAGTTTGAGTTCGCCGGCGACGGTTTCGAGCGTGGCCCCAGCCTTGACGCGCTTTTCCAGCTCGTCGGCCTTGGCGGTCAGGCGCTTGTCGGCTTCGGCCAGCGTCCAGTCGGCGACCACCTTCTGACGCACTTCGTCGAGCGGACGGTCGCGGGCAGGGGTGACGCCGTTCAGTTCATAGAACACATAGCCGTTGTCGGCGGTGGTCAGGCCTTCGTTCTCGATGCCCTGACCGGCGTCGAACACGGCGCGGATCAGCGCCACCGATTCCGGCAGGCCGGTGACCACGGTGGCGTCCGGCCGCTGACCGGTGCGGTCGAGGGCGTCGACGGTGGTTACCTTGAGCTTCAGCTTCTCGGCCGCTTCCTTCATGGTGGCGCCGCCGGCGCGGGCGTCCTCATAGGCGTCGTGGGTGTCGAGCAGGATGCGGCTCGCCTCGTTGACGGCCAGTTCCTTGCGGATCTCGGCTGTGACTTCCGCGACCGGCTTCACCACTTCCGGCTTGATCTCGGTGACGCGCACCAGCACCGGGCCGAAGGCGCCCTGGATGACCTGGCTGACCTCGTTGGCGTTCAGCGCGAAGGCCGCCTCGGCCACCGCCTTGTCGCCGATCTTGTCCTTGGAGAGCGTGCCCAGAAGCGTGTCGGCCGGCGTCTTGCCCTCGGCGGTGATCAGCTTGTCGAAGGTGCCGCCGCTCTTCAGCGAATCGACGGCAGCCTTGGCGGCTTCCGGCGATTTGTAGACGAGCTGCTGGATGGTGCGGGTTTCAGGCGTCGTGTAGCGCGCCTTGTTCTTCTCGTAGTCGTCCTTGATCTGCTGCTCGGTCACCGCGGAGAGGTCCATGATGTCCTCGGGCTCGAGGCGCACATAGGAGAACTTGCGGTATTCGGGCGCGGCGTATTTCTTCTTGTTGGCCTCGAAATAGGCCCTCAGGTCGCTGTCGGACGGCGGATTGATCGGCTCAACCATCGCCTTCGGCAGCACCAGATAGTCGACGGTGCGGTCCTCGCCGCGATAAAGGGCGACAGCCTTGAGGAAGGTGTCCGGCGCCTTCATGCCGTCGGAGACGGCCTCGACGATCTGCTGGCGGGTGGCCACCTGCATGCGGTTCTTCAGATAGTCTTCCGGACGCATGCCGATCTGGCGCAGCACATAGTCGAACATGCGGCGGTCGAACTGACCGTCGGCGCCCTTGAAGGCGGCGTCCTCGCGGGTCAGCTCGGCGATGCGGTTTTCCGAAAGGCCGAGGCCGAGCTTGCGCGCCTGCTCGTCCAGCACCGCGCCGGAGACCAGCTGCGACAGAACGCGATTCTCGACGCCCAGCTGCTTGGCCTGTTCGCGCGTCAGCCGCTGGCCGAACTGCTGCGACATGACGTTGATCTCGCGGTCATAGGCGAGGCGGTATTCGGTGACGGAGACGGAAGTGCCGCCCGTGGTCAGCACACTGTGGTGGCCGGCGATGGTGCCCATCATGCGGCTGGAGATGCCCCAGACGGCGAAACTCACCACCAACAGGGAGAGCAGCGCTTTCGCGACCCAGGTTCCCGCCGCGTTCCGCAATGTAGAGAGCATGTCGTTGTCCAAATTAAATCAAGCCAAGCGCAATAGCGTCCTTCACGCCCACTGTCGATTGCTTTGTGGCCTGATTTTGGTAGGGAAGACCGCGACAGACCGGCCGGAGATCACAAGAATGACACCAGGAATACGCCCTCTCGTGGCAGGCAACTGGAAGATGAACGGAACCAGCGCCTCGCTTCCCGAACTGCGCTCCATCGGCCAGGGCTTCATCAACGGGCTCGACGCCAGGACCGACGCGCTGGTCTGCGTGCCGGCGACCTTGCTGTCGCGCGCCGCCGAAACGGTTTCCGGAACGCCGGTTCACGTCGGCGGCGAGGATTGCCATGCCAATCAGAGCGGCGCCCATACCGGCGACGTCTCGGCCGAGATGCTGAAGGATGCCGGCGCCAGCCATGTCATCGTCGGCCATTCCGAGCGCCGCACCGACCATGGCGAGAGCGACGCCACCGTCCACGCCAAGGCCGAGGCCGCCTGGCGCGCCGGGCTGGTCGCCATCATCTGCGTCGGTGAAACCCGCGCGCAGCGCGAAAGCGGCGCGACGCTCGATGTTCTGTCCACGCAGGTCGCGGGTTCGGTGCCGTCCAGCGCGACAGCCGCCAATGCGGTGCTCGCCTATGAGCCGGTCTGGGCGATCGGTACCGGCCTGACGCCGACGGCCGCGGATGTGGCTGAGGCCCATGCCCATATCCGCGAAAAGCTCGCCGAAAAGCTCGGCCAGGCGGCCGCGGCCAAGATGCGCATTCTTTATGGCGGCTCGGTCAAGCCATCCAACGCGGTCGAACTGCTTGGCGTCGCCAATGTCGACGGCGCGCTGGTCGGCGGCGCCAGCCTCAAGGCGGCCGATTTCCTTGGCATCGCCGAGGCCTATCGCAACCTCTGACGGCGTGCTTTTCGGTTGCAAAGCCGGCACCGGTCCCCATATTCCGGTGCCGGGCTTGGAAATGCCATCAAAGCGTTGTAAGAGCCGCCACCTGTTCACCGGTCGCCGCTGGCGCCCAAGCCAGCTTTGCCAAGGTAGACAATGCAAACAGTCCTGATCGTCGTCCATCTCATGATCGTGCTCGCGCTTGTCGGCGTCGTGCTTCTGCAGCGTTCGGAAGGCGGCGGTCTCGGCATCGGCGGCGGTTCCGGCTTCATGACCGCCCGCGGTGCCGCCAACGCGCTGACCCGCGCGACGGCGATCCTCGCGGCACTGTTCTTCGCCACTTCGCTGATCCTGTCGATCTCGGCGCGTTACGGCGGCAAGGCGACCGATTTCCTCGACCGCGCTCCGGTGACGCAGCAGACCGGCGGCAAGGGCGTTCTCGACAAGCTTCCGGGCCAGGTCACTCCGGCTGCTCCGGCAGGCACTGCCGCCCCGGCTTCGGGCGACGGCGCCGCCAAGCCGCAATCGACGGCTCCGGCCGCGCCGACCGGCGATGGCGCGGCGACCACCGCTCCGGCTGGCACCGCTCCCGCCCCGGCACAGCCGGCGCAGCCGCAGGTTCCAAACCAGTAAGCGAACAGGCGCGCGGCGCTCCAGCGGCCGCGTTGTCCAATCCAGAAACGCCCGTGGGACCGACCGGTCCGGCGGGCGTTTTTATTTGCTCGTCCACGCTGCGGCGGCGAATGGCACGCGCGGCGCTGGCCCTTCGGGAAATCCAGGGAAGGGTGCTGGCGCGGGACGGGCGCGGGCTGTCCGTCCCGATTCTGGACAATAGCCAGGCAAACAACGCCGGCGCTGGCACAGTAATGTTGCGATCTGTTGTCGTTTGAACACAGTCGCGGCAAATGCGCGGCAATCACGAAGATTCGATCTCATCTGTGTGCCGTTGGCGCTTGAGCAGGTGCCGGCTGTTCGATTATAGCGAAATTGCGGCAATTGAGGCACCTTCCGGGCGCCCGCTGTTGCCGTGGGCAACACGCATTTCTTCTGGACGGAACCTCGCCATGCGGCTTCGCAGTTTCATTCTCGCCGGCCTTTGTGCCGTGCTCACCCTTGGTGCGCCTGCTTATGCGGCCGCGCCAGCCAATACCAAGGCAGCCAAGGCGGATATCGCCAAGACCAAGAGCGCCGCTGTCGAGCTGAAACAGCTCAAGAAGAAAAAGAAGCCGACCGAGGCCGATCTCGCCCGCATCCAGGAACTGGAGAAGCAGGTCCGGGTCGAGCGCGAACTGGCCAAGGAAAAAGTGCTCGAAGCCCGCAAGATGGCCATGCGCGAGGCCGCCAAGGCCAAGGCGGATGCCGCCCGTCAGGAATTCCTGACCAAGAAGGGTCAGAAGCCGGTCGTTCAGGACGCCGACGCCGAAGACGCCAAGTCGGCCAAGAAGCTGGTGAAACTTGAAACCGCAAAGCCGGTACAGCCGATCCCCGCTGTCGTGGAAGAGCCGCTGACGCCAGAAGCACAGGACGTCGTTTCAAACGGCAACAATGGCGAGCTGCGCAGCGAGCCGCGCCCGGGTGAAACCGCTACGCGTCCCAACAACGGCCTGTTCGCCGGTCTGTTCGGCGGTGCTGCCGGCTCGTCTTCGATGTCCATGCTGCCGCAGACGCGCGCGCTCGACGCCGCGCTCGACCGCAAGCAGTCCAAGAAGCCGTTCAAGGTGAAGCCGGAATACGAACCGCAGGAAGTGGCGTTCACCGGCTACGAGCCCGGTACCATCGTCATCAACACCGAAGAGCGCCGGCTCTATCTGGTCGAATCCTGGGGCACGGCTCGCCGCTACGCCATCGCGGTCGGCAAGGAAGGCCTGCAGTACAAGGGCATGACCACCGTCGGCGACAAGCAGGAATGGCCGCGCTGGATCCCGACCAAGGACATGCAGGAACGCGAGCCGAAGAAATACGGCCAGTACAAGGACGGAATGCCCGGCGGCGGTGCGAACCCGCTCGGCGCCCGTGCCATCTACCTCTATGACGGCAAGAAGGATACGCATCTGCGCATCCACGGCACGATTGCGCCGCAGTCGATCGGCACCAGCGCCTCCAATGGCTGCTTCCGCATGATCAACGACCACGTCATCGAGCTCTACAACCGCGTCAAGATGGGCACCAAGGTCGTCGTCCTGTAACGCGGTACACACAATTGGCGAAAGGGCCGGCTCCAGCCGGCCCTTTTGTTTTGGCTGCGTTCCGGCAGCCTTCATCTCCGGGAAAAACCATGCGCGGCGGTTTTTCCACTGGCGGAATCAATTCAGCCGCGCTAAGCGATGGTTCCCATGGCCCGATATGTATTCATCACCGGCGGCGTGGTTTCTTCCCTTGGAAAAGGCATTGCCGCAGCGGCTCTTGGAGCCCTGTTGCAGGCGCGCGGCTACCGCGCGCGCATCAAAAAACTCGATCCCTACCTCAATGTAGACCCCGGCACGATGTCGCCTTACCAGCATGGCGAAGTGTTCGTGACTGACGATGGCGCCGAGACCGATCTCGATCTCGGCCATTACGAGCGTTTCACCAACCGCTCGGCCAATCACAACGACAACATCACCACTGGTCGCATCTACAAGAACATCATCGAGCGCGAGCGGCGCGGCGACTATCTGGGCGCGACCGTGCAGGTCATTCCGCACGTCACCGATGAGATCAAGAATTTCGTGCTCGATGGCAATGACGACTACGATTTCGTGCTGTGCGAGATCGGCGGCACGGTGGGCGACATCGAGGCGATGCCGTTCCTGGAGGCGATCCGCCAGCTCGGCAACGACCTGCCGCGCAACAATGCCGTCTATGTGCACCTGACGCTGATGCCCTATATCCCGGCGGCCGGCGAACTGAAGACCAAGCCGACGCAGCATTCGGTCAAGGAACTGCGTTCGATCGGCATCGCGCCCGACATCCTGCTCGTGCGCGCCGACCGCTCGATCCCCAAGGAAGAGCGGCGCAAGCTGTCGCTGTTCTGCAATGTGCGCGAATCGGCCGTCATCCAGGCGCTCGATGTCGGCCACATCTACGATGTGCCGATGGCCTATCACAATGAAGGGCTGGACACGGAAGTGCTTGCCGCCTTCGGCATCGAGCCGGCGCCGAAGCCGCGCATGGAGCCTTGGCAGGGCGTGGCCGAGCGCATCCACAATCCCGAGGGCGAAGTCACCATCGCCATCGTCGGCAAATATACCGGCCTCAAGGACGCCTATAAGTCGTTGATCGAGGCATTGTCGCATGGCGGTCTTGCCAATCGCGTCAAGGTCAAGCTCGACTGGATCGAGAGCGAGGTGTTCGAGAAGGAAGACCCGGCTCCGTTCCTGGAGAAGGTGCACGGCATTCTGGTGCCGGGCGGTTTCGGCGAACGCGGTTCGGAAGGCAAGATCCTGGCGGCCAAGTTCGCGCGCGAACGCAAGGTGCCGTATTTCGGCATCTGCTTCGGCATGCAGATGGCCTGCATCGAGGCGGCCCGCTCGCTGGCCGGCATCGACAAAGCGTCCTCGACGGAGTTCGGCCCGACCAAGGAGCCGGTCGTCGGCCTGATGACCGAGTGGCTGAAGGGCAACATGCTGGAGAAGCGGCAGTCCGCCGGCGACCTCGGCGGCACGATGCGGCTTGGCGCCTATGAAGCGCGGCTGGAATCCGGCTCGAAGATCTCCGACATCTACGGCGACACAAAAATTTCCGAACGCCACCGCCACCGCTACGAAGTCAACATCGACTACAAGCAGCGGCTGGAGGAATGCGGGCTGGTGTTCGCCGGCATGTCGCCCGACGGCGTGCTGCCAGAGACGGTCGAATATCCCGACCATCCCTGGTTCATCGGCGTCCAGTATCATCCGGAATTGAAGAGCCGGCCGCTGGAACCGCACCCGCTGTTCTCCTCCTTCATCGAGGCGGCGATCGCGCAGAGCCGTTTGGTCTGAAGATAAGGGTAGGGCAGTGCGGACCTATATTGCGCTGCTCTATTCCATCGTGCTCACGCCGCAGCGCCGCGTGGTGATGGCCGACCTCAAGGCGATGGCCGAGGGGCTGGGCTTCGCAAACCTGCGCACGCTCGCCGCCAGCGGCAATCTGGTGTTCGATGCACCCGAAACGCCGATAGCCGAGCTGGAAAGCCGGCTGGAGGCGGCTTTTCCCAAAACCTTCGGCCGGCATGTCGACATCATCGTGCGCGACGCAACCGGCTGGCTGGCGCTGGCCGCCGGCAACCCGTTCCCGAACGAGTCTCTCGAGGCCGCCGACCAGGTTGCGGTCCGCGTCATGCGCCGACCGGCGCCGGCGGCCGAAATCGGTTCGCTCAAGGCCTATGCGGCAGCGGACGAGAAGATCGCGATCGTCGGCGGCGACATCTGGATCGTGTTTTCGCGGGAGCGACCGAATTCGCGCCTGCTGTCCGCCGTCGGCCACAAACGCCTCGGCATCGGCACCTCGCGCAACTGGAACACCGTGCGCAAATTGGCCGAGATTCTAACTCCGTAATCTTTTACTTACACATGAAATCCAGGGTGCTCGGCGAGAAGGGCCGGGGCCGCCGCGCCAGTTTCGCCGGTTGCGCATTCGGGGCAGCCAAAGTGAAGCCAAGGCACGCGACTTTGAAACCGTTTGACCCGATTTTGCAGTCATTTGGCTCAAGGTGAATAAATCCGCGGGCCGTTTCAGGGCCCTTGATCGGCAAATCATTGAAAGCGAACGCGTTAGTTTTTTCACCGCGTCCCCGGCCGGGCGTCGATGTCCACATCGGAGGCCTGGACCGGACATATCCATTCCGGACGCGGTCGTGAAAAACGGCAAGAAAAAGGGCGGAAAACGCGGCAATCGCGCCTCCGCCCGTCGAGGTTGGGAGAGCAAAAATCCTAGGCTTTGACCGGCACGGCGGCTGAGGCCGAGCGCAAGATGTAGTAGATGACCCCGGCAATGGCGACGCCGAAGAACCAGCCATAGACACCCCACCATACCGGCAGCCAGTTGGTGAAATTGGGCAGGATGGACGAGAAGACAGCGCCGATGCCGGCCGCGATGAAGGCGTTGACGTGCCAGCCGCCCTGGAAGCGGAACTCGCCATCCTCGCGGTAGAGTGCCTCGACATCGACCTCGCCTTTTCGGATCAGGTAGTAGTCGACCATCATCACCCCGAAGATCGGGCCCATGGTAGCGCCGATGATGCCGACAAAGCTCGCCGCGCTGCCCTCCCACGGTGCGAAGGGATAGAGGATAAGCGCAATCAAGGCAGCGATATAGCCGCCTTTCTTGAAGTCGATCTGGCGCGGGAAGACGTTGGAGAAATCAAAGGCCGGCGAGACGAAGTTCGCCACCACATTGATGCCGAGCGTCGCCACCGCGAAGGTCAGCGCGGCAAGCAGCGCCAGGAACCAGCTATCGAATTTTGCCGATATCTGGTCGGGATGCAGCAGCACTTCGCCATAGACATCATAGGCCGCGATGGTCGTGACGCCGGCGACCAGCGAGAACAGGATCAGGTTGACCGGCAGGCCCCAGATGTTGCCCTTGCGCAGCGCCGCCTTGTCCGGCGCATAGCGGGCGAAATCACAGAAATTCAGGTAAAGCGCCGAGAAATAGGTGACCCAGATGGCCGCGACGCCGAACAGCGCCGTCCATGAGCCTGGATCGCCCGGAATACCGGCGTCCTTGGTCTTTTCACGCAGCACGTCGAGCGGGATGTCGCTGGTGAAGGCGAATTTCCCTGATTTTACACAGAGATAGATGGCCAGGATCAGCATCATGATCCACACCGCCGGTCCGGCCCAGTCCTGGAAACGTCGCACCGTCTCCATGCCTTTCTGGATGATAAGCAGCTGCAGCGCCCAGATGACGACGAAGCAGATCACTTCCAGCGTTGAGTGGCCGAGCAGGTGGTTGTTCTGGTGGAAGGCGAGCATGCCTTCGTTGCGGATCAGCAGCGCGACGATGGCACCGGAGGCGGCGGCCGTCTGCGCGCCGTACCAGAAACAGGCGACAATGGCGCGCACCAGCGCCGGCACGTTTGCGCCCCAGATGCCGAAGGAAGCCCGGGCGAGCACGGGGTAGGGCACGCCGGTCTTGACCCCGGCATAGCCGACGAGGTTCATCAGCGCGTAGATGATCAGCGAGCCGATACCAATGGCGATGATGAAGTTGAAAAAGCCGCCGCAAAAAAGGAACAGACTGGCGGCCAGATAGTATCCCCACAGACTGTGGACGTCGGAAGTCCATACGTTGAAGATCGAGAATGGCCCCCAATTGCGGACCTTGGCGGGCGCCAGATCCTCATTGTAAAGGCCGGGCGAAGCTCCTTTGATGGTCATAGTTGTTCCCTCTCATGACCTTGTTTTTTTGTAGTGCAGGTTAGGTCTGACGTTGGGTAAGGGGAAGAAAATGATTTGCCGGGTTTTCCGAAAAAGATATTCAACGAGAAACAGGGTTATCGGCTAGCGATTCTGCGCTCGCCGGCCACGCGGTTGAGTCGTCGAGAACTGCCGAGGATGGCTTGAATGATTGTCGCGCAGGACGGCACTGTTACGCTGAAAACCTGGTCTTCCAGGGATTTCGACATCCTCGAACGCTGCAATACGCCAGCGGAAAAGCAGCACATAGGCGGTCCTGAAACACCTGAAAAGCTGGCCGATCGCCACCGGCGCTACCTGGAGAGCACCGCTCCAGGCGAAACCCGGATGTTCAAGATATCGTTCGATGGGGCAGGCGCCGGCTCGGTCGGCTATTGGCGGAAAACCTGGCAGGATCAGCCAGTCTACGAAACCGGTTGGGCGGTCGTGCCTGAATTGCAAGGCCGTGGCCTCGCTGCCAGGGGGACCGGCCTGCTGATCGGCGTGTTGCGCGGTGAGGCGCGGCATCGTTATCTGCACGCCTTCCCGTCGCCCGATAATTTCGCTTCCAACGCGATCTGCCGCAAACTCGGTTTTGTCCTGATGGGCGAACATGATTTCGAATACCCGCCGGGCAAGCTGATGCGCAGCAACGACTGGCGTTTTGACCTGCAGTCGTAGGCTGTTACTTACCAATCGTCGGGCAATTCCACCGTTCACGTCACGCGGTTGACGCAGGGGCGTGGCAGGGAATGCGGCCGGAGCGCGATTGCGCCGCCATTTCGCTTGAACCGGCAGCCAGAATGATGCACACCGCCGCCAACATGCACCGACCAGCCCATCCGCTCGATCATATCGTGCTGCCGACTGAAAGCCTCGGCGCGGCAGAGGCTCGGCTCGCCGCTCTCGGATTCACCGTGGCGCCGCGTGGCATACATCCTTTCGGCACCGAGAATTGCTGCGTTTACCTGGCTGACGGCACCTTTCTCGAGCCGTTGGCCGTGGGTGATGCCGAGGTCGCCGCGCAGGCAATCATGGCCGGCAACGTCTTTGTCGCCCGCGACCACACCTATCGCGAAGAGCATGGCGCCGAAGGGTTTTCGGCCATCGTCTTCGGTACCGAAGATGCCGACGCCGACCATCGTGCCTATGTCGAGGCGAATATTTCGGCCGGCGAAAGGCTCGATTTTTCGCGCCCCTTCACCGACCGCTCCGGCAAGAGCGACACGGTTTCATTCCGGCTGGCTTTCGCCTCCGGGCGCGATACGCCGGACGCCTTCGTCTTCGCCTGCCAGCGTGTCAATGCCCCCAAGGTCGACCGGGCCGCACTGCAAGCGCATGCCAACGGCGCCGTTGCAATCCGCGGCGTTGTGGCGGTGAGCGACGATGTGGCGAGGCTGCGCAAGCTGCTCGCTATTGCCGCGGGCGCGCCCAACAAGGCCGCTGTGGCGGAAAGTCGGCTGGCTCTGCCCAATGCCGATATCGAGTTGATGCACGGGGCGGAGTATGAGGCGAAGTTCGGTCTTGGTGCCGGCGCGCGTTCGGCTTTGCGTTTCGTCGCCGTGGTCTTCGCGACCGCCGATCTTGTTGCGACCGAACGTCTGCTTGTGTCCGCGCATGTAAAACACCATCTGCGCGATGGCCGGCTTGTGGTGCCCCAAGCAGACGGCCAGGGTGCAGCCTTCATCTTCGAGGAACGGACATGACCAAACCCAATGCCAAAGTGACCGTCGGCAAGACACTGTTTGCCAATGACGCGCCGCTGTCGCTGATTGCCGGTCCATGTCAGTTCGAGTCGCGCCAGCATGCTTTCGACATGGCCGGCAAGCTGAAGGAACTCACGCAGAAACTCGGCATCGGTTTTGTCTATAAATCTTCCTTCGACAAGGCCAACCGCAGCTCGCTGTCCAGCACGCGCGGCGCCGGTCTCGAGGCAGCATTGCCGGCCTTTTCAGACCTCCGCAAGGAACTCGGCGTAACAATCCTCACCGACGTCCACACTGAAGAGCAGTGCGCGATCGTGGCGCCGCATGTTGACGTGTTGCAGATCCCGGCGTTCCTGTCGCGCCAGACCGACCTGTTGGTGGCTGCAGCCAAGACCGGCAAGGTCATCAACGTCAAGAAGGGACAGTTCCTGGCGCCGTGGGACATGAAGAATGTCGTGAGCAAGGTGACCGGTTCGGGCAACGCCAATGTGCTGGTGACGGAGCGTGGTGCCTCCTTCGGTTACAACACGCTGGTCTCCGACATGCGCGCGCTGCCGATCATGGCCGAGATTGGCGCGCCGGTGATTTTCGACGCCACCCATTCCGTGCAGCAGCCGGGCGGGCAGGGTGCCACCTCCGGCGGCGAACGTCGTTTCGTCGAAACCCTGGCCCGGGCCGCTGTGGCTGTGGGTGTCGCAGGTGTCTTCGTCGAGACGCATGAGGACCCCGATAATTCGACCTCGTCGGACGGGCCGAACATGGTGCCGTTCAAGGACATGCCGGCGCTGCTTGAGCGGCTGATGGCTTTCGACCGCATCGCCAAGGGCTGACGGCGGCGACCCTGTATCGACTACCCTTGCTTGCGAGCGCTGGCGGCCGGTTGTAGGCTCGCCCGGCAAATTGGCTCGTCGTCAGGAGTAGGATATGTCCGTCGCCCGCGTTACCGAGATCACTGCATCATCCAAGAAGAGCTTCCAGGACGCCATCGAGAAGGGCGTCGAGCGCGCTTCCAAGACGCTTAAGAATGTCGAGGGTGCCTGGATCCAGGACCAGAAGGTCGTGGTCGAGAACGGCAAGATCGTCGCCTACCGGGTCAACATGAAGGTCACCTTCATCCTCGCCGAGTGATCCCAAGCAGCAAGCCTGGAACAACGCTTCCTCGTTGAAGCGCCGCCAAGCGCAACGTTATGCTCCAACCAGAACAAAAATCTGAGGGGAGTGGAAAATGGTTGCGACGGCGTTTCCGGTCTTCGATCTTTCGCGTTTCGAGGCGGCGGATACGGCTGGGCGCAAGGCGCTTGGCCGCGAGGTCGACGCGATCTGCCGGGAAACCGGCTTTCTCGCAATCAGCGGCCATTCGGTACCGCCGGCGGTGATCGACGCCGTCTGGTCGAAGGCCAAAGCCTTTTTCGATCGGCCGCCGGAAGCCAAGGAAAAGGTGAGGGCGCCCTATCCCGGCTATCCCTATGGTTATCTCGGTCCCGGCGTAGAGGCGCTGGCGAGGTCCAAGGGTGCTGACACGCCGCCGGATTTGAAGGAAAGTTTCAATGGCGGTCCGCTCTCGGTGCCCGAGGGGCTGACCGATCCGCAGGCGCTGTCCTTCTGCTACGCCGAGACGATCTGGCCGGATGCGCCGGATGGTTTCGTCGAAGCGTGGAAAGCCTATTACACCGCCATGGAAGATCTGGCGGCGCGCATCATGCGCGTCTTCGCCGTCGCGCTCGACCTGCGGGAAGACTATTTCGAGCCGATGATCGATCGGCCGATCAGTGCCTTGCGGGCGTTGAACTATCCCGAGACCGACACCCCGCCGCTGGTCGGCCAGCTGCGCGCCGGCGCCCATACCGACTATGGCAGCCTGACCATCCTTCTGCCGCAGCCGGGTTCGGGCGGCCTGCAAATTTACACGCCGGAAGGGGAATGGCGCGAGGTGCCGCCGGTAGCGGGCGCCTTCGTCATCAACATCGGCGACCTGATGGCGTTGTGGACCAACGACCGCTGGGTTTCGACACTGCACCGTGTCGTCAATCCCGATGTCGGTGCGGCCAAATCGTCCAGGCGCCAGTCGCTCGCCTTCTTCCATCAACCCAACTGGCACCAGGAGATCGCCTGCCTGGATACCTGCCTGAAGCCGGGAGAGGTGCCGCGCTACCAGCCCGTGCAGTCCGGTCCCTACCTGATGGGGAAATTCAGCGCGACGGTGAAGCCGGCAGCCTGACAAAGGCCGAAAACTGGCTTTTAGCGCGTTGCGTTTCGCGGGGCTTGGGCTATTGAGTTTGCGCAGCGTCACCCGCCGGTGAGCCCCGCATTTTGTCCTCATCCCAAGCAGGAGCCTCAAATGACCGCCATCATCGACATAGTTGGCCGTGAAATCCTCGACAGCCGCGGCAATCCGACGGTCGAGGTCGATGTCGTCCTCGAAGACGGTTCGATGGGTCGTGCCGCAGTGCCATCCGGTGCCTCCACCGGTGCGCATGAGGCGATGGAGTTGCGCGACGGCGGTCCGCGCTATCTCGGCAAGGGTGTCGAGCGCGCCGTCGAGGCCGTCAATGGCGAGCTGTTCGAGGCGATCGGCGGCATGGAGGCCGAACACCAGATCCAGATCGATCAGACCATGATCGAGCTGGACGGCACGCCGAACAAGAGCCGGCTGGGCGCCAACGCCATTCTCGGCGTCTCGCTCGCCGTGGCCAAGGCTGCGGCCGAGGCATCCGGCCTGCCGCTCTACCGCTATGTCGGCGGCCCGAACGCCCGCGTGCTGCCGGTGCCGATGATGAACATCATCAATGGCGGCGCCCATGCCGACAATCCGATCGACTTCCAGGAATTCATGATCATGCCCGTCGGCGCGCCGACGCTGCGCGACGCCGTGCGTTGGGGTTCGGAAATCTTCCACACGCTGAAGAAGGGCCTGAAGGAAGCCGGCCACAACACCAATGTCGGTGACGAGGGCGGTTTCGCACCGAACCTGAAGAGCGCCCAGGCCGCGCTCGATTTCGTCATGGCCTCGATCGAAAAGGCCGGCTTCAAGCCGGGCCAGGACGTGGCGCTGGCGCTCGATTGCGCTGCGACGGAGTTCTTCAAGGGCGGCAACTACGTCTATGAAGGCGAGAAGAAGACCCGCGATCCCAAGGCGCAGGCAAAATATCTCGCCAAGCTCGCCGCCGACTATCCAATCATCTCGATCGAGGACGGCATGGCTGAGGACGATTGGGAAGGCTGGAAGTATCTGACCGACCTGTGCGGCAAGAAGGTGCAGCTGGTGGGCGACGACCTGTTCGTCACCAATTCGGCGCGCCTGCGCGATGGCATCAAGATGGGCGTCGCCAACTCGATCCTGGTCAAGGTCAACCAGATCGGCTCGTTGACCGAGACGCTTGATGCGGTGGAGACTGCGCACAAGGCCAGCTACACCGCCGTCATGTCGCACCGTTCGGGCGAGACCGAGGATTCGACCATCGCCGACCTCGCCGTCGCCACCAATTGCGGTCAGATCAAGACCGGCTCGCTGGCACGTTCGGACCGCACCGCCAAGTACAACCAGCTGATCCGCATCGAGGAAGAGCTCGGCAAGCAGGCACGTTACGCCGGCACGTCGATCCTCAGAGCCTAATCAGGCAAATCCAGCCTCAACGAAGGGCGGGCCTGAGGCCCGCCCTTTTTGCATCCGCGGCCTCGCCGTAACCCTCCATTAAGCACAATCGGGCGACAAGAGGTGGACGAGGAGTCGCGCCGATGTGGACACGCCAGCACAAGCAGACAAATGCCGGACGGCTGATCGTGCCGTCCCTGTGCGCGCTGTTCTTGAGCTATTTCGGCTATCATGCCTATCATGGCGCGTTCGGCATCAATTCGAAGGCCAAACTCCAGGCGCAGGTCGCGGGCTTGCAAGAACAGCTGGCGTCGGTGAAAGCGCGCCGCATGGAAATCGAGCAGCGGGTCCGGCTTCTGCATGACGGCTCGCTGGAGAAGGATATGCTGGACGAGCAGGCGCGCCGCACGCTGAATGTGACGAGCGCCGACGAGCTCGTCATCATGCTGCCGACGAAATCGAATTAACCGAAAGTCGGTTAATCAAGGTTATTTTCAATATTTCTAATCGCTTACGTGCATGTCAGCCATGCATTTTTCCGCATGGCGGAACGGCAGCTTGCATGTTAGCCTTTTCTCCAATCGGTGGGGAGAGGCAAGCTGCTCCCCCGTGTCCGCGAAGAGACGCAACAGGGAGTGAAGCATGGCAACCGCCGCCAGAAAAGCGCCTGCCAAATCCAAATCCGACGGCAAATTGCCGAACCTCTCAGCTCCAAAACCGTTAGACTTTTCAAAGGAGCAGGAACTCTCCGCCTACCGCCTGATGCTGTTGATGCGCCGCTTTGAAGAAAAGGCCGGCCAGCTCTACGGCATGGGTTTCATCGGCGGCTTCTGCCATCTCTATATCGGTCAGGAGGCTGTCGTCACTGGTCTCAAAATGTCGCTGATCGAAGGCGACCAGATGATCACCGCCTATCGCGACCACGCACATATGCTGGCCATGGAGATGAGCCCGCGCGGTGTGATGGCCGAGCTGACCGGACGCCGTGGAGGCTACTCCAAGGGCAAGGGCGGCTCCATGCACATGTTCTCCAAGGAAAAGAATTTTTACGGCGGTCACGGCATCGTCGGCGCGCAGGTGTCGCTGGGCACGGGCCTCGCCTTCGCCAACCGCTATCGCGGCAACAAGAATGTCTCGGTGACCTATTTCGGCGACGGCGCCGCCAATCAGGGCCAGGTCTACGAAAGCTTCAACATGGCCTCGCTGTGGAAGCTGCCGGTCATCTATGTGATCGAGAACAACCGCTATGCCATGGGCACCTCGGTGACGCGCTCGTCGGCCGAGACCGACTTCTCGCAGCGCGGTCTGTCGTTCCGCATCCCCGGCATCCAGGTCGATGGCATGGATGTGCGCGCGGTAAAGGCCGCTGGGGAGCTCGCTACAGAATGGTGCCGCGCGGGCAACGGCCCGATCATCCTCGAAATGCAGACCTATCGCTACCGCGGCCACTCGATGTCGGACCCGGCCAAGTACCGGAGCAAGGAGGAAGTGCAGAAGATGCGCTCCGAGCACGATCCGATCGAACAGGTCAAGGCGCGCCTGGCCGCCAAGAAATGGGCGAGCGAGGACGATCTCAAGGCCATCGACAAGGACGTGCGCGACATCGTCGCCGACGCCGCCGACTTCGCCCAGACCGATCCCGAGCCGGATGCGTCCGAGCTCTGGACGGACATCACGATCTAAGGGGAGGGTGCGACCATGCCGATCGAAATTCTCATGCCCGCGCTCTCGCCGACCATGGAAGAGGGCAATCTGTCGAAATGGCTGAAAAACGAGGGTGACAAGGTCGCCCCGGGCGACGTCATTGCCGAAATCGAGACCGACAAGGCGACCATGGAAGTGGAAGCCGTCGACGAAGGCACGCTCGGAAAGATCCTGATCGCCGCCGGTTCCGAAGGCGTCAAGGTCAACACGCCGATCGCGATGCTGTTGCAGGACGGCGAAAGCGCCGGTGATATCGGCAAGGCGGCCGCACCGGCCAAGGCCGAGGCGCCGGCCGTAGCCGAGCCAGCGCCGGCTCCGGCCGAGAAGCTGGCCGCCGCTCCCGTCGCCGCGGCGCCGAAAGCGCAGATCGCGGCCGATCCCGATATTCCGGCCGGAACCGAAATGGTTTCCACCACCGTGCGCGAAGCCTTGCGCGATGCCATGGCCGAGGAAATGCGCCGTGACGCGGACGTCTTCGTCATGGGCGAGGAAGTCGCCGAATACCAGGGTGCCTATAAGATCACCCAAGGCCTGCTACAGGAATTCGGCCCGCAGCGCGTGGTCGACACGCCGATCACCGAGCACGGCTTTGCCGGCGTCGGGGTCGGTGCCGCGATGACGGGCCTCAAGCCGATCGTCGAATTCATGACCTTCAACTTCGCCATGCAGGCGATCGACCAGATCATCAACTCGGCGGCCAAGACGCTTTATATGTCCGGCGGCCAGATGGGTGCGCCGATCGTGTTCCGCGGCCCGAACGGGGCAGCGTCGCGCGTGGCGGCCCAGCACAGCCAGGACTATGGCGCCTGGTACAGCCACATTCCCGGCCTCAAGGTCGTGCAGCCTTATACGGCGGCCGACGCCAAGGGGCTGCTCAAGGCAGCGATCCGCGACCCCAACCCGGTCATCTTCCTGGAAAATGAAATCCTCTACGGCCACTCCTTCGACGTGCCGAAAATGGACGATTTCATTCTGCCGATCGGCAAGGCGCGCATCCACAAGGTGGGCAAGGACGTCACCATTGTTTCATGGGGCATCGGCATGACCTACGCGGTCAAGGCCGAGGCGGAACTGGCCAAGCTCGGCATCGACGCCGAGATCGTCGATTTGAGAACCATCCGCCCGATGGATATCGATACCATCATCGCCTCGGTGAAGAAGACCAATCGCCTGGTCACGGTGGAGGAAGGTTTCCCGCAGTCCTCGGTCGGCGACTACATCGCCAACCAGGTGTCGCGCCGGGCTTTCGACTATCTCGACGCGCCGGTCATCACCGTCGCCGGCAAGGACGTGCCTATGCCCTATGCCGCCAATCTCGAGAAGCTGGCGCTGCCTAATGTCGCGGAAGTGATCGAGGCGGTGAAAGCCGTCACCTATCGCTGATCTGGCCGGGAGGACAACATGCCGATCAACATCACCATGCCGGCCCTCTCGCCCACCATGGAGGAGGGCAATCTTGCCAAATGGCTGGTCAAGGAAGGCGACAAGGTTTCGCCGGGCGACGTGATCGCCGAGATCGAGACCGACAAGGCGACGATGGAAGTCGAAGCCGTCGATGAAGGTACCGTTGCCAAGCTGGTTGTGCCGGCTGGCAGCGAGGGTGTAAAGGTCAACGCCGTGATCGCCATCCTGGCCGCCGAAGGCGAGGATGCCGGTGCCGCCGCCAAGGGTGGTGCAGTACCCGCCAAGGCGGAGGCGCCCAAGGCGGAAGCGCCGGCCGAAGCTCCGACAGCTCAAACCGCTGCGGCAGCGCCAGTTGCACCGAAGCCGGTTGCGAATGGGGCGGCACCTGTTGCCGCCGGCGAGCGCACTTTCGCGTCGCCGCTCGCTCGTCGCATTGCGAAGGATGCCGGCGTCGATGTCTCCGCCGTCACCGGTTCCGGCCCGCATGGGCGCGTGGTGAAGGCGGATGTCGAGGCGGCGCTTGCCGGTGGTGGCGTGGCCAAGGTCGCGCCTGCTCCGGCCGCAGCACCTGCCGTTGGCGGTGCACCGGCTGCCAAGCCGATGTCGGACGAGGCGGTGCTGAAACTGTTCGAGCAGGGTTCCTACGATCTCGTCCCGCACGACAATATGAGGAAGACCATCGCCCGGCGTCTGGTCGAGGCGAAGTCGACCATCCCGCATTTCTATCTCACACTCGATTGCGAGCTGGATGCGCTGTTGAAACTGCGTTCCGAGCTCAATGCCGCCGCCCCGATCAAGAAGACCGACAAGGGCGACGTGCCAGCCTACAAGCTCTCGGTCAACGACATGATCATCAAGGCGATGGCGCAGGCGCTGGTTGCCGTGCCCGATGCCAACGCCTCGTGGACCGAGACCGCGATGGTCAAGCACAAGCATGCCGATGTCGGCGTGGCGGTGTCGATCCCGGGCGGGCTGATCACGCCGATCGTCAGGAAGGCGGATCAAAAGACCTTGTCCGTCATCTCCAACGAGATGAAGGATCTGGCAAAACGGGCGCGCGACCGCAAGCTGAAGCCGGAAGAGTATCAGGGCGGCACGACGGCTGTCTCGAACCTCGGCATGTTCGGTATCAAGGACTTTGCCGCCGTCATCAATCCGCCGCATGCGACGATCCTGGCGGTGGGTGCCGGCGAGGAGCGGGCGGTGGTCAAGGGCGGCGAAGTGAAGATCGCCACCGTGATGTCCGTTACCCTTTCGACCGACCACCGTGCCGTCGACGGTGCGCTGGGTGCCGAACTGCTCGGTGCCTTCAAGCGCATCATCGAAAACCCGATGGCTATGTTGGTTTAGGCGGCCGGGTTGGGCCGCATGAAAACCATCCTCTGCTACGGCGATTCCCTGACCTGGGGCTACGATGCCTCAGGTCCGGGGCGCCATTCGCTCGAAGATCGCTGGCCGAGCGTGCTGCAAGCTGAGCTTGGCGCCGATGTCCATGTCGTCGCCGAAGGGCTGAACGGCCGCACCACTGCCTTTGACGACAATTTTGCCGAGGCCGATCGGAACGGCGCTCGCACTTTGCCAACGGTTCTTGGCACGCATGCGCCGCTCGATCTCGTCATCATCATGCTCGGCGCCAACGACATGAAGCCGTGGATCCACGGCAATCCGCTGGCGGCCAGGCAAGGCATGGCGCGACTGGTCTCGATCGTACGCGGCTATGATCACGGCATGGGCTATCCGCCGCCACGGGTGCTCCTGGTTTCGCCTCCGGTGCTTAGCCACACGACCAATTCCGAATACAAGGAAATGTTCGCCGGCGGCGACAAGGCCTCGCAGCACCTTGCGCCGCTCTATGCGGCGCTCGCCGAGGAAGTGGGCTGCGGCTTTTTCGACGCAGGTACGGTGGCACGAACGACACCGCTCGACGGTGTTCATCTCGACGCCGACAACAGCCGCAGGATTGGTGCGGCGTTGGTGCCGAAAGTGCGTGAGCTGCTGGGGTTGTGATGGCAGCGGCGACAACCATTCGCAGGGCCGAGAAGCGCGATGCCGCCGAGCTCGCTATTCTGGTCGATGTAAGCTCGCACGGTTTCGCGTCGTGGTTCTGGTACGGGGCGGTGCTTGACGGTTCCAAGGAAACCGCCTTTGAACAGGGGCGCTCTTTCATGCGTTCCGACACCGAACAGGCCGCGTGGAAAGACGCCAGCCTGGCCGTGATCGGCGAGGAAGTTGCTGGCGTCGTCATCGGTCATCCGATCGAACCGTCGATCGTCGACGCGGAGGCGCCGCATCCGGTCATCGAGCCGATCCTGGCCTTGCAGAAAACGCTGGTCGGCCACTGGTTCCTCGACAGTCTTGGCGTATACGGGCACCATCGCGGCAGGGGGCTCGGCAAGCGGCTTCTCGACCACGAAATCGCACGCGGAGGCGGCAGGCCGATGAGCCTGATCACCGAAAGCCACAACGAGACGGCGCTCGGCCTCTACGGGTCGCGCGGATTCGTGGAAGTGGCCCGCAAACGCGCTGTACCGCTGTTAGACAACAGCAAAGAACATGGCTGGGTGCTGCTGACGCGCGGCGCCGCTTGATGAGAAGGCAGGAAGAACATGGCTGACAATTACGACGTCATCATCATCGGTTCCGGTCCGGGTGGCTATATCGCGGCCATCCGCTCGGCGCAGCTCGGCTTCAAGACGGCGATCGTCGAGCGCGAGCATCTGGCCGGTATCTGCTCCAACTGGGGCTGTATCCCGACCAAGGCGCTGTTGCGTTCGGCCGAAATCCTCCACTACGCCGAACATGCCAAGAATTACGGCCTTAAGCTCGAAGGCACGATCACGCCGGACATCAAGGGTATCGTGGACCGTTCGCGCGGCATCGCCCAGCGCATGAACAATGGCGTCGGTTTCCTGATGAAGAAGAACAAGGTCGACGTGATCTGGGGTGAAGCCAAGATCACCAAGCCGGGCGAGATCGTCGTTGGCAAGACCTCGAAGAAGCCGATGGAGCCGATGGGGCCGATTCCGAAGGGCACCAAGGGCGAGGGCACTTATACGGCCACGCACATTGTGATCGCCACGGGTGCGCGGCCGCGCGCGCTGCCGGGCATCGAGCCGGACGGCAAGCTGATCTGGACCTATTTCGAGGCGATGGTGCCGCCGCAGATGCCGAAATCGCTGCTGGTGATGGGCTCCGGCGCCATCGGCATCGAATTCGCCTCCTTCTACCGCACCATGGGTGTCGATGTGACCGTGGTCGAGATCATGCCGCAGATCATGCCGGTCGAAGACGCCGAGATTTCCACCTGGGCTAAAAAGCAGCTCGAGAAGCAGGGCATGAAGATCCTGCTTGAGACCAAAGTCACCAAGGTTGAGAAGGGCGCTAATTCCGTCACTGCAACAGTCGAGGGCAAGGACGGCAAGACACAGACGATTACCGCCGACCGCATGATTTCGGCTGTCGGCGTCCAGTGCAACACCGAGAATCTCGGGCTGGAGACGGTGGGCGTGAAGATCGATCGTGGCGCCATCGTCATCGACGAATTCTGCCGCACCAATGTTCCAGGTATTTATGCGATCGGCGATGTCGCCGGGCCGCCCATGCTGGCACACAAGGCCGAGCACGAGGCCGTTATCTGCATGGAAAAGATCGCGGGCCTTCATGTCCACCCGATGGACAAGCTGAAAATCCCCGGTTGCACCTATTGCAGCCCGCAGGTCGCGTCCGTCGGCCTCACCGAGGCCAAGGCCAAGGAGCAGGGCAAGGATATCCGCGTCGGCCGCTTCCAGTTCGTGGCCAACGGCAAGGCGGTTGCGCTCGGCGAAGACCAGGGCCTGGTCAAGACGATCTTCGACAAGAAGACCGGGCAGTTGCTCGGTGCCCATATGGTGGGAGCCGAAGTGACCGAACTCATCCAGGGTTTCGTGGTCGCCATGAACCTGGAAACCACCGAGGAAGAGCTGATGCACACCATCTTCCCTCACCCGACCCTGTCGGAGACGATGAAGGAAAGCGTGCTCGATGCCTATGGACGGGTTCTGAACGCGTGAAAAAGCGCTCATCCGCGCTTCTGACCGTGGAACCGGAACGCTGCGGGAAACGTTGGCTTATGCGAATTTGTTCGCCAAGCAGCAAGGAGGGTGCAGATGAGCGTCAATGGCGTTGGCTGGATTGCGGCCATCATCATCGGAGGTCTGGCGGGGTGGCTGGCCGAGATGGTGATGAAGAGCAACACCGGCATTTTCATGAATATCGTTCTGGGCATTGTCGGCGCGGTCGTGCTGAATGCCATCCTACAAGCGCTGAATCTCGGCGTGTTCGGTGTCGGCTGGGTTGCCTATCTGATCACCGGCTTCATCGGCGCCTGTCTGCTGATCTGGGCCGGCCGCCTCGTGCGGCGCTGAACGCCCACACGATCCGCCATGCAAAAAAGGCCGTCGCGGCATGCACAGCGTCGGCCTTTTTCTTTGCCGCGAAAAGTCTTAGATGAAGCGCACAGCGCTTGCCGCAGGAAACAGGTTTCAGATGGTCACCGTTCTCGATCTCGTCGCCAACAAACCACGTCCCCGTCATCCTGAGAAGGCGCATCGGCCGGACCAGGAGGTGCTGCGCAAGCCGGACTGGATCCGCGTCAAGGCGCCGGTTTCCAAGGGCTATGCCGAGACGCGCGAGATCGTGAAGTCGCACAAGCTGGTGACCGTGTGCGAGGAGGCCGGCTGCCCCAATATCGGCGAATGCTGGGAAAAGAAGCACGCCACATTCATGATCATGGGCGAGATCTGCACGCGGGCATGCGCCTTCTGCAATGTCGCCACCGGCATTCCGACCGCGCTCGACGCAGACGAGCCGAACCGCGTGGCTCAGGCCGTCAAGACGATGGGCCTGACCCATGTTGTCATTACATCGGTCGACCGCGACGATCTGGCCGACGGCGGCGCCCAGCATTTTGCCGAGGTCATCCAGGCCATTCGCGCCGCAGCACCGACCACGACCATCGAAATTCTGACCCCGGATTTCCTGCGCAAGGAAGGCGCACTGGAGATCGTCGTGGCGGCCAGACCCGACGTCTTCAACCACAATCTGGAGACAGTGCCGTCCAACTATCTGACGGTGCGCCCCGGTGCGCGCTATTTTCACTCGATCCGGCTTCTGCAGCGCGTGAAGGAGCTTGATCCGTCAATCTTCACCAAGTCCGGCATCATGGTCGGGCTCGGCGAGGAGCGTAACGAAGTACTGCAATTGATGGATGACCTGCGCTCGGCCGACGTCGACTTCATGACCATCGGCCAATATTTGCAACCGTCGAAGAAGCACCATCCGGTGAAGAGCTTCGTCACGCCGGAAGAATTCCAGTCCTATGCCATCGTCGGCAAGAGCAAGGGCTTTCTTCTCATGGCTTCGAGCCCGCTGACGCGTTCCTCGCACCACGCTGGCGAGGATTTCGCCCGCCTGCGCGCGGCACGCGAGGAGCAGCTCAAGAAATCCGCTCAATAAGCCGGTTTCATGCCGAAATTCGAGGCGACGCGGCGTGTATCGCACAGTCCGGACCAGATGTTCGCGCTGGTCGCTGACGTTGAGCAGTATCCGCAATTCCTGCCGCTGTGCGAGGCGCTTTCGGTTCGCTCGCGACGCGAGCGTGACGGGCGTACCGTTCTGATCGCCGATATGAGCATCGGCTACAAGGCCATTCGCGAGACGTTTACCACCCAGGTGTTGCTCAAGCCGGACGAGCACATCATCGATGTGAAATACATCGACGGCCCGTTCAAATATCTGAGCAACATTTGGGGCTTCGAGCCGGCCAGCGACGGTTGTTTCGTCCGATTCTTCATCGACTACGAGTTCAAGAGCCGCATTTTGGGCGTGATGATGGGCACGATGTTCGACCGTGCCTTCCGCATGTTTTCCGAGGCGTTCGAGAAGCGCGCCGATGTAATTTACGGACGAAATCCTCCCGCCTGAAAAGCTGAAGCCCCTCGGCGATCCCTACAGGAGACCACCCTTGGTCAAGATAGCCGGTCTTGCCGTTGCCGTCGCTTTGCTTGCCGTCTCGCTGCCGGCTCGAGCCGAGAAGCCCCGCAATTTCATCTATACGAGTGCAGGCGATCTCGATGAGGCGATGAATGTAATTAGTCGGCAAGATATAGAAGGGGCGCAAATCGTCTACAATTGGCGGGCGTTGGAGCCGGAGAAGGACAAGTATGATTTCTCCGCGATCGAAAAGGACCTTGCCGCTCTCGATGGTCTGAAAAAGAAGCTTTTCATCCAGATCCAGGACCGTTTTTTCGAACCAGATGCGAAATACGTCCCCGGCTATCTGATGAGCGATCCGGCGTATGGTGGCGGTTTGTCTCCGCAATTCGACAATCCGGGCGAAAACAAGCCAATTGGATCCGGCTGGGTGGCGCAACAGTGGAACCCCGCCGTTCGCCAACGGTATCAGGCATTGCTCGCGGCTCTTGCAGCGCGCTTCGACGGTCGGGTTTTCGGCGTGAACCTGCCGGAAACCGCTATCGACCTCGACGAAAAAGCGCCGCCCAAAGGCTTCAGTTGCGACAATTACTTTGCCGGCGAATTAGAAAACCTGTCTTTTGCGCGAAAAGCGTTCACCAAGTCGCATGTGGTGCAATATGTGAATTTCTGGCCATGCGAATGGGACAATGATCACAATTACATGGGGCGTATGTTTGAATTCGCCAGCGCCAATGGCGTCGGGCTCGGCGGTCCCGACATCGTCCCAGGCCGCAAGGCGCAGATGAAGAACTCCTATCCGTTCTTCAACAAATACAAGGGGAAACTGTCGCTTGTCGCCATGGCGGTGCAGGAACCGACTTTAACCTACAAAAACCCGAAAACCCACAAGCCGTTCAGCAAGGGCGAGTTCGCGCGCTTTGCAGAAGATTATCTTGGCGCCGACATCATCTTCTGGAGTACCGCCACGCCTTGGCTGAAGACGAAGTAGGCTTCAGACAGCGAGCGCCTTCAATCCCATCTCAAGAGCGTGCCTGACGGTCTCGCGGCGGATGAAGTCGCGGCCGCGATTGTCGAAGATGCGCTGTTCGGCGACTGCGGGGCGGCCAGACAGCGCCATCCCGAACCAGACTAGTCCAACCGGCTTTTCCAGCGAACCGCCGTCCGGCCCGGCAATACCGGTGACGGCAAGGGTGATGCCGGCCCGCGATCGGGCGAGCGCACCGGCGGCCATTTCCCGCGCGGTTTCGGCCGAAACGGCGCCAAAGGCCCGCAATGTTGCCGGCTCGACGCCCAACATGTCCATCTTGGCCTCGTTCGAGTAGGTGACGAAACCGCGATCGACCACCGTGGAAGAGCCGGCAATATCGGTCAGATGCGCAACGATCATGCCGCCGGTGCAGCTTTCGGCCGTTGCCGCCATGATCCCGCGCGCCGCGCAGGTTTTCAGGAAACGATCGGCGAGTTCGGTGAGGTCGTTCATTCCGGTACTTCTCCGGGATAGACGACACTTGCCGTGGCGATTGCCGCTATGCCTTCCTGTCGCCCGACAAAACCAAGTTTCTCATTGGTTGTCGCCTTGATCGAGACGCGTTCGGGCGAGATGCCAAGCATATTGGACAAAGCCGCCGTCATCGCCTCGCGATGTGGGCCGACGCGGGGCGCCTCGCAGATCAGCGTGATATCGGCATTGGCGATGCGGCCGCCATGTGTGCGTACCAGCCTGGCGGCGTGCTCTACGAACAGGCGCGAGGCGGCACCCTTCCACTGGGGGTCGGAAGGCGGGAAATGCGTGCCGATATCGCCGGCACCGCAGGTGGCGAGCAGCGCGTCGGTCAAGGCATGCAGGCCGACATCGGCATCGGAATGGCCAGACAGCTTGCGATCATGCGGGATGGCGACGCCACAGAGCATGACATGATCTCCCGGCTCGAAGGCGTGGACATCGTAGCCGTTGCCGGTGCGGATGTCGGGAAAGTTCGACCGTTCGCCGTGAATCCTCTGATCCGCCATCGCGATATCCCGTGCCCAGGTGAGTTTGACGTTGTCCGGCGAGCCGGCGACGATCTTGACCGGGATGCGCGCCCATTCGGCTATCGCTGCATCGTCGGTGAAATCACTGCGGCCGGCCTGATGTGCTCTTTCATGCGCTTCGAGGATCGGCCGGAAAGGAAATCCCTGCGGCGTCTGCGCGGCATGGAGGCCAGCGCGCGGCACCGTCTCGCCGATGGTGCCGTCGCGGCCCTCGCGTTTCAGCGTATCGGCCACGGGCAAGGCCGGCAGCGCGCCCTGGTTGGCGCCGATGACGTCAATCACCCTGTCGATCAGGTCCGCATCGCAGAACGGTCGCACCGCGTCGTGGATGAGAACCCTGTCTGGCGCCTGCGCTGCCAGTTCCAAAAGACCGAGACGTACTGAATCCTGTCTTGTCGGACCGCCGGTGACGATTGCGACCCGTTCGAGGTTGTCGCCTATCGCCTTGCGCAGCAACTCCTGGTCGTCGCCATGAATCACGACCACCACCTGGCCGACTTGCGGATGCGCAAGAAAGGTCTCCAGCGTATGGGCAAGGATGGCGCGGCCGCCGATGCGGCGGTACTGCTTGGGCCCCTCGGCCTGCCCGGCGCGTTCGCCGCGGCCTGCCGCCACGATGACGGCGGCAACACGGCGATCTGTGGCGACAGCCTTGATTGCGCTCGGTTCCTTCATGCGCAGACGCTTAGTCGTGGGCGGCGCGGAAGGCCAGCATTTTCCCAAATAAGCCGCAATGCATGTTCATTCTGCATTGCACAATCATTCCGATCTGGCTAGGGAATAGGCAACACTAGATATTGCTTGGTTTTTGTGCATGACCAATCCTGAGAAACTCGCCTTGCCGCTCGATGTGGGTGGGGTGGAGTTGCGCAATCGCATCTTCCTGGCGCCCATGTCCGGCATCACCGACGAGCCGTTCCGCAAACGCGCTTATGCGCATGGGGCCGGCCTTGTGGTTTCGGAGATGGTTGCCAGTGGCGAACTGGCGCGGGGCAGGGCCGGATTCGACCTGCGCATTCGCCATTCCGGCCTGCCTGTACACATGGTGCAACTCGCCGGACGCGAGGCGGCTCACATGGCTGAGGCCGCACGGATCGCTGCCGGCGAAGGCGCCGACATCATCGACATCAATATGGGCTGTCCGGCGAAGAAGGTGACCGGCGGCTATGCCGGCTCGGCGCTGATGCGCGATCTCGATCACGCATTGACCTTGATTGAAGCCGTCATCGGCGCGGTCGAGGTGCCGGTGACCGTCAAGATGCGGCTCGGCTGGGACGAAGACGCGCTGAACGCGCCGATGCTGGCACGGCGCGCCGAACAGGCCGGCGTCAGGATGGTGACGGTGCACGGCCGCACACGCTGCCAGTTCTACCAGGGCAAAGCAGATTGGCGCGCGATCGCCCGCGTGAAAGATGCCGTATCGATCCCCGTCGTCGCCAATGGCGATGTTGCCTCACCAGCCGATGCGGCAGTGATCCTCGACCAGTCGGGCGCCGATGCGGTCATGGTCGGTCGCGCTCATTATGGCGCGCCGTGGACGGCCGGCGCACTCGCCGCTGTCGCAAGTGGTGGCGAATCCGTGAGCTTGCCGGGGAGTGCCGCGGAACTTGGCGAATATGTCGTCGCGCACTACGAGGATATGCTGGCGCATTATGGCATCGAAAGCGGATTGAGGCAGGCCCGGAAACATCTCGGCTGGTATCTTGATCGACACGCCGCTGCGTCTGCTGCCGACCTGCGCAAGGATATCCTCACCAGCTTCGAACCCGAGCGCGTCATCGCCTTGTTGCGTGAGGCGTTTGCGCGCGACAGCGAAGTCGAAGCGATCAGGAGCGCGGCATGACCGTTGCGATGGCTCCAGTCGCGGACATGGCCGATGCCGCGCAGATCCTGCTCAACACCATCCGCCGTCCGGTGATCATGGTGGGGCCGGAAGGCCATATCACCTATGCCAACGCCGATGCCGAGGACTTCTTCCGCTCCAGTGCGACCATGCTGGCGCGCAATACGCTGGCCAAATTGATTCCCTTCGGCAGCCCGCTACTAACCCTGGTCGACCAGGTTCGAGAACGGCATGCGCCGGTCAACGAATACCGAGTGGATGTGTCTTCGCCGCGCCTCGGCATCGAGAAGATCGTCGACCTTTACGCGGCGCCGGTGCCGGAATTCCCGGATTCCGTCGTCGTGATGTTCCAGGAACGCTCGATGGCCGACAAGATCGATCGGCAGATGACGCATCGCGGGGCTGCCCGTTCGGTTACCGGCCTTGCCGCCATGCTGGCGCACGAGATCAAGAACCCGTTGTCCGGCATCCGCGGCGCTGCCCAATTGCTTGAACTTTCCGCCTCCGACGAGGATCGGGCGTTGACCCGGCTGATCACCGACGAAACCGATCGTATCGTGTCGCTGGTCGACCGCATGGAGGTGTTTTCGGACGAGCGGCCGATCGACCGTTATCCCGTCAACATCCATGTCGTGCTCGATCATGTGAAGGCGATCGCCCGGAACGGTTTTGCCAACCGGATCAAGATCATGGAAGACTATGATCCATCGCTTCCTTCGGTCTACGGCAATCGTGATCAGCTCATCCAGGTGTTCCTGAACCTGGTCAAGAACGCGGCCGAAGCGGTCGGTTCCGACCCGCTCGGCGAGATCACGCTGACGACGGCGTTCCGCCCCGGCATTCGCATGTCGGTGCCAGGTACGCAGGATCGCGTGTCGCTGCCGCTGGAATTCTGCGTGCACGACAACGGTTCCGGCGTCTCGGAAGACATCCTGCCGATCCTGTTCGACCCGTTCATCACCACAAAACCGAATGGTTCGGGGCTCGGTCTGGCGCTGGTTGCCAAGATCGTCGGCGAGCACGGCGGCATCATCGAATGCGATTCGACGCCGCGCGGCACCACGTTTCGCGTGCTGTTGCCAGTCTGGAAAGACCCGGCGCCGGAAATGCATGACGACGAAGGAGATCACCGCATATGACCGCTCGCGGCACCATTCTTGTCGCCGACGACGATGCGGCGATCCGCACCGTGCTCAACCAGGCGCTGTCGCGCGCCGGCCATGAAGTGCGGGTTACGTCCAATGCCTCGACCTTGTGGCGCTGGGTGGCTGCGGGCGAGGGCGACATCGTCGTCACCGACGTGGTCATGCCCGATGAGAATGCCTTCGACATGCTGCCACGCATCAAGAAGGCGCGGCCAGAACTGCCGGTTATCGTCATGAGCGCGCAGAACACTTTCATGACCGCTATCCGTGCTTCCGAGACAGGCGCCTACGAATACCTGCCGAAGCCGTTCGACCTGACCGAGCTGCTTAACATCGTGGGCCGGGCGCTCGCCGAACCGCGCCGTCCGAAGGCTGATATTCGACCGGAGGAGCAACCCGAGACCATGCCGCTGGTTGGTCGTTCGGCCGCCATGCAAGACATCTACCGCATGCTGGCGCGCATGATGCAGACGGACCTTACGGTGATGATCAGCGGCGAATCGGGCACCGGCAAGGAGTTGGTCGCGCGTGCGCTACACGAATATGGGCGTCGCAGAGGCGGGCCGTTTGTTGCCATCAACATGGCGGCGATCCCGCGCGACCTGATTGAATCCGAATTGTTCGGTCACGAGAAGGGCGCCTTTACCGGAGCGCAGAACCGCTCCACCGGCCGCTTCGAACAGGCTGAGGGCGGCACGCTGTTCCTGGACGAGATCGGCGACATGCCGATGGAGGCACAGACCAGGCTGCTGCGTGTTTTGCAGCAGGGCGAATACACGACCGTTGGCGGACGCACGCCGATCAAGACGGACGTGCGCATCGTTGCTGCCACCAACAAGGATTTGCGCACGCTGATCAATCAAGGCCTGTTCCGCGAGGATTTGTTCTATCGCCTCAATGTCGTGCCGTTGCGGCTTCCCGGCCTGCGCGAACGCGCCGAGGACATTCCGGACCTGGTACGGCATTTCTTCAAGCTTGGCGCCAAGGAAGGCTTGCAGACCAAGCGCATCGTGCCCGCCGGCATCGAGCTGATGAAGCGTTATCCTTGGCCGGGCAATGTACGCGAGTTGGAAAACCTGGTGCGCCGGTTGGCAGCACTTTATCCGCAGGATGAGATTTCCGCCGAAATCATCGAAGCCGAGCTCAAGACGGCGGAAGCGCCAGTTGTGCCCAGCGCCAACGCGCTGATCCCCGACGACCTGTCGATCAGCCAGGCGGTGGAGCACTATCTGCAGCGCTATTTCGCCTCTTTCGGCGATGAATTGCCGCCGCCTGGCCTCTACCAGCGCATCCTCGAAGAAATGGAGCACCCGTTGGTCTTGGCCGCGATGACAGCGACGCGCGGCAACCAGATCCGTGCCGCCGACCTGCTCGGCCTCAATCGCAACACGTTGCGCAAGAAGATCCGGGACCTCGGCGTCAACGTTTATCGCGGATCGCGACCGAACTGATCGCGGCGAAATCCCGCCGTCGCGAGCTTCGCGACGACGCAAACAAATTTCGGTTGATGAGGTGCCGAAAGATTTTTGTGATCGGGCGTCTTGTTGCATATTCGCCACAATGCGTTGCATAGATGCGACGCAATCATGACAGCAAGCGGCGAAATGGCTGAGCAGGCCATCACATTGAGCGGATCATTGTTTCGACGAACCGGGGTGCAGGAAGCCAGGCGGCTGATGGCGCTGCCTGGCATCGTTGCGATCCTCGGCGCGCTGCTAATGGCCGGCATTTCCTTTGCGATTCTGGTCGGGGCAACGCCGATCGTGCCCGATAGAACGACGACGCTCTGGCTGATCGGCCTCAACGCGCTGTTCATCCTTTTCCTCGCCGCACTGATCGCCCGCGAGGCGCGGCGAATCATCATGGCGCGCCGCACCGGCAAGGCTGCATCGCGGCTGCATGTGCGTATTGTGGCGATGTTCGGGCTGGTGGCAGCGGTGCCGGCGATCCTGGTCGCCATCATCGCCTCGATCACGCTCAACATCGGTCTTGATCGCTGGTTCGAAATCCGCACCAAGACGATCATCAATTCATCGCTGTCGATCGCGGACGCCTATGTGCAGGAGAACGCCCGCAACCTGCAGGGCACGACGCTGTCCATGGCCTATGATCTCGACAGCTCGCGGACGCTTTACGGGCTCGACCGCACCGGCTTCATCGACCTGATGAATAAGGAGGCTGTCGGGCGCGGCCTTGCCCATGCAGCGCTGGTCAATGCCGATGGCGGTTTCGTGCTCAGCGCCAAGACCAGTGCCGACTTCCCGATGCCGGAGCCGCCGAACGGTGCGGTCAAGGAAGCCCAGAATGGCACGCCGCTGCTGATCGAGCCACGCACGCGCAACATCATGGGCGCGATCATCAAGCTGAAGGAGATCGAGGGGCTCTATCTCTACACGATCCGTGTCGTCGATCCGGAAGTGATCAAGGCGCGTGAGATCGTCAGGGCCAATACGAGTGAATATAGTGGCCTTGAGGGCAATCGATCCTTCTCGCAGGTGGCATTCGCACTGCCTTACCTGTCCTTGACACTGATCGTCATCCTGTCGGCGATCTGGACGGGCATCGCGGTGGCCGACCGTCTGGTGCGGCCGATCCGCCAACTGATCGGCGCCGCCGACGAGGTGGCGACCGGCAATCTCGACGTTTCGGTGCCGGTGCGTCAGTCCGACGGCGACGTTGCCTCGCTGGGCGAGACGTTCAACAACATGCTGTTCGAGCTGAAATCGCAGCGCAACGAAATCCTGACGGCCAAGGACCTCGCCGACGAGCGCCTCAGGTTCTCGGAGGCAGTGCTTGCCGGCGTGACATCGGGCGTCATCGGCGTCGATCCGTTCGGCACCATCACCATCGTCAACAAGTCGGCCGAGGCAATGCTGGCCATGTCGTCGGATGCGGCGCTGGGACAGAACTTGTCCGCAGCCTTGCCGCATGTCGGTCGGGTGCTCGAAATCGGTCGCAAGTCCGGCAAGCCGGTCTATCGTGAGCAAGTCACCTTCTTCCGTGCCGGCGCCGAGCGCACTTTCAACGTCCAGGTCACCATCGAGGAAGACCAGGATCAGGACTACGAGAGCGACAAGTCCTACGTCGTGACCGTGGACGACATCACCGATCTTGTCACCGCGCAGCGCACCTCCGCCTGGGCTGACGTCGCGCGGCGCATCGCTCACGAGATCAAGAACCCGCTGACCCCGATCCAGCTCTCGGCCGAGCGCATTCGCCGCCGCTATGGCAAGGTCATCACCGAAGACCGCGAGGTCTTCGACCAGTGCACGGACACCATCATCAGGCAGGTCGAGGATATTGGCCGCATGGTCGATGAGTTCTCAGCCTTCGCGCGCATGCCGAAGCCCGAGATGAAGGCGATCGACCTGCGCGAGCCGTTGCGCGAGGCGTCCTTCCTGGTGGAGGTCAGTCGCTCGGACATCGCTTTCGAGCGCGATTTCGGCGACCGCCCGCTCAAGGGTACCTTCGACAACCGCCTGCTGTCGCAGGCATTCGGCAATGTGATCAAGAATGCCGCCGAAGCCATGGAAGGTATGCAGTTCGCTCCCGGTGGAAGCGGCGTGATCCGTATCCAGGCAACACCCAAGGACGGTTCGATCCGGGTGGACGTGATCGACAATGGCAAAGGCCTGCCGCGCGAGAATCGCCAGCGTCTGCTGGAGCCCTATATGACGACACGCGAGAAAGGCACCGGCCTTGGCCTCGCGATTGTCAAAAAGATCGTGGAAGACCATGGCGGCCGGCTGGAACTGCACGATGCGCCGGCCGACTTCCACGGCGGGCGAGGGGCGATGATCAGCATCATCCTGCCTTCGAGCGGCGCCGCATCAGGTGGCCGCGGCATGGCGGAAAACGAACGAGAAACTGAGAAGGTCGGTAATGGCGTCTGATATTCTTGTCGTCGACGACGAAGAAGACATCCGCGAACTGGTTGCCGGTATCCTGAGTGACGAGGGGCATGAAACGCGCACGGCCCACGATGCCGACAGCGCCTTGGCGGCGATCGCGGATCGCGCGCCGCGCTTGATCTTCCTCGACATCTGGCTGCAGGGTTCGCGTCTCGACGGTCTGGCGCTGCTGGACGAGATCAAGACGCTGCATCCCAACCTGCCGGTGGTGATGATTTCCGGCCACGGCAACATCGAGACCGCCGTCTCGGCCATCCGGCGCGGTGCTTATGATTTCATCGAGAAACCGTTCAAGGCCGACCGGTTGATCCTCGTCGCCGAGCGCGCGCTGGAAACCTCCAAGCTCAAACGCGAGGTCTCGGATCTCAAGCAACGCAGCGGCGAGACGTTTGACCTGATTGGTATGTCGTCAGCGATGAGCCAGTTGCGCCAGACAATCGAGCGCGTGGCGCCGACCAACAGCCGCATCATGATCATCGGCCCCTCCGGTTCCGGCAAGGAATTGGCGGCCCGCGCGATCCATGCGCTGTCGGCCCGCAAAAGCGGACCGTTCGTGACGTTGAGCGCCGCCAACATCACGCCAGAGCGCATGGAGATCGAGCTATTCGGCACCGAATCGAACGGCACCGAGCGCAAGGTCGGTGCGCTGGAGGAGGCACATCGCGGCATTCTCTACATCGATGAAGTGGCCGACATGCCGCGCGAGACCCAGAACAAGATCCTGCGCGTTCTGGTCGAGCAACAGTTCGAGCGTGTGGGTGGCACCAAGCGCGTGAAGGTGGATGTCCGTATCATTTCCTCGACGGCACAGAACCTCGAGGCGATGATCGCCGAGGGTCGTTTCCGCGAAGACCTCTACCACCGTCTGGCCGTCGTGCCGGTCTCGGTGCCCGGGCTTGCCGAGCGGCGCGAGGACATTCCCTATCTGGTCGACACTTTCGTCAAGCAGATCGCCAGGCAAGCGGGTATCAAGCCGCGCCGCATCGGCGACGATGCCTTGGCTGTGCTGCAGGCCCATAACTGGCCGGGCAATGTGCGCCAGCTGCGCAACAACATTGAACGGCTGATGATTTTGGCACGTGGCGACGATGTCGAGGTGCCGATCACCGCGGAACTGTTGCCGTCGGAAATCGGCGACGTGATGCCGCGTACGCCCAACCAGTCGGACCAGCACATCATGGCGCTGCCGTTGCGCGAGGCGCGCGAGCAATTCGAGAAGGACTATCTGATCGCCCAGATCAACCGCTTCGGCGGTAACATCTCCAAGACCGCCGAATTCATCGGCATGGAGCGCTCCGCTCTGCACCGCAAGCTGAAGTCGCTGGGTGTCTGATTATCCGCCGGCCGCTGCCACGGCCGGCTGGACCATGCCATTGTTCGATACGCGACCACCGGAATCGCGTAAGAAAGCCTAATATTTCAGAGGGTTCGCCATGCCGCGCATTGCCTATGTCAACGGACGCTATGTCGCGCACCGTGACGCCGCCGTGCATATTGAGGATCGCGGTTATCAGTTCGCAGACGGCGTCTACGAGGTGTGCGAGGTCGCGCGCGGCTTCATCGTCGACATGACCCGTCATCTTGAGCGCCTCGACAGGTCGTTGCGGGAACTGGCCATGGCATGGCCGGTCGACCGCAAGGCGCTGGCGATTATCGTTCGCGAAGTGGTACGCCGCAATCGCGTGGTCAACGGGCTGGTTTATCTGCAGGTGACGCGCGGCGTCGCTCCGCGCGATCACGTCTTCCCCTCGCCGGATACACCGTCCTCGCTGGTGGTGACGGCGAAGCGGGTCGATCCCGCCGCATCCGCCAGGAAGGCCGAGTCCGGCGTGAAGGTGATCACGGTTCCGGAGAACCGCTGGGAGCGCGTCGACATCAAGACCATTGGGCTGCTGCCCAACGTCCTGGCCAAGCAGAAAGCCAAGGAGGCCGGCGCGCAGGAGGCCTGGTTTGTCGATCCCGATGGTACCGTCAAGGAAGGCGGCTCGACCAACGCATGGATCGTGACCCGGGACGGCGCGCTGGTAACGCGGCCGGCCGACACGGGAATCCTGCGCGGCATCACCCGCACGACGATCTTCGACGTCGCAGCCAAGCTTGGCCTGCGAATCGAGGAACGGGCGTTCACGGTCGATGAGGCGAAAACGGCGCGCGAAGCCTTTGTCAGTTCGGCAACCCTGATCGCCATGCCGGTTGTAGCCATCGACGGTCAGGCCGTTGCCAACGGCCACCCTGGATCGGTAACACTTTCGTTGAGACAAGCGTTTTTTGACGTTGCGGAAAAAAGTCCGGCCTGATAACCGGCACAACAGGAATGGACATCAATATATCTCGTTCTACTTGTCGTTGTTGACGACAAGCATGTCTGCAAGCTTGACATACGCCGAGTATTTTGGCGCATTGGCATGCATACCGAAGGGGATCGGCGAAAGATAAGAACAATGGCAGAGCGTTCGCAAAATCTTCAGGACCTATTCCTGAACTCGGTGCGCAAGAGCAAGAACCCACTGACGATCTTCCTCATCAACGGAGTGAAGTTGACCGGGGTCGTGACCTCGTTCGACAATTTCTGCGTATTGCTGCGGCGTGACGGGCATTCCCAGCTCGTTTACAAACATGCCATTTCCACGATCATGCCGAGCCAACCGGTTCAGATGTTCGATGGTGAGGAAAGCCAAGGCGGCTAATTGACCAAGCAAGGTGACGCGGGCCGCAAAGGCCGCGGACAATCAACAGACGTTAAGGGCGAGGGCGGCGACAAAGCCACCCGCGCCCTCGTCATTGTGCCCGTGCTGCCGAATCATCCCAGGCAGGAGGACGACAGCGGCCGGGTGCGACTGGCACGGTCGCCCGAGGCGCGGCTCGATGAAGCCGTCGGCCTGACCCGCGCCATCGATCTCGATCCAGTCCAGACTTCAATCACCATTGTCGCGGAACCGCGACCGGCGACCCTGCTCGGCTCGGGCAAGGTTTCTGAACTGGCAGAGGCGGTCAAGGACAAGCACGCGGAACTGGCCATCATCGACCATCCGCTCACTCCGGTGCAGCAGCGCAATCTGGAGAAGGAATTGAACGTCAAGGTGTTGGACCGCACCGGTCTCATCCTTGAGATTTTCGGCGAGCGCGCCCGCACCAAGGAAGGCACGCTGCAGGTCGAACTCGCACATCTCAACTACCAGAAGGGCCGGCTGGTGCGCAGCTGGACCCACCTTGAGCGCCAGCGTGGCGGCGCCGGTTTTCTGGGCGGCCCGGGCGAAACGCAGATCGAGGCCGACCGCCGTGCCCTGCAAGAGAAGATCATCCGGCTGAAGCGTGAATTGGAGACGGTGCGGCGCACGCGCGATCTGCATCGGGCCAAACGCAAGAAGGTGCCTTTTCCCGTGGTTGCCATCGTCGGCTACACCAATGCCGGCAAGTCGACCCTGTTCAACCTGTTGACGGGGGCGGGGGTGTTGGCAGAGGACATGTTGTTCGCGACGCTCGATCCCACGCTGCGCCGTGTACGGCTGCCGCATGGCACACCGGTAATTCTGTCTGACACGGTCGGCTTCATCTCCGATCTGCCGACACATCTGGTGGCGGCCTTCCGAGCGACGTTGGAAGAGGTGGTGGAGGCCGATCTTGTAATTCACTTGCGCGATATTTCGGACCCGGACACTGCCGCGCAGGCCGAGGATGTGGAACGCATCCTGGCCGATCTTGGTGTGGATGCCGCCAACACCGACCGTGTCGTCGAGGTCTGGAACAAGATCGACCTGCTAGACGAAGGCAATCGCGACCGCCTGCTGGCGGAGAGCGCCGACGGCAGGCGTCCGCCGGTTGCCATTTCCGCGGTGACGGGCGAAGGCATCGATGCACTTAAGTCGCTGATCGAGACCCGCGTGTCGGGTGAATTGCAGCGGGTCGAAGTCACCTTGCAGCCGGCACAGCTTGGGCTGGTCGACTGGCTCTATCGCAACGGCGACGTTGTTGCGCGCACCGACAACGAGGACGGCAGCGTTTTACTTTCGCTGATGGCGACGGAAAGCGCGCGGGAAGAGATCGAAGGTCGCCTGCATCGCCGGATCCAAGGCTAGCTTGCGCTCGCTATAGCCATTTCGCCAGGATTAGTCGTCGTTTAGGGCTCGCTCTTGGCTTTCTGCCAGAGCGCTTCCATTTCATCCAATGTCGCCTGCTCCAGGCTGCCGCCTGACTGGTCCAGCGTCCGTTCCACATAGTGAAAGCGTTTGCGGAATTTATCGTTGGTGCCGGCGAGCGCGGCCTCCGAATCGACCTTGAGATGACGGCCGAGATTGACGACGGCGAACAGCATGTCGCCGAATTCGTCCTTGATCGAGGCGGTGTCGCCCTTGGCAAGTGCTTCGCGCAGTTCGGCGACCTCTTCCTCGATCTTGTCGAGGATCGGAGCGGCCTCGCTCCAATCGAAACCGACACGGGCCGCTTTCTCCTGCAGCTTCAACGCCCGGGTGAGAGCGGGCAGGGCGACCGGCACGGAATCCAGGAACCCGTTGCCATGATCCTCGGGGTCCTGCCCGCGCTCCAGTCGGGCGGCGCGACGCTCCGCCTTCTCCTCGGCCTTGATCTTTTCCCACATGCCCTTGGCCATGCCGGCATCGCGCGCCTCTTGGTCGCCGAAGACGTGCGGGTGGCGGCGGATCATCTTCCTGGTGATGGCTTCGACCACATCGCCGAAAGCAAATTCACCTTCTTCGTCAGCCATTTGCGCGTGATAGACAACCTGAAGCAGGAGGTCGCCGAGTTCCTCGCGCAGGTTGTCCATGTCGTCGCGGGCGATGGCATCCGCCACCTCGTAGGCTTCCTCGATCGTGTAAGGCGCGATGGTAGAAAAGGTCTGCTCGACATCCCACGGGCAGCCGGTGACCGGCGCGCGCAGCGCCGCCATGATTTCGATGAGGCGGGAGATGTCCTTGGAGGGCTTCATGGCCGGATGCTAGCCCGCGCTCGGCAAAACGGCCAATGCCGGTATGTGGCATTGGCCGTTTGTCCACAGTCTGGCTGACTGTCGCGGCAGCCTAGTCGAGCACTGAAACGATCGCCTTGGCGAGCTTGTCCAGCCCATCCTCAGGTAGACCCGCTACGTTGATGCGGCTGTCACCAACCATATAGACGCCGTGTTCGGCCCGGAGCCGCTCAACCTGGTCTTCGCGCAGGCCGAGGCGCGAGAACATGCCGCGATGCTCGGCGATGAAGTCGAAGCGATCGGAATTGGACTGGCGGCGCAACGCCTCGGCGAAGGCGACGCGCAGTCGCAGCATGCGCTGGCGCATTTCCTCAAGCTCGGCTTCCCAATCGGCTCGCAGGTCCTTGTCTTCGAGGACGATACGGACCGCCGCCGCACCGTGATCCGGCGGCATGGAATAGAGCGTGCGGGCTGCGGCCAGCATGTGGCCTTGGGCCATGTCAGCTTCCGGGCCAGTCCTGCCCATGATCATCGCCGCGCCAACGCGGTCGCGATAGACGGCAAAGTTCTTGGAACAGCTGGCCGCGACCAGCATTTCCGGCACCTTGCCCGCGACGATGCGCAGACCGGCTGCATCGGCCTCAAGGCCTTCGCCAAACCCCTGGTAAGCGATGTCGACGAAAGGCAGCAGGCCGCGCGCTACCAGCAGGTCCGCCACTTCGGCCCATTGAGCCGCTGTCAGATTGGCGCCGGTCGGGTTGTGGCAGCACCCGTGCAAAAGCACGGCATCGCCGCTCTTGGCTTCCTTCAACGCCGCCAGCATGGCGTCGAAGCGCACGGTGCCGCTTTCCGCATCGAAATAGGGGTATTCCCGGACAGTCAGGCCGGCGCCGCGCATCATGGGGATGTGGTTCGGCCAGGTCGGGTTGGAAATCCACACCACGGCATCCGGCCTGGTGCGCTTGAGAAGCTCGGCCGCCAGGCGCAGCGCACCGGAGCCGCCCGGCGCTTGCGCGGAGCGAATGCGTGTGACGTCGGCGCTCTTACCGAATACGAGATCCGCCATTGCGGCGTTGAAAGCAAGGTCGCCGGCCAGACCGAGATAGGTCTTGGTGTCCTGCGTCTCCAGCAGGCGCTTTTCAGCCGCGCGTACGGCGCGCATCACCACGGTCTTGCCCGCGCGGTCCTTGTAGACGCCGACGCCGAGATCGACTTTGTCGGTGCGCGGGTCCGCGCGATAAAGGCCGATCAGGGCCAGGATCTTGTCTGTCGGCGCGGGCTGCAAGTCTTCGAACATCGGAGCGGGTTCCATCGTATAGCGCCGCCGGGCGGGCGCGGCGCTGTGATACGAAAAATGCCCGGGTATCGCCAGAGTTTTTGCATTGGCCGCCAAAGCGAACGGCCAGAAAGGACGATGCGGATATTGGAGCGCGCCTAACCGCGCCGCATGGCAATTTCGCGGAACAAAGTTCGAAGCCGTCGAGGCATCTGAGAAAGCCATGCTATCGCTTCGTCAAAAATAGCAATCGACAAAATCTACTGAGTTTATAGACTAAAGGAAATGGAGGACGCTGTGGCGCATTTCCAAATCCAGACCGCCGGTCGCAAGACCCGCAAGAATAGCAGCCCAGCAGCGCCGGCTCTTGCAGGTGCGTTCGCGCCTTATGCGGTGTTCGCCATATCCTTCCTCTTTGCCGGCGCCTTTGTCCTCGGCCTCGTGCACTGAGGCTCTCGCCAGGCAGCCTGCAAGCGTCTGGCGTTTTGTAGGAGTTGAATCACCCGCCTGTCAGCCACAACAAGGGAGAAGTTGTGATGAGCGTCGTGTTCACTTTCGTGCCCCCCAATAACACTGAACCACTGTCCAACACCGGCGATGCTCGCGTCCGGAGCGGCGATGTAGCGCCGGCGCTCGCCTGGAATGCGGGCTTCCGGTCCTGGCAACTCGAAGAACGGGGCGCGCCACTCGCAGAGCTCGATGAGGCCGTTGCGGCTCGCTTCAAATCGCTGCAACTCGTCGTCACGCATGGGGCCGGAGAACTGGATCCTGTGACGGCCGCGCGTCGCGTGGTTGCCTTGCAAGCACTGAGCGACGGCCGCATCTCGTTGCGCGTACCTGCTCGAGGCTTCGCAGACACTGAGTGGCAACCCAGCCACATCGCATTCTGGCGGCGTACGGACGAGTATCTGATGCTGTTGAAGCGGCTGTGGGCGAATGAAAGGCCGATCGACCATGAGGGGCCGTTCTACAGCGTTGCCGGCGGCTTCGTGCCGCGCAAGCAGCCTCCGAGCGTCCATGTGCCGATCCGCATGAGTGGGCTTTCCGGAACAGCGCTGAACGTTGCCGGCAAGCATGCCGACGTCTTTGAACTGACAGCCGGTTCTCCGGACGAGGCGCGGCTATTGGCAGGCCGGGTCCGCGCGGCGGCGGCAAGGCACGGTCGGCAAGGCAAGGTTCGCTTCGCATTGCCTGTTCATTGGGTTGCAGACGATGCACACGCCAATGCCGGTTTCGCAGACCTGCCTCGGTTGCCGGCGCAGGCAGCACTTTCGCTGCTTGGCTTCATCGATGCGGGCGTATCCGAGTTCATGGTTGCGGGCATCGAGACCACGGCCGATCTCGATGCGTTCGGCCATGTCGCGTCCTTCGTGCGGAACTCGCTGGCACGGCGGGACGCAGCTTGGGCCGCAAGCTCAGCCGTCGCGGCCGGCCGTTTCGATCTGGTTCAAAGATACGGCTTCTGACGCTTCGGGCAACAGATGGAGGGGCGCGGTCTATACGGATCGCGCCGCTTCCGTTTCTGCAATCAGCGAAAGCCCGGCGCGCTTTGCTGCGTCAATCTTCCCGCCAGCCTTGCCGTCTGGTTGCGGATATCGGGGACGGCGTCGATCTCGAAGAATGTGCCGCGCGTCAGCGGGCCGACAGCGAACAGCCGGTCGGAAACCGAGCCGCTTGCGTCGATCACCGCACAGTCCGGCGTGACGTCGAGACCGAGGCGCAACGGGTCAGGGCGTGCCAGGCCGCGATCAGTCAGCGAGCGGATGACGGCAATCGAACCGGTCGACACGTCCTTCACGATGCCGGTGCAGTCATAGACACGACCGACATGCAGTGTTTCCGTTTCGCGCGAGCGGCGCGGCAAGAGCCGCACCTTGCGTCCATGATCACCGTCCGGCTGCGTATCGAGGACGCGCGCTGCAAGGAGCCTTAACCGGCCGGAACGCACAGCTTCGCTCACCTTCGCATGGATCTGCGGCGCCATGCGGTGGCGGTGGATATCCCACCAGGCCTTGGTGTGTTCGAGAAAGCGGCGTTTGGCGGTAGCAGGCCAATTCTGCCAGATGCGCTGGTTGAACGGCCTCAGCCCATCGACGACGTCGCGCCAGTTGCCGCCGGCTTTTTCGGTCTCGCGCACCAGTTTGTGGAACCAGTCCACGAAATAGGAGAGCTCAGTACCAAGTGGGATGTCGGCGCTGTCGAGCTTGATCGGGTTGCCCTTCTGGTGCGGCCAGGGCAGCAGCCCGCGTCGCGATACGGCAACGACTTCGCCCTTGTGTCCACGATGCTGGAGCGTGAGCCACGCGTCGGCCATGCTGAGGCCGGTTCCGAGCACAAGCACCCGGGCGTCAGGGTCCAGTGGCGTATCTTCGGCCGAGCCGACACGGAGCGCGAAATTCTGGTCCGTGGCCGGCGCCTCGTCGTGACCGGTGGCGAGCACGACGACATGACCGACCAGGCTGGTGCCGTCGGCCAGCCGTGCCTCGACGCCGCCCTGCGTGGTGGCGACACCGATGCATTCCTGCTTCACCAGCCGCAGGCGGCCGGTAGCGCTTTCGCGTTCGACGCAAGTGGCCAGAACATGCTCGAGATAACGCCCATAGATGCCGCGTGGCGTGTAGACCGGCCCGGCATTGGCCGCGACGAGCCGGTTTTCCACGAGCCAGCGCCAGTAGTGGCCAGGATCATCGGGAAACGCGCTCATATTGGTGGCGGCGACGTTCAGGAGATGGTCGGGCAAGATGGTGGAATAGGCCATGCCCTTGCCGAAACTGTCGCGACGCTCGACCAGCGTGACACGCAAACCCGGATCGGTCGAACGCAACAGATGTGCTGTGAGAATGACGCCACTGGCGCCACCGCCAATGATGATGACGGAATTGCGCGAACGCTCGATCATCGTCGCTCCTCCCTTAAGTCCATAAGGATAGTGAACTTAAGGACGAATGCGCGAAATGGAATGCTGAAATTCTGACATTGCGTAACAATCGAATGCGCATTCGGAACGGCACGATGGAATGGTGTTGCTCGGTATGGCCGGTTGGCGGATGTCCATTCGTGTCCTTTCGCGGGGCCGGTCTGCGTTGGACGGATTCCGTTCCCGGCAGGTCTCGCAAAATATACCGATGGCGCCTATGTCCGCTTCACTCGATGATTGTGGGAGGTTCGTTTGGTGGGACGGTTTGCAGGGAAGCTGGTCGTTATCACCGGTGCGGGAAGGGGGCTGGGTGCGGCTCTTGCCATATCGCTGGCGGAACTCGAAGCCCGTCTCGTTTTGTGCGGTCGCAACGAACAAGCGCTGGCCGATATCGCGTCGATCATCGTGGAACGCACTGGAAATGCACCAACCTGTATTGCCGTCGACCTGGCTGATGTAGGCAGTGTGACTGAGGCAAGCCGGGCGATTTTAGCTTCCAACCCGACAGTCGACGTTCTGGTCAACAATGGCGCGATGTGGCTGGAGGGGCGGAAAGAGCCCTATACGGCCGATGAAGTCGCAGGCGTGGTCAACGCCGCGATTACCGGCACGTTCCTGTTCACGCAGGCGCTTCTGCCCGGGCTGGAGCGTTCGGAAAGCCCCGACATCGTTACGATCGGGTCGATCAGCGGCCTACTCAACGCGTCGTTGCATACGGTCTCGGTGCCATTCTATGCCGCCAAGCATGGCCAGTCAGCGATTGCCGAAGGATTGAAGCAGATGCTGGTCGGCTCGCCAGTTCGCTCGATCACGATCCATCCGCCCTATCTGGACGATATTTTGCCAACCGATCCCGAATGGGAGGAGGTGGCGCATCGCGCCAAAGGCGGGCGCGGCACCAACCGCGATGTCGTCGAGGCTGTGATCTTCGCGCTGACGCGCCCGCGGCATGTCACCTTGTCGATGGTGTTGGACACGGACAATGGTGGCCAATATGCCGCGCCGTGACGGCGACAAGGTTGGTGCCTTGCCGCCGTTGCCTGTTTCGGATCAGAAATGGTGACGCGTCAGCGGGCGTTCAGCAGACCCGGCTGTTTTTCGATGGCCGTGATGATCTGATATGCAGCCTTGACCCGGATCGGGTTGGGATAGCTTTTGTTGGCCAGCATGACGATGCCGATCTTTTCCGCCGGAACGAAAACGGCGTAGGCACCAAAGCCGTTGGTGGAGCCGGTCTTGTTGATCAGCACGTCATCTCCCGCCTCTTGCGGCGGAACCAGTCTTTCCACCTTGTGTGGCTTGAGAGCCATGTCCGATGAATTGCCGGCAAGCAGCACGTCGAGTGTCGTCGGATAAGAATAGGTCTCCCATCCCAGGCCCTGGGTGGTGTTGTCGACTTTGTAATATCCGGTGTGGGTGGCGACGATCGCGCCTTTCATCGCGGCATCGAGGCTGGAACTGTCCATGTTCAGTTCCAGATACCGCGCCATATCCGTCGAGGTCGTCTTGACGCCATAGGCTTCCGAACCGAACGGACCTGACGAGACTCGGATCGGCTTGTCGGCCTTCGAATAGCCGAAAGCATAATCGGCCATGCGGGATTCAGGGACCTTGATGAAGGTGCTCGTCAGGCCGAACGCGGGGAAAAGCTTCTGCTCCATCAGATCAGCGAAAGGCTTGCCCATGCTCTTGGCGGCCAATTCTCCGAAGAGGCCGATGCTCGGGTTGGAGTACTGGCGGTAGGTGCCGGCAGCATAGTCCGGCCGCCAGCTCTTGAAGAAGGCGACAATTCCATCCTGACCCTTCACGCTGTCCGGAAACTGCAGGGGCAGGCCGCCGGCGGCATAGGTGCCGAGATCAAGCAGACTGACCTTCTCGAGCGCGCTGCCAGCCAAGGCCGGCATGTATTTGACCGCTGGATCCGATAGAGCCATCGTACCGGTTTGCTGCGCATAGGCGGCAAGCGTGGCGGTGAAGGTCTTGCTGATCGAACCGATCTCGAAAATGGTGTTTTCAGTGACCTTCTGGCCGCTTTCCTTCGATGCCACGCCGTAGTTGAAGAAGTAGCGCTTGCCCTTGATGGTAACGGCAACGGCCATGCCGAGAACGTCGTTTTCCTTCATGACCGGTTCGATCGCCTTGGCGACGATGCGGCCGAGTTGACCTTGTTCGCTTTCCGCCGCCTGCGCATTCGCGCCGAGCGCGAGCCAGGCAAAAGCAACAGACCCAAGCCTCGAAAAGGTAATATTTCTCATGGCAGCTACAGCATCCTCGTGGTTGTGCGATCCGCGGCGCCTGGGAGGGCTGCGGTCGTTGATCGCTTTTGTATGTCCAAAGACCCGCATATCGAAATCCGGGCTGTAATTTGAAGCAGGGAAGCCGATCGGGTGAAGCTGGTATAGGTGGCCTGTACGCATCGAACAAACGACGATATCTAGCGCCAGCCATTAGAATAATTTGGGTGTTCCGTGGTTCGACCTCATCTTCCCCTCAACGCGCTGCGGGCATTCGAAGCTTCGGCGCGGCACCTTAGCTTCACCAAGGCGGCGATCGAGCTGTGCGTGACGCAGGCCGCCGTCAGCCATCACGTAAAGAGCCTCGAAGGCCAATTGAACGTCATCCTGTTCAACCGGCTGCCTCGCGGCCTGATGCTGACGCCGGAAGGCGAAACGTTGCTGCCGGCGCTGCGCGAGGCGTTCGACCGCATCGCCGGAACGCTGGAACGTTTCGAGGGTGGCCACTATCGCGAGGTGTTGCGCGTCGGTGCGGTGGCGACGTTGGCGGTCGGCTGGCTGTTGCCGCGCCTCGCCGATTTCCAGGCGCGGCATCCTTTCATCGATCTGCGTCTTTCCACGAACAACAACCGTGTCGACATCGCCGCCGAGGGGCTGGACTACGCGATCCGCTTCGGGGCAGGGGCATGGCATGGTGTCGAGGCGGTCCGACTGCTGGAGGCACCACTTTCGGCGCTATGCGTTCCCAGCATCGCGGAGCAGCTCCACACGCCGGCCGACGTTTCCAGGCACACGCTGCTGCGTTCCTACCGCGCCGACGAGTGGCCGCAATGGCTGGCCGCGGCCGGCGCGCCGGCTAACATGCCGGTGCCGAAGAGCATCGTCTTCGATTCCTCGCTCGCCATGATGGAAGCGGCCTTCCAGGGTGCCGGCATTGCCTTGGCGCCGCCGCTGATGTTTTCCCGCCACCTCTTGGCCGACGCCATTCGGCAGCCCTTCTCCGTTGCCGTGACCATGGGGAGTTATTGGCTGACTCGCCTGCAGTCGCGCGCCGAAACGCCGGCAATGGTGGCTTTCCATGACTGGCTGGTGGAGGCAGCGAACGCCTGATGGGTTCGACCTGCTCGACACATCTTCTCGCTGCCTGAGATCAGCTCGGAATTGGCGCGGCCCCGCGCTTTCGGCGCGAGCCAAGCGCCCACAAGCGGAACCGATCGAGATAAATGTAGATGACCGGCGTCGTATAAAGGGTGAGCATTTGGCTGAGGATCAAGCCGCCGACGATCGCAACGCCGAGCGGCTGTCTGAGCTCGCTGCCTTCGCCAAGGCCGATGGCAAGGGGGACCGCGCCGAGCAGGGCTGCCATGGTGGTCATCATGATGGGCCGGAAACGCAGAAGGCACGCCTGGGAGATGGCGTCGCGCGCCGACATGCCCTGCTTGCGCTCGGCGTCCAGCGCGAAGTCGATCATCATGATGGCGTTCTTCTTGACGATGCCGATCAGGAGGATCACGCCGATCATCGCCATGATCGAGAACTCGATGCCGAAGGCGCCAAGCGCCAGCAGCGCGCCGACACCCGCCGACGGCAAGGTCGACAGGATGGTGAGCGGGTGGACATAGCTCTCATAGAGCATGCCCAGCACCACATAGACCGCTAGCAGTGCTGCCAGGATCAGCATCGGTTCGTTCGCAAGCGATTGCTGGAAGACGTTGGCGGTACCCTGGAATCCACCGTGGATGGTTACCGGCATGCCGATACGGTCCTGGGCCGCGTTGATCGCGGCAATCGCTTCGCCCAGCGCGACGCCCGGCGCCAGGTTGAAGGAAATGGTGGTGGCGACGAACAATCCCTGGTGGTTCACCGACAGCGGCGTGTTGCCTGGGGCATAGCTGGCAACGGCCGATAGCGGCACCATGGTTTCCCGCGCCGTGCTGACGGCGGCCCCGGTCGAACTCGCCGTCTTGCCGACAGCGCCAATGGAATTGTTGGCCTGATTGACCGCGGCATCGGAAACCTGCGCCGACGCGGCGCTCTTCTGACCCGATACGAAGGTTCCAGCCACCGCGTTGGTCTTTTGCGAGCCGCTGACCGAACCGCCCGACTTGCTGATATAGACCTGCTTGAGCGTGTCGGGGTGCTGCCAGTATTCCGGCGCCACCTCCATGATGACGTGATACTGGTTGCGGGCCACATAGATGGTCGAGACCTGGCGCTGGCCGAAAGCATCGTAAAGCGTGCTGTCGATCTGGCTGACGGTGATACCCAGCCGCGCCGCCGTATCCCGGTCTATGGTGAGGTCGATGTCCAGCCCCTTGTTCTGCTGGTCGCTGTTGACGTCGGTGAGCTTGGGTTCGGTTTGCAGGGCTATCGTCAGCTTCTGCGCCCAATCGCGGATTTCATCGGCGTCGTCGCCCTGCAACGTGTATTGGAATTGGGCATTGGACTGGCGCCCGCCAGCGCGAATGTCCTGCACCGACTGCAGGAAGAGCGTGGCGCCGGGTACGACGGCGAGTTGCGTCCTCAAACGCGCGATGACCGCGTCAGCCGAAACGTTGCGTTCGGCCTGCGGCTTCAGCGCCACATACATGGCGCCCGAATTGGTCTGGCCTCCGCCTGTGAAGGCGACCGCGCTGGCGACCGCCGGATCGTTCTTCACGATCTCGGCGAAACGGTTGACCTTGTCAGACATCGACTGGAACGAAATAGACTGATCGGCTTGGACAGAACCGACCAGCAACCCCGTATCCTGCTGGGGGAAAAAGCCTTTCGGGATAATGACATAGAGGTAACCGTTGAGGCAGAGCGTGGCCAGAAGCAGCAGCATGATCAGCCGCGGATGCCCGAGCGTCCACGACAGCGTGCTGCGATAGAAGTTGAACATGGCCTCGAAGGCGGCTTCGCTTGCCCGGTAGAGGCGCCCGTGCGGACCGCGTTCTTCCTTGCGCAACAGCACCGAGCACATCATGGCCGTGGTGGTCAGCGAGACGACCAGCGAAATCAAGATCGCCGCCGAAAGGGTGACCGCGAATTCGCGAAACAGCCGCCCGATGATGCCGCCCATCAACAGGATCGGGATGAAGACGGCAATTAGCGAAACGCTCATCGACAGGACGGTGAAGCCGACCTCCTGCGTACCCTTGATCGCCGCCTGGACGGGAGACAGGCCTGCGGAGCGGTGCCGTGCGACGTTTTCAAGGACGACGACCGCATCGTCGACGACAAAGCCGGTCGCCACCGTCAGCGCCATCAGCGACAAATTGTCGAGACTGAAGCCAAGCAGATACATGACGCCCAGCGTGCCGACCAGCGAGACCGGGACCGCCACGACCGGTATCAGCGTGGCGCGTACGTCGCGCAAGAAGGCGAAGACGACCAGGATGACCAGGCCGAGCGCGATCATCAATGTGAGCTCGACCTCCTTCAGCGAGGCGCGGATCGTGTTGGATCGGTCGACGGCGACCGAAAGATCGATCGCCGGCGAGATCGACGCCTTCAGCGTCGGGATCAGATCCTTCACCCGGTCGACGGTATCGATGATGTTGGCGTTCGGCGACCTGGTCATGACGATGAGAACGGCCGGCTTGCCATTGGCCAGGCCGGAATTGCGGATATTCTCGACGGAATCGACGACCTCGCCGACATCGGTCAGCCTGACCGGGGCGCCGTTGCGGTAGGCGACGATGAGGGGACGATAGTCTTCCGCACGCAGGCTCTGATCGTTGGCATAGATCTGATACCGCTCCGGCCCGACGTCGATGGCTCCTTTCGGCGCATGCGCGTTGGCTGAGCTCAATGCTGCGCGCACGTCTTCCAGCCCGATGCCGTAATGATAGAGGGTCTGCGGCGTTAGTTCGACACGCACTGCTGGCAAAGAACTGCCCGCGACGTCGACCTCGCCGATGCCTTCGACCTGCGAAAGTTTCTGCGCCAGAACGGTGCTTGCGGTGTCGTAGATCTGGCCGCGCGTCAGCGTGTCGGAGGTCAGCGCCAGGACCAAGATCGGCGCGTCCGCCGGGTTGACCTTCCTGTAGGTCGGGTTGGAGCGAAGGCTGGCTGGCAGGTCCGCCCGAGCTGCGTTGATGGCGGCCTGCACGTCACGCGCGGCACCGTCGATGTCACGATCGAGACCGAATTGCAGCGTCACCCGCGTCGAGCCGACACTACTGGACGAGGTCATTTCATTGACGTCGGCGATTTCGCCGAGATGCCGTTCGAGCGGGCTCGCCACCGTGTTGGCCATCACCTGCGGACTGGCGCCAGGCATGGAGGCGCGCACGGAAATGACGGGATAGTCGACCTGCGGCAGTGGCGAGACCGGCAACAATGGAAAAGCCACCAGTCCCGTCGCGAACAGGCCGATAGTGAGCAGCATGGTCGCCACCGGACGCCGGATGAACGGGACTGACAGGTTCATGGCGCGAAGTCCGCGCCACGTCCCCGGGCTATTTCCGGGCCGGCGCCACGCAGGCGGGTCGCCAGCCGGTCGAACCACAGGTAGATGACCGGCGTCGTGAACAGAGTCAGCACCTGGCTGAACAGCAAGCCGCCGACGATGCTGACGCCGAGCGGATGGCGCAGTTCTGAACCGACACCGGTGCCGAGCATCAGCGGCAGTGCGCCAAGGACGGCGGCGACCGTGGTCATCAGGATCGGCCGGAAGCGCAGGAGACACGCCTGGAAGATGGCATCGCGCGGCGACTTGCCTTCGTTGCGTTGTGCGTCGAGCGCGAAGTCGATCATCATGATCGCGTTCTTCTTGACGATACCAATCAGCAGGATGATGCCGATCAGCGCAATGATGGTCAGGTCTTCGCCGGCGATCATCAGCGCAAGCAGTGCGCCGATGCCTGCGGATGGCAACGTCGAGAGAATGGTGATCGGGTGGATGAAACTCTCATAGAGAACGCCGAGCACGATATAGACCGTCACCACCGCCGCCAGGATCAGGAACAGCTCATTGCCAAGCGAGGCCTGGAAGGCACTGGCCGTGCCCTGGAAAGAGGCGGTCACGGACGCCGGCATGCCGATTTCGGCCTGCGCCTGCTGGATTGCGGCCACCGCGCCGCCGAGCGAAGCGCCCGGCGCAAGATTGAATGAAACGGTCGTCGCCGGGAACTGGCCCATATGTGTGATCTGGAGCGGCACCGTGTCGACCCGCATCTTGGCGAAGACCGACAGCGATATCGGGCCACCGCCGGTCGATGTCGGCACGTAGATCGACGAAAGCGATTTGAGGGACTGCTGCAGTTCGGGATCGGCCTCGAGGATGACTCGGTACTGGTTGGAGGCGGTGAAGATGGTCGAGACGATGCGCTGGCCGAAAGCATCGTAGAGCGCGTTGTCGACCGTGGCCGGCGTGACGCCGAAGCGGGCAGCCTGGTCGCGATCGATATCGACGAAGACGGCGAGACCACGATTAGAAAGATCGCTCGCAACGTCAGCCAGTTGCGGCAAGGTGTTTAGTTTGTCGATCAGCTTCGGCGTCCATTCGGCCAGCTCGCCGGCGCTCGCATCCTGGAGCACGAATTGATACTGCGTGCGGCTGACGGTGCCGTCGATCGTCAGATCCTGCACCGGCTGCATGTAGAGGGTGATGCCGGGCAGGGCGGCGGCTTCCTTTTTCAACCGGGCGATGACGGTCGAGATGTCAGCGGTGCGCTGCTCGTGCGATTTCAGATTGATCAGCATGCGGCCGACATTCAGCGTCGTGTTGGTGCCGTCGACGCCGATGAAGGAGGACAGGCTTTCCACGTCCTTGTCTTGCAGGATGACTGCGGCAAGCCGCTGTTGCTGGTCCGCCATCGCTGCATAGGATGTCGATTGCCGCGCCTCGGTGACGGCCTGGATCACGCCGGTATCCTGAACCGGAAAGAAGCCCTTCGGGATTTCGACATAGAGGATCGCGGTGGCCACCAGCGTGGCAAAGGTGACCGCGAGCGTCACTGCCTGCCGGTCGAGCACCCAGTTCAACATGCGACCATAGCCGCGGATCACCCATTCGAAGAAATCGTGGCTGGCGCGCTGGAAGGCGTTTTCGCGCACCTCAGAGATCGGTTGCAGCAGCCTGGCGCAGGCCATGGGCACGAGCGTCAGCGAGACCACCGCCGATATCAGGATGGTGGTGGCGAGGGTGACGGCGAATTCGCGGAACAGCCGCCCGACGACGTCGCTCATGAACAGCAGTGGGATCAGCACCGCGATCAGCGAAACGGTCAGCGAGATGATGGTGAAGCCGATCTGCTCGGAGCCCTTAAGCGCCGCTTGCAGCGGTGTGTCGCCTTCCTCGATGTAGCGCGAGATGTTCTCAATCACCACGATGGCATCATCAACGACGAAGCCGGTCGCCACTGTCAGTGCCATCAGCGACAGATTGTCGAGGCTGTAGCCGAACATGTACATGACGCCCAGCGTGCCTACGAGGGAGAGCGGTACCGACAGGCTGGGGATCAGCGTGGCGCGGGCGCTGCGCAGGAAAACGAAGATGACCAGCACGACCAGGACGATGGCCAGCGACAGCTCGTATTCGACATCGTGCACCGAGGCGCGGATGGTCGTGGTGCGGTCGGTGAGCACAGCGACGTCGACGGAATGCGGCAGCGAGGCTTGTAGCTGTGGCAGCAGCGCCTTGATGCGGTCAACCACGTCGATGACGTTGGCACCGGGCTGGCGCTGCACGTTGACGATGATCGCCGGCGTGGTGTTCATCCAGGCGGCGAGCTTGTTGTTCTCGGTGGCGTCCACCACGGCGCCGACATCGCTCAACCTTACGGGCGCGCCGTTCTTGTAGGCCACGATCAGCGACCTGTACTGATCGGCGCTCTGCAGCTGGTCGTTGGCGTTGACGGTGTAGGCGCGCGAAGGGCCGTCGAAATTGCCCTTGGGCTGGTTGACGTTCGCGCTGGCCAGCGTGGTGCGCAAATCGTCCATGTTGAGCCCGTAGGCGGCGAGCTTGCGCAGATCGGCCTGGACACGCACGGCCGGTCGCTGCCCACCCGACAACGAAACCAGGCCGACGCCGGGAAGCTGCGAGATTTTCTGCGCCAGACGCGTGTCGGCGAGCGCCTGCACGTCGCGCAGCGCCATGTTCGTCGAGGTGAGGCCGAGCGTCAGCACCGGCGCGTCGGCGGGGTTGACCTTGGCATAGATCGGCGGTGCCGGCAGATCGGCTGGCAGCAGATTGCCGGCCGCGTTGATGGCCGCCTGGACCTCCTGCTCGGCGACGTCGAGCGAAATGGCCAGGCTGAACTGCAGCGTGATCACCGAGGAACCGGCCGAGCTGATCGAATTCATCTGCTCCAGATTGGGGATCTGGCCAAGCTGCACCTCAAGCGGTGCAGTGATGGAAGAGGTCATCACGTCCGGGCTGGCGCCGGGATAGAAGGTCTGGACCTGGATGGTCGGGTAATCGACCTGGGGCAGGGCGGAAATCGGCAGGAAACGAAACGCCAGAATGCCCGACAGCATGATCGCGACCATCAGCAGCGATGTCGCGACCGGCCGCAGGATAAACGGGCGGGACGGATTCATGGCGATTGGCCGGTCTGGTTGCGCCGGTGTTTGCCGTCGCCGTGCTTGTGTGCTGAGGCATCCGGCTTGGCCGGGTCGCCTTGCTGCGGCGCGGGCGGCGTGGCTGCGACTGGTGGCGTCGCGGCATCATTGCCCGGTTGCGCCGCGTTGATCTTCATGCCGTCGCGCAACCTGTCGACGCCATCGACGACCACCGTCTCGCTGGCCTTCAAGCCGGAGAGTATCTGGGTTTTCTCGCCATTCATGGTGCCAAGCGTCACGGTGCGCACGGAAACCGTGCTGTCGGCGTTCACCACATAGACGAAGGTGCCCGGCGCGCCGCGCTGGACAGCGGCGGTCGGCGCGATGATGGCGTCGGCATGGGTGTCGACGAGAAGCCGGATGTTGACGAATTGGTTGGGGAAGAGGGCGTGGTCCTCGTTCGCGAAGGTCGCGCGCAACTTGATCGTGCCGGTCGTCGGGTCGATCGCGCTGTCGAAGGTTTCCAGTTGCCCGTCGCCCAGTTTGGCATTGCCGGTGCGGTCGAACGCGGTGACGGGCAGCGTGGCGCCCTGGCCGAGACGCCGGCGGATTGCCGAGAGCTGGTCCTCCGGCACGGTGAACAGCACGCTGATCGGCTGCAGCCGCGTGATGACCACGATGCCGTTGGCATCGCCGGGCGTTACGTAGTTGCCTTCGTCCACCAGGCGCAGGCCTGCACGGCCGTCGACCGGCGAGACGATGCTGGTGTTGGAGAGATTGACCTTGGCCGCCTGCACGGTTGCCAGGTCCGACGCCAGCGTGCCCTGATACTGCGTCACAAGGGCCGCCTGTGTGTCATAAGCCTGGCGCGTGGTGGCGCCGGTCTTGACCGTCGTTTCGGCTCGGGTCAGATCCAGTTTCGCGTTGTCCAGGAGGGCCTGGTCACGGGCCAGCTGGCCCACCGCCTGCCCGAGTGACGCCTCAAAGGAGCGCGAGTCGATCTTGGCGAGCAGGTCGCCTTTCTTGACATCCTGTCCTTCCTTGAAGGCGATCTGGACAAGCTGACCGGTGACCTGGGTACGCACCGTCACGGTGGCGAGCGATGTCACCGTGCCCAGGGCGTCGAGCGTGACGTCGACATTGCCGGTCGAGATCGTCGCGGTGCCGACGGCGGCGGGCGGCGCGGAGCGCCGGCTGAAACTGGGAGCCGGTTGCTGCGTCGGTTGCGACCGCTGCCACCACCAGTAGCCGCCGGACGCGATCACCGCCAGAACGACAAGCCATGCCAGCCAACTGCCCGATCGACGTTGCTCGGCAGCCTGCGCTTCCTTTGGAAGTTCCACACGCTGTTCCAAGGCCGCACTCTCCAGCGATTCGCCTGTTTTTTAAGACGAAGGCCCCGGCGTGTCGAATTAACAGTTCGCAAGGTTGGCTTGTCGGGACCAGTGCTCAGGGACCAATGGCGGCGCGGAAACGGAACGCGAAATCCTCCATTACGCTCGGTTCCGCATCCGAAACGGCCCAGTAGGAGAAGGCCCCGTCGTCCCATCGCAGCATTGAGAAGCCTCCACCTGTCGGCTTGGAGGGCATCGGCGTGGCGGTTCCTTCACGGGGGATTGCAACCAGCGTGATCAGGTGTTCGCGATAGCGGTAGACGAGTGCAGGCACCGGCCGATTGCCGACGACTTCGACGCGCCCGCCGACGAGCGAGAAACCGTCCTTGGTCAGATCCGGCGCAGGAGGAGACACACCGATCCTGGCATCCAGCCACGGTTTCACCGTATGGCGATCCGAAGAGACGACATCCACTGGCGCGGCTGCCAGCAGGCTGCGGCGATGGTCATTGGCGATCGCCGTGGCAAAATCCTCCTGCATGCCGGGCGCCATCATCCAGTAGGTTGCTCCGCTCGCCAGCCCGGCGGTGACAACGACCGACGCGGCAAGGGCGCGCCAATCGTCCCACCGAGCTTTCCATGAGATGTTGTTGTTGGCTGGCGAGGGTGCCTTTTCGCCTTCCTGCGCCAACGCCGCCATGCGCGCGGCAAAAGCGGGATCGGCTTCCGTTCGAGGCAATGCGAGAACTGCCCGCCGCAGGGCGACGATGCGCTGATGTTCCGCAGCAAGCGTTGGGTCTTCGGCGAGCCGCCGCTCGAGCGTCATGGCCTTCGCTGCGTCGAGTTCGCCATCGACAAGCGCGTGAAGGAGCAGGTGCAAATCCCGAGAATCTCTGGGCAATCCGTCCTTGTCAATCATGACTTGCCCCCGAGCTTCGAGATCAGCGCGGCACGTGCCCGCGCGAGGCGCGACATGACGGTGCCCAGCGGCAGATCAAGCACCGCCGCGATCTCGCGATAGGCCAGATCGTTGACATCGCGCAACACGATCACCTCGCGAAACGGATGTGGGAGTGCCGCGATGGCAGCCTCTAAGGCCGCGTGGTCGCTCTTGGCGATGAGCGCTGCCTCCGGACCATTGGCGAACGGAGCGTCGTTGCCGTACCCCGTCGCCAATTCATCAAGGTCGGTCATGTCGCCGACCACGACGACATTGCGCGGACGATTGCGTGCAAGCCACGAATAGGAGGTGTTGCGTACGATCGTCAGCAACCAGGCCCGGGCGTTGCCGCCGGCATAGGTGCCAATACCGGCATGGGCCTTGAGACAGGCCTCCTGGACGACATCTTCCGCGTCGGTTGCGTTGCCGGTGAGCCAGCGAGCCAGCGACAAGGCATCGCCGAGATGGGGCAGAACCACCTCGCCAAACCGTCCGGCAGGAGCCTTGCCGCTCAACTCCACAGCATCATCCGGCACTCCGTAGCAGTGTCCAGAACCGCATTCAGGGCGTGACGACGACCTTGCCCTGCATGTGGGGGTGCAGTCCGCAATAATAGGCGAAGTCGCCAGCCTTGGAAAAGGTGAAGGTATAGGTGTCGCTGGTGTCAAGCGCCTTGGATCGGAAACCGCCGTCCGTTGCCACGATCTGGTGCGGAATGTCGTCATCGTTACGAAAGGTGACCGTTGTCCCCGCCTTCACGGTCAGGGTCTGTGGGGTGAAGGCGAAGTTCTCGATCTTGATTGCGGGCGCATCCGCGGCATGCAGCGGTGCATTCACCGCAACGGACAGGCTGAGGCCGAAGAAGATCGCTGCCAGTTGCGGGGCAGGGGGACGAAAACGGAGCATAAGGTGTGTTCCTTTCCATTGGAATTCAGACATCTGCGAGGGTGGTGTCGATGATGGCGAGTTCGTTGGAACCCTGCTTCACCGAAACGCCGCTGGTACCGAGCAGGCCGCGCAATTTGCCAGCGTCGACCGTCATCGGTCCGGGCGCGGGGGCGGTGCCGGGCGCAGGCTGGGGGAAGGCGGTCGAACGCGCGGTATGGAATGTCACATTGCCTTCCACCTTCTGCATGATCTGGTGGATGTGGCCGTTGAGGACGGTGACCGAGCCGAAGCGCTTGAGCAGTGCCAGCGCTTGGGCCGCGTCGTCGGTGCCCCATCCCCATTCGGGATAGATGGCCCAGAGCGGAATGTGGGCGAAGACCACGATCGGCGTGGAACTGCTCAATGCGCGTAAATCATCGGCCAGCCAGGTGAGCTGCTCGGCGCCAAGATTGCCAAGTCCTCCTGCCTTCAGATTGACGACGTTGACGAGACCGACGAAGTGCACGCCGTTCTGGTCGAAAGAATACCAGCCGGCGCCCTTGGTACCCTTGCCGTAACGGTCGAGATAGGCTTGCCCGTTGGCGTCATCGACGAGGTCGTGCTCGCCGGGCACGTAATGCACGTCAAAGCCCGCGCCACCGATAATCTGGGCGGCGTTGTCGAACTGTGCCGGCTTGGAAAGATGCGTGATGTCACCGGTGTGGATCAGGAAGGCTGGCTTCACCTGCAACGTCGCGATCTTCGCCATCGCCTCTTTCAGCGTGTCGATGGCGTGCGGGTTGGCGGCCTTGTCGAAGCCGATATGGCTGTCCGATATCTGCAGGAAGGTGAATCCGGACGAAAGCGCCTCGGCTGCCTCGGCCTGGCCGAGCAGATTGAGCGATTTGGGAACGCCGCCTGAAATCGTCCATAACACGCCTGTACCCGCCCAGATCATGCATTCGAGTGCGTGGCGCCGGCTTATGCCATGCTCGTCATTGTCGTGATGGTGGCTCATGTGGATCTCCCATCGCGCCGTGTGTGGCGCATACTGGGGAGACCCGTGGAGGCGGCCGTTTATTCCATCGGTCCCTGCGTTGTTCGGTCACGAAGGCGTGATGGTGGATCGGTGACCTGTATGATCTGCAAGCCGGGCTGTTAGCGTCCGCCAGCGCCCAGGGTCAGCACTTCGAGCGGGGTTGTGATAACGATGTCCGCGGCTGACGACAGCGACTGCCCGATCCCTTGCGCGAAGCGGTTGACGCGGCTGGTCACGTCGGCATTTCTCCCAAGCGCGCGTGCATCTTCTTCGTTCAACCCTTGTCCCAAGAGTTTGATAACATTTGCATTGTCGGCAAAAGTGGTGTGACCCAGCTCATCGCCCGGCTTGACCTTGGAGAGGTCGACGACGATCACGCCGTAGCTGACAATGTCCTTGGCGTTGAGGTAGTCGCCCAGCCTTGGCTTGTCGCCGGCGATCCAGCTCGAAATATCCAGAGCCCGATCGTCCTTCGAGGCGAGCACGATGAAGGGATGCTTTGGTTTGCCATAGCGCTCCATCTGGCTCTTGAAGACATCGACGTCGAGATCGGGTGAAGCGAGCACAACATCGCCGAGCTTGCCGCTAAGGTCCTTGTCCTTGGTGATGGCGAGCTGGCGCAATGCCTCCATGGTCACCCAATTGCCGAGCGAATGAGCGACGATGTCGATGCGCTTGGCGCCGGATTTGGCGACGAGGCGGAGCGTTTCCTCCAGCGCGTCGCGGGCGACGGTGGCGCTGTTGGTGTCGTAGACATAGTCCACGGTCTTTCCTGCCGACGCCCAGGTAAACAGCACCGGAGCGCCGGTGTAGCCGGAGTCCTGGGCGATCTGGGTGATGCGGTAGACCGCGTCGTCAAAATGGGTGTTGTAACCGTGGATGAACACCAGGGCATGACCTCCATGCGCCTTGATGTCGGCACTGAGCGCCCTGGAAAAAGCCTCGTCGTCGCGATAGCCGGAAATTTCCTTCGCGGTGAAATATTTGGCTGGGTCCGCGACATTGCCGGGCGGGCGTTCGATACGGCCTGGTTTGTGGATCGCGGGCACGCTGACATCGACCATCGCATAGGCGGCCTTTCGCGATCGCTGGCCTGAATAGACTTCGCGTGGGTCTTTCGCTTTGGCGCGCGTGGTGGCGATGTAGATGTGGTGGTCGCGTGCGATCGACGAGGCGGGGGCCGCCGTCTCGGTGGCAGGAAGCAGATCATGCTGATTTCCGGCACAACCGCCCGCCAGTGCCAGGCTGGCGACTGCCAGTGCGCGGATGTGTGCGGAAATGCTGGAAAATCGTAGCACGGCCATTCCTCTAGCTGCCGGTCCGCAGCCAATCCAACAGTTTCGCCTCAAGACCACTGAAACCGCCGGTCCGAACCAAGAGCTAACAGTGCGCGTTTCCACTTTTGTCGAGCCGCTCAGGGCAAACGTCAGTGCTAATCAAGTCAAGGCAACCACGGCAGGACCAAGGATGGTGAGCAGGATGTTGCCGATCGCGTAAGGCACGGTGAAGCCGAGCGCGGGCGCTGGGCTTTCCGCGACATCGCTGGCGGCAAGCATGGCCGCATCCTGCGTCTGTGCACCGGCCAGCGCGCCCATCAGCAGCACCGGGTTTATCTTCAGGACGAAGTGACCAACGAACAGGCCGACGATCTGTGGCACCAGCGTGACGATGACACCGGCAAGCAGCAGAGTGACGCCGTGCGATCCCATCGCGGAAATGGCTTGCGGCCCGGCCGTCAAGCCAACGAGGGCGCAGAAGGAGGCAAGGCCGAAATCCCACATGATCTGGGTTGCCGCCACCGGCACGTTGGAGCGCTCGGGCCGGCGTGCATGCCACCAGCCGAAGATCAGGCCCGCGACGAGCGCACCGCCACCGGCGGAAAGCGTGATCGGCAAGCCAGCAACGGTCAGCGTCAGCAAGCCGATCAGCACGCCGACAAGCAGGCCGGCGGCAAGGAAGGCGACATCTGAACGGTTGTTGTTGTTTGCCACGGTGCCGATTTGCGGCAGCGCGGCGGCAAGCCGGTCGGCCGGGCCGGCGAGCGACAGCGTATCGCCCGGCAACAATATGGTTTGCGCCGTGACGGGGATGTCGTGTGATTGGCGGCGGATGCGACGCAGGAACAAGCCATGGCCAACGGCGCCCAGCTTTGCCACGGCATCGTGCAGGCTAAGCCCTGCGAAGGATGGATGAACGATCACCTCCGCGCCGTCGCCCAGAAGATCGTTGACGAGTTCCTCTGCGGCAACTTCCTTGCCGATCTGGCCGGCGACCTTGACGATGGCCGGTCGGTAGCCTTGGACAGAGACGAGATCGCCTCGCTGCAGGAGTAGGTCCGGCGTGACCATTAGATCCGCGCGGTTGCGGCGTACACGCTGTACCGCTGCCTGTGGACCGAACTTCCGTTCCAGTTCGCCGACTGTTTTGCCGTCGGCGGCATCGACACGGAAGACACGTGCCACTAGCGAACGGAAGTCGAGCAGTTCGCCGCCGGTGGTCAGGGCTTTGGCCTGCTCCGCTTCCAGTTTCTGCGCTGCATCCTTCAGATTGACGCCGATGAGGCGTGGGCCGACTTGCGAGCAGAACAGCACCACGCCGATGGTGCCGAAAACATAGGTAAGCGCGAAGGCAACCGCGGCATCGCCTTGCACCTTGCGCAACGCGTCCGCCGACAGGCCGAGTTCGTTCAGAGCACCGTAGGCGGTGCCGAGCATCGCAGTCTGGGTAAGGCCACCGGCGGCAACGCCGATGGCGATGCCCTGGTCGAGGCCGAACAGTCTGGCCACAAGCGCGGTGGTGAAGAGGCCAACCACAGCGACGACAACGGCGATCAGGGCCTGCGGCAATGTCGAGCGTCCGAGCGAGGCGAAGAATTGCGGGCCACTCTGGAAACCCACCGCGAAGACAAAAAGCAGGAAGGCGACGGACTTGAGTGTTGGTGACAGATCCGGCACCGCCCCGCCAAACACCGCGCCGAGGAAAGTTCCGGCAATAAGCGTTCCGGCGGCGTTGCCGAAGGAGAAGCCGGCAAGTTTCTGGCGCCCGAGCAGCACGCCGAGCGCCACGGTGAGGAACAGCATGGCTTCGGGCGTGCCGATGATGGGCTTCAAAAGGTCAAGCATCGGCGGTTTTCCAATCCCCAAAACCATCTCGACATCGCGGTGCGCCGGGCCGGGAGCCGTGCATGGCCCGGACCGGCGTCAAACCCGATGTAGCGTCAGTGTGCGAGCAGCATCGCGAAGTAGCCGAAGACGGTGAGCAACACGCCCGACACCGCATAACCGACCGGAAAACCGATCCACGGCACGTTGGAGCCGAGCAGCTTCGCCGCCTCGCGTGCTGGGCCGGAATGGCTGCGCGCACCGGCGACCCCGCCCATCAGAAGCGCTGGGTTCATCTTGAACACGTGATAGCCGATCGCCCACACCACGAAGGGGGGGATCGAGCAGGTCAAGAAACCGACGATGAATATCTTCACGGCAATGGTGCCAGTGAGCTGGGTCAGCAGATCGGCGCCGGCATTGATGCCGACGATGCAGACGAAAACGATCAGGCCCATGTCTTCCAGAATGTTGCGCGCGGCATTCGGCGTGTTGCCGAAGAAACGCAGCCTCGACACCACCGAGGACACCAGGATGCCGGACACCAGCAGGCCGCCGGCATTGCCGAGGCCGACGGCGGAACCGAAAGCCGGCACCTCGATCAGGCCGATGAGCAGGCCGAGGATCATGCCGAAGGACAGCGTGAGCAGATCGGTAGCCGTGTTATGGCGTGCGACCTTGCCGACCAGCTTGCCGGCGGCATCGACGGCGCTCTTCAAGCCCGTGAAGAACAACACGTCGAAACGTTCCAGCTTGGTTTCCAGACCGATCGGGATCGGCACGCCGCCGCGCTCGATGCGGGTGAGCTGCACCTGGCCGGCGATCGGCGAGGAGCGGTATTCCTTGAGCGCCTTTCCGATAGCGTCCTTGTTCATGACGACGATCTCGGCCTGATCAAGCGGGATGTTGAGCACGCGGGCGTCCGGAACTTCGGGGCCGATGATGCCCATGTGATCGGTCAGCGCGTTCAGGTTGCCGCCAAGCGCAAGGATGTCGCCGCGCTGAAGCTTGAGATCGGCATCGGCGCCGAGCAACTGTTTGCCACGCTCGACATTCTCGATCTGGTATTCCGGATAGGACTTGCGGAACTCGGCAATGGTCTTGCCCGCCACCTTGTCGCTGTCCAGCCGGTAGGCACGGAAACCGAACGGCTGGTAACCAGACAGGCCGGCATCGTCAACATTCGGCACACCGTGCTCCGCCTCATATTGCGTCGCGGCTGCCTTGGCGTCGACGCCCCACCATTGCGGCAGATATTTGGTGATCAGGATGATGCCGACCGTGCCCCAGATGTAGGTGATGCCGTAGGACAAGGCGATCATCGCCGAAACCTGGTCATGCGTGGTGCCGCCGGGCAGCGGCACGACGCCCGAGGTTATCGCCTGGTCGGCGGAACCGAGGGCGGCCGACATGGTCATGGCGCCGGCCAGGATGCCGCCGGCCGTGCCGATCGGCAGGTTGAGCAGCTTCACGCCGGCTACCACGATAAACAACCCCAAGAACGAGCAGAGCACCGCAAGGAAGGCGAACTTCAGCCCGTCGCCCTTCAGCCCGTTGATGAAGGAGGGGCCGACACGCAGGCCGACGCCATACATGAACAGGTAGTAGAAGAGCAGCTTGGTGAAATCGTCGAGCTGGAAGCGGGTGCCATAGTAGGACCCCAGCACCGCGACCGCGCAGCCGACGATGATCGACGCGGCGACCGAGCCGAGACCATACCCCTTGATCTGCCACGAGCCGACCCAGATCGACAGGCCGACCACGAGAAACAAGAGGATGTAAGGGTTGGCGCCCAGGAAACTCATAAAAGCAGCCATGGAGATGTCCTTTCGCTCCGGGGCGCCGGCCCCTTGCGTTTAGCTGGATTCTCAGATGATCAGCACTTGCTCGGCGTCACCTTGTGCGGGTCGTGCAGCTTGGGCGGCGTGGCGTTGCCGCCATGCTGCTTCAGCCAGTCGCAAGCGTTGATGATGTCCTTGGCCAGGCCGTTGATGACATTGTGGTTGAGATGCGGGCGCACCACCACGCGCAGGCTGTTCACCGTCTGGGCGTCCGGCGGCATCGTGTAGGCCGACAGGACCCAGCCGCGCTCGCGTACCTTGGCCGAAACATCGAACTCGTTGAAATTCTTGAATTCCGGCTTAAGCGTCAGCGCCACGACGGGGATGCGCTGTGTCTTGTTCATGATCTCGAAATAGCCGCTCTCGACGAGCAGTTCGCGCAGATGCTCCGCGTTTTCCAGCGTACGCGTCATGATCTCCTTGTAGCCTTCGAAACCAAGGCGCAGGAACGCGTAATACTGGTAGGCGATCTGCGCGGCATTGCGGCTGAAATTCAGCGTCGCGGTCGGCATCTCGCCGCCGAGATAGTTGACGTAGAAGACGAGATCCTCGTTGAAGATCGAGCGCTCGCGGAAGATCACCCAGCCGAGCCCCGGCGGGACCAGGCCGAACTTGTGGCCCGACGCATTGATCGACAGCACGCGCGGCAGGCGGAAATCCCATTTGTAATCGGGGTAGAGGAACGGGTTGACGAAGCCGCCGGAAGCGCCGTCGATGTGCATCGGGATCGAGATGCCGGTGCGCTTCTCATAGGCGTCGAGCCAGTCATGGATTTCCTGGATGTCGTCGTCTTCGCCGGTGAAGGTCTGGCCGGCGATGGCGACCACGGCGATGGTGTTTTCGTCCACGAGCTTGTCGAGATGTTCGGTGGTCAGCCGGTAGTTGCCTGGCTTCAGCGGCGCGATGCGCGGCTCGACATCGAAATAACGCAGGAACTTCTTCCACACGATCTGGACGTTACCGCCGGTGACCATGTTGGGTTTCGAACTGTCCTTGCCGGCAGCTTCGCGCGCCTTGCGCCAGTTCCACTTGTGAGCGAGGCCGGCCAACATGCAGGCTTCCGAGGAGCCGACCGTGGCGGTGCCGTAAGGCTCGACGCCCTTGGGGCCGTTCCACAGCTGGTGCAACCAACGCACCATACGGCCCTCCATGGCGAAGAGCTGCGGGTACATGTCGTGATCGATGTAGTTCTTCAGGAAATGGCTGTGCAGGATTTCGAGCGCTTCCGGCTCGGTGAATGTCGTCACGAAGGACGACAGGTTCATCACCGGCTGCGAGTCGGTCCATGCCTCGCTGTTCACCACCGACTTGGCAGCGAAAGCCGACATGCTGTTTCTCGGAAATTCATCTTCCGAAATATCCTCGTTGAATTGATCGAAGAAGATGTCGAAGGGCGATTTGTGTTTCACGGTGAATTTCCTCGCATGGTGGTTTCGACGTGTAGTCCGCACAGGCTTGCAGCTGCAGGCCAGTTCTGGACGAGTTCGAGTGATGCCGACCTGGCACGAAGATAGCCGGCATTCTTGCCGGTCAGAGCGACCGGCTGGCCCGACCCTATGAGCAGGAGATGTCGGCACGGTGAATGCCGAACAATATCGAGAAGGGCGTCGCCAGAACGGCGAACGAACATGGCCATCCCCTCAGTCTGCCCTCGCAATTGAGAGCAAGTTCAGCCCCCGCCAACCTGCTAATATAAGTATTCCTGCATAACGGGACTGGATTGTCCAGACGATTTTCTGAACACTCGTCCAGTTATTTTTACCTCATGAAAGATGCTTAACGAATTGTACGGACAGCATAATGGGCGCGCCGAATGATGCTGGCGACGTTCGATATTTTTATGCTGCGCGGACGCCACGCCTGAGCAAGAACTGCACGGTTTTCTGGCGAAAGATGACGATCTGCCACTAAGTTTTGCGTCGCGGAAAAGAACATACTTATCCCAGCGGAAATCCCGGGACGGTTGTTGCCGGGTCTTCCGGGAGGAAGTCGGCAAACGATCAGAAGCGGCCGGGGCCATTGCGATTGGTGAGCGTGCCGGTGGCAAAGGCGAGCGTTGCGGCAGCGACCAGCGAGTCCGAATAGGCGGTGGCCTTGGCGAATTTCGCCTGGAGGAGGGCGGTCTGCGCGATGGAGACGTCGGTGATCGTGCCGAGGCCCTGCTTGTAGTAGTCGAGCGCGGCGTTATAGGCGGTCTGTGCCGAACTGGTCAGCTCACTCGCCGCGCCGTGGCCGGCGAGAGACGTTCGCAGCATATCGTATGCAGTGACGATCTCGCGCGCCGCCGTGTTCTGCAACTGCGCCATTTCCTGTTCGGAAGCGGCCGCCTGGGCAACCGCGCCTTGCAGGCGCGCGTCGCGCAGGCCGCCGTCGAAGATCGGCATGGTGATCCCGACAACGAGATTGGCGTTGGGCTGGTTCACGTTCAGCCTGGTGCGCAGGTCGAACCGCGAATCCTCGGTCGAGAGCGTTCCAATGTTGCGGTTGATGTTGCCGGCGATCGCGATCTTGGGCATGAACTCGGCGCGGGCAGCGGCAATGCCACTGCGATCAGCTTGCAGCTTCGCAAAGGCAGCCTGCACATCCGGTCGGCGTTGCAGCGAGGTGGCGATCAGCCGGTCGAGATCGGCCGGGACGGCCTTCGGCAGCACGCGGCTGGAAATGTCCTGGATATTAATCTCGGTCGTGGGCGTAATGCCGATCGCTTCCAGCAATCCCATGTAGGAACTGCGCTCGTGCCCCTGCGACTGGGTGAGGTTGAAGCGCGCTTGCGCCACCTGTTGTTTGGCGGTGGCCGCCTCCATGGTGGTGGCGAGCCCACGCCCCATACGGGCCTCGGCGGCTTCAAGAACCAGTCTGGAGTTGGCCAGCGTGCCCTGGGCGATCTTCAGTTGCACGCGGGCCGCGGTCAGGATGAAGAAGGCATTCGATACATCGAAGATCAGCTTCTGATGCGTGCCGTTGAAAGTGACGTTGGCGCCATAGGAAAGATGATTGGCGGCATCCCGCATCGCTTCCCGCTGGCCGAAGTCGAACAGCAACCACTTGACCGTGAGGGAAGGGACCACCTGCGTGCCGGTGGTGGTCAAGGTGCCGGCCGGTATCGGAATGGGAATGAGATTGAGGCCGGGCGCGGTCGCCGAAGTCTGTTCGAACCCAGCTACGACATCAGCCGTGATAATCGGCAGGTAGGTCGCCTCCGTCGCACCAACCGCGATCGCCGCCTGCCGTGCCCGCTGCCAGGCCGCCCGCGTGACCGGATTGGCCATCTGGGCCATGTCGATCAGTTCGGGCAGCGAATAGGCATGCTTGGGGTCGATGGTCGGCGTGTTGAGCGTGATCGGGATCGCCGGATTTGGTGTCAGCCCGAAATCGGGCTTGCCGTCGACCGCCTTCGGAGCGGCGGCGATATTGCCAGGAGCCTTCGAGGACGGTTTGTCGGCGCTCGGCGGTGCAAGGTCGTGCAGCGCGGATGCGGTGCAGCCGGATAGGAGGAAGGCGGCGCCAATAAGGGCGTAGCGAAGCACGCGCAGCCGACCAACCCGGCCATCAGCGGGCCGGTCAATCGAACATGCCGTGCGCGATCGCAGGCTCATGCCGGCTTTCCCTTCGCTTCTGCCCGCTCCACGGCCTGCGCGATCTCTTCATAGAGCGCAAGCCGTGCCGCCAGTTCAGCGCGAAGTTTTCGGGGAAAACCGCCGGGAGCACCGCGTTCGGTGCGCAGCAGCCTGGCTTCGATGCGCCGCAGTGCGGCCCGCACGGAGCCTGAGGTGCGATCCCAGCGACGAGCCCCCAGATCGGCCGAACGTTCACGCAGCCACGCGGCGACCGTGTCCTCAAAGTTCCGTGTTGCAGCGCGCACCGGTTTCGGCAGGCGATGAAACGGATCGGTATTCTCATCCCGTTCGCGGAGCAGAATGATCGGCGTCGCCATCGTCTCGATTTCGTCGGCAATGCGCTCGGCCGTCTCGGCTCCGATTTCACCATGCCGCACCCGCTTCAGTTCGAAACGCAGCATTTCGGCTTGTCGCATCGCTTTCGACAAGCCGCTTGCGAGGCCGGCATAGGCGCTGACCTTTTCGCCCTGCCGCGCCATCAGGTCGGCGAGCGCCGAGATGCCGTTCGCCAATTGCTTGCGCACACTAGCGCCGACACTGACCGGCCAGATGGTGGAGAACACCAATGAGACGACGACATTGCCAAAGATGATGCCGATGATGCGGTCGCGCGCCACATCCATGTCGAGGCTCGGTCCGAAGCCGTGCAGGGTGACCAGGAAGAAGCACAGCGCGATCTGCCAACCCATATAGGAGATGCGCTCCGAACCGACCGAAACCCAGGCGGCGACAAAACTGGCGCCGCCGACCAGCAATGCCAGATGGCCGATATCGGTCATGTGCGGAACCAGCCAGACGATTGAGCCGACACCCATTGCACCGCCGATCAGGCAGCCAATGATGCGCAGCGTCAGCTTGTGGACCGTCTCGCCGGTAGAACCCAGCGCCACCATGAAACAGGTGATCATGGCGGTATGGATCTCGAACCAGTTCAGCGAAGTGTAGGTGATGTAGGTGATCATCACCGCCAGCAGGGTCTTCAACGCGAACTGCGTGTAGACCGGGTTGGTGAACGCGTCCGGCGCGAAGAAGCCCTCGCTCTCCCCCGGCGGCAGCGGCCGCGGTTCGTACGTCCGCATCTGGATTTGCGCGATCCGGTTGATCAGCCGAGCCGTTTCCGGATCGCCTGCATGCAGCAATCTTGTCGCCACTGTGTTGCGCAAGCGGCGGGCGCGAATATCGCCAGCCAGTTCCCGCAAGGTGTCGGCGGCATGGGCGTCTTGGCCAAATCCTTCGCCATTGACGACCCGCGCGAGCACGAGGGTGAGCAGCGCATAACTTGCTTCAGCGAGTTCGCCGGCCCGCATCGCCTCCTTGTTGTCCATCAGCGAAAGGATGCGCGCGAAGACGCGGTATTTGGCAAGTTCGTCATTGCCGGCGGCCAGCAGTTTGCCGGCGCGACGTTGTGTTTCTTCGCTACCGCTTTCGATCAACGCTGCGGCCGTTTCGAGCCGCTCCTCTATCTCACGGCGCAACAGCCTGGCAGGGCTGCGCCCGGCCACGACATTGAGCGCGATGAGATAGACCATCGGGAAGAACACCACGACCCACATCCAGGCAAGCGCCCGCACAAGCAGTTCGGCGATCGGCACGATGTCATAGAGGGTCATGACGAAGGCGAAGACCATGGCGACCGTGCCGACCGGCGGTCCGGCCTTGGACGCCTGCGCCAGATACATGCCGCCGAAGGTGAAAAGCGCGACCAGCCCCAAGCGCAGCATCGGACTGTCGGCGACTACCATCAGGCTCAGAATGCCGATCGCGATGCCGAGGGTAGCGCCGACCAGCACGCCGGCCGCGGTCACGATGCCAGAGCCGGCGTCAGCGCGCGAGGCGAAGAAGACGAGATAGCAGGAGAGGGCGGCTTCCGGCACCTCCAGCGCCATCGCCGTCATCGTGACCAGCACACAGACCAGTGCGATGCGCAAAGACAGGTCGAGCCGCCCCGGATAGGGCTGCAATTCGTCCCAAAGGATCGAAAGCAGGGTGGTCTTACTTGGCGGCTGGTACAGCATCTGCACCGTCGCCATTCGCCGGAGCCGGCCCGACGATCACCACGGCGGAAGCGCCGACGCGCATGAGGTCTTCCGGTGGGTTCTCCAGTCTCACATAGACCGGGAAGCGCTTGGCCACGCGCACCCAGTTGAGCGACGAGGAAACGATCGGGATGCCGAGAATGGTGGCGGCTTCATCCGAACGCACGCCCCAGCCTAAGCTCGAGATCGTGCCTTTGATGCGGCGGGTGGAATCGGCCATCACGAAGACGTCGGCGGCATTGCCGATCCTGATGGCGCCGAGATCGGTCTCGCGGAAGAACGCGACCGTTTCCCATTCGGCCGTGTTGATGAGCGTGAACAGGGTTTCGGCGGGGATCACCACCTTGCCAACCGACAATTGCATGCCGACGATCTTGCCGTCGAAGGGCGCGCGCACCGTGGTGTTGTCAAGATCGCGCTGCGCCAGATCGACCGTTGCGCGGGCAACGTCGGCCTGGGCCTTGCGGGTATCCAGCGTGCCGATGATCTTGGTGGCGCCTTGCGCCTGCTGCAGGGCCTGCCGCAGGCTGACCTGCGCATCGTTGGCGGCGGTGCGCGCCATGTCGACTTGCTGCGCGGTGACGAAACGCTTGGGCAGAAGCGGTTCGAGCCGCTGCAGCGTCTGTTTGGTCATCTCGGCGTTAATGCGCGCCCGTTCGATCTGCTTGTCGGCGATGCCGGCATTGTCGCGTTCAGTGGCGAGGTTGCGACCGCCTTGCGCCACTTCCGATTCAGCAGCGCGCTGCTCTGCCCGCGCCTGCTCCAGGCGTAGGCGATAGGGTTCCGGATCGAGCTGAAAGAGGATGTCGCCCTTCTTCACCGAAGCGTTGTTGGTTACGCTGACCGAGATGACTTTGCCGGGCACGGAAGCTGCGATCGGCACCGTCGGTGCGTCGACCTCGGCAACGTCAGTGCGCGGGCTGCGATCCGCTTCCCACAGAGCGAGATAGACCGCTACGGCCGCACCGGCGATGATGGCGAGCGTCAGAATCCACGCCACGCCACGCCGGACATGGTCGAGCGCGCTCACCGGGGCACTCCGCCAAACAGCGCGAACCAGGCGCCGATGCCGCAAAGCAGGGCAAGCGAGAGATAGACCAGCAGCGGCACCGGCAAGTGCTCGTCAATGCCGGCGGCCACCAGAAGCAGACGGATAACGATAGTGGCGATGATGCCGATAACCGCAGCGATGATCCAGGCGGGAAAGTAGGATCCGAATATCGGAATAGCAGGGGCGGCGGGAGAATTGACGCAGGCGGATAGGATGAGAAGAGCACCCAACGGACCCAAGCGCTTCAGCGCTCCGGCTATCCAGCCGAATTTCCCGTGCATTTCATTCATACGGACTTTCGGCTCCCCCAAAAGCATCGATTTTCTATCGATAGAGCAGGGAACAGCCGCAACCAAGTCTCCGGGTGGGGAAGTCTGATCAATCCACTGAATATTGGCTCGACGGCGACAGCGGGAAATCGGGGCGGCGCGCCGTTTGACCTAGGCAGTATTGCGTTCTCGGTCGTCATTCCCGGCATTGGCGAGGTCGAAGCTTCGTCCACCATAATCTGAACGGCCCCTGCATGTGTTTGCTCCGAGGCGCATGTTTTGTGTTGAGTTTTTGGTTCCCATCGACTAGTCAGAAGCTACCAGGCCGGGCCCCTCTGGCAGCCATCATGGCTGTGATGTCGGACTGGAATTTCAATCCGGTGGCCTGGCTCTGATGTTTCTAGCTCTTCGCTAGTCCCTGACAACATTCGCGTTGCGCGAGTGTACGGGGCATGTCTGAACGCTGCGCCGCCCATGCTGAATGCAAAGGGTGCCGTATGACAGAATTCTTCACTCCAGAAGCGATGACCGCCTTGTTCCAGGTCATCATGATCGACCTTGTCCTGGCCGGCGACAACGCCGTCGTTATCGGACTTGCCGCCGCGGGGCTGCCAAAGGCACAACGTGCCAAGGCAATCCTCGTCGGCATTATCGCCGCAACCGTTCTTCGCATCATCTTCGCCGCGGCCACGACGCAACTCCTCCAGATCGTCGGGCTGCTGCTTGTCGGTGGCGTCCTCCTGCTATGGGTATGCTGGAAGATGTGGCACGAGCTTCGGTCCGGACACGGACAGGAGGCTCATGCAGGCGAGAATTCCGCCGAGGGCGCCGCAGGTGCGCCGACAAAGACCTTCGCCCAGGCCGCCTGGCAGATCGTCATCGCCGACGTTTCCATGTCGCTCGACAATGTGCTGGCCGTTGCCGGTGCCGCGCGCGATCATCCGAATGTTCTGGTCTTCGGGCTCATTCTGTCGATCGCGCTGATGGGTATCGCTGCCAGCTTCATTGCCAGCCTGCTGCAGAAGCATCGCTGGATCGCCTATGTCGGCCTGGCAATCATCCTCTATGTGGCCGGCGACATGATCTACCGCGGCGCGCTGGAACTGATGCCATACATCGGCAAATCGTAAGGCCTGAAAACGCCAGCTGAGCGGGCTGCGACCCTCCATTCGGTAATACCGACTGGAGGGTCGCTCCAACACTTAGATGCTCGCAAAACGCTGGACCGCGGGCGGCCGTTTCAGTCTGTTTGGCGACATCCGCTCCGAAGATCAACGCGGCCGCGGGGGCTGGAACCAGATATTCCAAAGCAAACCCTAGGCGGACGGCTTTTCGTTCGGTAGGATTGCTGCTTGCCTGCATCAGCGGGCAAATCTGGTGGCGGCATCGTCGATGCCGCCTTTTTTTTCCCTGGCGCGCGTGTCGCGTCGCAACCCTTATGAGGAGATCATGCCTACGGGCGATGGTAGTAGTAGCTTGGCCGACATTTTCGGAATTGTGTCGGTCCTCATTCTCGTTGCCGCAAACGGCTTCTTCGTTGCAGCGGAATTCTCATTGGTCGCGGTTCGCAAAAGCCGGGTGGCTGAACTGGTGGCCGCAGGCCGCATAAATGCGATGGCATTGCAGCGAGCCGTCGACAATCTCGACGCCAATCTCGCAGCAACCCAGCTCGGCATCACCATCTCATCACTGGCGCTCGGCTGGATCGGCGAACCAGCATTGGCCCATCTGATCGAGCCGCTTTTGTCCGGCCTACCGGAAACGCTCGTTGCCTTCGGCTCGCACGCGATTGCGGTGGCGATTGCCTTCATCATCATCACGACCCTGCACATCGTGCTGGGCGAACTCGCGCCAAAGAGCCTTGCCTTGCAACGTAGCGAAGGCACGGCGCTGTGGATCGTGCGCCCGCTCGGACTGTTTCTTTTCCTGCTGCGCCCGGCAATCCTCGCACTCAACGGCCTCGGCAATCTGATCCTGCGGGCTTGTGGGCTGCAACCGGGAGCGGGCGAGGGCGCATTGCATTCGCCGCAGGAGTTGAAGCTCCTGGTGCAGGCGAGCCAGGAAGCCGGCATCCTTGAACACGCGCAGCGTGAGGTGGTGGTTCGCGCCCTCAACATCGCCGATCGCCGCATCGGCAGCATCATGACACCCCGTCATGAGGTGGACTGGATCGACGCCGACGATACGCGCGAGGACATGATACGCACCATCCGGGAATGCCGGCATGATCAGTTGCTGGTCGGGCGAGGCGATATCGACGAACCATTTGGCATGGTGCTGAAGAAAGATCTGCTCGATCAGTTTCTCAATGGGCAGCCGCTCGATCCTCTTGCGGCGATGCGCGAACCGCTGATCGTCCACGAAGTCACGTCGGTCGCCAAAGTGCTGGAATTGTTCAAGCAGTCTCCCGTTCGGCTGGCTGCGGTCGTTGACGAATATGGCAGCCTTGAAGGCATCGTGACCCAAACCGACCTGCTCGAAGCGATTGCCGGCGATTTGCCCGGCATGGAGGGCGAAGAGCCTGACATTGTCGAGCGTGAGGACGGCTCGCTTTTGATCGACGGGATGATGTCGGCCCATGACGCCCTTAGCCGCCTGGGCATAGGATCGCGGGCCGGCAGCGACCATTTCCACACGATTGCGGGGTTTGCGCTGTTCCAGTTCGGACATCTGCCCAAGATTGGCGAGACCTTCACCTATGAAGGCTGGCGCTTCGAGATCGTCGATCTGGACGGTCGCCGGATCGACAAGCTGCTGGCGCGAAGAAGCGTCCGCTAGAGCAGGGGATGGCGACCGCTATGGCTCGCGAACGATCTCAGCATAAGTCCTGAGTTTGCCGTCATGGCCGCGGAACTGCCAGGTCGACCCGTCCTGTGCCTCGGCATAGGACGGGTTGATCGGCACCTTGCCGCCGCCTTCGGGAAGATCGAGAACATAGACCGGATTGCAGATTCCGGACAGGCGCGCGCGCAGCTCGCGCACCAGCGCCTGCCCATCGGCGATCGTGGTGCGCCGATGCGCCATGCCGCGGGCGAGGTCGCCATGATGAAGGTAATAGGGCTTGACGCCGAGCCGGTACATCAATTCCCGGCATAACTCTTCCAGGACGTCGACCGTGTCATTCACGCCCTTCAGGAGAACCGTCTGATTGAGCAGGACAAAGCCTGCGTGTCGCAAGATACGGCAGGCCTGTTCGGTCGCCGGCGTGATTTCGCGGGCATGGTTGAAGTGGGTGACGACCGTAACCATCAGCCGGCCCTGTAGCGCTGCAACCATCTCATCCGTCACGCGCGATGGCAGCACGACAGGCACACGCGTATGGATACGCAGCAGCCGCACATGCTCGATGGCTTCGACGCGCGCTCTGATTTCCGCCAGCGCCTTGTCGGGCAGGGACAATGGGTCACCACCGGTCAGGATCACCTCGCGTATTTCCGGATGGCTCTCGATATAGGCGAATGCGGCCTCGAGAGCCTCGCGGGAATAACCGCGGCCGATCGAGGTCAGCGATTCCTTGCGGAAGCAGAACCGGCAATAGACCGCGCATTGATAGGTCGGATACAGCAGGACCCGGTCGGCGTGGCGGTGCGTCAGGCGTGGTATCGGGCTGAAGGCGTGATCGGCGATCGGGTCGACGAGTTCTCCTTCGTCGAATTCGAGTTCCTCGGGCGAAGGAATGACCTGAAGCCGGATGGGGTCCGCTGCGTTGTCCCAATCGATCAGGTCGAGGTAGCTCTTGGGTGCGCGGATCTTGTGAATTGCTGCGGCTGCTTCTGCGGCGGCACGTTCCTGCGGCGAAAGTGGCAGGCGATCGAGATCGCGTACGTTGCGCACGCCATCGCGACAATCGTCCTGCCAGGGGACAGTGCCATTTGTCTTGCCGGGGCTTCCCATCGACATATCGCGTTCGCTCATGGTTGGCTTGGTTGTTCGGCGTTGCCGACGTTAGAAGTTGCGATCAGTACAGGTTTATCCTCAAGTCGCATAAGATAGATTATGGAACTTATGAATATGGGGCCAAGAGGCTTTGTCGGCGCCGGCAGCACTTCGATTTCCGATCGCGGGATTGGGCAACGCCATCACAATCACCGGATAGACCGACCGCACCACGAGATACTTTCCGTTCGCAGTGCGCACGAGGAAAATTGTGCTCTAGTTTGAATCATAAGGGATTTCTATGATCATGCCGTCGAACGCCGGTTCGACGTGATCAGGCGTCTCGGCCTGCACGGCGGCATAGTCCAGCGGCACATGCATATGCGTCAGCACCGCTCTTTCCGGCGCCAGCCGTTCGATCCAGGAAAGCGCTTCCGACAACGAAAAATGGCTGGGATGGCGGCGGTACTGCAGCGCATCGATAATCAGCACCTGCAGATCGGTCAGCCGCTCGGTCGTAGCCGCCGGAAAGTCGGACACGTCGGAACAATAAGCGAGCCCGCCGATGCGAAAGCCCAGCGAGACGATATCGCCATGCGCCTGAGGTAGCGGTTCTAAGGTGAGGGGACCCCCCTCTCCTTCGACGACCACCGGCCTGTCATGATCGATCAGATGCGGCTTGAGGATGGGCGGATAGGAGCTGCCCGGCGGCGTCTCGAAGCAGTAACCGAAGCCCTGTTTCAAGCGCTCCAGCGTCAGCCGATCCGCATGGATGTCCATCAGGCGATGCTGGTCGACGACAAAGGTCCGCAGGTCGTCAATGCCATGGATATGGTCGGCATGAGCGTGAGTGTAAACAACGGCATCGATGCGTTTGACCGACGCCATCAGCATCTGTGAGCGGAAATCCGGCCCGGTGTCGATGGCAACCGTGGTCGTGGCGCCGTTGGCGGCAATCCTCTCCACCAGGGCTGCGGCGCGCATGCGGCGATTTTTCGGGTTGCTAGGGTCGCAATTGCCCCAGTCACCGGTGAGCCTCGGCACGCCAGGCGACGAACCGCAGCCTAATATGGTGAGGCGCAGCGTATCCGGCATCGCTCAGGCCGGCTTTGGCATCTTGGTGAACAGCCGGAAGAAATTGGCCGTGGTGATCGTAGCAATTTCAGCGGCGCTGACGCCGATCGTTTCGGCCAAAACCTTAGCAGTCTCAACCACATAGGCCGGTTCGTTGCGCTTGCCGCGATGCGGCGGCGGCGCCAGATAGGGTGCGTCTGTTTCGACCAGCAGCCGCTCATGCGGTACGTCCTTGGCGATATCGCGCAATTCGGCCGAATTCTTGAAGGTCAGGATACCGGAGAACGACACATAGCCGCCGAGCTCGATGCCGACACGAGCAAGCTCGGCGCCGGAGGAGAAGCAATGCAGGATGAAGGGGAAGGTGCCCTTCCCTGTCTCTTCCGTCAGGATCGTCGCCATATCCTCGTCGGCGTTGCGGGCGTGGATCACCAGCGGCAATCCGGTCTGACGCGCCGCCGCGATATGGACACGCAATCCTAGCGCCTGCGCGTCGCGCGGCGCCTTGTCGTAAAAATAGTCGAGCCCCGCCTCGCCGATCGCAACGACCTTCGGGTGCGCGGCAAACCGAATGAGGTCTTCGGTGGTTATGTCGAGCTCTTCGGCGGCATTGTGCGGATGAGTGCCGACCGAGCAATAGACTTCGTCATATTCCTCAGCAATGGCAAGCACTTGTTCGAAGCGCTTCACTCGCGTCGAGATTGTCACCATGCGGCCGACACCGGCCGCGAGGGCACGGGCGACGATGGCCGCCCGCTCCTCGGTGAAATCCGGAAAGTCCAGATGGCAATGGCTGTCGACCAGCATCACTCAGCCTTCCTGGGCCTGCTCGACATAACGTGGGAACACCGGCTGCGGCGCAGGCAGCGCCGTGCCCGGCACCAGCGCCTGTTCGTCGCCCAGATGCTCGAAGCCACGCTTGTCCGCAGCGACTGCCAGCGTGTCGAGCAGCTCTGCCGCTGAGCCCGGGATATAGGGCTGGCAGAGGATGCCGACGCGCCGAATGACCTCGGCCGTGGTCCACAAAACCGTTTCCATGCGAGCCGGATCGGTCTTCTTCAGCGCCCACGGCTCCTGCGCGGCGAAATAGCGGTTGGCATCGGCCACGACTGCGAAGATCGCTGCCAGTGCATGATGGATGCCCTGCTCCGCCATCGCCTTGCGCGCAGTCGCCAAGGCAGCCGTCGCTTGGCCAAGGATTGTTTCGTCAGCCTCGGCGAGCGTGCCGCGCTGCGGCACCACGCCGGCGCAGTTCTTGGCGATCATCGACAGCGACCGCTGCGCCAGATTGCCGAGATCGTTGGCAAGGTCGGCATTGGTGCGGTTGACGATCGCCTCGTGGCTGTAGCTGCCATCCTGTCCGAACGGCACTTCGCGCAGGAAGAAATAGCGCACCTGGTCGAGCCCGTAGTGATCGACCATCGTGAACGGATCGATGACATTGCCGACCGACTTCGACATCTTCTCGCCGCGGTTGAACAGGAAGCCGTGCGCGAAGACGCGCTTCGGCAGTTCGATGCCCGCCGACATCAGGAATGCCGGCCAATAGACGGCGTGGAACCGCACGATATCCTTGCCGATGACGTGCGTCGCCGGCCAGAATTTCCAGGAGGCGGCGGCGGTGTCAGGATAGCCGGCAGCGGTGATGTAGTTGGTCAGCGCGTCGACCCACACATACATGACGTGCTTTTCGTCGCCGGGAACCGGAATGCCCCAGTCGAAGGTGGTGCGCGAGATCGAAAGGTCCTTCAGGCCGGATTTGACGAAGGAGACCACCTCGTTGCGCCGTTCGCTCGGGCCGACGAAATCCGGCTGGCTTTCGTAGAGCGCCAGCAACTTGTCCTGATAGGCGGAAAGGCGAAAGAAGTAGCTTTCCTCCTCGACCCATTCGACCGGCGTGCCCTGCGGGCCGTAACGAACGTTGTCGGCCCGAACTTCGGTCTCTTCCTCACCGTAATAGGCTTCGTCGCGCACCGAGTACCAGCCGGCATAACCGCCTTTGTAGATGTCGCCATTGGCCTCCATCGCCTTCCAGATGGCCTGGGAAGCGACCTGATGGCGTGCCTCGGTGGTGCGGATGAAATCGTCGTTGGAGGCGTTGAGCGCCAGCGCCATGCGCTGGAATTCGGCCGCGTTGCGGTCGGCCAGCTCACGCGGTGAAATGCCTTCCTTCTTGGCCGTCTGCAGCATCTTGATGCCGTGTTCGTCGGTTCCGGTCAGGAAGAAGACGTCCTTGCCGTCCAGGCGCTGGAAACGGGCCAGCGCGTCGGTTGCCAGCAATTCGTAGGCATGGCCGATATGCGGCTTGCCGTTGGGATAGGAAATTGCGGTGGTGATGTAGAACTTGTCGCGGGACATGGCGGACCGTCATGAATGTCTGAATGGAAAGTCGGGGCGTGGATATCGCATCGGTATGGCGAAAGCCATCCCGCGCTTCAGGGCCGTCACATTCGCATTGCAGAATTCAGGCGGTCGATCATCGTAAGCGCGTGCTGCTTCTTGTCGAGATTGTAGGTTTCAGTCTCAGATATTACACGCCGCGCTTCTTGCCAAGCATCCGACAGCAGCTTGGCGCGCCTTAGATCGCCACTCAACGCCGCCGAACTTGCCGCGTCAGAGAGCAATTCCAGAGCATGACGGTTGAACGTCTCGAACGGAATGGCCTGATCGCGACCGGCAACCGTCTCAGCCAGCCGATGCGCCTTGGCGATATCCACCCTGCCCGCCGATACCAGCTTTTCCAGTGCCCCCGCAATTTCCAGGCCGCCATATTGGGTGAGCAGGATGGCGGCGCGGGCGCTGCCCCCTGCCCGCTCGGCCAACGCAGCACGCTGTGCGGCGTCATCCGGCACTGCTTGACCGACCGCATCCAGCACGGCCGTCAATTCGTCCTCGGCGAGCGGAGCAAGCCGCAACACCTGGCAACGCGATCGGATCGTCGGCAACAAGCTGCCGGGTGCATGGACGATGAGGATGAAGACCGTTCTTGCAGGTGGTTCTTCAAGATTCTTCAATAACGCATTGGCTGCATTGGTATTCATGTCGTCGGCTGGATCGACGATCACCACCCTGTAGCCACCGTCATGGGAGGTCATCGACAGGAACTGGCCGACCTTGCGGATTTCGTCGACGGTAACAACGCTCTTATAGGTCTTGGTGCGATCGTTCATCGGTCGCGTCAGATGCAGCACCGATGGGTGCGCACCCATGGCGATCTGGCGGTGCAGCGATGAGGTCGGATCAGGAACGGCAAGCGCTTCCGGCGCCGATCTGCCGTCGGGATAACGCAGAAGGTGGTGCGCAAGATGGAAAGCCAGGGTCGCCTTGCCGATACCCGCGGTGCCGCACAACATCAGCGCATGCGGCAGCTTGCCAGCCCGATAGGCGGCGGCCAGCGTCTCCGCGATGTCACCGTGGCCAACAAGGTGCGGATTCTCGGCCGGTTCCGGCACGCCGTCCAGCGTATCATGCTGTTCCGGTGCCAGCCGTTCGAAACTCATGCCGGCGCCTTATGGCTGGCGCGTGTCGGCTTGCCCTTGTCGAGTGCGGCGAAAACGGCGGCGGTCACCGCATGCTCGACCTGTTCCAGATCGCCGGACGCGTCGATGACCACACAGCGCTTCGGCTCCGCCTTGGCGATTGCCAGATAGGCTTCGCGGCGGCGTTGCTGGATGGCGAGCGTCTCCTTCTCGAAACGATCGGGAACCTCGCCGGCATTGCGCCGCTCGGCGGCGCGACGTAGTCCCTCGGTCGGATCGATGTCGAAGATCAGGGTCAGGTTCGGCACCATTCCGTTGATGGCAACGCGCTGGAGCGCATCGACATAGGCTGGATCCAGCCCGCCGGTGGCACCCTGGTAGACCCGTGACGAATCGATGAAACGATCGCACAACACAACCGCTCCGCGCTCGATCGCCGGCCGGATCACTTGTTCGACATGGTCCGAGCGGGCCGCGGCAAACAACAGCGCCTCCATTTTCGGCCCGAAGGGTTCGGCAAGGCCCGACAAAAGCACGTGGCGCACCGCTTCGGCACCTGGCGAACCGCCCGGCTCCCGGGTGACCATGACATCATATTTCTTGGTGCGCAGACGCTCGGCCAGACGCTTGATCTGCGTCGACTTGCCGGCGCCCTCGCCGCCTTCGAAAGTGATGAAGAATCCGCTCGCCAAACGCTGCGCCTCGGTTGTCGCCCCAATACCAGACATAGGTGCCGGAAGCCGCTGCGGCGAGAGGGTTAGTGCTTCTTGCCGATCTTTCCACTCTTAATGCGCGCCGGCGAAAAGGTCCAGAATGGCGACGGGAAACCGGCCACAAGAATCCGAAGATCGAGTGAATTCGCTTTGTTTATAATAGGTTGTATCGCTTTGCGCGACTAAAGACCTATCGCAACCAACCAACCGCGATTTCCTTGACGGCGTCGATGGCGCGGCGCGGCATGGAGCCAACCTCCACTGTCTCGGCCGCGAACAGCGGCGTTTCCTGGCTCAGCGTATCGCCGATCCAGATGCGCAGCGCGCCGACCGGCTGCCCGGCTTCCACCGGCGCTGGCAGCGGGCCATTGTAGACGATGCGAGCGGTGACCTTGTCGCGGCCAGCAATGGGCAGCAGGAGATCGATCGGCCCCTTGGCCTTCAGCGCCACACCGGATTTGGCGCCACCGAACACTTGCGCCTCGCCAACTGTCTCATCCTTGGCGAAGACCTCGGTCTTTTCGAAGGAACGCAGGCCCCATTCGAGGAGCTTGCGTGCCTCCTCGGCGCGTTCGCGGTCGCTGGCCAGCCCGCTCATCGTTGCAACGACCCGCCTGCCGCCCTGGTTGAGCGAACCGACGATACCGAATCCGTCCTGTTCGCTGGCGCCGACCGCCAGCCCGTCAGCGCCGATATCCATGGCCAATAGCGGGTTGCGGTTGCGCTGCGTGATCTTGTTCCAGGTGAAGTCCTTCAGCCCGAAATAGGCGTAGAGGTCCGGATATTCGCGCGACAGGCGCAAAGCCAGCTGGGTAAGTTCGCGAACAGTCGTCTTCTGGCCGCCGGCCGGCAAGCCGGTGGCGTTGACGAAGGTCGAAATCGGCAGCCCGATCTGGCGGGCATGTTCATTCATCTGCAGGGCGAAATTCTCTTCGGAACCCGCAAATCCTTCGGCGAGGATGATGCAGCCATCGTTGGCGGCCTGAACGGCGATACCCTTCATCAGGTCTTCGATGCGGATGGCCGATTTGAGGGCCGCAAACATGGTGGAGGTGCCGGATGGGGCGCCCCCCTTGCGCCAGGCGTTTTCGCTGACCACGAAGGTGTCGTTGATCGTGAGCCGACCACCCTTCACCGCATTGAAGGCCATTTCCAGCGTCATCAGCTTGGCGAGCGAGGCCGGCTGGATCGGCTTGTCGGGTTGTTTGGAAAACAACACCGTGCCGGTTTCGGCGTCGATCATGAAGGCGGCCGCCGCCTTGGTCTCGAACAGTTGCGCGGCTGCCGGCATAGCCGAGAGCACGAGAAGCGCGATGCCGAACAGGCTGGCCAAGGCCAAAGGAGTGCGGGATTTCGAAATCATGGCCACACGCTATCAGTTGAGAGGCGAGCCGATCAATCGCGCCTGCCGCCGGCGCCCAGCTTATCCCCGGCGGCGGGTCGCCTCAGTCGCGCACCGCGAATGCATCCGGCGCGCCATGGCTCCAGGCTGCTTCCAGCATGTTATCGACGGTCATGCGGCCGTCCTGATAGAGATTGACCGAATACCAGTCCCTGCCGTCGAGCTTTGCCTGGTCGATTTCGACGCGACCATAGGCCTTGAGCGCTGCAGCGACTTTCTTTGCGTCCACAGCGCTGTCGAAGGTGCCGGCAGCGACATAATCATCGGACGGGTCGTTCTGCTGTTTCCAGTTGCCTAGCGCCGCCGCCGGCCCTTCGAGCGCGGCAAAGGCCGAAGCCGAGCGCTGGTTGCGTTCGGCGGCATAAGACAGGGTCGCCATCTTGAATGGAAGGTTCTGCGGCGTCGGCAGCACATCGGCCATATCCGGACGCGGCATGACGATCGGCCCGAAATCCGGCAGGACGATGCCTTCGATGGAGCTGTTCTGCGCCACCACCAACGGTGCCGGTGCTAGTGCGACACTCGCGGCCTGGCCGGGGAACGGGATGCTTGCCGCACTGGCGGCAATCGGCGCGCTTGGCGACGAGCCGTTCATGGCAACCATGACGCCGGTCGGCAGGCCGTCGGATGGATCGGGGATCCTGTTGCCGGGATGGTAGGAAGCCAGGAGATAGGAATCGTCGCTGCCCTCGAGCGGAGCGCGGCCTACATAGTCGACCTTGACCCTGGCGGTGCCGATCCGGGAGTAGCCCAGCATGTCGGCCGCCCGTTTCGACAGATCGATCAGCCGCCCTTCGTGATAAGGCCCGCGATCGTTGACACGCACGATGATGGAACTGCCATTGTCGAGATTGGTGACGCGGGCGTAGCTGGGCAACGGCATGGTCGGATGCGCGCCGGTGATCTGCGAAATGTCGTAGACTTCGCCATTGGCGGTGAGCCGACCATGGAAGGCTTCGCCGTACCACGAGGCAGTGCCCTTCCTGGAATATTTCTGCTCTTCCTTCGGGTAATACCACTTGCCGCGAACCTGATAGGGATTGCCGAGCTGGTCGCGGCCGCCGCCGCGGCGAAAACCGTGCTTGCCCATGGCGACGCGCGGGCTGGCCTTCACACCATATTCGGCTTCCGAGAAATATTCCTTGGAGCGTTCGCGCTTGCTGGTCTTGGTCGGTTCAGAGGATGCGCAGGCTGCGAGAAGCCCGGCCGAGACGGCCAACAACGCGTAAGTCGAAATGCGACGAAGACGCGTCGGTACCTGCATCGTGAACTCTTCCCCTGCCGGCCCGAACAATGGCGCCGCTACTCAAACACTGCTGGGGACGAAGCAATTCGAACGATGACCCGCTCGACACCCAAAACCCCAGAATCCCTTTTGCACAGGAATTGCTTATTACACGCTTAATCGATTGCGGCCTTCGACCGGCAAAATTGTGGCGACAAGGTGTCGTTGTGCCGTAGAGCAATCGGGCAATAGCTTGTTTTGAAATAATATCTGGAGACTACACAGCGACCTGATCGTTCGCCGACGATCTCAGACCGGCAGCAGGCGCCGGCGTCGTCTCGCGAAATAAACAAAGGCCTTAAGTTTTAGCGGTTTCATACGCCGGCTTGGGAAGGATATGTGCAAGGGTTCGCTGATGAGACTGGCTATCATGTCCTTTTCAAGTGGCCCGCCTTCGGTAACCGCGAAATGCTGGTGAAGACGTCAGCCGACCAATGGTGAAGTGCCTTCGGCACGGGCTGAAAGCGAGATAGGTGGCGGAGGGAGTGGGATTCGAACCCACGGTGACATCGCTGCCACGCCGGTTTTCAAGACCGGTGCCTTAAACCGCTCGGCCATCCCTCCGGCATTAATCTCGCTAGCTTTTTTGGTTTTCGGCGATGGCATCCGCCATGGCTGCTGCCGTTTTGCTAACGAATGCCATCGTCGCTTCGCCTTTACCGCGCGCCAGATCACAGCGTCAAGCAGAGGTTGGAGTGGTCGCAATGGTGCGAGCGGTAGCCATTGAGTGTTCCTTGGGAGGTTGGGGTATCTTCATCCGCTCAGAAGCGGATGGAGAGGTTGCCCTTCATGGAGTGGTCGGAGGCATCGCCGCCGAGATTGCCGGTGTAGGAGATGCCGAGCGTGGTGGCGGCGCCGATGGCGAGGTCGAGGCCGGTTTCAAGCACCAGGCTGTCGCGGGCGATCGGCGCGCCGGAGATGGCGAAGGCGGAGCCGCCGCTGACGAAGCGCAAGCCCGCATCCGGCGTCACGTCGCCGAAGGCATGGCGCCAGCCCAGCATGCCGCGCGCCTTCAGGACCGCCTCGGTGCCGACGATCAGCTGCGTCTCGGCATGCATGCCGAAGGTGGTGAACGGCACGGTGTCGCTGCCGGCACGACCGTCGAGTGCGGCCGCCCCGCCCTTCTCGCGAAAGCCTTCGGAGGCGACATGCACGATGGCAAGGCCGGCGAACGGCTCGAAGCGCATGCCGCCAGCATGCATGGCATAACCGACCTCGCTGTAGAACTGGGTGGTGCGGGCATCGTAGTCGGACTTGAGACTGTCCTTGAAGCCGTCGAAGGCAACGGAGCGCGCCGCCTCGACATCATGCCAGGCATGGGCAAGGCCGCCACGCAGCGTCCAGGCACCCCATTCGGCACCGGCATAGGCACCCAGCGTGTAACTCTTGACCGAAGCCGAGGAAGCGCGCGCATCAGCCTTGAGCGTGCTGGAGGAATAACCGGCCACGACACCGGCGCGCCAGTTGTCGCCGATCTCGCCGTCGGCGCCGACGAAGAGGCCGCCGATGGAGCGGTGCAGTGCCGCCGTCTCGACCGTCGTCTGCGTCGAGCCCCAGCTGCCAAAACCCTGCAGCCACACGCCGCCCAGCGTCTCGCCGGGTTCGGCGAAGGCCTCGCGTACCCGCCGGTTGGCCGCCTCGCGCAGGAAGCGGCTGTCGTCGACAAGCGCGCTTCTTGTCGAGGCATGGGCCTCGCCCGACAATGCGTCGAAGGCTTGGCGCGCCATGGCCTGGTCGCTGACGGCGGCAATGGCGTTGTAGACGCTGTTGCCGGCACCGAGGCTTTCGGCGCCACGTGCGGCCGAACACTGGTTGCGGGTTTGGGCGGCATCGCAGAAGGCGGTGCTGTTGCGCACCATGTCGAGATAGACGTCGTTGGCGCCATAACCCAGCGCCATGTTGAGGAACGGCCGGTCCTGGTCGAGCACGGCGTATTTGCCGGTGACACCGCCGACCGCGCTCAGGATGGTGTAGCGGATGGTGCGGTTGTAGGAGCCGGCGAGCTTGGTGACACGCACGGTGCCGCCCTGCAGGGTAGCGCGGCCGCCGACGGCGATGCGATCCGAAGAACCGCCTGCATCGATCTCGGCATGGTAGACCGAGCCCGCCTCCTGCAGGAAGTCGCCGGCGACGGCCAGCGTGCCGATCGAGTTGCCGGGCGCGATGGTGGCGCCGGAGGCGATGGTGGTGGAGCCGACCATGCCGGTGCCGCCAAGCAAGGTGCCGTCGCGCATCAGGAGTTCGCCGCCGAGCTTGCCGGCGATGTCGAGCGCGCCGCTCTCCACGGTGGTGAAGCCGTCGAAGGCCGAGGAGTCACCCGTCAGCCTGACGGTGTTGCCGCTGCCTGTATTGAGGCGCAGCGCTCCCTCACCCGAGACGATGCCGGCATAGGCGCCGGAGGCGGCCTGGTCGAAACGCGTCATGCCCTCGGCGCCGATCTCGACATCGCCGCCGAAACGGTCGGTGGCCGAGGCCAGCGTGCCACGGTCGACCGTCCAGTCGAGGCCGCTGGCACCCGTCAAGGTGAGCTTGCCGGCGCCGTTCTTGACCATGGTGCCGGTGCCGCCGATGGCGCCGGCGAAGGTGGCGTCGTCACCCTGGTCGAAGACGACCTTGCCGGCATTGGCGATGGCGTTGCGGATCGAGCCGGCATTGCCGACCAGGGTGCCGGCCCGCACGATGGTGTTGCCCAGATAGGTGTTGGCACCGGTCAGCACCAGGGTGCCGAGGTCGTCCTTGACGATCGCGCCGGTGCCGGTGAGGCCGGAGGCGATGGTGGCGGTCATCTGGCTGCCGGCGGCACTGCCGTCGCCGACGCGGATGTTGGTCTCGGCCTGGTTCAGCGCCAGATTGCCACCTTCGACGCGGTAACCGTCCGAGGCGAACTGCATGCCGGTGATCTTGATCGGCTCGCCATCGGCAACGACATTGACGGTGCCGGCAGTACCCTGGAACACGGCGAAGCGGCCGCCCCAGGCCGTGTTGGCGCTGCCATCGGCACTGGTCCAGTTGGGCTGCTGGGCCGCCCAGGTGCCGCTGCCGCCGTCGATGGCGCCGTTGCCTTCCGAATCCGCCCCGTCCCAGAACAGGATGTTCTTGTCCGGCCCGGCACCGCCGACAACCAGATTGATCTGCTTGGCGATCGAAGTCTGGAGGACGAGGTCTTCCTTCTTGTAGCCGTCCGGCGTGGTGCCGATGCCGATGCCATTGTTGGTGAAGGTGCCGCCATAGTCGATCAGCCGGTAGACGCCCTGCCCGAAGCCGCCGGCGTCGGAGACGTTGAAGGTGGCACTGAGCGTCAAGTCGCCCAGCACCTTGAACAAAGCCGGACCGCCGGGCTGGCCAAGGCGCACGTTGATCAATGCCGGGCCACCCTCGCCATCGGCGAAGAGTTTCCCCGCTGTCAGTTGTTGGCCTGACGTGCCTTCGAGGATGCCGCCGCCGCTGATCCAGAGATCATCGATCGTTCCATTTCCCCCCAGCACCGCGTCGCGCATCACGCCCACGGATGTGGCAGTTCCGTCGACCTGAAGGCGCCCCGCCTGGTGTCGAACATTGCCTTCGGTCGTGCCCGTCAGCGTCAGCCTGCCGAGGCCGGTCTTGTGAAACATCACATCGTTTTTCCCGGGAGACGACAGGTCCCGCAACGTCCCAGAAAGGGTGGAAATATTGCCCTCGTCGACCCTGACGGACGCGCCCTGGTTACCTGGGATGTTGAAGGCGATTTCGTTGTTGAGCGTTACGCCCCCGGTTTCGCCGAGGATCAGTTCCGTGTTGTCGTCCTCAACGGTAATCTTGCCGGTGCCGAGGGCGCCGTCGGCAGTCGCCCGGATGGCACCGTTGTTGAACACCGTACCACCAGAATAGCTGTTGGCCTTCGTGAGGATCAGTTCTCCGGAGCCTGATTTCCTCAGTGATCCGGCGCCGACGACCTGGCCTTCGAAGCGCGATTCCTTATCGACACCGGCGATGTCCAGCTGCTTGCCGGCATCGAGTTGTACGGTGCCCATGCCACTCAGAACGCTAAGCCGATCACTCTGAGCGACATGGAGCGTGGCATCTGTCCAAACAGCTACGCTGGAGTTGGCGCCGATGGCGTCGCCATTCCCTTCTGTCCGTAGGGTGCCATCATAAACTTCGTAGCGAAGCGCGGATTGCGAACCGTCACCTTGCAAGACGAGCGTACCAATACTGGTCTTGCGTATTTCCCCGCGTCCGGAACGCGCGCCCTTCAGCGTCACACTACCCTCATGAAAGACCGGGATGTCGACCACACTACCATTTTCGAAGCGCAGGTCGTTTGTGAGGGCCAAGCCTTGAGACATGGCGCGAAGCTGCAAAGTATTGCCCGTTTCCGCGTTTAAGAGGATCTCGCCGGTGCCGATGCTGATATCGCTTTGAGTGGGACTGCCTTTGTCGAATTGGATAGCGCCAGCGGCGAACTCAGTGCCACCGGAGTAGCTTTGGCTACCAACTACCGATAATAAGCGATTTCCTTCCTTCCTAAGCCGTATCTTGCCAAGGCCGTCGACGATCCTGTTGGCGCTATTGATGTTGGCCCCAACCAAGGCAAGTACTGCGGTTGTGCCTGCGGTATTGTTGCGAACGGTCCCCTCGTTTCCGTCGACGCCGGTGAACAAACTTCTGATAGCTAGGTCTTGGCCAGCCAGATCCAACGTTCCGCTTCTGAGCGCGACCTGTGTCCGTTCATGCGCCAGCAAATCTCGCCCAGCCTGACTGCCAATCTGCGCGGTCCCGGCGTCGAGAAAAATATTAACGTACGATCCTCCAACTCGATCGATGGCCGAGGGTGCGAAGATAATCGTTCCGTTATTAGCACCGTCCCCCGTGCTGCCGATGTTGAGGCGGGGTACGAACATACCGCCCTCGATATGTAGAATGCCGACAAATGTCCCGACAGCGCCGCTAACCACCGAAAGGCTGAATTCCCTCTCGGCTGAGTTTATTATGATGGTACCCGAATAAGTGCCCGTGGTTGAAAAGCGATAGCCCGCCCAGGCGGGGCCGGCGGCGGCGGCCACCAGAGCGGTGGCGGCCAGAAGGCTGCGCCGGAAGGCACGAGCGCACCTTTTGGCCGGCTGGGCGGAAATCGTCATGGTCATGGAAAAGTCCCTCTTGAAGCGTCGAACATCGCGATGAACGAAGCGCGCGGGCCGGGACCGCGCGGCGCGCCGAAAAGGTCGCGCCGATTGGCCGGCAGGGTTTCTTTTCGCCAAAACGCGGGCACATATGGCGACACCCCCACCCTGCCGGCCGCATGCGACCGCAGGAGCCGTGCGGCGCAATGCTGGTCTATGCTCACGAAAAATCGCATTTCCGGCCCGTGGATTCGTTCATTCCGGCCAAGGCGATAGCAGCGGGCGCAAAACCGCGCCCCGTATGAACAGAGGGGGAAAATCGAAAAACAGCCGTGTTCGGGACGATTTTCGGCTGAAAAACGCGCCGCGCCCGACCAATGAGTGGGAATTGCGGCCGATCCGCCGCCGTGGGCGCTCTCCGATTCCCGACTGAGTCCGACTACCGGTCGACCATGGCTGCGGGAACGGCAAAATCCGGCGCCGGATTGCTCACCTGCCCGTCGTCAGGACTATCGAGGCAATGGCGGGCCGAGCCGGCGGAGGCTCCGGCGTCCTCAAGCATATCGCACCTCAATCCGATGCATTCCGCCCGTGGCGGTTCGGGCCAAAGCCTTATGTTTCGGTGTGGAACGGAGCGTGATCCGGCCAATCCGGTGCTGCGCTTGACGCCATGATGCGATACACGTAGGGCCACATTTTATGTAGTTCGATTCAAAAACCGATGAGGGGCACTTCCGCTTATGGAAATCTTCACCGCCGCTGGTTTTTCCGCCCTTCTGCAGGTCATCGCCATCGACCTCGTGCTTGCCGGCGACAATGCCATCGTCATCGGCCTTGCGGCGGCGGGCCTGCCCAAGGACCAGCGCAAGAAGGCGATCCTGGTCGGTATCGGCGCCGCGACGGTGCTGCGCATCATCTTCGCCCTGATCACGCAATGGCTGCTGGCCTTCGGCCCGATGCTGCTCATCGCCGGCGGCCTGCTGTTGTTGTGGGTGTGCTGGAAGATGTGGCGCGAGCTGCGCGTCAGCCACGAGGAAGAGCAGGAGGCCACCGAAGCGCTGGCGGATGCGGAAAGCGACGGCGCCGCCGCCAAATCGGGAAAACCGCGCAAAACCTTTGCCCAGGCGGCGTGGCAGATCGTCATCGCCGATGTTTCGATGTCGCTGGACAATGTGCTGGCGGTCGCGGGCGCGGCGATGGAGCACCCGACGGTGCTCATCATCGGCCTGGCGCTGTCGATCGCGCTGATGGGGTTTGCCGCCTCCTTCGTGGCGCGCCTGCTGCATCGCTTCCGCTGGATCGCCTATATCGGCCTGCTGATCATCCTTTATGTGGCGCTGAAGATGCTGCTCGACGGCGCCGTCGAGCAGTTCCCGAACCATTTCGGTTTCCTGGCGCCTTGGTTCGGGCCTAGCGTCGGTGGCGCGCATTAGGTCGAGGACGACCCGGGCCACTCAGGCCCGGGCGCCCGGCTGCGCCTGAGGTTTGCTTGCCAGGCGAACTGTGCTATTGCGCGCGCCGAATAGAGCACCGCACTGGTGCCATGCCGAAAACGAACGAATTCCGGGCCGGACCTGCAAGGTTTCCGGCCCGCGTCCATTGGAACGCCGCCATGACCGCAGCACCCCGCGTCAGCTTCGTCAGCCTCGGATGCCCGAAGGCGCTGGTCGATTCCGAACGCATCCTCACCCAGCTCCGCGCCGAAGGCTACGAGATCGCCCGCAAGCATGATGGCGCCGACCTTGTCGTCGTCAACACCTGTGGCTTCCTGGATTCGGCGCGCACGGAGTCGCTCGACGCCATCGGCACGGCGATGAAGGAAAACGGCAAGGTCATCGTCACCGGCTGCATGGGCGCCACACCGGAGCTGATCCGCGAAAAGCACCCCAATGTCTTCGCCATCACCGGCCCGCAGGCCTATGAGAGCGTGATGGCGGCCGTGCATGAGGCAGCGCCGCCGGCGCATGATCCGTTCACCGACCTGGTGCCGCCGCAGGGCGTGAAGCTGACGCCGCGCCACTATGCCTATCTGAAGATTTCCGAAGGCTGCAACAACCGCTGTACCTTCTGCATCATCCCCGACCTGCGCGGCGACCTTGTCTCGCGACCGGCGGCGGATGTGCTGCGCGAAGCGGAAAAGCTGGCGAACGCCGGGGTGAAGGAACTGCTGGTCATTTCGCAGGACACCAGCGCCTACGGCATCGATGTCAAATATGCGACGTCGGTCTGGAAAGAGCGCGAGGTGCGCGCAAAATTCCTCGACCTGTCGCAGGAACTGGGCGAGCTCGGCATCTGGGTGCGCATGCATTATGTCTACCCCTACCCGCATGTCGCCGACGTCATCCCGCTGATGGCCGAGGGCAAGATCCTTCCCTATCTCGACATTCCCTTCCAGCATGCCTCGCCGCAGGTGTTGAAGAACATGCGCCGCCCCGCCCATGGCGAAAAGGCGCTGGAGCGCATCCGTGGCTGGCGCGACGTTTGCCCGGACCTTGCCATCCGTTCGACCTTCATCGTTGGCTTCCCCGGCGAGACCGAGGAAGACTTCGAGATGCTGCTCGACTGGATCGACGAGGCCAAGATCGACCGCGCCGGCTGCTTCAAATACGAGCCGGTCAAGGGTGCGCGTTCCAACGACCTCGGCCTCGAGCAGGTGCCGGACGAGGTCAAGGAAGCGCGCTGGCATCGCTTCATGCAGCGCCAGCAGAAGATTTCGGCTGCCGCACAGGCCAAGAAAGTCGGCAAACGCCTGCCGGTCATCATCGACGAGGCCAACGGCACCACGGCCAAGGGGCGTACCAAATATGACGCGCCCGAGATCGACGGTTCGGTGCATATCCAGTCGCGGCGCCCGCTGCGCGTCGGCGACATCGTCACCGTCAAGGTCGACCGCGCCGACGCCTATGACCTATACGGCTCGGCTGTGTGATCCTTGCTGAGGTGCGCTGCGCGGCGCCCTCAACCAGACAGACGGACTGAAGAGCTGTATTGCGGCGCAGTGCCATCGCGCATGGAACAGCCTGCCTCTCGTCGGCCTCAACTGTCGAACAGCGGCGTGACTTTCGAGGCAAGCTCTGCCTCCTTGGCGCGATAGCGTTTGTAGGCCGGCCGATCGGTGGCACGGGCGATGTAGTCGACAAAAACCGGAAGGCGCGGCAGCACCTTCAGGATGTTCATGGTGAAGTCGATGCCGCCGGCGAGCTGCGTGTCAGCTGCGGTAAAACTATCGCCGACCGCATAAGGATGTTTCGAAAGCAATTTTTCGAGATTGGCGACCATGTCGTCGAACAGGCCGAACGAGAAGTCGCTACCGGCATATTCCCAACCCTTCGACCGCACTGCGATGGCGGGGTCAAACACGGAATCGCAATAGACCAGCCGCGTCATATAGGCGGCGCGGCTGGCGTTGCCAATCGCGGGTGCGAGACCCGCTTCGGGAAACGCGTCGGCCAGATAGATGCAAATCGCCGCCCGTTCGGTGACGATTATGCCGTCGTGATCGATCGCCGGCACCTTCTTGTTCGGCTGAATGGCACGGTAGCCCTCCGGAACACCGCCCGGAGCGCGAATATCGACGAGTTCAATCTCGTAGGGTTGGCTGAGTTCCTCAAGTAGCCAGAAAACGGTCGAAGCCCGTGACCAGGGCGTACAGTAGAACTTCAGCATTTCGGCCTCGCCTTCCTTCTCAGGCTGTCAAAGATAGGCGATCTTTCTACCAACCCCTCCCTGACAGCCTGTTGTCAGGAGGCTTACTGCGGCAGCTTGTCGTCCACGCCCTTGACGTAGAAGTTCATGCCAAGCAACGTCTTGTCGTCGGCCACTTCGCCGTCCTTCAGCCACGGCGTGCCGTCCTGTTTCGCGACCGGGCCGGTGAAGGGGTTCCAGCCACCGGCGATCTTCTTCTGCGTGGCTTCCGCCATCGCCTTCACGTCGTCCGCCATGTTGGTGTAGGGCGCCATGTGCACGGCACCAGCCTTGATGCCTTCCCAACGGTCTTCCGGCTTCCAGGTGCCGTCCAGCGCCTTTTCGACGCGCTCGATGTAGTACGGACCCCAGTCGTCGACGATCGCGGTCAGCTGCGACTTCGGCGCGAACTTGATCATGTCGGAGGCCTGGCCGAAACCGTGCAGGCCGCGTTCCTGCGCTACCTGCAGCGGCGCGGTGGAATCGGTGTGCTGGACGATGACGTCGGCGCCCTGGTCAAACAACGCCTTGGCGGCGTCGGCTTCCTTGCCCGGATCGAACCAGGAATTCACCCAGACGATCTTGGCCTTGAAGTTCGGGTTGACCGACTGCGCGCCGAGCATGAAGGAGTTGATGCCCATCACCACTTCCGGGATAGGGAAGGAGACGATGTAGCCAGCGACGCCGGCTTTCGATTCCTTGGCTGCGATCTGTCCGAGAATGTAACGGCCTTCGTAGAAACGGGCGTTGTAGATGCCGAGGTTCGGCGCGGTCTTGTAGCCGGTGGCGTGCTCGAACTTGATGTCGGGGAACTTGGCCGCGACCTTCACTTCTGCGTCCATGAAGCCGAACGAGGTGCCGAAGATCAGCTTGCAGCCCTGGCGTGCCAGGCGCTCGAAAGCGCGCTCGGCGTCCGGACCTTCAGCGACGTTTTCGAGATAAGCGGTCTCGACCTTGTCGCCCAGCTTCTTTTCAACTGCGAGCCGACCCTGATCGTGCTGGTAGGAATAGCCGAAGTCGCCGACCGGGCCGACATAAACCCAGCAGGCCTTCAGTTTTTCGGCGGCCTCGGCCGAGACGGCGACGGACAGCGCCGCAGCCGAAGTCATCAGGGCAATCAGTAGCTTTTTCATGATGTTACCTCTCTGGATTAACCTTGCTATGCTGGTCTTTTTCTAGGTTGTCAACGATCCGGAACGAAAGCCTGTCCGAGCGAAGCGGGCGTGTTCATCATCGTCAGGCGCTTGTTGCGCGAGATGACGACGAGGACGACGATGGTGGCAAGATACGGCAGCGACGACAGGAATTGCGAGGGGACCGGGATGCCGAACGCCTGCGCATGCAACTGGCCGATCCACACCGCGCCGAAGATATAGGCGCCGGCCAGCACCCGCCACGGCCGCCAGGACGCGAACACCACCAGCGCCAGCGCGATCCAGCCGCGGCCGGCTGTCATGTTCTCCACCCATTGCGGCGTGTAGACGAGGGAGAGGTGGCCGCCGGCGAGCCCGGCGCAGGCCCCGCCGAACATCACCGCCAGATAGCGGTAGCGGATGACCTGGATGCCCAGCGCATGGGCCGAGGTGTGGCTGTCGCCGATCGAGCGCAGGGTGAGGCCGGTGCGGGTCTTGAACAGGAACCACGACACGCCGAAGACCAGCGCGATCGAGATGTAGAAAATCGGATCCTGCCCGAACAGCAATTTGCCGACCACCGGCAGGTCGGTCAGCAGCGGAATGTTGAGATTGGGCAAGCGCTCGCCCGGCAGGCCGACGAAGCCAGTGCCGATCATGCCCGACAGGCCGAGACCAAGCAGCGTCAGCGACAGGCCGGTCGCGACCTGGTTGGTGGCAAGCGACAGCGTCATCACCGCAAACAGCAGCGAGAACAGCGCGCCGACAACAATCGCGGCCACGAGGCCGACCCAGGGCGAGCCGGTCAGATAGCCGGCGCCGAAGCCGGCGACCGCACCCATAACCATCATGCCTTCAACGCCGAGGTTCAGCACGCCGGAGCGCTCGACCACCAGTTCACCGATAGCCGCGATCAGAAGCGGCGTAGCGGCCGTGGCGATGGTCAGGAGAATGTTGACGGTGATGTCCATGTCAGTGGGCCTCTTCCAGCTTCGGCGTCGTGTCCAGCTTGGTCGCAGGGGCCAGGCCGACGAGCCGGATGCGGTAGTGGATCAGCGTGTCGCAGCCGAGAACGAAGAACAACAACATGCCCTGGAACACACGCGCCACCTTGTCGGAGAGGCCGAGCACGCTTTGGACGGCTTCGCCGCCGAGATAGGTCAATCCGAGCACAAGGCCCGCCGCGACGATGCCCAGCGGATTGAGACGACCGAGGAAAGCCACGATGATCGCGGTGAAGCCGTAACCCGGCGAAATCGACGGCTGCAATTGGCCAATCGCGCCGGACACTTCGGAAATGCCGGCAAGCCCGGCGAGAGCGCCTGACAGCATGAAGGCGAAGAACACCATGCGGTTGAAGCTGAAGCCGGCGAACCGCCCTGCCCGCGGGCTGGAGCCGAGGACGCGGATTTCAAAACCTTTCAGCAGGCGGCTCATCAAAAGCCAGACCACCACGGCGGCGACCAGCGCGAAGACAAAGCCCATATTGGCGCGGCCCGACATCGGCATCAGTTCCGGCAGAACCGCCGACGGGTTGAACTGGACGGTCTGGGGGAAGTTGAAACCCTTGGGATCGCGCCATGGCCCGCGCACCAGCCAGTCGAGGAACAGCTGCGCGACATAGACCAGCATGAGGCTGGTGAGGATTTCGTTGGTGTTGAAGCGGGTCTTGAGCAGTGCTGGGATGGCCGCGTAAGCCGCACCGCCGACCATGCCCATCAGAAGCATCAGCGGCAGCACGAACGGCCCCTGCATCTGAGGATACAGCACCGGGATGATCGAGCCGGCGATGGCGCCGAAGATGAACTGACCCTCGGCACCGATGTTCCAGATGTTGGACCGGAAACACACCGACAGGCCGACTGCGATCAGGATCAACGGCGCTGCCTTGATCGCCAGTTCGTGCAGCTGCCAGACCTCGGTGATCGGCGAGATGAAATAGGTGTAGAAGGCCGACAGCGGATTGATGCCCAACAGGGCGAACAGGATCGCGCCGGCAATCATTGTCAGGGCGAAGGCGATGAAGGGCGAAAGCGCTGAAAACAGCGCGGAACGCTGGGGACGCTTGACGAGTTCGAGGCGCATCACGCGGTCTCCAGGCTGTGTTCGGCGTGACCGGGCTCGGCGCCGCCCATCAGCAGGCCGATCCGTTCGAAAGTGGCTTCCGCGATTGGGATCGGTTTCGACAATTCGCCATTGTGCATGACGGCGATGGCGTCGGATATCTCGAACAGTTCGTCGAGGTCCTGGCTGATGACCAGCACTGCCGAGCCGCTGCGCGCCAGCTCGATCAGGGCTTGGCGGATATGGGCCGAGGCGCCGGCATCGACGCCCCATGTGGGCTGGTTGACGACCATGACCGTCGGGTTGCGATCCAGCTCGCGCCCGACGATGAATTTCTGCAGATTGCCGCCGGAAAGCGCCGCGGCTTCGGGATCGGGAGCACTCTTGCGCACGTCCATCACCTTGATGATGCGTTGCGCGGCTTCGTAGACGGAGCCGTTCTTGACCATGCCGCCGGCACCGACAAAGGCTCTGGCGTCGGTGGCGTGCCGTGAAAGCAGCAGATTTTCCGAGAGCTTCATGCGCGGCGCGGCACCATGGCCAAGGCGTTCCTCGGGAACGAAGGCCGCTCCCAGCATGCGCCTGCCGGTGATGCCGAGCAGCCCCGCATCCTTGCCGCGAATCCGCACGATATCGCTGCTCGCTTGTTGCGTCTCGCCGGACAGTGCTTCGAAGAGTTCGCCCTGGCCGTTGCCGGCGACACCGGCGATACCGAGAATCTCGCCCGCCTTGACCGAGAGCCAGATGTTCTTGAGTGGCATGGAGAACGGCCCGGCCGGCTTGCGGCTCAATCCGCAGACACTCAGCAGTTCCGGCGCATCGGCCAGCGATACCGGCGTGCGTTCAGCCGACTTGACCTCGCTGCCCACCATCATGCGGGCGAGCGACGCGGCCGTTTCCTCTCGCGGATTACAGTGGCCGACCACCTTGCCATGACGCAGCACCGTTGCACGATCGCAAAGGCGCTTCACCTCTTCCAGCCTGTGCGAAATGTAGAGGATCGATTTGCCCTCGGCGCGCAAACGTTCAAGCGTCTCGAACAGCTTGTCGGCCTCCTGCGGGGTCAGCACCGAAGTCGGCTCGTCGAGGATGATGAGTTGCGGCGCCTGCAGCAGGCAGCGGATGATCTCGATGCGCTGGCGTTCGCCGACGGACAGGTCGCCCACCAGCGAGTCCGGATCGAGCGGCAAGCCGTAAGAATAGGAAAGCGCCCTCGCCTTCGCGGCGATCGTATTGATTGGTGCGCCGTCATCCAGCGAAAGCGCGATATTTTCGGCCGCCGTCAGCGCCTCGAACAGCGAAAAATGCTGAAAAACCATGCCGATGCCGAGCTTCTTGGCAACGCTCGGACTGGTCATCCTGACGGCCTCGCCATTCCAGCGGATTTCGCCGGAATGCGGCTCCAGCGAGCCGAACAGCATTTTCACCAGCGTCGACTTGCCGGCGCCGTTCTCGCCGAGAAGCGCGTGGATTTCGCCTTTCGCGATGGTGAGGTCGACATGATCGCACGCGGTCAGCGTGCCGAATATCTTCGTCAGTCCGCGGACCTCTAACAGGTTCGCGGTGCCGTCTTGTGCACTCACAGTGCCTCCCATCCGGTTTTCCCAGATATGTTCTGTGTTCCCGCAATCATCGTAGGCAGCAGCTGCTTATTTCGGATAGCGGCACGCATATTGAAAGAGCTTCAAGAATTTCAGCAAGACACCTAGGTTCGCGCTCAAGGAATAAGCACTGTCGCTCCTGTCGTCTTGCGCCCTTCAAGATCGGCGTGGGCTCTTCCGGCGTCCTTCAAAGCATAACTCTGATTGATCTTGATCTCGACCGCGCCGGCCAGCACGACGTCGAACAACGCCCGAGCCGACGCTTCGAGATCCTCGCGCCTGGCGTTGTAGACGAACAGCGTCGGCCGGGTGGCGAAGAGCGAGCCTTTCTGCGCCAACAGCGCAATGTTGAAAGGCGGGATCGGACCTGAAGACTGGCCAAACGATACGAACGTGCCGAGCGGTCGCAAGCAATCCAGCGAAGCCGGGAACGTATCCTTGCCGACCGCGTCATAGACGACATCGCATTTGCGGCCACCGGTCAGGCGGGCAACCTCAGCAACGAAATCCTGCGTTTTGTAATCGATGACATGGTCGTAGCCATGCGCCCTGGCCAGTTCCGCCTTGTCGGGCGAGCTGGCCGTGCCGATCACCGTCGCGCCAAGGTGCTTGGCCCATTGGCCGAGGATCAGGCCGACGCCGCCGGCCGCGGCATGATAGAGAACGGTGTTACCTGGCCCCACCTTGAAGGTACGCCGCACGAGATATTCGGCGGTCATGCCCTTCAGCATCATGGCTGCGGCCTGTTCGTCCGAAATGCCGTCGGGAATTTTCACCACGCGATCAGCCGCGATCACCCGCTGTTCGGCATAGGCGCCGACGGCAACCGCATAGGCAATGCGATCTCCCACCTTGAGGCCTTCGACGCCTTCGCCCAGTTCAAGCACGACGCCGGCAGCCTCGCCGCCCGGGATCAGCGGCAGGCCGTCCGGGGCCGCGTACAATCCGTTGCGGTAATAAACGTCGATGAAATTGAGGCCGATCGCCGTGTGCCGGACTAGGATCTGGCCGGGTCCCGGACGACCGGGATCGACGTCCTCGTAAATCAGCGCTTCAGGTCCGCCATGGGCGTGAATGCGGATGGCCTTGCTCATCTTCAAGCTTTCCTGGCGCCGAGATTGGGGAAGAACTGCATAACGCCGCCGATGCAGAACAGATAGAGGCCAGTCAGGCTGATACCGATCTTCGTGAACAGGCTGACCTGTTCACCTAGAACCCCGATCTGATTGTAGAAACTGGCCAAGGCCGACTGCGCCAGCGCAAGCGCGCCGAAGGCGCACCAAAGCAGCGTAACCGTCAAATTCACCGGCCGCAGCCGCACCACCCGGACGGGGTGCAGGAAATTGATCGGCACGAAGGTGAGAATGCCGGCCGTCACTACGATGGCGAACGACACCCATTGGCCGGGCTCGATGACAAAGAGCGTGAACACAACCATGTTCCACACCACCGGGAAGCCCTTGAAGAAGTTCTCCTTCGTTTTCATGCCGGTGTCGGCGTAGTAGATCGCGCTCGACACCACGATGATCGCCGCCGAGAGGAAGGAAAGCCCCTCGCCCATGAAACCGCGCTGGTAAAGCGCGAAGGCAGGGATCAGCACGTAGGTCACGTAGTCGATGATGTTGTCGAGCAATTCGCCCGACCAGGTCGGCAGGATTTCCTTGACCTCAAGCTTGCGCGCGATCGGCCCGTCGATACCGTCGACGAACAGCGCGAGACCCAGCCACCAGAACATCGCCGTCCAGCGTTCCTCGCTTGCTGCAACCAGCGACAGGAAAGCCAGGAAGGATCCTGACGCCGTAAGCAGATGGACGGAGAACGCCCTCGCTTGCGGCCATGTCAGCTTTTTCTTCGGGCGTGGAATGCGCTCGACAATCTTTTTCGCGGTTGTTTTGTTTTTCACGGCCCCGCCAATCCAGCTTGCAGAACGCCCCGGTCCCCTTGTCGCTGGGACACTAATAGGAGGGTGGCGACCCGTACAAGCGGTATCGCATCGACCCGGCCAACGGGTCCCCGGTCAGCCGAGCGTTCTTCGATCTCGGGAAGCGGGTGGATCATGGGTTAGCAATGGGCTGAATCGCCACGTTGATCAAGCAAGTCTCACTGCACTATATGCATTGTTCACGGCTGGTCGAACCGACACCCGAAAATGTTTGATCCGCCTGCCGAACAACGGGGCGCTCACCGATGCCAGACAACACCGCCAAAGCCCCTGTTCTCGTTGCCGGTACCGGTCCAGCCGGCCTTGTCGCGGCACTCGGCTTCGCTCATGCCGGTTTTCCAGTGACGCTGGCTGGCCCCGAGGCCAATGCCGCCGACGGCCGCACCACCGCGCTGATGAACCCGGCACTCAAGGTCCTCGAACGACTGGGTGTGCTCGAAGACTTGCGGGCGGTCGCCGCGCCTTTGAAGGTGATGCGCATTGTCGATGCCACGCGCCGCCTGATCCGCAGCCCGGTCGTCACCTTTCGCGCGAGCGAGATCGATGAGGAGCAGTTCGGCCTGAATTTCCCCAACACTGTGCTCAATCCCGCGCTGGCAAAAGCGGTCGCAGTGCACCCTGGCATCGAATGGCGCAAATCGCTGGTCGAGACCTGGTCCCTCGACGCCGATGCGGCGACCGCCCGGCTCACCGATGGCACAACCGCTTCGGCTTCTCTCGCCGTTGCCGCCGACGGCCGGCTTTCGCCGGCCCGCGAGGCATCCGGCATTGCCACGTCCAAGCGCCCCTATCCGCAAGCTGCGCTGGTGCTGAACTTCACCCACCGGACCGACCACAACTTTACCTCGACCGAGTTCCACACCGAAACCGGCCCGTTCACCCAGGTGCCTCTACCCGGCAATCGTTCGAGCCTGGTCTGGGTGGTCGAACCCGAAACCGCGAAGGAGCTGGCGGCGCTTGACGACGCTTCGTTGTCGCTGCGGGTGGAAGAGCGCATGCAATCAATGCTTGGTCGCGTCACCGTCGAGCCCGGCCGGCAGATTTATCCCTTGTCTGCGGCGACACCGTTGCGCTTTGCGGCAAAGCGTATCGCGCTGGTCGGCGAAGCGGCGCATGTGTTCCCACCGATCGGCGCACAGGGGCTGAACCTTGGCATCAGGGATGTCGACGACCTCATTGGTGTTGCTTTGAAAAACTCGTCCGACCCCGGCGCGGCAAGGGCACTTGCCGCCTATGATTTCAAACGCCGGCCCGACATCCTCGCCAGGAGTGGTGCTGTCAATCTTTTGAACATGTCGCTGCTTTCTGACATGCTGCCCGCGCAGATGGCGCGCAGCGCGGGACTGAGCTTGCTCGGTGGTTTTGCGCCACTGCGCGCCTTCTTCATGCGCGAGGGCCTGCGCCCCGGCAGCGGTTTCGCCGCCATCTTTGGCGGGTTAGGGGAACAGGTCCGCCGGTAGAATGCCGTGGCGGCTCAGATAAAAACGGCCCGGTGACGGTGAATACCGGCAGGCAGGTCGTGTCGACACGCTCGCAGAAGCCCGCTGTACCCAGACCCCATTATGTCATTCACCGATCCTCCTTGTTTCAGGCTAAAGCCTAGGGATCGCGCGCAATCAGCAAAGGATTGAATTGCGGCCGATGCTGCGCCAAATAACAATGGAAAGTCGCGTGGTGAGTATCATGAAAACAGCCAGATTCTCGATCGGACAGGTGGTGCGCCATCGGCTGTTCCCGTTCCGCGGCATCATCTTCGACGTCGACCCGCAATTCGCCAACACGGAAGAATGGTATCAATCCATTCCCGCCGAGGTCAGGCCAAGCAAGGACCAACCTTTTTACCACCTGCTGGCCGAGAATTCGGAGACCGAATACATCGCCTATGTCTCGGAACAGAACCTGCTGGAAGACGATTCCGGCGACCCTGTCCGCCATCCACAGATCAAGGACATGTTCGACAAGAAGCCGGACGGCCGCTACGAGCCGAAGGGCCAATCCAGGCACTGAGGGCTCGGCCTAAAAGCAAAAAGGCTCCGGATTTCCGGAGCCTTTTTCGTATTAGATCAACAAGCAAAGCGCTTGAAACGGCTCACGCTTCCTTCTTTTGCGGCAGAACGCGCAGTTCGAGCTCGCGCAATTGTGTCAGCGTCGCCGGGCTCGGCGCGCCCATGAGCAAATCCTGCGCCTGCTGGTTCATCGGGAACAGCGAGATTTCGCGCAGGTTCTTGGCGCCGACGAGCAGCATGACGACGCGGTCGATGCCGAAGGCCGCGCCACCATGCGGCGGAGCGCCATACTGGAAGGCGCGATAGAGGCCACCGAAGCGATCCTCGACGTCCTGCTGGCTGAGGCCGACCTTCTCGAAAGCCGCCACCATGGTCTCGGGCGACTGGTTGCGGATCGAGCCCGAGGCGATCTCGAAGCCGTTGCAGACCGCGTCGTACTGGAATGCCTTGATCGTCAGCGGATCCTGGTTCTGCAACGCCTCGAGGCCACCCTGCGGCATCGAGAACGGATTGTGCGCGAAATCGACCTTCTTTTCCTCTTCGCTCCATTCGAAGAACGGGAAGTCGACGATCCAGCACAGTTCGAAACGGTCGCGGTCGACGAGGTTCAACTCTTCGCCGGCACGGGTACGCGCCTCACCGGCGAATTTGTAGAACTTGTCCGGCTCGCCGGCGACGAAGAAACAAGCATCGCCATCATCGAGGCCGAGCTGCGTACGGATCGCGTCGGTACGTTCCTCGCCGATGTTCTTGGCAAGCGGGCCGGCGCCTTCGAGCTTCTCGCCTTCCTTGCGCCAGAAGATGTAGCCGAGGCCCGGCTGGCCCTGCTGCTGGGCCCAGGCGTTCATACGGTCGCAGAAGGCGCGCGAACCGCCAGTTTTGGCAGGGATCGCCCAGACCTGAACCTTCGGGTTGGAGGCGATCATGTTTGCGAAGACCTTGAAGCCCGAGCCGGCGAAATGGTCTGTCACAGCTTCCATGACGATCGGGTTGCGCAGATCCGGCTTGTCGGAGCCGTATTTGCGGATCGCCTCGGAATAGGGAATGCGCGGCCATTCCTTGGTGACGGGCTTGCCCTCGGCAAACTCCTCGAACACCTTGGTCATCAGCGGACCCATGGTGTTCCAGACGTCTTCCTGGGTCACGAAGCTCATTTCGAGGTCGAGCTGGTAGAATTCGCCCGGCAGGCGGTCGGCGCGCGGGTCCTCGTCGCGGAAGCACGGCGCGATCTGGAAGTAGCGGTCGAAACCGGCGACCATCAGCAACTGCTTGTACTGCTGCGGTGCCTGCGGCAGCGCGTAGAAAGTGCCGGGGTGGATGCGGCTCGGCACCAGGAAGTCGCGCGCGCCTTCCGGCGAGGAAGCGGTCAGGATCGGCGTCGAATATTCGGTGAAACCGGCGCCGCCCATCTCGCGCCGCATGGCGGCGATGACCTGCGTGCGCTTGACGATGTTCTTGTGCAGCGTGTCGCGGCGCAGATCGAGGAAGCGGTACTTCAGGCGCACGTCCTCCGGATAGTCGGGCTCGCCGAACACCGGCAGCGGCAGTTCCTTCGCCGCCGACAACACTTCGATCTCGCGCGCGAAAATCTCGATCTCGCCGGTCGGCAGGTTGGGGTTGGCCGTCTCGGCCATGCGCGCCTTGACCTCGCCGTCGACGCGGATGACCCATTCGCCGCGAACGGTTTCGGCGATCTTGAAGGCCGGCGAATCCGGATCGGCAACGATCTGCGTCAGGCCGTAGTGGTCGCGCAAATCGATGAACAGCAGGCCGCCATGATCTCGCACGCGATGGACCCAGCCGGAGAGCCGGACATTCTGACCGACATCCGATTTCCTGAGGGCGGCACAGGTGTGGCTGCGGTAACGATGCATAGGTCTGCCATTCCAAGATTTCAGGAGTTCACGCGACCGGGCGACGCAATCAGCGCCAGGCCCGAAAATTGGCGCGAAAAGCGCACGCAAGCCGGCTTTTGTCAAGGTTAAGACGGCAACCGGCCGGCTTGCGCGTCAACGCCAGCAGATGTGCTTGCCCTGCGGCTTGTTCAGAACTGCTTCTTCAACCAGATCGTGGCGTGTCCGGGCGGATAGTCGTCGATACGACCGAACTCGTGAAAACCCTGGCGTTTGTAGAAGTCCGGCGCCTGGAAGGAAAAGGTCTCCAGATAGGCGCCGAGACAGCCACGCTCGCGGGCAATTTCCTCAGCCTTTCCCAGCAACTGGCTGCCCAATCCTCCCTTGCGATGGTTCGGGTTCACCCAAAGCAGGTCGACGAACATCCAGGAGTAGCCGATGTTGGCTTTTAGCCCGCCCAGAAGCGCGCCATCTTCGTCGCGCGCCAGCACCCACAATTCCTCGTGATTGTAGGGCCCGCCCCTCGCGATGTTGTATTCATCGAGCCCGTTTTCGATCGTGTCGACAATATCGTCGTCGACTCTTGCGCTGACGGTCAACGTCACCATTCGGCCACCTGTGATTTTTGCCTGGACAGAGATCGCTGGAGTCGGGTTGGGGAGACTTGTGGTGTTCCGTCTAGCAGCGATTTTTGCGATTCCGACAGGGTGATTTCGAATTAGGCGGGAAAAAGGCCTCCGGCACACCGTCATGGACAAGAATGCGCAGCTCCATGGCTTGACGAAGCCCGCCGGCAAGCGAGACAAGTTCGCATTCATCGCGCCACGAGATTTTGATGCACCTGATAACAACGCAAGAAGAATTGGATTCGGTCATCCGCGACCTCGCGAAATCCGGATTCGTAACGGTAGACACCGAGTTCATTCGCGAAACCACGTTTTGGCCGGTGTTGTGCCTCATCCAGATGGCGGCGCCCGGCGTCACCGCGTTGATCGACCCGTTGGCACCTGGCCTCAACCTGAAGCCATTCTTCGAACTGATGGCCAATGAGCGCGTGACCAAGGTCTTTCACGCCGCGCGCCAGGACATCGAAATCATCGTCCATCTCGGCGACCTAATCCCGCATCCGGTTTTCGACACGCAGGTGGCGGCGATGGTCTGCGGTTTCGGCGACAGCGTCTCCTACGATCAGCTCGTACAGAAGATCACCGGTGCGCGGCTCGACAAGTCGTCGCGCTTCACCGACTGGCGCCATAGGCCGTTGTCCGACAAACAGCTCGACTATGCGCTCGCCGACGTCACCCACCTGATCGACGTCTACAAACATCTTATCGACCAGCTCGCGCGCGAAGACCGCGCCCACTGGCTGAACGAGGAGATGGAGGTGCTCACCTCGCGCGAAACATACGACCCGCATCCCGAGGACGCCTGGAAGCGGCTGAAGATGCGTTTGCGCAAACCGCAGGAACTGGCTGTGGTGCAGGTGGTCGCGGCGTGGCGCGAACGCGAAGCGCGCGAACGCGACGTGCCGCGCGGGCGCGTGCTGAAAGACGATGCCATCTATGAGATCGCCCAGCAGGCGCCGCGCGATGTCACCGCGCTCGCCCGCCTGCGCACCACGCCGAAAGGCTGGGAACGGTCGGCCACCGCGGCTTCCCTGCTGGAGGCGGTGAACAGCGCTCTGGCCTTGCCAAAGGAAGAGATGCCGAAGTTGCCGAAGACCTTTCAGCCGCCGGAAGGCACCAGTGCCGCCTCCGAATTGCTGAAGGTCCTGCTCAAGATCATCGCGGAGAAACAGGGCGTCGCCGCCAAGGTCCTGGCCACCAGCGACGACATCGACCGTATCGCCGCCGAGGGCGAGAATGCCGACGTTCCCGCGCTGCAGGGCTGGCGGCGCGCCGTGTTCGGCGATGCCGCGCTCAAGCTGGTGCGCGGCGAAATCGGCATCAAGTTCGAGAAGCGCAAGATCGCGGTCTTCGACCTGAAATCCTGATCCCGGTCAATCGGGCGAGAGGATGGCCCCTCGCCCGCTCAAGAGTCCGTGCGCGGTCAGGCGCCGCCGTGATAGTTGGGGCTCTCGCGCGTGATCGTCACGTCATGCGCATGACTTTCGCGTAGCCCGGCGTTCGAAATGCGCACGAAAGTGGCCCGTTCGCGGAAATCCGTCAGGTCGCGGGCGCCGACATAACCCATCGCCGCCTTCAAGCCACCGGCCAGCTGGTGCAGCACGCCGGCCACGGGGCCCTTATAGGGCACCTGCCCCTCGATGCCTTCCGGAACAAGCTTCAAGGTGTCGCGAACTTCCGCCTGGAAGTAGCGATCCGCCGAACCGCGCGCCATGGCGCCGACCGACCCCATGCCGCGATAGGCTTTGAACGAGCGGCCCTGATGCAGATAGACTTCGCCCGGGCTCTCGTCGGTGCCGGCAAGCAGCGAGCCGATCATCGCGGCGCTCGCGCCGGCGGCCAGCGCCTTGGCCAGATCACCCGAATATTTGATGCCGCCGTCGGCGATCACCGAGATGCCGGATTTCTGCGCGGTCTCGACCGCCGACATGATCGCCGAAAGCTGCGGCACGCCGACGCCGGCGACGATACGGGTGGTGCAGATGGAGCCCGGGCCGATGCCAACCTTGACGCCGTCGGCGCCGGCGTCGATCAGCGCCTGGGTGCCAGCGGCGGTGGCGACATTGCCAGCGATGATGCGCACGGAGTTGGACAATTTCTTGGCCCGCGCCACCGCATCCAGCACGCGCTGCGAATGGCCGTGCGCGGTGTCGATGACCAGCAGGTCGACGCCCGCGTCGATCAGACGCTCCGCCCGCTCGAAGCCGTCGTCGCCGACGCTGGTCGCGGCCGCGGCGCGCAAGCGGCCCTGAGCATCCTTGGTGGCGTGCGGGTTGAGCTGCGACTTCTCGATGTCCTTGACGGTGATGAGCCCGACGCAATTGCCATTCTTGTCCACTACCAGCAGCTTCTCGATGCGGTGTTGGTGCAGCAGGCGCTTGGCTTCTTCCTGGTCGACGTTTTCCTTGACCGTGATCAGGTTCTCGCGCGTCATCAGCTCGTAGACTTTTTGCGCGGGATTGGAGGCGAAACGCACGTCGCGGTTGGTCAGGATGCCGACGAGACGGCCGGTGATCTGGCCACCGCTCCCGCCGTTCTCGACAACCGGAATGCCGGAAATGCCATAGTGGCGCATCAGCCCCAGCGCATCGGCCAGCGTCGCGTCGGGCCCGATCGTGACCGGGTTCACCACCATGCCCGATTCGAATTTCTTGACCTGACGAACCTGCTCGGCCTGTTCGGCCGGCGTGAAATTGCGGTGGATGACGCCGATGCCGCCGGCCTGTGCCATGGCGATGGCCAGCCGGGCCTCCGTGACCGTATCCATGGCGGCCGAAATGATCGGCACGTTGAGATCGATGTCGTTGGCGATGCGTGTGCGGATGTCGGTCTCGCCGGGCATCACTTCGGAATGGCCCGGCTGCAGCAGGACGTCGTCGAAGGTCAGCGCCAAAGCGCCGGTGGCGGTTTCGATGATTTTTGCCATTGCCGATCCTTGCTTAAAAACGAAACGGGCGCTGACCCGGATGGGTGCGCCGACTCGATATTCCCTTTCAGGATTGGCGGTGGCTGGTAACACGTCTGTTTGCCAATGGAAAGCGCGCAACGTCACCATGCCGCCGTTTCAACAGCCGGCGGGTGGACGGACGCCACGGGTGATTGCCGGTTGCAATGCCGGCGCGGTCGCACAAAAGTGACCGAACGAGGCAGGACGCCTGCGCGTTGCCATGATAACGGCCTCGGCCTTGTCGCTCATACCCGTCTACCCCGAGGTTCGGACGTCTCGTGAACAGAATCATCCCGCTCGTGCTGGCCGTCGCGCTTTTCATGGAGAACATGGATTCGACGGTGATCGCTACCTCGCTGCCAGCGATCGCGGCCGACATCCAGACGAGCCCGATCGCGCTGAAGCTGGCATTGACCGCCTATCTGGTGGCGCTCGCTGTTTTCATCCCAATCAGCGGCTGGATGGCGGATCGCTTCGGCGCAAGAAACGTGTTCCGCGCCGCCATCGGTGTCTTCATCCTGGGTTCGGTCGCCTGCGCGATGGCGAATTCCCTGGAATTCTTCGTGCTCGCCCGTTTCTTCCAGGGCATGGGCGGTGCGATGATGACGCCGGTCGGACGTCTCGTGCTGGTACGGTCGACCCCCAAAAGCGATCTGGTGGCGGCGATGTCGTGGTTGACCATTCCGGCTCTGGTCGGCCCACTCGTCGGCCCTCCGGTCGGCGGTTTCATCACCACCTATTTCTCCTGGCACTGGATTTTCCTGATCAATGTTCCGATCGGCATCATCGGCATAGTGCTGGCGACGCGCTATCTGCCGGAAACACCGTCCGCCGAGACACCACCCCTCGATTATACGGGCTTTGTCCTGTCGGGTATCGCCGCTTCGGGCATCGTCTTCGGCCTTTCGGTGGTTAGCCTGCCGGCATTACCGCCGGCCGTCGGTTTGATCACCGTGATTGTCGGTGTCGTCTGCGGCATTCTTTACCTGCGCCACGCCCGTCACGCGAAAAACCCGCTGCTGGCGTTGGAGCTGTTCCGCAACCAGGCTTTCCGCGCTTCGGTTCTCGGCGGCGGCCTGTTCCGCATCGGTATCGGCGCTGTGCCGTTCCTGCTGCCGCTGATGTTCCAGATCGGCTTCGGCCTGACGCCGTTCCAGTCCGGCATGATTACTTTCGTGTCGGCGCTCGGCGCTATCGGCATGAAATTCGTCACCGCCTGGCTTTTCCGTGTCGCCGGTTTCCGGCGCGTGCTGATCTGGGGCTCATTGCTGGCCGCCATTTCGATCGCGGTCTACGGTCTTTTCACACCGACCACGCCCTATCCGCTCATCCTGGCAGTGCTGCTGGTCGGCGGCTTCATCCGCTCAATGTTCTTCACTGGCGTCAATGCATTGGCCTTCGCCGAGATTCCCGCCGAAGAGACCTCCAAGGCGACACCAATCACGGCTGTGGCCCAGCAGCTCAACATCGCTTTGGGCGTGGCGCTGGCCGGCGGCATATTGGAGGTTTCAACCAAGGTTCACGGCGGCCCGCTGATGTTGAGCGATTTCCACGTCGCGTTCTTCATCGTTGCCGCAGTAGCGGCCCTTGCCGCCCTGTCCTTCATACGTCTGTCCCCTGAAGCCGGCAATGCCGTTTCAGGCTACAAGGCGCGACCGGCCAAGCCGCTGGAGAACCCTGCCCCGTCCAGTTGAGCTGGCCTTGCCGTCAGTCCCCGGCCGGCGCGCGTCCCTTGAAGTCCTTGGCCAGCAGATAGAGCTCGACCGATTCGTCGCGCGACGCGGGTGGCTTGACATGGTGAACCGAGCGGAACGAGCGCTTGAGCATATCGAGAAGATCGCCCTCGGTGCCGCCCTGAAAAGTCTTCGTCAGAAAATGCCCGCCGGGCTTGAGCACGGACACGGCGAAATCGGCAGCCACCTCGCACAGATGCATGGTGCGTATGTGATCGGTGCGGCGATGGCCGGTGGTGGGGGCCGCCATGTCGGACAAGACGATATCCGGCTCGCCGCCGAGCGCTTCGACCAGGCGTGCCGGCGCCTGTTCATCGAGGAAATCCATCTGCAGGATGGCGGCTCCCGGAACGGCATCCATCTCTAGATAATCGATGCCGACGACATGCGGCGTGGCCTCGCTCGATTTGGTGCGCACGGCCGCCACCTGGCACCAGCCGCCGGGTGCGGCGCCAAGGTCGATCACCTTTTGGCCCGGCTTCAGCAGATGATGCTTGTCGTCGATCTCGATCAGCTTGTAGGCGGCGCGCGAGCGGTAGCCGTCCGCCTTGGAGCGCTGGACATAAGGATCGTTGAGGTGCCGCTCGAGCCATCGGCGCGAGGATTCCTTCAGGCCGCGCTTTTTCTTCACCTTGGTGCGTAGCACGCGGGTGTTGCCGGCGGTCGTATCTTTCTTTTTAGTCATCGCCGGCCCTCGCTATTCCAGGAACCGCGCGCGTTGCGGTCGTCCGCCATCAATTCGCTCAATATGCCTTCGCGCAAGCCCCTGTCGGCGACGCGCAGCCGCTCGGAGGGCCAGACGGCGCGGATCGCCTCGAGGATGGCGCAGCCGGCAAGCACCAGGTCGGCACGGTCGGCGCCGATGCAAGGATTGGCGACACGCTGCTGGAAATCCCATCCCAAAAGCTTCTCCACCATGCGGTCGACATTTTCGCGGCCCATCCACAGGCCATCGACGCGGCGCCGGTCATAACGCTCGAGATCGAGATGGACACCGGCCAGCGTCGTCACCGTGCCGGAGGTGCCAAGCAGGTGGAAATGCGGACCTGCGAGCAGATGGTTGAGCCGGTGACGTCCTTCGAAGGCGGACAGCCGTTGCGCGACATCGTCGACCATGGCGTCAAAGCTTTCGCGCGTCACCGTCCGCCCACCGAATCGCTCCGCCAGCGAAACAACGCCGACAGGCAGCGACGTCCACGAGACGATGTGACTCGCCAGGCGCGACGACCGGCGCGTGGTGAGGTCGATCAGCGCGATTTCGGATGAACCACCGCCGATATCGAACAGAACCACACCCTTGGTGTCGCGCTCGATCAGCGAGCCGCAGCCCGAAACCGCCAGCCGTGCTTCCGTCTCACGATCGATGATTTCCAGCTTCAGCCCCGCCTCGCGCTCGACCCGTTCGAGGAATTCGGCGCCGTTGGCGGCGGCGCGGCAGGCTTCGGTGGCGATCAGCCGTGCGCGCGCCACCTTGCGGATCCGCAGTTTCTCCGCGCAGACCTTCAGCGCCTCGATGGCGCGGTTCATGGCCGCATCGCCCAACCGCCCGCTGGCCGAAAGTCCCTCGCCCAGGCGCACGATGCGCGAGAACGCGTCGATCACCCGGAACTGACCGTGCCTGCCCGGCACCGCCACCAGCAGGCGGCAATTGTTGGTGCCGAGATCGAGCGCGGCAAAGACCGGCAACTCGAAGGCAGCCGGACGCGAGCGATCGGGCGCCCTGGAATTTTCGACGGGCGCGATCGACGGCGCCTGCGCCGGAACTGCGTTGCGCCCAGGCGCAGGCGTGGGATCGGCGGACGCGCCGGTGCCCCCGACCCCGTCGACCGGCGCATAGACCTTGCGGCCGCGACGACGTTTGCGGCGCTTGCGTCCCTTGGCGCGGGGTTGATGGTCCGGGGCGTGCGCATCTTGTCGCGCCACGCTCTCACTGTCCGGCGCACGGCTGGCGGCCGGGGCTTTAGGGCCGCGCGATGCCGAAATCCCCTCCGACACGCCGCCCCCCGGCGCTTTGGCGCCGGCGTCGCGGTCTTCCACTGGCTATTTCCTTCCAGTGCCGCGCGAACCGGTTGCCCGGACGCCGCTGGCACGAATATTTCGTAAGTTGGCGCCAGACTAGCAGCGCCGGGCCCGATCACCAAGAGCCATGCGAAAATTGTAGGCTGCCGCAACGGCGCTAAACGCATCGCCGTAAACGCGCCACAACTGTTGAATAGCCGGCTTCGATCGGGCATTTCTGGGTCCAGCGGGTCAATTCGGGCGGGATAGCCACTCGACCGAACCTGCGCGGGGCATCGAATCGTGATGAATTGGGGTTGCTGATGGCCGTAGCTGCATGAATGTGAAACGTTTTTTCTGGCCTGCCGTCGGTCTGGCCGCCGTCGCCTTCTCGCTGTGGGTCCTGTTCAAGGAACTGCGCGGCATTTCTCTCGACGATGTGTGGACAAGTCTCGCCACCATTCGCTGGAACCACTGGCTGCTCGCCGCGCTGAGTTCGATCGTCGCCTACGCAGCGCTTGCCGGCTATGATCACATCGCGCTGCTGCATCTTCGCAAGCGCGTATCGTGGCTGTTCGTGACGCTGTGTTCCTTCACCACCTACGCGCTGTCGCACAACATCGGCGGTTCGGTCTTTTCCGGAGCAGTCATCCGCTATCGTGCCTACGGGACGAAAGGGCTTTCCGGACAAGACGTCGGCGTTCTGGTGGCGGTCTGCTGGATCACCTTCGTTCTGTCCTCGATCCTTTTGGGCGGCATCGTGCTCATTCTGATCCCGGACCTGTTCGAGCGATTTTCCGACATCCGCTCCTTCACCGAGTTTGGCTATGGGGGGCTGTCGGCGGGCGCCGGCGTCGTGATGATTCTCATCGTCGCCGCCTACGCCTTCGGCAGCTGGCTGCATTTGAAGCCGCTCAAGATCGGTTCCTTCGAAATCCACTACCCGCGGCTGCCGATCGTCGCCCGCCAGTTCATCATCGGGCCGATCGAGATCCTATCGGCCGGCGCGATCCTCTATTTCGCCCTGCCCGTGGAAAACAACCCAGGCTATCTCGTGGTTTTCGGTATCTTCCTCGTCGCCTTTTCGCTGGCGCAGATATCGCATGCGCCCGGCGGGCTCGGCGTGTTCGAGGTCGTCTTCCTGGCGGGCCTGCAGCATATGGACCAGGCCGGCGTGATCGCGGCACTTCTGGTGTTCCGGATGTTCTACCTGATCATCCCGCTCATCCTGGCGCTGATCGTGGTTCTGGTGTTCGAGCGTTCGCAGTTCGGCCGCGCGGCAAATTGAAACGCAGTCGAGGCTTGACTATTTTGGAAGCGCGGCTACAAGGCAGCGCAGAAACGGGCAGCGGCACACCGAACCGCTCGCGAAAGAGCAAGAATTCTCTTTCACCGCTCTGGCCAAAGCATTGAACAAAAATGCTTATTGGGGAATAGGTTAACGGTAGACCCACGGACTCTGACTCCGTTAGTCCTGGTTCGAATCCAGGTTCCCCAGCCAACTCGCCTCCCAGAAGCTTTGAAATCCGCGGGATCCATGGCCGTTCGGTTGGTCATCGTTTCACGTCGAATCGGCCTTCCACAAGTGGTGTCCACAACTGATGTCCAGAGCTGGTGTCCATCCGGCCAGGACGAGCGGAGCACGGGCCGATGGGACTGCGCAGACTTCAGATCGAAAACCTCGTTCTCAGGGGCCGACTCTTCTACTGGCGGGCCCGCATTCCCGTCAGATTCGCGTCGGCGACAGGTAACGGCAGACTTTCACTGAGCCTTAGGCTCTCCGACCGTAAGAAGGCGTCCGTGGTGGCGCGGCGGCTCAACGCCCTGCTGTTGCAGCTCGAACTGATGCCGATGGCGAGAATGGCGACGAAGGACCAGCTGACCAAAATCTTTGCGCTTGAGATCGATGCCATGCGCGACGAGATCGAGGCGCTCGACCGTTCTGCCAGGCGCAGGGGCACGCTCCGCGATCCAGAGCATCGGGAAGCCGACCGCCAGGTCGGATGGGCCTACCGCCTGCTGCACGCCTACGGCACGACGGTGGAGCTTTCCTTCGATGACGGCAGCGAAGTCCATGCAGCACTGCTCGAAGCCGGCGCGGAACCAGGCGACATTCCCTTCATCGCATCGACATATCGATCGGAGCGACAGGGCGCACTGTCCGATCGCGAAGGCCGCACGAGAAGCCCTTTCCTGCGTGACGTTCTTCACCGCATGGGCCAGGTCGGTCTCGACGACACCGCCCTCAACCGCGACGCCGCGAGCGAAGAGATGTATCGCGCACGGGCCGACGCGCTGCTGGCATCCGCCGTCGATCCGAGGAAGCCGAAACTGTCGGGAGGCGCGCAGGAGCCAGAGCGAGCACCGATAGACGCCATCCCCGTCGCTCCGCCTGCGAAGCCCAGGTTGCTATGGAACGCCGACCCTGAGGAAGCGGCCGTAGTGCCAGTTGCTGCTGTTCGGCAGGTCACACCTTCGATTCCGCCGACATCAGCCGCAACTGCAAGCGATCCGGTCGAACCATCGAAGCCAGCTCCCGCTCTGGCCGTAGCTTCCAGCAAGACCAAGGCGCGCAAGGACCTGCCGCTCTCCGGCTTCGACGAGCAGGTGGAGAAGCTTGTCGCCAACAATCAGGACCAATGGGAAGAGGACACCGCCTCAGACGTCCGGGTCCTCGTCGGCATTTTCCGCGGCATCCTCGAAGAACACGGCGTGACGCATTCCGGCGAGATTACCCAGGAACACGTCGCCGCCCTTCGCCAGCATTTCAATCACATACTTCCCAACTATGGTCGCAGCCCGCGCCTCCGCAGGCTGTCTCCCCATCAGCTTCGCGAGGAAAGTCGTAGAGTAGCCGACGATGCTGAAAAGGACGGCAGGACGATCAGGCTCGGACTGAAGCCAGCGACGATCCGCCGACACCTAGGAAACTTGGACCATTTCCTGAAGCACCTGCGATCGTCACACTTTATGGTGCCTGAATGGACGTTCGAAGGGCTGCGTCCGAGGAAGCCGCCAAAGGGCGAGGTCAGGCTTCAGCAGGTGAAGCCTGGTCCCGACGACGTACGGCCAGTCTTCGATATGCCGATCTTCAAGGGACGGGAGCGCGCAGAAAAGCCTGACGTTCCGGGAGACCTTGTCTTCCATGGCTCGTTGTATTTCCTGCCGATGCTCTACTCCTATCTCGGGCCGCGCCGAAACGAATTTACGGGCCTGCTAGTGGACGAGATCGTTGAGAGGGACGGGCACTGGGCGATCCAGATCAAAGCGAACGCAGTGCGGCGCATCAAGAACGCGCAGTCACATCGGTTGCTGCCCGTGCCGGACGAACTGTTGCGCCTGAAATTCATTGAGTATGTGCAACGGCTCAAGGAACTTGGTCACACGCGGCTCTTCCCCGAACTGCACTCGCCCTATCTCAAGCGTAACGATCCGGGGGATCGCTTCTACAAGGATTTCGTTCCGGTAGCGCAGCGTTGCCTCCCGGGCGTCCTGTGGGAGAGACCCATTCATGCCCTGCGCCATGGGTTTGCCGATACGCTGAAGAATGCGGGCGTTTCCGAAGGCGTCATCGAAGATCTTTCCGGGCGACTGGGCGAGACGGAGACGGCAACGCGGTACACCAACCCAACGGGTTTGGCGCTGCTGCGGCTCATCATTTCGCGCTACCCGGTGATTACCGGACATCTGGAGCCGCAACCAATCCAATTACTTCCCTGGGTGGAGCAGAAGCTCCCGCCGCCTTGGGCTGGAAAGAAGAGCGGCGATCGGTTTGGCGACAAGCGCGGAACGCGGCCTAAGAAGAGCGCTCACAAGAAATGATTGCGGGATAGAGCGCCGCCAGACGACGTGCCCTATGGTCAAAAGGTAGTGGTTTGTCGGCAGCTCAATCCGCGATCTGGCCCGTGGACCCAGCCCAACGAGTGTTGTCCCCAATTCCATCTGGCACCTGCAGGTGTTTGGCGGACGCGTCGTTTGGGCAGATGCAAACGGAGTTTGTCCAGCTCCTGGTCGGCAGCCTTCGGCATGCATTTCGCCTTGCAAGACCGGGATCAATGACTTCGCAACGGGTGACAGCTCGTCGGCACACGCATTTGATCGCGCAGCATGTCGAGCCAAGTTGCTGGCAACGCAAAACAAATCAGAAAAATTTGCGCTATTCGGATTCTGATCTTTCGCACAGCGATTCAGAAGTCTCAGCAAGCGATTCAGCATTCGAGAACGTCGTTACATGGCAAACGGCGTTTGTCGCTTGCATGGCCAGACGCCACCATTGTCCTGCACCATGATGAGGAGGATGACGATGGCGCGGAGAGACGAGAGACTGGAGAAGCAGCGGATTTATCAGCGCGAATACCGAGAAAAACGCAGGGTGGAGCGGGCTCCCGATCGTGACGATATCGCGAGGGCCATGCTGCGCTACATGATCGTGACGGCGCTGCGGCGCGGCAACGACCGGCTGCTGAGCAGAGTGATCGCGGAGGTGTCGCGACAACTCATCGACCAAGGTTTCAAGGCCGAGGCAACGCGCGCCGCTTGGGACGGCCTGCTCGAGCGCTATGAGGATGGCTGGGATTTCTTCCCGAAGCCGCATCTGAGGCGGCACGAAGTCGACGCCACTGGCGATGGATCCGGGGACTGACCAAGAGGCCCCCCTTCGTCGCTTCGTTGTCGGGCCTGGTATTGTTGTCGTCCGGCAATCCGATTTCGACTTTGACGAAGGCGCGGCTGCATGGCCTGTTATTCGGCCGCACCTTCCTGGGCACGGTATCGCTGCGGCAAACGGCGTTTACATGGCCTTGTTGGTTCTCCCCCCATTACTTCGTCAAACGGCGTTTTCGGCACCACCGATTCAAGACTCGGCATTTTCGTTGCCGCTATCGGACATCAGTGCCGCAAGCTCATCGCCATCGAGCGTACCAACAGTCAGGAGCGCGTCGGCGATCATCTGGACCGATGGACGATGGCACCGGATGAGCTCGCGCGCCTGGCGATAGGCATATTCGAGCCGGTCGTTGACGCGGATGGCGAGTTCCGTCCCGTCTACCAGTTGGGCAAACTTTGCCTTGGTCTGCCTGTGGAGCAGTGGCATCTGCTTCGAGAAACCCAACGTCGTTTCCATCGCCAATGCTAGGTCGGTGGCAAGGCTGAGGTCGCTTCGCGGTGAACCGCCGGCTCCGGCCGACACGCTTCCCAGAAGCTCTTCTTCTGCGGCACGACCGGCCAGCTTCGTGACGATCTGGGCGTTGATGCCCGCCTCTGTCTGGGCGACGAGACTGTAGGTCTCGCCTTCGACATGCCCACCATGGGGACCATCGATTGTGACTGTGTCGATCCGGGCGGTGCCGAGCGCCATATGCGCAACGACATGGCCGGCTTCGTGGATTGCCATTCGCCGTCGCAGGCTCTCGGGCCGGACAGGTTTGGTAGCAGCAAGCCTCGCCTGCAGATCGCCGAAGCTCAGTCGGCGACGTTCGCGGCGGGCGTTCTGGCGCGCTTCACGCACGATCCGCTCGACATCGGCACCGGTTAGCCCACTCGCCTGACGTGCGAGGGTGTGCAGGACAGCCTGACTGTCACCATCAATCATATGCGTCGGCAATCTCTTCTCCATAACCCTTTGCACCTTCTCCCTTCACCCCTCTTTTCATTTCCCGTTGGTCCCCTACCCCTAGGAATTGGCTGCAACTCCGCTTGGCCGACCGAGGCGATAAAAGCGCGAGCGTGTCCGGGCCCAGGACTGGTCGTGAGCCACAAGCACAAGATCGGATGTTGCAATCAGTCTGCCGGTGCCGGTCAGGATGGGGTGACCGGACGACAGGCCGGCCAGATAGGGAACCGAGTGCTCGGCAACGACCCAATGATCGAGGATGGGCGCTCCGGCAGCCAGTTCCTTGGGATCGGCGCCATTGCGGATTTTCTCCATATCAGCAGCAAGGGTGACCAGGCGGTCGGCCTCGCGTTCGAAACGAGGGTCATAGCGGCCGGTCTGTGGGTCGAACATCAACATGTGTCAGGGGCGCTCCTGTTGAGTGGGCGTCGTGCTTGATTCAGTCGGTTGTCGCTTTTTCTTGGGTGGAATCAGCAGGTGCAGCTTTGTGCCGCGAGGCACTCACCTTGATCATGGCTAGAATCGTGCCCGTTTGCTCACTCTGCAGCGCTTGCGACGATGGCTTCGAGATCGTCACCAAGATGATGGCGCAGGATGCCGGCCAGGGCCGCGATGTCGGGCGGCGGGATGTTGATGTGCCTCTCGAGCCGACCTGACCGCAGCAGCGCCGGGTCGATCACCTGCGGGTTGTTAGTTGCCGCGACGACGATGACGCCCGGAGTTTTGACGGCGCCATCAAGCAGTTCGAGACCTCTGTTGACGACTGATGTCCAGTACTGGTCCCACTCGCCTCTCCGTTCGCGGCTACCGATCCCGTCGATCTCGTCAATGAAGACAATCCTCGGCTTCATTGGTTCCGCTTCGGCAAAAGTTGCGCTCATGCGCCTCAGCACATCACCTAGGTATCCCGGCTCCAGCCATGTCGCCACCGATGTTGCAACCAGCGGCACCTGAAGGCTGTTGCACAAGGCGCGGGCAAACATCGTCTTGCCAGTGCCTGGTGATCCCGACAGCAAGATCCTCGTACTCATCTCTTGCCAGGCGAGTTCGCCAGCCCGCCACAGCTCCAGGTCCTCTTTGAGCGACAAAGCCCAATCGACCGCTTCGCCATATCCGGCGAGCGTTTCGATGCGTGGAATGAACTGATCCGATGTCGTGCCGCCCGGCACGCAGGGCTGGATGACATCGGTGCCGCTGCCAGAGTCGCGGCCTGGCTTGCGCTTCACAATGCCCCCCGCGATAGAGTGCCCAGTACTCCCTTCCCCGCCCGCTTCCTGCTTCACCCGGAAGCGTCGGCGTCCAAGTTCACCAAGCAGTTCGAAAGCACGGGCCGGCGACTGGCCCGGACGGATGGCAAGCGCGAGATCCGAAAGCGAAAGCGCCGCAGTATGTTCGGGAACAAGATGACCATCATGGCTCGAGCCCAGAACTGCCAGGAGCGTGTTCATCACGATGGCAGGTGTCAGCGGCCCGCAATCGAGTCTAACAACAGCGATCCGTCGCAGAACCTCGGGGATTACCCGTCCACGCTCAGAGATACCGATGACCGGATAACCGCTTTCGGCCGCGAACCCGAGTTGGCGATCCCGCCAGTCGCCGTCGTCATCGAGTTCCGACGCTTTGAAGACGATTGCATGCCATCTTGGATCTTTGGCCCGCGAGAAGCGAAGCGACCCGGATCGCGAGAGCTCACTACCCTCACAAACAGCAACCCGTCCAGGCACGATCGCACCGCCCGCGACCAGGCCCAGGAAGATCTCCTCGAAGCCTTCGACTTCGGCCGTGACCGCGACAATAGGCGAAAGCGTCGAAAGGACTGCCGCGATCTCCGCTGGCGGCAGATCATTCCTGCCTGCAGCCTGCGCGATCAGAAGTGCGGCTGCGACATCGCCGGCCCGCAAAGGCATGGCTGAAGCTCGAACGGCGTCAACCAGCGCACGCACCTGGTGCACAAGCCGAGGGCTGATCTTACCATCGGCATCGGCCTGCGAGGTCCCGTCGCCGCCCCGGGTTCCCTCGGTGCGCATCTTCACCGAGGTGGTGCGGAAAAAATCGTCGCTGTCATCGCTGCGCCTTACGCGCCCGGCGGCGCTGCTGCGACGGATCATCCACAGCGCGTCTTCCGCTGATTTCCCCGATACCAGCGGCCCGACAGCAAAACCGCGCGGCCCGGCGCAAGACCCACGGTCTGCCTGATCTTCCGGGAGCATGCGCAGAATCCCGCTGGCAACCGCGTCGTGGACAGCTTCACTGGCCGCCCGGCGTCCGATCCGCCGGACAAAATATCTGGCGAGACGCGCCTCCATCATCGGCCGCCCTCCTCCGCCGACAACTGTGGCTTCGGATCCAGCAGCCCGAGGTCGCCAAGCCACTCAGCGACTGAGCGGCATGCCGGATCGCCTGCCTCGACAGCCTTAGTAAGGCGGTCGCAGACCGAGACCGGCAGCGACACGCTATGCGTGAGCGCCGAACGGGCAAAGTGAACAGCAAGGCCAACGATCACAGCCGGATCGTCGGCAGCTTTAAGGCGGCAGTGGCATGACGTCATTAGCCCGGCCCGGGCTAGCCGAGTGCATTCCGGGCTATGGCCGAGCAGTTCAAGCACCGTTTGGATAGAGCTGACCCTCCGTCCCGGAGAGTTCTGAGCAGAGGCCGCGCCAACGTCTCCAGTATGCGGAAGCGACTGTTTACCAAGACCGTGCAGTGCTTGTCGGATCACACGTCGATCACGGGACGATGGGCTCGCGACTGTGCCGGTGGGATCACTGACTGGCGACGTAAACGCTGGATCGGGGCGCGGCACCGGATTGTTGGGATGGGGCTCGTACATAGGCAAGAAATCTCCCGCCCGCGGCGGAGCCACGGGTACAGCTGGAACAAGAATGGTGGGTGTTGGCGCTGACGCCGCGCGCGGTAGGCAATTCAGACCTATCGATGCGGCCTAATGTCAGAGCCCCAACCTCAGGCAAACTTTGCCTGAGGTGCAAAAGCGGGCCGTCGCCCGATGGCGCTACCAGGAGCTGACCGGGATGATCAGGCACTCATAGTGATCGCGCGATCTTGCACCGGTGGAACCAAGGAGTCCGCCCAGGCTGACCGGTGCAACCGCCTCACTGAACAAAATCGAGTCGATGTCGACGGTGCCGCCAAAATGCTCGGAGGCTTTGCCGATCATGTATGCTGAGATAGAGGTCTTCATAGCCCTGCTCTTCCTTTCCAAGGGATCTGGGTCAGGCCTTCGATGGTGCGCTAACACCGTCGAGGGCCGTCTTGTCCGGCTGATTTGGCCGAAGCAGAATCATCCTGGCAGGATCCGCGGGAGATCTGAGCCCTTAAAATGCAGGCCTGAAAAAAATTGCGATCGTAGAGTTAAGATTGGGCTCTCGCGGGCCAGATGTGCGGATGGCATACTTGGTCGTGGGGCACGACCGGTTTGTCATGGAAGCCTCGATAGTGTCCGGACCAAGGAGACGGATCGGCCCGGAGAGAACCAGGCCGATCGAACTTGAACAGTATCAGCGAGCATCGGCGGTGATTATCGCGGCGCTGGCACCGCAATCTGCGAGACACCGCTATTCGTCGTCAAATGCACATCAACGTCTGGGCGGATGTTGATGGCGTCCACAGCCGCCGACAGGACCTCCAAGCTGTTTTGCTTTGTTGCCTTAGCCCCCCGATCCGCTTTGGCGACAGCTACCCTTGTGCGCGATTTTTTCTCCGACTTGGTGCGCTTGGCGATGGCCGCCTTTGCCATCTCAGCGATGACGGCAGCGGCCTTCTCTGCCCGATCGCCGACCAGCCACTCGAGCTGCGGCACTACCGTATCGGAGAGCCAAGTTCCGATATCGGCAGCCAGCGGCCATCCCTCGTAGTCACCGAGTTTCTCGAGCATCTCCCAAAGCTTGTACCAGTCATCATCATGGCTGAGCGGCTCCACATCCACCTCCTGATCGCCATCACCTGCAGGCCGCGCCAGCCAGATCAATGACTCCAACTGCTTCTGCAGCAGGCGCGCGGGATGAATGAGCGGCCGCATAGTGACATCTTTGGGTACTTTCTTGCCCCGCCGATGCGGTTCGAGTGCAATGTGGATTGCCCTAAGGACATTGACGGCCGTATCCATCATCGCGGCGATCCCACAGGTGGTTTTCTCGGCGATCTGCGCTTTCAGGCCTGCGACACCGCCTCTTGAAACGGCCCGCTTTTCCGCCTCCGGCTCGCTGCCTTCGCGAAGGATCGCCTTGACCTCTTTCACAGCGAACTTCCGGCCTGCCTCCTGCTGTGACAGCAGATCGTCGATGCGATCCGGCCGGGCGCTTGCCATCAAATACAGTGTGCTCGGCTTTATGCACAGACTCTCGACACGCGACCGATACGGGCCCAGAACACGGTGAACCGCGACGTAGTTCTCCGCGCCGCGGCGTGAAAGGTTGAGAATCTTCTTGGCCCACTTGGCAAAGGTTGCCTGATCAGGCGCCGCTTCCCGCACCTCATGGATGACCGCGCCGTATTCATAGACATGCGATGTCTCGAGCCGGCCAAGAGCGGCCAACCGCACGCGGGCCGCTTCCAGAGCGGGAACGGCCTCGGCGGGGATTCCGAGACCGGAATAATCGGGAGCTTCGCCCGCTCCCGACGCTACGATGGAGGGCGGGACGATTGCCGCGCGCGCGTTCTTTCTTCCACGCGAGGGTACCTCGATGTGGAAGCTTGCGGGAAGCGGCGTTGCGTCGGCAAGGTCGTTCGCAGGGGTATGCTTTGCCATGGAAAACTCCTTGGATGGCGTTTCAGATTGCATCTGAGGAATTGCGGAAAGAAAATCCTCGATAGCAATTCATTATGCCAACAAGTACGCAGTTGGTCAAAACACGTAATACTTAAAGACATAGTAAACGTAGAAATTGTAAACGCTATAAACATCTGTATTCTCGTCTATTGATGTAACTTTCAACTTTCTTGCTTTTATTGATGAAATTCCTCGTCAATGATTACCATCATTCTATTGTGAAGATCGGAGGTCATGAGTAATTCTTGGCGCGACCATGGCTTGGCGACCTTAAACGGCTGACCAATCGATACCTTTTCAAAGAAATGTTCGCGTGGATTTGCGGCGCCACCCAAGCACGGTGCCAACCAGGGCAAACTTTGCCTGACATTCATGGAAATGGTCACGCCATCGGCACGACCAGGCGAAGCTTCCGTCCTCACGGCATTTCCGCGACACGCCCGCGCTGCCCGCCGCTCAGCAGCATAATTGGACAAAACGCAACTGCTTCGGTCACCCATCACCCTGCTGCTTGCGCCCTGACTTGGACGACGTCACAATACAACCTTGCAGAAGGTGTCGCCGCCCATGAAAAAACCTGCAACCGGAGCGGATCTTTACACTCGGTTCTCGCGCGATGGTCCGCCAAGTGACCTGGCACTCAATCCGCCGGCCGAGAAGCCGTATCGGGCGCCCGACTTGGAAGAAGCTCTCTCCAAGCAGGGTGAAGGTCTGCCCACCTTGAACAACGCACCTCGGCAGGTCGGCATAGGCGCCGACTTGAAGAGCCAGGACGAATAACTTGTCATCTTGCTTGACACCAGATGCAAACGGTCGGCCTCTAGCGCCATGTGTCCTGTTTGGGGCCGGAAACTGTCTGTCGATTTTCGATCACGTGTGGTGATTAACTGCCATTCCGCAGGGCCGGAAGGCCGGCCTCGTAACGACGGAGCGGCGTGGTTGGCTCGGTGTCTATCCAACAAGCGTCCATTGCCTTGCAGACGGACGCCACTCGCCCCGGCTGCGCAACTCCGACCAGTTCCGCCGGAGCGGATCAGCTCACCACCTTCAGGGTCAATATTCGAGCCGTTTGACAAGCAGGATAAGGGCCCTCAAGGTTCGAAATCCATGAGCGCCTGAATGCAGCTCGATCATGCTGACCGCCCAAGAGCTTCGAAATTCAATCCACCGGGATTGTGACAAGGCGCCGGACTGGGAGGACACCAGGAAGATGAAGGACCGTGAAGATTTCCTGGCTTGGGTGAAGACCCCGCTGTACCAAGCCGAGCTTGCCCTCCACAATGGCGACCCGGCACCACGCCGCGCGCTCTGGTCTCATCGTGAGCCGGTCAGCGTTCTCGGCGCGTGGCGCAACGCAAACGGTCTGGCCGAGGTCGAAGACCTTTTTGTCTATCTGGGAAAGAGCTTCTCGAACTGCACGTCCTTCGTCTTCGAGCTGCAGGCGTACGACGTGATCGGCGACATGGCCTACACGGCTGGACTGGAGCGCACGTCCGTCTCGGTCGACGGCAAGCCTCGCACATACACATTGCGTGTCACCCAGGTCTATCGCCGGGAAGACGGTGAGTGGAGAGTCGTCCACCGCCATGGAGACACCGTGACCGAATGATGGCGGATGGTTTCCCCATGGCGGAGGAGGCCTGACGAGGCTGATAATGTGGCTAATTAAACGGCGCGCCCAGACGGGTCTGCCGCCCTGGGGCGATACCCCCGCGCCTTGGGGTTTGAAATCATTGAGCAGGCGGCCAAACCCAAGACCTCGTCAGGCTTGCTTTCACCATAGGCCCCCGAGACGCGCGAATGGCATTGCGGCCTGCGGCGCATGAGGGCCGCGCCTACAGGCCGGATACATGGCCGCACCAACCAGCCAAGCAACACTCGAAGAACCGGAGGGCCGTCCATACACGGCCCCATGCCCGTCGCCCGCACAGCGCCGAGCGATCACAACAGACACAAATGCCAACAGGCTAGCATCGGCGTCGGTGCAGACTGCGTCCGCCTAGTATTCGTGTGTCTCGACGAGCCGAGCGACCACGGCCGTTGGCTGACCGATCTTTGCTGGGGCTTTCTCAGGATCGGGCCACACCTTGGAGCGCAAGACATCGAGGAATCCCTGCGCCGACGCAGACTCGTCGAAGTCGGCGTCCAATAGCACACGCTTGTCGTCATCGACCGGGCGAAAGATGCGATAGCGACGCATGCCATGGGCCGCTCGGCCGGCCTGGTCTTGTGAGAATGCGTGCCTCCAGAGATCGTAGTCGCGAACCTGAATGTCGATTTTGAGTGTCGTAGTCATGAAGAAGCCTCCTGTGTTATCATGACACTGACGGTGAATTAATGTGAGTACCATTGTAGCGAAATGACCGAAACTGTCAAGTCCGTACGTTCCTATTCATCTGCCCGACGACAGGATGCCGCCGAGGCTACCAGGCGTGTAATTTTGGAAGCAGCCAGGCGGCTCTTCGAACGGGATGGCTATGTGGCTGCGTCGATGCAGGCGATTGCGAACGAAGCGAATGTGGCTACCAAGACCGTCTATCTCGTTTTTGGCAGCAAGGCGGATCTGCTGCGCGCAGTATGGGCGAACCGCCTCGCTCCCGGAGAGGCAAACGTTCCCGTGCTTGAACGCACTTGGTACAAGCAGGTACTGAAGGATGGCGATCCGCGACAGAAACTTCGGTTGATGGTCGAGCATTCGGTGTCGGTAAAAAGCCGATCTGCGCGGCTCATCGAGGTGATCCGCAGCGCGACGGCCGACAATGACGTGCGCGCGTTGTGGAATGAGATCGACACAAAACTACACGATGTTGCCGAAGAATTCGTCAAGCAACTCTCAGCGTTGGATGCTCTTCGGTCCGGTGTAACAGTTCGCGAAGCGGCGGATGCGCTATGGGCTCTCAATCACCCGACCGTCTGGCAACTGCTCGTGGCAGAGCAAGGTTGGACGACAACGGCGTACGCGATCTGGATCGAGCGCACGCTTGCCGCTGAACTCCTACGGGCCAGTTAGCAAACCGCGCCCTCCATCTCGATGTCTGCTTTCATTTCGTGGCGACGGGGGCTTCCAACGACTGCTATGGGGGCGCGTTGCTGAATACTGCCCCTCCATCTCTAGCGGGGCAGTCCGTCTCAGATCTCCGTCGTCTCGGCCAGAGTCAACGCGTCATCGATATCTACCCAAGATATCGAACTGTGTTTTCGATCTTGGTGTGTCCAAGCAATATCTGGATAGCTCGGAGGTTACCGGTCGCCTTGTAGATCGGGGCAGCCTTGGTACGACGGAGCAAATGCGTTCCGTATTCGTCGGGGCGCAGTCCAATCGCTCGAACCCATTCATCGACTAATCGCGCGTACCGTCGCGTGCTTAGATGCCCTTCGCGCTCAACTCGGCTTGGGAACGCGTAATCGTCGGTACTACCACTACGGCGTTCGAGCCAAGCAAGCAGACTTGTCCGCGTGTCTCCGATGATCTCGAACTGGACGGGCCGACCGGTCTTCTGCTGGATCACCATTGATCAGGTGCGTAATGCGTTGCCGAAAACGGAATGTCCGCGTTCAGAAGAGTTCGTCAGAAAGCAGCCGTGCCGCATATGATCCGCTGGTGACCTCGCGGGCCGTGGGCGCTCTATTGCATGAGCCGAGGAACGCCCTAGTCTTCTCGTGCCCGCCGGATATGAGATGGGGGGAGCGGGCACATCCCGTCCCTCTCATATACTGGGCTGCGGCGCTGGCCTCTCGCCAAAAGACGACACCGCCTTCTCCTTGAGTTGGCGGAACTGACGCGACGCCTCTGAGAGCCTGTAGTCCCATTCGGGATCGGGCGTCTGGCCCTCGATTGTCTTGAAATAGACCTGCATCAGCGAGGCGATGGCGAAGGGCTCCACGAAAGCGGCCTTCAGCGCCCAGGCGAAGACGATGGCCAGCACGAAGCCCCAGCCGCTTAAATGACCTGGCAGGAAGTAGACGACCGCGCCCGCCGGCGCCAGCATGAGCAGGAAGATGACGAAGGTGGTACCCCACAGGATCAGCGCCAGCCACACAGCGTTCTTGACCATCTTCGCGCCGTTCTGGGCGTAAAGCACGACGCCCTGCCGAGCGGTCTCGAAGGGCGAGGAGGATTCGATGCGAATATTGTAGCCGAGGATAATCTCGTCGACATAGGTCAGCGAAATACGGATGACCGTATTGGCGAAGCGCACCAACCCGTCCAGTCCCGGAATGGGCAGGAAGGCAGCGATGCCGCCGAGCAGGCCGGTGACGGCGCGGATCGCGCCCTTCACCAGTTGGTCGACGACGAAGAGGATATTGGCTTCGGCGAAGCGCTGCGTGACGACCGCTTTCGCGTAGGCGATCTGCCCCTGCCCGCCCGGCACATCGCGACCGTCGATCAGATGCACCATGACGGCGATATGGCCGGCCTTCAGCACATAGAGGATGTATTCGCGCAGCCAGTAGACGACGATGGAAACCAAGGCGAAGCCGGCGATGCCGCCAAAGAAAGCAGCTCCTTCCGGCCCGCCATCGGCGAAGATGTGGCCGACGCCCCAGCCGACGCCGGCGCCTGTTCCGGTCGCGGCGACATAAGCCAGCGTCATGGCAAAATAGACGACCATGCGGAAAAGGATGAACGGCCAAGTCCTGAACATGATCGCCACGGACCTGCCGATGGAGAAATCCCACATCACTTTACACTCCGGCAATGAGACAAAGCTGCAGGATCGCCCGCAGGGTCATCATGGACGTATGGAAATGCCCTATCATTCGAACCGGAGAATCCTCACGGAATTGATTTGCAGTCCCTGGTCATGAACTCGATGGACAAATTGTCGGTTTGCGAAGGCAGCTTGTCGAGATAGACCAGCTTCATCGAAACGAAGGGCTCCAGCGCCCCTGAACCATCATTGCGCAGGAATGTGATGGTGGCGGTGGCATGGACCGGCACTGGAGCCGCGCTGGCCGGGCCTTTCTCCATGCAGCTCATCGCAAACATCGAGTATAGGCTGGGGTCCGGATTAGACTTCATCCGGCCGGCCACGCAAATGTCGATCGCCTTGAGATCGGGCATGATGGTCTTGATGTCGCCCGCGCCATCTATGACGACGGGCGGATCTGGCTTTTCATATGTGTGGGAAGACGCCGGCACATTGAAATCCGTATGCGGCCCCTTGACGGTAAGCGTGCCGCTTGCGCCGCCGTCATAAGTCACGTTCATCGTGCCGGTGTCCCAGCCGGGTATGATGATGGTTTCTCCCTGGCATTCTATCCTTGCCGGTTCCGCGAGCGCGGATGAAGCGGCAAGACACCAGAAGGTTGTCGTAAGGAACCGTCGCATTGGTTTGCCTTTCATTCCACGTGTTGCAGCCCGTTGCTTGTCGAGATCGTCTCCCCTGCCCTCGCTATTGCGCGACCAGCTCAACCCGGCGGTTCTTGGCCCGGCCTTCCTCGGTATCGTTGGATTCGATCGGGCGAGACAAACCCGCTCCCTCGAACGACAGCCGGGCCGCATCCACACCGTAACCGCCCACGAGCGCGGCCGAAACGTTTGCGGCACGGCGGGTGGAGAGGTCCAGATTGTGATCGGCGGAACCGGTATTGTCGGTGTGGCCGACGATCTTGAGGCGCAACGAAGGTTTCTCGGCCAGAACCTTGGCAATGGCATCGAGGGCGAGTTTCGATTCCGGCTTCACCGTGTCCTGGTCGGTATCGAAGAGGATGCCGTAGAGATTGGCGCTGCCTTGCGCTTCCAGCGAAGCCGAAAGGTTGGATGTGTCGGCCGGCATTGCGATCTTGCCGGGTTCCATACCCTTGGCTTCCGCAATCCGCAGGAAAGCGACCGTCCTGTCCTTGTCCTCGCCGCTCATGACGCTGGCATAGACGGTGCCTTCCGGCCGATCTAGCCTGGCCAGAACGTAGCGCGCGTGATCGGCATAGGCTGTCGATACGCCATTGGTCGGATCGAGTTGTTCGCCCAGCAGATAGAGATCGCGCAGGTTTCCGGCCAAGCACGCCTGGTCGGCACAGGAAAAGACGATCGCAAAGCCCTTGTCCTTGAAGTTCGCCTCGTAGTTGGTCTCCACCTCCAGGGACGATGTGCCAGGCGCGAGTTCGTAGCGTATCTCGCTCGCCTTCCCTTGCTGCTTGAGCCACTCGGCCCCGGACCTGTCCTTGGTGGCGTTGCGTTCGAGCAGCGCGCCATAGTCATGCGGGGCGCGCAGGAACACCAGCTCGTCGAAATCCTTCGCCTTGCAATAGGCGATGGTCGAGCCCTGGAAGCGGCCCAGCAGCGGATTGTCCTTGCAGCCGTCGGCGTCTTGTGCCTGGGCAAGCAAGGGCGAGAGCATGATGCCCAGCACCACCAGCCAAAGCCTTGCAGCGATCCTAATCGGCGACACATTCATCTCCTTCGACATGGAAACCTTCCTTGCACGGTACGCAGCGGCCGTTCTCGAGGTGATCGTTGTGCGAGCAGGAGAAGCCGTCGTCCCCTGCGCCCCCCTCTCCCTCCACCGGAGGAAATTCGCTCTTTCGGCATTTGCCGTTGGCGAACTCCGTCCCCTCGTGGCAGATCCTGTTCTTTTTCTTGCCCTGCCTGTCGGGAACGCATTCCTCGCCGTTCCAGTGATAGCCAAAGACACATCCGCCACTGCCGCGCTTGCGGGCTTTCCGGTCCCTTACGCAGTCCTCACCGTCCCAACGCATGCCGTCGGGACATTCGGCCCTGTCCGTTCGGTTTTTCAGCCGCAGTACGCAGTCCTCGCCATCCCAGAGGAAGCCGCGCGGGCAACCGATGGACAAATCCAGTCCGATCTGTGCCAACCTTTGCAGCGAAGCAGCACCATGCAGGTTGCCGACGTCGCCTTCCCTTGCCTGTAACGAGCAAGCGCCCTCCCCGCACTGGGCTGCCTGGGACATTGGCGCCTGAACGAATGACATGAAGGCCGCGACCACCATGCCAGCCAGTCGCGCGAAAGCCGGGCTTCTCATCGACGCAACCTCCCGGCAGCAGCTTTGCCCCTTTCAGTTGACACGAACGATGCATTGACCATCCGCACCCTCCTTCGTGCCGCTCGGGCATACGCAGCGACCGTTCGATCCGAGCACCTTGTCGCCCGTGCATTGCGGCGGAGCCGGCCGCTGAGGTTGAGGTTGTGGCTGCGGCTGCTCGACCGGGACCACCTCGCAATAAGCACCGTATTTGTTTGGCTTGCTCAGAACCCTGTAGCCGGGCGGACAATCATGCTGCTGCGCCGGCGCCGGGTTGCTTGTGCCGCCTCCACCAGGCTGCTGATCGTAAGGCTTACGGCATCTGTGACCGTTGAATTCGTAACCGGGCGGACAGCAATTCGGATAGGTGCCGTTCGGACGGTTCGACGGACAGGACTGCCCCTCCTGTGGTTGCTCGCGGAGCCTGCGGCACGCGCCATCCCTGAACTGAGTGCCCTCGGGGCAGCAGTTCGGATAAGTGCCGTTCGGCCGGTTCGGTGGACACGATTGCTCCTCCTGCGGTTGCTCGCGAAGCCTGCGGCACGCGCCATTCCTGAACTGGGTGCCTTCGGGGCAGCAGTTCGGATACGTCCCGATCGGGCGGCTGGCGGGGCAGGCCCGCTCCTGAGCCGACCTCGGCAAGCGGCATTTGCCGTTGCGGTATTCCGTGCCCTGTGGACAGCAATTGGGGTAGGCGCCCACCGGCCGGTCGGCCGGACAGATGGCGGGCGCCTGCTTCTGTTGCCTGACCTTGTCCGGCACACAAGCCTTACCTTCCGTATGCGTCCCGCGCGGGCAAGCGACACATTTTCCGGTTCGCGCATCCTTCACCAGGCCGCCGCCGCATTTCACTTCGACGGGCGCGGCTTGCGCATTGCGACACTTGCCGTTTCTGTATTCGGTGCCTTGCGGGCAACAGTTGGGGTAGGTCCCGACCGGCCGGGCGGCGGGACAGACTTTGATCTCTTCGGGTGCCGGCTGCATACTCGTGTTGAAGCCGCCGCTTCCGGGTCCCGTCGCGCATGCCTTGCCGGTCCAATTGCTATTGGGCGGGCAGGCGCACAGACCGTTGCCGGCCAGCACCATGCCGAATTTGCAGGCCGCTGAAGGCGTCACCAGGACCGGAGCAGGCTCGGGCGCCGGCTGCATGCTGGTGTTGAAGCCGCCGCTTCCGGGTCCAGCCGCGCATGCCTTGCCGGTCCAACTGCTATTGGGCGGGCAGGCACACAGACCGCTGCTGGCGAGCACCATGCCGAATTTGCAGGCCGCTGGAGGCGTCACCAGAACCGGCGCAGGCTCGGGCGCCGGTTGCATGCTGGTGTTGAAGCCGCCGCTTCCCTCGCCGCTGCATGTCTTTCCGTTCCATTTCGTACCAGGAGGACATGCGCAGATTCCATTGGTCGGGATCATGCCGGCCTGGCAGGTCGATACAGGCGGCAATGCCGCCACGGTCACGCAGGACTGCGCGCCTTGCGCACCTGACCCGTCGGAAACATCGGCGCAATTCGAAAACTGCTTCGACGACGCATCGCCAGGCAGGCGCACCACCATCTTGAAGTTGCGCGGGCCGAACGGACTGCCTTCGGGTGCGTCGAGGTCGAGGCGGACGGGTCCCAGCGACGTGCAGGAGAAGGGAATCTGCGTCGGCTGTGCCGCGCATGGCAGCGGGGGCGTGATCGAAACGATCTGCGCCGAGGATAGCCCTGACAGCTTGTCCGAGATTGTGACCGGTGCATTGTGGTCGATCGGCCCCGGATTGAACAGCCTGATGGTGAAATTGCAATCCCCGCCAAGCGCACAGGACTGGTCGCCGGTCTTGGTGACCTTGACGTTGAAGGGATCGAGCGTGTACTGGGCGCAGCGGCGCAAGCCGTCGCCGATCGTGCCGTCGGCCACCTTAAGGGTCGCGCAGTTCTGGACGGTGGCGTTCTTCTTCCAGCCTGGCCCCGGAGTCACCCAAATCGGGACCGAGACGTTCGCACCACCGAAGCCGATCGCTTGTTTCTTGAAGGTGCACTTCAGGTGGCGCACATCAAGTTTCTGACAATCCCAGTCCGGATCAGCCGCCATCTCTAGCCCAGCCGGCTGAGACTGCGGCTTCCCCCCTGCGCCGCTTTCGGGAACTTCGTCGATGAACTCGATCGGTCCGGTGTATTGCGGGCCGTCATTGGTGACGATGACGTCGTATTTGCAAGGGCCGTTTATGGTGCATTTGAGATCCGCCACCGCCACGAACAGCGACATCTTTGGACGGAACGGATTAGCTTCCTTGATCGTGACACAGCGACTGCGGGCCTCCCTGTCGAACGGGCTGGGATTGCCGTTGGCGGCGGGGTTGTAGTCGATACAGTTTGTGTAACTCGGGGAAACCGTCCCAGTCTTGATCAACACCCTACCGCCGAGCGATTGGCCTGGTTCCAGCGAGGCCTTCGCGTTCGAGATGCAGGCGAGCGAGGGCTTGGCGGTGCGGAAGCACTGGAAGTCGCCGTCGATGGTTTCGATGGTGGTATCGGCATTGAGTGGCTTGAAATCCTCCTCGATGACGAAGGGCCCAGGAGCGGCATCGTTGCCGACATTCTTCAGCACGATCGCGAAGGCACAACTCGGCACGCAGGTTTGCGCCGCCGTGAATTTCTGCGCCTGCAGCAGCGGGCCTCTGACGAGCGGAATGGTGGCGCATTGGTTCTCGCCGCCGGCGAAGGAGGCGCAGCTCTTGATGGCGGTGGCCATCGTTCCATTGCCGGGCTTGAACGTCATCGGCACCGCGATGCTCTTGCCCGGTGGAACCTTGATCGATTTCATCGAGGTGCAGGTGACGTCGTTGCCGTCCTTCTTGCAGGTGATCGAGCCGAGTACGCCAGCAGGATCATTGCCCGACGCTTCGCCTCCGCCTTCCATCGTGATGTTGGGGAAGGCGCTGCCGTCCGGCTGCGAAAGATGAACGGTGAAGGAAACAGGTCCGTCGAACGCCGGCGCATCAGCGGGGTTGTTAAGCGATGTGACGAAGGCACAGCCGCCGCCTATGTCCGAGCACTGCCCCACCGCCGGATTGTTCGCCAGCGCAAGGTTGTTGTGCTGGACCGGAGCCGGCGCCTGCAGCGGTGCGGTCGCACAGGAGGACGTTTGCGCTCCCTCAAGCGTGGCGCAGTTCTTCATCTCCTTGATAGCGCCGATGCCTTTGCCGAGGTCGGCAAAAAGTGTGATGTTGATGGAATCCTTTGCCGCGAGCGCAATCAGAGGGCTAGAGCAAGCGAAACCCTGTCGCTGCTTTGCGCACTCGAATTTGTGATCGGCCGTGGCCGAGACGGTCGCGCTGCCGAAGAGCCCTCCATCGCCCGTCACATCATCCCTGAACATGAACTGCCCTTTGACCTCGGCATCGCTCGTGTTGGTGACGGTGATATTGAACTTGCACCGGTTGTCGACGCAGGGCTCGTTGCTGAATGTTTTCACCAGGCTCAGAGGCCCTGCGTTCGAAGTCTGCGGCTGTCCGGGTTTCGGAATGACCTTGCCGCCACCGCCGTCCGGATCCTTGATCGCAACGATGGCGCATTGCTCGGGCGCAGGCTCCGGCGGCTGATTGCCGGCCTGATCGCCTGGCTTGTTGCCACCGCCGCCGCCCGCGCCGGGATCGGGATTGCCCTTGTTGGCGAGTTGCGCCTTGCAGGCATCGAGCTTCTTTTGCATGTCCTGCTTGACAGCCTGATTGGCCCCCGGCTTCTGAAGGCAGATGTTTGTTGCGTTCTCAACCGTCAGGGCCGGAACGGCGTCCTTGCAGCTGATCGCCTTCATCTGGTCGTTCAGCGCCATCACGTCCCTGGCGAAGCCGGAACAGGCCTCCTTGTTTTTGTTTCCGGCCGCGCATTGGGCGAGCCCGTCGGCGCGCGCCTTGTTTTCCGCCTCGAACGCGGGATCGGCGGTGCTGGCGCGCGCCATGCAGAAATCGATATGCGCCTGCCTGTCGCTCGACCAGCGCCCCTGTGGGCCTGTCGGCGCACAGCCCTGGTTGGCGAGTGCGGCTGCCGACTGAAGCGCTCCGTCGGCATAGCCCTCGCAGAATTTGCTGCTTTTGCAGACAAACCAGTCCCCCTGGTTGACGAAGGTATCGCGAACGCCGGCCTTGTTGACATGATTGCCCGCGACCTTGCCGTCGGCGCCGATGGTGCCTTCGTAGTGGCCGGTGTCGCCACTTGCCACCTTCCACTTCACGTCCAGAACGAACTTGTTTCCGGACAGAGTGCCGGTGACCGTGCCGGAAATGGCCGCGCCGCCATCCTTCGGAAAATAGGACACCCGCCCGCCAGTGACGACGCCGTTTGCATCGACCGCCATCTGGCCGAAGCGGATCTCCAGGCCGTTGCTTTGGCGGATGACGAACCCGCCATTCTTGACGCCCCATTGCGTACAGTCCTGCGCGACGCCATTGACGCCGCCAATGTTGCCGCCAGGATTGTCGATCAAATGCAGCAGACCGGCTCCCCTTGCAAAAGGTTCCGGGCGGAAGCTCGCAAAGCTCATCAGCGGATTTCTAGCCGAAGGCTTCAACAGCATGGCCTTTTTCTGAGGCACGGCCGGCGGGACCGCCGCCGCGGGTCTCACGGCGCAATTCTTCAGGCTGGTGGTGCCGTCGGGCAGATCGAGGTCCAGGGTCAGGGTTAGGGTTTTCGTCTCGTGCGGGCCAAGCCCGCTGGCGGCATTGCCGAAGGTGCAATTGAAGGGCGGTCCACCCTTCTCACAAGCAAACAGGTCAGGTAGCGGTGCGTCGGGAAGCTTTGCTCCCGCGACATTTGGCATATCCGTGAACGGAATGGGACCAGGCACCGCCACGTCGGTAATGTTGGTCAGCGTGATCTCGAAGGTGCAGGGGCCGACAAGCGGACAACTCGCCGGGCCTTTCTTCGTGATGACCACGGGGCCGGTCTGCATCGGCGCATTCGGATCGAGTGGAATTGAGGCGCAAGCCGGAGCCTGCGGCTGGTCCTGTCCTGCTTGCGGCAGGCCCGGCTGGTTCCGATCCGCCTGAGGTGCGTCAGGCTCGGGCAACTTGTTGTTCAGCGGCTCGTCGAAGGCAATCGCAGCCGTCGCCTCGCCCGCCAGCGGTCCGAAGGTGACGGCGGCCTTGGTCTGCACGAAATCCGCAGCGCCGCCCTCGGTCGTATCGATGGAAAAGGCAACCCGCACGGTGCGGCTTTCGCCCGGCGGCAGAGTGAGTTCCGGCTGTTGGCAATCGAGTTCCCTGCCATCGGGCTGGCATTGCAGCCCCGCCGGCAGGGTCATGCTCTGCGGCGAATTTTTCGCCTGGCTTTGCGTTCCGACCGCCAAGGTCTGTATGACCCTGAAAGGTCCCGTGACGGGGTTCGGACTTTTGTTGGTGACCTTGACCTCGAACTCGCAGGTCCCGGCCTTCGGCGAGCATTGGGCCGGCACGCCCGAGGCCTGCACGACCAGGCCTCCCGCATCACTGGCGGTCGGCGGCGGCAGCGCGACCTGCTGCTTTTTCGCTTCCGGCTTCTGCTCGTTTTGGACCTCCGGCGGCGCTTGGTGGTCGATGGCGACGCAGTTCTTGACCTCCTTGACATCCGCCGGCGTGTTGGGTGCGAAGACCACGTGCATGTCGAGCTTGCCGTTGGCAGGCACCGGACCCGGATGCGTACAGGTAAAAGGCGCTACGTTGCTGCACTGCCAGGGAGCACTGGGTTGACCCGTGAGTGCGGCCTGCGGCGCTTCGATCATCTCGTTGACGACGATCGGGCCAAATACCTCCGCCCCGCTATTGTGGATTTCTATGTCGAAGGCGCAGCCACCCTTGGGCGAGCATTTCGCAACCGCGGCGGTCTTGACCAAGGTTAGCTTCCCGGTCTGATCACCGCCTTTGTCAATGGGCGGAAAAGTGGGTTTTCCGCCGTCACCCTTGGCCACGCCCGGAAAGCCAGTTCCTCCGCCGCCAGTGGCGACGCCCGGAAAACCGGGCTGTCCGCCGCCCGCCACGCCGGGAAACTGCGCTCCCCCGGAAGCCAGAGGTGGGAAGCCGCCGGGCTCTCCGCACTGCGAGAGGACGGCCACGCCACCGGCATGGCCACGCGCCTCGGCATCGTCCTGGCTGGGGTCGAGGGCGACGAAGGCAGTTGGAATATCCGCGCCCGCGGCCTTCTGGAATCGGCTTGCCTCGCCGATCTGCAGTCCGTGAACTGTCTTTTGCCGATTGAGGAGATCGCCCGAAGCCACCAATGTCGCCCCGCACGATGCGGGATCGAGACTGCCGTCCTGTCGGTAGGCATATTGCAATGCGAGCCCGCCACTGCCATCGCGCCGCTCCTGCGATTGTCCGACCGGATAAGTGAGAGTATCGAGTTGCCAGGCCGACGCTGCCTGCGCATCGTCCGGCCGCTGAGGTTCATAGCGAATGACATCGGCTGGGCCATTGGCGACAAATGCGCCATAGTCACCGGTGCTTTGCGTGGCACCGCGGATCGCAAGGATCATGCCGCCTTGATTGTCGAAGGCGATCGTCGCGATCGTACCTTGCTCATCGACACCGACCTCAATGCGCGCGTCCTGCAGGAACGAGCCGTCATCGGCGAGGCCCACGGACCAAATCTCCGGCCCCTTGGCTACTGCGTAGTAGAGCCGCCTGTCGTGAACCGCCATCGCATCGATGCGGCGGGCGCTTTGCGTAAAACCCCAGGTCGCCGGGTTGGTCGTATCGAAATCGGGAGACGCGATATCGAGCCGCTTTCCGTCGTCCGCCACGCTTTCCCTGCCGGCCTGCGGCTCACCTTGCATCCCGTGATCGAACTGGGCGACATCTTCGCCGATGCTTGCGCCTTTCAGCTGATGAATGATGCCGGTATCGAGGTCTGAGGCGTAGAGCGAACGGCTGATGGGATCGAAGGCAAGACCACCTATGCCGGGGCCACTGTTTGCCAACCCGTTACTGCCGAGCTCCGCATACAATCTCGCCGCGCCCGTGACGCTGTCGATCTTCCAGATCGCTCCGGCACCGCCGCCTGGCGCCTTGCCGAACAATCCGTCCATGAAGCGGGCACCAGGAGCGCCTCTCATCAGCCGGTCGGGTTGCCCATCGCCATCACTATCGGGACCGACAATGTAGAGACCGAAGGCTGATGTCGCGGCCGCATAGAGGCCGGGCGTACCGCGCTCATCCGCGGGAAACTGGTCGAAAACCAGTGCGAAGACGTGGCCGATTTCCCCGGCCTTGAATTCCTTGCGCAGCGGCATGTCCAATTGCTGACCGGCCAGAGGCTCGGTGGTGCGAGCCCCGTCATAGATGCGCAGCGTGGTGCCCTCGGGGTCGATCACCGTCTTGGTGAGCGGATCCAGGCCCGGACGCAGTCCTTGGCCTTGGAGCTTCACACCGGCAAAGCCGGACGCCGCGATGTCACCTGGCTTCAGCACATTCACCGCGGCAGCAGCCGCAACATCGTCGGCGTATCCTACAGACGGTTGCAGCAGAACCGCGACCAGCAGGGCAATCCCAAGTTGGAAAGCGAGGCGGCAAGCTTTTGCGGCCGACCAAGATCCGGAACGAATGCCGGAAAACTGTTCGATGCGAAGCGTCTTCGTCATAGCCATTTGCCTCTTGGGCTTGCGTCGTCCTCGCGCATCAGAACTTCACGTCGAGATTGCCCCGCACGCTTTGGTCGGTCGTGCGAGTGCCGAACTGTCCGCTATAGGAAATGCCAAGCGTGGTGTTGGGCGTAATGGCAAAGTCCAGGCTTGCTTCCGCCACCGCCGTGTTCTTCGCGATCGGCACGCCGGCGATGGTGAATGGCGCGCCACCCGCGAAGGCCATGGTGGCAAGAGGTGTCACATCGCCGAAAGCGTGCCGGATGCCAAACATGCCTCGTGCCGTGGCGTTGACGTCACCCAGCATGAAGATCGTTGAAGCGCGCAGGCCCAGCGTCGTGAAGGTCGCGTCCGTCGAGCCGCCGTTGCTCGTCAGGGCAGCAGCACCTCCCACCTCATTGAAGCCATCGGTGTGAAGGTTCACATAGGCGAGATTAGCGAAGGGCTCAAAGCCGATGGTGCCCGCGCGCATCCCATAGGCCAGTTCGCCGAACGCCTGCGCGATGCCGGCATTGTACTTGCCTTTCAGGCTGTCGGAGAAACCTGGAAAGGCAACAATGCGGCTGGTGGAGATATCGTGCCACGTATAGGCCGCGCCAGTGCGGAATGCGAGGCTGCCCCATTCCGTGCCGCCGTAGAGACCGACATGGTAGTTGTCACTGATGCCCGATGAATTCCGGTCGCGAACATTGAAATTGGTGTGACTGTAACCAGCAAGCATGCCGAAGCGCCAAGTGTCGAAGACGAGCGTGTCGGTGCCGACGAAGAAACCGCCTGTCGAGCGGCTAAGACGCGCCGCGTTGCCGTCATCATCGGTATCGCCCCACGATCCGAAGGCACGGCCCCAGACTGCAAAGCGTTCGGTGTTTGCAGGCCCATATTCCGGGTCGCCCGAGGCATAACTCATCACCGGCGCACTCACCGCCCCGAACCCATCGAAAGCGGAGCGCAGGCGATCGTTCATCGCATCGCGCACGAAGCGGCTGTCCTCGATCAGCGCCGCCTTCGCCGAGGCATGAACCTCGCCGGAAAGCCGATCATAGGAGGCGCGCGCCGATGTGGTGTCGAACTGCGCCAGGGCGCCGATGAGCGGGTTCGTCAGAGGCAGGCTGTCGAGGCCGCCGCCGGTCGCGGCCTGGTTGGGCGTCTGGCCGACCGAGGCGAAGGTCACGGTGCTGCGACTGACATCCAGATAGACGTTGTTCGGATCGTAGTTCAGCCCAAAGGACAGGAATGGCGTCGAAGCCGGGTTCGCCAGGGTCATGCCGTCGAAGGCACCCGAGCGGCCACTGGTGGCGGTGACAATGGTGTAGTGCGTCCCCATCGTGTAGGCGCCGGGCGCATTGAGAACCTGGACTGTGCCGCCGCTGATTGTCGCCGCGCCGTTGACCTTGGCGAACGAGGCTGTAACGGAGTTGACGTTGACCGCATAGGTGGAGCCCGGCTGGAAGGCGAGCATTCCGCTTACCGTCGCGCTGGTGCCGGCGGCGCCGCTGCCGGGCTGGAAGGTGGCACCGTTAGCGACTGTCAGCGCACCCGATGAGCCCGCCCCCGTGAGGAGACCGCCCGAGACGGTCACGGCGCTGGTAATCGCGCCATTGTTGGTCGTGGTGCCGGCGATCTGGGTCAGGCTGCCATTGATCGTGCCTGCATTGCCGACGATGCCCGCCGTGCTGAAATTGCCGTTCCAGGTCGCACCAGCGCTGTTGACGATCGTGCCGGTGTTCGAGGCGACGGTAGCGTTGTAGGTGGCGTTGTTGATAATCACTCCGGCATTATTGAGGTCGTCGGTCACCGTGCCGTTGTTGGTGATGACACCGCTCGCGGCGTTGAAGATGCCGCCGTTGGCCGTCAGCGCGCCGCCAGCCGCCACCGTGGCGGTGCCATTGTTGGTCAGGAGGCCGGCGAGCGCGTAGTTGCCGCCGCCAGCCACCGCGAACGTTGCGCCATTGGCGTTGGTGAAGGTGCTATTGCCGGCCACCGTGCCGCCGACATTGAAGCTGCCCCCGGCATTGTTGGCGATAGCGCCATTGAGCGCGCCGCCATTGGCGATCACGGTGCCAGCATTGATGACGCCGCCCGAGACGCTGCCGCCGGTCTGGGTGAATGTCGCACCTGCATTGTTGGCGACACTGCCCGCCACCGTCCCGGCGTTCGCAAGCGCAGCATTGTTGTTGACATCCGACGTGACGCCGCCGGTCGAGGCAATCGCCAGCGTGCCGGCACTGATCGTCGTCACACCGCCATAGGTATTGGCTCCGGTCAGCGTCAGCATGCCGGTTCCACTTTTGGTCAGCGCACCGCTGCCGCTGACCAGGCCTGCCAGCGTCAAATTATTGGCGCCAGCGACATCGATCCCGCTCGTGGTGGAAGATGTGGTGATCGCACGCGCTGTCGAGAAGCTTGCGGTGGCCTGTAGCGTGCCGCCGTCAAGAATGACGCGGCTGGCTGCAGCGCCGAGATTGCTGTCCGAACTGACCGACAACACGCCGCCACTGATCGTCGTATCGCCCGTATAGGTGTTGGTACCCGTCAGAACGGTTGTGCCTCCCTCCACCAGCACTTGGCCAGGTCCTGAAACCACAGGCGCGAACACATAGTTTGACCCGGTGTGATTGAAGACGATCCGACCGTCGCCAGCCCCGAACGTCACGGAGGCGGCATTCAGCGTGCCGGGAGCCACCGGCGTCTGTCCAGAGGCGCTGCCGATGTTCAGCGCTCCCGTTGAAACGGCAAGTTTCGCCACCAATACGGCTCCCGATACGTTCACGACGCCGCCATTCCGGATATTCAGCGTGTCGTTGTACCAGCCGCCGACAGCGAGATCGCCAGTATTGGTCCAGGTCGAGCCGGCGCCGTCCACCGTCACCACGCCAGAGTGACCCGTTGATAATTCACCGATCTGCCCGCCCACGCTGGTGACCGTGCCGCCGTTCTGGATGGTCAGTGTGCCGGAGGCGCCCAGGCCGGGGCCGCCTCCGACAACGAGACGGCCGGTATTGGTCCAGGTCGAGCCAGCGCCGTCCACCGTCACCGCGCCAATCGAGTCCCCCATGGAGCTGGTATAGCCGACAAGCCCATCCACGTTGGTAACCATGCCGCCGTTCCGGATGGTCAGTGTGCCGGTGCCGCCGCCGTTGGTGTCGCCGCCGCCGACAATAAGATTGCCGGTGTTGGCCCAGCTCGAGCCGGGACCGTCGACGATCACCTCACCAACGCCTTTGCCCGCCATATAGGAGCCAATGGTTCCATCTGTGCTGGTGACCGTGCCACCGCTCAGGATGTTCAGCGTGCCGGTTCCGGCGCGCCCGACAGTGAGGTTGCCGGTGTTGGTCCAGCTCGAGCCCGAGCCGGTCACCGTTACCTTGCCGGTCGAGCCCGGCTGCCAGCCGATAACTCCGTCGGTGTTGCTGACCAAGCCGCCGTTCAGGATGACCAGCTCCCCCTTGCCATGGTCGCCGACAGTGAGCGCGCCGGTATTGGTCCACTTCGAGCCAGGGCCGGTCACCGTCACCGTGCTCGAGGGGTCTGTATGGATGCCGATCTGCCCGCCCACGCTGCTGACTGCGCCGCCGTTCTGGATTATCAACGTGCCGGTGCCGTTATTGCCGACCTGGAGATAGCTGGAATTGGTCCAGGTCGAACCGGCACCGTCCACTGTTACCGCACCGGTCGAGCCCGGCTGCCAGCCGATGACTCCGACAGTGTTGATGACCCTGCCGCCGCTCTGGATGTTCAACGTGCCGGTCCCAGAGGAGCCGACATAGACGACACCGGCATTGCTCCAGGTCGAGTCGGCGCCGTCCACCGTTACCGTGCCAATGCCCCTGAACGGTGTACCGTTGTTGCCGATGATTCCTGTGGCGCTAAGGACCGTGCCGTGATTCCGGATAGTCAGGGTGCCCGTGCCGGAATCACCAACATAGAGAGCGCCGGAGATGGCACTGCCCAATATCGAGTAACGACCGTCCACCGTCACTGTACCAGTCGAGCCGGAATTACGGCCGATGGATGCCGTACCAGCGTATTCGACCACGCCGAAGTTCTGGATGTTCAGCGTACCGGTGCCGGAGTTGCCGACATCAAGGTTACCGAAATTGGTCCAGGTCGAGCCAGGTCCGTCCACCGTCACAATGCCGATCGAGTTGGCCTGCTCGGCGATCTCCCCGGAGATATCGCGGACTTGGCCGCCGTTCCGAATGATCAGCGAGCCGGTACCATAGCCGCCGACCATGAAATCGGAGGAATTGGTCCAGATCGAACCGAGACCGGTCACCGTCACCGTGCCCGTAGAGCCGAAGCCAACACCGATCACTCCGCTCACCCCGAGGGCGTTGCTGGCCACCGTGCCGCCGTTCTGGATCGTGAGGGTGCCGATGCCGGTCCGGCCGACACCAAGCCAGTATGATTGCGCCCCGACAGCGTCGACCACTGCCGCGTTGGGAGAAATCGTATCGATATTCGCGTCGGTCGCACTGGTCGGAACGCCAGCCGACCAGTTGCCGGCTGTATACCAGTCGGTCGATGTGGTGCCATTCCAGTCAGTGCCGGCCGCCCGCGATGGCGTCCCAGCCAGTATCACACCGAGGACGATGAGCGAGGTTGTGCTGAACAGCGCGCGGCGGCGAACCGCGGCCGATTTTGTCCGAATATCCAATGTTGCCCCCAGCGAAATACCGCCCTGAAAACCTGGTGATGTCAGATGAGTCTGTGGTGCCCATTCAGGCGGCTTCATCGCGGCCGACCGCCTGGATTTTTTCCCAGACGCGTCCAGGTTCAGGAACCTCGATGTTGAAAACCGTATTGAACGTATCGGCGAGATGATCCGCGCTCGTGATGGGCTGTTCGCTGACACTGTCTGCCGTCACGCTGCGCAGGCAATCGTTCTTCAGGGCGACATAGCCATCCGCGGTATGCAGAATGAGCGCCAGCGCGTTTGTGAACGGCGAGCCGGGATCTTGCGTCAGCCAGCCAAGCGTCGCGGCCATGGCGGCCTCGTCGCTGTAATCGGGCCGGAAATCGAAGCTGTGCGCCATGC